>Ga0268299_1000058_pt1 | contig 431053 bp, 382 predicted proteins | sample NOBtaG_FD_193484 | JGI IMG/M metagenome (GOLD analysis project Ga0268299, IMG submission 193484) | Activated sludge microbial communities from bioreactor in Nijmegen, Gelderland, Netherland - NOB reactor | ecosystem: Engineered > Bioreactor > Aerobic > Activated sludge | place: Netherlands...
ATCCCAACATGCACCGAGGCCGAGCAGCCTCACTCCGAGTGCGAATGGAAGCGTGGCGGTAGTCGGACGAGACTCTCGAAATGCCTTGACGCGAGCCGGCCCTCTCATGGAAGCGAAGCGAGCGCGGAGAGTGGGGCCCCGCGCGGCTTAGCCGCGTGGGGCGAGAGGGCGCGTGCCCTCTCGTTGGAATAACCGGGCCCCGCGCGGCTATGCCGCGTGGAGGGAAAGGGGCGGCGCCTCTTTCCCTGGGATCACTGCACGGCGAACTCGGCCGAGCAGTTGCCGTTCACCCAGATGCCCTGGAAGTCGAAGCCCCAGTTCTCGCCGTGCTTGCACTCGACGGCGCCGAGCTGCTTCTTGACGCTGATGTAGTGCCCCCAGGTCGGCGTCGCGCAGTGCTGGTAGGCCCAGTCCTTCGACGTGCAGGTGACGGGATCGGGGAGCGGCTTCGCGAACGGGCGCCCGCGATCGACCAGGAAGCGGCCGCGGCAGCCGTCCTTGACCCAGATCACGCTGCCGTCGCCCGTCGTGCCCCAGGTGACGTCGCGCAGGCAGCGCGTGTGGCTGAACTGGCGGCCGAGCGTGACGTTGCCGACGGAATAGGTCGGGCAGGCGCGAAACGGAACGTCGATGCTGCTGCACTCGACGCGCAGGTGGCGTGCGCGCGCATCCGCCTCGCTGGCGAGGCCGCCACCCAGAATCCCCAGGACCGAAACCAGAAAGCCCATCAACCGCGCTCGCATCCGTTCTCCTCCCGGCCGCCGTGCGGCCGGCGTCGACCCTACGGGCCGATCCGGTCCCGTTCAAGCGAGGCCCGGCCCCGACGGTACGCGACTCCTAGCTCGGGCGCGCCGGTCCGGGCGCGTGCGGGTTCGCCCGCCACGGTTGCGCGGGGGACGTCCCGAGAAACTCGCGCAGCAGGGCGTTGACCCGCGTGGGATCCTCTTGCTGCGGCCAGTGGCTGCATCCCGGGAGAGGCTCGACGCGCGGGCCGCTCCCGTCGCCGGGGACCAGGTCCCGCATCCCCCTGCTGAGCTCGATGCCGAGCGCGGGGTCGTCCTCGCCCCAGATCACGAGGGCGGGGCGACTGATCGGCGGTCCCTTCGCGTAGCGATCGCGCATCTCGTCCGCGTACAGAGCCGCTGCGCGGTAGTAGTTGACGGCGGCGTTCATCGCCTGCTCGTCGGGCAGCGCCTCGTCACGGCGCTCGCGATGGTCTGCGCCGAACACGTCCTCGAGGTTGCGGTCACCCAGGCTGTGCTGGACCAGAGCGTCGAGGACGGCGAAATCGCGCATCGAGAGCAGCAGCTCGGGTGCGAGCGGCAGGACGAAGAATCCGAAGTACGCGCTCCGCAGCTGCTGGATGGGGTCGAGCCGCACGGCGCGGGCGAACCGGGCGGGATGCGGGCAGTTCAGGACGGCCAGCTTGTCGACCATGCCGGGCGGCGCTCCGGCGCCCCTCGGGCGGCCGCGGCGCTCCTCGTCGATCGCGAGCGCCCAGGCGATCGCGCCGCCCCAGTCGTGCCCGATGACGTGCGCGACGTCCCGGTTCAGCGCCCGGATCAGACCGCGAACGTCGTCGACGAGGCGGTCGAGGCGGTACGACGCGACGCCGGCGGGTCGGTCGCTGCCGCCGTAGCCGCGCAGGTTCGGTGCGACGACCAGGTGGTGCTCGGCGAGCACGGGGATCTGGTGGCGCCAGGCGTGTCGCGACTCGGGAAAGCCGTGCAGCAGGACCGCGAGGGGGCGGTCGTCGTGGCCGGCGATCGAGCACTCGAGCGTCACCTCTCCGCATCGAATGCGCTTCGTATGCATCTGGTTGCTCACGAGCCGTGCATACGCGCTCCGGCCGCGTCGTTGCAAGAGTGTCGCGTCGCGCCGTCGTGACAACCGTCGTCCGTCAAGCACGCGACAAGACGAGAATGTCGCGATGAAAATCGTTGAACGGGCGTGTGCGTCGTGATAGCGCGGTGTCCGTCGGTACGGGAACTCCGACGCTCCACCACCAGAAGCCGGCTCCGTGACGCAACCCACCTGCGATCCCGTCGAGGCGTATCTCGCGGACTGTCGTGACCTCGCGCTCGAGGAGCTGCGGAGGATCGTCCCGGCTGCGAGCGGCGCGGCCGCCGCGCTGTACGACCTCGTGCTCGACTACCCGCTGCGCGAGGCCAAGGCCTTGCGTCCGGCGCTGTGCATCGCGGCGTGCCGGGCGCTCGGCGGGCCGCTCGAGGGCGTGCTGCCGTCGGCGGCGATCCTCGAGCTGTACCACAACGCCTTCCTGATCCACGACGACGTCGAGGACGACTCCGAGCACCGCCGCGGGCGCGAGGCCCTGCACCGCGAGTACGGCGCTCCGATCGCGATCAACGTCGGCGATGCGATGCTGGCGCTCGCGCTCGAGCCGCTGCTCGACAACATGCGCGTCGTCGGCCTGGGCAAGGCGATCCGGATCCTGCAGCTCGTGGCACGCATGGCGCGCGAGTCGACCGAAGGACAGGCGCTCGAGCTCGACTGGATCCGCCACGGGCGGTGGGATCTGCGACCGAGCGACTACGTTCGCATGGTCTACAAGAAGACCAGCTGGTACACGTTCGTCGCGCCGGTGATGATCGGCGGCACCGTCGCCGGCGCCAGCCGCGCGCAGCTCGTCGCGCTGCGCAAGTTCGCGTCGCTGCTCGGCATCGCCTTCCAGATCCAGGATGACGTGCTGAACCTCACCAGCGAGGGAAGCCGCTACGGCAAGGAGCTCGCGGGCGACCTCTGGGAGGGCAAGCGCACGCTGATCCTGCTGCACGCGGTGCAGGCGGCGAGTCCGGCGGAGCAGGAGCGCGCCCGCGCCATCCTGCGCAAGCCGCGTCCGCGCAGCGTGGGCGAGACGCGTGCGACCCCCGGCCGCTCGGCGCTGCACCGCCAGCTCGACGCGCTGGAGCATGCGGGCGATCTCTCCCCGCACGTGCGCGCCGCGATCGTCGCGCTGCTCGACGGCGACGGCGACGGCGACGGCGACGCGAAGACGCACGGCGACGTGGCGTTCCTGATGCAGCTCATCGAGCGGGCGGGGAGCAACGACTTCGCCCGCCGCGTCGCGGACGACCACGCGGATCGGGCCGCGCGGGTGCTCGCAGCTCTCGACGGCCTGCACGACTCGCCGCACCGGGATTTCCTTCACGGGCTCGTGGAGTTCGTGACGACACGGGATCGATGATCCGCGGAAGGGGAAGCGACATGGCGGTAAGGCAGCAGGACGGCGAGCCGAAGAGCCGCGCACGCAAGGAGCTCGACTTCGGCAAGGAGATCTACGAGACGTTTCTCGACTCGCTGGCCGAGGTGCTCTCGCTGCGCGTCGCGGCGCGCGAGGCCGGTCGCCAGATCCGGGAGGCGATCGAGGAGCAGGCGTCTCCGGAGGGCATGCGCGGCTACCGTCTGCCGCGCGGCTCGGAGCTGCGCGATCTCGCCTTCGACCTCGCACAGCTGCAGGTGCAGAACCTGAAGGCGATCACCGCGCTCGGCCGCAACCACACCGACTTCATCGTGCGCAAGCTCCGCGAGCGCGCGAGCGCGGATGCGGGCCGCAGCGAGCGCGCGCGCCGCCGCGAGATCCTCGTCCGACCCAGCCTCGACCCTGCGTGCAAGGAGTTCCGCGGTGCGTTCGACGTCGTGAACGCGACGTCCGCGCGCGGCACCTTGAGCTTCCCGGGCGTGCTGACGTTCCGGCGCACCGACGGCGCGCAGACGTGCGTCGCGGAGCCGAAGTTCACGGTGCCGTCGCCGACCCTCGCGGCCGGCGCCGAGACCACGGTGAAGATCGCGATCACGCTCGACTCCTTCTCCGCCGGCGGAAGGTATCTCGCGCAGGCGCCGATCTCGCTCGGTGCCGAGCACACGCTCGAGCTCTTCCTCCAGGTGGACGTCGAGCGGGCGGGCGCGTGAGACGGCCGGTGTCGACCTCGCCGGTGCCGCCGCGTCTCGTCTTCGGCGACGAGGCGCCCGACGATCTCGGACGGCTCCTCACCGAGCTCCAGTCGATCGTCGTGCGCCATCCGATCGCGGCGCAGGCGGCGTTCCGCGCCCTGGTCGCCGAGGGACGGGCCTTCGCCGAGACCCCGGAGGGAAGGGAATGGGCCGCAAGCCTCGCGGACTCGCGCCTGGTGCGCCGCGGCCGGATCGCGTGGGACGTCGTCACGGCGCGCGCCTTCGACGACGATCCCGACGTGACCGTGCCGACCGTCTTCCTCGACGCGCTGGCACGCACCGCGGCGGTCGACGCGCTCGAGCCGCTGCTCAGCCGGCTGTTCGAGCAGGCCGCGGAAGCCGAGGGCGAGGCCTCGCCCGGAGACGACGGAGGGCGTTGAGACCATGCGTTTGGTCGACCAGCGCCGGCCGGGCTTCGGCGAGCACAACCTGTTCTTCCTCGCGCTCGTGGGGCTCGAGTCGCTCGGGCGGAGGCTCGACGTCGCCCTGCGCGAGCAGCGGACGCGCGTCCCGGTCGATCTCGCACCCGACGAGCTGCGGGAGGATGCGTTCCTCTGCGCCGTGCTCGGTCTGATCGCCTTTCGCGCGCGGCTCGGCGCGCTGCTCGCGGCGGCACGCTGCGAGCCGTCCGAGCCCGCGCCGACGTCGGGAGGTTCGCCTGCACGCCGATCCATCCTGCGCTGACGCGGCCTTCGCCGACGCCTCGTCCGCTGCGATCGAGTGGGGCATCCGCAACGGCGACTGGCTGCGCCGCGCTCCCGGTCGGGTCGGCGGACCCGGACACCACAAGGAGTGGCTGCACTTCTGCGTCTACGGCGAGAACGTCGACGTCCTGGTCAACTTCAGCGTGGTCGACGACGTCCGGGAGGAGGCGTCCTCCGCGGGGCGCGACGCCTACGTCGAGCACGCTCGCCTCACCCTGCTGGTTCGTGAGCACGAGTGGCTCGGCGAGGTGCAGACCTTCGCGCCGCACGACGTCGCCATCGGCGGCGGGCGGGTCGACCTGCGCTTCGGCCCGAGCACGGTTCGCTTCGCGGACGGCCGCTACGCGATCCGTGCGCGCTCCGCGGACGGCGCGATCGAGGCCGACGTCGAGCTGGTCCCGGTGGCCATGCCGTCGATCGTGAACAACGTGCAGTACGGCAGCGGGCCGCCGATCAACTGGCTCGTCGTGCCGCGCCTGATCGCGTCGGGTCGGATCCGCGTCGGGTCGAGCGTCCACCGGATCGACGGCGCGCTCGCCTACCACGACCACAACTGGGGGCACTTCGGATGGGGGCGCGACTTCGCGTGGGAGTGGGGCTACGGGCTTCCCGCCGAGGCGTCGAACCCCTGGAGCCTCGTCTTCGTGCGTCTGAGCGACCGCGCCCACACGCGCTGCATGATGCAGGGCGTGTTCCTGTGGCGGGGCGCGCGCGAGGCGCGCGTGTTCTGGGATCGCGAGATGCGCGTCGGGCAGCGCGGCCTGCGTCGCTTCGCGCGCCTCTGCAAGGTGCCGGCGATCATGGGCCTGATCCACCCGGACCTGGCGACCGACGTGCCCGACGAGCTGTCGTTCGAGGGCCAGGGCGAGGGTGATTTCGTGCGCGGACGCTTCGTGACCGGCGACGGCGCGCAGGTGATCCTGCCGAACGACCGCGGCCTCGGGGTCACCGTCATCAACGAGGTGGCCGGGCGTCTCGAGGTGGAGGGACGCGTGCGCGGAGAGGAGCTTCGCATCGATGGCCGGGCCGTCTTCGAGTTCCTCGGTCGCTGACCGGTCGTTTCGCGCGTTCCTCGGGCGCTCGCTCGAGGCGATCGCGCTCGAGGTGCCGTCGCTCGAGCGCGCGCTCGCGGCGAGCCTCGCCGGCACCCTCGTCCGTCTGTGCGTCGACGACGAGCGCATGGTGGTCGCGACGCGACGCGACGGGCTGGTGCTCGTCGACGACCGGCCGGACGTCGTGGTGGAGCTCGCGACCGACAGCGCGACGCTGCTCGACCTGACCTCCGGAGAGACCTCGTTCCTTCGCGCCGCGCTCGACGAGCGCATGGTCGTGCGCGGCGCGCCCGACGAGGTGGTCCGCTTCTACGACTCCTTGATTTTGTACTTGCAGGCAGCCGTGCGCAGCCCCTCGCTGCCCGGGTTGCTGGAAGCGTTCGATCGGAGCCGGCGCGGTCTCGCGCCGGCGGACGGGGGCCCGTGATGGCTGCGAGAATCCACGTGACGATCTTCGGGGCCGGCGTCGCCGGCCTCTCGGCGGCGCACGAGCTCACCGAGCGCGGCTTCGCCGTCACCGTGATCGAGAAGCGGGCCGACGCCCTCCGTCCCGGAGACTGCCAGGTGGGCGGGATGGCGCGCACGCAGTGGTCGCGGGTGCCGGGCCAGGAGGTCGTCGACGGTCCGCAGGAGGCCCGCATGGTGCGGGCGCGCCGGCCGCTCGCGCTGGTGTCGAAGCTCGAGGAGCGCTCGGACCTCTGGTACTCGACGATCGACACGAAGGGGAAGGCCGGAGACTTCCGCCTCGAGAAGGCGGAGGTCCGCTTCGCGAAGGACGGCGCGCATCTCGACCCGACGGCGCAAGAGCGCATCGGCCTCATGGTCGAGGAGCTGAAGCGGTACGTGCGCGAGGCCGTCCTGGTCGGCTCCGACGGCGGGCCGTATCGCGTCCCCGCGGACGGCAAGGTGCCGCCTCACCTCGTCGAGCGCCTCTACGTCGAGGGCTATCGCGACGCCGCGGAGGGTGCGAAGGACCTCGGCCGGACGCGCGCGCTCGCCGTCCACGCGGTGGTGCGGTCGCGGCTGGACGTGCCGTGCGGCGTCGGGAGCTGGCGCTACCTCGACCTGGTCGACCTCGCCGTGCACGACCTCGGCTTCGCGCTGCAGGACGACCTGACGCTGCGCTCCCGCGAGCGCCGCGTCGTGCGGCTTCGCCTGCAGGAGACCCTGCTGCCGGGCGAGCACGGCTACCGCTTCTTCCCGGCGTTCTATCGCCATCTCTTCGACACCATGAAGCGGACGCCGCTGCTCGACGAGCAGCGCAAGACGCTCGAGGAGTTCTCGCGCGACGTCGCGATCCGCGATCGGAACGGCCCCGGAGCCGCGCGCTCGGAGCCGCCGGTCGGTCGCTACGTGCTCGACACCGCGCGTCGGCTCGATCGTTTCCACCTGGTCGAGAACGGCCGCACGACCTTCGACAACGTGGTCTCCGTCAACTATCACTCGATCGCCCAGGAAGACCGCCTGGAGCTGCCCGAGATCCTGCCGCGCTCGCAGCCGACGTCGCTGCGCGAGGCGATGGCCGCGTTTCTCTCCGCGCAGGACGAGCTCGGCTTCGAGCTGCTCGACATCGCCCGCTACCAGCTCAAGATCCTCGAGTACGTGACGATGTGCGCCGAGCGGCGCCGCGAGCTGTCGGACGCCTCGTGGGCGGAGTTCATCCGCATCGAGACGTTCAGCGAGCAGTTCCAGAAGGTCATGGACATCTGGCCGCAGGCGCTGATCGGCATGCGCGCCTACGAGGCGGACGCGCAGACCTCGGGCAACATCTCGGTGCAGATGCTGCTCGACCAGATCCGCTCCGGCGGCTTCCGCGACGGCACGCTGAACGGACCGACCAGCACCGTCTGGCTCGAGCCGTGGCGTCGCTATCTCGAGGACCAGGGGGTCGAGTTCGTGCGCGGCGAGCTCGATGCGATCGAGCTGTGCGCGGCGTCCGAGCGGCCGCGGTTCGTCGTGAAGGGCAAGGGGCCGCTACCCGCGGCGGAGAGCGGCTACGTGATCCTCGCGCTGCCCGTGGAGGAGGCGCACCGGGTCGTCGCCGCGTTCGGTGCGCAGCTCGCAGGGCGCTTCGCCGCGGTGAAGGCGGCGCGCTTCGACGGCACCGACCTCGAGCGCGTGAGCACGTTCGTCCGCTGGGACGAGGTGCGCGCGTCGCAGGCGCATCCCGAGGGCCCGCTGCAGCACTTCAGCGGCATCCAGTTCTATCTCGAGCAGGACCACAGCCTGGTGCGCGGCCACACGTACTTCGCGAGCTCGCCCTGGGGCGTCACCTCGATCTCGCAGGCGCAGTTCCGCGTCGATCGGCCCGACTGGCGGCAGCAGTACCGCGGCATCCTCTCGGTCGACATCGGCAGCTGCTACGACCCCGGACGCGACGGCGTGCCGCCGGTGTGGCGCTGCTCACCCGACCAGGTCGCGGCCGAGATCTGGGACCAGATGAACGACGCGATCGGCGTCGAGGAGCAGAAGCTGCCCGATCCTCTCTGGTACCACGTCGACGACGACCTGGCCTTCTTCCCGGACGAGCCGGGGGTCGCGCGCAACCACACGCCGTACCTGCTGAGCCGCCCGGAGGAGTTCGAGCAGCGTCCGGGGCAGATCTCCGCCGAGCGCGGCGTCGAGTACGACGTGAGCTTCGGCGACGAGCACCTGTTCCACGGCGTCGTGCTCGCAGGCTCGTACATGAAGACCTACACCCGGCTCGCGACCATGGAGTCGGCGAACGAGTCGGCGCGGCACGCGGTCAACGCGATCCTTCGCGACTGCCGCCGGCGCCTCGGACGCACCGTGCGCGTGGGGCAGATCTGCCCGACGTGGAACCCCGAGGAGGACGAGTTCCACGACCTCGCATGGCTCAAGGACCTCGACCGGCGGCTGTGGAAGCGCGGCCTGCCGCATCTCCTCGAGATCCTCGACGTCGATGCCACGCTCGGCGACACCTCGGCGGGCGACCCGCTGGCCCAGGTCGGACGTCTCGTCGAGGTGCTGTCCGACACCCGCGACTTCCCGCGATCGCTCCTCCGGCTCGGCGCACCGCACGCGTTGCTGCGCATGCTCGCCGAGGTTCTCGGGAGCCGGCGGGACGACGACGGGTGAGCGGACAGCGCACGCGACGCGGTGGCCGGCAGCCCGGAGCGTCGCGATCATGCTGCGCGCGTGATCGCGACGCGCGGCGCGGCGGCCTGGCGGCGGCGCCGGCCTGCGATCGTCACGCCATCGCGCCGGGGAGGAGCGTCGCGGCGACCGCCTCCGGACGCACCACCGCGGCCTCGAGCGCCGCCCGCGCTGCCGCGTTGCTCTGTCCGTCGCCGCGCGCACCGCACCAGCGCGCCGCGGCCGCGTGCAGCCTCATGTCGGCGCGCTCGTAGCCGGCCGCAGCCCAGCGCAGGTGACGCGCGTGCTGCTCGTGGTCGCCGCGCGCGCGGGCCAGCGCGGCGTCGAGCGAGGCGGCGAAGGCCGCTGCGGGTGGTGCGTCGCTGCGGCCGATGGACCTGCTGGCCCGCCCAGCGACGCGGAGCAGCTCCGGCCGCGTCGGGATCCCGAGCTGCGCCGCGCGGCCGGAGACCGGATCGGCCGCGAGTGCCAGGGCGGCACGTGCGCGCAGGTGGACCAGCTCGATGCTGGTGAACGCGAGCTGCAGGAACTGCGCGGCCTTGATGCGGGCCCACGCGCCGTCGATCTCGCGCCAGGCGGCGAGCGGATCGCCGCGGTAGAGGTGGCACTGCGTCACCAGCACGATGCGGTGGTAGTGCTGCACGTCGAAGCGGTCGGCGGGCATGCCGTGGGCGACGCGCTCCGCCTGCGCGAGCGCCTCGTCCGCCTCGTCGGTCGCGAGCTTGCAGAAGTTGTGCTGGCCGAGACGGAGATTGCCGACCGCGAACTGGTCGCCGCGCTCGGTCGCGTCGAGCAGGGCCTCGTCGAGCCGCAGGCGCAGGGTCCGCATCTCGCCGAGGAAGCTCAGCGCGAGGAGCGAGAAGATGTGCGCGACCGCGAGCTCCCACGAGACGCCGTGGCAGTGTCGTCGCAGCAGCTCGACCTCGAGGTCGCCGCTCGCGAGCGCCTCGCGCCAGCGCCCGCGGAAGAAGGCGTTGCTCGCGCGGACGCTCGCCGCGTGCGCCGTCGTGTACGGATCGTCGAGCGTGCGCACCATCTCCTCCATGCGTGCGAGGAGACGGTCGCCGCGCCGGCGCAGGAACGCCCAGCGCATCGCGCCCTGCGAGGCGGCCTCGGCCCCGAGCGCCGCCGCGACCAGCAGCGGCTCGTTGGTCGGGAGCGCTTCGCGGATGTAGCGCGCGCGGAAGTACCCGGCCGTGATCGGCTCCCAGCTCAGGCAGATCGCCGCGGCCCACAGCACGTCGAGGCGCTCGCGTCCCGCCGGGCCGAGCGCCTTCGGGTGCGCGCGGGGCTTCGGGAGCGGTCCGACGAGCAGCGGCAGGCGCGCCAGCGTCGCGCGCAGCAGCGCGTCGCGCTCGGACCGCGGCAACGGTGCGTCGACCGAGCGCAGGATGTCCCACATGAGCGCGCGCCCCTCGGTCGAGCGTCCGCTGCGGAGCAGGCACTCGCTCGCGCGGCGTCGCAGACGGCGCAGGTCGAGCGCCCCGGCACGGCGCGACTCGGCGAGGCGCGCGGCCTCGAGGAAGCAGTCCGCCGCCTCACCGGTCCGTCCGGCGCTGTTCAGCGCCTCGGCGAGGTCGACCACCAGCGGCAGGCGCTCGGCGGGGTCGGTGAGCAGGCCGAGCGCCGTCCGGTAGTGCGACGCGGCGCGGTCGAAGGCGAGCGTGGAGGCGGCGCGGGCGGCGGCGAGGCGGGCGTTGTGCAGGGCAGCGGGCGTGTTCCCGGCGCCGAGGTGGTGCGCGAGCAGCGCTTCGGGATCGCGCCGCGGGCTCAGCTCGAGGACCTCGGCGAGCGTGCGGTGTCGCTCGACCAGCGCCGCTGCCGCGATGCTCGCGACCACCGACTCGCGCACCCGGTCGTGGTAGGGCTCGACGCCCTGCTCGGAGCCGAGCGGCGCGAGTCGCACCAGCCCTTCGCTCTCCAGCATGCGGACCACCGACCATGCCGCGCCACCGGCACCGGATGCGTCGACCGCGTCGTGCGTCGTGAGCGTCGTCGCGGCGAGGGAGACGAGCTCGAGGACGAGGCGCGCGTCGGCGGGGAGCGCGCCGAGGCGCCAGGCGAGGATCTCCTCGAGGCGCGGCTGACCGCCCTCCGTCGGGGCGGCGAAGCGGCGGTGGCGCGCGAGCTCGCGGATGAAGAAGGGCGAGCCACCGGAGTCGCGGGCCACCTCGACGGCGGCCTCCTGCGACGGGTCGTCGGGGAGCATCAGCCGTGCGAGCTCCGCCGCCTGCTGCGGCGCGAGGGGGGCGAGCGAGAGCGAGCGCACGTGCACGGAGCGCCCCTCGAGCGGACGCTCCGCGATCGCGCGCAGCATCGCGCTGCCCGCGACGTCCTCGGAGCGATACGACAGCAGGACGAGCATCGGGGGCGGGCTCGGCGCGGACAGGATCGCGCGCAGGACGGCGGCGCTGTCGGCGTCGCCCCACTGCAGATCGTCGATCCAGAGGACGAGCGGCTGGATCGCCGCGACGGCGCGCAGCATCGTCGCCAGCGCCTCCGCGCCGGCGCGCCGGGCCTCGACCGGGTCGAGCACCGTCTCGTCCACGATCGCGGCGCCGTCGGGGTGCAGCCGGCGCAGCACCGGGAAGAGGCGCTCGAGCCAGGGCGAGCGCTCGGGCAGGACCCGGTCGGCGAACGAGCGGTCGCGCAGCAGCTCGGCGGTCAGCTGGTCGATCACGCCGTCGAGCGCCTTGTACGGCACGGATTCGCGCGGGTGACAGCGGCCGCGGAGGACGAGGGCGTCGTCGCGCCGCGCGACGTGCGCGACGAAGTTCTGCAGGAGCGTCGACTTGCCGATTCCCGACTCGCCCTTCACGTGCGCGACGGTGCTCTGCGATCGTGCGGCCTCGAAGCATTCGCGCAGCAGCGCGAGCTCGTCGTCGCGTCCGAGCAGGCTCTCGTCGAAGAAGGTCGCCGCGCGCCCTCCCGGGGATTCGAGCAGCTCGAGGAGCCGAGGCCCATCGGGCCTGCGCTCGGGGTCGGGGTCGAGGAGGGAGGTGACCAGGGTCGCGAGGTGCTCGGGAACGGCCGGATCGACCGAGCGCGCGTCGCGCGCGCCGCGGCGCTTGCCCGCCAGCACCTCGCCGTAGCTCCCGCCGAAGGGAGAGCTGCCGGTGAGGCTCTCGAACAGCATCACGCCGAGGGCGTACCAGTCGGATTTCGGCGACAGCGACTCGCCGAACATCTGCTCGGGCGCCATGTACATCGGCGTGCCGACCAGGGTCTGCCACTCGTTCGCATCGGCGGCACGCTCGATCGGCAGGCCGAGCCCGAAGTCGAGCACGACGACCCGGCCGTCGTCGGTGACGAGGACGTTCGACGGCTTGATGTCCCGGTGCAGCTTGCCGGCGTCGTGGATGGCGCGGACGGCGCGCACGATCTGCGCGACCACGTCGTCGAGCAGCGCGAGCTGGGCGGCGGAGGCGTCGCGCCAGGATCCTCCCTCCGGGCGGAGCCGCTGCACGAAGGTGACGAAGTCGTCGCCGTCGACGAGCTCCATCGTGAAGAAGCAGGACTCGTCCGTCACGCACAGCTCGTGCAGCTCGACGAGGTTGCGGTGGCGCACGTCGGCGAGCAGCCGGAACTCGTTCTTGAGCCAGTACACCTGGTCCGGGTCGAGCCCGGGCAGCGTCTTGACGGCGACGGTCTGGCGGCGGCTCGCGTCGTGCACGCGGTAGACGACGCCCATCGAGCCGCGGCCGATCGGCGTGACTTCGGTGAAGCGATCACCGGGTAGGGCGGGCTCGTCGGCTCCGCAAGCACGCGGCGAGGTCGAAGGCGCGCCAGGGGGCTTCCCGTCGATCGCGCTCATGGCCGGTGGTTGAGGAGGTGGTCGATCTCCCGGGCCGCGACGTGGCGCAGGAAGAACTCCGTGCCCAGGTCGCGCGCGAGGCCGAAGAGCGACGACTCCTCCGCGCCCTGCGCCTGGACGATCCACGAGATGTTGGCGACCCGGTTCGCGTGCCGGATGCGGCGCTGCTCGTAGGCGCGCAGCGCGCGCGCCACGTCGCGGTCGCGGGTGAGCTCGCGAGCCAGCGCGACCGCGTCCTCCAGCGCCTGACATGCACCCTGTGCCAGGTCGGGCGTGCACGGGTGGGCGGCGTCGCCGAGCAAGGTCACGCGTCCGCGGCCCCACCCGTCGACCGGAGCCCGGTAGCGGATCCGCGTGTGGAAGGTCTCCTCTGCGGGCGTCGCGTCGAGGATCGCGCCGATCGGCTCGTGCACGTCCGCGAACACGCGGCGCAGCGCGCGCGCGCCGTCGGCACCGGTCTCGTGCAGCCGGCTCTCGTTGACGCTCGCGAGCCAGGTGACCACTGGCCCGCGCACCGAGGCGATGCAGAAGCGCGCGCCGTGCCCGTGCGTGACCGTCGTCTCGCCGGGCTGGAGGTCGGGGTGCTCGAGCGTCGCCGTGCCGACCCAGGCTCGCTGGTGGGCGTCGCGCGGTGCTCCGTCCCCGACGAGCTGCCGGCGGACGACCGAGTCCATGCCGTCGCTCGCCACCAGCGCGTCCGCGCGGAAGGTCTCGCCGTCCTCGAGATCGATGGCGACGCCGTGGCCGTCGTCGTGTACCCCGGTCACCCGCTTGCCGGCCCGGCAGCGCGCGGCGTCGCGCAGCACGGCGAGGAGGTCGCGGCGGTGGATCACGACCGAGGGAGCGCCGGCCCGCGCGCTCATGGCGGCGATGTCGAGATCGACCAGCTCGCGTCCGGACCACGAGCGGAAGACCAGCCGCTGGACCGTGACGCCGCGCCGCGCGACCGCGTCCGCGAGCCCGAGCTCGCCGAGCGCGTTGAGGCCGTTCGACCAGAGGATGAGCACGCCCGCGTCTCGCCACGGCTCGGTGCGTCGCTCGAACACGGTGACGCCGAACCCGCTCCGTCGCAGCGCCACCGCGGCGGCGAGTCCGCCGACGCCGCCTCCGGCGACGGCGATCTCGATACGACGGTGGGCTGGGGCGAGCGCGGTCATGGCGGATCTCCGGCGGTCTTTGGTCGAGGCGCTCGCAGAACTCGCACCTTCGATCGCGTCGGACAATCCCCCGGCATCCGCACGTCGCAGTGCCGGCGACGTCCACGTGCGCCGCGAAGACGCCGGTCGGGCGGCCCTTGACATCGTCTAGACTTAGACTATGTCTAAACACCATGGAGCGGACGGTGACCGAGCGGCTCGCGAGCCACGGCATCCACCCGTCGGCGCAGCGGGTGGCCGTCGCGGAGTACGCACTCCGCACGACCGACCACCCTTCCGCCGACGTGGTCTGGGCGGAGGTGCGCGCGGGCTTCCCGCTGGTGTCGCGCGCCACGGTCTACAACACGCTGAACCTGTTCGTCGCCAAAGGGCTTCTGCGGGCGCTGGTGCTCGCCGAGGGCAAGGTGGTGTTCGACCCCAACGTCGAGCCGCACCACCACTTCATCGACGAGGAGTCCGGCACGATCCACGACGTTCCGTGGGACGCCGTCGCGATCCGCCGGCTCGAGCCGCCGCGCGACTTCGAGCTGCGCGAGTTCCAGGTGGTGATGCGCGGTCGTCGCGTGCGCCCGCGGCGGGGTGGCGCCCGGAAGTAGGCGCCCGTGGCCGGCCGCTCGTCGCTCCACAAGCACAGAGCTCGTTTCCGAGCCGATTCGAGAGAGAAAAGGAGAACAGCAGAATGTTGACGGTTGGTGATCGTCTGCCGGACTTCCGCGTCCAGGCGGTGGTGAGCAACGAGAAGGGCAAGGAGTTCAAGGAAGTCTCGAACAAGGACAACGCCGGCAAGTGGCTGGTGCTGTTCTTCTGGCCGAAGGACTTCACGTTCGTCTGCCCGACCGAGATCGCGGAGTTCGGCAAGAAGGTGAAGGACTTCGCCGACCGCGACGCGGTGGTCCTGGGCGGCAGCACGGACAACGAGTTCTCGCACCTCGCGTGGCGCAAGGCGCACCCGGACCTGCAGGATCTGCCGTTCCCGATGATCCACCTGACGCCGGCGCTCGCCGAGCAGCTCGGCGTGATCCACCGCGACGCGGGGGTCGCGCTGCGCGCGACCTTCATCGCCGATCCCGACGGCGTGATCCGCTTCGTGTCGGTGAACGACCTGTCGGTGGGCCGCAACGTGAACGAGGTGCTGCGCACGCTCGACGCGCTGCAGACCGACGAGCTGTGCCCGTGCAACTGGGAGAAGGGTCAGCCTACACTTTCCGTCTGACGAGGGGGCACGCGCCCCCTCGCCCCGGCGGGCGAAGCCCGCCGGGGCCCCACTCCCCGCGCTCGCTGACGCTCGGCCGCGCGCTTGGCGCGCGGTTGACGTTCGCGGGGCCTTCGCTCGCTGACGCTCAACCGCGCGCTTGGCGCGCGGTTGACGTTCGCGGCGCTTTCGCTCGCCGACGCTCGGCCGCGCGCTTGGCGCGCGGTTGACGTTCGCGGGGCTTTCGCTTGCTGGCGCTCGGCCGCGCGCTCTGCGCGCGGTTGGCGTCGGCGGGCTTCCGACGAGGAACCTCGATGTCGACCCTGGAAGAAATCCGCGAGTCGCTGCCGGAGGCGGCGAAGGATCTGAAGATCGGGCTTCAGTCGGTGCTCGGCGCCGAGGCGCTGACGCCGGCGCAGCGCTGGGGCGTCGCTACGGCGAGCGCGTTCGCGGCGCGGAATCCCGTGCTGCGCGACGCGATGCTCGCCGAGGCGCGGGCCGCCGGCACCGACGACACCGTGATCGACGACGCCCGTGCGGCCGCCGCGTTGATGGGCATGAACAACGTCTTCTACCGATCGAAGCACATGCTCGGCGCCGCGTACGAGGCGAAACCCGCGCGGCTCCGCATGCAGCGCATCGCGAAGCCGGCCGGCGACAAGGGCGACTTCGAGCTGATGTGCCTCGCGGTGAGCGCGATCAACGGCTGCGAGGTGTGCCTCGCCTCGCACGAGAAGACGGTGCGCGACGGCGGGCTGAGCGAGGACGCGGTGATCGATGCGGTGCGGATCGCGGCGGTGGTGCACGGCGTCGCTTGCGCGCTGGAGCTGGCTTGACGCGTTTCGCCTTGGTGCCGGTGGCGGGCCGGCGGACCGGCTGCCCCGCCGCCGCTCAGTTGAGGTGAGTACCGCGAAGCTGCGCTTCGCGGACTCGCCTCAAGGCTGCGCCATTCGCTGCGGCGGGGCAGCCGATCCGCCGGCCCTCACGTCTGAGCCGGCTCGCGTCACACCGTTGCTGCGCCACTCCGCCGTAGGTTGAGGAGGTGGGCTACAGCACGACCTTCTTCTCGCGGAGCGCGCGGAGGTCGTCGTCGGAGAGGCCGAGCTCGTGTTGCAGGACGTGCTCGGTGTGCTCGCCGAGCGTCGGCCAGCGGCGCGGGGCGCGCTCGGGGGTGCCCGACAGCTTGATCGGGTTGCCGACGACGAGCATCGGGTCGTCGGAGTCCGGGCGCGGGATGCGCAGCAGCATGTCGTGGCTCGCCACGTGCGGATCGGCGACCAGGTCCTCGGTCGTGAAGCAGGGGCCGGCCGCGATGCCGTGCTCGGCGAGCGCGGTCGTCGCTTCCAGCTTGGTCTTGTCGGCGGCCCACGCCTCGACCGCGGGTCGCACGACCGCGTCCATCTGCTCGCGCCAGCCGTCGCGGGTCGCGAAGCGCTCGTCCTCGAGCCACTCGGCGTGGCCGACCGAGCGAGCGAACTGCGCGAGCTGGTGGTCGCGCACCGCCTGCACGACGAAGTAGCCGTCCTTCGCCTTGAAGCCGTCGAAGATGCCCGGCGTGCGGCGCTTGCCGCGCACGCCCATCGACCAGAAGTGCGGCACGATGTCGGCCATCGCGACCATGGCGTCGAACATCGCGACGTCGACGTGCTGGCCCTTGCCGGTGCGGTCGCGCTCGCGCAGCGCCGCGAGCAGCCCGATCGCGGCGAACAGCGACGAGCCGATGTCGCCGAGGGCTCCCGCCGGGCTCACCGCGGGCGGCGTGCCCTCCTCGCGGCGGTACTCGTAGAAGCCGCCCATCGCCTCGGCGATCGGCGCGTACGCCGGCCACGACCCGTACGGCGACGGCAGCAGGTTCCCGAAGCCGGACACCGAGACGTACACGAGGCCGGGGTGGAGCGGGGCGAGGTCCGCGTAGCCGAGGCCCAGGCGATCCATCGTGCCGGGCTTGAAGTTCTCGCCGACGACGTCGAAGCGCGGCACGAGCTTCCTGATCAGCTCGCGGCCTTCCGGGGCCTTCATGTCGATCGCGATGCTCTGCTTGTCGAGGTTGTTGCGCAGATAGGTCGCGCCGACGCTGCGCCCGTCCACGTCCTTGACGGCGGGCAGCGCGCCGCGGCCCGAGTCGCCGGTCACCGGATGCTCGACCTTGACCACCTCCGCCCCGAGCCGCGCCAGGAGCTGCGTCGCGAACGGCAGGGCCTGCATCTGCTCGATCGCCAGGATGCGAACGCCGGCCAGCGGTCCGTGACCGGTCGCGGCGGCGGTTGGGTTCGGGTCGCTCATCGAAGTCCTCCTGTGGCCGCAGTGGTTAGCGAGCCACGCACCGCCCGGGCAACGGCGCCGCGCGTCAGGCGCCGGCGCAGGATCCCGTCGTCCCGGCGTGGCAGCGTCGAGCGCTAGAGCCGGCTCGCGACCGTCGCCTCGGGGGCCTGCGCCGGAAGGCCGCGCTCGAGCCAGCGGGCGGCCGCGCGGTCGCCGCGCAGCACGGCCTCGAAGTGCGCGAGCGCCGCGGCGCGCGTGATCTCGAGCTGGCGCTCGGCGCTCATCGTCTGCGGCAGCTCCTGGTCGCAGACGCCGACGCTGCAGGTCGAGCCGTCTACTGCGCCCGGTCCGGCGCCGTCCGCGAGCAGCTCCGCGAGGCGCGCGAAGCCGGCCGCGGCATTGGCGCCACCGGCGCCGATCACCGGGCAGCCGACGGTCGCGTCGGAGTTCGCGTCGCCCGGGACGTCGATGCCGATGAAGCCGACGTGATTGCCGCCGGCGAGCGACACGAGGGTCGCCGGTGGCGGCGCGTTCTCGAACGACTGCAGCGGACCGCCGTCGAGGCGCACCAGCATGTCGGCGTCGCCGGCGACGACGAGGAGCGGCAGCGAGCGCGCGTAGAGGTCCGGGCCGAAGAAGCAGGAGGCGGGTGCGAGCGCCACGGCGGCGCCGATGTCCTCGATGCGCCACCTCGGGTGGAAGGCGCCGATCAGGACCGTCCCGCCCCCGAGCGAGAGCCCGGCGATGCCGCGCGTCCCGGCGTCGATCGCCGCCGCGAGTGCCGCGCCGGCGGCGCCGTCCGCGAGCCGGTCCATCACGAAGTCGAGGTCGCCCGGCTGGTTCGTCATGTCGGCGATGGTCGGGCCGCCGCCGGGCGCGCCGCCGTTGGACAGCGGGAAGGTCGGTGCGACCACCACGTAGCCGTGGCTCGCGAGGTGCCGGCCGACGAGCTCGCCCTCGAAGTTCGCGCTCGCGAAGCCGTGCGCCCAGCCGATGATCGGGAACGGTCCGTCGCTCGACGGATCCGCACCGCTGCCGTCGGTCGCGGCCGGGTACCAGACGCGCGTCGGCAGCGTGCGCTCGGGCGCCCCGGCGAAGGTCCCGCTCGCCTGCGTCGGGCGGCTCGTGTCCACCAGCTCGAGCTGGCGCTCGCCGACCGCGAACGGCCCCGGCGTCGCGAGGGTCGCCAGGTCGAGCGTCGTGCTCGCGTCGTCGCCGTCGCTGCACGCGGCGCACGTGCCGAGAAGGAGAGCAAGGAGGAGGGAGGTCGCGGGCCGGAAGCGCATCTCGCACCCTTAGGCGAATTCGACGCGCGCGGACAGCCCGATTCGGCCGGCGGCGGCGCGCGCGTCAGGCCCTGGTCGTGCGGCCCGGGCTGCGCAGCGTGAGGAGCGCGATCTCCGGTGGGATGCCGACCCGCATCGGGTAGCCGTAGAAGCCGACGCAGCGCGTGACGAAGAGCCGCATGTCGCCGCGGGCGAACACGCCCTGGTCGGGGATGCCGACGAGGCTCACCACCGTGATCGCGTGGCCGCGCCCGAGCTGCACGCCGACGTGCCCGCCGTGCGTGTGTCCGGAGAGCACGAGATCGGCAGCGCCGTCGGGCAGGGAGAAGAAGTTGCGCGGATCGTGGTTCAGCAGGAGGCGCGGCGTGCCGTCGCGGCGCGGCAGGCGCGCGAACAGGTGCGCGTAGATCTCCGCGTGACGCTCGCGCGCGAACACGAAGTCGGTGCCGGCGATCTCGAGCGGCGTGCCGTCGATCGCGATCGTGCGCGCGCGGTCGCGCAGCAGCGTGACGCCCGCGTCGCCGAGGCGGCGGGTGATCCGCTCGGGGTCGTCGTAGTCGTGGTTGCCGAGGCAGGCCCACTGCCCGTACGGGGCGCGGATCCTCGCCAGCGCCTCGTACAGCGGGTCGTCGAAGTCGCCGTCGCGGTGCGTGAGGAAGTCGCCGGTGTGCAGCACGACGTCGGGCCGCGCCTCGCCGACCAGCTCCGCCATGCGCAGCAGCCGCTCGCGCGTCATGCCGCCGCCGACGTGGATGTCCGACAGGTGGGCGACGCGCAGGCCGTCGAGCTCGCGCGGCCACCCAGGCACCTCGACCTCGTGCGGCTCGACGCGCAGATCGTACGACAGCGGCACGCTCGACAGCGAGACGAAGAAGGGAACTCCGGCGCCGACGAGGCCCGCGTGCTGCAGGAACTCGCGTCGCGACGGCGACACGAGCCCGGTCGCGTCGGCCGGCGGCGGATCGATCGTCGCCGGCGTCGCCCCGCCCGCGGGCCGGAAGCGTCCGGCGAGGCGCCGTGCGAGCCGCGCGCCGCCGAGCCCCGCGTAGCAGAGGAAGAGGATCGCGAGCGCCGAGAACCACACCGGCCCGATCCAGTTGACGCCCGGGCCGTGCAGCCACGGCATGCCGTCGGCGGTGCGTCCGGTCACGAGCTGCGCGACCAGCACGAAGTCGAGAATCACGCCGGCGGCGATCGCGGCGCCGAGGAGGCGCGGCGTGCGCCACAGCGAGCGTTCGAGCGCGTCGTGCAGGCGGAGGCGCGCGTAGGCGAAGGGTGCGAGGCCGAGCGGGACGACGAGTGCCAGGAAGAAGCCGCGTCGCGTGACCAGGGTGCCGAGCAGGATCGCGACGAGGAGGAGACCGACGTTCAGGGTGACGAGCCACAGGCGCAGCCAGCGGCGCGCACCGGGGAAGGGCGTTGCAGACATCCCCTCCATCGTACCTGAGGCGGCGGCGCGGTCGAGCCCGCGCACCGCCGTGCGGTGACGCGCGGCGTCCGGCGCTGCGGCTGCCGCCCCGCGGGGCACCGCGCGCCGCGCAGCGCCCGTCCGATCACGGCGTCGCGGAGGCGGCCGGCCCGGGGGGCGCCGTCGCCGGCGCGGCGGGCGCGATCTTCGCGAGCTCCGGCCGCACCTCGCGCGCGAACAGGCGCATGCTCGCCTCGGCGTCCGCGTGAGGCAGGCCCGCGTAGCTGAAGGCGGCGACGAAGCTCTCCGCGCCGGTTCGCCGGCGCGCGTCGAGCACGCGCTCGAAGCACTGCTCGGGCGTGCCCCACACCTGCAGCGAGAGGAAGAACTCGGTCAGCGCGTCGGCGCCGCCGTCGTCGCGCGCGATCTCCTGCAGCCGGGCGTAGGACTCGTAGCCCTTCATGTGCGCCAGGTGATCGCCGCGCAGCTCGTAGTGCTTGAGGACCGTTCTCCAGTAGCCCCCGATGTAGCGCACGGCCATCTCGCGTGCGCGCTCGGCGCTCGGATCGCAGAAGGTCCAGCCGGAGACGATCGGCGGCGGCGCGTCGGCGGCGTTCACCTCGCGGTAGATGCGACGGTAGTCGGCGAGCTCGGCCGTCACCTGCTCCCACGGCTTCTGCGGGATGATCAGGATGCCGATGCCGAGCTGCGCCATGATGCGCGACGACTCCGGCGACACCGCGGCCGCGTAGGTGCGGCCGCGGAAGCTGCGCGCCGGCCTCGGCCGGATGGCGACGCGCGGCTGCTTGACGAAGGTGCCGTCGTGCGACGCGTGGCCGTCCTCGAGCGCGTGCAGCAGCAGCTCGGCGCTCTCGACGAAGCGCGCGCGCGACTCGTCCATCGGCACGCGGAAGCCGTCGAACTCGACCCGTCCGAGGCCGCGTCCGATGCCGAGGATGAGCCGCCCGCCGCTCATCACGTCGAGCATCGCCACCTGCTCGGCGACGCGCAGCGGATCGTGCCACGGCAGCACCACCACCATCGAGCCGACCTGGATGCGGGTCGTCCGCGCCGCGACCCAGGTGAGGAGCTGCAGCACGTCGGGGCACATCGTGTAGTCGGTGAAGTGGTGCTCGACGCCCCACACCGAGTCGAAGCCGAGCGGCTCGGCGAGATCGGCGAGCTTCAAGTCGTCGGCGTACACCTCGTGGTCGGGGCGCGCGTCCTCGGGATTCTGGAAGATCACCGTCATGCCGACGTGCATGCAACACCTCCCGGGAGACGAGGCTCCCGGCTGCGACGCTACCGCTGTGCGGTGCCCTGGTCGAACCGAGAGCGCAGCGTCTCGACCGCGAGATCGACGAAGAGCCGGGTGCGGAGCGGCAGGTGTCGTCCCGCCGGGTGGACGACGTGCACCGGGATCGGTGGTGGCGCGAAGCGCTCGAGCACAGGGCGGAGGGCGCCGGCGCGCACCAGGTGATCGACCATGTACGACAGCACGCGCGTGATGCCGAGCCCGGCCACCGCGGCGTCGATCACCGGCTCGGCGAGGTTGCCGACCAGGCGCGGCACGATCCGCACGGCGCGCGCGCCGCGGCCGAAGCTCCAGCGATCGGGCGACTGCCCGGCGGCGGTCATGGCGAGGCACGTGTGCCGCGCGAGCTCGTCGGGCGAGGTGGGCTCGCCGTGCGCGGCGAGGTAGGCGGGGCTCGCGTAGAGCGAGCGCGTGACGCTGCCGACGCGCACCGCCTTGAGCGACGAGTCGGGCAGGTGCGCGATGCGCACGCCGACGTCGATGCCGCGCTCGACCAGCGGCACGACCTCGTCGTCGAACAGCACGCGGACGTCGACCGCGGCATGGCTCCGCAGAAAGCTCGCGACGATCGGCAGCACGTGCAGGCGTCCGAACACGACCGACGCCGTCACGACCAGCGTACCGAGCGCCTCGCGCTGCTCGGTTGCGGCGTCCGTCTCCAGCGCCGCGACGGAGCGCAGCACCGCGCGAGCGGGCTCGAGCCGGCGCCGTCCGGCGTCGGTGAGCGTCACCACGCGCGTGGTGCGCGTGAAGAGGCGGACGCCGAGGCGATCCTCGAGCGCGGCGACGGCGCGGGTCAGCGCCGCGGGCGAGCGTCCGAGCCGGCGCGCCGCGCCGACGAACGAGCCGGCCTCGGCCACCGCCACGAATGCCGACAGCTGCTCGATGCGGTCCATCTCACTGTTACGAAATCTGCAATGAAGTACGTCACGGATCGCTCATTGTCTCGGGTGAAGCAATGAACAGAATGGTGCGCCATGGCACACAAGTTCCACGAGGTGGTCACGACGCCCGCGGTTCTCCGCGAGCAGGAGCGCTACTACGGCCGCGCCCGACCGATCCCCCCGGCCGAGAACGACCCGCTCGGGCCGCGCGAGGCGCAGTTCATCGCCGCGCGCGACAGCTTCTACATGGCGACGGTGAGCGCGACCGGCTGGCCGTACCTGCAGCACCGCGGCGGTGCGCCGGGCTTCCTGCACGTTCTCGGCCCGACGCAGCTCGCGTTCGCCGACGTCGAGGGCAATCACCAGATGGTCACCACCGGCAACCTCGCCGGCGACGACCGGGTCGCGCTCTTCCTGATGGACTACCCGAACCGGCGGCGGCTGAAGCTGCTCGGGCACGCGCGGGTGCTGGACGCGCGCGAGGCGCCGGAGCTGGTCGCGAAGCTCGCGGACCCGGCACCCGACGGCGACGTCGAGCGGATCTACGTGATCGACGTCGTGTCCTTCGACTGGAACTGCCCGCAGCACATCACCGAGCGGTATACCGCGGCGGAGGTCGCTGCGGCGGTCGAGCCGCTGCATCGCGAGATCGCGGCGCTGCGCGAGCGCCTGCGCGAAGCGGAGAGCAAGCTCGCGTCGCGCTGAGCCCTTGCGCCGGGGCGCGGGAATGGGAGAACAGCACCCATGCGCTTCTCCTACGCCGAGTCGATGTGCGATCCGTCGCACTACCTGCCGCTCGCCAAGGCCGTCGAGGAGGCGGGCTGGCACTCCTTCGTGATCCCGGACAGCATCTGCTACCCCGAGGTCTCCGACAGCAAGTACCCGTACACGCCCGACGGCGACCGGCACTTCCTCGAGGACAAGCCGTTCATCGAGCCGTTCTCGCTGATCCCAGCACTCGCGGCGGTGACCGAGAAGCTCCGCTTCACGACCTTCGTCGTCAAGCTGCCGATCCGGCATCCCGTGCTGGTCGCGAAGCAGGTGACGTCGGTCGCGGTGATGAGCAACGACCGCTTCGCGTTCGGCGTCGGCACGAGCCCGTGGCCCGAGGACTTCCAGGTCACCGGCACCGAGTGGAAGACGCGCGGCAAGCGCATGGACGAGATGATCGAGATCATCCGCGGCCTGGCTGCGGGCGGCTTCTACGAGTTCCACGGCAAGCACTACGACGTGCCGAGCATCAAGATGTGCCCGACGCCGGCGAAGCCGGTGCCGATCCTGATCGGCGGCCACGCGGAAGCCGCGCTGAAGCGCGCGGCACGCATCGGCGACGGCTGGATGCACGCCGGCACGGACGATCTGCCGGCGATGCTGAAGCGTCTGAACGATCTCCGCCGCGAGCACGGCCGCGAGCGCGAGCCGTTCGAGGTGCACGTGATCTCGATGGACGCCTTCACCCTCGACGGCATCAAGCAGCTCGAGGACATCGGCGTCACCGACGTCATCATGGGCTTCCGCAACCCCTACGTGGAGCCGGTCGACTCGCAGACGTTGCAGCAGAAGCTCGACCTCATGCGCTGGTACGCGGAGCACGTGATCGCGAAGGCCTGAAGGCGCGTCGCGACTGGTACCTGCGCCGCGCGCGGAACTGGCGTCTTGTCGGTGGCGATCGAGCGCTCTACGAGGACGGGCATGATGGACGTCGCAACGCTCGAGCAGCACCTCGCCGGCTTCTTCCCCGGACTCCTCGGCATTCGCTTCCAGGAAGCGACCCCCGAGCGCGTGCGCGCCGGGCTCGTCGTGCGCGACGACCTGTGCACGACGCCGGGCGTCCTGCACGGCGGCGCGATCATGGCGTTCGCCGACACGCTCGGTGCGGTCGGCACGGTCTTCAACCTGAAGCCCGGCGAGGGCACGACGACCATCGAGTCGAAGACCAACTTCCTCGCCGCGGGGAAGGGCGGCACGACCGTCGCGGGCGAGTGCACGCGACTCCACCGCGGGCGCCGCACGATGGTCTGGCAGACGCGCGTCACCGCACCCGACGGCAAGCTGATCGCCGTCGTGACCCAGACGCAGGCCGTGCTGGAGGCGGCGCCGCAGCCGGTCGACCCGATCGCGGCACTCGGCGCGCTGTTCGCGGGCAAGCCGCTCGACGAGCAGCAGCGCCTGCTCGCGACGCTCGAGCACGCGGGCGCCGCGACCTACCGGAGCCTCGCCGAGAAGACGGAGGATCCGGCGGTGCGCGCCGAGCTCGAGCGCGCGGCGGAGCGCGAGGAGGAGAACGCGCGCGTGCTCGAGCGGTTGCTCGCGCGCTGACCTCACGCGCCCAACGGCCGCGCGCCGCGCTCAGGACGGCGGCACGATCGTGATCGCGTGCCGCGCCGCCACGCGTCGGCTGACGCCGGCACGCAGCCGGCGTTGGCGTGCGTCGCATCGAGCCGCTATCGCAGCGATCGAGCGCGCACGACGTGAGGACGGTCCGGTCGCAGCGCGCCGCACGGAGGACGAGCATGAAGATCGCGACCTTCACGCACGGCGGACGGCGCCGCATCGGCGTCGTCGAGGGCGACGAGATCGCCGACGTCACGACCACGGACAAGGTCCCGACGGACATGATCGCGCTCCTCTCCGCCGGGCCGGCAGCGCTCGACGAGCTGCGTCGCGCGGCAGCGCGCGCGCCGCGTCTCGCGCTCGCCGACGTCCACCTCGACGCGCCGGTGCCGCATCCGCCGAAGTTCCTCGCGATCGGTCTCAACTACGCCGGCCACGTCGCAGAGACCGGCCGCGACGCGCCGCAGTTCCCGGTGTTCTTCAACAAGCAGACGAGCTGCGTCACCGGACCGTACGATCCGATCCACCGCCCGCGGGTGTCGCAGGCGCTCGACTACGAGGGCGAGCTCGCATTCGTGATCGGCAGGCGCTGCCGGCACGTGCCGAAGGAGCGCGCGCACGAGGTGATCGCCGGCTACCTGATCTGCCACGACGTCAGCGTGCGCGACTGGCAGTTCAAGGCGCAGACGATGACGCTCGGCAAGTCGTTCGACACGCACGGCCCGCTCGGCCCGTGGCTGACGACGCCCGACGAGGTCGGCAACCCGCACGACCTCCAGCTCAGCACCTACGTGAACGGCGAGCGCCGCCAGCACGCGCGCACGAGCCAGCTGATCCACGACTGCTTCGACCAGGTCGCGCTGCTGTCGACGGTGTGCACGCTCGAGCCGGGCGACGTGATCAGCACCGGTACGCCCGAGGGCGTGGCGGGCGCGATGAAGCCGCCGAAGTGGCTCGTGCCGGGTGACGTGGTGCGCATCGAGATCGAGAAGCTCGGGCACGTCGAGAACGTGGTCGTCGAGGAGCCGGCGGACACCGACCTGGTCTAGAAAGGACTCTCGTCTTGGCGGATCGCTACGACCTCGTCATCGTCGGCGGCGGCATCGGCGGCAGCGCGCTCGCGACCGTGATGGCGCGCGCCGGGGCGTCGGTCCTCGTGCTCGAGAAGTCCGACGTCTTTCGCGACCACGTACGCGGCGAGTGGATCGCGCCGTGGGGCGTCGCCGAGCTCGAGCGCCTCGGCCTCTACGACCTCGTGCGCGAGGCGGGTGGCCACCACCTGAGGTGGAACTGGACCTGCCACGCCGACGTCCCGAGCGAGAAGGCCGTCGCCGAGGCGATCGACCTGTCGGTCCTCCTGCCCGGGGTGCCGGGCCCGCTCTGCATCGGCCACCCGGCACTCTGCCAGCTCCTCTTCGACGCGGCCGCGGCGTCGGGCGCGACCGTGGTGCGCGAGGTGAGCGACGTCCGGGTCGAGGCGGGTGCGGCTCCGGCGGTCGTGTACCGGCTGCGCGGCGTCGAGCAGCGCGCGACGTGCCGGCTCGTCGTCGGTGCGGACGGACGTGGCTCGAGCGTGCGCAAGCAGCTCGGCGTCGCGCTGCATCGCGACCCGACGCACCACCTCTTCGCCGGCATGCTGGTCGAGGGAGCGCACGGCTGGCCCGACGACGTGCAGGTGATCGGCGCGTCGGACGACGCGCACTTCCTCGCCTTCCCGCAGGGCGACGGCCGCGTCCGCCTCTACCTCGGCTACGCGAGCGACGAGCCCCGGCGCTTCACCGGCGCGAGCGGACCGCGCGCGTTTCTCTCCGCCTTCCGCCTCGCGTGCGTCCCGGGCAGCGAGCACCTCGCCGGCGCGCGCGCGGCCGGACCGTGCCACTCGTATCCGAACGAGGACACCTGGACCGACGCGCAGCTGCGCGACGGCGCCGTCCTGATCGGCGACGCCGCCGGCTCGAACGATCCGATCATCGGGCAGGGGATCTCGATCACGCTGCGCGACGTTCGGCTGGTGCGCGACGCCCTCCTCGCGCAGCCCGACTGGAGCCGCGACGCCCTCGCGTCCTACGCCGAGGAGCGCGCCGAGCGCATGCGGCGGCTCCGCTTCAGCGCGTCGCTCGTGGCGACGCTGGAGAACGAGTTCGGCGCCGACGCGAGAGAGCGCCGCCGTCGCGCGGTAGAGCGGCGGAACGAGGACCCGAGCCTGTTCCTCGCGTTCTTCGCCGCGTTCGTCGGTCCCGAGAACGTGCCGGCCGAGGCGTTTCGTGACGAGACGAGGCAACGACTCTTCGGCGAGCACGACGAGGTTGGGCGCGATCGGGAATGAAGGAGCCCGAACGGCGCCACTTCGGACCGGAGCTCACCGACGGGCCACGCGCGCCGGACGACGCGGAGCGCGGCGCCGGCGTCTTCGACCGCGTGAAGGGAACGACCACCGGGAGCCCCGTCGGGCGAACGGTTGCTGGCGTTCACGCCTGCCAGACGACGAGAGGGCGGACCCTCGCGATGTGACGGAAGTCGGCGTCCGTGGTGAGCATCGTCAGCTCGTGTTGCAGGCAGAGCTGCGCGTAGAGGGCGTCGATCGTCTCCACCTGAAGGCCCCGCCGGCGGCACGCCGATCGCAGATCGGCCGCAGCCACGTGCGCCGCCCGATCCGGCACGAGGAGGGGAAGCGCCGCGAAGGCGTCGAGAATGCGTTCGCGGGCGCGAGCACCCTGGAAGCCTTGCAGGAGCTCCTGCAGCACGAGCCCGGTGGTGAAGAGCTCTTCGCCCGCCTCGAGAGCACGAGCCAGGAAGTCGACCTCGGGGACCCGAGGGGGAGCGTCTCGCCGCAGCGCCAGCGACCACACGCTCGTGTCGACGAACAGTCTCACTTGCGGCCGCGTTCGCGCTTGTAGTCGTACACCGGATTCCACTCGAGCTGACCGAAGAGCGCGCGAATGCGCTTCTGTCGGCGGCGCGCGATGAACTCCTCGAGCGCCTTCGTGACGGCAGCCTTCTTGGTGCGCTCGCCGCTGACGGCGAGGGCCTCGTCGAGAAGGGCATTGTCGATCGCGAGATTGGTCGCCATTGTGCGGAGGGTTACACACGTGTTCGCACAGCTCAACGGCTGCAACGGGCTCGCGAATCGGACGGTGCTCGCCTTGCGCCGCGGCTTCGGAGCCGCGCAGACACCCAAGCGGCGGACGCCCTTCGTTCGGAGCGGGCTGGGCATCGCCGTTCTGACACCCGGCGAACCGCCGCGCGAACCGCACGGCACCTGCGCTCCCCACCGCGCACCATCAAGCCTTCGCTCCTGCAGACCGATGATCCGGTCGTGAGCGAACGGAGCAAGGCGCACGTCGTCCGCGCGAGCGAAACGGGAGCGGCTGCGGCGTGACGGACTTTCTCGCCGATCTCGGCCTCTTCACGCAGGCCGCGCTGGTGGTCACGGTGGTGCTGTTCACCATCAGCGGCATCGACGACCTGCTGATCGACGTCTACTACGTCTGCCGCCAGCTCTACATGCAGCTCTACGTGCGGCCGCGCTTCCCGCGTCTCAAGGAGGAGCAGCTGCTCGGCGCCGTCGAGCAGCCGATCGCGATCATCGTGCCCGCGTGGCAGGAGTCGCCGGTCATCGGCAAGATGATCGACAACACCGTCCGCACGCTGCGCTACAGCAAGTACACGATCTTCGTCGGGACGTATCCCAACGACCCCGACACCCAGCTCGAGGTCGAGCGCGCTCGCGAGCGCTACGAGAACGTCGAGCGCATCGTCTGCCCGAAGGACGGTCCGACCAACAAGGCCGACTGCCTCAACTGGATCATCCAGGGCGTGCGTCACTACGAGCAGAAGCACGGCACGCGCTTCTCGATCTTCCTCATGCACGACGCCGAGGACATCGTGCACCCGCTGTCGCTGAAGCTCTTCAACTTCCTGATGCCGCGCTTCGCGATGATCCAGATCCCGGTGTTCTCGCTGCCGCGCAGGTGGAGCGAGTTCACCGCCGGCGTCTACATGGACGAGTTCGCCGAGCTGCACTCGAAGGACCTGATCGTGCGCGAGCGGCTCGGGCGCAACGTGCCGAGCGCGGGAGTGGGAACCGCCTTCAGCCACGAGGCCGTCGAGGCGCTCGGCATGGCGAACGAGAACCAGCTGTTCAGCCTCGACTCGCTCACCGAGGACTACGACTTCGGCTTCCGCCTGCGCGCGGTCGGGCTCAAGTCGATCTTCGTGCGCTTTCCCTACGAGCGCGAGACGATGCAGAAGCCGTGGTGGTCGCGCACGCCGCGCAAGGTGCGCGTCACCGACTACATCGCGACGCGCGAGTACTTCCCGAGCGAGTTCTGGCTCGCGGTGCGGCAGAAGACGCGCTGGGTGATCGGCATCACCCTGCAGGGCTGGGCGAACCTCGGCTGGCGCGGCGACTGGCGCACCAAGTACATCCTGTTCCGCGACCGCAAGACGCTCCTCACCTCGCAGCTCAACGTCATCGGCTATGCGCTCGTGCTGCTGGTGCTCGGCTTCTGGATCGGCGAGGCGCTGCACCCCGACGGCCACCGCTTCGTGGCGCTCAGCGAGCTCGCGCCGTGGGTGAAGCTGCTGCTGTGGGTGAACGGCGGCTTCCTGGTGCTGCGGCTCGTGCAGCGCTTCGTCGCGGTGACGCGCATCTACGGGCCGATGCAGGGCCTGCTCAGCGCGCCCAGGCTCATCTGGGGAAACTTCATCAACTTCTTCGCCTGCTGGCGCGCGCTCAAGCAGTACGCGAGCTATCTGCGCACCGGCAAGCTCATCAAGTGGGACAAGACCGATCACGTCTACCCGAGCGACGACGCCCTGGTCGCGTACCGACGGCGCCTCGGCGACCTCCTGCTGGAGAAGCGCCTGGTCTCGGTCGCAGCGCTGAACGAGGCGCTCGAGCAGCAGAAGTCCGACCCGCGACCGCTCGGCTCGATCCTGGTCGAGCGCGGCGTGGTGCGCGAGGACGAGATGGTCTCGGTGCTGGGCGCGCAGATGCAGCTCAAGGTGCGGGAGATCGACCCCTATCGCATCACCGCCGACGTGCTGCGGCTCGTGCCGCGCGACGTCGCGGTTCAGTTCGGCATCGTGCCCGTGCGGGTGCAGGCGAACGGACGTCTCGAGATCGCGTCGAGCAACCTGCTGACGCGCGAGCAGCTCGACGAGGTCGAGCAGCGGCTCGCGCGCCCCGTCGATCTGAGCTTGACGACCAGCAGCGACGTCGCCTTCGCGATCAACCGGCTCTACCCGCGCGACGCGACGGGTGACGCGGCGAAGGGCGAACGGCCGCTGGGGCAGAAGCTCGTCGAGGCCGGCGTGCTGACGCGCGAGATGCTCGACAAGCTGCAGCGCGAGCAGCGGCGGCGCTTCCGGCGCCTGGGCGACGTCTTCGTCGACAAGGGCTGGATCACCCGCGCGCAGCTCGCGCAGGCGGTGCTGCAGGCGGCGCGCGAGGGGCGCTACATCGGCGACTGCGTGATCGAGCGCGGCTGGATCACCCGCGCGCAGCTCGACGAGGCACTCCAGGAGCAGCGCGCGAGCAACCGTCACCTCGGCGAGATGCTGCTCGAGCGCCAGCTCGTGACGCCGACGGCCCTGAAGGACGCGGCGCACGGCGAAGAGGGCGATGATGCGCCCGAGCCGCCGCCGGAGTGAGGTGCGGCTTCGTGGCCGAGGGGAAGGGGAGGCGCGCCGCGCGCGCGGCGCGGGAGGGAGCCGTCGCGGTCGTGCTGGTGGCGTCCGCCGTGCTCGCTGCGCACGCGGCGGCCGCAGGGGCCTCGCCCTCGCCCGCGCCAGACGTGGCCGGAAAGGCGACGGTCGCACCTGCGCCGCGCTCGTACGCCGACCTCCTGTACGTCGACCGCTCGGGTGAGGGCTTCGTCGCGCGCCAGCTCCGCGAGGCGCGCACGTATCCCTACCTCGATCGCGGCAACCGGCTGCTCGCGGAGGGGCGGCGCGAGGAGGCGCGTGCCGAGCTCGCCGACTACCTCGAGCGCGACCCCGACGACGTGCGCGTGCGCTACCAGTACGGCGTCCTGCTCGCGTCGCTCGGCGACGCGGCCGGGGCGGAGCGCGAGATGTCGCGCGTGCTCGAGGCGAGCGCGGGATTCGGTCCGGCGCTGCTCTACCGCGCCAATGCGCGCGCGCGCCTCGGCGACGACGCGGGCGCGCTCGCGGACTTCACCGCCGCCGCGCGCAGCCCGGTCCTGACGCCGGCGGATCGTCGGCAGGCACTCGAGGGTGAGGCGCAGGTGGCGGTGGCGCTCGGCCGGCGGGACGTCGCGCTGCGCGCGCTCGCGGCCCTCGACGACGGAGAGCCAGACGCGTCGCGCGACCTGATGCGCGCGCAGCTCCTCGCCGACGCCGGCGAGCGCCCGCAGTCGATCGCGCTCCTGAAGCGCGTCGCGAGCGGCGAGGGGACGGTGGCGGAGCGCCGCGAGGCGCTGCGGCGCGCATCGGTGCTCGAGACCGAGGCCGGCGATCTGGTCGCGGCGCGGGCGGACGGCGAGGCGGCGCTCGCACTCGCTCCGGACGACGCGACCCTGCTGCGGAGCCTCGCCGAGATCGCGACGCGTCAGGGCGACGACGCGGCCGCGGTCGAGTACCTCGCCCGCGCCGCGCGCATCGACGACGCGCCGGAGACGCGCCGCGCCGAGGTCTACGCGGCGGAACGCGCGGGCGACACCGCACGCGCCGCCGACCTGCTGCGTGGTCTCCTCGCGGGCGAGGCACCGGACGCGACGCAGGCGGTGCGCGACCGCACCAGCCTCGCCATGCTCGAGGCGAAGCAGGGCAGCCACGCGGTCGCCGCGAGCCTCTACCTCGCGTCGTTCCGCGACGGCGGAGCGCGCGACCCGTCGTTGCTCGTCGCGGCGGCGCGCGAGCGCGTCGCCGCGGGCGACCGCGCGGGAGCCGTCCCGCTGTACGACGAGGCATTGCGGCGGCCGGACGTCCCGCGCGCCGAGCGCGGCCGGCTCGCCGAGGAGCGCGGCAACCTCGAGCTCGCGCTCGGCCGGCGCGACGCGGCGCTCGCGAGCTTCACGCTGGCGCGCGATCTGGGACGCGACACCTGGGCCGTCGAGCAGGCGCGCGGCGACCTGCTGTTCGCGAGCGACGAGCCCGCACGCGCGCTCGCCGCCTACCGCACGGCGTCGGCGCGGCGCGACGATCCGCGCAGCGCGCTGGGCGCCGCGTACGCGTACACCCAGCTCGGCAAGCCGGGCCTGGCCGTGGTCGAGATGGAGCGTGCGCTCGCCGCGCTGCCGGCGGCGAGCCCGGAGCGGCGCGCGGCGCTCGCGGCGGCGGGCTACCTGCACGCGCAGCTCGAGCAGCACCGGAGAGCAGCGGACGCGTGGCGCGCGGCACAGGCGCTTCGCTTCGATCCGACCCTGGTCCTGCCGCTCGCGCGCGAGGAGCGTCTCGCGGGCGAGCTCGACGCGGCGCAGGCGACGCTCGCTCGGCTCGATCCGCAGGCGCTCGCCCCGGCGGAGCACGCCGCGTGGCTCGACGAGCGCGCCGAGATCGCGCGGGCGCGCGCGGCGAGCGCTCCGCCGGTCGCCGAGGGCGACGGCGCCGCTGCCGAGGCGCGCACGGCGGCGCTCCGCGCGGCCGCAGCAGACCTGCAGCAGGCGAACCAGCTCGCGCCGACGCCCGATCGGGAGTACCGGCTCGGCCTCGTCTACGTGGATCTCGACGAGCCCGAGCAGGCGATCCCGCCGCTCGAGCGCTCGCTCGCGAGCGGACCCTTCGTGCCCAGTCACGCGGCGACGCTCGGCTATGCCTACCAGGACGTCGGCCGCTACCAGGACGCGGGCCGCGAGCTCGCGCGCGCGCTCGACGCGGACCGCGATCAGCTCGCGCTCTACGAGGACCTCGGCAACGTCCGCGTGAAGGAGGTCGAGAACGACCAGGCGATCGCGCTCTTCGAGCAGGCGATCGACAACACGCCGCTCTACCCGGTGGACGATCCGGCCGAGCGCGAGGAGGTCGAGGCGCGACGGCTTCGCATGCGGCGCCAGGTGAGCGAGCTGTCGCGCACCTTCTCGCTGCTCGCCTACACCTCGATCTGCTTCGGCTCGAACGACTGCGAGATCGGCGCGACGACGCCGCTCTCGGCGGGCGCCAGCAAGTCGCAGGGCGGCGCCGAGCTCGCGTACCGGCCGCCGGTGATCGGCTTCCGCGACGGGCGCGTGTTCGAGGTGATCTCGCGCGTGCTCTTCGAGCAGGAGGTCGACTCGATCGTGCCGAAGGGCCAGACGACCGTCGTCACGCTCGGCGTGCGCTACAAGCCCTTTGCGACCGTCGACGGCTTTCTGAGCGCCGAGCGCCTGTTCGGTGCCGGCAGCGACGCGCAGGACAACGTCCTGCTGCGCGGCACCTGGGGCTGGCAGCACGGCTACGGCATGCGCCCCGACGTGCCGCACTGGTGGTACACGACCATCTACGCCGACGTCGCGCGCACCATGGAGAGCCCGCAGGACTGGTTCTTCTACACGGAGGGACGCCAGGGCATGACGTTCAACGTGCACGCGAACGACACCATGCTGACGCCGCACCTCTACGCGCGCGGCCGCTTCCAGACCGGCGACGGCGAAGACTACCAGGAGATCGACATGGGCCTCGGCGTCTCGCTGCGCTGGCTGTTCCGCGAGGACCGCTACCGCGACTACCAGTCGCACGCCGAGCTGCTGCCGCGCATCGGCTACGATCTCTACGACAGCGAGGGGCGCGACCTGACGCTCTCGCTCACCGCGGTGGTGAGGTTCTGAGCGATGGCGGCGCGCGAGCCAGCGAAGGGACCGTCGGACGTCGTCGTGGTCGCGGGCGGCGGTGACGCGCGTGCGTCGCGCGTGCGCGCGCGGCGTGCGTTCGCGCTCGGCCTTGCCGTGCTCGCGGCGCTCGCCGCGGGCCAGGCCGGGGGCCCGGTCGCGGCCTCGGCGGCGACGGCAGCGACGAGCCGCGCGTCGTGCGACGGCGCGCACGCGCTGCGCGGCACCTTCCTGCAGCTCACGCGCGACGCGGCGCTGCGGCCGCGGGAACAGTGGGAGCGGCTGTTCGCGGACATGGCGCAGGTCGGCATCGCGCAGGTGCTGGTGCAGTGGACGCTCGCCGACGGGGTCGCGTTCTACGCGCGCACGCCCGCCGGACCCGACGACGCTCCGGTGCTCGACGTGCTCTTCGAGCTCGCGGAGCGTCACGGCATGCGCCTCTGGCTCGGCCTCGCGCACGACGCCGGGTGGTGGGCGGGCATCGACCGGTCGCGTCCGGCGACCGACGTCGAGGTGTTCCTTGCGCGGCGCCGCGTCGCGAACCTCGAGGTCGCGCGCGCGCTCGCGCCGCAGGTGTCGAGCCGTGCGACGTTCGCCGGCTGGTACGTGCCCGACGAGATCGACGACAAGAACTGGCTCGGCGCCGACCGCGGTCCTCTGGTCGCGGACTATCTCGGTCGCGTCGCCGGCGAGCTGGCGCTGCTCGCGCCGGGGACGCCGGTCGCGGTGTCGGGCTTCGCGCAGGGCTGGGCGACGCCGCAGCAGGTGGTCGAGCTGTGGAGCGCCATCCTCGACCGCGCGCCGGTCGGGCCGGTGCTGTTCCAGGACGGCGTCGGCGCCGGCAAGCTCACGCTCGACGAGCTCGGGTTCTACCTGCCGCTGCTGCGTACCGCGGTGGACGCGCGCGGGCGCACCCTCGGCGTCGTCGTCGAGCTCTTCACGCAGGCGACGTCACCCGCGGCGGATGCCGTGGCGTCCTTCGCCGCGGTGCCGGCTCCGCTCGCGCGCGTGCAGCGCCAGCTCGCGATCGCCGAGCGCTGGGCGAGCGGTCCGGTGGTCGCGTTCAGCGTGCCGGACTACATGAGCGATTTCGGCGGCGCGGCGGCCGCCGACCTGTACGGCGCGTACCGCCGCTGGGCCGACGGCTGCTCCCGTCGCGCGCGCTGACCGCGCGACGCGCGCCGGAAGATCTTCTCGTCGGCCGAAAGGCCAGGGTGCGCCCGGCGTCGATTCCTCGTCATGACCGTTCTCGAGCGCGTGACGAAGGTCGTGGCGGCCGTGATGCGCCTGCCCGAGGTCGGACTCTCGACCGAGGCGCGCCTCACGTCGCTCGGTGAGACCGATTCCCTGACGCTCGCGGAGATCGCGACGGCGCTCGACGCCGAGTTCGCGATCCACGTCCCGAGCGACGAGATGGCGCGGGCGCAGTCGATCGCCGACCTCGCGCGGGTCGTCGAGCGCGTGACGGCCGGGCGATGACGCCACGCCGGATCGCACCGGAGCACGCCCCGGCTGCACCGGCGCCGGGGAACGTGGTGAGCGCGGCGCACGGGCCCGGCGCCGACGAGGGCATGATCGCCTCGTGGCGCTACCGGCGAGGCTTGCCGCTGCTCGCGCGAGGACCCGTGGGCGGTCGGATCTACGCCCGGCTCGTCGCGCGGGCGGGGGGCGCACACGCGGTCGAGCGCCGACGCGCGGCCGTCGCGCGTCTGGTTCGCTGGTACGGAGTCGATGCGCGGCGTGCCGCCGCGATCCATCGCGCGTGCCTGCTGTCCGAGGCCCAGGAGGAGGCCGACAGCCTGCGCTTCATGCACGACCCCGGCGCGTTCGAGCGCTGGCTCCCGCGCGACGTACCGGCGCTCCCCGCGGGGCCGGTGGTGCTCGCCGGTCTTCACCTGGGCAGCCCGGTGCTGGGCTTCCTCGCGCTCCGCCGGCGCGGCGTGCGCGACGTGCACGCGCTGGTGCGCGCGCTCGACGACGGAAACCCCATGCAGGACGAGAAGCGACGCTGGGGCGAGGAGAAGCTTGCGTGGGTGCGCTCGGTCGGACGCGGCGGCATCTTCGGCACCGAGCCCGCGGCGATCGCGGCGGCGCGCGATCACCTGTGCGCGGGGAACGCGATCTTCGCGGCGCTCGACGTGCCGGGCGACGTGGTCGGGCGCAGCGCGGTGGTCGAGATGCACGGCGAGCGGCTGCTGTTCGCGTCCGGTGTCCTGCAGCTCGCACGCCTGACGCGCAGCACCGTCGTGCCGATGGTCGCGCTCGGAAGCCCGCGCGGGCTGCGCTTGCGCTTCGGCGCGCCCATCGCGCCGGGCGGCGATCCCGCCGCCGCGACCTTCGCCGCGCTCGGCGACTTCGTCGACCGCTTTCCGGACGAGTGGTGGATGTGGCCGTACCTGCGCGCCGCGTCCGGCGACCGGGAGAGCGCCGCGGGGGACTGACGATGGCGATCGAGGACCTCTACCGCGTCGAGCAGATCCGGCACATGCCGTTCTTCTACTACCCGACGGTCAACCGGGACACGGATCCCGTCACGGCGGCGCAGCGCGCCGCGTTCGCGCGCGAGCTCGCGACGCGACCGGGAGCGGGCCGCAAGGCGATCCTCTACCTGCACGTGCCCTTCTGTCGCACGCACTGCTCGTTCTGCTTCTACAACGTGAACGTCGTGCGCAAGGACCCGAGCGCGACGCGGCCCTACCTCGACGCCGTGCTGCGCGAGCTCCGGCACCTCGGCGCGATGCGCTACGTGCGCGAGCTCTCGATCGAGCACGTCTTCATCGGCGGCGGGACGCCGAGCATGCTGCCCGACGAGCAGCTGCGCACGCTGCTCGCGGGGCTCGCGACGGAGCTCGACCTGTCGGGCGTCGAGGACTTCAGCATCGAGATGAACCTCGAGACGACGACCCGCTCGAATCTCGAGATCTGTCGCGGCGGCGGCGTCACGCGGGTCAGCTTCGGCTGGCAGACGTCGATCCCGCGCCTGCGGAAGTTCCTCGCGCTGGTGCCGTCGGAGGAGACCCTCGCGAGCGTGCGCGCCGAGCTCGAGCGCCTCGGCTATCCGCTGATCTGGGACGTCATGTACGCGCTCCCCGGACAGACAAGCGAGGACTGGCAGCACGACCTGCAGCGCTCGATCGACGCGGGCGTCGCCTGCGTCGACGTCCACCGGACGGACCTCGTGCCGCCGGCGCCGCTCTACGAGCTGGTGCGCAGCGGCAAGCTCGCGGTGCCGGACGCACGCGACGCGCTCGCGCAGTACCTGCAGGCGTACCGGACGCTGACCGGCGCCGGCTACGTCGTGAACACCTTCCAGCAGTTCAACCGGCCCGACGTGCCGAGCGCGGTGTCGCACTACGGGCGCCACTACTACCGCTCCTCGCACGACATCGTCGCCGTCGGCCCGGGGGCGATCGGCGTGCTCGCCGACTCCGCTTACATGAACGAGCGCGACGTCGGCACGTATGCGCGCGCGACGGAGACCGGGCTGCCGGTCGGCTGCCTGTGTCGCCTCGACGACGCGACCTGGCAGGAGCGTGACTTCGTGCTCGGCCTCGGACAGCTCTGGTCGGTGCCGAAGCGCCTGCTCCGTCTGCCGCTCTCGTCGCAGCAGGAGCGCGCCCTCGAGGTGCTGATCGCGCACGGTGCGATCGAGGAGCGCGCGGACGAGTTCCGCCTCACGGAGGCGGCCGTCGGCTACCACTTCTCGATCGCCGGCGAGTTCGTGACCGAGGCGCAGGTGGGACGCAACGTCGGCTACCTGCGCGCGATGCCGAAGGAGATCGCCTGGAGTCCGACGCGGCGCGCGGCGGCGCGCGGTGCGCGCGGCGCGCCGTGAGCGTGGAGGCGCGCGCAGCTCGCACCGCGAAGCGCGCGCGATACGCCTCGGGGCCGATCCCGATGTGGCGCGCGAGCGCGCGCCGCAGCGTCTCCGGCGTGCCGAAGCCGGCCGCGTCGGCGACCCGCTTCAGCGGCTCGTCGCTCTCCTCGAGCAGCCGGCGCGCGTGGTCGAGGCGGATCCGCTCGACGAGCTTCGCGGGCGTGGCGCCCAGCTCGCGGACGAACGCGCGCGCGAAGTTGCGCTCGCTCATCGCGGCGCGCGCCGCGAGCGCCGGGACCGAGAGGTCGGCGGCGGGGTTCTCCACGAGCCACGCGAGCAGCGTGTCGAAGCGGTCGCCGCGCGCCGCCTGCGCCGCGAGATGGCCGCTGAACTGCGCCTGGCCGCCGGGACGCTTCAGGAACACGACCAGCTGGCGCGCCACCGCCAGCGCGACGCGGCGGCCGTGGTCCTCCTCGACCAGCGCCAGGGCGAGGTCGATGCCGGCGGTGACGCCGGCGGCCGTGAACAGGTTGCCGTCGCGGACGAAGAGCGCGTCCGGCTCGACCTCGACGCGCGGGTGCTCGGTGCGCAGCCACTCGAGCGCGCTCCAGTGCGTGGTCGCGCGCCGCCCGTCGAGGACCCCGCTCGCCGCCAGCACGAGCGCGCCGGTGCAGACCGATCCGACGCGCCGCGTGCCGCGCGCGCGGCGGCGCAGCCACGCCAGCAGACCGCGCGTGCGCCGGGCGGCGAGCACGCCGTCGCGCGACCCGCCGGCGACCAGCAGAGTGTCGAGCGCTCCGGCGCTCGCGAAGGCGCGCGCCGGTCCGAGCTCGAGCCCGGCCCAGGTACGCACGCGTCCGGCGCGCGGCGCGAGCAGCTCGACGACGTAGCCAGGCTTCGCGCGCCGCGCGGACGCGAGCACGGCGTTGGCGGTCGCGAAAACGTCGAGCGGTCCCGTGACGTCGAGGATCTCGGCATCGGTGAATGCGAGGATCCCGACGCGCCGTGCGCGTGGCGTGGGCACGCGACGTCCTTAACGCGGCGTCGGCGTCGCGGCGAGGGCGGTGGCAGAAAACGTCCGCTTGCTGTCGTTGCTGCCGTCTCGTCGGGGCGCCATCGTCACGTGCATGTCGCTGTCGCCGCGTGCTGGCGCCGTGCTCGCGGCGCTCGCCGGAAGCCTGCTCGCGCTCGTCGCCTGGCTCGCCGTGTGCGCGCCGCCGGCGATGGGGTTGCTCCATCCGCGTCCCGTCGCGCCGCCGGCGGCGGCTCCCTCGCCGGCGCACGCAACCGAGCCGGCGGCGCCGGACGCCACGCGGCGTCCGGTCGCGGCGATCCTGCTGAGCCAGGCCGGCACCGAGGTCACGGACTTCCTCGCGCCGTACGCGATCCTCGCGGCTTCGGGCACGTTCACCGTGCACGCGGTTGCACCGACCATGGCACCGGCGCCGACCAACGGCGGGCTCGGCATCTTGCCCGAGCTCACCCTCGACGCGCTCGATTCGCGCCACCCGCGCGGCGTCGACGTCGTCGTCCTGCCGAACGTGCTCGACCCCGAGTCGTCCGTCCTGCGCGCGTGGGTGCGCGAGCAGGCAGCGCGCGGCGCGACGGTCGTGTCGATCTGCGAGGGCGCGCGGCTCCTCGCCGGCAGCGGGCTGCTCGACGGACGCGAGGCGACCACGCACTTCGCTGCGGTCGGCGCCCTGCGTGCCGCGTATCCGCACGTTCGCTGGCGCGACGACCGGCGCTGGGTCGAGGACGGCGCGTTCTTGACGTCGGCGGGCGTGACCGCGGCGATCGACGCGAGCCTGCGCATCGTCGAGCGCTTCGGTGGTGCGGAGGTCGCGCGCAGCACGGCGAGCGCGCTCGCGCTGCCGCCGCCACGCGCCGCGTCCGCCGCCGCGCCCACGCTGGGCGTCGTCGACGTCGCGGTCGGGCTCCTGCAGGGCGCGTTCGCGTGGCCGAAGCGCCACCTTCCCGTGCCGCTCGCGGACGGTATCGACGAGATCGCGCTCGCCGCGGTGCTCGACGCCTATCCGCGCACCTTCGCCGCGCGCACCGACAGCACCACGCCCGGGCGCGGCGCCGTGCGCTCGCGGCACGGGCTGGCGCTCGTCCCCTCGCTCGCGGCGCCGGTCGCGAGCGTGGGCGAGCCGGATCCTGCGGCGGCGCTCGCGGCCGGCGAGCACGACGCCATGCCCGCGTTCGACCGCGTCCTGCGCGCGATCGCGGACGATCTCGGCGGCCCGACCGCGGCGCTGGTCGCGGTGCAGCTCGAGTACCCGGCAGCCCACCTCGACCTTCGGGCGCGGCCCGCGAAGCTCGGCGGCCTCGTGCTGCGCTGCGCGCTGTTGCTCGGGACCGGCGCGCTGCTCGGACTCGGCGTGCGAGCGCGGTGGCGACGGCGGCGCTCCCGGGCCCGCGCGCCACGATCGGCGCGGGCGGTCGCGCTGCTCGTTCTCGCGTGCGGGGTGGGCGCGTGCGGCGGCCCGCTCGGGCCGATCGCGGGCGGGCGGCTCTCGGGCACGCCCGTCGCCGGGCCGGTGGAGGACTGGTCGTTCGCCGCCGGCGAGCGCTTGCTGCAGGTCGAGAAGCGGCCGGACGACCCGTACTCCGTGAACGTCGCGTTCGCGCTCGACCGCGGGCGCCTCTACCTCGACCTCGGCGCGCCGGACGGCTGGCATCGCTGGCGGCGCTTCGCGCGCGCGGACCCGCGCGTCCGCCTGCGGGTGGCGGACCGGGTGTACGCGGCGCGGCTGGTCGAGGTGAACGACGCACGGGAGCTCGCGCTCGCCCGCGCGGCGTTCGTCGCACGTGACATCGAGGCACCGGCGCCGGGGGCGACCGTCGTTCGGCTCGTCGGCGTCGCTCGAGCGCTCGAACCGCGCGAGACGACGCCCGCCGAGCGCGGAATCGAAGCGAAGCACGGCCCGGAACGACATCCGGCACGGAAGCGCCTTGCCGCCGCGACGAGGGCCGACCTATGCTGAACGGACAGCAGGAGGACGTCGTCCGTGCGAAACAGTTTCCCCACCGGTGGCGCCGCGCGCGCCGTGTCTCTCGTCGTCGCGACGCTCGCGGCGGTCCTCACGGCCGTGCCTGCGCCCGGGCACGATGAGGAGGTCGCGGGCCCGCTCGCGCTCGTGGACGGCGTCTGCGAGGGCGGCGACCCGATCACGCCGACGCAGGTGGTCACCGGCTCGTTCCCGCACGCGCTGCAGGGCGCGTACGTGATGGTCCCCTTCGCGGTGCCGCCGGGGACCACGTCGGTGCGGGTCAAGTACTGCTGGGACCGCCCGGAGGGCGACACCCCGGGCGGCACCGGGCACACGATCGACCTCGGGCTCTGGCAGGCGCGTCGCGGCGGCGGCAACTGGGTCGAGCCGGAGTTCCGCGGCTGGGGCGGCTCGAGCCATCCGGACGTGACCGTCACGCGACAGGGCTTCTCGAGCGAGGCGGAATACCTCGAGGACCCGAAGGGGCACGTCCCCGGGCGAACGACGCGCGGCTTTCTCCCCGGGGTGATCCGGTCGGGCGAGTGGGCAGCCGAGCTCGGCGTCGCGGCGGTGGTGCCGGCCGACGAGGGCGACGCCGACGGCACGGTCGCGTGGCGGCTCGAGATCGAGCTGTCGAGCGATCCCGCGTTCGCGGCCGAGCGGTACGTGCCGGCACCCTACGATCGCCGCCCCGCGCAGCGCGCGGCGGGGTGGTACGCGGGCGACATGCACGTGCACGCCGAGCACTCCGCGCTCGGCGACGCGACCATGGCCGAGGTCTTCGACTACGCGTTCCGCTCTCTCGGCGACGGCGGCGCGGGCCTCGACTTCATCACCCTGTCCGACTACGTGACGCCGTCGGCGTGGGGCGAGATCGGCCGCTACCAGCGCGAGCACCCCGGCAAGCTGGTGATCCGCAGCTCGGAGATCATCACCTACACCGGCCACACCAACAACCACGCGAGCGCCGACTACGTCGACCACCGCACCGGCCCGGTCCTCGAGTGGCTCGGCGACGGCGCGGTGCGCCAGCTGCGCGCGGCGCGGCCGGCGAGCGCGCTGTTCCGCGAGGTGCGCCAGCACCGCGGCTTCACGCAGATCAACCACCCGACGATCTTCCCGTCGTCCGATCCGACGCTGCGCCGCTTCTGCCGCGGCTGCCCGTGGGACTTCACCGACCAGCAGACCGATTACTCGCTGGTCGACGCGATCGAGATCCAGACCGGACCGGCGGCGTTCGGCAACGCGCCCAACCCGTTCACGCCCACCGCGATCGCGTTCTGGGAGCGCGCGCTCGACATGGGTCACAAGATCGCCCCGGTCGGCGTCAGCGACTCGCACAACGCGGGCCGGACCAACAGCACGACGCAGTCGCCGATCGGCCAGGCGACGACGGTGGTCTACGCGCACAACCTGTCCGAGCAGGCGATCCGCGAGGGCGTGCGCGCCGGCCACACCTACGTCAAGCTGCTCGGCAACGCGGGCGCGGACCTGCGCTTCGAGGCGCGCAACGCGGGCGGCGCGCGCGCGATCATGGGCGACACGATCGTCGGCACTGCGGCAGAGCTCGGCGCGCGCGTGATCGGCGTCGCCGCCGATGCGCCGGCGCACACGCTGCAGATCCGCCGCGACGGGGAGGTCGTCGCCGAGTTCCCGGTCACGGCGGCGGACCAGAGCTTCTCGTTCGCCGCCACCGCTCCCGCGCGCTACCGCCTGCAGCTCATGCGCGGCGAGGTGATCGTCGCGCTGACGAGCCCGATCTACCTCGAGCGCTCCCCGGTCCCGCCACCGCGCCCACTCCCGGTGCTGCCCCGCTGACGAGCGACGCGGGACAGTCTGGCCTGCGTCAGCAAAATGGCTAGTAGTCCACTTTACTCATGAGTAAAGTGGAGTAAGGTCCATTCTGTGAAGTCGCGCCGCCGCTACCTCGAGGCGCACGTCGCGCGCGTGCTGCCGAGAAAGATGGCCTTCATCGGCGGCCCGCGGCAGGTTGGGAAGACCACGCTCGCACTGCGCCTGGTCGCCGCGAAAGCCGACGAGACACACCCCGCCTACTTCAACTGGGACGACCCACGGTCCGCCATGCGCATTCGCAAGCTGGAGCTGCCGCCGGACGAGCCGCTCGTGGTGCTGGACGAGATCCACAAGTTCGCGCGCTGGCGGAACCTCGTGAAGGGTCTCTACGACGTCGAGCGGTCGCGGCGCGGAATCGTCGTGACGGGATCGGCGCGCCTCGACTACTACTGCAAGGGCGGCGACTCGCTGGCGAACCGCTACCGCTACTTCCGCCTGCATCCCTTCTCCGCGTGCGAGCTGAATCCGGCGCCGACCAAGGGCGACATCGAGGCGCTACTCCGCTTTGGCGGGTTGCCGGAGCCGCTTCTCCAGCAGGACGAGCGCGAGCACCGCATCTGGCAGCGCGACCGGATCTCGCGCGTGGTGCGCGACGATCTGCGCGACCTCGAGCAGGTGCGCGAGATCTCGCTGGTGGAGCAGCTCGTCGATCTGCTTCCCGAGCGCGTCGGGTCGCCGCTCTCGATCAAGAGCCTGCGCGAGGACCTCGGCGTCGATCACAAGACGGTCGAGCGCTGGCTGACGATCCTCGAGAACCTGTACCTCTGCTTTCGCGTGTCCCCCTACGGACCGGCGAAGGTGCGCGCCGTCAAGAAGGAGCGCAAGCTCTACCTCTGGGACTGGTCGATGACGCCGGAGGGTGGAGCGCGCTTCGAGAACCTCGTCGCGAGCCAGCTCCTCAAGTACTGCCACTTCGTCGAGGACACGGAGGGACACACGATGGAGCTGCGCTTCCTGCGCGACACCGACAGGCGCGAGGTCGACTTCGTCGTGCTGCGCGACCGCAAGCCGCTCTTCGCCGTCGAGTGCAAGAGCGGCGAGCGTGCCGTCAGCCCGGCGATCCGCTACTTCGCGGAGCGCACGCCGATCCCCCGCTTCTACCAGGTCCACCTCGGCGACCGTCACTACGAGACGGGCGCCGCGACCGTCCTCCCGTTCCGGACCTTCTGCCGCGACCTCGATCTGCCGTGACTACATGCTCGAGCAGCGTGCAGAGAATGCTCGATGCACGCCGTGGCATGAGGTGCGCTCGATCGATCCAGCTATGGCCGCGGCACTCCGACCAACGCCAGCGGATTGGCGAGCCGAACGCGTTTGCGTGGATCAATACCCCCACCAAGGAGCGTGACGCTCGAGAAGGTTCCCGGCGAACCGCTCGGAGCGACGAAGCAGTGCGTTGCGCTGGCTTTCTTGAAGACCTTCCACACTTGTACCTCAGGCCGCTCGCGAATCCGCATGACGAAGTCCGCATCGGTACACCCGTCTCCGACGTACGTCAGCTTGATCTGCACGTGCGACGGACATTGGGGTGGCGGTCGATTCGGCGACGGCGTCGGCCCGCAGCCGTACTCCACGGTGATCTCTGCGATCGAAACGTGAACCGGCTCCAACTCTTCCTCGCTCGCAGCGGCGGAGCTGCACGCCACGACGAGGCCAATCGCGGCCGCGGCGGCAACCATCCTCGTTCTCATCGAAACGACCTCCCGTAGAAGGCCGGTGCACGTGCGGCTCCGACGTCGGATGCTTCTCGCGCAATGCTCGACGGCAGTTGGGGGCTTCGAATTGCTGGGCATCTAGGCGGCCTCCGCGGTCGGCGACCGACGCCGCCCGTGCCCGCCACAGTTCCAGCGACAGGACCAACGTTCAAGGGCGCGCGAGTGGAGGATGCGTACCCGCTCACCGCACGAACGAGGCGCGACGCGGGGATGCCCCCGGGGCGAATGCGCGCAGCGCCGCTGAGACACGGCGAAGCGAAGCTTCGCCGATGTCGAAGCTGAGCCGCGGGGGCATCCCCGCGTCGCGCCGCCGCACCGGCACGACTCCCCGACGAGGCGAGGCGGTTCGCCGATTAGCACTCCGGCCGGCGACACGAGCGGCACACGCGACACGGCGAGCCGCGGTTGACTTTGCTCGCCCGGACCCGTGTGGTGGCACGTCCACGAGGAGGGACGCGCCCGATGATCGATCTCTACACGTCGCCGACGCCCAACGGGCACAAGGTCTCGATCGCGCTCGAGGAGCTGGCGCTCCCGTACGAGGTGCACACGATCAACCTGATGGCCGGCGACCAGAAGAAGCCCGACTACGTCAAGCTCAACCCGAACGGCCGTATCCCGACGATCGTCGACCGCGATGCGGGGGACTTTGCCGTCTTCGAGTCCGGCGCGATCCTGATCTACCTCGCGGAGAAGACCGGCAAGCTGATGCCCGCCGACGCGAAGGGCCGCTCGCAGGTCATCCAGTGGCTGATGTTCCAGATGGGCGGCGTCGGGCCGATGATGGGCCAGGCGAACGTGTTCTTCCGCTACTTCCCGGAGAAGATCCAGCCGGCGATCGACCGCTACCAGAACGAGTGCCGGCGCCTCTTCGAGGTGCTGAACGGACAGCTCGAGAAGGGCGAGTACCTCGCCGGCGACTACTCGATCGCCGACATCGCCAACTGGTCGTGGGTGCGGACCTACAAGTGGTCTGGCGTGTCGGTCGACGGCCTCGAGCACCTGAACCGCTGGCTCGCGGCGATCGGCGCGCGTCCCGCCGCGCAGCGCGGGCTCGAGGTGCCGATGAAGCTGCCCGACCTGACCGGCGACGACAAGGCGGGCAAGGACTTCGCCAAGGGCGCGCAGACCATCCTCACCCGGTGAGCGACGCGCACGACAACCCGCGCGACCGCAGCCTCGGACGGGTGACCGTCCTCGGCGGAGATCGCGGTGGACGTTATCCGCACGGCAACTCGCTGCTGGTCGCCGGCAGCGAGGAGACGCTGCTGATCGACCCGTCGCTGTCGCTGATCGGCCGCGCGTCGTTGCCGTTCACCGACCGCGTGCTGAACAGCCACTGCCACGAGGACCACGTCGCGGGGAATCACCTCTATCCGAAGGCACCGCTGCTGCTGCACGAGGCCGACCTGCCGGGCATCCGCTCGCTCGATGCGATGATGGAGATCTACGGCATGTCGCCGCGCATCGCGGCGGCGTTCCGCCAGGTGCTGGTCGACGACTTCCACTACACGCCGCGTCCCGACGCGACCGCCTTCCGCGACGGCGACGTCTTCGACCTCGGCGACGTGCGCGTGCGCGTGATCCACGCGCCGGGCCACACGCGCGGCCACTGCGTGCTGCACGTCGAGCCGGAGGACGTCGTCTACCTCGGCGACATCGACCTCTCGAGCTTCGGCCCCTACTACGGCGACGCCTGGTCCTCGCTCGAGGACTTCGAGCGCACGCTCGCGCAGGTGCGCGAGATCGACGCGCGCTGGTACGCGACCTTCCACCACATCGGCGTCGTCGAGGGACGCGACGCGTTCCTCGAGCGCATCGACCGGTTCGCCGCCGTGATCGGTACGCGCGAGCGGCGGTTGGTCGAGTTCCTCGCCGAGCCGCACACGGTGGACGAGATCGTCAAGCACCGCTTCGTCTACCGCCCGGGCGACCCGGTGCCGTTCGCCGACGACGTCGAGCGCCGCAGCATGACGCAGCACCTCGACCGCCTGCTCGTCGCGGGGCGTGTCGAAGAGGTCGAGGCGGGACGCTACCGCGCGCGCTGAGGCTCGGCCGCGGGCACGCGGCGACGCAGCAGCTTGCCGAGCTCGTAGCGCAGGCTCTGCCAGCGGCGCGCGCGGTAGTGGCGCCGGCTGCGGGCCGTGAGGGTCGCGGTGGCTGCGTCGTCGCGCGCGCCGCGGCCTCGCTCGCTCGCGTGTAGGAGCGCGAGCAGCGCGTCGTCGGGCGGGTAGTCGGCGATCACGTTCACGCGCGGCACCGGCGCGTCGTTGAGCACGCCGTGCCGGCTCAGGTTGTCGAGCGCCCACACCTCGCCCGGCGCCATCGCGTACCAGGCGCCGTCGCAGAAGAGCCCCTGCGCGTCGCCCGCCGCGACGCAGATCGACACGCGCACCGTGCGCGCGAAGTGGCGGTGCGTGTCGCGGTGCAGCGGCACCATGCCGCCCGCGCGCAGCCGCTGCACGATCGCGCGCACCGGCGTCGCCGGGATGGTCGCGTGCAGCACGTGCGCGAGCGCGGGCAGCGCCGCGAGCGGACCGGTGCCGGGAGCGGGCGCCGCGCTGCCGCGCGGCGCGCCGACGACGAAGAACGACGCGACGTCGGCGAGCACCACCGGGTCGCGCGCCGTCGTGCTCCACGCGTCTTGCGGCAACCGTTCGAGCTCGGACGCGATCGCCGCCGCGTCGACCTGCAGCGGCAGGCGGACGCAGCCCGCGAGACCGAGGTGGCGCAGCACGCCCGCGGCCGGTGCGGGATCGTCCGGACCCGGCAGCGGGCTGCGCGCGTGCGGCGCCGTGCTCGCCTCGCTCAACGCGCCGCGCCCGGCGCCTTCGGCTTGCGGCCGATCTCGTCGAGGAACGGGCCGGAATACAGGATGCGCCCGGTGCAGGTGCGCGGATCGCAGGTCGCGAGTGCCAGCACCGCCTCCTCGAGCCACTCGATCGGCTCGACCAGCTCGGGGTGCGTCTCCATCAGCCGTCCGACCAGCGCCTCGGCGCCCGGCGTGCGCACCGCGGCGACCGGCGCGACCGAGTTCACGGCGATGCCGTCCGCGTACACCTCGGCCGCGAGCCCGGTGGTGATGCGCTCGAGCGCCGCCTTGCTCGCGCCGTATACGGTGATCGTCGTGGTCGCCGCCCCGTCGTACGGCGGACCGTGCGGGTGCTGCGAGCTGGCGCTCGACAGGTTCACGATCCAGCCCCGCTTGCGCGCACGCATCTCGGGCAGCACCGCCTGCGCGAGGTCGAGCGTCGCGTGCACGTTGACCTCGAAGGTGATCTGCCGGCGCTTCAGCGGGATCTCCGCGACCGGCGCGTAGATCGCCGCGGCGGCATTGTGCACCAGCACGTCGACCGGGCCGAGTGCAGCGCGCACGGCGGGCACGATGCGCGCGCGATCCGCCGGGTCGGCGAGGTCGGCGACGATCGGCAGCGCGCGTCCGCCGGCGCGCTCGATCGCCGCCACGGTCTCGGCGAGCGAGCCCGCGAGGCGCGCGTCCGGTGCGGCTTCCAGCGTGCGCGCGACCAGCGCCACCGCGGCACCTTCGCGCGCCAAGCGCTCTGCGACCGCGACGCCGATGCCGCGGCTCGCGCCGGTCACCAGCGCGACCTTGCCCTCGAGGCTGCAGGACGATGCGCTCACGATGCTCTCCTTCCTCGCTTCCGTTCTCGCGCGTTCGCCCGCTGCGGGGCAAACGCCGGCTGCCGGGCAAACGCGAAGCGGGCCGATCCCGTGCAGAGGGGCGCGTTGCGCTCAGGCCTCTCGGTCCTCCTCGTCGTCGCGCGACTCGTCGGAGCCCGGCCAGCCGCGCTCGAGCATCGGGCAGACGTGGCAGCGCACCTTCGCGTCGCAGTGGCGCAGCGCGCAGCGGACGTCGCGTCCGGTGAGCGCGAGCGCGACGCGCTCGATGCGCTCGTCTTCCCGGCCCTTCAGCAGCACGACGTCGCCCGGCGCGAGCGCCGCGGAGAGCAGCGCTGTCGCTCTGACGATCGAGTGTCCCGTGCCCTCGAACACGTCGCCGGTGTGGCCTGCCTGGCGGGCTCCGGCGGCGAGCGACCGGCGGTGCCTTCCGATCACGAGGACACGCGTCGCGAAGCCACCGAGCCGCGCGCCGAGCGCGCGGTAGATCGGGCCCTGGGGTCCGACCGGCTCGGTCACGTCGCCGAGCACGACGAGCTTGCGCGCCACCGGAATCCGCTCGAGCACGTCGAGCGCCGCCTCGATCGTCTCGAGCCCGGCCTTGTAATCGTCGCGCACGAGCCAGGCGCCGTTCGCGAGCGGCACGGGCTGGAGCCGCCCCGGCGTCGGCGCGACGGCCGCCACGTCGCGCAGCACGTCGTCGAGCGCGCGGCCCTCGGCGACGCCGACCGCAACCGCGGCGAGCAGCGCGCCCGCCATCTTGTCGCCGAGGAGCCGCGAGCGCAGCTCGTGCGGCTCGCCGTGTACGGTCACCGTGAGCCGCATGCCGTGCGGCCAGTCGAGGCGGACGTCCGAGCCGACGACGTCGTTGTCGGCGCCGAAGCCGAAGGTGACGACGCGAGCCGCCGTCTGGGAGCGCATCCAGAGCACGTTCGGGTCGTCGCCGTTCAGCACCGCGATGCCGTGCGCGGGCAGCGCGCGCACCATCTCCGCCTTCTCGTGGCGCGTACCTTCGAGCGTGTGGAGCGAGCGGTTGTGCTCGCTGCCGATCGAGGTCACCACCGTCACGTCGGGGCGGATCAGCGTGGCGTAGTGGACCATCTGCCCGGGACCGCTGATGCCGGCCTCGAGCACGGCGTGCCGCGCGCCGGGGCGCACGCGGAGCACGGCGGCGGCGAGGAAGCTCCAGCTGTTCGCCGCGGGGTGCGCGTCGGGATCGAGCCCGAGGGCGGCCCGCACGGCGCGCGCGGTGGTGGTCTTGCCGAACGAGCCCACCACCGCGACGAAGCGCGTGCGCTCGCCGAGCCGGCGGCGGTGCACTCGCGCCGCGGCGGCGAGCAGCGGCCAGGCGCGGTAGCGGACGCCGTAGGCGACGACGCTGCGCCCGGCCGGCGTGCGCAGCAGATCGAGGATCTGTCGGGGCGAGTACTTCACGATCCTCGCCGCGGGAGCAGGCGCGCGGTCGTCGGTCCGCGCGCCTGCTGCGACGCGCGGACCGACGTCTCGCTGCGGTGAGCGGTCAGGACTTGCGCGCGCCCTCGCGGAAGCGCGTCGTGCGGTGCACGGGGTCCTTGTCGTACTGCGGGATCACTTCCTCGCCGAAGAGCTCGATGCACTCGCGCGCCTCGTCGTCGGTGAAGTTGTTCGGGAAGCCGAACACGAGCTGGTCGACGCCGCTGCGCTCGTAGTGCCGCAGCTGCTCCGCGACCTCGTCCGGCGTGCCGCAGAGCAGGGCGCCCGCGGCGATCGCCGCGTCGACCATCTTCTCGTCGAGCACGATCGGCTTCGCGGGCCACACCGGTGCGTGCGGCGGCTTGGGGAAGGTGTCGTGGTACAGGCACACGAGCGAGAACAGGTAGCCGCGGTCGGGACGCATCGCGATCTCGCGCGCCTTCTTCCTGTCCTTCATGCAGACCACCGCGTTGGTGATCATGACGTTGTCGTTGACGTAGTCGCCGAGCGGGCTGGTGCACTTGGCGACCGCGTCCTTGTACGTGTCGATCAGCGGCTTCATGTCTCCGATCGGCGAGAAGTTGAAGCCGAGCGCGCCGATGCCGAGGCTGCCCGCCTTGGCGAAGGTCGGCGGGTTGCCGCACGCGACCCACATCGGCGGATGGCTCGGGCCATAGGGCTTGGGCAGCATGTTGTGCGGCTTGTCGATCGCGAAGTGGTTGCCCTTGAACGTGTAGTCCGTGGTCTTCCACATGCGCAGGATCTCGGGCGCCACCTCGTCCCACTCGGCCTTGGTGGACGACGGGTCGTGGATGTTGAACGTCCCGACCTCGTGCGAGCCGGCGCCGCGGCCGGTGCCGAACTCGAAGCGGCCCTGCGTGAGCTGGTCGAGCATGGCCGCGCGCTCGGCGTTGCGCACCGGGTGGTTCACGCGCGGGCTCAGGTTGAAGATGCCCGAGCCGATGTGCAGCTTCTTGGTCGCGCGCGCCAGATATCCCAGGAAGACGTCGTTGGCCGAGATGTGGCTGTACTCGGTGAGCGCGTGGTGCTCGGTCACCCAGACGTACTTCCAGTTGTGCTGGTCCGCGAGGACGCACAGGTCCGCCTCGTTCATGAAGGCGGCGTGCTCGGCGCGCGGGTCCCGGGACTTCTCGCCGGGGCAGTATCCTTGAATGAAGAGTCCGAACTCCATGCATCTCCTCCGTGGGTGGTCCCGGACACTACGGCACGAGCCAGCGGATTTCGAGAGCCGTTCGGAGGTTTGAACGCCCGGTTCGCCCGCCGGGGGGGCCGGGGGGCCTCGCGGGTCGGGACGCTCGCTCCGGGCGACTTATCCGGCAGCCCCCCGCCGCCGATAGACTTCGAGAGGTCATTCGTCCGGTGCGGGATCCACGGCTCATTCTCGATGCGATGCTCGCGCGTTCGCTCGTCGAGCGCGGGGCCGACGCCGTACGCCGCGGACGATTCGCCGTGCTGTGCTGCCTGATCGGCATCACGGGCGGGGTCTTCACCTGCTACACCGCGACACTGAACCAGGCGCCGGGCGAGGGCCTCAGGCTGGCGGTCTACGTGACCGCGATCGGCTGGGCCGGCGGGGTGCTCGCCGTCCTCCGCTGGACCGGCTCCCTGCTGTTCGCCGGCAACGCGATCGCGCTCGGGGTCTTCGCCAGCGGCGGGTTCGCGCTCCTCCAGACCGGCGATCTCGGTCTGCCGGCGATGTGCTTCATCGCCCTCACCCCGGCGGTGACCGTCCTGATCGCGGGGGTGCGCTCCGGCGCGTTCTGGACGCTCGTCGCCTGCCTGATCCCGGTCGGCATCTACTCCTTGCACCGCACCGGGCACGTCTTTCCGGGCGCCCCGTCGGCCGAGGATCTTCTCCTGATCCAGTGCCTCGGCATGGTGTTCGTCGCGCTGGTCGTGCTCGGCGTGGGCGTGTCCTACGAGCACTTCAAGGACGGGGCGATGCGCGACGTCGAGCAAGCCAACCGCGAGCTCGCCTCGGCGCGCGACGCCGCGATCGAGGCGGCACGCATCAAGGCGGACTTCCTCGCCACCATGAGCCACGAGATCCGCACGCCGATGAACGGCGTGATCGGCATGACGCAGCTCCTGCTCGATACGCCGCTCAGCGACGAGCAGCGCGACTACGTCCAGACCATCCGCTCGAGCGGCGACTCGCTGGTGACCATCGTCAACGACGTGCTCGACTACTCGAAGATCGAGGCCGGGCGTCTCGAGATCGAGCGGCGTCCCATGGACCTGCGGGCGATCGTGCGCGAGGTGGTCGACCTGTTCGGCGCGAGCGCGCTCGAGAAGGGCATCCGGCTCGCCTCCGAGGTGGCGCCTGACGTGCCGGCGGCGCTCGCCGGCGACGCGACGCGCGTCCGCCAGGTGCTGCTCAACCTGGTCGGCAACGCGGTCAAGTTCACCGAGCGCGGCCGCATCGAGATCGCCGTGCGCCTCGACGCCGCTCCGTCGGGCGACGCCCGCGTCGAGATCGCGATCTCCGACACCGGGATCGGCATCGCCGAAGAGAGCGTGGCGCGGCTCTTCCAGTCGTTCTCGCAGGGCGACTCCTCGACCGCGCGCCGCTTCGGCGGCACCGGGCTCGGCCTCGCGATCTCGCAGCGCCTGGCGCGCGCGATGGGCGGAGACGTCAAGGCGGAGAGCGTCGTCGGCAAAGGATCGACGTTCCGCTTCCACTTCCTCGCCCGCCCGGTCGAGCTGCCGTCCGCGACGCGGGCGGGGACCGGGACGCCGGTGCGCGACCTCGGCGCCTCGCACCCGCTGCGCATCCTGCTGGCCGAGGACAACCGGGTGAACCAGAAGGTCGCGCTGCGACTCCTCGAGCGCATGGGCTACGACGCGGCCCTCGCGGCGAACGGGCTCGAGGTCCTGGCGGCGCTCGAGCGCGAGGCGTTCGACGTGATCCTGATGGACGTCCAGATGCCGGACCTCGACGGTCTGGAGGCGACGCGGCGCATCCGGGCACGCGCGGACGGGCCGCAGCCGCGGATCGTCGCCATGACGGCGAACGTCATGATGGGCGAGCGCGACGCCTGCACCGCGGCCGGCATGGACGACTACGTGGCCAAGCCGATCGACCGGCGCGCGCTCGCCGACGCGCTGCTGCGCTGTCCGCCGCGATCGCAGGCGCGGCGCACCGGTACGCTCGCGTAGCGCTGCGGTCGCGCGCGGCCGCTCAGCTCGCGCGGCGTGCGGTGAGGTCGGCCTCCGCCTCGAGCAGCGTGGCGACCGCGTCGAGCACCGGCGCGAGCGCCAGCGAGGCGAGCGACTGGTCGGGGCTCTCGAGGTTCTCGCCGGGCGCGCCGTAGAGCCCCCACAGCGCGGCCTTGTCGGCGAGGTACATGACCACCGCGGGCCGGCCGAAGGCGGACGCCGCGTGCGCGATGCTCGTGTCGGGGGTGAACACGCGATCGGCGTGCGCGACGAGCGCGAACGCGTCGCGCACCGACGCCGTCTCGACGTGGATCGCTCCGGCGGCGTCGGCGATGGCCCGCGCGCGGTCGCGCTCGTCGGGGGCGCCGATCAGCAGCGTGCGGACGTCCGGCGCGATCTCGCGCACCCGTTGCAGCACGGCGACGAAGCGCTCGTCCGGCCAGCGTCGCGCCGCCTTGCCGGAGGAGACGTTCACCAGCAGGCGCGGGTGTGCGTCGTCCGGATCGACCGCGTGCCAGGCGCGCTCGGCCGTGGCGTGCTCGTGCTCGGTGAGGGCGATGCGCGGCGTCAGGTCGGTGGTCGTCGGATCGACGCCGAAGGCGCGGGCGAGCGCGCCCAGGTGCTCGACGATGTGCGTCGCGCCCGGCGTGGGCTCGACGGGCAGGTCGTAGACGAAGTCGTTGCCGCGTCGCGCGACGCCCACGCGGTGGCGTGCACCGCTCGCCACCACCAGCAGGAGGGTGGTGAGCGAAGGGGCGGTCACCATGCAGTCGATGACGACGTCGTAGCGCGCGCGGCGCAGGCGCCGCACCAGGCGCGGCCACGTCCACGGGCGCTTGCGGTCCACGACGACGACCTCGCCGAGATGCGTCGCCGCCGCGAGCACTGGCGCGTTGATCGGCGACGCGAGGACGTCGAGCGTGATCGCCGGCTGCGCGTGCGCGATCGCGTCGAGGACGCCGGTCGACAGGATCATGTCGCCGATCCGGTCGTGGCGGAGGAAGAGCGCGCGCCGCGGTGCGGCGCTCCAGTCGGTGGCGCCGGTGCGTGCCGGGGTGCCCGCCAGCGCGGCGGTCGTGGCGAGAAGCGCGCGCTTCGCCGTGCGCTCGATCCGCTTCAGTGCGCTCCTGACGTCCATGTCGACCCCACTCGTGTAGCGAAATTCCCCGCCCCGCGCGCGCCGGACGACGCAGGTTTTCGGCTTTTTCGTCGCCTGCACATGCGATAGGCAGCGCCCGGTGACGACCACAGCGCGCGACAGCCTCCTCCTTCTGATCGCGGCGGCACTCCTGGTGCTGCCCGGGTGCAGCTCCTCCGGCGACGGCAGCTGTGCGCCACCGCCGACGATCGCGGTCCTCGGGGCGATGCCCTCGGAGCTCACGCCGCTGCTCGAGCGCGCGACCGTCGAGGAGTCCGTGGTGCGCGACGGCCGCGTGTTCCACCGCGGCACGCTCGGCGGCATGCCCGTGGTCCTCGCGATGACCGGCATCGGCCTGGTGAATGCCACCGAAACCACCGCACTCCTCCTCGACGCGTTCGACGTGGACGGTCTCGTGTTCTCGGGGGTGGCGGGGAGCCCGCATCGGATCGCCGACGTGACCGTGCCTGCGACCTGGTCGGAGCCGGGCGGCCCGTCCTACGCCGTGGACCCGGAGTGGCTCGAGGTCGCCCGGCGGGTCGCGGCGCGTGGCGAGGAGCTCGAGCGCTGCACCCCGCACCCGCTCGACGATCCCGCCGCGGTGCTGGTCTGCATGACGTTCGCGCCCGCGGTCTTCGTCGGCGGACGCGGGCAGAGCAGCGATCCGTTCGGCGGCGCGCCGGTCGTCTGCCGGCCGGGCGGCGACGACGTCTTCGGCTGCGACCCGACGCTCGCGGTGCCGGCCGCGACGACGCGCACGGCGGAGCGCGCCGCGGACCCGGTCCCCGAGGACGCGGCGCGCGCCGCGAACGTCGCACCCGAGGACGACGTCACGGTCGACATGGAGACCGCCGCGTCCGCCCGCGAGGCGGCGGCGCGCGGGCTGCCGTTCATCGCGTTCCGCGCGATGTCGGACGGCTCCGAGGATCCGCTCGGGCTGCCCGGATTCCCGGCGCAGTTCTTCGCCTACTACCGTCTCGCCGCGCGCAACGCGGCCGCGGCAGCGACGAGCTTCCTCGGAGAGCTCGCCGCCGCCGGGGCCGCGGCTGCTTGCGATTGACGTGTCGAGGCGCGGCCGGCGCTACTTGCCGTAGCGCACGATGCGCTCGGTCTCGTAGATCTGGTCGGGGATGTCGATCCAGTTGTCGGTGTCGGCGACCGGCAGGCCCGACACGGTCGCGCGGTCGGCCTTGAAGTTGTTGACGATCGCGACGCCGCCCGCGTTGCTGAGGCGCATGTAGCCCGGCGGTCCGTCGATCTTCCAGATCAGCGACTCCGGCACTTGGTAGTTCATCAGCACGCCGCCCTTCCAGTCGTACTTGCTCTTCCAGTAGCCGCGAAAGTTGTCCTTGTCGAAGTACATCACCTGCTTGCCGTAGATGTAGTAGGGGTTCTTCGGCACCGCCTCGACGATCCACACCGGGCGCGGAACCAGCGCGATCTGCAGCGGCGCCCACGCGACGAGGCCCTTGCCGGCACCCTCGGGCTCCTGCGCGGCGATCAGCGGCACCGCCGGGTAGCTGATGCGCCAGCCGATGTCGCTGTGGTCGACGAGCGGCGACGCGGGCGACAGCTCGGAGAGCGCCTTCGGCCAGCTCGGGTTCTCGATGCCCTTGTCGTCGTAGGTGCCGAGCACCCAGCCGTCGCCGATCAGCTTGAAGTCGAACTCCTCGGGCTTGGCGTCGAAGTACGCGCCGTCGTCCTGCGAGAGGTCGGAGCCGAGGAAGCCGTCGGCGCGGTTCGCGGGGTTGATCGGACGCACGCGGCGCAGCGCCGGCACGTAGGTCCACGACTGGTCCGGCTTGTCGCCTTCGCGGAAGCGCCAGTTGAGGCTGACGATTCCCTGCACGTCGGCCGGCGACTTCACGACGCCCATCGTGCGGTTCAGGATGTTCAGCGGATTCTCGCCGATCTTCTCCTGGAACTCCGGCGGCTGGCCGTCGTAGTACTTGAAGTGGACGTCGATCTCGATGCGCCGCGTGACGCCGCTGCCGCGCTCGACCCAGTTGAGCGGTGACACGGTGTGGAACGAGCCCGCCCAGCTCAGCGTGTAGAGGTAGTTCCACATCGCCTTGATGCCGGCCTTCGGGTCGCTCGCCTGGATGTCGGGGAACGGCCAGCCGATGATCACCGGCGGGCGCTTGCCGGTCGTCTTGTCGACCACCGTGCCCTTCTCGTCGACGTCGAACTTGCCGGCGTTCTGCTGCGAGAGCTCCTTCAGGCGAGGGTCGTAGACCATGCCCTTCGAGCCGTCGATCTTGCGGATCGGGTTGGCGTAGTCGCCGCGCTTGTAGAGCTCGAGGATCTCGTCGGGCAGGTAGCCCTGCGCGATCTGCCAGTTGTCCTTCGACAGCAAGGTGCCGTCGGGCACCTCCGTCAGCGGGGTCGGGGAGGCGCCCGGCGTGACCGCCGCCGGGGCGGGGCCTGCAGCGAGGCAGAGTCCGAGGAGCAAGAAGGGGCTGATCCGAGCGCGGCGTCCGAGCATCCGTTCCTCCGAACCGACCGGGTCATCCGGTCCGCATGTGGTGCCGACGCTTCTACTCCGGTTCTCGCGCCGCGGTAAACGGCGGAACCGCCTCGCGCGCTCGTTGCGGCGGGACGCGGAGACTCGCTCGTTCCTGGACTTCACGAACGGAGGCTAGTAGATCCACCACCTCCCCCTGGCTTCTCTCGCGCAACTCGAGCCATGCGGCCCTTCGAGCCAAGCGTATCCCGCAGCGGCGGCCTTCCGCCCAGCCGGCAGGGGCCGAGCGGCGTTCTCGGGAGCGGGACGGCGTCGAGAAAGGATTCTCCGTGGGTAACGCGAAGCAGGGCGCCGTAGCGGCAAAGGTCGGTGGCCACGTCGAGGCCGCGTGCCGCAAGTGCGACGGGATGACCACCCACATCGTCCTGGCGATGGTCGCGGGCGCGCCTTCCAAGGTCGAGTGCCGCGTCTGCCACGGGACGCACCAGTACAAGCCGAGCATGACGGCCAAGGCCACCTCGTCCGCGACGCGCGCCCCGCGCGCGTCGACGGCGCGCGCGAGCCGCACCCCCGAGCCGAACCCGGCCGACGTGTGGGCGAGCGCGATGCGCAGCGCGCGCGGCGAGACGATCGCCTACTCGCCGTCCGGACGGTACGTCGTCGGCGCGAAGCTCAAGCACCCGACCTTCGGGGAGGGGGTGGTGACCCGGCTCGGCAGCTCGACGGTGTGCGAGGTGGTGTTCGTCGCCGGGATGAAGAAGCTCATCATGGGCGCGTCCTCCGCGCCCGGGCGGAAGCCGGGAGCCTGACCTCGCGCCGGCGCGTCGACGGGGGACACGCGCAGCAGAGTCCCGAGGGCCGGACGCGGGCAACCCGTTACCGCGCCCGGCCCCCAATCGCGAGCGTCCCACCCGCCAGCCGAAGCCGACGAGCCGCGCTGCGATCGGAGCGCACGGCGAGCGAGATGCGTGCCAGCGAGGATCTCCAGGATCGGCGTGCCCGCACGGCCTCGTGGCGTGGAGCGCTTACAGGTGGTGGTAAGCCTTGCCGGTATCCGCTCCGGCCGGACTCATGCCGAGGCCGACCTTCGCTTGCGCACGGTGCGCGCGGCGAGCCGCGGGGAGCTCGTCGGGCGGCGCGCGACGGTGACCGCGCGCGAGGGAGGCGCGATCCCGCGGTGCCTGTCGACCTGGGCACGGATCACCATGCTCGTCAGGAGGCTCGGCTCGACCACGCCGGACTCCCAGAGCTGAACCGTACGGATCGTCACGCCGAAGAGGAGCGCGAACTCCGGCTCCGACAACCCCATGCCGAGTCGGATGTCGCGGATCACAGGCCCGCTCAGGCGGTCTCTCAAGGCGCGCACTCCCTCGGCGACGAGCGCCGGACCCGGGCCAGATCGCCCTCCCGTCCCCCTCGTCGAAACGCCGGACTCCTCGTCTCGGCGATCGACTCGCCGAGCTTTCGTCCCTCCGGATCGCCAGCTTGAGGGCGGACGGCAGTTTCTTCGTCTCGTTCGGGCCCGGAATCCACCCGCTGCCGCACCGCCGGGCTCCGGTGGGGCGTTTCCCGCTTGAACCCGGGTCCGAGAGCTGCGCATTGCTGACCCGCCCGCCCGACCGAAAGGACCGCCGATGCTCCGCTTTCCCTGGATCCGCATGCAGCCCAAGACCGCCGTCGAGGTGCCGGTCGAGACGCCGATCCTGCTCGGCAACAAGTCGAACGGCGAGTTCTTCTGGGAGCAGACGCCCCGCGAGCGCCGCATGCGGGCCGAGATCCTGCGTCGCGCGGACGAGGGCGCGCGCCGTCTCGGCATCGACCGCCGCGACTTCCTCGCCAGCAGCCTCGGCATGGCGACCTCGCTCGCGGTGGTGAACCTGTTCTCGGGCTGCAGCGACGGCGGCGGCTACCGGACGCCCGAGGAGCCGCTCGACTGCGCCGGCGCGACCGAGATGCTGTCGGGCGACGAGTTCATCTTCGACATCCAGACGCACCACATCGAGGACGAGGAGACGTGGAAGGAGCGCAACCCGACCCAGGAGTTCAACGCCGACGGCTTCGCGCGCTTCCTGACGCTCTACGCCTGCGATCTGCCCGACCGTCGCGACTGCATCGGACCCGCGCAGTACGCGCGGCTGATCTTCCTCGAGTCCGACACCACCGTCGCGACGCTGTCCGGCTTTCCGTCGCCGATCTGCGACGACGGCACGCTGTGCACGAACCTGAACGGCAACGACGGCATGGCGTACTGGCGCGACGTCGTGAACGGCGCCGCCGGCAGCCAGCGCATGGTGCAGCACTGCCAGGTGGCTCCGAACGACCGCTGGGATCTGCAGCAGGCGATGATGGAGCAGGTCCGCGAGACGCACGGCAACCACGGCTGGAAGTGCTACCCGCCCTGGGGACCGAACGGGCAGGGCTGGTGGCTCGACGACGAGGCCGTCGGCGCGCCCTTCATCCAGAAGTGCATCGACCTCGGCGAGCCCCTGATCTGCATCCACAAGGGCTTCCCGCTGCCCGGCTTCGACCGCGTGCACACCGACCCGCGCGACGTCGGTCCGGCCGCGCGACGCTTCCCCGAGGCGAGCTTCGTGATCTACCACTCGGCCTTCGAGAGCCAGAACCGCGAGGGGCCGTACGACCCGAACGGGCTCGGCGTCGACCGCCTGGTGCGTACGGTCCTCGAGCACGACCTCAAGGGCAAGAACGTCTACGCGGAGCTCGGCAGCGCCTGGGTGCTGTCGATGAACAACGCGCTCGGCGCGCAGCACCTGATCGGCAAGCTCGTCAAGTACCTCGGTGAGGACAACGTCGTGTGGGGCTCGGAGTGCCTGTGGTTCGGCTCGCCGCAGCCGCAGATCGAGGCGTTTCGCGCGCTGCAGATCTCGCCGGAGCTGCAGGAGCGGCACGGCTACCCGGAGCTCACGCCCGCGATCAAGGCGAAGATCTTCGGTCTGAACGCGGCACGCATCTACGGCATCGACCCTGCGGCGGTGCGCTGCACGATCGACGAGTCGAAGCTCGGCCGCGCCCGCGGCGAGCTCGACCTGGCGCTCGGCACGCGGCGCTGGTCGTTCCAGCAGCCGCTCGGGCCGCGCACGCGGCGCGAGTTCCTGCGCCTCGCGCAGTTCCGCAAGGCGACGGGGCGGATGGCGTAGGTCCTGGCGACATTGGCTAGCTGGTACTAGCCAGGCGGTGTGCGAGAGACGCTCGGGTTCGGGCCGTCATCTGGTAGCGTAGCCGGCGTGAGCGGTGAACGTCGTCCCCCCGTTCGGATCGCGATCCGAGGCGCGATCCTCCTTCTCGTCACGCTGCTCGTCGCCGATCTCGCGCGCGCCGACATCCCGGCGACGCCGGTGATGACCGTCTACCGATTCAACGGCCCGATCGAGGTCCCGACCTACGACGCCGATGCCTTCGCGCGCAGCGGCACCGCCGCTCCGCAGGCGGGAGGTCTCGCGCAGGGGACGTCGGTGATCCCGTGCCTGGTGCTGCGCGGCGGCGAGCCCCTCACCGACGCGTCGGGCACGCCCTTCGTCGGCTTCGAGGTCGTGATCGACGCGCGCCGTGCGACGCCGGAGTCGACGGTGCGCTTCCGCGACGCGGTCGCGCAGCGCAAGGGGCTCGCGGTCGACAACCACCACTGTGCGCCGGGCGTGGACCAGGTGGTGGACGTGCGCAGCCTCGCCGTGATCGGCAAGGCGCCCTTCTTCGACCCGCCGCGCGCCGCAGCCCCCGCCGATGCCGCGGAGGGCGCGAGCGCCATCGACCGCGCGGTGCGCGCGTTCCACGCGTCGCGCCCGTGCGACACCGTGCAGCGGCGCCTCATGGGCCGGCGCGCGGCGCTCGCCGACGCGTGGGACGCTTTCGCGCGCGAGGAGGGCGCGCGCTTCGGACGCGAGACGCTCGCGCGCGCGCGAAACGTCGACTACGTGATGCGCACCGCGATCTACGAGGCCCACCTCGATCGCGGCTGCGGCGCCTACGGTGCGTGCGAGCGCAACGTGATCGCGCTGTCGATCAGGAACCGTGGCCGCGCCTGCGCGCGCGGCCAGGGCTGCCGATCGGAAGGTGATTTCGAGGGCGTCTCGTCGTCCGTGTCGCAGTACAACATCTGGGACGAGGTGCTGACGCAGATCACGGGCCTCGCCGCGTGCTTCCTGCGCCCCGACCTCGCCGGCGACCCGCGCTACGCGAAGCTGCAGGCGATGTACGCGCAGTCGCGCGGCGACGTCGAGGCGATCCTGTACGGCGACGACGCCGCGCTCGCGGCCGTGTTTCCCGGCGAGGACCCGGCGTCGCTCGCGACGTTGCGCCACTACTACCACCCCCCGGCGATGGGGAAGTGCTTCCCGAACGAGCCGCGCCTCGAGTACGTCTCGGGCGCCGTCGCGCGGCGCGGGTCGGACTTCGCGCTGATCGCGGCGACGCGCGTCGACGTCGGCGAGAGGCGCGGCGACGCCTACGAGTTTCGCGACGTGTCGATCGAGGAGACGCCCGAGCGCGACGTGCTGCGCGTCGCCGACCTGTACCCGGGCTTCCTGATCGACGCGCGCAAGGTGACGCTCAAGCCGAGCACGTCGTGCCGCCCGTGGGGGACGCCGCCCGGCTGCCGCTCGGGCGAGGTGGGCCGCCACCGCAAGGTGCCGAGCTGGCTCGCGTCGGGGCGCCCGCTCGAGATCCGCTGCGCGGTGCGCGCGCGCGACGAGGCGTGCGCCGCGCCGCCGCGTCCGGCGTCGGCGTCGGTCGGCGGGCCCTGCGATACGCTGATGCAGCCGGTCGCGGGCGTGCCGTAGGGCGAGCGTGCGTCGGATGGAGACGCCGAGCGGTCCTTCATCCCCCGTGGTGGGCGAAGCCCGTGAACGCGTCAGTCGAGCCAGTTCACCAGCGCACCGAACGTCCCGCCGAGCAGCAGGACCACCTGAGCGAGTGCCGAGATCGCGAAGCCCGCGCCGCGCTTGCTCGCCTCGGCGACGTAGCCGAGGAAGTAGAGGAGACGGCCGACGACGAAGACCAGGCCGAGCAGCGCCGCCCACCCGGGGCTGACGAAGGTGGCGAAGAGGAACATCGCCGGGACGAACATGACGAGCTGCTCCATCGTGTTCTGGTGCGCGCGCATGTAGCGGTCGAACACCGGATGGCCCGAGATGGCGGGTGCCGGGACGTCGTAGGTCGCGCGCGCGCGTCCGACGAGCAGCCCGAAGACGAAGAACTCGATCAGCGCGAGACCGACCACGAAGGCAACCAGGCTCAAGGGCGTCCTCCCTCTGCGACGCCTCGAGAGCGTGCGTCGCCTCGTCCCTCGCTAGCACGCCGGTGCGGTCCGGGACGAACCGGCGTGCGGCGCGTGCGCCCGGCGCTGTCCGTCAGGCGCGGACCGGCCAGGCCGGCTGCGCCTGGCCGCGCTGCTCCATGCACTGCACGTCGAACCAGATCGGCAGCAGGTACTTGACGTAGAACGCGTGCACCGTGAGGTCGCCGACCACCAGGTCTTCGTACTCCTTGATCTGCACGCGATCGTCGCGCTCGCGGAACGCCTTGCACTGCGCGAGCCGCTCGTCGACCTCGGCGCGGGTGTCGTGCAGGAAGCCGAGGTGATCGTAGCCCGGCGAGTGCAGGTGGCGCTCGCCCTCCGCGAGCAGGATGAACTGCCCCTCGCCGGTGAGCAGCAGGTGCGCCATCTGGCCCACGACCTCGGTGTCGAGCCCCTGGAAGCCGAAGATCGGACCGTAGAACGCGTCCACCGCGGCGCGGAGCTCGGGGGTGAGCGTGCCGGGCGCGAACGTCAGCTCCATGTGGTTGAAGCGCAGCATGTCGCCCGCCTATCGCGTCGCGACGCCTACGGGCAAGGGGGGGCGCGACGCGGCAGTGGCGCCCTCTCCCTGCCGAGTGCGCCACTGCCCGCGCCGCGTCTTGCCTCGTGCCGGCGCGGTGGGTACGGAGCCCGCAACCGACATGAGCACCGCACCGAGCCAGAGACGCGCGCGCTTCCCGCTGCTCGCGTACCTCGTCCTCCTTCGTCCCGCCCGCATCGCGCGCGCCCTCGACGCGATCCGCACAGCGCGCCTGGTCGATCCGGTGCCGACGCTCTTCCAGATCGAGCTCGGCGTGCTGCGCATGTGGCACCGCATCCTGTTCCGTCCCGAGACGATCGGCACGGCGGCAGCCCACCCCGTTCGCGACGACCGCTGGGCGCGGCTCCTCGAGCGGCGCTGGCTGCGCTTCCCGTTTCTGCTGCGCGAGGGCTCGGTCAGGCCCTGGGACCTGTCGGGCCTGCTGAGCACGCCCGAGCAGTTGACGACGCATCTCCTGGGCACGCACCACGACGGTCTCCAGTTCGTCTACGACCTGCAGATCCTCTCGGCCTACCCGGGCGCGATCGACGAGCTGCTGCGCCGCGCGCGCGCGGTCGTCGAGCACGACACGAAGCACTCGCGCTGGCTCCGGAACCTGTGCGTCTACGAGCGCTACCACGAGACGCTGCTCGAGGTCGTCGAGCGCGCCGCCCGCGACGGCGTGACCTTGCCGCCCGAGCAGGCGAGCGATCCCGACATCTCGTTTCTCGCCTACCTGCGCTGGTGTGCGCTGCAGCCGGCGACGCCGCGCGACGCGTGGCGCGCCTGGCGCGCCGGACGCCTCAGCTTCGCACCCGGCCCCGTCCCGGCGTCGCTCGCGGTGAGCCGATGAACGCGGGCGACCTGATCGACGCCGACCGCCGCACGCTGCGCGCGCTGCTCGCGACCGGGCACCCGGTCGATCCGGACGCGATCGCCGGCTGGCAGTACCGCGGCACGAGCCTCGGCATGCCGGGCTTCGTCGACCAGCTCGCCTGGAAGACCTTCGTCAAGGCGTTCCACCGCGATCCCGGCGCGGCGCTGGTGCGCGGCTGGAACGTGCGCATCCGCCAGACGGGCCTGCTCGGTCCCGTCGAGCCGCTGCTGAAGAACGGCAAGCCGTTCGTCTTCGGCCACTTCCGCGTCGAGAGCCCGCTCGGCTACTTCGTGCCGGCGGGCGCCGACCGCGGCCTCCTGCTCGATTACAATCAGGCGGGCAATCCCGCGCTCGCGCCGGTGAACCGTCTGCGCGACCCCGTGGTCGCGCTCGAGCCCGGCAACGCCGACGTGCTGCTCGGCTGGTCCTACCTCGATCTCGGGCTGGTGCGCGTGCCGACCCCGAGCTTCTTCACGCTCGAGCGTCTCGCGCCGGTCGGCGAGCCGGTGCCGGCACCCGGCGCGTAGGATCCGGTCCGCGCGCCGCCGATCGGGTCGGGACCGCGGCGCTCGGCGTCGGCCGCGGCTCCGCTCGGGTTCGCGGCGCCGCGTGCGGCGTGGCGCACCGCCCGGGGGCACCTCGTGCGTCAGGACCCGGCGCCGGCGCGATTCCCCGCCGCGAGCGCGCGCGCGAAGTCCTCCGCGACCGCGCGGTTCCCGTCGCTCGTGAGGTGGCAGTCGTCGAGGAAGGCGTCGTCGGGCAGGGCGTGCGGCACGTAGCGGACGTCGCGCCCGCGTGCGGCGAGGTCGGCGGCAGTCCGTCGCAGCCGCGCGTCGAGCGCGTCGCGGTAGCGCTGCGTGGTCGCTGCGTCGACCACCAGCGGTGGGGAGGTGGATGCCCCGGCGGCGAGTGTCGCGAGCCCGGACGGTGGTGTCGACAGCAGCACCGTCACGTGCGGCGGGACGAGCTCGACCGCGTCGCGCACCGTGGCCTCGAAGGCGTCGAGCGCCGCCGGCTCCGGCGCGGGTGGGCCCGGCAGCGGCCCCGAGCGCGCCGTGACGACGCGCAGCACGCCCGGCAGCCGGGCGAGCAGCAGCCAGTGCTTGACGGTGCGCCAGAGGCCGCGCGTCGCGCGTCGTGCGTCCTCGCCGTTGCGCACCGCCGCGCGTGCGCCGCGCGCGGGGTCGTTCGGCGCGAGCGCGGGAAAGCGCAGCGCCGGCACGTCGTTGATGCCGGTGTGCAGGATCACGGCGTCGGGCTCGAGCGGCAGGCCTTCGACGCGCAGGCGCTCGCCGTCGCAGAGCGCGTCGAGCGAGTCGAAGCCGAGGTTCACGACCTCGGCTTCGGCGACGCCCGCCGCGGCGAGGGCGCGGCGCAGGTGGGCGTCGATCGTCTCGTCGTCGCCGACAAGAGCGCCGTGGCTGGTCGACCCGCCGAGCAGGACGACGCGATACGTGCCGTCCCGCTTCGGTACCGCGACCTCCGGCCCGCGGAAGCCCATCCGGTTCGCCTTCGTCTCGCGTCCGTTGACGAAGCGGAAGCGTGCGAGCGGGCGCTGGCGGTAGCAGCTCTCCCCGAGCGGCACGAGGCTGTCCGCCGCCGGATCCCAGGCGCGCAGCATCGACGCGAAGCGCGAGTAGCCGGTCGCCGCGACGACGCGCAGCGCGAGCTCGAGCGCGACGAGCGTCGCGAGCACGGCCAGCCAGACGGCCCCGAGACGCCGCGCGCGGCTCACGAGCGCGGCTCCACGTGCCAGACGTCGACGCCGGTCGTGTCGCGCACGAGCACGCGTTCCGCGCCGAGCGCGCGCTGCGTGCTCCCGGCCAGCGCGGGCGACGGCCAGGCCAGCAGCGCGCGGGGCCAGGCGTCGGGCGCGACCTCGAGTGGCGTCGCGCTGCCGAGACGCAGGGGCGTTCCGCCGGCGAGGCGATGCGCGAGCTCGAGCGCGCGGATCGGTGGAGCGTCGGTGAGCACGATGCTCTCCGGGGTCGCGGCGAGCCGCAGCTCGAGTGCACGCAGAGTCGCGGCGCCCGCCGGGTCGGTGTTCCACCAGACGTCGAGCGGACGCGAGCGCAGGAGCGTCGAGCAACCGAGGGCGAGCACGACGAGGAGGATCGCACGTCGCGCGGCCGGGCGCGGCCCCGGCGACGCGAGCAGGAGCGCGACCGCGAGCTCGAGCGCGATCCAGCCCGGCAGCAGATAGCGGTCGACCGTGGAGCGGCGCCCGCCGAGGACCAGGTCGGCGAGCGCGAGGGCCGCGAACGGCACCAGCGCGAGCGCGAGGACGAAGGCGCGAGCTCCCACCTGGCGACGGGCGACGTTCACCAGCGCGACGGCGACCAGCACCGCGGCGCCGGCTCCGAGCGCTACCCAGGCGATGTCGGCGAGCGCTCCGTGCAGTCCGTCGAGCAGCCCGCCGGGACCGCCAGGCCGGAAGAAGACGGCGGTCGCAACCCCGAGCCACGCGCGCAGCAGAGCGACTGGCCCGACGTCCTCGCCGACCCAGGCCGTCGTTCGCCGCGAGGCGTCGTGGTGCAGCACGGCGACCAGCGCCCACGGCGCCCAGAGGACGAGCCCCGCGGCCAGCGCGCCGAGCGCGCCGCGTGTCGCGCTCCGGCGGGCCGTCGTGGTTGCGGCAGACGCCCCGCCGCGCGCCAGCAGCAGCAGCGCGGGAGCGGTCGACAGCGTGAGCGGGTGCACGTGCAGGGCCGCGGCGAAGGCGAGCGCGACCAGCGTCCAGTGCGTGCGCGACGGGCGCCGCGCGGCCGCGTGCACGGCGAGCGCCGCGACCAGCAGGAGCACCTGCCAGAGCGCGTATGCGCGTGCCTCCTGCGCGTAGCGCACCTGCAGCGGCGACACCGCCGCCAGCGCCGTGGCCGCCAGCGCGACGTGACGATCGCCGAACAGCCGCCACGCGAGCACTCCGAGCAGGGCGAGCGCGGCGACCGAGAGCAGTGCCGAGAGCGCGCGCACGGCGCCGCGGTCGTCGCCCGCGGCGCGCGTCCAGACGGCGGCGGTCGCGAGGTAGCCGGCCCCGACCTGCGGCTCGTCGACCGCCACCACGCGCACCGTCTGCACGATGCCGCGGTCGAGCGGCGCGTCGCTCGTCTGCTGGAAGCGGCGGAGCAGGGCGCGCGGGTCGCGCGCGCTGCCGTCGTAGAGCAGCTGCACGTCGGCCTCGGTCGAGCCGCTCAGGCGGAGCAGCGTCGCGACCTCGTCATACCAGAGCGGACGGCGCTCGAGGCCATCGAAGCGCAGCAGGACGCCGAGCGCGATCGCCAGCACGAGCAGCGCGTCCCCCCGTCGTTGTCGAGTCCCCACCATCGCCGGCGCGGTCTTACCTCGCGCGGTGTGGTGATGGCCACGCCGCAGCTGCCGTGACAAGGATGCGGGCATGTCCAGCCCGCTCGATCCGGCCGATCCTGCAGAGCGCGCGCGCGGTGCGACCGCGTTCTTCGCGCCGCTCGTCCCCGGACAGCTCGGCTGCGTGTTCGATCATTCCGCGACGGACCTCGTGCTCGGCCACATCGACGTCACGCCCAACCTGATCGCCGGCACCGGCTTCCTGTTCGCCCCGGCGGTGATCGCGCTCGCCGACACCTGCGCCGCGATCGGCTGCGGCAACAACGTGCCCGAGGGCGCGTCGTTCACGACGATCGAGCTCAAGTCGAACTTCCTGTCGTCGGCGCGGGTCGGCGAGCGCGTCGCGTGCCGCTGCACGCCGGCGCACCTCGGCCGCCAGACGCACGTGTGGGACGCGGTGGTCACCAACGAGACCACCGGACGCACGATGGCGCTGTTTCGCTGCACGCAGATGGTCCTGCTGCCGCGCGCGGCGGTGCGCGGCTGAAGAGCGTGAGCAAGAATTGCGAACGCTCGAAGGGGGCGGGCCAAGGGCCCGCCTTCAGGTGGGGTGAAGCCCGCGAATGCACTTCCGGAAGCGTCTCGCGACAGGCTGGCATCCCTCCCGGCCGGGGCCGGGCGCGCCCGCGGCGTCGCGTTGCACCGCGCGTCCCGCATGCGATTGTAGGCGGGTTGACCCGAGGCTGCATGCCCCCGCTGCAGCGCCGGAGCTGTCCTTCGGGAGGGAGAACCGACCATGTCAGAGAAGCGCGACACCCAGGACCAGGCCGAGTTCCGCGAGTACTGCCGGCGCTGGCTCGAAGAGAACCGGCCACCCGCGCCGAGCTTCCGCCTGCCGATCTCGCCGATCGAGGTGAGCAGCGAGGAGCAGCGCCAGTACCTGTGCGCGTGGCAGAAGAAGTGCCACGCCGCGGGCCTGGTCGGCACCGACTACCCGAAGGCGTACGGCGGCCACGGCCACAAGGGCTTCCAGGCGATCGCGTCGCAGGAGATGGGGCGCGCCAACGTTCCGTTCATGATCAACGTGATCGGCCTCGGCATGGCGGCGCCGACGATCCTGGTGCACGGCACCGAGGAGCAGAAGACGCGCTTCCTGCCGCCGCTGCTGTCGTCCGACGAGATCTGGTGCCAGGGTTTCTCCGAGCCCGGCTCCGGCAGCGACCTCGCGAGCGCGCAGACCTCGCTGGTGCGCGAGGGCGACAACTGGATCGTCAACGGCCACAAGGTCTGGACGAGCCTCGCGCACTTCGCGAGCTGGATGATCCTGCTCGGCCGCCACTCGAAGGCCGACAAGTACAACGGCCTGACGTACTTCATCGCGCCGATCCGGGACGCGAAGGGCGTCACGGTCCGTCCGCTGGTCAAGATCACCGGCGAGACCGGCTTCAACGAGGTGCTGTTCGAGGACGTCGTCGTGCCCGACTCGCTGCGCCTCGACGAGGTCGGCAAGGGCTGGACGGTCGCGATGACGACGCTCACCTACGAGCGCGGCGCAGCAGAAGGTGCGGGCAGCGGCGGTGGCACGTCGGTCGAGGAGCAAGTGCAGGATCTGATCGCGCTCGCCAAGCGCACGCCGAGAAACGGCGGCACCGCGTGGGACGACGCCGTGGTGCGCGACAAGGTCGCGCAGATCGCGATCCGCGCCGAGGGGCTCCGCCAGAACGCGCGCCGCATGCGCGTCGAGGGGCTCGTCGACCACCCGATGCGCATCCCGCTGCAGAGCAAGGTGCTGATCACCGAGCTGACGCAGGACCTCGCGGCCCTCGGCGTCGAGATCGCCGGCGCGCACGCGAGCCGCTACATCGGCGACCCCGGCGCGCCCGACAACGGGCACTGGCCGCACGCGTACATGAACTCGTACGGCATGACGATCGCTGCGGGCTCGAACGAGATCCAGCGCAACATCCTCGGCGAGCGGGTCCTCGGCCTGCCGAAGTCGAAGTAAGGGGGCAGGACGATGGCACTCAGCAAGGACCTCGGCTTCGGCCCCGACGAGCAGCTGGTGCGCGACCAGGCGAAGAAGCTGCTCCGCGACAGCGTTCCGGTCGACAAGCTGCGCGTGCTGGTCGCGCGCGACCACCACGAGGCGTACGAGACCGCGATCCAGCCCGCGAGCTGGGACGAGAATCTGTGGAAGCAGATGGTCGAGCTCGGCTGGACCGCGCTCGCGGTGCCGGAGTCCGCGGGCGGGCTCGGCATGAAGACGATCGTCAGCGTCGCGCTCGCGGAGGAGCTCGGCCGCGTCGCGGTGCCGTCGCCGCTGCCGGCGACGCTCGCCGCGACCGCGGTGCTGAAGGCCGCCGGCGCGAATGCGTGGCTCGAGAAGATCGCCGGCGGCGAGCCGGCGACGCTCGCGATCACGCCCGAGTCGGGCTCGTGGGAGCCGGGTGACACCGGCGTCGAGGCGCGCGCCACCGGCGGCGGCGTCACCTTGCACGGCAAGGCGGCGTTCGTGCAGGACGCGCGCAAGGCGCGCCTGCTCGTCGTGTCGGCGAAGAGCCCGGGCGGTGTCGCGCTGTACGTCGTGCCGGTCGACGCTCCGGGCGTGACGGTCACGCCGGACCGCATCGTCGACCTGACGCGCGACCAGGCGACCGTCACCTTCGACGGCGTCAACGTCGACGCGAAGAGCGTCGCTGCGGGCGAAGGGAAGGGTGCGGCGGCGATCACGGCCGCGACGCCGACCATCCTTACGCTGCTCGCCGCCGACGCCTGCGGTGCGGCCGAGTGGCAGCTGCAGACGACGGCGGAGTACGCGAAGAGCCGCGTGCAGTTCGAGCGGCCGATCGGCTTCTTCCAGGCCGTCAAGCACCCGCTGGTCAACGTCATGCTCGGCATCGACCGCGCGCGCTCGCTGACCTACGCGGCGGCCTGCGCGATCGACGAGGATCCGTCCGACGCGCCGCGCCTCGCGCGCATGGCGAAGGCGGCGGCGTCGGACGCGGGTGCGTTCGCGTCGGACCGCTCCGTGCAGCTGCACGGAGGCATCGGCTTCACCTGGGAGTGCGACGTGCACCTCTGGTTCAAGCGCCAGAAGCACACCGAGCAGCTGTTCGGGAACGCGACCTACCAGCGCGCGCAGCTCGCGCGCATCCTCGAAGCGGCAGCCTGACTTCGCGCGGGGCCGCGGCAACGCCGCGGTCCCGCGCCCCGTCGCCTGCGCCGTGCCCCGACGTCGCCCGCGACGCAGCGCGCGAGCCGGGTTCCGTGAGCCGCTCTTCCGGCGCAGGATGGAGCGCGACGCCCGGTGATCGCGGAGGGAAGCCCGGCCGCGGCGTCGACGGAGGTGAGCGATGGCGAAGATGCGCGCGGTGCAGGTGGCAAAGGCCGGGGGACCACTGGAGCTCGTCGAGCGCGACGTGCCCGACGCCGGACGCGGCACGGTGCGGATCAAGGTGCAGGCGTGCGGCGTCTGCCACAGCGACGACATCACCAAGAGCGGGCACTTCCCCGGCATCGTCTACCCGCGTGTGCCGGGTCACGAGGTGGTCGGCGTGATCGACGCGGTGGGCGCCGACGTGAAGCTCCTGAAGCAGGGACAGCGCGTCGGCGTCGGCTGGAATGGCGGCTACTGCGGCTCGTGCCACCCGTGCCGGCGCGGCGACTTCTTCGGCTGCGCGACCTCGACCCTGGTCACCGGCATCACCTCCGACGGCGGCTACGCGGACTACGTGCTCGTCCCGGCGGAGGCGGTGGCGCTGGTGCCCGACGAGCTTTCGGCGATCGACGCCGCCCCGCTGATGTGCGCCGGCGTGACGACGTTCAACGCGCTCCGCAACAGCGGTGCCCGCGCGGGCGACGTGGTCGCGGTGCTCGGGCTCGGCGGCCTCGGCCACCTCGGCGTGCAGTTCGCGGCCAAGATGGGCTTCCGCACGGTCGCGATCGCACGCGGCAAGGACAAGGAGCCGCTCGCGAAGCAGCTCGGCGCGTGGCGCTACGTCGACAGCCGCGCCGAGGATCCGGCGGCGGCGCTGCAGGCGCTCGGCGGCGCCCGCGTCGTGCTCGCGACGGTGACCAACGGCGAGGCGATGAGCGCCACCCTCGGCGGCCTCGGATTGAACGGAACGTTGCTGGTGCTCGGCGCGCCGCCGTCGCTCGAGGCGGGCGCGTTCCTGCTGATCTCCGGCAAACGCGCGATCCAGGGCTGGTACTCCGGCACCTCGATCGACTCCGAGGACACGCTCGGCTTCAGCGTCCTCTCCGGCGTGCGCTCGATGAACGAGGTCTATCCCCTCGAGCGCGCGGCGGAGGCGTTCGACCGCATGCTGAGCGGCGAGGCGCGCTTCCGCGTCGTGCTGACGACCGGGAGCTAGTCGGAGATAGCGTCCGCGCGCAGCGCGGCCGAGCGAAGCGAGCGCGGGGAGTGGGGCCCCGCGCGGCTTTGCCGCGTGGGGCGAGGGGTCGCGTGACCCCTCGCAGGAATAGCCGGGCCCCGCGCGGCTTTGCCGCGTGGGGCGAGGGGTCGCGTGACCCCTCGTGGAGATTGTTCAAGGCCAGCCCGGAGCCGATATGACGCCCAGCACGCGCGACACCTCCTGCGACGCGGCGGCGCCGGCGTTCCCGCTGGCCGCGAAGCTCCGACCGCCGGCGTGGGCGTGGATCCTGCTCTACGTCTACGCGAGCGCGCTGCTGTCGATCGGCATCGCCGAGGACTGGCGCCTGCGGCACGAGGACAACGGCGCGCTGCACACGACGTTCGCGCGCGCGCATCTCGATCTCGGCCTCGCGCGCACCGGCGGGCACGACGTGTTCCACGTGCCGCGTACCGGCGAGACGTTCTTCTACGGCCATCACCCGCCGGGGCCGTCGCTGGTGCTCGCCGGCGCGTTCGCGCTCGCCGGCACGGATACGCCGGCGGTCGCGCGCACGGCGGCGATCCTCTTCCACCTCGCGAGCTTGACGCTCATGGTCCTGCTGCTGCGCGTGCACCTTCCGCCGGCGCTGGCCCTGCTGGGTGGAGTGCTCTTCGCGACCGTGCCGATGAGCGCGTTCTTCGGCCGCATGGTGAACTACGAGCCGTTCTGTCTGACCGGAGTGCTGCTGATGCTTCTCGGCTACGCACGCTACCGGAGCGGACGCGGCCGCACTGGCGCCGTGCTCGTCGGGCTCGGCATCTTGCTCGCCGGTCTCGTCGACTGGCCCGCCTTCTTCTTCGCGGCGGCCCTCGGCCTGAGCGAGGCCGCCGCCGCGCTGCGCGGGGATCGCGACGGCTGGCGCGTGTTCGTCGCGATCGGCGCGCTCGCGACGGGGGTGCTCGTCCTCGACCTCGCACACCTCGCCCTGGCGAGCGGCTCGCTGCAGACCCTGCTCGGCGTCCTCGGTGACACGCAGTCCTCGGTCGTCGCGACGCCGGCGAGCCTGCTCGATGCCGAGCTCGCGCACGGGCGGCGCTACTTCGGACGGGCGGCGCTGATCGCGAGCGCGTCCGTCGCGCTCACGCTGGGGCTGCGCCGCGGTCCGCTCGTCGCGACGCTCGACGCGCTCGCGTATCCGCGCGTCCTCGCGCGCTGGCTGGGTGCCAGCGGGCTCGCCGCGACGGCGTACGTCCTCGCCGCACCGTCCTGGGCGATCGTGCACGCGTACTGGAGCTTCTACCTCCTGCCGTTCGTCGTGACGTCGCTGGTGCTCGTCCTCGCGGCACTCGCCGAGCGCGCGGCGCGGGGCGGGCGCACCGGGCTCGTCGCGACGCTGGTCACCCTGGTCATGGTCGGCGACGTCGCGAACACCGCCGTCCGCACGCTGGTCCGCCGGCACGGCTCGCCCGAGCCGTTCGCGATCGAGCGCACGCGCGAGCTCCGGCGCGACAACATCCCGGCGCGGAGCTGGGTCGCGTCGCAGACGGCGGCACCGGACGGGTGACCTCGTGCGCCGGCGCGCGAGCGGCGCCTACCGACCGCGCGCGTACGTCGCGGCGACCGGCGCGCTCTCGGCCCAGCCGTAGCGCACCGCCAGCGCGCGCACCGTCGCGCGCGGCGCCACCTCGAACGGCCCGGCGTAGAGGCGCCAGCGCGCGTCGTCGCCGTCCTCGGTCGTGTACGCGATCGAGGCGCCGTCGACGTCGGACGTGATCCGCACCTCGAGACGGCCGTCGTACGTTCCGCTCCCGGGGATGATGCGCGGCGACGGCGTCACCGGCTGCACGCCGCCCGGCCAGAAGCGCTCCGCGAGCTCGGCCTCCGGCACGGCACCGAGGTCGCCGGTCTCGACCACCCAGCGCTCGTGCGCCGCGCGCATGCGTTCGAGCTGCGCCGCGTTCTCGGGCCGCGCGGCGACGTCGTCGATCTCGTACGGATCGACGAGCGTGTCGTACAGCTCCTCGACCGGCTTGGTCGCGCGGTAGTACCAGTCGGCGGGCGGGAAGAGCTGCCCCGCGTCGTGCAGGCGGAAGATCTCCTGCATGGTGGTGATGCGGTCGCGGAAGGTGATCGGCTGGCCGTACGGCGTGTCCGGCTGGTAGTTGCGCACGTACTTCCAGCGCCGGTCGCGCACGGCGCGGATGCGGTCGGTGGCCTCGTCGTGGCGGTCCTCGGCCGCGTACACGAACTCCGGCTCGGGCTCGCGACGGTCGCCGACGAAGACGCGCCCCTGCATGTGCGCGGGGACGCGGAGACCGGCGAGCGCGAGGGCGGTCGGCGCGAGGTCCACCCAGCTCACCAGCTCCTCGCTCACCGTGCCCGCCTCGAGCTTGCCCGGCCAGCGTACGATCAGCGGCAGGTGGATCCCGCCGTCGTAGACCCAGCGCTTGTCGCGCGGCAGGCCGCGGCCGTTGTCGGCGAAGAAGAACACCACCGTGTCGTCGGCGAGACCGTCCTCCTCGAGCATCGCGAGGATCTCGCCCACGCGCGCGTCGAGGCGCGCGACGTTGTCGTAGTGCTGCGCGAGGTCGTGCCGGACGGCCGGCGTGTCGGGATAGTACGGCGGCAGGGGCACCGCGGCGGGGTCGGTCTCGACGGGGCGCTGCGCGAGCAGGAAGCTCTCGTGCGTGTCGAAGATGGTCACGTGCGAGAAGAAGGGCTGGTCGGCCGCGCGGCCACGCCAGTCGCCGTCCGGCTCGTCCCAGTTGGTGCGCGGCGCGCCGTCGAAGACGCCGCTGAACTGGTAGTCGAGCTTGGTCAGGCTGCTCGACCAGTAGCCCGCCGCGCGCAGCGGCTCGGTGAAGGTCTTCACGTCGGGAGCCGGCACCGGCTGGTAGCCGCCGTCGAGGCTCCGCATGTGGTGCGCGCCCATGGTGGTCGCGAACGTACCGGTCATCAGGGCGACGCGGCTCGGCGCGCACACGCCGGCGGTCGAGAAGGCGTTGGTGTAGCGGACGCCTTCGGATGCCAGCCGGTCGATGTTCGGCGTGCGCGCGAGCGGGTCGCCGTAGGCGCCGATCTCGAAGCTCAGGTCGTCGGCGACGATCCACAGCACGTTCGGCCGCGCCGGCGCGCCGTCGCCGCCGGAGCTCGAGCACGCGGCGCCGACGAGGCAGAGCAGCACCGCCACGACGATCCACCGGCCGTTCGAGAATCTGTCTCGCATCATCCTGACAACCCTGTTAGGAGAATACTCCCGCGATCCGGCGGGCGTCAACGGGCAAGAGCATGCGCCTTCTGATCCTCGACGTCGACACCCTTCGCAACGACCACCTCGGCTGCTCGGGCTACCCGCGACGGACGAGCCCGAACGTCGACGCGCTCGCCGCGGAAGGCGTGCGGCTCGCGAACGTCTTCGCGTCCGACGTGCCGTGCCTGCCGAGCCGCACCGCGCTCTGCACCGGACGCCTCGGGATCAAGAACGGCGTCGTCAATCACGGCGGGCTCGCCGCCGAGCTGCGTCCCGAGGGCGCCGGGCGCGGCTTCCTGAGCCGGCACGCGGTGCGCGCGTTCGCGGCGCGCTTCTTCGCGGCCGGCTGGCACACGACGACCTTGTCGGCGTTCCCGCTGCGCCACTCGGCGCCGTGGTGGACGATGGGGTTTCAAGAGGCGCTGAACCCGATGCGCGGCTTCGGGCTCGAGCGCGCGACCGACGTCGAGCCGCACGCGCTCGACTGGCTCGAGCGCAACGGTCGCCGCGACCGCTGGCTGCTGCACGTACACGTCTGGGATCCGCACACGCCGTACCGCACGCCCGATGCGTACGGGAACCCGTTCGCGAGCGACGCGCCGCCGGCGTGGATCACCGAGGAGCTCCGCGCCGCGCACTGGCTGCGCCCCGGCCCGCACGCGGCGCAGGAGGTGATCGGCTTCCGCCCCGACGAGCACCCGGTGCCGGCACGCCAGCCGACCGAGGCCGCGTCCCTGGCGCACGTGAAGGCGATCTTCGACGGCTACGACACCGGCATCCGTTACGCCGACGACACGATAGGCCGTCTGGTCGGCAAGCTCGACGACCTCGGCGTGCTCGACGAGACCGCGATCTGGGTGACGTCCGACCACGGCGAGCAGATGGGCGAGCTCGGCGTGTACTGCGACCACATGGCCGCCGACGAGGCGACCGCGCACGTCCCCGCGATCCTGCGCTGGCCCGGGCTCGGCGCGCGCGTCGCCGATGGGCTGCACTACCAGATCGACGTCGCGGCGACCGTGCTCGAGCTCGCCGGCCTGCGCGTGCCGCGTGGCTGGGACGGTGCCTCGTTCGCGGATGCGCTGCGCGCGGGAGAGCCGAGCGGTCGCGAGCACCTCGTCCTCTCGCAGGGGGCGTGGACCTGCCAGCGCGCGGTGCGCACGCGCGAACATCTCTACCTCCGCACCTGGCACGACGGCTTCCACGACTGGCCCGAGGAGATGCTGTTCCGGATCGCCGACGACCCGCACGAGCAGCACGACCTCGCGGCGAGCGAAGACGGACTCCGGCGCGCGCTCGCGGGCACGCTCGCCGACTGGACCGCGACGCAGCTCGAGGCGAGCGGTCTGCCCGACCCGATGCAGACGGTGCTCGACGAGGGCGGTCCCTGGCACTGCCGCGGCCACCTCGCGACGTACCTCGAGCGCCTGCGCGCGACAGGCCGCGGCGACGCCGCGGCGCGCGTCGCGCTGCGCCACGCGCGACAGCTCGCGTCCGAGACGACGCGTGGGGAGGTGGCATGAGGGTTCTGTGTCGTGCTCGATCGCTCGCGACGTGCGTCGTCCGCGCAGCGCTGCAACAGGCGCGCCGACCCGTGCCGTCCGCGAGTCGCTGCGCCGTACTGCTGGTCGCCGGCGCGCTGCTCGCGTCCTGCTCCGACGCCGGCACGAGCGGCCCGCCGTGCCGCGCCGACGCCGGCTGCCGGCCGAACGTGCTGCTGATCTTGATCGACGACCTGCGACCCGAGCTCGGCAGCTTCGGCGCGACGCACGTCGTGTCGCCGAGCATCGACCGGCTCGCGGCCGAGGGCGTCGCCTTCGATCGCGCGTACGTGCAGGCGCCGGTTTGCGGCGCCTCGCGCGCGAGCCTGCTCACCGGCCTGCGCCCGACGCGGCGGCGCTTCATCAGCTTCGACACGCGGGTCGAGAAGGACGCGCCCGACGCGATCACCTTGCCCGCGGTGCTCACCGCCGCCGGCTACACGGCGATCGCCAACGGCAAGGTGCTGCACTGGGCCGACGACGACGTCGCGTCGTGGAGCGAGCCGCCGTGGCGCAGCCGCCCGGGCAACGGCGACCAGCGCGTCTACTTGACGCCCGAGAGCCTCGCGATCGAGGCGAGCGCCGGCCGCGGGCCGGCCTACGAGGCGGCCGACGTCGACGACGCCGCGTACCCCGACGGCCAGCTCGCCGAGAAGTCGATCGCCGACCTGCGTCGACTCGCGGCGGGCGACGCGCCGTTCTTCCTCGCGGTCGGCTTCTGGAAGCCGCACCTGCCGTTCAACGCGCCGCAACGCTACTGGGACCTGTACGACCGCGCGAGCCTGCCCGCGCCGCGCGCGCCGGGACGCCCCGACGGCGCACCCGACGCCGCACTGCACGACTCGCCCGAGCTGCGCGCGCAGTACGCGGGCATCCCGCCGGCGGGCGAGCCGATCCCCGACGACCTCGCGCGCACGCTGCGCCACGGCTACCTCGCGGCGATCAGCTACGCCGACGCGCAGGTCGGCCGCCTGCTCGACGAGCTCGACGCGCTCGGCATCGCCGACGACACGATCGTCGTCCTGCTGGGCGACCACGGCTTCCTGCTCGGCGAGCACGGCTTGTGGACCAAGCACGCCAACTTCGACCTCGCGCTGCGCACGCCGCTGGTGATCCGCGCGCCGGGCTACGCGCACGGCGCGCGCGTGCCGGCGATCGTCGAGGGGCTCGACGTGTATCCGACCATCCTCGATCTGCTCGGCGTCGCGCCGCCCGCCGCGCTCGACGGGCAGAGCGTCGTGCCGCTGCTCGCCGACCCGTCGGCGCCGGGCAAGGGGTTCGCGTCGTCGCTCTGGACGTCGGCGATCTCGCTCGACGGCGGTCCGTGGTTCGGCGCTTCGCTGCGCACCGGGCCGTGGCTCTACACCGAGTGGCGCAACCCGGACGCCTCGCTGCGGGCGCGCATGCTCTACGACCACGACGCCGATCCGGACGAGACGGTCAACGTCGCGAAGCAGGTCGCTCCCGAGGTTCTGCGGCAGCTCGAGGCGCGGCTCCGCGGCGTGGCGGAGGGCTCGTGAGCGCGGGACGCGCCGTTCGTGCGGACGTCCGAGGCTCGTGCGCGCGCCGGAGCGTACACGCCCTGCGTCGCGCGCTCGCCGGTGCCGTCCTGCTCGCGTTCGGCGCTTGCAGCGACGCCGGTCCCGAAGGTGCCGCGGGTCCAGACGGCGCCGTGCGACCGAACGTGCTGCTGATCGTCGCCGACGACCAGAACGCGGGCGACCTCGGCGCGTACGGCAACGCGCACGTCGCGACGCCGACGCTCGACGCTCTGGCGCGCGAGGGCACGTCGTTCGATCGGGCCTACACGCCCGAGGCGATGTGCACGCCGAGCCGCTCGTCGCTGTACACCGGGCTCGACCCGGTCCGGCACGGCGCGCACCGCAACCACGCCTACGTGCGCGATGGCGTGCGGAGCGTGCCGCACCACTTCGGCGCGCTCGGCTACCGCGTCGCGCTCGCCGGCAAGTCGCACGTCGGGCCGCTCGAGGCGTTTCCCTTCGAGCTGCTGCCCGGCTCGCGCATCGGTCCGGCGCAGACGCGCATCGACGGCCAGCTCGACGCGATCGCCGAGGTGATCGGCGACACGTCGCGGCCGTTCTTCCTGGTGGTCGCGGACTCGCGGCCGCACTCGGTCGCGGGCGAGATCGGCGGCTGGCCCGAGCCGCTGCTCCACGACCCGGTCGACGTCGCGTTGCCGCCGTACCTAATCGACACGCACGAGACGCGCGTCGAGCGCGCCGGCTACTACGACCTGATCACCGAGCTCGACGGGCTCGTCGCGCGCGTGCTCGCCGACCTCGACGCGTCGGGCCGCGCGCGCGACACGATCGTCGTCTTCCTGAGCGATCACGGTGCGGGCTTCCCGTTCGAGAAGTGGACGAATTACGACGCGGGCGTGCGCGTGCCGCTGATCGTGCGCTGGCCCGGCCGGATCGCAGCCGGCGCGCGCAGCGACGCGCTGGTGAGCGTCACCGACCTGCTGCCGACGCTGATGGACCTCGCCGGCGCGCCGGCGGTCGAAGGGCTCGACGGACGGAGCTTCGCCGACGTGCTGCGCGGTCGCGCGGCCGGGCATCGCGACCTGGTGTTTGGCCTGCACACCAACGTCGGCATCCTGAACGGCGGGCTCTACCCGATCCGCTCGGTGCGCGACGCGCGCTGGAGCTACCTGCGCAACCTGAACGCGGACGGCGTCTTCACCAACAACATCACCGAGGAGGGGCAGGCGGGATGGGGGTCGTGGGTCGAGCGCGCGGCGTCGGACGCGCACGCGGCGGAGCGCGTGCGCAGCTACCAGCACCGTCCGGCGGAGGAGCTCTACGATCGCGCGCGCGATCCCTTCGAGATGACGAATCTCGCTTCCGATCCGGCCGCGCTCGACGTATTGCTGCGCCTGCGCGCGGAGGTCGACGGATGGATGCAGAGCCAGGGCGATCGCGGCATCGCGGAGGAGACGCTTTCCGGCGAGGCCGGAGCGGACGTGACCGGGGCGCGCGACGACGCTCCGGCGGAGCGCGCGCCGTGACGGCGGCTCGAATCCTGATTTTGCTGCTGGCCGCGGCCTTCCTCGGCTGCTCCGACTCCTCGACGAGCGCGCCGCCGCCGAACGTGGTCGTCGTCTTGACGGACGACCATGGCTGGGGCGACGTCGGCGCGTTCGGCGCGACCGACATCCCGACGCCCAACCTCGACGCGCTCGCGGCCGACGGCATGCGCCTCACGAGCTTCTACTCGGCGCCGAGCTGCACGCCGTCGCGCGGCATGCTGCTCACCGGCGCCTACGGCCAGCGCCTCGGCCTGCCGACGGCGTACTTCCCCGGCTCGACCGAAGGCCTGTCGCCCGAAGAGATCACGCTTGCCGAGCTGCTGCGCGAGCGCGGCTACGCGACCGCGCTGGTCGGCAAGTGGCACCTCGGCGACGCGCCGCCGTTCCTGCCGACGCGTCAGGGCTTCGACGAGTACTTCGGCATCCCCTACTCGAACGACATGGGCCGGGTGAACCCGATCGGCCAGGCGATCTACCCGGACCTGCCGCTCCTCGACCGCGAGAGCGTGGTCGAGCGCGAGCCCGACCAGGCGCTGCTCACGCGGCGCTATACCGAGCGCGCGGTCGACTTCATCGCGCGCAGCGCCGAGCGTCCGTTCTTCCTGATGCTCGCGCACTCGATGCCGCACTGGCCGATCGCCGCGTCCGACGCATTCGCGGGTACGACTGCGCGCGGTCCGTACGGCGACGTGATCGCCGAGATCGACTGGTCGGTGGGCGAGCTGGTGCGCGCGCTCGATGTGCACGGCGTCGCCGAGAACACGCTGGTGCTCTTCGTGTCCGACAACGGTCCGTGGCTGCTGTTCGGCGACCACGCCGGATCGGCCGGCGGGCTGCGCGAGGGCAAGGGCACCAGCTTCGAGGGCGGCGTCCGCGTGCCGGCGATCGCGCGCTTTCCCGGCCGCATCCCGGCGGGCAGCGCGTCGTCGCAGGTGCTCGGCCTGATCGACGTGCTGCCGACGGTCGCCCGCCTCGCCGGCGCCGCGCCGCCGAGCGATCGCGCGGTCGATGGGCGCGACGTCTGGTCGGTGCTCGCCGGCGATCCCGACCCGGCGCTCGCGGATCGCGAGTGGGTCTTCTTCCGGGTCGGCGGCCTCGAGGCGGTGCGTCGCGGTCGCTGGAAGCTGCACGTACCGCACGACTACGTGCACATCGTCACGCCCGGCGTCGGCGGCGAGTCCGGCTTCGGCGAGACGCGCCAGATCGGCCACGCGCTCTTCGACCTCGAGAGCGATCCCGCGGAGAGCGAGGACGTGTCGGCGCGCGAGCCGCAGGTCGTCGCGGCGCTCGAGGCGATCGCCGAGACGTGGCGCGCGGATCTGGGCGACAAGCTCACCGGCCGCGAGGGCAGCGGCGTGCGGCCGCCGGCGCAGCTGGACGAACTGTAGGCGTTCGCGGCCCCCGATCGGTGGTCTTGGCGGGCGGGCCACGCTAGGCTCGGTCCGCCATGGACGACGCGCGAGCGATCGAGGTCATCCGCGAGACCGTTCCCGACTTCGTGGCCGTCTACCGCTTTGGCTCGACCGTCCGGGGAGAGCAGCGCGCCGACAGCGACGTCGACCTCGCCGTTCTCGCGGCCGTCGCCCTCGACCCGGTTGCGCGCTTCGACCTGCAGGAGCGACTCGCAGTTGCTCTCAGGCGAGACGTGGACCTGGTGGACCTCCGTCGCGCATCGACCGTGATGGCGATGCAGGTCATCTCGCACGGGGAGCCGATCGCAACCGGCGATGCACTCGAGCGCGAGCGCTTCGAGGATCACGTGTTCGGAGCGTACGCGCGACTGAACGAGGAGCGGCGCGACATTCTCCGACAGGTCTTCCGCGACGGAACCGTTCATGGTCGATGACGTCGTGGTCAACAAGACCGCGGTCATCGAGCGCTGCATCGCCCGCGTGCGCGAGGAGTACGGCGGGGACGGCCGCCGGCTGCGCGACGACCTGACGCGCCAGGACTCGATCGTTCTCAACTTGCAGCGTGCGTGCGAGGCGGCGATCGACCTCGCGATGCACGTGGTTCGCGTGCGTCGCCTCGGGGTTCCGCAGGAGACGCGTCAGGCGTTCGAGATGCTGCGCGACGCTGGCGTGATCGAACCGGCTCTCGCGGACCGAATGATGCGCATGGTGGGGTTCCGGAACGTCGCCGTGCACGACTACACCAAGCTCGACCTCGACGTGGTGGAGCGGATCGTGACCGACCATCTCGACGAGTTCCTCGATCTCGGGTCGGCGCTGCTGCGCGCCTCGGGCCGAACGGGCTAGTCTCGTCGCGGCGCACGCTCCGCGCGCGGTTTCCGCGCGCGAGCGATGCGCGGCGCTCGCACGCCGTCGCGTGCGAGGTCGCGCACCAGCATCGTGGTGAAGCGCTCGTAGGCCTCGAGCAGGTCGAAGGTATCCGGGTCGAGCAGCGACTGGACCTGCGATCCCGCCATGAACGCGAGGATCGTGTCGGCCACGCGGTCGGGATCGGCGTCGGCACGGATCTCGCCGCGCTCCTTGCCCTGCGCGACGAGCGTGCTCAGCAGCTTGCGCGCGCCGCGGCGGCGCGAGAGGAAGTGCGCGTGCACCTCGGCGTCGGGGTCGACGTTCTCGACCTGGAGCACGGTGAACAGCTTCGCCAGCAGCGGCTGCGCGAGGTGGAAGCGCGCCACCACGGGCAGTGCTGCCAGCGCCGCGAGGCCGCCGTCGCGGAAGGCGCCGCGGGTGAAGTCGAAGAACATCTGGTCGCGATCCTCGAGCACCGCGACCAGGAGCTTTCGTGAGCTGCCGAAGTGGTAGAGCACCGTCGCGTGGTGGACGCCGGCGCGCTCGCCGATCGCGATCAGACCGGTGCCGCGCACGCCGCGCTCGGCGTACAGCTCGACCGCCGCGTCGAGGATCGCGCGTCGCGTGTGCTCGCCCTGCTCCTTGCGCGAGCGAGGCGCGGGCGAGGTGTCGGTCGTGCGTGCGCGCCGCGTACCGGCCATTGGCGCTGCTTTGCTGGTCGTGCCGCGCGCGGTCAAGGGGGCGCGGCCCCGGCCGCCGCCGGTGCCGCCGCCGTCTGCAGCGGACGCAGCGAGAGCTGCCCCGCGCGCAGGATGTCGATCGCGCTGCCGAGGATGCGCATCGCCTCCTGCGGCGCGTGGAAGCCGTTCGAGTTCTCCGACTCGACGAAGTCGACGTAGAAGCCGCCGCGGCGCTGCGCCTTGCGCGCCTGCTCGAGCTGCGCGTCGCTGGCCCCGGCCTGCTTCGCGGCCGCGATGTCGGCGATCAGCGCCATCAGCGCGTCGAGCGCGCGGTCGCGTAGCTCGACGGTCTTCTGCTGGATGCTCTCGGCGCGCGCCTTGAGCTCCGCCTCGGGCCACTTGTGGCAGGTCTGGCAGGCGTTGTTGACGTTGAGCAGCGGGCTGCGCACGTGGTGGTCGCTGATCTTGAGCGCCCCGACGCGCGTGTACGGCATGTGGCAGTCGGCGCACGACACGCCCGAGCGCGCGTGGATGCCCTGGCTCCACAGCTCGAACTCGGGATGCTGCGCCTTGAGCTGGGGCGTCCCGGTCTGGGCGTGCGTCCAGTCCGTGAAGCCGACCTCGTCGTAGTAGTCGGCGATCTCCTCGACGCGCAGCCCCTTCGCCCAGGGATAGGTGAGGCGCTTCTCCTTGCCCTTGAAGTAGTACTCGACGTGACACTGTCCGCAGACGAAAGAGCGCATCTCCTGGCGGGTCGCCATGGTGTTGACGTCGTAGTCGGCGATCCCCTGGCTCGCTTTCAGGGCGGCGATTCCCTCGATGAAGCCGGGACGCGTCACGCGCAGCGCCATGGTGTCGGGGTCGTGGCAGTCGATGCAGGCGATCGGGTGCGTGAAGTGCTCGCGCGCCTCGGCGTAGGGCATCTGGTTGTAGACCTCGAAGCCCTTCATCAGGTCGCCGTCGCCCGCCTTCATGTAGGGCACGTAGACCGAGGCGTGGCAGTGGATGCAGGTGCCGGGCTGCTGGAACTGCTTGACGCGCTCGGTGTAGGTCTGGTCCTCGAGCATGTAGGCGTGGCCGCGCTTCTTCCGGAAGTCGACCGCGAAGGGATAGCCCGCCCACATGGTCTTCAGGCGGGTGTCCTCCTCGATGCGCTCCTGCGCGACGACGGTGCGCGGGTCGGACTCGGTCGGCGATCGCGGCAGGGCCTCGCTGCCGCCGTAGCGCGTCCGCTCCTGGTCGACGGTGCGCAGGTAGGCGTCGTACTGCAGCGGGAAGTTCTTGCCCCAGATCGCGGGGTCCTCGGTCTCGTCGGTCAGCTCGACGACGCGGAAGAACGGGTGCTTCGCCTCCTGCTTGCGCTCCATGATGTTGACCAGAAACGCGGTGAGGGCCGCCGCCGCGACCGCGGCGACGCCGGCGAGCACCAGCACGGTGCCGCGCGTCCAGCCGCTGCCGCGGGCCTGCTCTCGAGGATCAGCCATGTCTCATCTCCCGTCCTGCGCGACCGACGTCGCCGACAGCTCCAGGTGTCCGACCGAGCCGTGGCAGCGGATGCACGACAGCGCGTCGTCGTCCCCGTGCGCGGAGCCGGCCATCCCGGCGACCAGGGCCGCGTGGCAGTGGCGGCAGTTCGCTTCGGCGATCCTGCGCCCCTTGGGCGTGATCCGGATCGGCTCGTGGAAGCTCTGCGTGGTGAAGTAGAACGAGTGCCAGAAGCCGTTCTCGGCCTTGGTCGCGTACTTGCCGATCAGGTCGTGCGGCGTGTGGCAGTCGTTGCAGGTCGCGACCGAGCGGTGGCTCGCCTTGAGCCAGCCGTCGTACTGCTCGTTCATCACGTGGCAGTTCGCGCAGGCGCGCGGGTCGTTCGTCAAGTACGACCAGCCGCGCGCGTACACGAAGGTATACGCCCCGAGCCCCCCCGCGATCCCGAGCAGCACGAACGCCGCCACCACCGCTGCGTGCGATGCCCTCACGGCTCGTGCCTTGCGCCGATTCGGCGCGCGATGCAACTCCCCGCGCCGGGCGCGAGGCCTCGGCCGGTACCGGGATTCGCTACACGAGCCGGAGCTTGAAGAACTCCAGGATCTCGTCGCGCGCGCGGCGCGTCGGCTGACCTTCCTCGTCGATCAGGTGCAGCGTCACCACGCTGTGCGGGTTCGACATCGGCGCGTCGGGATTCGCCGCCGTGTCGGGCAGCACCGTGCCCTTGAAGCGGTCGCCGAGCGCCTGCTCGTAGGCGGCGAAGCGTGCCGCGCGGCAGAAGCTGTCGCCCGCGAAGCGGTAGGCGAGGACCGTCAAGTCCTCGCGCTCGAGGCGCTCCTTCACCGCTGCCAGCTCGTCGGGCGCGATGTGCATGCCGCCCGAGCGGCCGAGCGGCAGCGACGGCTGCGACAGCACCGGCGCGAGCATCGCCGGCTCGAGCATCATCGACAGCGCGAAGTTGCCGGTGAAGCACATGCCGATCGCGCCGACGCCCTTGCCGCCGCACAGCGGGTGCGCGTGTGCGGCGAGCGCGCGCAGCCACCGCGTCACCGGGCTCGACGCGTTGGCCGCAAACGCGCGGAACTCCGAGCTGATGCATGCCTTGGCGATCGACTTGAAGGTGTAGCCGTTCGACAGCGGGCGTCCGGGGTCGCCGAAGAGGTTCGGCATCCACACCGTGAAGCCGGCGCCGCGCACCCAGCGCGCGAAGCGCGCGACGTACGGCGAGATGCCCGGCATCTCGGTCATGACGATCACCGCCGGCCCGCTGCCGGCGACGAACACCAGCTTCGTCTTGCCTTCCAGCGTGACGTCGCGGCGCTCGAAGTCATCGAGCGGGTCGGTCGTGTCGAGAGCGGCGTCGGGCATCGTGGACTCCTCCGACGCGGAGCTATGCCCGCTTCGCCGCGCCGGCGCCAGCGTGCGGCACGGGTTCGCTGAGCGACGAGACCCGTCTATTCTGAGCCCGATGCTGCGATCGATGCCGAGCCCGGCGCTGCGACGGATGCGACCGCCGCGTCCGCGTGCCGGGCGTCGCGCCGGCATCGCGGGCGCGCTGCTCTGCGCGGTGCTCGGGACCGGCGTCGCGGCCGGCCAGGAGCCGCCGCGCGCGACGCCGCCCGCAGCAGCGCGCGAGGTCGGCGGGATCCGCGTGGAGATCGGGACGTTCTGGTACGACTGCCCGCCGGTGACGCCGCCCGTGGCCGGGGAGGGGGGCGACCTCCTGGCGGAGGGTGCAGCGCGCGGCGCCTGCGGGGAGCGCGTCCTGGCCGCGATCGAGACGCTGCTGCGCGAGTACCCCGAGACGTTTCCGCAGCCGTTGCCGGTCGTGACGGTGGTTCGTGCCGTGCCGCGCGAGCGCGTCGACCGCAGCGCCGCGTGGTCGAGCGCGCTGGGCGCCTACGGCTGCGCGACGCTCGAGCGCGGTGTGGTGGTGGTCGAGATCGGCCCGAGCGCGTTCGCCGGTCGCGACGCGCTGAACGACGCCGAGCTGCGCTCGCTCGTCGGCCACGAGCTCCTGCACGCCTACCAGTACGTGCGCGGCGAGCACGGGGGGCGCGCGCGCGAGGTCGCCGGGCGCGAGCTCGAGGCGATCGACTGGGAGCTCGCCCACCTCGCGCCCGAGGTCCGGGCGCCCTACCGCGCGGACCTCGAGTTCAACCGCGCGATGTTCGCCGCGATGCTCGAGTGAGCGCCGGCACACCGATCGTCGACGGGCCGTGACGGCCGAGGAGGACGCGATGTCCAGCAGCAGCAAGAGCTTCGACGCGATCGTCATCGGAACCGGGCAGGCGGGACCGTCGCTCGCCGGACGCCTCGCCGCCTCGGGTATGCGGGTGGCGATCGTCGAGCGCGCCGTGTTCGGCGGCACCTGCGTCAACACCGGCTGCATCCCGACCAAGGCCATGGTCGCGAGCGCCTACGCAGCACACCTCGCGCGCCGCGGCGCGGAGCTCGGCGTCGTCGTGCCGGGTGCCGTGACGGTGGACATGAAGCGCGTCAAGCAGCGCAAGGACGCGATCTCCGGCGCGTCGCGCGACGGCGTGACCCGCTGGCTCGAGGGCATGGAGCGCTGCACCGTCGTGCGCGGCCACGCCCGCTTCGCGTCGCCGACCGAGGTGCGGGTGGGCGACGCGGTGCTGTCGGCGCCGCGGATCTTCGTCAACGTCGGAGGCCGTGCCGCGATCCCGGACCTGCCCGGCCTCGACCGCGTCCCCTACCTCGACAACTCCTCGATGATGGCCGTCGACTTCCTGCCCGAGCACCTGATCGTCGTCGGCGGCAGCTACGTCGGCCTCGAGTTCGGGCAGATGTTCCGCCGCTTCGGCAGCCGGGTGACGGTGCTCGAGATGGGACCGCGCCTCGTCTCGCGCGAGGACGAGGACGTGAGCGACGCGATCGCGGACATCCTCCGCGCCGAGGACGTGGCGCTGCGGCTCGGCGCGCGCTGCATCGCGTTCGACCGCCGCGGCGACGACGTCGTGGCGAAGGTGGACTGCACCGAGGGGGCACCGGAGATCGTCGGCTCGCACGTGCTGGTCGCGACCGGGCGGCGTCCCAACACCGACGACCTCGGCCTCGACGCCGCCGGCGTCGCGACCGACGCGCGCGGCTACGTGCAGGTGAACGACCGGCTCGAGACCAGCGTGCCCGGCATCTGGGCGCTGGGCGACTGCAACGGCCGCGGCGCCTTCACGCACACCTCGTACAACGACTTCGAGATCGTCGCGGGGAACCTGCTCGACGGCGACGCACGCTCGCTGCGCGACCGCATCATCGCCTACGCGCTGTACGTCGACCCGCCGCTCGGCCGCGCCGGCATGACCGAGCGCGAGGCGCGCGCCACCGGACGGAAGCTCCTCGCCGGCAAGCGGCCGATGACGCGCGTCGGGCGCGCGGTCGAGAAGGGCGAGTCGCAGGGCTTCATGAAGGTCGTGGTCGACGCCGACACGAAGGAGATCCTCGGCGCCGCGATCCTCGGCGTCGGCGGCGACGAGGCGATCCACACCCTGCTCGACGTGATGTACGCGAAGGCGCCGTACACGACCTTGCAGCGCGCCGTGCACATCCACCCGACGGTCGCCGAGCTGGTGCCGACGATGCTCGGCGAGCTGCGGCCGCTCGAGCCGGCGGCCGCGGCGCCGCCGGCCTGACGGAGCGCGAGCGCCACGACGCGGCCGGCGGTCCGACGGAGCGGGGTGCCTACGACGCGGCCGGCGGTGCGACGCCGCGCTCGCGCGCGTACTTGGCGATCTCCTGCGCGATCGCCTCGCCCATCTTCTCGATGTCGCGGTTGGTCGCGTTGCGCCCGAGCACGAACTTGGCCGCCGCCGCGTACGGGTTCATCGTGACCACGGCGCCGGGCGCGTGGCCGCTGTCGGCGTTCGAGCCGAACTGCAGCACCGGCGTCACGCTGCCGCCGTCGAGGCGGTCGACCTCGACCGCGACCTCGGTGGTCGCCTCGCCGGCGCCGAAGCCGATCACCGCGCGCTGTGCGCGGTTGCCGGGATCGACGTTCTGGAACTGCCCCTGCACGAGCCAGCCGCTCGCCGGCGGCGGTGCGCCGGGCGGCAGGAACTCGACCGGGAAGCCGAGGTTCTCCTTCTGCAGGCCGTCGATCACCGCCTTGGTGATGGTGTCGGTCACCGCCTGCGGCGTCGGGTTGTCGGGCGCCATGCGCCGGTCCAGGATGCCGCCCGGGCCGCCCTGAGCGCCGCCTTCGCCGCCGCCCCCGCCGCCGAGGATCCCGCCGCCGAGCAGCTTCGGGCGGTTCTCGACCATCTGCTCGGCGCTGCCGAAGAGACCGCCCTGCTGCTTGATCGCGCCCTCGGCGACGGTGAACTGCGCGACGTAGACGACGCGCGGCGGAGGTCCGGCGTCCTGCGACGCGTGCTGGCCCGAGACCTTGGCCTCGCCGGCGAGGAATCCCCCGGCCTGGCGCGCCTGGCTGCACGCGACGAGCGCGGTGCAGGCGAGCAGGGTGAGAGCGAGGGCCGACGGCGAGCGATGCGGGAGCTTGGTCATGTAGCTCGACCATCACGCCTGACCGCGACGTGCAAGCGCGGCCCGTGTCGCGGCGTCGCCCGGGATCCCACGGCCTCCACGGTACTGCGTCGGCTGCGGCTCGTTTCACCGGGCGTCGTTGGGCTATGGAGAGCACTCGGACGCGAGGGGGGAACGATGGCGGCAAGGCGTGGACGATTTCTGCTCGGGCTGGTGGTCGGCGTGGTGCTGGCGACAGGCCTGCTCGGAGGTGGGCTCTGGGCGTTCGGTCGCGTCGTCGCGCCGCTCCTGATGGGCGCGCCCGCGGTGCCGAAGGCGGTCGAGGTCGCGGCGTCCGACGCCTCGCGCCAGCAGCTCGCCGCGGTGCGCGAGCTGGTCGACAAGGACGCGCGCATCGACTTCGCCGACGCCGAGCGCGGCTTCATCGCGACGCGCAAGGACCCGGTGATCCGCAACGCGAAGGGCGACGTGGTCTTCGACCTGTCGTCGTACGGCTTCCTCGACGCGAAGGCGCCCGACACCGCGAACCCGAGCCTGTGGCGCCAGGCGCAGATCCTCACCAAGCACGGGCTGTTCAAGGTCGCCGACCGCATCTACCAGGTGCGCGGCTTCGACGTCTCGACGGTGACCTTCGTCGACGCCGGCAGCGGCTGGATCGTGCTCGACCCGCTCACCACCACGGAGGTCGCACAGGCGGCCCTCGAGCTGGTCACCGAGCACCTCGGGCAGAAGCCGGTGCTGGCGGTGATCCACTCGCACAGCCACGTCGACCACTACGGTGGCGTCGCCGGCGTGACCTCGCGCGAGGACGTGGCGGCCGGCCGCGTGAAGGTGATCGCGCCCGCCGGCTTCATGGAGCACGCGGTGTCGGAGAACATCATCGCCGGTCCGGCGATGGCACGGCGCGCGCGCTTCCAGTTCGGCATGACCTTGCCGCGCGACCCGGCGGGCGAGCTGACGTCGGGTCTCGGTCCGGGCATCTCGAAGGGCACCATCTCGATGCTCGCGCCGTCGGACGTGATCACCGAGACCGGCCAGAAGATGACGATCGGCGACACCGAGATGGTCTTCCAGCTCACGCCCGGCACCGAGGCACCGGCCGAGATGAACGTCTACTTCCCGCAGCACCGCGCGCTCTTCATGGCCGAGAACGCGAACCTGACCATGCACAACCTGCTGCCGGCGCGCGGCGCGCTGGTGCGCGACGCGAAGGCGTGGGCCGACTACCTGACGCAGTCGATCCGGCTGTACGGCCAGCAGAGCGACGTCATGTTCGCGGCGCACGGCATCCCGCGCTTCGGCCGCGACCAGATCCTGTCGTTCCTCGCCTCGCACCGCGACGCCTACAAGTTCCTGCACGACCAGTCGGTGCGCCTGATGAACGCGGGCCTCACGGGCGTCGAGATCGCCGAGGTGCTCGAGCTGCCCGAGGTGCTCGCGACGCAGTGGTTCAACCGCGGCTACTACGGCACGATGAGCCACAACTCGAAGGCGGTCTACCAGCGCTACATGGGCTGGTACGACGCGAACCCCGCGAGCTTGCACGAGCTGCCGCCCGAGCCGGCGGCGAAGCTCTACGTCGCGGCGATGGGCGGCGCCGACGCCGTGCGCACGCGTGCGAAGGAGGCGGCCGACGCCGGCGAGTACCGCTGGGCCGCGATGCTGCTGAACCACGTGGTGTTCGCCGACCCCGGCGACCAGGCGGCGCGCGACGCGCTGGCCGACGTCTACACGCAGCTCGCCTACCAGGCGGAGGCCGGGACGTGGCGCAACATCTACTTGACCGGCGCGCAGGAGCTGCGCTCGGGCGTGCTGCAGCTGCCGCCCGCGACGCTCAGCAACGACGTCCTCGAGGCGACGCCGACCGCGATGCTGCTCGACTTCGCCGCGGTGCGCATCAACCCCGAGCGCGCGCTCGCGAAGCCGGTGCGGCTGAACCTCGTCTTGACCGACCGCGACGAGAGCTACCTGCTGTCGGTCGAGAACGGCGTGCTGGTGCACGAGAAGGGCGTCACCGACCCGGCGGCACCGACCGCGCGCATGAAGCGCCTCGACATGCTGATGACGCTCTTCGCCGGCGTGCCGGTCGGTGTGCGCACGGCGTCGGGCGACATCGCCACCGAGGGCGACCCCGAGGCGTACGGCGCGATCGTCGCGATGATCGACCCGCTCGACACCAACTTCCCGATCGTCACACCGTGAGTTACACCATGCAAAACACGCTGACCTTGCCCGCTGGGCAGCGGAACTCGGCCTCGCCGTTCTCGTCGGTGGTGACCGGCTCCGGCCAGTGGCCGGTGACGTCGCGGTAGGTGCAGTTCGGGCGGAAGGTTTTCATGCGCTTGACGCCGTCGGTGCCGTTGCTCATCAGCACGGCGAGCCCGCCGGGGTGCTCCTCGTCGCCGGTCCACGTCCAGCCGATGCAGCTCGGGTGGTCGAACCAGTCGTGCTGGTCACCGTACGCGTGCTTGGCGCGCGCCTGCAGGAAGTCGTCGATGATCTTGCGGTGGCGCGTGAGCGGGTGGCTCGGGTCGTCGTTGCCGAAGTAGTCGCCGTAGAACACGCAGGGATAGCCGTCGTCGCGCAGCAGGATCAGCGCGTAGGCGTGCTGCTTGAACCAGTCGTCGACCGGGCTCTCGAGCGACTGCCCGGGCTGGCTGTCGTGGTTGTCGACGAAGGTCACGGCCATGAGCGGATTCGCCTGCACCAGCGTGCCGTCGAAGATGGTGCGCAGGTCGAAGTGCTCGCCGGCGCGCGACGCCTCGTGCAGCTTGAAGTGCAGCGGCACGTCGAAGAGGCGCATCACGCCCTCGGTGTCGGCGAGGTAGGCCTGCAGCTCGCCCACGTCGCCGCTCCAGTACTCGCCGACGCCGAACACCTCGCGGCCGCCGAAGTGGGTGCGCAGGTGGTTGAACCAGTCCTCGTAGAAGCTCGCCGGGATGTGCTTGACCGCGTCGAGGCGAAAGCCCTCGACGCCCGTCGTGTCGACGTACCAGCGTCCCCAGGCGAACAGGTCGTCGCGCACCGCGGGGTGGTAGAGGTCGACGTCGCAGCCCATCAGGTAGTCGAAGTTGCCGTACTCGAAGGCGACCTCGCCGCTGAAGGTCTTGCCGACCTTGCGGAAGATCTTGTCGTCGCCGGGCTGGCGCGCGTCGGCGCCGAAGGCGTTGAAGTGCTCGGCGGTCCAGCGCAGCGCGCTGTACTGCTCGCCGCGGCCCGGGAAGTCGAACTTGCTCCAGGCCTCGATCACGTACGGGTCGCTCACCACGCGGTTGCGGTCGTCCTTGGCGATCTCCTCGACCTCGACCTCCTCGGTCGCGTCGGCGCCCATGCGGTGGTTGAAGACGCAGTCGGCGTAGGCGTGCATGCCCGCCGCCTGCACCGCCTTCACCGCGGCGAGGTACTCGTCGCGCGTGCCGTACTTGGTGCGCACCGTTCCCTTCTGGTCGAACTCGCCGAGGTCGTAGAGGTCGTACGGCGCGTAGCCGGTGTCGTGCGCGCCGCCCATCGACTTGAAGGCGGGCGGTAGCCAGAGAGCGGTGGTGCCGAGGTTCGCGATCTCGACCGCCTGCTCGGCGAGCTGGCGCCACAGGCTGCCGTCGTCCGGACAATTCCACTCGAAGTACTGGAACATCACGCCGCGGTTCATGGAGTCCCTCCGTCCGTCGAACGAGCGTACAGCAATCCCGGGCGCGCAGAAGGGGGGACCCGGGTCGTCCGGTCGCCGGCGACGGCTGCCGCGGCTCGCTGGTCGGGAGCGTGCGCCCGCGCACCTCGCGTCGTTTGCCCCCGGCGTGGCGCCTCACTTCGATCCGCGCGAGAACCCGGCGGCCACCGGATTGTCGCGTGGCGGTGGCGGTGATAACGCGGGAGCCGGTCGGGTTGCCGTGCGGTCTCTACGTCGTCTCCTGCTGGTCGCCCTCCTGAGCGCGGCACTCATCGCCGAGGTCGGCGCGAGCGCTGCGCACGCGGCGGCACCCGAGCCGGTCCCGAGCGCGACGCTCGCCGCGCGCTGCCCGGTCGACTTCAGCGCGCCGCACCTCGACGGCGAGGCCGCCTGGCACGAGCAGCCGGTGGTCGCGCCCGAGAAGATCGCCTGGGAGCGCGCGCTCGGCGGGCAGGAGGCGGCGCGGCCGCACGTGCAGGCGCGGCTGCGTGCCTGGCCGCGGCGGCTCGTGGTGCCGGGCGGCGAGCTGCCGTCCGACGACCGCACCTTCCTCGAGCGCGTCGCGCGCGACACCTGGACCGGCCTCGATTCGTTCCGCGACCGCGAGAACGGACTGCCGCTCGACAGCGTGTGGCTGAAGGACGGTCCGGCCTCGCCCCCCGCGGCGTCGCGCGTCGGCGACTACACCAACGTCACCAACGTCGGCCTCTACCTGGTCGCGATCGTCGCGGCGCGCGAGCTCGGCCTCGTCACGCCGGCGGACGCGCTGGCGCGTGCGACGCAGATCCTCGACACGCTCGATCGCCTCGAGACGCACCGCGGCTACTTCTTCAACTTCTACGACACCACGTCGCTCGAGCGCACCAGCAGCTTCCTGTCGTTCGTCGACCTCGCGTGGCTCAGCGCGGGCCTGATCGTCACGCGGCGCGCCTTCCCCGAGCTCGCGGAGCGCAGCTCGGCGCACGTCGCGCGCATGGACCTGGGCTTCTTCTACGACCGGCGACTGGGCCTCGTGTCGCACGGCCACTACGCGAGCCGCGGCGTCGCGTCGCCGTACCACTACGGCGTGCTCTACACCGAGGCGCGCCTCGGCGTGCTGCTCGGCATCGGCAAGGGCGAGATCCCCGAGGCCGCGTGGTTCCGCATGGCGCGCATCTTCCCGGCGTCGTGCGAGGGGCAGACGCTTCCGCCGCAGAACGTCCGCGTCGAGAGCGTGCGGGGTCACGACGTGTGGATCGGCGACTACGCGTGGCAGGGCTTCCGCTACGTCCCGTCGTGGGGCGGCAGCATGTTCGAGGCACTGATGCCGGCGCTCCTGCTCGACGAGCCGCGCCACGCGCCGCGGAGCCTCGGCGCGAACGACCGCGCGCACGCCGTCGTGCAGGAGCGCTTCGCGACGGGCGAGCTCGCCTATCCCGTGTGGGGGCTGTCGCCGAGCGCCGTACCCGGTGAGGAGAGCTACCGCGAGCTCGGCGCGCGCGTGCTGGGAGTGCGCGGCTACCGCGCCGGCGCGGTGACGCCGCACGCGGCGGCGCTCGCGCTCGACCTCCACCGCGACGCCGCGGTCGCGACCCTGCGCCGCATCGCGAACGACTTTCCCGCCTACGGCGAGCTCGGCTTCTACGACGCCGTCGACCCGATCGGTCGCGGCGTCGCGTACGCGTACCTCGCGCTCGACCAGGCGATGCTCTTCGTCGCGCTCGCGAACCACCTGACGGACGGCGCGGTGCGAAGGCTCTTCGAGGCCGACCCGGTCGTCGCGCGCGTGCTGCCGCTCCTCGGTGCGGAGTCGTGGTTCGACGACGCGGGCCTGCTTCCGGCGACGCCGTCGCCCGGCGCTGGCGGCGGCGACCGTGGTGACGGCGCACCGGCCGCGACGCCCGCCGCGACGCGCGCCGCGGTGCACGGTGGAGGCCGCTGATGGCCGCGATCGCGTTCGAGCACGTCGAGAAGGTCTACGCGGGCGGCACGCGCGCCATCACGGACCTGACGCTGGACGTGCCGGACGGCGAGCTGCTGGTGCTGGTCGGACCGTCGGGCTGCGGCAAGTCCACGCTGCTGCGGCTGGTCGCCGGCCTCGAGTCGGTGACCAGCGGCACGCTGCGCATCGGTGACCGCGTGGCGAACGACCTCGGCCCGCGCGAGCGCAACGTCGCCATGGTCTTCCAGGACTACGCGCTCTACCCGCACAAGTCGGTGCGCGGCAACCTCGACTTCCCGCTCCGCATGCGCGGCCTGCCGCGTGACGAGCGGGAGAAGCGCATCGCCTGGGCGGCGGCCGTGCTCGACCTCGCGGCCGTGCTCGACCGTCTGCCACGCCAGCTCTCCGGCGGGCAGCAGCAGCGCGTCGCGATGGGGCGCGCGCTGGTGCGCGAGCCCGCCGTGTTCCTGCTCGACGAGCCGCTGTCGAACCTGGACGCGAAGCTGCGCGTCGAGGTGCGCGCAGAGATCGCCGAGCTGCAGCGCCGCATGGCGACGACCATGCTCTACGTGACGCACGACCAGACCGAGGCGATGACGCTCGGCCACCGCGTCGCGGTGATGAAGGGCGGCCGCCTGCTGCAGGTCGCGCCGCCGCGCGAGCTCTACGAGAGTCCCGTGGACGCGTTCGTCGCGGGCTTCATCGGCAACCCGCCGATGAACCTGCTGCCGGCGACCGTGGCGCGGATCGAGGACCGGCGCGTGGTGCTGCGCGCGGCGGGCGGCGTGCTCGAGCTGCCGTCGTCGGCGCCGGTGACGCGGCGCATCCGCGCGGCCGGCGGCGCGCTGACCGTCGGCATCCGTCCGGAGGCGCTGCGCGACGCGGACGGCGGCGATGGCGGCCAAGGCGGCGACGGCGGCGACCGGGTGCTGCTGCGCGCGCGCGTCGAGCACGTCGAGTGGCTCGGCCACGAGACGCTCGCGCACGTGCGGCTCGACCCTGACGACGCCGCGCGACCGCCGGGCACGCCTGGCGCGAGCGTCTCCGACGCGGCCACCGCGGGTGCCGCCGCCGATGCGGACACGCCGCCGCGGCTCGTGGCGCGCCTGCCGGGCCTGCGGCAGCTGGAGCGCGGCAGCGCGATCGTCCTCGCCGTCGACCCCGGCGCGCTGCACCTGTTCGCGAGCGACGGCCGCGCGCTGACCGCCGGCGACGGCGCAGCCTCCGGGGGTGCTTGACGCCTCGGGCGCCGGATCAGGCGCCGAGCACGACGCGCGCCCGGTGCGCGGCACCGTTGCGGGCGAGCGGGAGGCGCGCCGCACCGTCCACCACCGGCACCGCCGCGCCGTCGAGGGTCGCCGCGACGACTCGCTCGGCGCAGCCGTCGGGGTTGGCCACCTCGACCGTGCAGCGCACGCGTCCGCCGTCGAGCGTCAGCTCGACGCTGAAGCCGGGCCAGGCGTCGGGCACGCGCGGCCGCACGCGCAGCGTGTCGCCGTGCTCGAGCTGCACGCCGAGGATCGTCTCCAGAGCGACGCGGTACATCCAGCCCGACGAGCCGGTGTACCAGGTCCAGCCGCCGCGGCCGACGTGCGGCGGTACGCCGTAGACGTCGGCCGCGACCACGTAGGGCTCGACCTGGTAGGTCGCGACGCCGCGTGCGTCGGCCGCATGGCGCGCCGGCAGCAGCATCTCGAGCAGCTCGACCGCGCGCTCGCGCCGCCCGAGCTCGGCCGTCGCCTGCACCATCCACAGCGCCGCGTGCGTGTACTGCCCGCCGTTCTCGCGGATGCCGGGCAGGTAGCCCTTGATGTAGCCGGGATCGTGCGGGTCGCGGTCGAAGGGCGGTGTCAGGAGCCGGATCAGGCCGCCGTCGCGGTCGACCAGCAGGCGCTCGGCGGCGTCGACCGCCTGCTCCGCGCGCTCCCCCGGCACGGCGCCGGAGAGCACGGCCCAGGCCTGCGCGAGGACGTCGATGCGGCACTCGAGGTCGCTCGCCGAGCCGAGCGTCGAGCCGTCGTCGTAATAGGCGCGCCGGTACCACGCGCCGTCCCACGCGTGCTCCTCGAGCGCGCTGCGAAGCCCGGCCTGGTAGGCGCGGTAGCGTCGCGCGCGCGCGGCGTCGCCGCGGCGCTCGCACAGCGGCACGAAGTCCTCGAGGATGCGGTGCAGGAAGAACGCCATCCACACGCTCTCGCCGCGCCCCTCGCGGCCGACGCGGTTCATGCCGTCGTTCCAGTCGCCGGTGCCCATCAGCGGCAGGCCGTGCGCGCCGCGCGTCGAGCCGCGGTCGAGCGCGCGGCAGCAGTGGTCGTAGAGGTCGCTCTCCTCGGCGGCGCGTCCGGGCAGGAGGTAGGCCTCGTCCTCGCCGGGCTCGAGCGCGCGTGCGGTGACGAAGCCGCAGCGCTCGTCGAGCACCGCGGCGTCGCCGGTCGCCCGCACGTAGCGCGCGGTGAGCCACGGCAGCCAGCAGAGGTCGTCCGAGAAGCGCGTGCGGATGCCGCGCGCCGCCGGCGGGTGCCACCAGTGCAGGACGTCGCCCTCGGGGAACTGGTGCGCCGCGTGCAGGAGGAGCTGCGCGCGCGCGAGCTCGGGCCGCGGCAGGACGAACGCGCTCGAGTCCTGCAGCTGGTCGCGAAAGCCGAACGCGCCGCCGGACTGGTAGAACGCCGTGCGGCCCCAGATTCGGCAGGCGAGCGTCTGGTAGAGGAGCCAGCCGTTCACGAGCACGTCGAGCCGCGGTGAAGGCGTCGCGACGCGCACCGCGCCCGTCAGCTCGCGCCAGAAGGCGAGCGTCGCGTCGAGCGCGCTCGACGCGTGTGCCGGATCACGGTGCCGTGCGGCGAGCGTGCGCGCTTCGTCCTCGTCCCCGGCCTCGCCGAGGACGAACACGCAGTCGACGCTCGCCAGCGGCGCGAGCTCGAGCTCGAGCTGCAGCGCGAAGCACGGATCGAGGCCGCAGCCGGCCGCGCCGTCGAGCGTCGCGGGCGCGCGCAGCGCCGCCGGGCTCGTGGCGCTGCCGCCGCGTCCGAGGAACGACGCGCGGTCGGCGGACGCGTGCAGCGCGACGCGGGTCGCGCCCCTCGCCGCCGCGCTCGCGAAGGCGACGCCGCCGGCGAACTCCTCGTTCATGTCGTTGCGTGCGACCAGCGTGCCCGCGGCTGCGTCGTGGGCGCTGGTGACGAAGCGCGCCGTCTCCGACGACAGCACGCCGAGCACCAGCTCGTGGTAGGCGAAGACCGACAGGCGCCGCGCGCGGCCGCTGGTGTCCGTCAAGCGGACGCGCTGGACCCGCAGCGCGTCCGACGGCGGCACGAAGGTCACGACCTCCTGCACGAGGTCGTGCGCGGTCTGCCGCCAGGTGCTCGCCCCGAGCCCGTGCCGCACCTCGCAGGTCGCGCCCGACGCGACCGGGCCGGGCTGCGGCGACCAGAAGGTGCCCGCGTCCTCGTCGCGCACGTACAGGGCCTCCGTGTGCGGGTCGGACACCGGGTCGTTGCGCCAGGGTGTCAGGCGGTTCTCGCGGCTGTTGCGACTCCACGTGCTCGCCGCACCGCTCTCGCTCACGAGGCAGCCGAAGCGCTCGTTCGCCAGCACGTTCACCCACGGCATCGGCGGGCGCTCCCCCGGAGCGAGCTGGAAGACGTACTCGGCGCCGCCGGCGACGAATCCGCCGAGTCCGGTGCGAAGGCCGAGCTCGTGCGTCGCGCTCGCGGAGAGCGTCGGCAGCGTCTGTGGCGTCGGCGGCGAGGTTGGCCAGGGCGGCGACGACGGCGACGACGGCGAGGATGGCGACGATGGCGACGATGGCGACGATGGCGCGGACGGTGAAGTCGGCGAAGTCGGCGCCCATGCCGGCGATGGCACGTGCGCCGGTGCCGACGCCGACGCCGACGCGCGGACGTCGGGCGCGCGCTCGCCGGCGGTCGGTCCGCGCGACGGATGCGTCTCGTCGGCCGGCGGCAGAACCCAGCGCGCCGACGCGAGCAGCGCCGCCCGCGCGTCCGGCGTGAGCGTGCTGCCGTCGAGCACGGCCTCCGGCGCGACGTGCGGCAGCGTGCGGGCATGCGTCGCGAGCGCGCCGTCGCGCGCACACGCGACCACGCCGACATCGACGCCGTGCGCACGCCACGCGTCGCGCGCGCGCAGCACGTCCGCGAGCAGCAGCAGATCGTCCTCGTGCGCGACGCGCACCACCACCGTGGTCGCGTCGCGTGCGATCCCGAAACCGCCAAGTACCGCCGTTCCGCCGCGCGCGTCGCGCACCGCGTCGCCGCCGGCGCGCAGGGTCGGGTCGTCGTAGAGCATCGCCACCGCGACGTCCTGCAGCGCCTGCGCGGCGTCGGAGTCGAAGCCCGCGGCGTGTGCCGTCTCGAGCGCGTGCTCGGCCGCGCGCGCGAAGGTGCGGTCGAGCGCACCGGCGTCGAGGCTCCGCGTCGCAAGCGCGAGCACCTCGTCGCGCGTCGGCGCGACCAGCAGCACCGCGTGCAGCGCGACCGACTGGCCGGGCTCGAGGACGACCGTGCGACGCAGCGCCAGCACCGGATCGAGCACCTTGCCGACGGTGCCCGAGAGCGGCTCCGCCGAGATCAGCGCACGCGGCGCCGCGAGGGGGCGCCCGCGGCCGACGAGGCGCGCGCGATCGGTCTCGTGCTCGCTGTCGCCCGGGCCGAGCAGCGCGTGCAGCAGGCACGGGTGCGCGTCACCGGCGCTGCGCGGCCGCCGGCGCGCGAGGAGTCCGACGCCGCCGACGTGCTCGGTCTCGACGAAGAGCTTCTGGAACGCCGGGTGCGCGGCGTGCGCCCCGGCGTGGTGCAGCACGACCTCGGCGCACGTCGTGATGTCGATCGTGCGGCGGCGCGCGCTCGCGTTGCACAGATCGAGGCGGCGCACCTCGAGGTCCGCGTCGGGCGACACGCAGACCTCGAGCGACGAGGCGATCTCGTGCTCGCTGCGCGTCAGCGTGACCGTTCCCGGCGCAGCGAGCGCGGCGTGCGCGTCCGGTCGACCGGCGACCGGCTGTGCGCCGGCGGACCAGAAGCGGCCGTCGTCGCGGTCGCGCAGGTAGACGAAGAAGCCGTCACCGTCCTCGGTGCGGTCGCCGCGCCACGCCGTCAAGCGGTGCGCGCCGAACCAGGACGCCCCCGAGCCGGCGCCGGTGAGCAGCACCGTGTAGCGGCCGTTCGACAGCAGCCGCCCGTGCGGCGCGGGATCGTCGCTCCGGTCGAGCGCGCAGCGCCGTGCGGCGAGGATCGCGGCGAGCGTGCGCGCCGGTCCGCTCACGGAGCGCCTCCGCCCGCCGCAGGCGCCGCGCCCGTCGGAGACGCCGCGCCCGTCGGAGACGCCGTGCCCGCCGGAGACGCCGCGCCCGTCGCCGACGCCGTGCCCGTAGCCGTCGGTGCGGCGGTCGGGGACGCGGCGGACCCTTGCCACTCGAGCCGTGCGACTGCCGGGAACGTGCGCACGACCACGCGGCCCGAGGCGTCCGGCGCGACCGGGGCCCCGTTCACCGTCGCCGCGGTGAGCGGCGCGGGCAGCGGCGGGTCGAGCACGATGCCGCCCGCGGGCACGTCCAGGTCACCGCGGATGTCGAAAACCAGCGCGCCGTCGCCGTCGCGGCGCACGCCGTAGCTCAGGACGCCGTGCGGCGTCGGCAGCCGGGCGACGCTCGCGCCCGGCCCGTCGATCACCCACGCGCGCGGCAGGCCGGCGGCGAGGACCAGCGCCCGGTCGTCGTCGCGCTCGTAGGCGAACATGGTGCGCACCGCGGAGAGGAAGCTCGCGCCGACCCAGGTGTGCGGCATGTCGCCGATGAAGCGCGGCAGCGCGGGGTCGCGCCACACCACCTCGGCCCACTGGTTCCACGCCGTGGGCCGGCGATCCTCCATCATGAGGTCGAGCAGCTCGAGCGCGTCGTCGCGGCGGCCCATCAGGATCAGCGCGGACACGTTGCGCAGCTCGTAGGGCGTGTAGCCCTCCTCGCCGGGCGGTCGCGTGGCGCGCTCGCGCACGTGCTCGAGATACTTCTCGAAGGTCGCGTCGAGCGCGGCCCTCGGCAGGTGTGCGAGCTCGCCGAGCGGGCTCACGGCCGCGGCGGTGGAGGTCGCGTCGAAGTCGCCGAGCTCGACCGAGCCGGGGATGTAGTCGATGTCGTGCCGCGCCATGGTCCACGCGACCGACGCGTACAGGTCGTTGCGGAACGCGTCGCGCAGCGCCGCGTAGCGCTCCCGGCGCGGCTCGTCGCCGAGCACGCCGGCGAGAAGCACGGCGTCCTCGAGCCCGCGCAGCGCGAAGAAGTCGTCCCAGTAGGCGTGCACCGGGTGCCCGGAGTAGCCCTCGTGGCTGATCGACTCGGGCATCAGTCCGCGCATGCCGGCGCGGTCGCCGCTCGCGTACTCCGGGGTCAGGCGCTGCGCGCGCAGCGCCTCCATCGCGTCGACCGCGCGCGTCGCCGCCGGCCACAGCTCGTACACGAAGCCCACGTCGCGCGTGTAGCGGTAGTAGTCGGCGAGGGTCGAGACGAGCTGGCCGTGCGCGTCGTGCTCGGGTACGCGGTCGGCGCCGCGACGGTCGACGCAGCACGGCACGCGTCCGTCGGGGAACTGGTAGCCCGCGTACCAGCGCAGGAACGCGCGCACCTCCTCGGTGTGCCCGGCGGCGAGCAGCGCTGCCGAGGTGAAGGCGCCGTCGCGGATCCACGAGCGCGCGTAGTTGCGCGAGCCGGGCTGGATCGCCGGGCCGTCGCGGTTGATCTGGACGTAGGCGAGCGTGCTCTTGACGGTGCGCACCAGGTCGGCCGCGGACTCCGGCACGGTGTACTCGACCCGGTCGAGCTCGCGCGCCCACGCGGCGATCGCGGCCGCGCGCTCGCGCTCGTAGATCGCCTCGGGATCGGCGTACGGCGGGGCGAGCGCGCTCGCCTCGTGGAACGGCACCGCGAGCACGACGTCCGCCTGCGCGCCGGGCTCGAGCGGCAGGCGGTACTCGAACGCGCCGGACGCGTAGCCGAACGGGTCGTGCACGTGCGTGCGCTGCGGCACGCGGCCGTGCGCGACGTAGTTCGCGACCAGGTCGTCCTCGAAGGGGGCGGCGCCGAAGCGCTCGGTGGGCGTCAGCGACACGACGCGGCGGCGCTCGTCGACGGTGGCGGTACCGTCTTCGTAGCGCAGCGTGCGGATGCGCGTCGCGCCGCCGATCACGTTCAGCGACTGCCACGGCGGCAGCACCTGGAAGGGACGCAGGGCGACCAGCAGCAGCACGTCGCGGCGCTCGGCGCTGCGGTTCGTCACCCGGTAGCGCACGAAGAGCGTCGAGCCACCGGGCTCGCCGGTCGCGATCGGGGCGATCTCGAGGTCGAGCGCCGCACCGCTCCAGGTGACGGTCGGGATCGGCATGTAGCCCTGCTCGAGGTGCTGCGTGGTCGCGACGTCGTGCCAGGTCACCAGCCGCCCGCCGTCGAACAGGAACGGCTCCAGCGAGAACGCGCCCTTGCCGACCTCGATCGCGCCGCTCTCGTCGAGCAGCGCCTCGTCGCGGTCGCCGGCGACGCCGACGACCGTCCAGTAGCTCTGCCGTCCGAGCAGGTACTTCGGGAAGAAGCCGGGCGTCGTCTCGCGCGCGATCGCGGCGAAGAAGTCGTTCGGCGTGCTCGAGAACGACAGCGGCTCGATGCGCACGCCGCGCACGCCGTAGCCCTGGCCGCGGCTGCTGCTCTCGAGGGCGAGGCGCACGTGGCGCGCCTCGGAGTCGTGCAGGTAGACGTACGATCGCCGGCCGTTGCCGGTGTCGCTGCGGTGGCGCTGCGTCCAGGTCTGCCCGTCGTCGGACAGCTCGACGCGGTACGAGGTCGGAAAGTCGTCGGGGTCCCAGTCGATGGTGAGCCCGCCGAGCTCGCGCGGCTCGATCAGGTCGATCTGCAGCCACTGCTGCTCGGCGACCTCGCCGCTGCGCCACGAGGTCGCCGGGTCGCCGTCGAGCGCCGCGGACGGCGGGTGCTCGGGCGCCGAGGTGGACGCGGTGACGTCCGGCTTCGCGGGCCGCGGCGCGCGCGACGGCCGCGGCGAGAAGCGCAGGTCGTCGATCCACACCGACCCCTTGCCGCCGCTGCCGGCGCTGAGCGCGATCTCGACGAAGCCGACGCGCGTGAGCGGCTTGCCGCCCGACGATCCCCAGGCGTGCTTGAGGCGGGACCGCCGCACGATCACGCGCTGCCAGTCGGGCGGGAACTCGAAGTCCCGCTCGACCGCCCACCAGACGTCGTCGGTCTTCGGATCGACGAGCTTCAGCTCGAGGTTGTTCGGCGGGGCCTCGCCGCGGATGCGGAACGAGAACACGTAGTTGGCGGTCAGCGGCAGCGACACCGCGCGGCGCACGATCACGAAGCCGCCGAGCCCGAGGTCGAAGTCGAGACGCATCGCCTGCCCGTCGGGGCCGGCGTCGCGCGCGATCTCGGCGGTCGCACCCGGCGACGCGGTCGCGGTCCACGCGCCGAGGTCCGAGAAGTCGTCGACGACGCGGTCCTCCGAGAAGGCGGTGCCGGCGAACGCGAGCCAGATGGACAGGACGAGCCTCCCGAGCGGCACGCGCTAGCCCTTCACGCTGCCGCTCACCACGCCCGCGACGTAGTACCTCTGCAGCGCGAGGAACAAGAGCACCATGGGCAGTACCGTCACCACCGAGCCCGCCATCATCACCTCCGCGTCCTGTGCGTGCTCGCCGAGCAGGTTCGCGAGCGCGACCGGCAGGGTGAAGCGCCGGTCGTCGGCGAGCACGATCAGGGGCCAGAGGAAATCGTTCCACGTTCCCATGAACGTGAACAGCCCCAGGGTGGTGAGAACCGGTCGCAGCGCGGGCAGCGCGATCGACCAGAAGGCGCGCAGCTCGGACGCGCCGTCGACGCGCGCCGCATCGATCATGCTGTCGGGCAGCGCGAGCGCGTGCTGGCGGACGAGGAAGATGCCGAAGATGCTCGCGAGCCCGGGGATCATCACGCCGGCGTAGGTGTTGATCAGGCCGAGCTCCTTCAGCAGCAGGAAGAGCGGCAGCATGCCGAGCTGCCCGGGGATCACCAGCGCCGCGAGCAAGGTGCGGAAGATCGCGTCGCGGCCGGGAAAGCGGAGCTTCGCGAAGGCGTACCCCGCCATGGCGTTGAGCAGCAGCGACACCGCCGTCACCGCGGTCGCGAGCAGCGCGCTGTTCGCGGCGTTGCGCGCGACGTCGAGACGCGTGAAGAGCATGCGGTAGTGCTCGAGCGTCGGCGTGCTCGGCAGCAGCGCACGCCCCGACGCCGCCTCGCCGGCCGGCATCAGCGACACCGACAGCATCCAGGCGAGCGGCAGCAAGGTGAGCGCGGCCGCGAGCAGCAGCGTGCCGTTCACCGCCAGCGACGCGAGCCCTCGTCTCACCGCGCCTCCGACGCCGCGCCGCGCCGCCGGACGACCAGCCCGAGCGCGCTCAACGCGAGCACGATCGCGAACAGCACGAACGCCATCGCCGCCGCGTAGCCGAGGTTCCACCACCGGAACCCCTCGCGGTACATGAGCAGCACGACGCTCGTCGTCGCGTCGCCCGGTCCGCCCTGCGTCATGACGTAGGGCTCGGAGAAGAGCTGGAAGTGGCCGATGACGGTCAGCAGCGCGACGAAGGTCGTGGTCGGCGCGAGCATCGGCAAGGTGACGTGGCGGAAGGTCGCGAGCGCGCCGGCGCCGTCGAGGCTCGCGGCCTCGTAGAGACGCTCCGGGATCGCGTTGAGGCCGGCGACGAAGATCACCATGTTGAAGCCGAAGTTCTTCCACACGGTCATCAGCACGATCGCCGGCATCGCCCACGCGGGATCGCCGAGCCAGTCGACCGGCGGCAGGCCGGCGAGTGCGAGAGCGCGGTTCAGGAGCCCGAAGCGGGGCTGGTAGAGGTAGCGCCAGATCACCGCGGCCGCGACCAGCGTGCTCACCACGGGCAGGAAGAAGACCGTCCTGTAGAGGGCCGGGAAGCGCGCGAGGCGCGCGTTCACCAGCAGCGCCGCGCCGAGCGACGCGGCGATCGACAGCGGGGCTGCGAGCAGGACGAAGTACGCGGTGTTGGCGAGCGCGCCGCGGAAGGCGGGGTCGGCGACGAGGCGCGCGTAGTTGTCGAGCCCGACCACGCGCAGGCTCGACGGGTCGGCGAGCGCGTAGATGTCGAAGTCGGTGACGCTCAGCGCGAGCGCCGCGAGCACCGGCAGGAAGAAGAACGCGCCGATCGCCAGCAGCGCCGGCGACACCAGCGTCGCGGCGGCGGCCGGCTGCCGCTCGGACACGCCGCTCACGGCACCTCTCCCGCGCGTGCTGCGGCGGACGCGGGCGGAGCGCTCGCATCCTGCACGCCGTCCCGGGCGAGGAGCCAGCGCCGCTTCTCGAGGATCCGGTCGACGTCGGCGTCGAGCGCGGCGAGCGCCGCGTCGGGCGTCGCGGCGCCGCGGATCACGCTCTCGGCGCGGCGGCCGATCTCGGTCGCGATGCGCTCCCACTCCGGCACGCGCGGCGTCGGGCGGACGTGCGCGAGCTGCTGCCAGAAGGCGCGCGTGCGCGGCGCGACGTCGAGCGCGAGCGCCTGCCACGCGCTGCGCCGCGCCGGCAGGCTGCCCGCCGCGCGGTGCAGCGCCTCCTGCTGCGCGGGCGCCGCGAGGTGCGCGGCCCAGCGCCAGGCGGCGTCCTTGCGCGGCGAGCCGCGCCACACCGCGAGGCTCGCGCCGCCGGCGAGCGACACGCCGGGGGCTGCGCCGCCGTCGGGCGCGGGCATCGGCGCCGTGCCCCAGGCGTCGGCGAGCCCCGCCGGCATCCGCTGCGCGAGCTGCGCCAGGTTCCACGGTCCGGTGACGACGAACGAGAACAGCCCCTCGGCGAAGCCCTGGTAGAGGCTGCCCGCCTGCGCCTCGCCGCCGCGCGGCGCGAGCCCCCGCGCGAACAGCGACAGGTAGAAGTCGAGCGCGCCGCGGAACGCGGGGCTCTGGAAGTCGCCGCGCCGGTCGCCGTCGCGCAGCAGGGTCGCGCCGCGCTGCATGGCGAGGATGACGAGCGTCTCCCACTCGGTGAGCGGCAGGAGGATCGCGCGTCCGTCGGGTGTGGCGGCGTGCGCGACGCGCGTCATGCAGTCGCGCCAGGCGTCCCAGCCGCGCAGGTCGGTGCAGCCGGCGCGCGCGAGGAGATCGGTGCGCACGAACAGCAGCCGCGTGTCGACGTACCACGGGACGCCGAAGGTGACGCCGTCGACGACGTTCGCCTCGAGGATGCCGGGGAAGAAGTCGTCGCGCGCGATGCCGGGCGTCGCGGCGAGGCGGGCGTCGAGCGGCTCGAGGGCGCGCAGCGCGGCGAGCTCCGACACCCACGTCGTGCCGAGCTGGAAGACGTCGGGCATCGTGCCGCCGACCAGCGCCGTCAAGAGCTTCTCGTGCGCGGCGCTCCACGGGATCCGCTGCACGCGCACGCGGGTGCCGGGATTCGCCGCCTCGAAGGTGGGCACCAGCTGCGCGACCAGCTCGCCCTCGCGGCCCATCGCCCAGAACTCGACGGTGACGTCGTGGGGCTCGCTCGCGTCGCGGCAGCCGGCGGCGCCGGCGAGCAGCGCGGTGCACGCGAGGACGAGGATCGGGCGGAGGATGACCATCGGCCGGCCTCTCCCCGATACCACGAAGTCGCCTCCGGCACCGCGCCGCGCCGACGCGCGCCGCAGCGCCGCGCGTCGGCGCGACGGGCGCGGCGCTCGGCCGGGCCGCGGGCTCAAGAAGCGTGGCGGCGGCGCCGACGTTCCCTGCAGCGCCGGGCGATGTGCGGCTGCGACCCGATAGACTCCTCTGGTGCCGACACGAGGCGCGGCGTTCACCCCCGATGCGCGAACCCCTGATGCGCGAGCACTCGAGCCCCCAGGTACGGGAGGCGATCCAGGCCGAGAGCAAGGCCGCGATCGCGAACCGGGTGAGCGTGGTCTTCATCCTCTCGGCGGTCTTCCTGCTGCTCGCCGTGCCGCTCGACCGCGACCTCGGCACGACGACCTGGCATCAGCTGCTGGTCGTGCGCGTCGGCGGTGCTGCGCTGCAGGTAGCACTCGCGCTGTGGCTGCGCGCGAGCCGCGACCGCTCGTGGGAGCGCGTCGTCGCGCTCTCGCTGGCGTGCTTCGCGGCGGGGTTCTTCACCACCCTCGCGGTCGCACTGCTCACGAGCGATCCGCTGCTGCTCGTCTTCGTCCTGGTCCTCGTGCAGATGATGACGTACGTGGTGCTGCCGTGGGGCGTCGGGCCGAACGTCGTGCTGGGCGTGCTCGCGCTGGGCTGCCTGCTCGCCGTGGTCGACCAGCTGTCGGCCAACGTCACGATCGCGGTGCTCGCGGCGATGGTGATCTCGGTCTACGCGGCGGCGGTCTTCGACCGGCAGCGCGTGCGCAGCAAGGCGAGCGAGCTCCTGCGCGCCGGGCACGAGCGCGTGCTCGAGATGATCGCCGGCGATCGTGATCCGTGCGACGTGCTCGCCGAGCTGCTGCGGGTGATCGAGGAGCAGGACCCCGAGCTGAAGGTCGCGGTCCTGCTGCGCGACGAGAGCGTGATGCGCGTGGCGGCGGCGCTGGGTTTGCCGGAGCGGTACGTGAACGCCCTCGACGGCATGCCGATCGACGAGCGCGACGCCTTCGGTGCGGTGCTGGTGCGCGGCGAGCCGGTGGTCGTGGACGCGCTGCCGAGCGACCCGCGCACCGCGCGGGTGCACCGGCCGGCGCGCGACGACGGGCTCCTGTCGTGCTGGTTCGTGCTGCTGCGCGGTGCGGAGGGCCAGGTGCTCGGCGCCTTCGCCGTGCACCGCGGCGTGCTCGGCCACCCCGCCGCCGGCCAGGTCGAGCTCGTGTCGGCGCTCGCGCGCATCGCGGTGATCGCGCTCGAGCGGCGCGCAGCGCGCCAGCAGCTGGCGCGGTACATCGCCGACCTCGACGGCGCGCGCGCGCGCGCCGTCGAGCAGGCGTCGCAGCTCGCCGAGGCGCGCGACGAGGCGTTCGCGTCGGCGCGCGCGAAGTCCGAGTTCCTCGCCAACATGAGCCACGAGATCCGTACGCCGCTCAACGGCGTGATCGGCATCACCGAGCTGCTGCTCGACTCGCCGCTCGCCCCGTCCGACCGCGAGCACGTCGCCACCGTTCGGCGCTGCGGTGAGCACCTGCTCGGCGTGATCAACGACATCCTCGACTTCTCGAGGATCGAGGCCGGCAAGATGCCGATCGAGAGCCTCGGCTTCGACCTCCGCTCGGTGGTCGAGGAGGCGGCCGAGCTGCTCGCGCCGCAGGCGCACGAGAAGGGCTTCGAGCTGGTCTGCGACGTGCCGCCCGATCTCGTGTGCAACGTCACCGGCGACGCGGCGCGGGTGCGCCAGGTGCTGATCAACCTGCTCGCCAACGCGATCAAGTTCACCGAGCGCGGCGAGGTCGCGATCGAGGCGCGGCTGCTGCGCGAGTCGGCAGCGAGCGTCCTCGTGCGCATCGCCGTGCGCGACACCGGCATCGGCATTCCGTCCGAGCGCCAGGCGGCGATCTTCGAGAGCTTCACGCAGGCGGACGGCAGCACGACGCGGCGCCACGGTGGCACCGGGCTCGGGCTCACCATCTGCCAGCAGCTCGTCAACCTGATGGGTGGTCACATCGGGCTCGAGAGCGTGGAGGGGCAGGGGAGCACGTTCTGGATCGAGCTCGCGCTGCCGAAGGCGGTCGGCAGGACGCGCGGCACCGCCGGCACCGAGCACCTGCGCGGCCTCGACGTGCTGATCGTCGACGACAACGAGACCAACCGCCTCATCCTGCGGCGCACCCTCGCCGCCTGGGGCTGCAACACCCTGGAGGCGGCCAGCGGTCCCGCGGCGCTCGAGCTGCTGGCGGAGCGCACCGCCTGCGGCCGTGCGGTCGGGCTCGCGATCCTGGACATGCAGATGCCCGAGATGGACGGGCAGGAGACCGCGCGCCGCATCCACGCCGATCCGCACACGGCGAGCTTGCCGCTGATCCTGCTGTCGTCGGTCGGCGCCCTGGCCGACGCGCGCCAGATGGGCTTCTCCGCGGCGCTCGCGAAGCCGGTCCGGCAAGCGACCTTGCTGTGCGCGGTGCTGGCCGCGCTCGGCCGACCCGTCGGGCGACCGGGCGCGGAGCCGGCCGCGCCGCGGGCCTTCAGACCGCTCAGCGAGCGCCTGCGCGTCCTGCTCGCCGAGGACAACCGGGTGAACCGCATGGTCGCGCTGCACATGCTGCAGCGCTTCGGCTGCGACGTCGACTCGGCGACCACGGGACGCGAGGCGGTCGAGGCCGTCGCGGCGAACGAGTACGACCTCGTGCTGATGGACGTGCAGATGCCGGAGATGGACGGCTTCGAGGCGACGGCCGAGATCCGCCGTCGCGAGGCGCCGGGGCACCGCTTGCCGATCATCGCGATGACCGCGCACGCGATGACCGGCGACCAGGAGCGCTGCCTCGCGGCGGGGATGGACGACTACGTGGCGAAGCCGGTCACGCGCGAGACCCTGGTCGCGAAGCTCGAGCACTGGATCGTCGAGCGTCGCGGCCGCGCCGCCGCGGCGCGCGAGGCCGGCCCGAGCGCGAGTGGCGCGGCGGCGGGGCCGTCGGCTAGGGACGGCCTCACGTGAGCGATCCGCACAGCGAAGAGGCCGCGGCCGAGCGGCCGTCCCCGCCCGACCTGACCGGTGCGCAGCGCCAGCATCTGCGTGGCCGCGCGCACGGCCTCGAGCCGGTCGTGCAGGTCGGGCAGGCCGGCCTCACCGACGCCGTCGTGCAGGCGGTGGACCAGGCGCTCGCCGCGCACGAGCTCATCAAGGTCCGCCTGCACCGGCCCGAGGACAAGCGCGGCACCGCTGCCGCGCTCGCGGAGCGCGCGGGCGGCGCCCTCTGCGGTCTGATCGGCCACACCGTGATTCTCTACCGCCCGCACCCGACCCGGCCGCGCATCCGCCTGGATTGACGTTCGCATCGGCTGCCCGGACCTCGAGGTACGAGCTGGCAGAGCCGACTCTTCCGGCGTGTGGGCGCGCGCCCTCGCTCCCTCAGCTGCGGAGGCGTCGCGTCAGGTCGTCGACGCTCGCGAGCAGCCGGTCCGCGGTGGGCACCTGACCCTCGGGCGTCATGCGATCCACGACCTCGGGCAGCACCGCGGCGAGCCCGCGCTGAGCGTCGGCTTCGGACAGACCCGCTCGCCGCGCGATCTCGGCGAGCCCGCCGCGACCGAAGACCTGCTCGAGGGCGTTCGCCGGCAGCGGCTGGTTCGCGCCCGTGCCGACCCACGAGCCGGCCTGCTCGCCGAAGCCCGCGCGCTGGAACTGCTCGAGCAGAGCGCCCAGCCCGGAAGCCGCCCCGGAGCCGCCACCCGCGCCGCCGAGCACCTGCGACAGCAGGTCGCCGAGACCGCCACCTGCCGACGCACCGCCGCGCTGGTCGCCGCGGACGCCGCTGCCCGCGAGCATCGACAGCAGGACCGGCAGCAGCGCGGTCACGAGCGGCCCCATGCCGCCTCCCGCCTGCGCCTGCGCCTGCGCCGGTGCCGTGCGATCGCGCTCGCGCGGGTCCGGCGCGCCGCCGCTCGCGATCTGACCCAGGAGATCATCCAGCAAGCCCATGGGCTCCCTCCTTGCCGCGCCTCGCGCGCGGGGTTCTCTACCGCCCAAGAGTGCCCGCCGCGCCGGCGATGGCAAGGACTTTCGTCGTCCGAGGGCCGCTTCCCGGTTGCCCGCGACGCGCGGCCTGGTGTTGGGTGGGACGATGCAGCTTTCCCCGAGGGGCACGCGCCGCGCGCGCCGATCCCCGCTCCCGTCGCTCGCGCTCGTCGCGACTCTGCTCGCGGTGGCGAGCGCGCCCGCGGCGCGGGCCGCCGAGGAGCGCAGCGACGTCGTCGTCGAGGCGGTGAAGTCGCGCCGGATGGACGTCGCGCGTGGCCGCAGCGAGGCGACGCGCAGCTTCGCCGTCGTGGTGCGCAACGCGAACCAGCGCAGCGCGCCCGGTCCGGGCTCGGGACCGCTCACCGCGACCCTGACGGCGACGCCGATCGACTGTCCCGCGGGGACCGTCGTCGGCGCTCCCGACTTCGTCCGTGCGACGCCCGGCAGCCAGAGCGTCGTCACGCTCGCGCAGGGAGCGTCGGCGCGCGCGACGGTCGCGGTGACGGTGCAGGCGTCGGGGGTGACGACGCCCTCGCCGCGCGCGCCGCAGCGCTGCCGCGTGCGCGTCGCCGCGACGGTGGCCGCGCCGGCGGGGAACGTCGATCCGCGCCAGACCAACGACGCGGCCGAAGTCGAGCTCGACCTGGTCGATCGCAACGACGCCGGCGCTCCGCCGGCGCTCGAGGTGGCGGCGAAGCCGCTGCGGCCGCTGCGCGTGACGCTCGACGCGCCCGGCGCGACGCGCTCGGTCGGGGTCGCCGTCGAGCTACGGAACGTCGCCGCGAGTCCGGTCGTGGTGACGCTCGACGCCGACGACGGCGACTGCCCGACGGGCACGCTCGCGGCGCTCGACGCCGACCCGAAGACGCCGGGCGTGCAGGTGAGCGTCACGCTCGCCGCACGGCGCAGCGTGCGCGCGCGGCTGCAGCTCGCGGTGCGGACACCGCCGTGGTCGACCGCCGGCGGCCGCTCGCCGGCGCGCTGCACCATGCGCGTGCGCGCGAGCACCCCGTCGCCCGATGCCGTGCCGAGCAACGATCTGGTCGCGCTGACCATCGACACGGCGGTCGCCGACGCGGCGACCGGCGCGGGCTGCGCCGGCTACGCGAGCCCGGCGACGCCGGTCGGCGCGCCGCCCGCCGTGCTGGGCGAGCTGTCGGGTCTCGCTGCGAGCCGCCGGCACCGCGGCGTCTACTGGGCGCACAACGACTCCGGCAACGCCTTCGAGCTGTACGCGATCGCCGCCGACGGCACGCTCCTGCAGACGATCGCTCTCACCGGGGCGACCGCGGTCGACATCGAGGACGTCGCGGTCGCGCGCTGCGGCGCGAGCACCGAGACGTGGTGCGTCTACCTCGCGGACGTCGGCGACAACCTCGCCGTGCGGAGCCAGGTCGCGATCTACCGTCTGCCCGAGCCCGACCTGGCGCCGGGGCAGACGCTGGCGGTCGACGTGCTGCCGTTCACCTACCCTGGCGGACCGCGCGACGCGGAGTCGCTGGTCGCGGAGACCTACAGCGGGCGGCTGTTCGTCCTGAGCAAGATCCTGACGACGCTCGGCGAGGTGTTCCGGCTCGACGGCCTCGGCTCGCCAGGCGGCGGCGTCGCGACCTCGATCGCGACGCTCGGCCCGACGACGCCGCCCGACGTGTGGTTGACGGCGGCCGACGCGCACCCCGGCGGCGAGAGCGTCGTGCTGCGCACGTACACGCGCGTGTGGGAGCTGCGCGCCCCCGGAGCGCTGACGCTCGAGGAGGTGTTCGCCCGCCCGCCGGTGCCCGCGGTCGCCGCGGCGCAGCCGCAGGGGGAGGCGATCGCCTTCGCGGAGGACGGGCTCGGCTACCTGCTCGGCAGCGAGCAGCTCGCGCCGATCCATCGCGTCGGCTGCGCGCCGTAGCGCCGGCGCGCGCAGCGAGCGCGGCCGGCCGCAGGCGCGGCGTTGCACCGCGCGCAGCGACGCGCCTGCGCAGCCTACGGCACGCAGGGCGCCGTGCTCGCGAACAGCCGGCCTGCGGGATCGACGCACGCGTACGCGGTGCTTCCGGTTGCGAGCGGTGCGGAGGCGATCTCGCCCGCGGCGCCGACGCTGAAGCCGGGCGTCGCCAGCGCGGGACCGGTGAAGGCGGCCTCGCGCAGGTCGATGCCGCTCGCGACGGTGCCGAAGCCCGGGTGCACGCGCAGCAGCGCCTCGGTCACCGCGACGCCGGGCGGACCCGAGCGGAACGCGATGCCTTCGCGGAAGCCGCCCGGACCCGACGGGTCGGGCGCGTTCAGGATCCCGAGCGCGACGTCCGACGGCACCGGGCCGATGGAGAACACGTTGATTCCGGTCACGGGCACGGGCGACGGCGTCCCCAGGTTGCCGACGTCCACCTCGATGCCCTGCACGCCGCCGCTCGTCATGTCGCTGTGCGCGAAGGCGAGCACGTTCGCGCCCCAGACGCCGCCGATCGCACCGTGCCCGTCCATCAGTGCATAGAGTGCGGCGGCGTCCTCGCGCGAGCTGCGGTTCTCGCTCGCGACGGTGAGCGCGAAGTGGCGCGTGCCGTCGTCGGGCACGCGCTCGGCGACGCCGAAGCCCGGCGTGATCGGCGGCGCGCCGGCCTGCTCGAGCTGCTCCGCGAGCGACGCTCCGCCCAGCTCGAGGAGCTGCATGGCCGCGGAGACCGCGGCCGGGCCGCCGCCGCCGCAGGCGAAGCCCGCGAGGAAGAGCAGACCGCCGAAGAGGAGCCGTTCGCGTCGATCCATGACACCTCCGTGACACCTCCGCGTCACCTTCGCCGGACGCGCCGTGCGTCGCGTCTTCCTGACGCCGGACGTCGGCGATCCTTTCACGGGATGAGAGGTTCACTCCCGCCCGCCCGCGAGCGGGAGGGCCGCACGTCACTTTCGTGACACCGCGCCGGTCGCGGGCGGCGTGGTCGCCTACGAAATTCCTGTCTGGCGCGGCGGCGGCGGCTGTGGCACTCGTGGACGATGCCGCGCTTCTGCTTTCTTCCCTCCCGTCACCTCCCGTCGCTGCTGCTCTCAGGCCTCCTCGTCCTCGCGGTCGCGCCCCCGGCCGCTGCACACAAGGCGGGCATGCGCCTGTCGATCGGCCCCGTCGTGGGCTCGACGTCTCCCGTCCGCATCACCGACGCCGGCGTGCTGGTCGCCCGGCCCTTCGGGGGCGGCAAGCTCGCGCTGGAGCTGCGCGGTCTGCGCAACGCCGCCGGCGCGAAGCTCGAGGCGCCCGGAAACCTGCTGCGCCTCCGGCTGCGCGTCAACGGCAGCCCGACGCAGGTCGACCTGCCGTTCGACATCCACAAGGGCAAGGGCACCCTGCGCTCGTCGATCACGCCGGGGCGGCCGCTCTACAAGGGCGACCTGGTGGAGGTGGTCGGCCTCGACCTGCTCGACGCGAGCGGGATCCGCTTCGGTGCGATCGGGGTACCGGCGGGGACGCGCGACCCGATCGTGTCGTCGTCGCTGATCTACGTCATCGACTCGACGAGCCCGATCCGCTTCTCGCGCGGCGGCGACACGCGGCTCAAGCTGCGCGACTCGGGCAACTTCAACAGCGGCTTCGACACGCTGCTGGACGCGGCCGGCAAGGAGATCACGCACCCGGGCGTCACGGTGCGGCTCGACCTCTTGCGCAACGGCGTGGCGGCGCCGTTCTCGTACTCGTACGACATCGTGCGCGGCCGCTCGGTGCCGAACGGTCGTCCGGTGGTCGAGATCGGTCTCGCGATGACCGAGAACGTCGAGGTCGAGCGGCTCGACGTCCACGACAACGCGAACGTCCGCTTCGCGACGCTCGGCCTGCGCATCGCCGCGCCGAAGCGCCCGTAGGCACCTCGGATCAAGGCACCGAGCGGTTCTTCATCCCGGGCCGTGGGCGAAGCCCATGGGCGCCTCAGTCGCCGTACGGCGAGCCCAGGCGGGGCTCGGCGTCGCCGTCGCACAGCAGCAGGACGGCGCGCTCGATCGCCGCGCGCCGGTGCAGGTCGAAGGCCTCGCGGTAGCCCGGATGGTCGTCGAGCGAGAGGAACGCCGCACGGCTCGGGTACCAGACCGCGACCACCTCGTCGTAGTGGTCGTCCCGCGTGCCGATCGTCACGTGGCGGCCGTCGGTCGCCCAGAGGATGCGGCCTCCCGTGCCGAGGATCGCCGGCAGCGCGACCATGCCGTAGCGCAGGTACGCCTCGCGTCCGCTCACGTCGGCGTCCGGCGTTCCTGAAGGGTAGGCCGCTCGCTCGCGGTAGCGGTTCAGGTTGAGCGCGACGATGGGTCCGTCGGGGCGGTGCGCGGCGAGGGCCGCGAGCTGCTCGGGGGTGGGCTCGATCGGAAACGGTGCGGGCATCGGCGCATGCTCGCAGGGGACGCGGGTCGAGGGCAAGGCACGCCGGGGCCGGCACGCCGGGGGGCCGTTTCGCGGCCCGTTCTCGCGCCGGGGCTCGATGTCGGGTTCGACGCCGGGGGGCGACGGTGCGCCGCGCTCCGGCGGTCGGTTCGGTTCGGGACGGAGACGCTGCGTCCAGTCGGAGCCGGCGGCGCCTCGTCGTGCGAGCGCGCCGCCGGCTTCGTCCCCCCACCCGGGATCTTCAGAGCCTGAGCAGAAATCGCTCAGGCTCTGCTCATCACCGAGGGGAGGGCCGCAGCCCTCCCCTCGCCCGCGAAGTGAATTCGCGGGCTTCACCCCACCTGCAGGCGGACCCTTGGCCCGCCTCCTTCGAGCGTTCGCAATCCTTGCTCACGCTCTCAGGGCAGCTGCACCCTCCAGCCCGCCTTGATCTGCGCCCAGGTGCTCGTGGTCACTGCGGCGTCGTCGCCGATCACGAGCTGTACCGACATGCTCGCGAGCGTCGCGCTCGCCGACATCTCCTCGTAGGCCCGGACGTTGAAGCGGTACGACCCGTCGGCCGTCAGCAGGATCTTGATCTTGAAGATCCCGCCGCCGGTCTTCGCCGACTTGACGGTCGCGGCCCATGCCTTGCCGGCCTTCTTCATGGCGCCCGGGGGCAGCATGTCGGCGAACACCACGCCGTTCGCGTTGGTGATCAGCAGGCCGACCTGCTCGGTCAGCGGGTCGGCCGGCGTGGCCGGCTTGAATGACGCCTGCAAGCGGATCAGGTCGAGCCCGCGTCGCTGGAACAGGATCTGCGTCACGCACGGGTGGCCGCAGGGGTTGGTGATCGGCGTGCAGTTCGGGCAGTCGGGGTCGAGGCAGTCGATCAGGCCGTCGTCGTCGTTGTCGTCCTGATCGGTGCACACCTCGAGGCAGTCGCCGATCACGCCCTGGCACACGCCGCCGACGCACTGGTCGCCGGCCGTGCACTGGCTGCCGTCGTCGCACGCCGTGCCGTCGGTCGCGGTCGGGTTGGTGCACTGGCCCGTCTGCGGGTTGCAGACGCCGGGCACGTGGCACTCGTCGAGCGCCGTGCACTGCAGCGGGCTGCCGGGAGCGCAGCCGCCACCCTGGCAAGCGTCACCGACGGTGCAGGCGTTGCCGTCGCTGCACTGCGTGCCGTCCTGCGCGACCGGGTTGCTGCACTGCCCGGTCTGCGGGTTGCAGGTGCCCTGCAGATGGCACTCGCCCGGTGCCGGGCAGGTGATCGGCGTGCCGCCGCACGTGCCTCCGGTGCAGGTGTCGGTCTGCGTGCAGAGGCTGCCGTCGTTGCACGGCGTGCCGTCGTTGGCCGGCGGGAACGAGCACGCGCCCGTCTGCGGGTCGCACGTCCCCGGCCCCTGGCACTGCCCCGGCGCGCCGCACACGACGGGGTTGGTCCCGCCGCAGACGCCACCCTGGCAGGTGTCGGTCTGCGTGCAGGCGTTGCCGTCGCTGCACGTCGTCCCGTTCGGCTTCGGCGTCGGCGCCGAGCACTGGCCGGTCGCCGGCACGCAGACGCCCGGATCGTTGCACGCGTCGCCGTTGTTGCAGACGACGCCGTCGCAGAGGTTGCGGTAGCCGAAGTCGACGTCGAGCCGCCACTCGCCGCCGGCGAGGCTCACCGCCGTCGGGTCGTTGGCGGTGGTCAGCGACAGGCCGGCCGGCACCGTCGCGTTCACCACGTCGACGACGTAGTTGCCGGCCGGAACGCCGGTGAACAGGTAGCCGCCGCTCGCGCTGGTGATCTGCGTCGCGATGATGCCGTCGCCGCCGTTGATGATGCCGTCACCGTTCAGGTCGACGTAGAGGTTGACGGTGACGCTGGGGATGCCGACCTCGGGGCCGCCGTCCTGGATCCCGTCGCCGTCGAGGTCGAGCCACACGAAGTCGCCGATGCGGCCGAAGAGCGGCGTCAGGTCGGGACACTTGACCTCGATGCCGACCGCCTCTGCGGTGCAGACGTTGAGCAGCGCGTCCGCGCCCTGCAGGCTCGCGAACGCACCGATCGTGACCTTGAAGGTGACCTCGTACGCGCCGCCCACCGGCAGCGCTGTGAGCGGGTTCACGACGACCCCCGCGCCGTCGAGCGGGAACGGCGTGCCGACCCCGTTGTCGGCGATCGGCGTCACGACGCCGAGGTGGTCCTCGAAGGTCGTGCTGCTCGCGACGTAGGTCGTGCCGGCGGGCAGCTCGTCCTTCAGCAGGATGTCGGGCACCGGCGCACGGCTGATGTTGGTGATCGCGATCGTGTACAGCAGCACGTCGCCGGGGCTCACGAAACCGTCACCATCGTTGTCGGTGAACAGCGTGCCGTTCTTGCCCGCGGAGAAGAGCGGCAGCGGCGGGACGCCGGTGCCGACGTCGAGACCCGGTGCGCCCGCGCTCGCCGCGCTCGGATCCTGTCCCCACGCCGCGGCGAGCTTGATCCCGGGCGCCAGCACGTAGACCAGCATTCCGGTCTGGTTGCGGTCGTTCGGGTCGTAGATCTTGGCCCGCTCGAGCTCCTTCAGGCTGAGCGCGACGTCGTACTTGTTGCCGTTCGGGTCGGTGAGCGGGCCCGTCAATGGATCGGCGTCGTAGTCGACGTACACCGTCACCGGCGTATCGAGATTCCCCACCGGCGTGACCCAGACCGGGTTGCCGTTCTCGTTCGGGTTGGTGGGCGAGGTCGGGTCGCGGCCGATGCCGAGTCCGATCAGCACCTGCGGGGTGAGGGAGTCCTCGGGGACCAGGGTGAAGCTCCAGTCCCACGACTGGTTGCCGCCGGTGGTGGCGCTGGTCGAGTCGGTGGTGGAGAAGGCGTAGAACGGCTGGCTCACGCTCTTGAAGTGCGCGCCGTAGCCGTCGGGGATCACCTGGGGGAGGTAGCTACCGGCCGGGACGACGAGGTTCGTCGTCGTGAGCGCGCCGATGCCGTTGCGCGTGGTGTAAGCCACCGTCAGGTTGGCGCCGCCCGGGTTGTACAGCCACACGGTGGTGCCCGCCGAGCTCACGGTGGAAACGGGCTCGTAGTAGCTCGTCGACCAGAGGCTCACCGGCAGCAGCGCCGAGTCGCGGCTCTCGTAGGTGGAGCCGATGTCGCCGGTCAGGATGTCCACCTGCACGGGCTTGTCCGAGATCACCCGTCCCCCGACCTCGACGCCGCCGTTCACGAAGTAGCTCTCGCCCTCGTTCAGGCTCTGCGCGATCTCGAAGATGCCGTCGTTCTCCTTGTCGATCTGGATGTTCGCGCCACCCTCGCCGGCGAGGATCGCGAGCGAGGTGAACTCGAACATCTGCTGGTCGGTTCCGTCGGGGATGTCGACTCCTACCGGCGAGCGGTAGTCGGTGCCCCAGTTGCTGGTGTCGAAGACCTCGACGGAGCCTGCGAGCAGCGTGTTCGGACCGGTCGACCAGCCGGTGCGCGACACGGCGACGGTCTTGGTCGCGGCGAGCTTGTCGCGCCCGTCGAAGTCGATCGCCAGCGGCGTGCTGGTGTCGACGGTGTTGCTGAGGACGATCACCGTGCCCGCATTGATCAGGTCTCCGGGGAGGCCGGGCGGGAAGCCGTTCGCGGGGTTGCCGTCGCCCCAGATCTGCGTTCCGCCGAGGTTGCCGGGGGAGCTGTAGAGGTTGGCAGGGTTGGCGATGTCGGCGTCGTAGCCGTTCTCCCACTGGTCGTAGTAGACGATCGTGCCGGGGGCGACGGCCGCGATCGAGATGTACGTCGTCATCGGGTTGGAGGCCGCGCCGTTGATCGACTGCAGCCCCTGCAGGAGCTGCCCCTCGGGGAACGGCACGTAGAAGAGCTGTGCCGGGGTCGGATTCAGGGCGAGCGCGCCGGAAGCGTTCAGGAGCAGCGCCGCCAGCGTCAGCCCCAGAATCCGTACCGGGGACCGGCGGGGCCCGCGACCGCGTCGCGCGGCGACGGCGACGGGCGAGTCGGGCGAGGAGGAGCGCGGGTTGTGAGGGTTCATGAGACCTCCAGATGGGGTTTGGTCCGCGCCGGGCTCGCCCCGGCAGCTCTGTTCGTCGCAGTTCGGCCGGACGTGTCGGCGCGGTCGCGCGTGCCGACCGTGCCGGTCGTCGGAGCATTCACTACGGTGATGCTGGGGCGTCAGTCAAGGATTTAAGTTTAAGAATTTTGCACTGACCCCAAGGCCGGAGATTGGAGCTCTCGGTGCGTCGGCTGCGGTCGTCTCGGCAATGGAGACGACCGCGCCGTGGTGCGCGCCTCCGAGGTCGCCGTGCGGGCGCTTTGTGCGGCGCGCCCGCGGTGTGTCACAACGGGCCGTGCTCGCTCCGTCCTGCAGCCGTCCATTCGCCGCTCGCGCGGTGTCGACAAGGAGTGCGACGTGTCCGTGATCCCAGGCGAGGTGCCGTTCCGCGTCCTGCCGTACCTGACCGACCAGAACCGCGACTTCTGGACCGCCGGCGCGCGCGACGAGCTGCGCTTCTGGCGCTGCGGCGACTGCCGCTTCCTGATCCACCCGTGGCAGCCGATCTGCCCGAGCTGTCGCTCGAAGAACCTCGCGACCGCGGCCGTCTCGGGCCGCGCGACGCTCGCGACCTACACGATCAACCATCAGGGCTGGATGCCCGGACCGGAGCTGCCGTACGTGGTGGCGATCGTCGAGCTCGTCGAGCAGCCGTCGGTGCGGCTCACGACGAACCTCGTGAACTGCCCGCACGACCGGATCCGCATCGGCATGCCGCTGCGCGTGGTGTTCGAGCCGCACCCCGACCCGGACGGCGACGTCTACATCCCGCTCTTCGAGCCGCTCCTCGAGCGGGAGGGCGCGTGATGGGTGCCGCCGAGCGCAGCACCTGCATCAGCGGCGTCGGCCAGTCCGACATCGGACGCCGGCTCGGCCGCGAGCCGCTCGAGCTGACGCTCGACGCCTGCCTCGCCGCCGTCGCGCACGCGGGCCTCGAGCTTGCGGACATCGACGGCCTCTCGACGTATCCCGGCTCGCTCGCGAACCCGCCCGGCTTCAGCGGCGCCGGGGCCTACGAGGTGATCGACGCGCTCCGCCTGAAGGTCGGCTGGTACGACAGCGGGCTCGAGACCTCGGGCCAGCTCGGCTCGGTGATCAAGGCGGTGCTCGCGGTCGCCGGCGGCCTCTGCAACCACGTGCTCTGCTTCCGCTCGGTCTGGGAAGGGAGCGCGCAGGGTGCGAAGGGTCGTGCGGCCGTCATGCCCGGCGGCGGTGGCGGCGGCTCGTTCAAGGCGCAGGGCTTCCTGCAGTGGACGCTGCCGTTCTCGGCGCCGTCGGCGGCGGTGTGGATCGCGCTGTTCGCCCAGGCGCACTTCCACCGCTACGGCACCACCAAGGAGCAGATGGCGTGGGTGGCGCTCAACGCGCGGCGCAACGCCGAGGTCAATCCCAAGGCGATCTACCGCACGCCGATGACGCTCGACGACTACCTCGCGTCGCGCGTCGTCGCGACGCCGTTCTCGCTCTACGACTGCGACGTGCCGTGCGACGGCGCGACCGCGGTGATCGTGTCGCGCATCGACCGCGCGCGCGACCTGAAGAACCCGCCGCTGCGCATCGAGGCGATGGGGGCCGCGCTGCGCGGGCGTCCGTCGTGGGACCAGTACGAGGACCTCACCACGATGCCCAACCGCGACGCGGCGGCGCAGATGTGGTCGCGCACGGACCTGAAGCCCAAGGACGTGCAGATGGCGCAGCTCTACGACGGCTTCTCGTTCCTGACGCTCTCGTGGCTCGAGGCGCTCGGGTTCTGTCCGGTCGGCGAGAGCGGACCGTTCGTCGACGGCGGCACGCGCATCGCGCGCGACGGCGAGCTGCCGCTCAACACGCACGGCGGGCAGCTCTCGGCCGGACGCCTGCACGGCTACGGCTTCCTGCACGAGGCCGCGGTGCAGATGTGGGGGCAGGGCGGCGAGCGGCAGATCGCGAAGGCTCCCGAGGTGGGCGTCGTCGGGGCGGGCGGCGGCCAGACCTGCGGCTGCCTGCTGCTGGTGCGCGACTGACGTATCATTGGGCTTTGCCCACCACGAGGGGATGATGACCGATCGGTGTCTTCCATCGGACGTGTCGATGGGCTTCGCCCACCACGAAGGGGTGAAGAACGGCTCGGTGTCTCAACTGACGCCGATGCGGCGCGGGGCGCGCCAGCTGCGACGCCGCTGCGCGTCGTGTGGCTCGCGCCGGGTCGGCGAGGGGAGCCGGACGCGCGTCCGCCGGACCGGCGCGTGCGTCGGGGCACTGGTGGCGCTGTGCGCGATCCTCGCGACCAGAGCGGCGGCGCGCGCCGCGACGGTGTCGCTGCCGGTCGCGCGCGACACGACGGTCATGGAGGCGCACCCGCGCGACAACGACGGCGCGTGGGGCTACCTCTGGGTCAAGTGGAACAGCGCGCGCGGCTTCGAGAACCGCGTGCTGCTGGGCTTCGACCTGACGCCGCTCGCCGGGCGCGCGGCGGACGTGAGCGACGCGCGCCTCGTGCTGCACGCGGCCGACCACACCTTCCCGAAGCGCGGCACCGCGCTGTCGGCGCACTTCATGGACCCTGCCGCGGCGGTCCCGTGGAGCGAGGGAAGCCTGCACTTCGATCGCTTCTCGTTCTGCGGCCAGCGCGCCCTGTTCCGTCCGCCGACGGGCGAGGGCGGTCCGGGCGCGACGTGGGCCTGCGAGGACGACCACGGTGCGACCGACGTGCTCGGCGGCGCGAGCTGCGCGCCGTCCGCGCTCGCGAGCCCGTGGCGTGGCGGCCTGCCGGACGCGGGCGCGGCAGCCGGCGTCGCCCGCGGCTTCCGTTCGACGGCGACGACGTCGCAGGTGGAGCACAAGGATCACGATCCGCTGTGCCGCAAGGCGCTGCGCTGCTTCGCCGAGACCGGGCGCACGGACTGCTGGCGCGTGGTCGAGATCGACGTCTCCGCCGACGTCCGCGAGGCGCTGTCGCTCGGCGTCGCGGACGCGAGCTGGATGCTGCGCAAGAACCAGGTCGAGGCCGGGGCGGCGCGCTTCTTCTCGCGCGAGGGGGCCCGCTGCCTGGTCGGGATCCCGGCGCTCGCGCCCGAGCTGCGGGTGACGGTTTCGGGCGAGTCGCAGCCGCCGGTCGTCGTCCCCGAGCCGCAGCTCGATTGCGGCGGCTGACGCGGCGCCGGTCGCGAGCACCCGTCGCCGCTGCCCGCGCGCCGGCGTCGCTGGCGGACCGGACGTCCGCGACGGTCGGGTGGAGCCGCGAATGCGCGCCGGCATGCGCCGGAATGCGCATTGACGCGCGGTCTCCCGGTCGGCACGGTGGGGCGACCAACCACGCCATCGGCGCGCACGGAGCCCTCCCCATGTCGACCTCGAATCCTACCGCGCGCGGGCAAGCGATGGCGTGCCTGCGCGCCACTGCTCGCCGCGCGGTCACCGTCCTGGCGGTGCTTCTCCTCGCCGGCGCGATCCTCGCCGACGACGCGACCGCCGCCGAGCGCTGCAGCCGCGAGCTGCAGCGCGCCCCCTGCGCCGAGGCGAACCCGGTCTGTCCGGCGGTGCCTGGCGGCGTCGGTCTCGCCGAGGGCTCCTGGCCCGTCTTCCAGGGCAACGTGCAGCACACCGGGTCGAGCCCGTTCCGCGGACCGACGTGCAACCGCCAGATCTGGAGCCGCAAGCTGAAGGGCAGCCTGTTCGGGGCGCCGTCGCTGGCGCGCGGCTTCCCGGGCGAGCCCGAGACGCTGTTCGTTCCGGTGGGCAAGGCGCCGATCTGCGCGCTCAACCCCGACGACGGCTCGGTCTACTGGTGCGACACCGACAACGCCGGCAAGCTCGCCGACCGCTCGTCGCCGGCGGTCGGGAAGGGCGGGCTCACCTACGTCGGCACGCGCGACAACGACCTGTGGGCGATCGACCTGCCCGCGGCCGGCGGGCGCGATGCGACGGTCGCGTGGCGACAGAAGGTCTGCACCGACGGCGACATCACGGCACCTCCGGTCATCGGCAGCGACGGCCTCGTCTACATGACCTCGGACTCGCTCGGCGCGGGCACCGTCATGGCGATGTGCCCGGGCGACACGCGCCAGGTGAAGTGGTGCATCAATCCGCTCGGTGGCGGTGTGCGCAACGCGTCACCGGCGCTGAGCCCCGCGGGCGACGTGCTGTACGTCCTGTTCGGCGGAGCCGGCCTGGTCGCGCTCGACGCCCAGACCGGCGCCGAGCGCTGGCGGATCCAGCTCGAGCCGAAGCGCAGCGTCGGACGCATTCCGAATCACGCGCCGGTGGTGAACCCGGTGACGGGACGGGTCTACGTCGGGCTCTGGCAGGGGCTCTGGGCGGTCGATCCTCCGGCGACTTCGAACGGCCAGCCGACCGCGACGTTGCTGCTCGACGTGGGCACCGAGCGCATCGAGACGCCGCCGGCGCTCGACCTCGATCGCGGCACGATCGTCGTCGGGGCGTCGCGCGGGCAGCAGGAGACGCTCTATGGCCTCGGCCTCAACGGTCGCGTGCAGTGGCGGCGCGACGACCTCGGCAGCGGCCGCTTCCGCAACAACAACCCGCCGGTCATCGACACGCGCGGGCGCATCTACTTGACGCTGGGCAACACGCTGATCGCGCTCCAGAAGGACGGCAGCGACCTCTGGCGGAGCGAGTTTCCCGCGCCGTTCGACTCGTCGCCGATCCTCGCCGACGGCCGGCTCTACGTCGGGACCAACGAGGGCACGGTGTACGCGATCGGCGACTGCCCGCTGTGACGACGCACGGTGCGGCGATTCGACGAGGAGTCACGCGCACCCTCGCCCCATTCGGCTGAGCCGCGGCCCCACTCCCCGCGCTCGCTTCGCTCGGCCGCTCGCTCCACTCCGCACGCGCTTCGCTCGGCCCGCGCTTCGCTCGGCACGCGCTTCGCTCGGCCCGCGATTCGCGCGGGTTGCGTCTTGGATCGTGCCCCTCGTTGACTCCTCGTTCTGGAGCTACGGCTGCGCGTCGAACTCGGACTCCGGGATGTAGTTGCCGAGCTTGCAGGGCTCCCAGAGGTCCTTGCGCAGCGCCGCCTTGAAGCCGGCGAGCGGGAACTCGAGCAGCAGCGGCTTGCCCTTGCTCTGCACCTCGGCGCGCAGGACGGCGTCGGGGCTCTTCGCGCCCGCCTGGACCATCGACCGCACGATGTGCGACGGGTCCGGCGCGAGGTACGCGATCGAGCCGCCGTCGCGGCGCATGATGTCCCAGCGCTCCTTTGCTCCGAGCTCCGCGCTCACCGAGACGCGCACCATCCCGTCGCTTGCGAGCTTCAGGTCGCTGCCCGGCCGCGGTCCGATCGCCAGCAGGCGCCAGCGGTCGCCGCGACAGCCGACGGCGAGGATCGCGTCGGGCTGATCGATCGCCGCCTGCCGCACCGCCGTCGCCTGGTCGCCGTAGGCGTTCATTCCCTCGACGTACTCCCAGCCGTGCGCCGCGCGCGCCGGCGCGAGCGACAGCAGCAGGATCACCATCCACGTCCGCCGCATCGTCCTCGTCCCCTTCCCGGTCGCTAGGCGGCGGCGCTGCGCGCCGAGCCGGCGCGCAGGCGCGGCATGACCTCGGCCGCGAACAGCTCGAGCGACGCCTGCGCCTCGGCGTCGCTCATGCCGCCGTACTTCATGATCGCGAGCACGTCGAGGTCGCAGTCGAGGATGCGCCGCTGCGTCTCGATCTTCTCGACGATCTGCGCCGGCGTGCCGAAGGTGTTCACGCCGGCGTACATGGTCGCCATCTCGTCGAGGCCGATCGCGGTGATCATCTCCGCGGCGCTGGCGTAGAACTCGTAGCCGCGCGTGCCCTCGAAGTGCTTGCCCGCGATCTCGTAGTGCTCGACCACGGTCGCGAAGTAGTTCTTGACGTAGCGCTCGCCGAGCTCGGCGGCGCGCGCCGGGTCGGCGTCGCAGTAGACGAGCTGGCCGCACACCGGCGGCGGCGGCTCGGTCGCGTACAGCTCGCGCCACTTCGCCTGGTACGGCAGCAGCGACATGTCGCGGAAGACCTCCCACGGCTGCTGCGCGAGGACCATCAGGCGCGCGCCGATCACCGCCGCCTGCACGGCGGACTCGGGCGACACGCCGATCGAGTAGACGCGGTCGTTGAAGCTCCGCGTCGGCTTCGGACGGAGAGCCGCGCGCGGCTGCTTGAAATACTCGGTGTCGGCCTCGATGAAGCCGCGGTCCAGCGCGTCGATGACGAGCTGCGTGCCCTGGTCGAAGCGGCCGCGCGCCTGGTCCATCGGGATGCCGAACGTCCCGTACTCGCGCCGCGACAGGCCGCGTCCGAAGCCGAGCAGCGCGCGCCCGCCCGATTGCTGGTCGAGCAGCGCGACCTTGGCGGCGACCCGGTAGGGGTCGTTCCACGGCATGATCACGGCACCGGTGCCGACCTTGATGCGCTTCGTGCCGGTCGCGACGCCGGTCAGCCACTGCAGGTTGTCCGGGCACATCGAGTAGCCGAAGAAGTGGTGCTCGGTCGCCCAGTAGCTGTCGTAGCCGAGCTCGTCGGCGAGCAGCGCGATCTGCATCTCGCCGCGCATCACGTCGCCGTCGTCGTGCTCGTCGCGGTAGTTCTGGAAGATGGAGAGTACGCCGATGTCCATGGCTCGCGTGTCCTTCCCGAGCGTGACGGTCGAGCTCCCGCCGCCACCGATCGGGCTGCATCATAGGAGGATGCAGGGCCGGCGCGCAAAGCGGCCTGTCAGCAAGCGGCCTGTCAGCAACGAGCGACCTGTCGGCGAGCGCGCCTGCCAGCAGCGTGCCGGCGACCAGCGACGTGCGAGCACGAGTCAGCCGAGCGGCTGGATCCCGTCGACCCGCAGGACGCCGCTGGGCGACGCGTCGCCGGTGACGCACACCTGCCGGCCGGTCAGGTCGCCCGTGTGGAGAGCGTCGGAGACGGCCCTGCTGTGCGCCACCTCGAGCGGACGCAGGCCGCGCTCGCCGTCCACGCGCAGCGCGAAGTGGTGCTCGCCGTCGTCGCAGCGGGCGGTGCCGTTTGCGAGTCGCACGACGTCGCAGCTCAGGTCGACGAGCGTGCCGGCGAAGCCGCGCGCGTGGGGGGCCGTCGTGTCCGGCGCCTCGCCAGCGACGGCCGGCGGCGCGGGGGCCGGCGCGACGGTCGCTCGTTCCGGTGGCGGGCAGGGCGGCGAGGGTGCGGCGTCGCTCGCGGGCGCGACGCTGGCTGCCGCGAGCAACACGCCGATTGCGAGCGTGAGCATCAGGCGATGGGGCGTCGAGTGCATGGTCGGGGGAGAACCTCTCGTCTCTTCGAGCGCCGCGGTGTCCGCTCGCGGACGTCTCGGCTGCAGCTCGCGCGCAGGACGCAACAGCCGTGCCCGCGCGACGTCGGAGGCGGGCCCGGCACCGGCGGACGCTCGTCGCGACGCTCCCTTCGGCGGCATCCGCCGCGTGTCGCATTTGACGACCGCGCGCGGCACCTCGCGACACCCGTTGCCGGCACTCTCCCGGCAGACTTGCGCGCGCGTTCGTGCTGCGCGATCGGAACCGGTCGTGGGAGGCGTGCGATGAGCCCGCGTGGCGGCCGGCCGGAGCGAGCCCCGCTGCGCCGCGTGTTCATCCTGTCGCCGGCGCGCGTCGACGGCCGGCGCGCCGGCTACCTGCTGCGGCCGGGCGCCGCCTTCCCGCTCGCGCAGCGCTTCCAGTGCGAGGGGCTGCCGCTCGCCGAGGCGTTCACGTTCTCGAGCGGGCTCTACTTCCGCGGCAAGATCACCTACGCGCAGCGCTTCGCGCGCATCGCCGAGGGGGAGCTCGTGCGCGTGATCACGAGCAGCGCGGGTCTCCTCGATCCCTCGTACCGCCTCTCCCCCGACGCCCTGCGCGCGTTCGGCGAGGTGCCCATCGACGCCGCCGACGAGCGCTACGCCGCCCCCCTGCGGCGCGACGCGCGCGCGCTCGCCGCGCGTCTCGCGAGCGACGGCGTCGCGATCCTGCTCGGCAGCATCGCCTCGGCGAAGTATCGCGACGTGCTGCTCGACTGCTTCGGCGAGCGCCTCGTGTTCCCGAGCGACTTCGTCGGGCGCGGCGACATGAGCCGCGGCGGGCTGCTGCTGCGCGCGGCCGACGCCGGCGTCGAGCTCGCCTACGCGATGGTCGCGGGTGCCGTGGTGCGCGGCAAGCGTCCGCCGCGGCTCGCGCCGCGCTGATGCGGCTGCCCGTCGCCGGATGCGCTTCGCAGGCCGCACGGCCCTGCCGAGCCCGCGTTTCGCCGGACGGCCCGATGCGGCCCCGTGCTGCATGGGATGACGTCGGCCGCTGGCGATCTGGGCTTCATCTCGACTGGCGTGATGAGGTGACGCCGAGAGACCGGAGCAAGCCCCGAGCCACTCGGGATCGCGGGCTCCGGGAGCCGCCGCGGCATCCGGCGCGGACGCCGAGCGCGGCGCGCGATCGTTCACGCAGCCTTCATCGCCGCCGCCGCCGGTCGTCACCTCGCGCCGCTATCGAGATCGCATCACTCGCACCGGAGGCTCGCCGATCGTCGCGGCCGCCGGTCCACGCAGGATGCGGAGGCGGAAGACCATGCGGGCAACAATCGGTCGCGCGACGTGGATCATCGGACTGGGCGTGAGCCTCTTCTCGGCCTCGGGGGCGCGTGCGGGCACGTACGTCGCCGGACCTCTGCCGTCGGAGTTCGGTGGCGGCTTCGTCCCCCCCGATCCCAAGGTGCTGAAGAACGTCCAGAAGGCGAGCCAGGAGTCGGCGAAGCTCGCCGCGGCGGTCGAGAAGTGCTTCGCCAAGGGCGCGCAGAACTTCGCCAAGGGGAAGAGCACCGGCGTCGAGACGTGCCTCGAAGATCCGAAGAAGGGCGTGCTGCCGAAGTTCCAGGCGAAGATCGGCAAGATCGCGGACAAGGCTCCAGGACTCCCGCCCTGCTACGACTTCGTCGGCGGAGGATCGGTGGTCGCGTCGCTGGTGAAGGGATTCAACGAGGCGACGTACTGCGACGGCGCGGTGCCCACGCCCACGCCGACGGCGGTCGCGACCGCGACGCCGACGGGCACCCCGACGCCCACCGCGACTCCGTCCCCGACCCCGACAGCGTCGCCGTCACCGAGCCCGACGCCGACCCCGACGGCGTCACCGTCACCGAGCCCGACGCCGACCCCGACGGCGTCACCGTCACCGAGCCCGACGCCGACCCCGACGGCGTCACCGTCACCGAGCCCGACGCCTTCTCCGTCGCCGAGCCCTTCACCGACGCCCACGCCCACGCCGACCCCGACCGTCGCGGCGACGCCGACGCCCACGCCGAGCCCGATCGTCGCGTGCGCGACGACCAAGCTGGTGGTCGCGATCGACCACGACTCGTTCGACCCGGTGACCGGCGCGTCGATCTTCCTGGGCTACCAGCCGGGACGCATCAACATCATCAACGAGGCGCTGCTCGATCAGGTGACGCCGCTCACCGGCGTCGCGGGCACGTTCCTCGTCTCGGACAACGACACCAATGCCGACCTCGCCGACGACCAGCTCGCGGTGGGGCTCGTCACCTCGGGGCAGGGCATCCCGAAGGGCAACTTCGTCGAGGTGCTCTACGACTGCGTCGGCGGCGCGTCGCGCCCGACCATCGCCGACTTCACCTGCACGGCGGACCTGTCGAGCCAGTTCGGCTCGGTCGCGGGCACCTGCCAGGTGGTGTCGATCGAGTACCCGCCCTACATGTGCAACGGGCTGGTCGCGACGATCGTCGGCACCGACGAGGGCGAGACGATCAACGGGACCGCCAACGCCGACGTGATCCACGGTCGGGGGGGCAACGACACGATCAACGCGCTCGGTCAGGGCGACGTGGTTTGCGGTGGCGCCGGCGCCGACACGATCGACGGCGGTGCGGGCAACGACACGCTCTTCGGCCAGAGCGGCAACGACGCGATCAACGGCGCCGGTGGCACCGACGTCTGCAACGGCGGGCTCGGCACCGACACCTTCACGAACTGCGAGACGACGATCCAGTAGCCTCGCGCATCGGCTCGCGGCACGACGCGGGCGCGGCGCGGCGATGATCGCCGACGTCGCGTCCGCGTCCGGTCAGAGATCGATGGCGTTCGCGCGCGCGATCGCGCCGAGCCACTCGGCGCTCGGCTTCGGCGTGCGACGCTGCGTCTCGCGATCGACGGCGACGAGCCCGAACTGCGGCCCGTAGCCGAACAGCCACTCGAAGTTGTCCATCAACGACCAGTAGAAGTAGCCGCGCACGTCGATGCCGTCCTGCATCGCGCGCACCATGCCGGCGAGCGCGCGCCGCTCGTAGTCGATCCGCTGCGCGTCGTCGGTCGTGCCGATGCCGTTCTCGGTGACGTAGATCGGCACGCCCTGCGCGACCGACGCCGCGTAGCGGATCGTGTGCTCGAGCGCCTCGGGCCAGAGCTCGTAGCCCATGATCAGCACCGGCACGCCGTCCTCGGGGCCGATCGGCCCGTTCGCGTCGAAACGGTTGCGGCTGTAGGTCTGCACGCCGACGAAGTCGTCCTTGCGCGCCGCCTCGAGGAACGGGTCGAAGCTCTCGGCGCGCGCGCGGTCCCGCTGGGCCTCGCCGCCCGGCACCGCCTGGTAGTCCTGCATCGCGAGCGTCACGCCGACGGGGAAGCTGCCCGGTCCCGACTTGATGACGTCGCGCGAGCGCACGTGCGCTTCGAGCATCGTGTCGCGCAGCTTCATCGGGTCGCCGAGCAGGAACGGCCCGAAGCGCTCGAGCGTCGAGCCGTGACGCTCGGCCGCGTGCTTGACGAACGACGCGACCGACTTGAGGCCGCCCTTCGGGAAGACGCCGGTGGCCGCGAGCGTCGCGGTGAGGTTCGCCTCGTTGATCGTGTAGGCGGTGTCGATCAGGTCGCCGAGGTGACGCACGGTGCGCTCGCAGAAGCGCAGGAAGCGGTCGACGTTGGCGCGGTCCTCGAAGCCGCCGTCGAGCGCGAACCAGCGCGGCGACGTGAAGTGGTGGAACGTCACGCACGGCTTGACGCCGTGCTCGTGACAGCTCGCGAGCATGCGCCGGTAGTGGTCGAGTGCGGCGACCGAGAAGCGTCCTTCCTCGGGCTCGATGCGCGCCCACTCGAGCGAGAAGCGGTAGGCGCCGAAGCCGAGCTGCTTCAGGAGGGCGATGTCCTGCGGGTAGCGGTGGAAGTGGTCGCAGGCGTCGCCGGAGGGTTCGCGGAACAGCGTGCCTTCCGCGTGCTCCAGGAGCCAGAAGTCGCTGCCGACGTTGTTGCCCTCGACCTGGTGCGCCGCGGTGGCGGTGCCCCACACGAAACCCTCCGGGAAGCCGTACGACATCGGCGTGGCGTGCCACGCGCGGCCCCGGCGAGCAAGCGTGCTCTCGGCTCGGGCGCAGCTCCCGTCGCGCGGCCCTCCCGGCGTCGCGCTGCGGTCGTCCGAACCGGCGTCCGGCCGCTGGGCGCGCGCCGTGCCTGCTCGCGCTGCGGCCGGTCAGAGCCTGAGCAGAAATCGCTCAGGCTCTGCTCATCATCGAGGAGAGGGCCGCGGCCCTCCCCTCGCCCGCGAAGTGAATTCGCGGGCTTCACCCCACCTGCAGGCGGGCCCTTGGCCCGCCTCCTTCGAGCGTTCGCAATTCTTGCTCACGCTCTTCAGGGGAGCGCGTGGCGCGTGTAGGCGCGGGGACGGGTGTAGGCGGCGACGCCTTCGGGGCCGAGCTCGCGGCCGAGGCCGGACTGCTTCCAGCCGCCGAACGGGACGCGCGGGTCGGTGGCGCCGGTGCCGTGGTGGTTGCGCCACACGGTGCCCGCCTCGAGGCGTCGCGCGAGGTCCGCGGCGAGGGCGTCGTCGTGCGTCCAGACCGATGCGGACAGTCCGTACTCGGTGTCGTTCGCCTGCGCGACCGCGTCGTCGAGGTCGCGGTAGGGCAGGACCGGCAGCGCGGGGGCGAACTGCTCGCGGCGCACGAGGCCGGAGCCGCGCGGCGCGCCCTCGACGATCGCGGGCAGGACGAAGTGGCCTCCCGATCCGCGATCCTCGTCGCGCAGGCGTCCGGTGCGGTGGACGGTCGCGCCGGCGGCGCGCGCCTCGGCGACCAGCGCCTCGACGAAGTCGCGGCTCTGCGCGGTGTGCACCGGTCCGAGCGTCACCCCGTCGGCCACCGGATCGCCGGCGAGCTCGCGCGCGCCGCGCGCCACCAGCGCGTCGACCAGCTCGCGTACGCGTGCGGCGGGCGCATACAGGCGCTTGACGGCCATGCACACCTGGCCGCTCGACGTGAACGCGCACTGGTAGAGGCGATCGGCCAGCGCGTCGTCGATCGCGACGTCCGGGGCGAGGATCGCCGGATCGTTGCCGCCGAGCTCGAGCACGACGGGCTTGAGCGTGCGCGCGGCGCTCGCCATGACGGCGCGTCCGGTCGCGATGCCGCCGGTGAACGACACCATGTCGACGTCGCGGTGCGCGACCAGCGCCTCGCCGAGCTCGCTGCCGGGTGCGCCGAGCGCCGAGAGCAGCCCCTCGGGAAGCTCCGCCGCGAACGCGGACGCGATCTCCAGCACCGCGCCCGGGCAGCTCGGCGGCACCTTGACGACGAGGGCGTTGCCGGCGAGCAGCGCCGGCACGACCTTCATCGCGAAGACCGCCACCGGCCAGTTGAACGGCAGGATCGCCGCGACCACGCCGACCGGCTCGGCGGTGAGCTCGCTCATGCCGTCGGGCGTGCTGCGCGTCGCGAGCGCCGCGCGCGCGGCGTCGGCGAAGGCGAGCGGGATGAAGCCGACGGTCGCCGTCTCGAAGGTCGACTCGGCGAGCACCTTGCCGTGCTCGCGGCTCAGGAGGCGCGCGAGGTCGCGCTCGAGCGCCGCTCCGGATGCGGCCTCCGCCGCGCGCGTGACGATCGCGAGGCGCTCGTCGAAGCCGCGCGTCGCCCACGCGGGCTGGGCGCGTCGCGCCGCAGCGACCGCCGCGTCGAGCTGCTCGAGCGACGCGGCCGGCGCCTCGTGCACGACCTCCGCCGGCCGCGCGGGGTTGTAGACGGGGTAGCAGCCGCCGGCACCGGCGGCGCGTCGTCCTGCGATCGTCAGCATCGCGCATTCGTAGTCCAGCGCCGGGGCCCGCGGCAACGAGCCGTCACGACGCGCTGCGTTCACCGTGCCGCGACGCCGGGGCATCGATCCGGCGTGCCGATTGCTCATCCGGCCGCACGACGCTGCCGGCTCGTCCAGTCCACCGACTGGTCCAGGGTGCATTGATCAAGGAATGGACTCGGCGATGCTCACGAAAGAGGCGAACGGCTCGCGGACGCGATCGTCCGGGGCGGCGGGGCTCGAGAGGCAGCTCGACGCCCTCGCGCGCAACATGCTCTGGAGCTGGCAGCCCGAAGTTGCGGCGCTGTTCCGCGATCTCGATCCCGTCCGCTGGCGCGAGCTCGATCACAACCCGCTCGCGCTGCTCGCCGAGCTGTCGCCCGAGCGCATCGAGCGGCGCGCGCGCGAGCTCGCGCTGCACAGCCGCATCCACAACGCGCACCGCCGGATGGAGGAGTATCTCGCACCCGGAGCGACCTGGGGGCGCATCCACGCCGGCGTCCTGACCGCGCGTCCGGTCGCCTACTTCTCCGCCGAGTTCGGCATCCACGAGTCGCTGCCGATCTACTCGGGCGGCCTCGGCGTGCTCGCCGGCGACCACATCAAGAGCGCGTCCGACCTCGGCGTGCCGCTGGTCGCGATCGGGCTCTTCTACCAGCAGGGCTTCTTCACGCAGCGTCTCGACGGCGACGCGTGGCAGCGCGAAGAGTATCTGGACCTCGACGTCGAGAAGCTGCCGCTCGCACCCGTGGTCGGTCCCGAGGGCGAGCCGATCCTGATCTCGATCGAGACGCGCACCGGCGTTCTGCACGCGCGCCTGTGGCGCGTCGCGGTCGGGCGCGTGACGCTTCTCCTGCTCGACTCGAACGTGCCCGGCAACCGTCCCGAGGACCGCCCGCTCACCTCGCGTCTCTACGGCGGCGACCTGCGCAACCGGATCCGCCAAGAGCTGATCCTCGGCATCGGCGGCATGCGCGCGCTGCGCGCGGTCGGCGTGACGCCCGGCGTGCTGCACGTGAACGAGGGGCACAGCGCGTTCGCGATGCTCGAGATGGTGCGCGAGATGATGCAGGGCGACGGCGTCGGCTTCGACGAGGCCTGCGGCCGGGTGGCCGAGCTGACCTGCTTCACGACGCACACTCCGGTACCGGCCGGGCACGACCGCTTCCCACCGGACCTGCTCGAGGAGCACCTGGGCCCGCTCGGCGACGCCCTCGGACTGTCGACCGACCGGCTCCTCGCGGTGGGGCGCGTCGACGCGCACAACTTCGACGAGGAGTTCTGCATGACGGTGCTGGCGCTGAAGCTCAGCCGTCGTGCGAACGGCGTGTCGTCGCTGCACGGCCACGTGTCGCGCCGCATGTGGCAGCCCTTGTGGTCCGCACGGACGGCGGACGAGGTGCCGATCGGACACGTCACCAACGGCGTGCACGTGCACTCGTGGCTCGCGCCGCAGATGCGCCAGCTCTACGACCGCCACATGGGCGCCGACTGGGCGAGCCGCAGCGCCGAGCCCGAGGCCTGGGCGGCGATCGACCGCGTCGACGACGGCGAGCTGTGGGAGACGCACGAGGTGCTCAAGTCGGGCCTTATCGACTTCGCGCGCAGCCGCGAGATCGCCGCGCGCGAGCGGCGCGGCGAGTCGGCCGAAGGCGTCGCGGCGCTCTTCGACCCGGAGGTGCTGACGATCGGCTTCGCGCGCCGCTTCGCGACCTACAAGCGCGCGACGCTCCTGCTGCACGACCTCGAGCGCCTGCGCCCGCTACTGGAGTCGAGCAGCACGCCGATCCAGCTCGTCTTCGCCGGCAAGGCGCATCCGAACGACCAGCCCGGGAAGGAGCTGCTGCAGCGGATCGCGCGCCTCTCGCACGAGCCGCCGTTCGCGGGGCGCGTGCTGTTCCTCGAGGACTACGACATCAACCTCGGACGTCACCTGGTGCAGGGCGTCGACGTGTGGCTCAACAACCCGCGGCGCCCGCTCGAGGCGTCGGGCACGAGCGGCCAGAAGGTGGTGCTCAACGGCGGGCTCAACCTGTCGATCCTCGACGGCTGGTGGGCCGAGGCCTACGACGGCTGGAACGGCTTCGCGATCGGCACCGGCGACAGCCACGTGTCGACGGAGATCCAGGACCGCCGCGACGCGGCGAGCCTCTACCGCGTGCTCGAGGAGGAGGTCGTGCCGCTCTACTACGCGCGCGACGCCGACGACCTGCCGCGCGGCTGGATCGCGCGCATGAAGCACTCGATCCGCAGCCTCGGCTGGCGCTTCAACGCGGACCGCATGGTCATGGACTACGTCGAGCACTGCTACGTGCCCGCCGCCGGCGGGCTGTCGTGCTCGATGCCGTGACGCGACGACGCCGGACCCGGGTGCGCGCCCGCGCAGTCAGGGGCAGCTGGCGACGGCCCGGCAGGTGAACGACGAGCGGAGGCCGGGAAAGATCGCCACGCCGTAGCCGTGCCCGGTGATTCTCGTCGACGACGTCTTGCCGGCGAGCGCGATGTAGTCCGAGGCACAGAAGAAGTCGCGCGACGAGCTGCCGAAGCGAGGGTTGGGTACCTTACCCTTCGCCTGGCACGTGCAGTAGAAGGTCGGGCTGCCGGCCTCGTAGAGGACGAACTTGCCGTCGCCTGGAACCCCCGCGTCGAGGCTCAGGCAGTACTCTGCGGATCCACCGTCGTCGAAGCTCGCCGAGCACGCGTAGCGCGCCTTGAGCGTGGACTCGCAGCTCGCCGCGTGGGACGCCGAGAGGTTGCCGGTCAAGAGCAGGGCGGCCAGTGCGGCCAGAGGGGCGATGCGCAGCGTGCGAAGCATGAGATCCGTCCTTTCCCGGGCGAGCGTTCGAGGCTCGTTGCTCGAAGAGGACGAGATTTCGGCGGCGCTCATTGCGCGCGGAGCGGTGTGCGGAGCGCTGCTCGCGGCCATGGCAGCCGCACCGACGCGCGCCGTGATGGGACGGTCGGCGGTCAGTCGAGCGGCGGTGCGGACTCCGGCGGACCGGTGCGCTCGAGCCGGACGCTGATCGCGCCGAGGTAGTCCCACACCATCTGCGCGCCGTCGCGACGCCGGCGCACCTCGATCCCCGGGACGCCGACCGGACGCAGCACGTGCACGCCGTCCTCGTACGTCGCGACGACGCGGATCCGCGTCGTGAAGTCGCGCTCGGCGACGTCGTCGACGCCGTTCTCGATCGTGCCGTCGCAGCGCATGTCGTGGATCACGCCGCCCGCGGTGACGACGAGCCGGTCGCCGCACTGCTCGACGCGCTGGAAGTGGCGGCGTGCGGGGTGATCGGCGGGCGCCGGCTCGCCGCGCACCGTGACCTCGACCGCCCGCCACATGCCGCGCAGGTCGGGCGCGCCGTCGACGAGCGGCTCGGTGCAGCGGGTGAGGACGGGATCGGGGAACGCGTCGCCGTAGCCGCCGGGTGGGGTGTGCGCGGTCGGGATGTCGTCGGCGCGCAAGCCCGTCGCCCCACCGTCGCCGTCGCCGTCGCCGCAGCCGGGCAGGGCCGCGAGGGCGGCGAGCAGCGTCAGGGCGAGGGCGACGGTGCGCATCGGGAGGCTGACGATCCAGGGAGCGAAGGGGTGCGGCGGCAGACATCGTCTCATGCGCGCATCCGAACAAGTGGCATTGATGAAGTCAATTGTTTTCGGTCACCCGTTCCGGCGTCGTGAACGGCTCGCGCGGCGCGGCCTCGCGTCGGGTGCCGCGCGCGAGCTGTGGAGGGCCGGTGCTCTGCGGGTCGCGCGGGCGGGTCGCGGCCGGAGCGCCGCGAGGAATTGGACTTCCATTGGAGTTCCATTGGGATCGCGAGGTGGCACCCCGGCTACAACGCCGGCATGAACAGCGCGTTCCAGACCTTACCCGCCACGGCAGTCCCACCCTCCGGTGAGGCCGCTCTCGTGACTCACCGGACGAGCGGCCAAGACTTGCCCCCAGGGCAGGCCCGGAGAAGGACGAGAATGCGGCGGCCGGTCCTGCTCGCGCTGCTCGTGCCGTCGCTGGTGGCGCTGCTCCCGGGCAACGCCTCGGCCGGTGCCGCGTCCGACCTCGCCGCCTGCCAGCGGGTCGTCGCATCCGCGAGCGCCAGGCACCTTCGAGCGGTCACCAAGGCGGTCGACGGCTGCCTCAGGAAGATGTCGGCCAGGACGATCGTCGGCGGGCTCGACGTGACCGCGGCGGCCACGGCATCGGCCCGAACGTGCGCCCGGGCCTTCCGCAAGATCGAGAACGCGGCGAAGCCCGAGAAGGAGCTCGCAGCTCTGTTCGACGGCAAGGTCGACCAGGCGTGCGACCCCGCGGCGAATCCCAGGTTGACGCACGCGGCGGCGGACACCTGGACCGTCGGCAACGCGACGCTCGGCAGCGCGAGCATCGGCGGATACTGCCGCCACTTCGGCGGCAGCGGCAGCGTCGCGAGCTTCGCGGGGTGGCGCGACTGCCTGCGCTCGGCGACCGAGTGCCAGGCGCGCCAGACGATCGCCGTGCGCTGGCCGCGGGCGCTCGAGTACCTCGAGGCGCTGAAGGTCGCGCTGGCCGCTCTCCCGAGCGAAGCCGACGCGCTCGCGGCGCTCACGGCCTTCGACGCGGCTCTCGAAGGCCCGAAGGAGGACGACCGGCCCGAGGTGGACTGCGTGAAGCCGGTCGGTCTCCTGCAGACCGGCATGCAAGCTTGCGCCCCTCGACCGGCCGAGCCCGTCTCGGTCACCGCGTACGTGAGCTGCCTCGAGGTGACCTCCACCGGCCAGGACGGCTTCTACCGCACCGGAGTCGCCTTCGACCTGACCGACAACGGCGACGGCACGATCACCGATCACGTCACGGGCCTCACGTGGGAGAAGCTCGGCGACGACGGCGGCATCCACGATCTCGATCAGGCGGGCGACTGGGGCACCCTCACCGCTGCGCGGATCGGCCAGCTCAACGGCGCCGCGTTCGCGGGACACACCGACTGGCGCACGCCCAACCGGCGGGAGCTCGAGAGCCTCGTCAAGATCGGCTCGGGCGCTCCGGCGACCAGCGACGTCTTCGACACGGCCTGCACGCCCGGCTGCTCGCCGATCGCGTGCAGCTGCACCGCGTCCGCGCCGTATTGGTCCTCCTCGGTGTACGCGGCCGCTCCCTCCAACCGCTGGGTGGTCTCGTTCGCGGACGGCTCGCTCACGCACGTCGACAAGGGCGTCGACCTCTACCGCCACCGCGCCGTGCGCGGCGGCCTGGTGATCCCATGAACGGAAGAAGCGCTCTGGTCCTCGCCTGCCTCCTCTTGCCTGCGTCGGCGGCAAACGCCGCCGGCCCCGGCAGCAGCCTCGACAGGTGCCAAGCAAAGGTCTCCGCCGCGACGGCGAAGTACGTCGCCGACGTGAACAAGGCCGTCGCGCCGTGCCTCGACGCGATCTCGACGGCGGTCGTCGGGGGCGGCGTGTCCGTGAGCGCCGCCGCCAGCGGAAATGCGAAGTCGTGCGCGTCGAAGCTCCGGCTGCTGCGCAACACGAGCAAGCCCGATGCGCAGCTCGACCTGCGCCTGCGCGCGAAGATCGCGTCGAGCTGCGATCCGGCCGTCAACCAGCGGCTGCTGCACGACGCGTCGGCCATCTGGACGGTCGGGGCGACGACGCTCGGCGCCGCGAACCTCGCGGACTACTGCCGCGCGGCGGGCGGATCGAAGACGCTCACGAGCGTCGCGGACTGGCAGAGCTGCCTCGTCGCGGCGGCCGACTGCCAGGCGCGGCAGGCGCTCGCGCTGCGCTGGCCGCGCGCGCTCGAGTACCTGGCCGCACTCGATCCCGCGATCGCGGCGTTGCCGCCGACGCCCGAGACGGCGGACGCGCTCGCCGCCCTGCGTGCGCTCGACGCAGCACTCGAAGGGACCAGGGACGACCAGATTCCCGAGCTGACCTGCGCCCCGTCGATCGGTCTGGCGGCGACGGGACAGACCCGGTGCGATCAGGGCGACGGTACGCTCGGCACCTGTCCCGGTCCCGAGCCGGGCCAGGACGGAGATGCGCAGGCCGGAGCGCCCGCCCGCTTCACCGACAACGGCGACGGCACGATCACCGACCACGTGACTGGCTTGATGTGGGAGAAGAACAGCCGTGACGCGAGCCTGAACAATCCCGCGACGGCGAGCGGAACCTGGTTCGCTGCGGGCCTCGAGATCTTCCGGCTCCGCCCGGACTCGTTCCCCTTTCCGTTCAACCTCGGAGGATTCGCGGGCTACGACGACTGGCGGGCGCCGAACCGCCGCGAGCTCGAGAGCCTCGTCGATCTCGGTCGCCACGATCCCGCGATCGATCCGGTGTTCCACCACGACTGCGTGCCCGGCTGCTCGCTCGAGCAGTGCGCGTGCACGACGTCGGACCTCTACTGGACGTCGTCGCCTGCCGACGGCGCGAAGGCCTGGGCCGTCTCCTTCGCGGACGGCTCGGTCGTGCCGGTGGACTGGAACGAGACCTTGCGTGTGCGCGGCGTGCGCGGCGGCACCCCGCACTTCCCGATCGAGCCCGGAGCGCCGCACGCGGGCACGACGGACGTGAAGCAGCACTGGAAGCAGGAGTGCATCCCGATCGCGCTGACCGGCTACGACGTCGACGGCGGTTGCGCGGTTGGCGCGGAGATCGTGAGCTTCCCGCAGAACGGCTTTCTCACCGACTTCGCCGTCGGACCGGGCGGCGAGTGCAGCGCGCCCGGCGGCGACACCGCGCTCGTGACGCAGGGACACCACCGCTACCTGGGGATCGTCTGCTACGTGACGTTCAGCACGACCTTCACCGGCACCGATTCGTTCCAGTTCCGGGTCATCGATCGGCAGGGGAACGTGAGCGACCCTGCGATCGTCACGATCACGGTGTTCGAGAGCTAGGGACGATGCCCGGTCGCGCGCGGCGGCCGTGGCGCGTCTTCGCCGATCTCGATACCGAAGTCCGGCGCGGCGGGCGTCGGAGCGTCGCCGCGCCGTGCTCGGACGCGGCGCGCTGCTGCGTGCCCGCGCTCTCCGGATGTCGGCGTGAAGATCCTGCTCATCACACGTTCGCCGTTCTTCGGCGGTGCCGAGAGACAGCTGGTCGAGCTCGCAAAGGGCTTGCACCGACGCGGCCACCCGGTCCGGGTCGCGGTCGTCTACGGCGGCGGAGCCCTGGCGCAGGAGCTGCACGACGCCGGCGTGCCCGTCGTGAGCCTCGACAAGCGCGGGCGGTGCGGGGAGGATCGCGTCGCACCCGTTGCCTCGTCTCGCTGAAGTGCGGTCGGCGTATCCCCTCGACCCTCGCGCGGCTGCTCCACGATGTGCGGCCGATGTGCGAGGCGCGCGCCACCGGGCCCGGCAAGACTCGGTGAGTCGAACGAGCCAGACCGAGCTCGAGCGCGCCGAGCGAATCAGACCTCGCGCACGCCCTTCTCCCAGCCACACCGAGGGCAACGAATCGCGGTGAAGTTCGAGCCCACGCCCACGTTGAAATCGACCCCGCCGCAAGCCTTGCACGCCAGCGTCTTCACCGGGCTGCGGTCCCAGGGGGAGCTGACGTGGAAGAGCTGAACGTCGTGCTCCTCCGCCAGCTCGGGAACCGGATGGTCCCAGTAGTACGGGCTCTGAAAGTCCGCCCGGTCGGCGCGCTCGTCCGCGCGCAGCTGATCGAATTCAGGTGCCCAGAATGCGAGACCCACGCCGCTCCCTCCATCGAAGTCTGTGTGTACGGCCATGGTGGCCGTCGACCCAACGTCCACCAAAAGATCGGCAAGACTCCTCCTCGACATTAGAATCGATGCCGAGCGGCTCAGTCGGGGTGGTCCGCGTAGGTCGAGCGGCCTGCGCGCGAAGGGCTCCCCGACGCCTTGAGCTGAGTTGGTCCACGGGACGGGACCGCCGCGAAAATCCATTGCTGACGTCAGCTTCCGTGTCCGGTGGCACAGCCTCGAGCCTGACAGCCGCTGTCGTCAGGTCATGGCGGCGCATCCCCTCGCGGGCCCGAGATCATCGCCCGCAGTGCGCGTTCGCGCCTCGGCAGCTCGAGGCGCGGGACGAGATCGTCGGACGTGTCCCGCGGGTCCGCGTCGGGATCCGGCGACTGAGCGGCGGGACCTATCGTTGCTGCGGCTGGATGCGCTGCCGCGTCAGCTCGCGCAGGCGTGCACGCCAGTACACTGACCAGAGGTGAACGATGGCGACCGTGAGCGCGAACGCCGGGATCCATCCGAGCATCAACCCGAGGCCTGGTGACCAGGCAATCGCCACGAACCAGAAGGAGACCAGGAGGAGCACGATGAGAAACGGGGTGGGCTTCGCCAGCTCGTTCACCCGGGCGTCGTTCCACGACATCTCGTCGGTTCCGTGATTGTAGACGGCGATCCACCAGCCCTGATTCTTCTTCGCATCGGCTGGCGTCTGCGCCATCACGGCCGTGAGCTCGTGGCCGGGGCGGCAAGCGAGTTGACGGAACCCTTGGAGGTTCAACGACGTCTCGCTTCCGTCGCGGAGCCTGAGGATGATCTGATCCGTCTTCGTCGCGGACGACGTGATTCTCACGGGCTCGACGCAGATGTGCCCCGACGCCGGTGAGACGGTCACGGATCCGCCGCTGCCCGACACGCTATGCGCGAAGCCGGTCCCGTACGAGACGACTTCTCCAGTGGTTTCCGACAAGGTGATCTTCTCAGGATCCAAGGGGCCCCCGCTCTCGGCGTACGCTCTCGGCGCTCAGAGCTCGCCGATGATCTCCGCGCGCTGCTTCTCGTACTCTTTCGCCGTGATCACGTTCGTCTCGTGGAGCCGCTTGAGCTCGGCCCAGTCGCGACTCGACGTCGCGGTTGCTGGGAACGTGGCGATCACACCCCGCTCGACGTCGTCCGCGAGCTGGGCAGGACCATCGCGAGCGCGGCGTTGACGGCTTCGACCTGTGTCGACCCGAGCCGCAGCGTCAGGAGCGACGGCGCTGTGCGTCCCGACAGCGCGACCAGCGACGAGAAGTCGAGATCGCGGCTGGGGACGACGCGGCCTTCAGCTCGCGCAAAGTCAACGATCGCCGCATCCGCAGACGTCGATGCGAGGACGTCGCCAACGCGGGCGACGTCATGGCCCTGCGAGCGGAGGAACGTGCAGGTGCGCGGCGCGATGTTGACGTCGGCGAGGATCTTCACGCGACGGCGGACGTACGCTCGCTCGCGAGCCACCCGCCGTAGCGGGCGGACTGGAGCACGTCCTCGCGCTCCAGCTCCGGGTACTCGCGCAGGATCTCGTCCACGCTGTAGCCGTCGCCAATCAGCCGCAGGACGAAATCGACCGTGAGCCGAAGCCCGCGGATCGTCGGCCGCCCCTCGCAGACGCGGGGTTCGACGCGGATGCGATCAAGCGTCATGCCGAGCAAGGTAGACGGGCGCACCGGCATCGGCAACAACGGCCCAGAGCCGGTAGTGGGTCATTTGCAGGGTTCGCGTCAGGTCGGTCGCCGCGACAACCTGCGCTGCAATGAGCGGGCGTTCCCAGTACGTGGCGTGGCGTCGCGGCCCGCGGTGGATCCTGAACTTCGCCGCGCGCCTAGGTGGCGTTGGCGTCGGGGCGACTGCTCGGCGTCTAGCGTAAGTGCTTGAATTACTAGAGCCACCCGCCGGAATCGAACCGGCGACCTACTGATTACGAATCAGTTGCTCTACCAACTGAGCTAGGGTGGCCCACGCCTGCGCCGTCCGCTCACGCCGACCCGCGACGAGAGCGTCCGCCAAAGACCGGCTCTGGGTAGCGAACCCCTCCGGCCCCGGCAAGCACCCGCGGCCGGGCGTCGTCGGCACGACCACGGTCGTCCCCGCGTGTCCGGGACCATGACGACGACCGTCAGCCGTCGCGCCGCGCGACCACCAGCCACAGCGGATCCGCACCGACCGGCGACCGGTCCTCCACGACCGGCTCCGCCCACCCGCCCGCGAGCCGGAAGTACACCCCGACCCAGCGCGCGCGGTCCTCCATGTCGAGCACGCCCCACACCGCGACCGCCTTGGTCGGGAACGTCCGGTGCGACAGCGCGACGACGCACGACCCTCCCGGCGCGAGCACGCGCCGCACCGAGCGCAGCACCTCCACCGGCCGCACGAGGTACTGCATCGAGAACGCGTCGAGCATCACGTCGAAGGACGCGTCCGGGAACGGCAGCTCCGGATGCCGGTTCAGATCCTGCACGACCCGCGCGCCGAGCCGTGGATTCTGCGCGAGCTCGGCCGCGTTCATGCCGTGCCCGGTGACCGACGCGTACGCGACGTCCGCCGGCAGGTGGGACACCCACGACGACTGGAGATCGAGCAGCCGCGCACCGGCGGGAACGAGGTCGCGGTACGCCTCGCGCAGCGCCGCGATCGTCGCGTCGTCGACGTGCGTCACGAGCCGCGCCGGCGCGTAGAAGAGCGCGTCGTCCGACTCGTCCTGGCGCGCCATCAGGCGCGCGGGCAGCAGTCCCTCGAGCTTCATCGGCGCCGACACCTCTACTGCCCGCGCGCGCCGGCTGCTATCGGACACGCCGCATGGACGAGTCGAAGCTGCTCGAGCGCCTGCGGCTCATCGAGGCGCTGCACGCCGGCGCCACCAGCACCGGCGAGCGGATCGCCGCGGCCGAGGCGCGACGCCGTATCCAGGAGCGCCTCGCGACGATGGCGAAGGCGGATCCGCCGATCGAGTTCCGCTTCTCGCTCGCCGACGGCTGGTCGCGGAAGCTCTTCGTCGCGCTCTGCCGTCGCTACGAGGTCAAGCCCTACCGCTACCGCGGCCAGCGGCGCACGACGCTCATGCTGCGCGCGCCGCGCGGCTTCGTCGAGGGCACGCTGTGGCCCGAGTTCGATGCCCTGAGCCGCGAGCTGCGCGCGCACCTCGAGGAGGTCACCGACCGCCTGATCTCGTCCGCGATCCACGACGACGTCTCCGACGCGACCGAGGTCCCGGAGCCCGCCCGCCTCGGCGGCCACACGACCGGCGACTGACCCCCCGCAGGCGCGACCGTCCGCCGGGCGTCACGAGGGAGCGGCAGGCGCCGCCGGCAGACCGGCAGAGATGAGCGGGCTGCGGGTCGCGGATTGCCCCGCGGCGAACGCCGCGCAGCGCGCTGAGGACTCTGGCGAAGCGCAGCTTCGCCAGAGTGGAAGCTGAGCCGCGGGGCAATCCGCGGCCCGCAGCCCGCGCGCAAGTGGCACGCGGCCGGCCCGCAGCCCGCGCGCAAGTGGCACGCGGCCGGCCCGCAGCCCGCGCGCAAGTGGCACGCGGCCGGCCCGCAGCCCGCGCGCAAGTGGCACGCGGCCGGCCCGCAGCCCGCGCGCAAGTGGCATGGCGCCGGCCCGCGCCTTGGAACGCAAGCCGTCGCGGGATATGCAGCACCCGCACGGCGACGTCGAGGCACCGAGCGTCGCCCGGGGGTGATGCGATGCCGATGCAGACTCGAATCCGTCGAAGCACGTACGTCCTCGTCGTGCTCGCGCTCAGCGCGCTCGCCAGCGCGTGCTCGTCCGTCCAGGCGCGCTCGATCCACTTCGTCGGCCGCCCCGACTTCCCGCCCACCGACCCGGCGACGGTCGAGATCCTGCACCGTCCGCCGATGCGGCCGCACGAGGTGCTCGGACAGGTGGTCGTCGAGCCGCAGGGCAACCCGGGCCAGGCGGAGATCGAGCAGAAGCTCCGCGAGGAGACGGCCGCGATGGGCGGCAACGCCGCGGTCATCGTGCACGACCAGCTGCAGCGCGTCGGCTCGGTCTGGACCGGCGGTCCGTGGTGGGGCGGCGGGCAGATCCAGCCGGTGATGGGACAGGTGATCTCGGCGATCGTCGTGCACTACACGACGGACCGGCTTCCGTAGCTTGACGATCGCGCCGCTCGTCGTCGACGCCGACAGCCACGTCCTCGAGCCGCCGGACGTCTGGCAGCGGTACGTCGAGCCCGCGTACCGCGAGCGCGCGGTGCGGGTCGTGCGCGCCGTCGACGGACGCGACGTGCTGCTCGTCGACGGCAAGCCGGCGCGGCTCACGACGCCGGAGATGCTCGGCGACTTCGGCGGCATGGGCCGCTCGCTCGAGGAGCAGGCGACCGCCGCGCTCTCGGGCCGCTACGCCGAGAACGCTCCTGCCGCGGCGACCGATCCCGCGGCGCGCGTCGCGCAGCTCGACCGCGAGGGTGTCGCGGCGACGATCCTCTACCCGAGCCTCGGCCTGCAGTGGGTCGCCGAGAGCGACGACGCGGCGTACGTGCACGCGAACCTTCAGGCGTACAATCGCTGGCTCGAGGACTTCTGCTCGGGCAGCCATGGCCGGCTCGTCCCGGTCGCGCACCTCTCGCTCGGCGATCCGCACGCAGCCGCGCGCGAGCTGCGCCGCGCGGTCGCGGCCGGTGCGCGCGGCGGCTTCCTCCTGCCGTTCACGCTCGACGGCAAGCCGCACGGCCACCCGGACCACGATCCGCTGTTCGCGGCGGCGTGCGACCTCGGCGTGCCGCTCGGCATCCACACCGGCGTCGATCCCGTGTCGCGCGACCTCTACCGCCGCTACGACGGCCTGACCTGGCCCGACGCGATCCCCGAGGGCATCTGGTTCCTGCAGCTGATGTTCTCGCAGGCGGTCCAGCAGGCGTTCTCCACCTTCTTCCTGCACGGCACCTTCGACCGCTTCCCGGAGCTGAAGCTCGTCCTGCTCGAGGCCGGCGCGGGCTGGCTCGGCTTCTGGATGGACCGCATGGACGCGATGTTCGCGGGCGCTCTGCGCTTGACGATGCCGCTGCGCGAGCTGCCGTCGCACTACGTCCGCCGCCAGGTGTGGATCTCCGCCGACCCCGACGAGCGCGCGCTCGCGCACGTCGTCCCGTACGTCGGCGGCGACCGCTTCCTGTGGGCGAGCGACTACCCGCACAGCGACCACACCGCGGGCTACGTGGGCGACGTGCACGCGCTCGCGGCGGCGCTGCCCGACGAGGCGTCGCGCCGCGGGCTCCTCGGCGAGACCGCGGCGCGGCTCTACGGAATCGAGATCGCGCGACGCTGACACACGCGCGTGGCGCGCGCCTCAGCCGGTCGTGCGAGCGCCTGCGTCACTCGAGCGCCTGCAGCCCCCACGGCGGCGACGCGTTCACCAGCACGCCCGGCCGGCACTTGAACTTCACCTGGCGGAACTCCACGCCCGGCTTGTGCGCCGTCATCACGTACTCGCCCGGCGGCACCTGGATGTAGAGCACGCCGCCGTCGTCGCTGGTCTCGGTGCGCGTCGGGTCGGGCAGCACGCGCTCGTTGAAGTAGATCGGCCCGTGCGCCGGAGGCAGCGGCGGCTCGATGGTCACCGTCGCGCCCTCCTCGCCGTGCGCGCCGGGATCGTACAGCGACTTGCCGACGCGGGTCACGGTGGTCGGCATCTGGCAGAGGTTCTCGTCGTCGGGGACGATGCCGAGCAGTGCCGCGAGCGCCGCGTAGACGTCGTGCGTCACGCCCTGGAAGGTGATGCGCTCGAGTCCCTCGGGCGGCACCACGTGCGTGCCGGTCTGGATGAGGTGGTAGTCGGGGTGCTCCATCACCAGCGACACCTCGCTGCCGACCGGGACGCCGTCGAACACGAAGCGCCCGTCGGCGCCGGTGACCATGCGCTTCTCGGGGATCTCGAGAATCGACACCGTCGCACCCTCGATGCGACGCTCCTGCCGGTTGAACGGGATCGCGTCGCCGCTGACCGAGGCGGTCGCGGCGGGACCGTCGTCGGAGTCGCCGCACGCGGCGGCGAAGAACGAGCACAGGAGCAGGAGCGGAAGCGAGTGCGAAAGCGAGCGGACGCGAATCATGGTTCTCCTTGACTTGACGGTCGAGACGAGGCGGTCGCGCCTCGGACGGCGCTCACGCGCTGGACGGCGACTCACGCGTCAGACGGCGCTCACGCGGAAGCCGATGCGGGGAAAGTGGACGACGACGTCGCCGAGCTGGTCATCTTTACGCAGGATCGCGATCTCGTCTACGCAGGATCCGACGAGCGCGCCCACGACCGGATCGAAGGCGTAGTCGTCCGGGGTCACGCTGATTCGCGCCCCGACCACCAGCCCGCTGGGCTCGTGCGGATCGACGCCGCTCGCGGGCGCGGGCGTCGCGCGGCGCGCGATCTCCAGCGCCTCGGCGGGGTCGAGCGGCGTGCGCGTGCCCTCGCCCGTGGCGCGCAGGCGCTCGACCCAGGCCGCGACACGAGGAGCGTCGGCGATCATGCTCCTCGCCTGCGGCGCCACGCCGAGGAACCACATGGTGTGGAAGCACGCCGCGTCGGCCAGGCTGAACTCCTGCCCGAGCAGGTGCGGCCGGCCGTCGGCGAGCTGCGCCTCGAGCGTCGCGACGTAGGCGCGGAGCTGCTCGCGCGCGTGCGGCGCCAGCTTCGGGATCTCGCTGAAGTCGCGCCCGGGCATCATCCTGGTGCGGTCGTCCATGAACTCCTTGGGCACGAACGCGCCGATCTCGGCGAAGATCACGCTCACCGTGGCCGGGAAGACGAGCTTGTCCGCCCAGAGCTGCCACGCCTCGCAGGTGCCGACGTTGCCGCCGGGATAGATCGTCGGCTCCGGGTGCAGACGCTCGAGGACGCGCACGACGAGCTGCGTGTCGCAGTACACGTCGGCGCCGATCTGCAGCACGGGGATTCGCCGGTAGCCGCCGGTGAGCGGCAGCAGCTGCGGCTTCGGCATGATCGTCGGCTGCTCGACCGAGCACCACGCGAGGCCCTTCGCCGCCAGCACCTTGCGCACCTTCTCGGAGAAGGGTGAGGTCTCGTACTGGTGCAGGATCAGGGTCGTCGCGTCGGCCATGGTTCACCCCCAGGCCGCGCACGATAGCCGCCCGCACCGGGCCCGCAAACGGGCGCCGGCGTCACAGCCAGGAGCGCGGCACCGGCAGCCACTCGCGCAGCCGCACGAACGCGAGCGTCGCGGCGTTCACGGCGCGGGTGTTGTCGAAGCCGCGCAGCGCGGCCGGGCGCAGCGTGATCAGCGTGAGCCCGGTGCGGGCGTACTCCTCCGCGGTCATGCGGTGGTACTCCGCCGCCGCGACCTTGCCGAAGTAGCGCTCGGCGATCCCTTCGGTCGGGTCGTCCGCGCCCGCGACGATCGGGGCGAGCGCGACCGTGCCGTCGGCGAGCACGGCGCGGTACGGCGGGCGCTCGTCCTGGATCGTCAGGCAGACGCGCGGATCGCGGCGCAGCGCACGGTGCTTCGCCGAGCCGGTCGTGGTGGACATGAAGAACGCGCCGTCGCGGTACACGTACCAGATCGGCGCCTGTCCGGGACGGCCATCGGCGCGCACGTAGGCGAGCACGGCGATGCGCGGCTCGCGCACGAAGCGCTCGACGGTGCCGGGCGCGAACGCGGGCTGCCCGCCGAGCGCCGTGAACGGCAGGTCGTCGAGCCGGGAGGGGTGAGCGGACGAGCTTACGGTGTCAGCCATGGGTTGCGATCATGGGGCTTACGGCGTAAGCAAGTCAACGTGTCCGGAGCCGCGCGCAGGCCGCTGACGCAGGATCGCGTGGTCGCGGCCGCGCTGCGCCTCGCCGACCGCCGCGGGCTGGGCGCGCTGTCGATGCGCCGGCTCGGCGCCGCGCTCGGCGTCGAGGCGATGTCGCTCTACAAGCACGTGCCGCACAAGGCGGCGCTGCTCGATCTGCTGGTCGAGCGCGTGCTCGCCGGCGTCTCCCCGGCGCCGCCGGGTGCGAGCTGGGAGGAGCGCTTGCGGCACGTCTCGCGCGAGCTGCGCCGCGTCGCCTGCGCGCACCCGCACGTCTTCCCGCTGCTCGCGACGCGCATCCCGGCGACGCCGACCGCGCTCGCGCCGCTCGAGGCGTTGCTCGCGGCGCTCGCCGACGCGGGGCTCGACGACGACGCGGCGCTCGCCTCGTTCTGGACGTTCGTCGCGTGGGCCACCGGCGCGCTGCTCGCCGAGACCGCGGCGCTCACCGGTGCGGGCGCCGCGTCGCTCGCCCTGCCGGCGACGCTCGACCCGGTCGCATTCCCGGCCTTCGCGCGGCTCGGCGCGCGGGTGGCGAAGTGCGACTTCGCGACCGAGTACGAGGGCGGCCTCGAGCTGCTGATCGACGCGGTGCGCACGTCCCGCCCCTGACGTCGCGCCGCGCGCGCGACGTCGGCCACGCATCGCGTCTTCGCAGGAATCGCAGCCGGCGGGTCGCCGCATTCCCAAGCCTGCGAGCGGCGTCGCGGCGGAGCGCGCGAGATCGCGCGCCGGGGCCGGGCAGGGAGGGGCACATCGATTGCACCGTCGGCGAGGCAAGAATCGGAGGACGACGAGACGTGCACGAGCTGGCGTGCCATTACCTGATGCAGGAGGAGAGAGATCTCCCCGCGGGGCTCGACTGGCTGTCGCCGCGCGAGCACGAGCAGCTGTCGCACGTCGCCGCGGGCGCGCACGTTCGTGACTGGCTGGTCGGGCGCTGGACCGCGAAGCGCGCGGTCGCCGCCCGACGCGTACCGGGCGCGCCGCTGCCGCTCGGGCGCATCGAGATCCTCGCCACCCCCGACGGGGTGCCGCAGGTCTTCGTCGGCGCCGTCGCGGCGCCGTACTGCGTCTCGATCGCACCGCGCGCCGGCCGGGCGCTGTGCGTGCTCACCGCCCTCGGCAACGCGGCGGGCTGCGACCTGCAGGTGGTGGCGCCGCACGACGTCGTGATCGCGGCCGGCAGCTTCACCGACGAGGAGCTGACGCTGCTGCGGACGACCTCGGGCGCCGCGCGCGACGCGCTGGCGACGGCGCTGCGCAGCGCGAAGGCGAGCGCGCTCAATCTGCTCCGGGAAGGGATGCGGTTGCCGGCGGCCGTGGCCGAGGTGGCGCTCGGCGAGTGGTCGGACCGCGAGGCCTGGGCGCCGCTCGTGGTCGAGAGCCCGGAGCATCGCTGCCTCTTGCCCGGCTGGTGGCGCCCGGTCGACGACCTCGTCCTGACGGTGGTCTCGGCCGCTGCGAGCGGCGCACCGCGCGCACTCGATCAGCCGCAGGAGGCGGCGGAGGAGGATCCATGAGCGTCCACTACGAGCGCTTGAGCGCGCTCGACGCGTCGTTCCTCGAGATCGAGGACCCGAGCACGCACATGCACGTCGCGGCGACCTTGCTCTTCGAGCCCGGGCCGCTCGCGACCCCCGAAGGCGGTCTCGACGTCGAGCGGCTGCGCGCCTACATCGAGTCGCGCCTGGTCCACATCCCACGCTACCGGCAGCGGCTCGCGTACGTTCCGCTCGAGCACCACCCGGTGTGGATCGACGACGACCGCTTCAACGTCTTCTACCACGTGCGGCACACGAGCCTGCCGAGGCCGGGCGGCGAGCGGCAGCTGAAGCGCCTGTGCGGCCGCATCCTGTCGCAGAAGCTCGACGCGACGAAGCCGCTGTGGGAGATCTGGGTGGTCGAGGGGCTCGAGGGCGGGCGCTTCGCGCTGGTGGCGAAGACGCACCACTGCATGATCGACGGCGTCTCCGGCGTCGACCTGCTGACGGCGATCCTGTCGCCCACCGCCGACGACGCCTTCGTCCCGTGCACCGCGTGGACGCCGCGTCCGGCGCCGAGCGGGCGCGAGCTCGTGGCGAGCGAGATCCGGCGCCGTGCCGCGATGCCGCTCGACGTCGCGCGCGCCGCGGCGCGGGCCATCGGCGATCCCGCGCACGCGCTGAGCAGCGCGCTCGAGACCGCGACCGGCTTCGTCAACGTGCTCGGCGAGAGCGCCAGCGCGGCCGACGCGACGCCGCTCAACCCCGACCGCATCGGACCGCACCGGCGCTTCGACTGGCTGCGTCTCGACCTGAACGAGGTGAAGGGGGTGAAGCGCCGCATCGGCGGTACGGTCAACGACGTCGTGCTGGCGACGGTCGTCGGCGCGCTGCGCCGCTACCTGCCGGCGCGCGGCGTCGCGCTCGACGCGATCGACTTCCGCGCTCTCGTGCCGGTCAGCGTGCGCGCGAGCGTCGAGCGCGGCCGGCTGGGCAACAAGGTCTCGCAGATGATCACGCGTCTGCCGCTCGACGAGCCCGATCCGTACCGCTGTCTGCAGCGCGTGACGGCGATCACCGAGCGGCTCAAGCGCTCGCACCAGGTCGAGGCCAGCGAGTGGCTCGAGGATCTCGACGACTGGGCCGGGCTCGGGCTGATGTCGCAGGTGATGCGGCTGAGCGCACAGCGACGTCTCTTCAACCTGGTCGTCACCAACGTGCCCGGACCGCCGGTGCCCCTCTACCTGCTCGGCGCACCGCTCCTCGCGCCGTATCCCGGCGTCCCGCTGTTCACCAACCAGGCGCTCGGCATCGCGCTCTTCAGCTACTGCGACGGACTCTACTGGGGGCTCAGCGCCGACTGGGACGCGGTGCCCGACCTGCACGAGCTCGTCCTCGCCGTCGAGGATTCGTTCGCCGACCTGGTCGCGGTCCAGTAGCGCGCGACGCACGCGAGGGCTTGGGTTTGGTGGGACGGTTGCGGTAGGTTCGAACGATGGCCCTATCCGGCGAACAGGCATTGCTTCAGGACTCGCAGGGCACGATCGACGGCTGGCTCCACCCCGATTTCGACGGTGTGGCGGCGGCCCTGCGATCCCAGCTCAAGGGCTATCCCGGGGGCGCTGCGGTGTGCGTGTACCACCGCGGACGCTGCGTCGCCGATCTCTGGGGCGGCACGCGCAACCGCCACGGCGCGCCGTGGACGCACGACACCATGGCGCCGAGCTTCTCGACGACCAAGGGCGTCGCCGCCACCTTGCTGCACATCGCCGTGAGCCGCGGGCTGCTCGACTACGACGACCGCGTCGCTCTGCACTGGCCGGAGTTCGCGCAGGGCGGCAAGGAGAACGTCACCGTCCGCCACGTCCTCGCGCACCAGTCGGGCCTCTACCACATCCGCCAGATGATCGATCGCGCGGACCGCATGCTCGACTGGGACTACATGGTCCACGCCATCGAGCGCGCCGAGCCGATCCACGAGCCGGGTACCCGCACGGGCTACCACGGCCTCACCTTCGGCTTCATCGTCGGCGAGATCCTGCAGCGCGTGACCGGCCGGCCGTTCTCGCGCCTCGTGCAGGACGAGCTGGTACGCCCGCTCGGCCTCGACGGCATGTACGTCGGCGCGCCCGACGAGGCTCTGCCGCGCGCGGCCGAGCTGCTCTGGCCCGAGAGCAACCTCATGACGCCGGTGAACGTCCTCGGGCAGGGCGGCATCGCGGGCTCCCTGCTCGCCGGCGGGGCCGGCGCGGTGCAGGCGGTGCTGCGCCTCTTCGGCTTGCAGCTCGACGTCGGCAGCATCCTCGACGCGCTCGCGCCCAACGGCATCAGCAGCTTCGACTTCGGCGGCGCCGACACGCTGCGCGCCGCGATCCCGGCGGCGAACGGCCTCTTCACCGCGCGCTCGCTGGCGCGCATGTACGCGGCGCTCGCGGGCGGCGGCGAGCTCGACGGCGTGCGTCTGCTCTCCGCCGCGACGCTCGCACGCGCGACCGAGCAGCAGGAGCCGGTCGCGGGTCGCGTCGTGATCCCCTTCGACATGCGCTGGCGCCTCGGCTACCACGGCGTCGCCACCACGCGGGGGATCCCGAAGCAGGCCTTCGGTCACTTCGGCTTCGGCGGCTCGGGCGCGTGGGCGGACCCGCGACGTGACCTCGCCGTGGCGCTGATCGTCAACAGCGGCCTCGGGACGCCGTTCGGCGACATGCGCATCCTGCGCATGAGCGGTGCGGCGCTCGCCTGCGCGTCGCTGCGCTCCGGTCCGCGCGTCCGCAGCAGCGATGCTGCGGCGCTGGTCTACGCGCCGACCGCGCCCGCCTGAGCGCTGGCGCGCCGGTCACGCTCGACGGGGCGGCCGGCGCGCTGCTTCACGCGTCGTCGCGTGCCGCGTGCGCCGCGGCGCTGCGCGCGCGACCACGGCGGGCGGGCGTGACGGGTGCGTCGGGCGCCGGAGCGGCGACCGCCTCCGTCGTCGTCGGCGCATCCGTCGCGGGTGGCTCGGGCGCCGCGGATGGCTCGGGTGCCGCGGTTGCGACGTCCGGCTCCGGCGGTAGCGCGACACCCGACGCCGCGAGCGTCGCCGCGAGGTGGCCGACGAAGTCGTCCTCGGCGAGCTGCGCGATCGCGCGGCGCACGGCGCGCTCGTCGCGCAGCAGGGCGCGGCGCCGCGACGCCCGCAGGGCGCGCAGCTCGGCCGCGAGCAGCGGCCGTGCGCGCTCGAGCGCACGGTCGATCTCGGGACGCAGCGTGTCGTCGAGAACGACGTCGTCGTGGAAATCGCCGAGCCGATCCTGCACCGCGCGTAGACGGCGCACGACCCCCGTTCCGCCGTCGCCGAGATAGGGCGCGACGATCTCGAGCGTGTAGCGGAGCTTCTTCGCGGCGATGCGCACGGCGTGCAGCGCCTCGCACGCGCTCTCGCTGCCCACCTCGTCGGGCAGCGAAGGCGCGCTCACGTCGCGCGCCTCGTCGAGCACGTCGCGTGCGACGGCAGCGAGCAGCGCGGCGATCGGCGGATCGGCGAGCGGCTCCACGCCGTCGTCGCCGTCCGTCGTGCCGCTCCCGGTGCCCGCGGCCGCGTCGCCGTCGAACGGCAGCGGGCGGGCGAGCTGCGTGGTGAGCCGGCGGAGGCGCCCCTCGAGGCGGTCGAGGTCCACCTTCGCAAAGCGCGCCATCATGCGTGCCCGCGCGCGGCTGCGACGCCGCGCGAGGCGCGCATCGACGCACTCGATGGCGAGCGCGCGCTGCGGCGACGCGGTCGACGCGAGCTCGGCCAGGCGGATGCGCAGCACGTCGAGCTCGCGCACGCGGCCGAGCGCGCGCGTCAGCCGGCGCACCGCGGGTGCCACGCGTCCGACCGCGCCGGCGTCGAGCCACGGCGCGAACAGCGCGAGCGAGGCGCGCAGCCGCCGGGTCGCGACGCGCATGTCGTGCACGCCCTCCGGATCGCGTCCCTCGACCGCCGCGGCGACGTGCGCGAAGATCTTCGCGCGCTGCTCGTCGATCACCTGGACCGCGCGCAGGCGCACGGTCGCTGCGGGGGCTTCGCTCTCGGGCGGGGACGCTCCGTGCCGACGCTGCGCTGCCACGACCGGTGACTACCGGTTGCGCGGGCGCTTTTGAAGGGCGCGGCGGATCAGGTGAAGCGCTCGCGGCCGCGGCGGCGCAGCTCGGCCACCGCGCGCTTCACGTCCTGCGCGCGGTCCTTCGGGCAGACGAGGACGCCGTCGGGCGTGGTCGCGACGATCACGCCGTCGAGCCCGACCACCGCGACTGCCATCGCGTCGGCGCCGGGCTCGTTGAAGACGATCGAGTCGTGCACGTCGACCAGCACGGCGTCGCCGACCACGACGTTGCGCTCGGCGTCGGGCGTGCGCGTGCGCTCGAGCGCGTCCCATGCGCCGACGTCGTCCCACGGGAAGTCGGCCGGCACGACGTACACGTTGCCCGCGCGCTCCATGAGGCCGATGTCGATCGACACGTCCTCGAGCGGCAGGAACACGTCGCGCAGGCTGCGACCGCCGCGTCCGGCGAGCGCGTCGACCATCGCGCGCTCGGCGATCTCGAGATCGGCCATGTGCTTCGCGAGGCCGCGCACGAGGCTCGAGACGCGCCAGAAGAACATGCCGCTGTTCCAGTAGTGGTGTCCCGAGCGGGCGTACGCGCGCGCGATCGCCTCGCTCGGCTTCTCGCGGAAGCGCAGCACGCGCAGCGGCTCACCCGCGGGCGGCGGCGCTGCGCCGGATGCGGCCGGCGCGACCTCGACGTAGCCGTAGCCGGTCTCGGCGCGCGTCGGCACGACGCCGATCGTCACCAGCGCGTCCTCGCGCGCCGCGAAGTCGAGCGCGCGCGCGACCGTCGTCCGGAAGCGGTCGGGGTCGCCGATCTGGTGGTCGGCGGTGAGCACCGCCATCACCGTTTCCTCATCGCCGTGCCGGTGCTCGAGGTGGGCCGCGGCGAGCGCCAGGCAGGCGGCGGTGTTGCGCTTCTCGGGCTCGGCGAGGACGTTCTCGCGCGGCAGCGACGGCAGCGCCTCGGCGATCGGCTGCGCCAAGAGCTCGCTGGTCGCGATCAGGATCTGCTCCTTCGGGATCAGCGGCGCGATGCGCTCGATCGCCTCCTCGATCATCGACAGGTCGGGGTCGGTGAGGCGCAGGAGCTGCTTCGGGCGGGCGCGGCGGCTGGCGGGCCAGAAGCGCTCGCCCGAGCCTCCGGCCATGATCACGGCGTAGCGACGCATCCGGCTTCCCTACCACGCGCGGCGCACCGGTCGCGACGGGCGTCGTTTCGGCTGTCGCGCGTCGTTCCGTCACGGGCGCCGTTTCGTCGGTTCGATGCCGAGCGACGTGCGTCGGCCGCCCGGGCGGGACATGTGCTGCGGCGGCTGAGCGGCGTTCGGCCCGCCGCTCAGCTTCCACGCCGGCGAAGCTGCGCTTCGCCGGCGTCGTCAGCGCGCTGCGCGGCGTTCGCTGCGGTCCGAACGCCGCTCCGCCGCCGCGCGAGACTTGCAGGCGGGCGGCCTCGACGGCTGCGTCGAGGGACGAGTCGCGCGGCGCGCCTCGGCGCGCGCGTTGCCAGGCGCGGGGCAGGGCGCGAGCAGCGGGTTGCGAGGTGGGTGGCCAGAGACCGAGCAGCGGGCGCCGCCCGCCAACCGACCCGCTGCGCCTTCGAGGCACGCACGACCACGCACGCGCACGGACGCGTTGACGCTCGCGTCGCGGCGTGCGACCGAAACGGCATGGACGAAGCCACCCGCAAGCTCGCCGCGCTGCTGCTCGAGCGCTCGTTCCTCGAGAACCACGAGAAGCCGTTCCTCCTCGCGTCGGGCAAGACGAGCCCGTTCTACTTCGAGTGCTCGCTGACGACCACGTGGCCGGCCGCGATGCCGCTCATCGGCGAGCTCGTCTTCGAGCGCATCCGCGGCAAGGTGCGCGCTGTCGGCGGCCCGACCATGGGCGCCGACCCGATCGCCGCCGCGGTCGCCTACTACAGTGCCGGAACCGACACTCCGATCCCGTGGTTCAGCATCCGCAAGACGGCCAAGGACCACGGCACCGGCGGCTTTCTCGAGGGCAGCGCGCCCGCGCCCGGCGAGCCGGTTGCGCTGGTCGACGACGTGCTCACGCGCGGCGGCGCGATGCTCGACGGGCTGCGCGCCGCGAAGGAGGCGGGGCTCGCGGTGCGCACCGCGGTGGTGATCCTCGACCGTCAGGAGCAGGACGGGCGCGCGCGGGTCGAGAGCGCGTGCGCCGAGGTCGGTGCGGAGTTCGTCGCGCTGCTCACCAGGTCGGACGTCGACGCGGTGCGCGCCGCGCGCTAGCGGCTGACGGATGGGCCTCGAGATCGAGCGCGAGTCCTTCACCGAGGACGAGTACGAGCGCTTTGCGGCGCGCCTGCGTGATTGCCTGCAGGCGCTCGCCTCGGTGCTCGAGCGGCCAGGCTTCGGCGGCGGCCCCGCTACGCTCGGCGCGGAGCTCGAGTTCTCCCTGATCGACGACGCGCAGCGCCCGTCGCCGTGCAATCGCGCGCTGCTCGAGGCCGCGCGCCACCCGCGGCTCACGCTCGAGGCGGACCGCTTCGACCTCGAGGCCACGACCGCGCCGGTGCCGCTCGCCGGGCGTCCGTTCAGCGCGCTCGCAGCCGACGTCGAGGCGACGCTCGCGGCGGTGCGCGCGGTCGCGAGCCCGCGCGGCGTGCGTCTCGCGACCGTCGGCATCCTGCCCACGCTCACCGAGCGGGACCTGCAGGCGGGCGCGCTCACCGACAGCCCGCGCTATCGCGCGCTGTCCGCGGGGCTGCGCCGGCTGCGCGGCGCGACGCCGTTCCGGCTCGCGATCGACGGCGAGGACGAGTCGCTCGCGGTCGCGTGCGACGACGTGACCTTCGAGGGTGCCACCACCTCGTGGCAGGTCCACCTGAAGACCGCGCCCGGCGACTTCGTCGCGGTGTACAACGCAGCCCAGGTCGCGGTGGCGCCGGTGCTGGCGGTCGCCGCGAACTCGCCGCTGTTCGTCGGCCGCAGGCTTTGGGACGAGACGCGCATCGCGCTCTTCCGGCAGGCGGTCGACGAGCGCATCGACGCCGACCCCGACGACTGGCGCGCCGCGCGGGTCACCTTCGGCCACGGCTGGCTCCGCACCGGCGCGCACGAGACCTTCGCCGAGAGCGTGGCGCTGCACCCGCCGGTGATCCCGATCGTCGGCGACGAGGAGCCGCTCGCGGCGCTGCGCGCCGGGCGGGTGCCGTCGCTCGCCGAGCTGCGCCTGCACCAGGGGACGGTCTGGCGCTGGAACCGGCCGGTGTACGACCCCGCCGGCGACGGGCACGTACGGCTCGAGATGCGCGCGCTGCCGTCCGGGCCGACGATGCTCGACATGCTGGCGAACGCGGCGTTCCACGTCGGTCTCGTGCTCGCGCTGGCGCCCGACGTCGAGCGCACCCTGCACGCGCTCACCTTCGGTCAGGCGCGGCGCAACTTCTACGCGGCGGCGCGGCTCGGCATCGACGCCGAGCTGCTGTGGCCGTCGGAGAGCGCGCCGTCGCCGCGGCCCGTGCCGGTCCTCGAGCTGGTGGAGCGACTCCTGCCGCGCGCGCACGACGCGCTGGTCGCGCACGGCGTCGCGGTAGACGAGTCCGAGCGGCTGCTGCGCGTGATCGAGGGCCGCGTCGCGCGGCGCGTCAGCGGGGCGCGCTGGCAGGCGCGTACGCTCGCCGCGTGCGAGCGGACCGCGTCGCGCGGTGACGCCATCCACGCGATGTTCGCGCGCTACCTCGAGCTGTCCGCGGGCGGCGCTCCGGTTCACGAATGGCCGCTCGCGACCTGATCGCGGTGCGTCCGGCGCCGCGCGGTGCCGCCGCGCCGGCGAGCGCGGAGGACCTGCTGCGCGCGCTCGGCGGCCCGGCGCTGCTGGTTGTCGAGGGGCGCGATCCGACGCGCACGCGGGGCGTCGCGACGCTCCTGCACGGTAACGAGCCGTCCGGGATCCGCGCGCTCGCCGCGTTTCTGCGCTCCGACGCGGTGCCGGCGACGCGCGTCGTGTGCCTCGTCGCGGGCGTCGAGGCGGCGCTCGAGCCGCCCGGCTTCGCGCACCGCATGCTCGACGGCCGGTGCGACCTGAACCGCTGCTTCCGTCCGCCGTGGGACGGCGCCGACGGCGCGCTCGCACACGAGGCGCTCCGCCTGCTGCGCGAGGCCGGCTGCGAGGCGCTGGTCGACCTGCACAACAACACCGGCCGCAACCCGACGTACGGCGTCGCGACCGGCGTCGACGCGGGGCGGCTCGGGCTGATCGCGCTGTTCGCGGACCGTCTCGTGGTCACGGACCTGCGCCTCGGGTCGCTGATCGAGGCGACCACCGACGACTTCCCGACCGTCACCATCGAGTGCGGGCGCGCGGGGGATCCCGCCGCCGACGCCGCCGCGCTCGACGGCCTCGAGCGCTACCTGCTCGCGCCGCACGTCGAGACCCGCCGGATGCCCGAGCGGCAGATGACCGTGCTCGCGGAGCCGGTGCGGGTGCGCGTCCTGCCCGGGATGAGGCTCGCCTTCGGCGAGGTGCCGCTGCCGGGCGCCGATCTGACGCTGGTGTCCGACATCGACCGGCACAACTTCGTCCCGGTGCTGCCCGGCGCGCCCGTCGGCTGGCTCGGCTCGCACGGTCGCTGGCCGATCGAGGCGCGCGGCGCCGACGGCGAGGACGTGTCGCGCGACCTCTTCCACGCGGTCGGCGGGCGCCTCGAGACCCGGCGCGGTCTCGTGCCGATCATGATGACCACCGACGTCAACGTCGCCCGCGCCGACTGCCTGTTCTACGTCGTGCAGCAGCGCGAGCAGGTGGGCGGATGAGACGCGCACGCATGCGACGCTCGGGACGCGCGCTCGCCGGCACCGTCGCGCTCGCCGTGGCGACGGCGCTGCTCGCCGCGGGGCTCGGCGCCGCCGCGCCGCGGCCGGGTGAGGAGATCGCCGGCAAGGTCGTCAAGGTGAAGGACGGCGACAGCATGGACCTGCGGCGCGGCGGCGAGAACGTCGGCGTGCGCGTGTTCGGCGTCGACAGCCCGGAGCGCGGCCAGCCGTGGTCGTCGCGTGCCCGCTCGTTCACCGCCGCCCTGGTCGGCAACCAGGACGTGGTGGTGGTCGTGAAGGACGTCGACCGCTACGGCCGCATCGTCGGCGACGTCAAGCTGAAGGACGGGCGCGACCTCGGGCGCGAGCTGCTGCGCGCGGGGCTCGCCTGGTACTACCACCGCTACGCGAACGACCCCGCGCTCGAGAAGCTCGAGGGCGAGGCCCGTGCCGCGAAGCGCGGGCTGTGGAGCGAGCCCCGTCCGGTGCCGCCGTGGAAGTTCCGCGCGGGCCAGCGCGAACCCGGGCGCGACCGCCGAGCGAACGCGCTCGACCGGCCGGCGCACGCTGCCCTCAGCTCGGTGGGGTCCCGAAGGTGAGGCCGACGTCGTCGAAGCGGACCGTGCCACCCGGCTTCGCGTAGAGGATCTCGACGCGGACCTTCTTCCACGGCTCGCTCGTCACGATGGTCTTGCTGGCGGTCTCGAACGGGTGCGTGCCGGGTGCGAACGCGATGCGCTTCACCTGCTGCGAGCCATCGACGTGCGTGACCGTCGCCTGCACGCGGTAGGCGCCCGGCGCGAACGGGACGTCCTTCGCACGGCTCGACGCCGTCAGCACGAGGACGTCGCCCGCGCTGCCGTCGACGCGGAGCACCTGCTCGAGACGCTTCATCTTGCCGCTGCCCGACAGAACGAGCGTGCAGTCGAACGGATCGCCGCAGAGCTGGCCGTCGCCCGCGCCGAGGCCGCTCGGCTTCCAGCTCGCGAGCGGACCCGAGCCGCCGTCGGTGAGCTCGAACGCGGGGTTGCGCACGAGCTGCATCGGGAAGCAGGCCTCGGGCGGCGCGGTGAGGAAGCCGCTGAAGTCGTAGGTCGGATCCACCGAGTCGCCGCCGCCGGGCCCGGCGCCCGACGGCCCCGAGGAGTGGCCCCACCAGCTGGTCGTCGCCGTCTGCGCCGGCGGGTCGTTGTTCGCCACCGCGACGTCGGAGTTGTCGAGGAAGCAGCTCCCGTCGATCGTCACGGCGTCGGCGAGGTTGCGGTCGTTGTTCACCGCGCCGCCGGAGATCGCGCCCTGGTTGCGGAGAAAGACGCTCCCGACGACGGTCGTGGTGCCGTTCAGGTTCTGGATCCCGCCGCCGCGTCCGGTGCCGACGGCGTTGTCGGCGAACGTCGAGCTGCCGATCAGCAGCGTCGAGCCGGCCGCGGCGTTGCAGATCCCGCCGCCGTTCAGCGCGGTGTTCTTCGTGAACTCGCTCCCCGTGACCGTCGAGGTCCCGGTGCCGACGAACGTGATGCCACCGCCGCAGTCGCTCGCCGAGCCGCCGCTGATCACGATCGCATCGAGGTCGGCCGAGCCCGCGACCGTCATCACCTTCTGGCCCGACACCGTCTGCCGGATGATCGATCGCGCGCCGAGCCCGGATCGGATGTCGACGTCGGGGTCGGCCGCGTTGTCGGCGACGTCGAGGTCGCCGCCGAGCGGGTCGTCGGCCGGCAGCGCGGGTGCCGCGAGCGTCAGAGCGTAGGTCGCGCCGCCGGCCAGCGCGATCACGTCGGTGCTGGCGTTCGCGCCGGCGGGGCACGCGTCGAACGCGGTGTTGGTGTTCGCCGCGACGATCGCCTCGCGAAGCGAGCAGTCGCCGTCCACGCTGACCTCGTCGTCGGTGGTCGTCACCGCGATGATGGCCGCGAGGGCCGAATCCGGCGGCAGCGCGCTCGCCAGGGCCAGCGCCAGCGCGGGGGCGACGAGCGCGGTCGGCAGGGCCCGGATCCGGGCGATCGTCTGCGGTCGGGGAGGCGTGTCGTGGACGGGCATGTGCGTTCGTTCCTTTCCGGGGTCGGAATCCCGCCCCGCAGCCATGCTCTTACCGGCGTCGCCGGCGCCCGGTCCTAAACGAACGGTAAAGAAGCGGTTAGGTTGACCGCGTGGCGGCACGGCGATACGGGCGCCCGATGCGCCAGCACGTCGCGATCGTCGCCGCCGTCGCCGTCACGCTCGCCCTCGCAGGCCCCCGCCTCGCGGCGGCCGAGCCTCTCGCGGTCGGCGGCCCGGCGCCCGCGATCTCGCTCGAGGACCAGCACGAGGTTCGCGGCGGCACCGGGCCAGAGGTGCGCATCATCGTCCTGAGCCGCGACATGGCCGCCGGAGACGTCGTCAAGGAGGGCCTCGCCGGCATGGACCAGGCCGCGCTCGACCTGCGCGGTGCGATCTACGTTGCCGACATCAGCGGCATGCCGAGCATGATCGCGAGCATGTTCGCGATCCCGAAGATGCGCGACCGCTCGTACCGCGTGTTCCTCGACCGCGACGGCGCCGCCACGCGCGACTTCCCGTACACCGAGGGCCGCCCGACGGTGGTCTTCGTCGAGTCCGGCAAGGTCACGCGCGTCGTCGAGCCGGCGAGCGGCGACGAGCTGCGCACGGCGCTGCAGCCGTAGCACGCGGCCGCGCGGGCACCCGTCGACACGTCAGGCGCCGCAGAGCTCGTTCTTCAGCAGCGTCCCGGGCAGCGCGCCGGTGTGCGCGCCGCCGCGCATCAGCACCTTGCCGTTGACCACCGTCGCGTCGTAGCCGACCGAGCCCTGCGTGAGGTGCGGCGCACCGGCGGGGAACTCGTGCCGCAGCTCGGGCAACGTCAGGTCGAGCTTGTCGAGGTCGATGACGTTGATGTCGGCGAACGCGCCGTGGCGCAGCAGCCCGCGATCGCGGATGCCCCACATCAGCGCGGGGTCGAAGGCGAGCTTGCGGATCGCGCGCTCGATCGGGAAGAGCTTCTTCTCGCGCACCCAGTAGGCGAGCAGGAAGGTCGAGTAGCTCGCGTCGCAGGTCTGGCTGGTGTGCGCGCCCGAGTCGCCGAGGCCGATGCCGGTGAGCGGGTGCGACAGCATCGCCGCCGCCGCGTCGAGGTCGGGGTTGAACAGCGGCACCAGGAAGAAGCCCTTGCCGCCGGTGGTGAGCAGGTGGTCGAGCACGACGTCGCCGACCTCTTTCCCGGTGCGTGCCGCGATCGCGACGATGCTGCGCTCGGGGTCGGTCTCGTAGGCGTCGACGCCGCGGCCGACCAGCGGGAACACGTGCTTCAAGGTCGCCATGCCGCCGAGGATGTCGCCGGTGCCGCCGCGCAGGCTCTCGAGCAGCGACGCCCGGCACGACGGGTCGCGCAGCGCCGCGAGCTGCTCGTCGAGCGGCTTGCCCAGCAGGTCGAAGCCCGCCGGGAACATGGTGAGCGGCGAGATCGACGTGCCGAGGCCCATCAGGATGCCGACGCTGCGCACCGCGACCTGCGGCACGAGGCGCGCGCCCCGCGCCGCCGCACGCTCGACCTTGTCGAGGATGCCCTTCCACACGTCCGGGTAGGCGAGGTTCTGGATCAGGCCGAAGCTGATCGGCCGCGCGCTCTCGAGCGCGACCGGCAGCATCCACTCGTAGTCCTTGTCGAAGCCCTGCGCGTCTTCACCGGCGGCGCCGAGCGGCACGATCTCGAACACGCCGCTGCCGTAGTCCGCGAGCGCGCGCGCGATCGTGTCGAGCTCGCGGCGGTCGGCGAAGGTGCCGGGGACGGGATCCCACGCCGGCGTACGGTGCATGGTGGTGCGGCCGCTCGCGAAGCCGAGCGCTCCCGCCTTCATCGCGTCGACGATCGCGCGGTGCATGAGCGCGAGCTCGGCGTCGGACGCGGGCGCGTCGGTGGCACCCTTCTCGCCCATCGCGAAGATGCGCAGCGGCGCGTGGCTCAGGTGCGCACCGATGTTGATGCCGAGCTTCACCTGCGCGATGTGCGCGAGGTACTCGGGGAAGCTCTCCCACTTCCAGTCGATGCCCTCCTTCATGGCGGCGCGCGGGATGTCCTCGACGCCCTCCATGAGGAACATCAGGTAGTCGCGGTCGGCGGGCTTGCAGGGCGCGAAGCCGACGCCGCAGTTGCCGACGATCGCCGAGGTGACGCCGTGCTGGTTCGAGGGCGAGCCGAGCGGGTCCCAGGTGATCTGCGCGTCGAGGTGCGTGTGCACGTCGACGAAGCCGGGCGTGACGATCTTGCCGCGCGCGTCGATCTCGTCGGCCGCGGGGCCGGTGTGCTTGCCGATCGCGGCGATGCGCTCGCCCTGCACGACGACGTCCGCCGTGTACGCCGGACCGCCGCTGCCGTCGACGATCGTCCCCCCGCGGATCACGAGATCGGCCTTCATGGTGCTGCTCCTTCGCGCTCGTCCGACGAGACGGTCGAGAACGTCGATCGACGCCGCCCCGGCGCGGCGCGCTGTACCGCACGTTACAGCGATTCGCTCCTGCGACGCCAGCTACCGCGGCAGGTCGCGGACGACGCGCTGCCAGGCGGCACGGGCGTGCTCGCTCAAGCGCGAAAGGTGCCCCTCGACCGCGTCGTGCCAGTCGTCGCGGCCGAGCGCGGCCGTCGCCCCGGCGAGCGCGAGGACGTCGTTCAGGTCGTGCGGCGCCCCGGCCTCGAGCTTCAGGAGGACGAGCCCGACCGCGGAAGCGACCGGAGCGGCGAGCCAGGGCTCGCGCACCGCCGTCTCGACGGCGACCGACATGGCGTGACCGCGTCCGACGAGGAGGTCGTGCGGCGGGTTCGACGGCCAGCGAACGAGCCCCGCGAGCGGATCGTCGGCGTCGCCGGTGCGGATCTCGGGCGCATGCGACGCGTCCGCCCAGTGGGCGCGGTCGAGCACGCGAGCGTCCATCGTGAGCAGATCGACGTCGGCGGTGTAGCGCGCGTAGCCGTGCGCGGCGAGCGCCACGCCACCGATGACGCAGTACCGCACGCCGTGCCGGTCGAGGTGGTCGAGGAGCGAGCGGTCAAGCACGCTCGATCCCGAGCGCCTCGTCGAGGACGCGCGACCGATGCCGTCCGCGTTGCAGGATCCGCTCGTGCATGCGGCGCGCGTCCTCGAGGGTCGCTCCTTCCGGGAGGCGCGCCAGGAGAAGCCGGAGCCCCGTGCTCTCCGCCATCAGCCGGGCGACGCGAGCCAGCGCCTGCTCGGGTGCGAGGTCCGACGGGGGCGGGCCGGTGCGTCGCATGGTCGCGACGGTACGACATGCGCGTCGACGACGCCACGTCGGGTGCCCGTACGGCGCCACACGTCCGGCGCCGACGAAGACCTGCGGCGCCGCGGGCAGGCCCGGGCGCCGCCGTCCTCGGCCGCGGTGAATTAAGTCGGCGCGGCGCGCGCAGCACGACGCCTCCGATGGACCGTTCGCGCATCCGGCGCTTCCCCGGCGGGTGCCGGCCGGGCTAAGCCTGCGCGCGGGAAACGTCACCCGGAGGACTCGCATGAAGACCGCCTTGCTCGCCGCCGCTGCCGCCGTGCTGCTGCTCGCTGCCCCCGCCGCCGCCCTCGAGAAGTGCTTGACCGGCGGCTCGACGCTCGGCGACCAGCGCCGCCTCGCCGCGCTGCGCACCGCGATCGACGCCGCCTGCCCGTGCGCGAGCTTCACCGGGCAGCCGGGGGCCAAGCGCGCCGACTACCGCCGCTGTGCGCGCGCGGTGCGCGACCAGGCGATCCGCGCGGGCGACCTCCGGCTCGAGTGCCGGACGAACGCCACCCGTGCCTACGCCGATACCACGTGCGGCACGGGCGGCAGCGTCGCCTGCGGCCGCGTCACGCCGACCTCGAAGGCGAAGCCCGTGAGCTGCACGATCAAGCGGGCCGACCGCTGCCAGGACACCGCCCGGTTCAGCGAGACGGCGTGCGGCGGCATGACCCACTGCTCGGACGTGATCGACTGGACCGCCGGCACCTGCACCGACGTGCGCGCGCGCGCGCCGTTCGAGGCCGGCGTGCGCACGATCACGTTCACCAAGCAGTCGGTCGTGGCGCCTGCGAGCCCGCGTCCGCTCGACACCGTGATCTGGTATCCGACCACGCCGGGTGCGGGGCCGATCAACGGCTCGTACGGCGCGGTGGTCAACGCGCCGCTCGCGGCGAGCGGCGCGCCGTATCCGGTGCTGCTGTTCTCGCACGGCTCGTGCGGCTACCCGCTGCAGTCGATCTTCTTGACGGCGCTGCTCGCTTCGCAGGGCTACGTGGTGATCGCGCCGCCGCACCCGGGCAACACGATCAACGAGTTCCCGAACTGCGGCACGCCCCAGGCGCAGATCAACTCGTTCCTCGAGCGCCCGCAGGACGTGATCTTCGTTCTCGACGAGATGCTCGCCGAGAACGCCGACCCGGCGTCGCCGTTCTTCGCCGCGCTCGATCCCGACCGCGTCGGGATGTCGGGGCACTCGTTCGGCGGGCTGACGACCTACCTCGTCGAGGCGATCGAGCCGCGCGTCAAGGTCGCGATCCCGATGGCGGCGGCCGTGGTCGGCAGCCGCTCGATGTCGGTGCCGTCGCTCAGCATGCTCGGCGCGATCGACTCGGTGGTGAACAACTCGCTGATCCGCACCGTGTACGCTTCGTCGGCGGCGCCGAAGTTCCTGGTCGAGATCCAGAACGCGGGTCACTACGCGTTCTCGGGCCTGTGCTTCCCGACCTCCGACTGCAACCCGCCGGTGACCCTCACCCAGGACGAGGCGCACGGCCACGTGCTGCGCTGGTTCCGCCCGTTCCTCGAGGTCTACCTGAACGGCGACCAGCACTTCTCCGCCTTCTTCCTGAAGCCGATGCCGGGCGAGGTGGTGTCGTCCGCGACTCCGTAGGGGGGCGTCCTCGCGCCACGACGCAGAGGGGGCCAGGCGCGCCAGGAGAAGCATCGAGCTCCTGGCGCCTCTGGCCCCCCTCGGTGCCCCGGCGCGAGACCGTTGCGCGCCGGGGTGCGACTCAGCTGGCCGCGGGCTTCGGCGGCGCAGGATTGGGGACGTCGAGTCCGAGCGTGCGCGGGAACTGAGCGACGAGCTCCTCGGGTTCCCAGCGCGAGCGCTTGATGAGCGTGCGCGCCGGTGCCGGATCGCTGACGCGCGCGATCAGGCCGCCGTTCACCAGGAACGTCTGCCCGTTGACGTTCGCCGCGGCGTCGGTCGCCAGATAGGCGACGATCGGGGCCACGTCCTCGGGCTCGCCCACCGTCGTGACGCCGGTCGTCTTCGCGGTCGTGATGCCGCGCGACGCCTGCGCCGCCTGCTGCTTGTCGCGCGGCACGCTCGCGATCATGCGCGTCTGCGCGACCGGCGCGATCGCGTTGACCGTGATGCCGTACTTGCCGAGCTCGCGCGCGACCACGCGCGTCATGCCGGCGATCGCGTCCTTCGCCGCACCGTAGTTCGCCTGGCCCGGGTTGCCGTAGAGGCCCGACGTCGAGGTGAACGAGATGATGCGGCCGCTCTTCTGCTCGCGCATGAGCGGTGCTGCGTGGCGCGTGCAGTTCCAGGTGCCCTTGAGGTGCGTCGCGATCACCGCGTCCCACTCCGCCTCGCTCATGTTGAAGATCATCCGGTCGCGCAGGATGCCGGCGACGTTCACCAGGATGTCGAGCTTGCCGAAATTCTCGACCGCGGTGTCGATGATCTTCTGCGCCGACGCGAACTCCGACACCGAGTCGTAGCTCGCCGCGGCCTTGCCGCCGGCGGCCTTGATCTCGTTCACGACCTCGTCGGCCGCCTGCGCCTCCTGACCGGCGCCGTCGACCGAGCAGCCGAGGTCGTTCACCACGACCGACGCGCCCTGCTCGGCGAGCAGCAGAGCGATTCCCTTGCCGATGCCGCGTCCCGATCCGGTGACGACGGCGACCTTCCCCTTCAGATGCTGCGTTGCCATGCGCTGGGTCTCCTTCGTCGTCCGTCAGGCCTTCTCTGCACGCGGCGGAGCGGGGTTCGCGACGCCCGCCATCAGCGTGTCGGGCACCGTCTCGAGCAGCTCGTCCACCGTCCAGCGCCCCTCCTTGAAGATCGAGGTGACGGGACGCGGGTACGACACCAGCGCGTACGAAGGGCCGGCGCACAGAAACACCTGGCCGTTGACGCTGCCGGCCTTGTCGCTCGCGAGGTAGACGACGAGCGGTGCGACGTCGTCCGGGCTCAGGTCCTCGATCGACGCGACGCCGCGCTCCTCGCGCACGATCCCCTGCGCCTTTCGGACCTCGCGCGCCTTGAAGTAGGCGTCGGTGAGCGTCATGCGCGTGCCGGCGACCGGCGAGATCGAGTTGCAGGTGATGCCGTACTTGCCGATGTCGCGCGCGACCACCTTGGTGAAGCCCGCGATGCCGCTCTTCGCCGAGCCGTAGTTGGATTGACCGGGGTTGCCGAAGAGTCCCGCGCCCGAGGTGAAGGTGAGGATGCGGCCGTAGCCGCGCTCGCGCATCGGGCCGACCGCGGCGCGCACGATCGAGAAGGTGCCCTTCAGGTGGGTCGCGATGACCGCGTCGAACTCGTCCTCGGCCATGTTGAAGATCATGCGGTCGCGCAGGATGCCGGCGCAGGTGACGACGATGTCGAGCTGGCCCCACTTCTCGATCGCGGCGTTCACGATGCGCGCGCCGCCTTCCATGGTCGCGACGGTGTCGGCGACGGCGATCGCCTCGCCGCCCGCCTTGGTGATCTCGGCGACGACCTCGTTCGCGGGTTCGCTCGACGGATCGCGTCCGTCTCCCGACACCCCGTAGTCGTTCACCACCACGCGCGCGCCGTGCTGCGCCATCAGGATCGCGATGCCGCGGCCGATGCCGCGCCCCGCGCCGGTCACGACCGCGACGCGGCCCTCGAGCAATTGTGCCACCTGACTCTCCCGGGTTCTCGTTGTGCGAAGGGCGCGCGACCGAGCGCCGCGCGCAGAAGAGAGGGTCTTAATGGGCACCTTCGGCCCCGGTCAACCGGGCCGTCGTTTGAGCCTTTCCGGGCGATCGTCGATAGTCTCCGTCGGGCGGGGGATCGAGCAGCTTCCCATCGCCGAAAGGAATGCAGCCCATGCGGAAGACGGTGTTGGCGGTGTGCGCGCTTCTCCTCGCCTCGTGCGCGCCCGCGACGGTCGACAGGCAGTCGGTGCGCGCGACCGACCGCGCGCCGGTGTCCACGCAGGTGGACCTGGTGCAGATCCCGTACAACCCGAACCGGCCGTACTACGTCGTCACCGTCGAGCCGTTCGGCATCGCCGCGGACGGGAACCCGAGCGGGCCGCCGCCGGAGATCCCGGGGCAGACCCGCTACGGATTCGGCTCGTGGGGCTGGGGACTGCTGCCGACGGGACCGCAGGCGGAGGCATACAACGCGAGCCCGCAGGGCATCTCGGGCAACATCGGCCCCGCGGTCGCGGCGCAGCTCACCACCGCGCTGTCGAACGCCGGCAACATCCGCATCATCGACTGGGACTTCTTCCAGCAGCACACCGGCAGCCCGTCGAAGCTGGTGAACCGGAACGCGGGCGAGGTGGGGCCGTTCGTCGTGCGCGGCGTGGTCACCGAGTTCAACGAGATCGCCGAGGCGACGGGATCGACCACGGGCGGATCGCTCGGCGCGCTCGGCGCGGCGCTGGCGATCGGTGGCGCGATCGCCGGCAACGCGCCCGCGACCTACACCGGCGCCGGCGTCGCGCTCGCGAACCCGACCTACCAGAACACGGTCGCGCGCCGCACCGGCTCGGTCGCGATGGACCTGAAGATCGTCGATCCGGGCAACGGGCGCCTGGTGAGCAGCATCATGGCGAACGGCAGCTTCAGCTCGGAGTCGGCGGCGAACGGCTTCTCGCTGTTCGGCTTCGGCAAGGCGAGCAACGCCTACGCGGCGAGCGCGCTCGGCCAGGCGAACCGCGCCGCGATGAACTCGGCGACCACGCAGATCGTCCAGCGACTCGAGTCGGCGTATCCCTGAGCGGGCATTTCTCGGCTAGAAGGGGAGGATGACCAAGCTCGCGCCCATCGTCGCCTCGGTGCTCGTCGTCCTGCTCGTCCTGCTGCCGCTCGGCCTGCACTTCGGTCAGAAGGCGCACAACCGGATCGAGATCACGCCACCGGACGCCTCCACGCCGTCGGCGCCCGGTGGGCACTTCGGCAACGCGGCGGCGCGCATCATGCAGCACGAGCTCGAGGGGACGACCGGCTGGCGTCCGAACGACCTCGTGCTGTGGGGCCCGACGGTCGCCGCCGACAACAACGCGAACCGCCAGCTCGGCATCCTGCAGGCGCTGCGCGAGACGCTGCGCATCTTCAAGGACGAGCTCACCAAGGTGTCGAGCGACACCTACGACCGCAACCTCGTCGAGGCCGACAACCTGCTGCGCAACGACCCGCACAAGTGGGCGTTCCCCTCGGCCGAGAGCCGCTACGGGGATGCGATCAAGCGCCTCGACGCGTACGTCGCCGGGCTGCGCGGCGACAAGCCGTCGTCGCGCCCGATCATCACGCGCAACACCGAGCTGATCCCGCTGCTCGAGGCCTGGAACACGCTGCTCGGGGCGGCGCACGCCGACCTCTACCGCACCAGCACCGACTGGCTGCAGGTCGACGACGACTTCTACCGCGTCACCGGGTTCTGTCACGTGATCGCGAACATGCTGCCGGCCGTGGAGCAGGAGTACGGGAACGAGCTCGAGAGCCGCCCCGGCCTGCGTGCGCTCTTCCGCGAGATCCATCCGCCGCTCGCGCGCTGCGCGGTGATCAAGCCGATCTACGTCTTCAACGGCCGCGACAGCGGCATGCTCGCGAACCAGCGTCGCAACCTCGACTCCTACGTCAACGAGGCGCGCCAGAAGATCTACTCGATCCGCGACGAGCTCGAGAAGTAGGTTTCGAGCGGCGGCCGCGCGGCGGCACGGGTGGGCGAAGGCGATCGTGCACGTTGCTCGCCCGTCGCGGCGGGGTCGGCCGCCGCTCGAACCGCGGGCGTGCTCAGCGGATCGAGAACGCGAACAGACCGAGCATCGCGATCGCAAAGTACGTCGCGACGGTGGCGGCGCCCGCGTAGTCCTTGGCGAGACGCTGGCCGAACAGGAGCGCGAGCAGGGCGAGCGTCGCGAAGCGGATGCCCCAGCGGGCGAGGAAGCCGCCCGAGACGAAGCTGAAGGTGACGAGGCCGAGGGCGCAGAACACGCCGGCCATCAGCTCGAGCACGGTGAGGCTCCAGAAGAGCAGCGTCGCGTTGCTCGACAGGAGCGGGGCGCCCTTGAAGTGCTCGCGCATGAACCCGAGGTTGCCCTCGGAATCGAACAGCTTGTTGAGGCCCGACTGCAAGAACACGATCGCGAAGAACGCGATCACCGCGAAGCGCGCGAACACGATGAACCCCGGGTCTGCGGCGAGTCTTCCCACTGTGTGCATCGACCGAGCCTCCGTGTCGTGGGTGTAGCGATCGTCGGACGGCATGGTCAACCGACACGGGCCGTGCTAGCGAGGACATGTGCCTGACCGCTTCGAGGGTCGGCTGCGCTGGTTGTTCGGTGGGGTGGCGGTGGTCCTGGTTACCGCATGCGCGTACGCGCTGCTGGTGACGGCGCACCCGGAGCCGGCGCAGGCGGGAGTCGACGTCGCGACGACGTCGCTCCGCGCGCTCGCCGTGCTCGCCATGGTGACGATCGCGTCGCTCGGTGCGCTCGTCGTGCGCTCGCCGCGGCGCCGCACGCACCTGATGCCGGTGCTCGCTCTCGCGAGCGCATCGGCGCTGCCCGTCCTGATGCTCGGCGCGCTGCGCGCATCCGCGGTCGAGGCCCCGGTGACGCCCTTCCTCGGCGCGGGCCTGCTCGCGTTGCTGCTGTCCGTCGCGAGCGCGCTCGGCTGGCTCCTGCTGTGGCTCGCGCCGCGCCCCGGTGCTGCGACGGTGGCGCGTGACGGCGCGCTCCTGAACGCGCTGCTCGCGACGATCGTACCGGAGGGCCACGGGCTCGACCTCGCGGCGAGCGATCCCGAGATCCGTGCGCGCATCGAGCGTGCGTTCGGCGCGCGCGGCAGCGCGCGGCGTCCGGTGCTGCGCGTCGTCCTCCGCGTGCTCGACGCGCGCGCCTGGCTGCGCCACCGAAGGTCGTTCGCCCGGCTCGACCAGGACGCGCGCGAGGCGCTCGTCGCGGCCCTCGCGACGTCGCGCAGCGAGCGCCTGCGCGCGCTCGGCGCGCTCGTGGACGAGATCGTGCTGGCGAGCTTCTACGACGATGCCCGCGTCCGGCGCGCGCTCGCCGACGACGTCGACTGGATCACCGAGCGCCTGGACGCCGGGCCGAACGCCGACGCGCACCGTGTCCGTCGCGACGAGGCCGCGCGCGCGGCGCTCGCCGCCGACGCCGCCGCGAGCGCGCACGAGGAGCCGGCGGCGGAGGACGCGGTCGACGACGCCGCTTTCCCTGCCGGCTCGGTGGACCTCGCGGTCGGCGAGCACGCGGCCCGGTCTCCGGTCGTGGCGGACGCCGCGCAGGGCGAGGACGACGCGCAGGGCGAGCCGGGCGAGGTCGCGACGGAGCAGACCGCCGTCGCGGTGGAGCAGGGCGGCGCCGCGCGCCGCGTGCCCGAGGTGCCCGCGCCGCGCGCCGAGGACGTCCCCTTCGATCGTCCGTGGACGCTCGGCGTGCCGAAGGAGCCGAGCGCGCCCGCGGCCGGCGCGACGGTGCTGCGCGTGGCGCGGCCGATCGGACCGACGCGCCCATGAGCGTCGCCGCCCTCGCGAGCGGGCGCCGGCCCGAGGTCGATCGCCTCTACGCGGCGATGACGTCGCCGCGTGTGCGCGACGGAGCGCTTCGCGAGCACGACGAGTCGATGCGCGCGCAGGTCTGCGTGATCGGTAGCGGCGCCGGCGGCGCGACCATCGCCAGCTCGCTCGCGCGTCTCGGCCACTCGGTGATCCTGCTCGAGGAAGGGGCCTACCGCGGCGGGCGCGAGCTCGGCGGCGATCCGGCCGCGACACGCGAGCTGCTGCTGCGCCCGCCGGTCTTCCAGGCGGCCGGCACCGGTGCCATGCCGATTCCGGTCGCGCGCTGCGTCGGTGGCACGACCATGATCGGTGCCGGGACGAGCCATCGCCTGCCGCACGTCGTGCTCGGCGCCTGGGAGCGCGACCTGGGGCTCGGCGCCACCATCGACGAGCGCGAGCTCGCCCGGCACTACGATCGCATCGAGGCCGAGCTCGCCGTGGCGCCGGTGAGCGACGCGGGCTTCGGGCGCAACGCGGCGCTGCTCGAGCGCGGCGCGCAGCAGCTCGGCTTCGCCGGCGGCCGCGTCCGCCGCGCCGCGCCCGGGTGTCTCGCGACCGGCGTCTGCGAGCTCGGCTGTCCGCAGGACGCCAAGCTCGGCATGCACGCGAGCCACGTCCCCGCAGCGCTCGAGGCGGGCGCGATCCTCTACACCCGCACCCGCGCGGACAAGCTGCTGGTCTCGGGCGGGCGCGTGTTCGGCGTCCAGGCGAGCTTTCTCGACCCGAGAGGCGTGCCGACGCGGCACGGGCTGCGCGTGGTCGCCGACCGCGTCGTGGTCGCCTGCGGTGCGCTCGCGACGCCCGTGCTGCTCGCGCGTAGCGGCATCGCCGCGGGATCGACGCAGCTCGGTCGCAACCTTCACCTGCAGCCCGCAGCGCGCGTGATCGGCTCGTTCGCCGACGAGGTGCGCGGCTGGGCCGGCGTGCCCCAGGCCTACGAGGTCGCGCAGTTCCACGAAGAGGGCATCGCGCTCGAGGGACACTTCGCCCCGCCGGTCGAGCTCGCGCGCACGCTGCGCGCCGTCGGCCGCGCGCACAAGGCGATCCTGTCGCGCTACGCGAGCCTCGGTGCGGTCCTGGCGCGCATCGGCGACGAGGGGAGCGGCACGGTTCGGGCGCGGCGCGACGGCTCGCCCGCGGTGGACTACCGTCTCGCCGACCCCGACCGCCGTCGCATGCTGCGCGCGATCTCGCTCGCGGCGGAGCTGCTGTTCGCCGCCGGGGCGACAGAGGTGCACGCGCCGCTGCGCCGCCGCCCCGTGCTGCGTTCGGCGGCGGAGGCGATCGAGCTACGCGAGGCCGACGTGCCTGCGGCGGAGCTCGACCTGGTGGCGCACCATCCGCTGGGAACCGCGCGCATGGCGGCCGATCCGCAGCGCGGCGTCACCGATCCCTTCGGTGCGGTGCACGGGGTCGCGGATCTCTACGTCGCCGACGCGAGCGTGCTGCCGTCGGCGATCACGGTCGCGCCGCAGAGCACGATCGCGGCCCTCGCCCTGCGTACCGCCCAGCACCTCTCCGACGCCCTCGGCGCACCGCTGTAGCCGCCGGCGTCCCGCGCTCGGGCGGCTGCCAGGGGCGCCACGCCGCCCGAGGGCGGCGGGCAGCGGACCAGGGCTCGTCCGTCGTGCTTACTCGGCCACGTAGACGAGCACGTCGGCCGGGAAGGTTCCGTTCTGTGGCTCGGTGCTCGAGAACGGCAGCTCGGCGATCGTGCCGTCGGGGTTGAGCGCGTACGCGTCGACGCGGTCGAAGCCGCCGACCGAGACGAACAGCGTGCGCTGCGGCGCGCCGCCGACCGGCGTGAACTTGAGCAGCGAGAGGCCGGTCGGGTAGGACGACGTGTTGGCGAAGGTGGCGCTCAGCGTGTCGTCGATGATGTTGCCGTCGGCCGCGATCGAGAAGGAGTCGACCTGGCCGTTCTGGAAGGCGGCGCCGTAGATGCGCACCGGGTTCGAGAACTGGTCGACGACGATCGAGTTGTAGATGCCGCGCGTGTTCGACTCGCTGGTCGGGTTCTCGGGCAGATTGCCCGACGCGTCCACCGGCTCGGCGCCGATCCGGCGGCGGCCCTGCACGACGACGTAGAGCACCGTCTGCGCCTCGCCCGTGCCGGGATCGGACGCCGCCTGGATGATCTTGCCCGGCGCGCGCACGCGGAAGGCGGTCGGGCTCGGCGACGGATCGGGCGAGGCCGTGGGGTCGGGCGTCGGGTCCGGCTGCGTGGGCGTCGGGACGAGCGGCGAGGGCGTCGGCGGAACGTCCGGCAGGTTGCCGTCGCTCTGCAGCGGGAAGCGGACGATGTGCGACTGCCCGGTGTCGCCGACGTAGGCGAACTCGGGCGTGACCTCCGCGCCCTGGAAGAAGGTCGCGTCGGGCGTGACCGCCTGGGAGCTCGCGAGCGACGGCAGCTCGCCGTTCGAGCCGAGCTCGTAGGCGGCGAGGCGGGTCGGAGTGTCCTGGTTCGAGCCGCCGCCCTGCTCGACGACGTACATCAGATAGCTCCCCGCGTCGTTGCGCAGGAACTTGATGTCGACCGGGTTCGAGCCGGGGCGCGGCTCGGTCGCGCACGGCGGTGCGAGGCCGCCGCCCGCGCCGCACAGCGAGACCAGACCGCCGCCGGTGATGTCGAAGGCGAGGATCTGGTTGGCGCTCGCGACGTACAGGACGGGCAGCTCGGGATGGCGTGCCAGCCGGCGCGCGTTGACGACGGTCTGCGTGGCCAGGGGCGGGCCCCCCAGGAAGAGGCCGTCGTCGCCCAGGCGGTAGACGCTCACCGCGCCGCCGTTGGTGCCGAGGTCGGGATCGCGCGCCTGCGCGACGTAGACGAACACCTCGGCGCCCGGCGGTGCTGCGGTCGGGGCGGGCGGGATGGCGCGGCTCTTTCCGTCGATGCAGCCGGCGGCTGCGAGGGCGGTGGACAGCAAGAGGACGGCGGCAGCCCGCTCCCGGAAACGCATCCGGGGCGGTATATCGGAGGGGGGTCGGACTGTCGAGGTGGCCGGGTGGTCGCCTGCGGGCCCGCGAGGTGTCAATGCAAAGTGACGAGCACGGTTTCCTGCTGCGCTTCAGCGTGCGCGCCGACATCCCGGGCGAGGCGCTCGAGGACGACGACTTCGACGAGCGTGCGTTCCTGGTCGAGTGGGAGCGGGCGGTGAAGCCGGAGCTGGTACGCGCCGTCTTCCAGGCGCTACGTGCCGCTCCGGGCTGGACGGCGCACGTGCGCAACCGCGGTGCGGCGCTCGAGGACGAGGTCGAGATCGTCGTCGAGCGCACGTACGGATGAGTCGGGTCTGCGCCAGGGCCGGCCTCGGCCGCATGGACGCCGTTCATGCCAGGCGTGCGTCCGGGAGCTAGCCGATCCGCGCGACGAGGGTCGCGAGGTCGCCGAGCCGGCTGATGCGCTCGGCTCCGTCGGGTGGGGTCGCCGGCGGGTCGTCGCCCGTCCGGTCGAGCCAGGCGGCGCGCCAGCCCGCGGCGACGGCGCCCGCCGCGTCCTCGCGCGCCGAGTCGCCGACGTGCAGGCAACCGGACGGTCGCGCGCCGGGAAGCCGCGCGAGCGCGTGGGCGAAGATGGCCGGATCCGGCTTCACGGCACCCGCCTCGCTGGACGCGACCGCGAGCTCGATTGCGCCGCCGAGCCCGAAGCCGTCGAGCAGCGGGTGCAGGCGACGGTCGAAGTTCGAGATCACGACGAGTCGGAGCCCACGCGCGCGCAGCCCGGCGATCAGCGGTCGGACGTCCGGGTCGAGGCGCCAGGCCTCGGGACGGGCGTAGTGTGCGAAGGCGTCGTCGAAGAAGCGGGCGCGCGCGGCGTCGTGTCGCGCGTCCGGTGCGCCGCCGAGCGCGTACGCGAGCGACGCGTCGACCACGTCGCGCCACCAGCCGCGCTCGAAGGCGAGCAGGTCGCCCGCGAAGCCCGCGGGTGGCGCGAGCGGCGGTGCGGCGGCCGTCGCACGGCGGAAGCCTTCTTCCAGCGCCGCGATGTCGGCGGTGAAGCCCGCCCGGCGCGCGAGGCGCGCGTAGGTCGCGCCGACCGGCTCGGCGAGCGCGATCAGCGTGCCGCCGGCGTCGAAGCTCACCACGCGCAGCGGGGTGGGGCCGGCGCTCACCAGTTGGCGGCCTCGACGTCGGGGATCTGCCAGAACTGGATCAGCACGCCGTGCGCCGAGCGCGGCGACACGAACGCCGTCTTGTAGCCGCCGCCGAGGTTCGCCTCGTCGACGATGCGCACGCCGTCGGCCTTCATGCGCTCGAGCACGGGATCGAGCCGGTCGACGTCGATCGAGACGTGGTGGAAGCCCTCACCGCGCTTCGCGAGGAACGGCACGACGAAGCTCTTGCCGTTCGCATCGGCGACCAGCTCCAGGCGGAACGGGCCGATGTCGAACTGCTTGAGATCGAAGTCGCCGGCGTAGCCGCGGTGGGTGGGCGCCTCGGCGTCGATCGGCAGGTAGCGGCGGAAGAAGCCCATTGCGGTCTCGATGTCGCGCACCGCGACCGAGAGGTGGTCGAAGCGCATGCGCGCGTCGACGCCGGGCATCTGCACAACGCGCGGCGTCAGCGCGGCGGGCGGCGCCTCGACGTGACGCACCTGCCAGAACTGCACGAGCATGCCGTGCGCCGAGCGCGGCGAGACGAACGCCGTCTTCTCGTGCTCGTTCGCCGCGAAGCGGTCGACGATGCGCAGGCCGTCCCGCTCCATCCGCTCCGTGAGCGGGTCGAGATGGTCGATCTCGATGGACAGGTGGTGGATGCCCTCGCCGCGGCGCTCGAGGAAGCGCTCGACGAAGCTGCCCTGGCGCGCACTCTCGATCAGCTCGAGCTTCACGTGCCCGACGTAGAAGTCGCACCAGTGGAACTCGTCGGTGTAGCCTGGCCGCTTCTCGTTGCTCATGCGCACCGGCAGGTAGCGCGACAGGAACTCGAGCGTGCGGTCGATCGAGCGGACGGCGATCGAGAAGTGATCGATGCGTAGGGCCATCCGGCAGTCTTAGTCGGCGAACCGGGCTGCCGCGAGACGCCGGCCCGGGTGCTACACGGGAACCCTCGTGCTCGACCGCGTGCGCATCGTGCTCGTGCGGCCGCGTCGCGGCGGCAACGTCGGGGCGGCGGCGCGGGTGATGAAGAACTTCGGCCTCGCCGACCTGGTGCTGGTGGCGCCGCGAACGCGCGTCGGCGCGGTCGGGGCGCACATGGCCGTGCACGCGAGCGACGTGCTCGACGCCCGCCGCACGGTCCCCGACGTCGCGGCGGCGGTCGCCGACTGCGTGCTCGTCGTCGGCACCGCGGGGCGCGCCTTCGCCCATCTCGAGCCGATCGAGCCGCGTGCGGCGGCGCACGAGGTCGTCGCGGCGACGCGGCGCGGGCCGGTGGCGCTCGTCTTCGGACCCGAGGACCACGGTCTCTCGAACGTGGAGCTCGGGCGCTGCCAGCGTCTGGTGCGGATCCCGACCGCCGGCGCGTACGGCTCGTTGAACCTGGCGCAGGCGGTCGCGGTCTGCGCCTACGAGCTGTGCGTCGCGCGCGCGGGCGCCGACGCGGCCGATTCCCCTCCGGCGTCGCCGCGGGCGGGCGGCCCCGCGCCACGTGCGGCGTCGTCCGGGGACGCGGCGTCCGCGACCGACGCCGGCGAGCGCGCGCCGGCCACCAGCGACCAGCGCGAGGCCCTGCTCGCGCACTTCGAGGAAGCGCTCGCTGCGGTCGGCTTTCTGTCGCGCGAGAACCCGGCGCACATCCTGGCCGACCTGCGCGGGCTGTTCGCGCGCGCGGGGCTCACGCGCCGCGACGTCAAGATCTGGCGCGGCATCGCCCGCCAGATGACGTGGGCGGCGAGGCGACGCTGAGCGCCGCCCGGCTCAACGCTTGGGGGGCGGACCGATCGGCTTCACCTGGCGGAGAATGATGCCGTTGATGCCACCGCGCTCCACGGTGACGCCGCGCGCCTCGACCTTCTGCGCGACGTACGGCAGGAGCGGGTGGGGCTCCGGCCCGGCGGTCAGGTCCGGAACCAGGACGAAGAGCAGCTTCGTCTGGTCGTCGAGGATGCCGAGGCTCTCGCCGGAGCGCGCCCCCATCAGCGCGCACTGCCGGTGCCCCTCGCCGCGCCGGGCGCCGATGACGAAGCAGGCGGTCTCGACGACCTCACCCCGTAGCACCGTCTCCCGCGCGGCGTCGGTCGGCGCCGGCGCGGCGTGCGCACCGCTCGCCATGGCGAGCATGCTGGCGAGCACGATACGGTTCAGCAGAATCGTGCATCGATGCGATGAGGTGAAAAGAAAGTGCATCAGCGCGAGACGTCGCGGGCCGCAGTCTTCCGGCCGGTCGGGGCGATGTCGCGCTATTACAGGGAAAACGATGCAGGCACCAGGTTTGCTGATGCCCGCCGCGACGCACTCTTCGATCGGTCGACCCGGGACCACGGGACGACCGCAGATCGACACGGAATCTTCACTCACGGGAAGGGCCCGGCAGCCACTCTGGCTGAGCCGGGCCCTTCGCATTTCCGGCTACTCGAGAATTCCGATCCCGTCCGGGAAGGCGAGCCCGGCATCCATCGTGATCGGCGGCTGCGGCGTGTCGCCGTCGAAGAGGATCTTGCGCACGGTGCCGGTGCGCGGTCCCGGCCCGACCCTGCCGTTGCGTACGACGATGCCGATGTCGGCGTAGTAGACGGTCCCCGACGAGTCGATGCCGAGCCCGAACGGCGAGCCGGTCGAGTAGGGCTCGGGACCGAGCGTCTCGCCTGCGGGCGGCTCGAGGATACGGCGGATGTACCGACCGTCCTGCCCGTACTCGGCGATCACGCCGTTGATCACGCTCGAGATGTAGAACGTGTCGCGCGGGCTGCCGATGACGGCGTTCGGCGTCGGGATGTTCGCGTCGGTCCGGATGAAGAGCGACTTCTGGATCGCGTCGGCGAGCGGCGCGCCGGTGCCGTCGACCTTGCCGCAGCCGCCGGACGCGTCGTTCGAGGTCGGGTAGGGAGGATCGTAGCGGTAGATGCCCGGGGTCACGCGCGCGCTCGCGACGTAGACCTCGTCGTCCGGCCCGACGTAGACCTGGCCCGCGGTGCCGATCGTGATGTCGAGCTTGCAGTACGACACCTCGAACGAGTCGAAGGGCGGGAACCAGATGATGAGCTGGCCGTCGCCTTCACCGCTCGCCTGGTTGCCGACGTCGGTCGTGACGAGGCGTCCGTCGGAGAGGAAACCGCAGCCGTAGTTCTCGGCGTTGTCGAGGCTGCCCTGGTAGGTCGGCGTGAGCTTGCCGATGCGCGTCGCCGACAGGCGTCCGATCTCGCTGCCCTCGAGCTGGAAGAAGCCCCAGCCTTGCGGCGGATTTGGCTGCCCGGTGTCCTCGCCGGCGATGAAGCGACGCGAGCCGTCGGGGTCGAAGCAGATCTGCGCGTTGATGTCCCAGCCGTCCGGGTCGAGCGAGCGGGTCTCGATGACCGTCTGCTTCGCGTCGGCGTCGTCCGGCGCGTAGGCGTTCAGCCGGTTCGCCTCGCCGCTGAAGACGAGCACCGAATCGTTCGGCCCCGAGCCGTCGCTGCAGGCGCCGGCGAGGAGCGGAAGGATAAGGACGGAGCGCACGAGCCAGCCAGTCGATCTCATGCTGGCCTTCGATCACGAGCACCGATCGAAAGTCAATCGTTCGACCGAATACGATCGACGATCTCGTGCGAGAGGTGGTCGGCCGGGTTCAGCCCATCGAGTCGACGCGTCGCTGGGTCTGCTCGAGCTGGCGCGCGCGCTGGCGACCTTCGATCTGCGTGCGCACGCGGACGTAGAGCTCTTCCTTGTTGACCGGCTTCGCCAGGAAGTCGCTGACGCCGAGCTTCATGCCGGTGGCGCGCGTCTCCATGTCGTCGCGCGCCGTCAGCAGGATCACCGGCACGCTCGCCGTGCCCGGGGACTTCTTGAGCTCCCGGCACACCGCGAAGCCGTCCATGATCGGCATCATCACGTCGAGCACGACCACGTCGACCTCCTCCTTCTCGAGCGTCGAGAGCGCCGATGCCCCGCCGTCGGCGAGCACCACCGCGTACCCCTTGCGCTCGAGCAGGTGTGCGAGCAAGCGACGCGAATCCTCGTCGTCGTCGACCACCAGGACCCGACCCGACAAATCTGCCGCTGCAACCGTTTCGTTCACTTAAGCCGCCGTGGCGCCGCCGGTCGCGGGCACGCCGTTCCGTCGGCGGCGCAGCTTCGCGACCAGCGTGGTTCGCTTCAATCCGAGCAGGCGAGCCGCCGCCTGCTTGTTGCCCTTGGTCCGCCGCAAGGCCTCTTCGATGAGACGGTTCTCGAACTCCTCGACGGCGTTGGTGAGGTCAAGACCTTCCTCGGTCATGACCGGCCTGGGAATCTTCTTCTCGGAGATGAAGGACCGTATGTTGGGCGGGAGGTTTTCGATGCGGACCACGCCGTCCTCGGACAGGATGACGAGGCGCTCGAGGAGGTTCTCCAGCTCGCGGACGTTGCCGGGCCAGTCGTACTCCCACAGGTGCACCATCGCCTCCTCGGTGATGGTGACTTGCAGGTCGCTGCGCTTCTGGTTGTGGCGGTCGAGGAAGTGCTTGACGAGGAGCGGGATGTCCGAGCGACGCTCGCGCAGCGGCGGCAGCGTGATCGGGATCACCTCCAGGCGGTAGAACAGGTCCTCGCGGAACAGGCCGCGCTCGACCTGCAGGGCGAGATCCTTGTTGGTCGCCGCGATCACCCGCACGTCGACCTTGAACGCGCGGTCGGCGCCGACCGGGCGGACCTCGCGGTCCTGCAGCACGCGCAGCAGCTTCACCTGCAGGACGGGGCTCATCTCCGAGATCTCGTCGAGGAAGATGGTGCCGCCGTTGGCGAGCTGGAACATGCCGGCGCGGGTGCCGATCGCTCCGGTGAACGATCCCTTCTCGTGGCCGAACATCTCGGACTCGAGCAGCTCGGCCGGGATCGCGCCGCAATTCACCGGGATGAACGGACGGTCGGCACGCCGGCTCGCGGCGTGCACCGAGCGCGCCGCCAATTCCTTGCCGGTGCCGCTCTCGCCCAGGATGAGGACCGTCGCGTCGGTGGATGCCACCCGGTTGATCAGCCGCTGCACCTTGTCGATCAGCGGGTGCTGCCCGATCAGCTGGCTGTGCGTGCCTTGCATCCCGGTTTCCTTGCGCTCGCTTCCGGGGGCGCGTGCGCCGGAGGACGAATATGACACGACTTCCTTGAAAAATGCCATCGGTTGTTTCTACGTGGACCGCGTCACCGGGCCGTCAGCAGAGGTCCGGTAGTGTCTCCATCGCCCGTTTGGCGGCGACACTTTAGGCGCTACCCGCCGAAAAATTGCCGCCCCGTGGACGGGCTGCTACCCGCCCTGGGATGCCCGTATCGAGATCGAGATCCGCCCCCCGAGCCGGCACCCGGGGCGGTCGCGCCGACGGGCGCGCACCGCTCGACGTCCGCCCGACGACCATCGTCCCGGGCTACCTCGACCACGCCGAGGGCTCCGCGCTGATCACCACGGGAGCCACGCAGGTGCTGTGTGCCGTCAGCCTCGAGGACCGCGTCCCGGACTTTCTGGTCGGGAAGGGGCGCGGCTGGCTCACCGCCGAGTACGCGATGCTGCCGCGATCGACGCACACGCGCAGCCAGCGCGAGTCGACGCGCGGCAAGATCGGCGGCCGGACGCACGAGATCCAGCGCTTGATCGGCCGGAGCCTGCGCGCGGTGGTCGACCTCGAGAAGCTCGGCGAGCGCACCCTGACGGTCGACTGCGACGTCCTGCAGGCCGACGGCGGCACGCGTACCACCGCGATCAACGGCGCCTACGTTGCGGTCGCCCAGGCGTTGACGCGCCTGGTGCGCGACGGCCTCTTGCCGGAGCTGCCGCTGCGCGAGCCGGTCGCGGCGATCAGCGTCGGCATCCTCGGTCGCGAGCTGCTGGTCGACCTCGCCTACGTCGAGGACAGCCGCGCCGACGTGGACGCGAACTTCGTCATGACCGGCAGCGGCGGCCTGATCGAGGTGCAGGGCACCGCCGAAGGCAGGACGTTCGCGCGTGCCGACCTGACGCGCATGCTCGACGCCGCGTGGAGCGCGATCCAGCACGTGAACGTGCTGCAGGCGAAGGCGATCGCGAGCTTCGGGCGCGCGGGCGTCGCGTCGCGCGCCGGGCGAGCGCGTCGCTCGACCCGACGCGCGTGAAGGTCGCCGGGCCGGTCACGCTCGCGACGCGCAATCCGGGCAAGCTACGCGAGCTCGCGGCCCTGTGCGGTGACGCGCTCGAGCTGCGGCTCCTGCCGGACTCCCCGCCGCCGCCCGACGTGCCCGAGGATCACGACACCTACCTCGGCAACGCGCTCGCGAAGGCGCGCGCGATCGCAGCGTTCACCGGTGGCCCGGCGCTCGCCGACGATTCCGGGCTCGAGGTGGACGCGCTGCCGGGCGAGCTCGGCGTCCGCTCGGCGCGCTACGGACCGCCGGGCCTCGACGACGCGGGGCGCTGCGCACGGCTGCTCGCCGCGCTCGACGGCGTCGCGCAGCGGAGCGCGCGCTTCCGCTGCGTCCTCGTGCTGGCGCAGGGCGACGCGTGGATCGCGGCCGAGGGCGTTCTCGAAGGCGAGATCGCGCCGGCGCCGCGCGGTGCCGGTGGCTTCGGCTACGATCCGGTGTTCGTGCTGCCGTCGCGCGGTGTCACGCTCGCCGAGATTCCCGCCGCGGAGAAGAATGCGACGTCGCACCGCGCCGCTGCCGTGCGCGCCCTCCTCGCGAAGCTGCACGAGCGTGCGGACGCGTCGGGCGAGACGCGCGTTGACACTCCGGGGGGCGAGTCGTAGGGTCTCGCCTCGTTCTCGCTCGGACGAGGGCCCGACGACGGGGCGTGGCGCAGCCTGGTAGCGCGCCTGCTTTGGGAGCAGGATGTCGGAGGTTCAAATCCTCTCGCCCCGACTGTCTCGGCCGGGGAATCGTTCGCCGGGATGAGGTCTGCGCCAGTAGCTCAGGTGGATAGAGCAACGGCCTTCTAAGCCGTGGGTCAGGGGTTCGAGTCCCTTCTGGCGCGCTTCCCCCTCCGGACCCGAGGGGCTTCCCCGATCGCGGCCAGCCGCGAGTCGTTCAGCGAGGCAGAGTGTGGTCGCGCGCCGCGACCTCGGCGTAGACCCGGCGCGACACCATGCGGACGGTCTCGATCAGCGGTCCGAACTCCGCACCGCGCGTCATCACGCAGAGCAGGTACGGGTTCTTCGGGTAATAGACGATGCCGCAGTCGTGGAACTGGCGCGGCCCGAGCGACGCGTCGGCACCGTCGAGCGCGCGCTCGCCGAACTTGTGCGCCACCACCGTTCCCTGCGGCACGCCGGCGACGAGACCGTCGGTGAAGTCGCTCTCGGCGAGCCATTTCAGGGCCAGCTCGGACAGCTCCGCGTCGATGTAGGAGACGTTGTAGAGGAGGCGGAACAGCGAGGCATAGCCGCGCACGGTGACCGTCTGGTCGAGCGGGTCGCTCGGGCTGACGATGCCGAGCTCGCGATAGGTCTGCAGGAGCCGCGCGTCGCCGTCGGGCGTGCTCCGCTGGTAGCGCCGCAGCGCCAGGTACGAGAAGTTGTCCGAGTAGCGCAGGACGTTCTCGAGCAGCGTCGCGACCGTGTATTCGCGGCCGCGCTCGAGCGACACCCCCGAGCGGACGTTCTGCACCATCGGCACCGCCTCGTCGCCGTCGTAGGTGATCGTCTGCTGCAGCAGACCGGGACGGTCCTCCTCCTCTGCGAGGAACGCGAGCACGAGCGGCAGCTTGAGGAGGCTCGCGGGCACGAACTTCGCGTACTCGTCGATGCCGAACGTCGGGCCGTTCACCAGGTCGCGGAAGAAGACCGAGTACGCTCCGATCGCACCACTCTCGACGCGCGCGCGCAGCGTGGCGATCAGCTCGTCGCGCAGCGGATCGTAGACCCGCTTGCTGAGCACCGGGGGGCCGTTGCACGCGACCAGCGTGTTGACGAGACGGTAGCGCTCGCCGCAGCTCGCGAGCGCGCCTTCGCCCGTGAGCCAGGCCGTCCCGATCCACGCGCCGAGCGTGACGAGGGCCGCGGCTGCGACGACGAACGTGGCGACGCGCGATGCGGTGGCGCGTGGTGCGACGCTACCCGTCGACGGCCGTGCGTCGACGCGCACCACGCGCGCGGGCGGCGCGTCGTCCCGCCGCGCGAGCTGCTCGCGCTTGCCGCGCGCGCGGCTCATCGCGCTCTCGCGGCGCGAAGGCGCGGCATCGGGGTTCCTGCGGGAGAGGGCATCGAGCGTGGTGCGTGGTGCGTCGTCGGCGAGGGCTGGGTTTCGAAGGGATAGCGGCCGAGCCGGTGGCCCGACAAGGTAGATTTCTTGCGCTTGGCACGTTTGTGCGAGCGATTTGCAAGGGCTACGTGTGCGCGTGTGGCGAATCGCCACGGCGCCATCGAGCGACGCGAGTGATCGTGGCGAATTGCCACGTGACCGTTGCTTGACGCGACCGTGCGATCGCTCTCCGCGCCCGGGCGTCCGCTGTGCCGCCGACGAGGCGGGGGACGATCGTCGCAGCGGTGGTCGAGGCCGGCGCTCGGCCCGGTCCGGTCGCCGCGAGGGCCGTACGGTGCGCGCGCGGCCACACACGATCGTCGACGGCGCCACGTTGACGATCGACGGGCTGACCGATAATCGCCTCAGGCCACGCGTGGTGGGTGTAGCTCAGTTGGTAGAGCACCGGATTGTGGCTCCGGGGGTCGAGGGTTCGAGGCCCTTCACTCACCCCTTGGTCGAAAGCCGGTCGACGTCGCGAGACGTGACCGGCTTTCGTCGTTTGCCGGCACCCACGCGGACCTCTCGCGGCGACGAGTCACCCGTGGTTGCGCGCATTCCTCGGTTGCGCGCCCGTGGGGCGGTCGGTAAGAAACCGGTGGGCCGCTAGCTCAGTTGGTAGAGCAGCTGACTCTTAATCAGCGGGTCCTCGGTTCGATCCCGGGGCGGCCCACTCGAAAAGCCCCCGGTCTCCCGGGGGTTTTTTCTTGCTCGTGCGCGTTCGCTGTCGTGCGGTCGCTCCCCACGTCACGGCGGACCGGGAGCAGCCCGCAGAACCTCGGTACGCGTGAGGGGTTGCGCGGGCTCCACCGACGGGACCTCGAGTCCGGCCGCTGCACCCTGGCCGGCGCCCGGCGATCCCCGCGACAGCAGGGTCGCTGACGGTCGCCGGCGCGCGCCGAGCTCGACCCTCGCGGCGCCGCGTGGCGGGTAACGAAGGCCCCACGTTTCTACAGAACGCTCGCCGCCCCGAGCGTGCGGAGCCGCGCGGCCGCCGCGCCCCTCGCGGTGCGCGTGGCACGCATCGTGGACGTGGGTCGGCTGCCACCCCGAAGCTCCGGACGCCGTGATCCGTGGAGGACCCACGTCACGGCCCGCAATCCCAGTCACGAAAGCGAGGATGAAACGATGCATCGGATCAGCTCGTGGGCGGCCTTCGGGTCGGCCTGCATCATGACGCTCGTCTCTGCTGCGCAGAGCAACGCCCAGTCGGAGGACTTCGACGCCTTGACGTGCGTCAACGTCAGCACCGACCGGCGCTTCGCGAGCCAGCCGTCGGCGCTCACGCTGACGCCGGAAGACGAGCAGCTCATGGAGAAGCGCGGCTGCAGGGTCATCGGGGGAGCACGGATCGCCCGTGCCGATCAGCTCTGCTACCCGACGCTCGCCGGATCGCAGAGCGACGGCCGAGGGGTCGATCTCAGCGGTCAGGCGTTCCTCTGCTACAACGTGCGCTGCCAGCGCGAGGAGATGAACCTCGGCAACGTGCGCACCGAGCTGAGCGTCACCGATCGCTTCGGCGACGGCACCATCTTCGTCAACGAGCGACCCACGACCAGACGCTTCTGCGTCCCCGCGGTCATCGACGACGACGGACCGAGCCCCACGCCGCGTCCGTCTGCCACGCCGACGCCCACCGCGACGCCGCCGCCGGGTTCGGCGAGCCGAGCGTTCGTCGAGCCGTCGGCCGACCTGCTGCGTTGAAGTGGCTGGAAAGGAGAGAAGAGCATGAGAACGATCAAGGTAGCGGCGCTCGTCCTCGTGGCGAGCCTGGTCGTCGTGGATTCCAGCCCGGCGACCACCGATCGCACCACCGGCAAGCAGACCACGGCGAAGAGCGACATGCCGCCGGAGTCGTCGCCCTCGAGCTTCCTCAAGAAGGCCGCCGCGAACGGGATCGCCGAGGTCGAGCTCGGCAAGCTCGCGGAGCAACGCGCCACCAGTCCGGCGGTCAGGGCGTTCGCGCAGCAGATGGTGGCCGATCACGGCAAGGCCAACGAGAAGCTCCGCGCGCTCGCCGCACAGAAGCAGATCGAGCTGCCGACCTCGCTCGACGAGAAGCACGCCGGGATGCGGAACGACCTGGCGGGCAAGAGCGGGCTCGAGTTCGACGAGGCGTACATGGAGGACATGACAAACGGTCACGAGAAGGTGGTCGAGGCGTTCCGCAACGCCTCGATCTCGTCGACCGACGATGACGTGAAGCAGTTCGCCGGGAGCTCGCTGCCGATGCTCGAGGGCCACCTGCAGAAGGCGCGTGCCATCGAGGCGTCGATGCCGAAGGCGAGCGCCGAATAAGAGCCGAAGGCCAGCGCCGAAAGTACACGCGCTCGCCGCCCCCGCGGCGTGACCGCGCCGCGGGGGCCCCGACTTGACACCGCGCCGGCCAACTCCGACCGTCGCGCGGATGCGCAACCCCCACGCCGGGCTTCCGTTCACCGCCGCCGACATGAGCGACGCCGCGATCGCGCGCGCGCTCGAGGACGTCTCCGTGCCGACGCTGCTCCTGTCGTGCGTGCACATGAGCGGCGACGCGACGATCCTCGACGGCCCGCTCCGCCCGCAGGGCCTGTTCCTGAACGAGGTGCAGGGCTTCATGTCCGACGAGGACCAGGCGAAGGCACGCGCGCTCGCGCTCGACGTGATCCGCGCCTGGCGCGACCGCGGCTGCCCGGAGCCCGAGCCGGTCGCGCCCGAGCTGCTGAAGCGCATGATGGACTGGCTCGTCTGCGAGAGCGTGCCGGAAGAGTACGTCCAGATGCTGCTCGAGGAGATGGAGCTCGACGGCGGCGACGCGCGCGCGGTGCGGCCGGTCCGCGATCCCGCGGCCGCGGCGGCGCTGCCGGTGGTGATCATCGGCTGCGGCATGTCGGGGCTGCTCGCCGCGATCCGTCTGCAGGAGGCGGGCTTCCCGGTCGTGGTGATCGAGAAGAACGCGGGCGTCGGCGGGACGTGGTGGGAGAACTCGTATCCCGGCGCGCGCGTCGACGTCGGCAACCACTTCTACTGCTACAGCTTCGAGCCGAGCGACCACTGGACGGAGTTCTTCGCGCAGCAACCCGAGCTGCAGGCGTACTTCCAGCGCGTGATGGAGAAGCACGGCGTCGAGCGGCACGTGCGCTGGAGCACCGAGGTCGCGGGTGCTGCGTGGGACGACGCGACGGCGACCTGGACGGTCGAGCTCGCCTCTGGCGAGAAGATCCAGGCGCGCGCGGTGATCAGCGCGGTCGGGCAGCTGAATCGCCCGTTCGTTCCCGACGTGCCCGGTCGCTTCGACGGCCCGTCGTTCCACACCGCGCGCTGGGACCACTCCGTCGACTTGACGGGCAAGCGCGTGGTGATGGTGGGCGCGGGTGCGACGGGCTTCCAGGTCGCGCCGGCGATCGCGGATCGCGTCGCGCACCTGACCGTGCTGCAGCGCAGCGCGCAGTGGATGTTCCCGAACCCGAACTACCACGCCGCCGTCGGCCCGGGTAAGCGCTGGGCCCTGCGCCACCTGCCGTTCTACGGACGCTGGTACCGCTTCCTCCTGTTCTGGCCCGGCTGCGACAAGGGGCTCGTCGCGGCGAAGGTCGATCCGTCGTGGGAGCCGCAGCAGCGCTCGGTGAGCGAGGCGAACGACCTCGCGCGCATGATGTTCACCGCGTGGATCGAGAGCCAGCTCGAGGACCGGCCGGACCTGATCGCGAAGGTCGTTCCGGACTATCCGGCGACCGGCAAGCGCACCTTGCAGGACAACGGGAGCTGGCTCTCGACCTTGAAGCGGCCGAACGTCGAGCTGGTGCGCGTCGGCGTGTCGCGCCTCGAGGCGGACGGCGTGGTGGACTCGAACGGCGTCAAGCACCAGGCCGACGTGGTCGTGTGGGCGACCGGCTTCCGTCCCAACGACATGCTGCTGCCGCTGCGCATCATCGGCCGCGACGGCGCCGACCTGCGCGAGCACTGGGGCCTCCGTCCGCGCGCCTACCTCGGCATGACGGTGCCCGGCTTCCCGAACTTCTTCATGCTCTACGGTCCGGGCACCAACCTCGCGAGCGGCGGCAGCCTGATCTTCCACGCCGAGTGCGAGGTGCGCTACGTCACGCAGTGCCTGCAGCTCCTCGCCGAGCGCCGGCTGGCGGCGATCGAGCCGCGCGTCGACCGCTACGACGACTGGTACGCGCGCTGCCAGGCGGAGCTGAAGACCACCGTCTGGGCTTCGCCGCACATCGCGCACAGCTTCTACAAGAACGCCGAGGGCGACGTGCACGGGCTGAGCCCGTGGCGGCTGGTCGACTACTGGGCGTGGACGCGCAGCGTGGATCCCGGCGACTTCGTGCTGCGCGAGCGCGGCGTCGGCTCGGCGGGCTGACGCGCTGTCAGCGGCGGCGGACCGGCAGCAGGAAAATGCCCGCCGCGAGCGCGACGCACGCCCACGCGAACGCGTCACCGGTTCGCGTGTAGGGCGTCGCGACGTGGACCACCGGCACGTCGGCGGCGAGTGTCGTTGCGGCCCCGACCGGCGCTCGGGCGACGACGCGTCCCGACGGCTGCACCACCATGCTGATCCCCGACGTCGTGCCACGCACCAGCGCGCGGCGGCTCTCGACGGCGCGCAGCAGCGCCGCGGCCGCGTGCTGCTCGGCCGCCGGCGCGTCGCCGAACCAGGCGTCGTTGGCGAGGTTCACGAGGAAGGTCGCGCCGTCGCGCACTTGCGTGCGGACCAGCTCGGCGTGCACGGCTTCCGAGCAGATGGTCACGCCGAACGCGTGACCGTCGACTCGCGGCAGGCCGTCGGACGGCGGACCGGCGGCGTAGTCGCCGGGTGCGGCCGGCCACGCGCCCGGCAGCAGCGACAGCGGCCACGGCGCCGTCTCGGCCCACGGCGTCAGTACGCGCTTGTCGTACACGGCACGGCTCTCGCCCGAGTCGTCGACGACGTGCGCCGCGTTGTGCAGCAGCGCGCGCCCCGGTGCGCTCTGCACGGCGCGCGGCGCGCCGACGAGGAGCGTCGCGCCTGGCGGCACGACGTCGCTCTCGCGCGCCAGCATGCGGATCGCGTCCGGCGCGACGCTGATCGCGTTCTCCGGCCACACGACGAGCTGCGGCCGGGCGGAGCGGGTCTCGTCGGTGAGCGCGCGCAGGCGCGTCACCGCGTCGCGCACGTGCGCGAGCGAGCGCCGCCACTCTTCCGGCATGCTCGGCTGCACGACCGCGACGCGCACCGCGGGCGACGCCTCGAGCTGCGACCACTGCGCGAGCCGGGCGTGTCCGTAGAGCCAGGTCCCGCCGACGACGATCAGCGCGGCGCCGCCGAGCCGCGCGAGCCGCGTCGCGCGCTCCCGGCCCACGTCGCGCACCGTCCGCACCGCCATCGCGGCGCACGCGGACGCGAAGGCGAGGACGAACGAGACGGCACTGGCGCCGCCGAGCTCCGCGACCTGCAGCCACACGGGGTGCGCGTGCTGCGTGTGCGCGAGCAGCACCCACGGACAGCCGTCGCCCACCCGCGAGCGAGCGAGCTCGCATGCGACCCAGGCCGCCGCGACGCCGAGCGCGACGACGACCGGCTCGCGCCGCCGCCGCGCGATCGCGCGCGCGAGTGCCGCGAAGGCGGCAAAGTACGGTGTGGCGTAGAGCTGCGGCGCGAGCGCGCCCGCGGTGATCGCGGTCGCGCTGCCGGCGCCGAAGTAGCGCGTCGCCGCCTCGGCGACCGACGACGCCACGAGCAGCGTCGCGCCGGTGGTGCCCGTGACCCAGCCGAGGCCGAAAGCACCGGCGGTGTTCGGCGAGTCAGCAGCTGCGAGCAGCAGCGGGACGAGGGCCACGAAGCCGAGCAGCGCCCAGTCGTGCGGCGGCTCGGCGAGCGCGTAGAGCACGCCGCTCGTCACCGCGAGCGCGATCCGCGCGAGTCGCGTCACGCGGCGCCCGCGCACGACGATGGCGCAGGAGGCTGGCATTCGCGCGCCATCGGGCGATAGCTAGCTCCGTGCTCTCGCACTTCGCGACCCGCTCCGAGCGCCTCGTCTTTCTCGCCCTGGCGGCGGTGCTGCTCGGCCTCTGCGTCCTCACGATCGCGTCCGCGGCGACGCAGATCGGCGCCACGTGGCCGGGCTTCGTCGTGTGGCGGAACCTGGTCGTCCCCGCGATCGGCGGACCGGACTGGCCCGGTGGCGAGGCGAACGTTCCACAGCGTCGCGTCGTCGCCTCGGTGGACGGCGTCGAAGTGACGACCGCGCAGGAGTTGCGCGCACACGTCCGCGCCGAGCCGGTCGGCGCGACGCACGAGTTCACCTTCCGTCGCTCGGGACCCGGCGATCGCATCGCGGTGCACAGCGCGCGGCTCGCGTGGCGCGACGTGCTGCCGGTGTACCTGCCGTACTGGATCGACGGCTTCGCCTTCTTCGCGATCGGCCTGCTGGTCTTCTACTTCCGCCCTGGCCTCGCGGCCGCGCGCGCGGCGCTGGCACTTGGCGTCGTCCTGGGATCCGTCCTGCTGCTTGCGAGCGACGTGTTCTCCGCCTTCTGGGCCGACCGCCTGTACTTCGCGTGCGAGTCCTTGACGCCCGGCGCGCTGCTGCACTTCTCGCTCGCGTTTCCCGAGGAGCGCCTCATCGTGCGCCGCCGTCCGTGGCTCAAGTGGGCGGTCTACCTGCCGTTCGCGCCGCTGGCACTGCTGCAGATCGCGTTCCTCGAAGGCCGACCGGAGCAGCACCTGGTGGTGAACGACGTCGCGTACACCGCGATCGCCGCCGCCGGCTTCGTCACCGTCGCCTCGCTGGTCGACACCTTCTGGCGCTCGCGCAGCGCGCTCGCACGCCAGCAGGCGAAGATCGTCATGGCCGGCGTGGTGCTCGCGGCCTTCGTGCCCAGCATCGGCATCCTGTCGATCGTGCTGCTCGGCGTCGGCGCACCGATGAACCTGCTGGCGCCGTTCTTCCTCGTCTTCCCGCTGTCGGTCGCGTACGCGATCGCGCGGCACGACCTGTTCGCGGTCGATCGCTACCTGCGGACGGGCGTGGTCTATGCCGCGCTGTCGCTGCTCGTCTTTCTCTCCTGGGCGGGACTGGTGCTCGCCGGCGAGTCGCTGCTCGGCGCCGACGCGGCGATGTCGGGCGTCGTGGTGCCGCTCTACGTACTGGTCGTCCTCGCGGTCTTCGATCCGCTGCGCGCCGCGATCCAGGGCGCGGTCGACCGGCTCTTCTACCGCCAGGCGATCAGCTATCGCGCGACCGTCGAGCAGACGAGCCGTGTCCTCGCGTCGGTGCTCGACACCGAGCGCATCGCGCGCACCGTGCTCGAGACGCTGACCGACGCGATGGCGATCGAGTGGGCGGTGCTGCTGGTGACCGATCCGGGCGGCGGCGCGCCGCGCACGTTCGGATTGCCGGTCGCGAAGGGGGCTGCGCTGGAGAGCGAGGTGACGAGCGCCGCGCTCGCCGTCGCCCGGACGCACGAGGCGGCGCTCAGCCGCTACGCGCTCGACGCCGGCCGCGACGTCGCACCCGAGCGCACAGGCGCGCCGCGCCTGTTCGAGCACTCGGGTGCATCCCTGCTGCTGCCGCTGCGCTTCGAGGAAACGTTGATCGGCGTCCTGCTGCTCGGCGAGAAGCGCTCGGGCGCCTTCTACACGGACGACGACCTGCAGCTGCTGGCGACGCTCGCGCACCAGAGCGCGCTCGCGCTCACCAACGCGCGCGCCTACGAGATCATCCGCCGCACGCAGGCGGAGCTGGTGGAGGCGGAGCGTCTGGCGGCCGTCGGCGAGCTCGCGTCGACCGTGGCGCACGGCATCCGCAATCCGCTCGCGGGCATCCGCATGGCGGCGCAGGTGGCGCGCGAGGACGTCGACGCCGGATCGCCGGTCGCCGAGAGCCTCGACGACATCATTGCCGAGGCGGACCGCCTCGAGCTGCGCGTGCGCAGCATCCTCGAGCTCTCGCGCCCGGTCGCGAGCGAGCCGGCGCGCTGCGACGTGAGCGCGCTGCTGCGTGGCTATGCTGCCGGCCTCGACGGGCGTGTGCCGTCGGGTGTCACGGTCACGCTCGACCTCGCACCGGAGCTGCCGCGCAGCGCGGCCGATCGCACGCAGCTCGTCGAGGCGCTCGACGTGCTGGTGGTGAATGCGGTCGAGGCGATGCGCGGCGCGGGACGTCTCGTCCTGCGCGCGTCGCTCGAGCCTGCGACCGGGGAGACGCCGGCGCGGATCGCGATCGCCGTCGTCGACGACGGCCCCGGCATCTCCGGCGAGCGCATCGAGCGCGTGTTCGACCTCTTCTACACCACCAAGCCGACCGGCACGGGTGTCGGACTGGCACTCGCGAAGCGACTCGTCGAGCGGCAAGGCGGCTCGATCGACGTCGCGAGCCGTCCGGGCGAGGGGACGACGTTCACGCTTCGCCTGCCGTGCGCCGCCGACGCGCGGGACGACGACGTCGCCGCGGTCGGCGGCCCGGCCTGAATCGCCTCCCGACCTCAGCGCGCGCAAGCGAGCGTGCCGGGGGCACCCGGTGCGCACGGCAGCGTCGCCCCGAAGGTCGTCGTGCCGAGACGGATGCGCTGGTCGACGGCCGTCGCGTTCGTCGCGATCGCACCGAGGTCGAGCGCGCGTGCCTGGACCACGAGACGCCAGCGTGCGGCCGTGCCGTCCACGCGACGCAGCACCAGCGACTGGATGCGCCCCGGCGTCCCCAGCGGATCCTTGAAGCGGAACACCGTCGAGGTGTCGTTCGGCACCAGCGCGCCCGCCGCGACGGTGCGCTGGTACGTGCCGCCGAGCATGTCGCGCAGCACGAGCGTCAACGCCTGGCTCGCCGGATCGAAGCTCAGGGGGTCGGCCTCGAGCACGCTACGCATCACCAGCCGGTGCGATCCTGCCGCGGCGGCACGCTTGAGCTTGACGGTCGAGCTCGCGAGCGGTCCGGGCGCGGTCGAGCCGCGGCCGTCGAGCACGACGCTCAGGCCGGCGGTGGGCACACCGGCGATCTCCGCGACCAGCGTCGCCGTCGGACCACCGTCGTGGCTCGAGGCCTCGGCGAGCGTCACGCGGACCGCGTCAGGCGCGGTGAAGGCGATGCTCTCGTGGCGCGGGTCGCCGTCGGTGTCGGGCGAGACGATGCGCAGGCCGGCCGTCGCTTCGAGCCGCGTGACGAGTCCGGCGGCCGGATCGGCCGCGTTGCCGAGCACGTCGGCGGGGTAGAGCAGCACGCCGCGCGGCGCGGGCGCGTTGCGCAGGCTCAGCGTGTCGACGCTCTCGACCACCGCGCGCGCGCCGTCGCTGCCGACGATCGGTCGCAGCACGCGCAGCTCGTCGGCGACGAAGGACGCCGCGTTGACCGCGCGCGCGAACGCCACGGCCGTCCCCGGTCCCGAGACCGAGCGCACGACGTCGTTGGTCACGCTCGAGCCGTCGAGCGGGATCGCGTACGCGGTGCCGAGCTGCGGGTGGCTCGGCGCGGGGCGCAGCATGCGCTCGAGCTCGACCTCGAGATCGTAGAGCGCCGTCGGATCGGGCGGCCTCGGGTTGTTGCCGATGATGCGGCGGTTCTCGGGCGGCCACATCGCGGGCATGCGCGTCGCGATCCAGCCGGCGTCGTCGTACACCGGCGGCGTCGCACCGGTGATCACCCCGGCCGCGAGCAGCACGCCGAGGCCGCCGGCGCTCGCCGGCGCGCCGAGCGAGGTCGCGAGCGTGCCGGTCGCGATGCCGCCGTTCAGGACGGCGAGGCGGCGCCCCGCGAGCTGCACCGCCTCCTGCGCCTCGACGGCGTCGTCGGCGCTGCCGTCGCTCGCGGTCGGACCGATGATGCCGTCGCCGTCGAGGTCCGGGTACGCGACCACCACGACGCCGCGCCCGTCGAGGTCGCTCGCGAGCAGCGGGTTGCCAGCGGCCGGCGAGGCGGCGCCGTCGGAGAGGATCACCTGCACCACGCCTTCGGTGCCTTCGTCCGCGAGGACGAGACCGCCGGCGATCACCTCGGGGGCAACGGCAGGACCGGCCCACGGCGGGCGGAACGCGGCGCCGGACGCGTAGCTGCCGCCCGAGCGCACGACGACGTCCACGTCGCCGACGATGCCCGTGTCGACGATGTCGTCGTCGGTGCGCCACTTCTCGTCCTCGCCCCAGTCGACCAGCGGCAGGCCGGGCAGGACGATCCACGGGTCACCGGTATCCGGGTTGACCGGGTCGCCCTGGAAGACGAGCGGAGCTGCGACGGCGGACACAGCACCCGCGCCGATGCTCGTCGCGAGCGCCAGTGCGAGGAGGATGCCGCGAGCGACGCGCGTCGTCACGGCAGCACCACCACGATCGCGTTGCTGACGAAGGACTCGTCCTCGTGCAGTGCGAACAGCACGACCGACGCCGTGCCCGGCTCGAAGCTCGGCGGCAGGACGATCGTCACCTCGCTCGCGGCGAGGCGCACCAGGCGCGCCGGCGGCGCGGCGCTCGCACCGAGCGCGAGCAGCGCCTCCAGCTCCGCTGGATCGACGCCGTCGGCGACCATCGGCGTCGTGCCCTCGCGCACCGCGCCGTCGACGTCGTAACGCGCGAAGCGCGCGCCCTGGACGACGAGCAGGCCGGCGGCGGGGAAGGGCACCTGGACCAGATCGTCGAAGTTGAACGCGCCGGTGGCGGTGAGCAGGTGCGTGCGCTCCTCGGTCGCGAAGGCGTCGACGGCGACGAGCGCGAGCGTCGGCGACGTCCCCGCGGCGCGCGTGGTGACGGCGCTCACCCCGAGCAGCGCGCAAACGGCGACGATCGCGGCTGCGCGCACGGCGGGTCGCCGCTTCGCGGGCCGCTGGTGGGACCTGGTTCGATGGTGTCGCAAGGTGCGGTTCCTCTCCATTTCAGGTCTCGCGGGTCGCGGCGACGTCGATCGCGAACTTCTCGAGGCGGTAGCGCAGCGTGTCGCGGCTCAGGCCGAGGAGACGCGCCGCACCCGTCTGGCTGCCGCCGCTCTTGCGCAGCGCCTGCACGAGGAGCGTGCGCTCGAGCTCCTCGAAGTCGAGCCCGCCGTCGGGGATCTCGACCTCGACGCGCGCGTCGCTCGTCGCACGCACGGTCGGAGCGGCGCCGTCGCCGCGGACGTCGGGCAGCGCGAGCGCGCGGGCGTCGAGCAGGTCGCCGTCGGCGAACAGCACGGCGCGATCGAGCGTGTTGCGCAGCTCGCGCACGTTGCCCGGCCAAGGGTAGCGACGGATCGCGGCCTCGGCGTCGGGGGTGAGCGTCTTCGCCGGAACGCGATAGCGGCGCGCCAGCTCGTGCACGAAGCGCCCTGCGAGCAGCAGGACGTCCTCGCCGCGCGTGCGCAGCGGCGGAACCTCCAGCCGCGCGACGCTCAGGCGGTAGAACAGGTCCTGGCGGAACGCGCCGGCGCGCACCATCTCCTCGAGGTCGCTGTTGGTCGCGGCGACGATGTGCACGTCGATCTTGCGGTCGCTGCGCGCACCGAGCGGGCGGATCGTCTTCTCCTCGATCGCCTTCAGGATCTTGATCTGGATCGCGAGCGGCAGGCAGCCGAGCTCGTCGAGAAAGAGCGTGCCGCGATCGGCGGCCTGGAAGAGCCCGATCTTCGAGGTGCGGGCGTCGGTGAACGCGCCGCGCTCGTGCCCGAAGAGCTCCGACTCGACCAGATTCTCCGGGATCGCGGCGCAGTTGATCTCGATGAACGGACGGTCGGCGCGCGGGCCGTTGTAGTGCAGCACCCGCGCGACCAGACCCTTGCCTGTGCCGGTCTCGCCCGTGACCAGCACCGTCGGCGGCGTCGCGTCGGGCGGCAGCGCGCACAGCCGGCGTAGCTTGACGCGCAGCTCCTCGATGGCACCGCAGCCACCGGCGATCGCGTCGAGCGCGGCACCGCTCGCCTCGCGGCCGCGGAAGTACGAGACCTCGGTGCGGAGCTGCGCCTCCTCGAGCGCGCGTGCGACGGCGTGCCGCAGGTCGTCCATGTGCAGCGGCTTTTGCAGGTAGTCGCGCGCGCCGAGCTTGATCGCGCGCACCGCGTCCTCGATCGTCGCGTGCGCGGTCATCATCAGCACCGTCGCGCTCGGGTGCTCGGCGCGCAGCCGGCCCAGCAGGTCGAGGCCGCTGCCGTCGGGGAGCCGGAGGTCGAGCAGGGTGAGGTCGGGATGGATCTCGGCGAACAGCCGCTCGGCCTCGGCGCAGCTCGGGGCGACGGTCACCGCGTGCCCGATCTTCTCGAGCGTGCGCCGGATGTTCTTCCCGAGGACCTCCTCGTCCTCGACGATCAGCACGGTCGCCACCGCTCGATCCTAACCATGCCGTCCGGGGCGTGCCACGCGCTTTCCGGTGCGCGAGGCCATGCGGGCCTCGCGCACCGGCGCGTCCGGGCAAGCGATCGACGTGCGATCCGTCACGCTGGAGGTCCTCCCGGGCGCTCGCGCCCGCTCACGGCGCGCAGGGATCCGGAGTGCACGACGTCCCACCGCTCGACGTCCCGCCCACCGCGGCGCACGCGTCCGGGGTCATCGTCTCGCACTCGAGCGGCTCGCCGCCGTGCGGCTTGCAGCAGGCGATCTCGTCGTCGACCGGCGGCGTCGCCGCGCACGGGTTCGCGGCGCACGAGGTCGCCTCGACCACCGTACCGCCCTGCGCCGCGCACTCCGCCTGGGTGCGATCCTCGCACTCCGGACCGCTGTCGTCGGGCAGGCAGCACACGACGTCGACGCCGGGATTCGGCGCGCCGGCACACGGGTTCGGCAGGCAGGAGGTCGCATCCGACACCGTCCCGCCCTCGGCCGCGCACTCGGCGGGCGTGCGATCCTCGCACTCGGGCCCGCTGTCGTCGGGCACGCAGCAGATGACGTCGCCGGGATCGCCGCTCGGGGCGTCGGCGATGGTGCCGGCGAGCACGTCGCGACCCTGCGCGTCGCGCACGATCACGGTCGCGCCGCGCGGATCGAAGCCGAGCAGCGCGTCGTTGCCGCCCGGCTGCGAGCGGAAGCGGAGGCGTCCGCCGCCGCCGCCCTTGGTCGCGATCTCGCCGACCGCGACGTCGCCGACGACCACCTGGTACAGCGCCTTGCGCGCGAGCTTCTTGACCGTGATGCGCAGCCGGCCGTCGTCGGCCGACTTGAGGTCGAAGCGCACCTCGCCGCGTGCATCGGGCGCCGCCGCGGTCGCCGTCAGGTCCTGCTTGATCTTGACGGACGACTTCGCCTCGACTGCGGCCGGGCTCGCGAGGCCCGCGAGCAGGATCGCGCCGGCCGTGAGGCGGAGCGCGGACTTCATTCCATCGTCGAACAGGGTCCTCATGGGGATCACCTCCTTTGCGCCGCCTGCAGCGCAAGCCGCGTGCCTCGACGACGCAGCGCCCGCACCGTCGCCTGAAGCCGCGCGAAAGGCCCCGCCGGTGCTGGGAATTCGCCGCGCACGGCGCGGCGGGGAGGGCCTCGCTCGCGCGACTGCCCTGCCGGGTGCCCGCGATCCCGGGGCAAAGGCCCCATCGTACGTGGGGCAGGTCACGCGACGGCGCGACCTGGAGCTCGCATGCGTGCGTGGTCGCGCTGGCCGGCGGTGTAGCGGCTTGCGCGCGGTGCTGAAAACGCGCGAGGCGCACGGATCTCTCCGTGCGCCTCGCGCGCGTGACGGGCCGGCGGCACGTCGCCGCCGGCCCGCCGCTGGTTCGGGGAAGCGGCGGGCTGCAGAGCCTGAGCAGAATCGCTCAGGGTCTACAGCCCGCGCCGCAGCCGCTCGCGGCCTCGCAGCCGCTCGCGCAGCCGCCGTCCGCCGCGCAGTGCTGTACGCAGCGCCCGTGGTCGACCTGGCAGAACGGCGCGCAGTACGTCGACGTGCAGCCCGCGAGACATTGCGTGAAGCCCTCCCAGCAGGCCGCGGCGCAGGCTTCGCCGTCGCTGCAGCCGTCCTTGCACGTCGCGCATGCCGCCGTGTCGCACGATCCGCCGCACGCGACGCCCTGCGTGATCGGTTCGCAGCTCTCGGAGCAGCACGGACCGCCGTCGCAGAGCTCGGCTCCCTCCACCACGCCGTCGCCGCATGTGGCGCAGGCGAGCGCCGCGGGTGCGCCAGACTTGCGCGAACGTGCATCCACGCTGCGCTCGCCGGAGCGGACCACCGTCGCGCTGCGCAAAAAGCGCGCTTCCGGAGGTGGCGTCGTCGCGCACAGCGCGAAGCGGAACGGGATGCGCGCGATCGTACGCGGCGCGATCGGTGCGGGCGGCGTGAGCGACAGGCGCGCGACCGTCCACGCGCCGCGGCGCGTGCTGCGCTCCATTCCGTCGGGGGCCGCTTGCGCCGGGAGGAGCGCCTCGAGCGTCACGTCGATCGCGTCGACGGCGAGGACGTCCTTGCCTCGGTTGACGATCGTGACCTCGCCCGCGAGGCTCCCGTCGTCGACCGCGGACGAGACGCGAACCGCGAAGCGCGGGCCGGATCCCGCGTCCGCGCGCGGCGGCGCGAGCGCCAGCGCGAGGAGCGCGGTCGAGGCCAGGAGGAAGCGGATCGGTCGTGCGTGCATCGCAGTCGTCTCCTCTCGTCAGCTGCAGGGGTTCGGGTCGCAGGACCCGGGGCCGAGGTTGATGCCGCCGCGCTGGAAGCATTCCGACGGCGTCCGGTCCTCGCACTCGGTGCCGCCGTCGTCCGGGACGCAGCAGCGGATGTCGCCGTCGTCGCCGGGCGAGCTGGTGACGGTGGGCACGGGTGAGGGTGTCGCCGGGGACGGTGTCGCGGGCGACGGGGTCGAAGGAGAAGGTGTCGCCGGGCTCGAGGTGACGGTCGGACGCGGCGTCGAGGTCGGCGTCGGGGTGGCGGTCGGCGCCGCGGTCGGCGGCGCGAAGAACGTGACCGGCAGGACGACGTCGGCGATGAAGTCCCACTCGTCCGTGGTGCACGGCGCGGCGGGACAGGGGGCGGCGCCGTAGCACGCGAGCGTGACCTCGGTCGCGCTGTCGTCGTCGTCGAGCTGCTCGCACCAGACGAACGAGGGCGGCGAGCCGTCGGTACGGAAGACGTTGCCGGTCACGGTGTCGTCGTCGTTGAGCGACAGTGCCCAGCGCTCGTCGCCGATGTCCTTGCTGATCAGCACGCGCTTCGCGTCGGGGGTGATCTGCAGCCCGGAAGCGCGGGACTGTGCACCGGCGGCCGCCGGGACGGTGAGCGCAATGACGACGGCGCACGCCATCGCGTGTCGTCGCGTGTTCGGAACGGAGCGGATCGGTGGTCGGGACGTCATCGAGGCCTCCTTGTGCGAGCAGACGATGGCTCGCGCGGGTCGCGTCGGGGCAGCAACGGCTGTGCCGTCGCGCGAAACTCCGGTTCGCGGGTCGCGCGCCGTCCGGTCGCCTCTCGTGGGGCGATATGCCCCACCGACCTGGGGGATTCGCCCAACGAGAACCGCTGCGACTCTCTCCGTCCGCGGCGGGGCGAGCTGTCAGCGGCTGTCGGCCTGCGTGCCGCCCAAAGCTGTGCTTGCGTCAGGCGCAGCTTTCATGGCAAAGGCACGCCATGGCTCAGCTGAGCGATCGTCAGGCCCTCGTCCTCGCGCTCTTCAACTACGGTCTGGTGCGTGATCCGAAGGAGCTCGCTGCGCAGCTCCGCGTCGAGATCGACGTCGCGCTCGCCATCTGCCGCAAGCTGGAGAAGGCAGGGCTCGTCCAGCTCGGCATGGTCGCCGTGATGCTGGGCGCTTGACCGGAGCGTCGCCGGCGACTGCATCCGGCGACGTCGTGCGCCGGGGCCCGTGACTCCGGCGACGCTGCGTTCGTCGTGCGTGCGTCCGGGGGACGCTACGGCCGCCGCGCCTCCAGGTGCCGCCACGCTTTCGGCAGCGACACGTCGCGGTTCGGCTCGCGCGGCGGCATGTTCATCGCGGCGTTGGGCTTCCAGCCGATCGCTTTCATGACCTCGAAGACGTGGGCCATGTTGAGCATGTCGTGGCTGTAGCAGAAGAGGCCGTTGCCGGCGTAGTAGAGGATGGAGAGGCCGGCGACGAAGCGCGGCGTGCCGTCCGGGGCGGTGCCCATGACCTGGTCCCACTGGCTGATCACGCGCGGCCCGTCGACCGTGATCCAGTTCTCGGGCGTCGACCAGCCGTGCCCGGTGAGGCCGGCCATCGACTTCACGAAGAACTCGCGGATCGCCTCGCGGCCCTCTACGCGGCCCCAGGCGGGATCGATGTAGGCGGCGTCCTCGGTGAAGAAGTCGGCCAGCACCGACCACGGCTTCTTGCCGGCGTCGATCTCGTCGCGCACGGCGACGAAGCGCTCGTAGGTCTCGCGTCCCTCCCGCTCGATCGCTTCCGCCATGGCGAACCTCCCTCGTGTCGGTCCAGCGTTCGTCGTGCAGTCGTAGCGGGATCGGGCGCCACAGGCGAGCGAAAGCTCGTGTCGACCGCGCGCCGGCCCAGCGGCGCGGTCGCACGGGCCCGGCGCACCCGGAACGCAAAAACGGACCTTGACTCCGGTGCCGCGTCCCGGCAGAGTCCGGCGCCGTGCGGCTCGCCGTGAAGCTCGTCCTAAGCTTCCTCGCGGGCTCGGCGCTCGCCTTCCTGGTGATGCAGCCGAGCGCCGAGCGGCCGCGCGAGCTGATCGAGTCGATCCGCGACGAGGACGTACGCGCGGGCTGAGCGCGTCGGCGGCGGTCGCTTCAGCGGTCGTACAGCACGCGCACCACGACGAACCACGGGTAGCGCGTGTCGACCACCCGTCCGTCGTCGGTCGCGAGCGTACCCTGGTCGGTGACCGGCACGTGCTTCATCGTCACCGCGTCGCGGACGTTTCCGCCGACGACGGTCAGCTCCTGCGCTGCGACGTCCACCACCAGATCGCAGTGTCCCGCGAAGTGCGTCGGCAAGTCGTCGTAGCGGATGCCCTTCGACCACTCGCGTCCGAGGCAGATCAGGTCGCCCGCGCGCGGCGCGTAGCGCTCCGGGCGCTCGACCCGGATGCGAAGCCCGGGCTCTGCGAGAAGGGCTGCGTTGACGTAGGTCGAGTGCGCCGGCGCGTAGAGAAAGCCGTCGCGCGCGCCGGCGGAGCGCAGGACATAGGACACGAACGCCGCCGACCACGCGTAGTCGGCGTCCTGCTCGGCAGGGAAGACCTCGCCAGTCGCATCGTGCTTGCCCGTCCACGACGCCTCCGGCCGGCCGGCGTCCTGTCCGAGCCACCAGTACTCGCCGACCCGCTGCCAGAGCCCCTCGGCGCGCTCCGGTTTCGCGTCGGCCGCGACGACGCGTTGCGGGTCGGGCGGCGAATCGTCGATCGGTGCGCCGAAGCTGCGCCATTCCCGGAGCGCGATCGCGATCGCGGCGTCGCGCGAGAACGGCTCGAAGGGGGCCTTCGCGAACGGCGGCACGTGCGCGTCGGGGCGGCGTGCCGTGCAGCCCGCCAGGAGGAGGGCGACCCCGAGGAGCGCGCTCCAGCCTCGCCGCCGTCCGATCATCGTCCGCATCGCGCCGCTCACGGTCGCGGCCCCCGTCCCGCTCGCCGGGCCGGGGGCCGCACGGAGGTCATCGGCCGCTTACGGCTTGTACTTGATGAACAGATCGAGGAGCTGACGGGTTCGCGCGGTGTACGGCGGGTAGAGCATGCTCAGAAGCGAGAAGCGCGGGTTCTTGAACACCGGCCTGAGCTTCGTGAACTCGAGGAAGCCCTCGTAGCCGTGGTAGTGGCCCATGCCGCTCGCGCCGACGCCGCCGAAGGGCATGTCGTGCTGCGCGACGTGCATGACGCAGTTGTTGATCGTCACGCCGCCGGAGATCGTCCGGTACAGCACGTCCTCCTGGATCTTCGCGTCGTTGGTGAACAGGTAGAAGCCGAGCGGCCGGTCTTTCGCGTTGACGTACGCGATCGCCTCGTCGAGGTTGCCGTACGTCTTCACCGGGAACAGCGGCCCGAAGATCTCCTCCTGCATGATGCGCATCGAATCGGTGACGCCGAGCACCAGGTGCGGCGGGATCTTGCGCAGCTCGTCGTTGAAGGTCGCGCCCGGCACCAGCGGCACGAGCGTCGCACCCTTCTGCTGCGCGTCGTCGAGCGTCGCGCGCAGCCGGCGGTACGACTTCTCGTCGATGATCGACGTGTAGCTCTGCACGTTCGTGTCGGGGTAGCGCTCGGCGACGATCTTCTTTGCCGCTTCCACGAACGCGTCGCGCTTCGCCTCCGAGATCATCAGGTAGTCGGGCGCGAGGCAGGTCTGGCCGGCGTTCAGGTACTTCGCGTACAGGATGCGCGACGCCGCCTCCGTGACGTCGAAGTCGTCGCAGACGATGGTCGGCGACTTGCCGCCGAGCTCGAGCGTGACCGGCGTCAGGTTCTCCGCCGCCGAGCGCATCACCGTGCGCCCGGCGTCGGCCGAGCCGGTGAAGATCATGTGGTCGAAGGGCAGGGTGGAGAAGTCCTGCGCGCGCACGCCCGGCAGGATCTTGACGGTGTCCTCGGGGAACACCGCGCTGAACTTCTCGTCGAGCAGCCGCGCCAGGTTCTGCGAGGTCGACGCCATCTTGATCATCGCCCGGTTGCCGGCGGCGAGGATGCTGGTGAGCGGGCCGGCGGTGAGGAAGAGCGGGTAGTTCCACGGCGACACGATCCCGACCACGCCCTTCGGCTGCGGGATCACCGTGTTCGAGCCGCCGGCGAAGGTGATCGACACCGCGCGCTTCTGCGGCTTCATCCACTTGGCGACGTGCTTGATCGTGTGACGGATTCCGTCCACCGTGCCGAAGACCTCGGCCATCAGCGTCTCCTCGACCGAGCGGTGGCCGAAGTCGGCGTTGATCGCGTCGGCGATCGCCTGCGCGTTCTCGGTGAGCACGCGGTCGAGCTTGCGCAGGTTCTCCTTGCGCTCCTCGAGGCTCGGGTACGGGTGGGCGAGATACGCCTCGCGCTGCAGCGCGAACACGCGCTGCGCCTCGTTCTCGGCGCGATCGACGACCCGCAGCTGTGCGGTCTGGGCCATGGTCAACCTCCTGTCGATGGGATCGGGATTCTCGTGCGGCGCGGCAGGACGGTGCAGAGCCTACGACGCGGAGCCGATTGTAGCTGGTCCCCCGCCGGAGTCACCCCGGCACGCGACCGCCGTCCGGTTCGCCCGCGGCCCCGGACCGGATAGCGTGCGGCCGATGCGACGCAGCCCGATCGGTGCGGACGACCACGGCGGCCGGTGCGGCTGGCGCCCTTCCCTGGCCTTCCGGGCGCCGGCGCCCGTGGCGGTCGTGCTGGTCGTCGCCGCGCTCTCGGCGACGCTCGCGCGCGCCCAGGACGTTACGCCGTCGCGGCAGGGCGCCGCGGTCGAGGGCTCGTCGTCCGCGCACGACGACGGTGCGCGGTGGCTCGCGCCGGGCGCGCCGGACGTGGCCGAATTCCCGATCCGCCTCGACGCGACCGTCGTCACCGCGACGCGCGCGCCGGCCCCGCTGCGCGACGTCCCGGCGGCGGTGTCGGTGGTGGACGAGCGTGCGGTGCAGGAGGGGCGTCCCACCGTCAGCTTGACGGAGCCGCTGAGCCGCGTGCCGGGTACCTTCGTGCAGGACGCCGGCAACCAGGCGCAGGGGCCGCGGATCCAGATCCGCGGCTTCGGCACGCGGGCCGCGTTCGGCATCCGCGAGATCAAGGTGCTGCTCGACGGCCTGCCGGAGACCTTGCCCGACGGGCAGACCGAGCTCGGCGGCGTCGATCTCGAGTCGATCGCCCGCATCGAGGTGCTGCGGGGCCCGGCGTCGTCGCTCTACGGGAACGCCTCGGGCGGCGTGCTCCAGCTCTTCACCGAGGAGCCGCCCGCCACGCCGCAGATCGAGACGCGCACCCTCGGCGGCTCGTACGGCCTCCTCAAGACCTCGCTCAAGGGTGGTGCGACCGCGGGTGACGTCGGAATCTTCGTGCAGGGCTCGTACTTCTCGACTGGAGGCTACCGGGAGCACTCGAGCGCCTACGACGGAACGCTGAACGCGAAGCTGCGCGTCGGCCTCGCCGAGACGACGAGCGTCACCATTCTCCTGAGCGCGCTCGACGCGCCGCTCGCGCAGGACCCCGGCGGCCTCACCGCAGAGCAGGTCGCGGCCAACCCGCGCCAGGCGCGCGACGTGAACCTGCGGCTCGACGCCGGCGAGGCGGCGCAGCAAGGCCGCCTCGGAGCCGTGCTCGAGCACCGCGGCGGCCCGCACGCGCTGTCTGCCTACGTCTACACGCTCTACCGCGACTTCGACTCGCGCCAGCCCATCCTGCCCGAGCTGGGAGACGGCGTCGTCACCTTCCACCGCGTGAGCCCGGGCGGCGGCTTCCGCTACGACCTGACGGCACCCGTGCTCGGCTTCGCGCAGACCTTGACGCTCGGCTTCGACGGCCAGGGGCAGAGCGACGACCGGCGCCGCTTCGCCAACGTCGACGGCGAGCGCGGCGCGCTCGGCGTCAGCGAGACCGAGAGCGTGCGCGGCCTCGGCGTGTACCTGCGCGAGGCGGTGTTCGTGGCCGACGACGTTCAGCTCTCGGGCGGCGTGCGGCGGGACGACGTGCGCTTCGCGAGCGACGTGGCCTACCCGCCGGGCGTCGCGTCCGCGAGCCGGACGTTCTCGCGCTGGAGCCCGAGCGGCGGGGTCCTCTGGACGGTCGCGCCCTGGCTCTCCGCGTACGCCAACGTCGGCACCGCGTTTCAGGTGCCGACCACGACCGAGCTCGAGAACGCGGACGGTCCCGGCTTCGACCCCGCGATCGAGCCGCAGACGACGACGAGCTGGGAGATCGGCGGACGCGCCGGCGAGGCCGGGCTCTTCGAAGCCGGGCTCGCCGCGTACGTGATGAACCTGGACGACGAGATCGTGCCGTACGAGTCGGCGTCGGGGCGCACCGCCTTCCGCAACGCCGGGCGCTCGCGACGGATCGGCCTCGAGCTCGACGGCGAGGCGCGCCTCACCGCGTGGACCGGACCGCTCGCGGGCGGGGACGTCGACTGGACGGGGTCGTTCACCGCGATCGACGCCGAGTACCGGAGCTATCCGACGCCGGCGGGGGATTTCGGCGGCAACGACGAGCCCGGCATTCCGCCGTGGCAGGTCTACCAGCAGCTCGCGTGGCGCAACGCCGCCGGTGCGTTCGTCGCGCTCGAGGGTCTCTTCGTCGGCGGCTACTTCGTCGACGACGCCAACGACGCGCGCGCGCGCGGCTACCCGCTGCTCAACCTGCGCGGCGGATTTCGCCAGGCGGTCGGTCGTTTCGTCGTCGAGCCGTTCCTCGGCGTGCAGAATCTGACCGACGCGTCGTACGCGGGGGTCGTCCGCCTGAACGCGCTCGGCGGGCGCTTCTACGAGCCCGCGCCCGGGATCAACGTCTACGGCGGCGTCGCCGTGACGGCGCTCCTCTAGCGCGTCGAGTCGACGCGAGCGAGCGACGTCACGGCGCCGGCGTTCACGCTCTCAGTGGCGCGCGGCGAAGTAGTCGTCGGTGCGCTTCTCGGCCTCGTCCTTGGTCCAGCCGTAGCGCTGCTGCAGCTTGCCGAGCAGCTTGTCCTTCTCGCCGGCGATCTCGGTCCAGTCGTCGTCGGTGAGCTTGCCCCACTGCTTGCGGGCTTCGCCCTTGAGCTCCTTCCACTTGCCCTGAACGATGTCCCAGTTCATGTGCGTGTCTCCACTTCGTTGTGGACCGCGTGCGCGTCGCGTGGACGGACGCGGTCGGGTGGTGCTCGCCGGCAAACGCTGCAGGGCATGTGCCAGCGACCGGGGCCGCCGCGGGCTCGCGTTGCCACGCGGGCTCGTGACGCGACCCCGTCCGGCGACGGTGCACTTTGTAGACTCGAGCGCACGAAGCTCCGCGCGCGCGGCGTGCGCGCGGTCCGGCTTCAGCGGTCGACGCATGCCAGGTCGCGATTGGCCGGACCGTTCACGACGCGCCCACGGCAGTCGAAGCGCGAGCCGTGGCAGGGGCAGTCCCAGGTGCGCTCGACGCCGTTCCACGTGACCACGCAGCCGAGGTGCGGGCAGATCGCCGAGCGCCGGTGGAGGACGCCCTCGTCGTCGCGGTACGCCGCCACCTTCGCGAGGCCCTCGCGGAGCACCGCTCCCTCGCCGGAGCGGATGTCGTCCGCCGCCGCGCGCTCGCCCGGCGTGATCCACGCGAGGTAGTCTCGTGCCACCGCGAGTCCCTCCCGCACGACGGCGCCGGCGGCCGCGAGACGGATGCGCGCCGGGTCGTAGGTCCCTTGCCAGGGGCTCGTGCGATGCTGCACGAGGTCGCACACGAGCATGCCGGCGATCGTGCCGTGCGTCATGCCGTGACCCGAATCACCGCTCACGACGAACACGTCGTCGTCGGTGCCGGGATTGCGGCCGATGAAGGCGAGTCCGTCGCTGGTCTCCATCACCTGTCCGGACCAGCGCTGCTCGACGGCACCGAGCGCGGCGAAGCGCTCGCGTGCCCACGCCTCGAGGCGTGCGTGCCGGTCGACGCCGTCGCTGCCGTGGCCCGTCTTGTGGTCCTCGCCGCCGACCACGAGCAGGTCGCCGTCCTCGCCGGTGCCGGGCTCGAGGCGGACGTAGTGGTACGGATCGGCGTCGTCCCAGAGCAGGATGTCGGCGATCGCGCCGTGCGGCGTCCGGAGCGCGAGCGCGTAGGAGGTGTAGGGCGCCTGCTTCGTGTGCAGGGCCAGCACGTCGTTGACCGGGGAGTTGGTCGCGACCACGATCGCCGCCGCCGAGACCACCGAGCCGTCGCCGGTGACGACGCGCCCCGGCGCGCCATCGAAGGAGGTCGCGCGCGTTCCGGTGAAGATCATGCCGCCGCGCTTCTCGAGCGCGCGTGCGAGGCCGCCGAGGTAGCGCAGCGGCTCGATCCGCGCCTGGCGCGGGAAGCGGAGGCACGGACCGGTGTCGAGCGGCGACACGGGCGCGCGCTCGACCACCTCGACCTGGAGTCCGGCACGGCGTGCGGCCGCGCGCTCGGCGAGCAGCGCGGGCGAAGCCTCGCCTCCCGGGACGCCCGTCGCGCTGAACAGGTAGCCGTCGACGCGCGCGAAGCGGCAGTCGATCTCCTCCTCCCGGACGGTGGCCTCGATGCGGTCGATCGCCACGACGTGGCTCTCGGCCGCCGCACGAGCTCCGGCGGGGCCGTGAACGCGCTCGAGCGCGACGAAGCCGTCGTCGAGCGCGCTCGAGAGGTGCGCGGTCGTCCGCCCGGTCTGTCCACGGCCGATCGCGCCGGCTTCGAGCACGACGACGGACAGGCCCTCGCGTCGCAGCAGGTAGGCGATCGTCAAGCCCGCGATGCCGGCCCCGACCACGCAGACGTCGGTCGTGAGGTCACGGCCGAGCTTGGGGCGGTGCAACGAGTCTGCGGCGTTCCACGGTGGGGGCGTCGATCGGCTCATGCCCGCTTCGACGCGCACGAACCGTGCCGCACGTCCGCGGCGCGCAGCCGCTCACCTGCAGGTCATGCCTGCATCACACCATCGAGCGGCGTCGCGCGCCGCCGTCGCGGGCATCGAGCGGGGTCTCGCGCGCCGTCGCCCGCTTCGCGCAGACGACGCAGCGGAACTCGTCCTCGGGGGTGATGCGCCAGCCCATCGACACGAGCAGCGTCCAGTCGGCCGCCTTCGCCACTTGACCGCATCTGGCACAGGTCCACTCCATGGTGCCTCCGATCGCGCGTTGCCGCGCGTGTCGACTCTCCGTGCGTGTGCGCAGGCCGGCGTGAGGGAGGTTGCCTGCAGATCGGGTGCTTCGAGCGAAGCCCGATCGTTTCATCCGCGGCGCCACCGGTCAACCGAGGAGGTCACGATACCGACGCCGACCCTCCGCGACGCTCCGTCTGATCGTCATCCGGTTCCGTCAGCCAGGTCGGTCAGCCGTTGATGATCTCGCCGCCGTTCGGGTGCAGCACCTGGCCGGTCATGTACGTAGCGTCGTCCGAGGCGAGGAAGACGTAGCTCGGCGCGATCTCCTCGGGCTCGCCGGCGCGGCCGAGCGGGACGTCCGAGCCGAACGTCGCGACCTTCTTCGCGGGGAACGTCGAAGGGATGAGCGGCGTCCACACGGGCCCCGGCGCGACCGCGTTCACGCGGATGCCGCGCGACGCGAGGCTCGCCGCGAGCGAGCGCGTGAACGCCACGATGGCGCCCTTGGTCGCCGCGTAGTCGAGCAGCGTGGGGCTGCCGCGATACGCCGTGACCGAGGTCGTGTTGACGATCGCCGCACCCTCGCGCAGGTGGGGCAGCGCCGCGGACGTCAAGTAGAACATCGCGAAGACGTTGGTGCGAAAGGTCCGTTCCAGCTGCGCCGGCGTGATCTTCACGAGCGAGTCCTGCGGGTGCTGCTCGGCCGCGTTGTTCACCAGGACGTCGAGCCGGCCGAGATCGCGCACGGTCCTCTCGATCAGGCGGGCGCAAAAAACTGGTCGACCGACGTCGCCGCGCGCCAGCACGCAGCGCGTACCGTGCGCCTCGACGAGGCGCTTCGCCTCGGCCGCGTCCTCGGTCTCGTCGAGGTAGGCCACCACCACGTCGGCGCCTTCCCGGGCGAAGGCGATCGCCACGGCGCGTCCGATGCCGCTGTCGCCGCCGGTGACGAGCGCGACACGGCCCGCGAGCTTGCCGCTGCCCCGCGCGGCGGGGTCTTCAGAACGCGGCCGCGGGTGCATCGTGTGCTCGAGTCCGGGGCGGCGTCTCTGCGTCTGCGCCGGGCGCAGAGCGCGCTTCTTGCCAGTCTTGCTCTTGTTCGCCATCGCTGTCCCTCGCTCGTCGCTCGACGGTGCACCGCCTGCAGTCGTCGTGGAGGCGGTGGATCGGTCGCGTACCCGTGAGCAAGCGGCATTCCCCGCGCGGGCGCCTTTCCGGAGACGATCGATCGCCGCAGTGGAGCGGACGTCTGTAGAACGTACACCCCGTAGTGCGCAGCTTCGTCCGCGCCCCCCAACGGCGTCACGATCGTCGCGGCGTGCACGCGCACCGTGCGTCGCGGCCTGCGCTCCTGGCACGGATCCCGCTCCGCGCCCGGTCGCACACCCGCGCCGGTCGCGCACTCGACCGCCAGCAAACTTCGAAGGGACACGCGTGCACGAGGACCGCATCGAGAACGTACTTCACGACCGCGCCGCGGCCGTCGAGCCGCGACGCGTCGCCGAGCGGCGCGCCCGGATGACGCGCCTCGCGCCGGCACTCGTCGTCGCGTCGCTCGCAGCGCTGCTCGCGTGCGGTGGCGGCAGCGGCGACGACGACGACTTCGGCCCCGCGCCGCCGCCCGAGACCAACGCACGCTACCGCGCGATCGCCGGCATCTCGATGGGAGGCTACGGCGCGCTCAACGTCGGCACCAAGCGCCGCGACATCTTCGGCACGGTGGCGTCGCTCGGCGGACCGGTCGATCTCGCGCAGCTCCTGTCCGACACGCCGACGGCCGGCCTCGAGGTGAAGCCGCAGACGGAGATCCCGACGCAGGTCGGCGACGACTTCACCTTCGACCACCTGCCGCCGTATCCCGGTCGCGACCAGCAGATCGCATTGCTGCGCGACCTCTTCATCGCCTTCGGCAATCCGTTCCTCCACCACCCCGATCCGGCGCGCGCCTTCCTCGCCGCCGACTCCGAGCCGGCGCGCATCGCGCGCGACGACCAGTACGACACCTTCGTCGCGCCGGCCGATCCGCGCGGCTTCCTCGACGGCGGTGACGCAAACGAGGACGGCGTGCGCCAGGTCGGCGAGGAGCCGGTGCTGCCGGTGGACGTCTTGCTGCTGGCCGGCGGGACGCTCGGCGCGATCGCGGGTGTCGAGCCGACGGCGATCGTCGGCGGCCGCGCGCTCGCCGACCTCGACGGCGACGGTATCTACGACGTCGGCGACGGCATCGTCGTGAACGCGTCGGAGCCCGGCAGCGCGGCCGGCTTCGAGGACGTCGGCCTCGACGGCGTCGCGGGCACCGGCGACTTCGGCGAGGGCAACGGCGTCTTCGACGACGACCCGGACGTCGCCTCGTGGCGCGCGGAGGATCCGACCGCGCGTCTCGCCGCGACGCCGCCGGGCGAGATCGAGCGCCAGCGCATCTACATGGACGTCGGTACCGGCGACGAGTTCGGCTTCGCGCAGCACTACGCGAACCTGGTCGCGGTCCTGCAGGCGAAGGGGCTTCCCGTGCAGGTGCAGGAGGGATACGCCGGCGACTGCACCGACATCCCGAAGCCGGAGGCGCAGTTCTACCTGCTGCGCTATCCCGGCGGTCACGTCGGAATCCCGGAATCCGACGGCGTGCTGGACGATCTGCTGAACGGCGACGTCTGCGGCGCGGCGGGCATCTGGGAGCGCCTCACGAGCTTCATCGGCTACATCGAGCGCAGCTTCCCCGACGGCAACTACGGCGTCGGCGAGATCGACATCGGCATCGACTTCTTCGACTTCGATTTCGACTTCGGCGACCTCGACGTGCGCGGCGAGATGGTCGAGCGCGACATCCCGGCGCCGAGTCTCCAGCTGCGTCCCGAGGATCCGGTGCCGACGCAGCGCGTGATGGTGTACCTGCCGCCCGAGTTCGCGCGCAGCCGCTCGTCGTTCCCGATCGTGTACTTCCTCGGCGGCTACGGACAGACGCCGCAGGACTTCCGCCGCGCGCGCGACCTCCTCGACCTGCTGATCGTCACCCGGCAGATCCAGAACCTGTACATCGCGTTCCTCCCCGGCGCGGGCGGGCAGAAGGGCTCGTTCTACGTCAATCACCGCGTGCCGGAGGAGAGCATCCCCGACGTGATCGGGCCCACCTCCGGCCGCTACGAGGACGTGATCGTCGACGACCTGATCCCGGTGATCGAGACCGAGATCGCGCGCGGCCGCATCAAGAGCTGAACTGCGCGACGCGCGCGAGATCGGCTGTCAGCGGGCGGCGAGCGCGCTCGCGACCGCGGCGGCGACCTCGGCCACCACCGCGTCGAGCGCCTGACCGGTCGCCGCCGCGACCGCCGGCGGCGCGTCGCCGCCGATCGCACGCTCGGCGGTGAACGTCCGGTCGAGGAGCCGCGTCCGGTCCTTGCCGCGCAGCGAGACCACCAGCGCGACGCGCGCGACGCGCGCGGGTGCCAGCACTTCGTCGAAGGCGATCAGCTCGACGCGCAGCGTGGGCGCGTCGAACGAGTCGGTGAGGCGCAGCCCAGGCGTGTCGCGCAGGGCGCTCTCGAGCGCACGCTGCACGTAGCCGGACGGTGGCTCACTCCAGCGGCGCTGCTCGTAGAGTCCGTACTCGACCGCCGACGAGCGCCACACCATGCGCTCGCGCAAGAACGGGGTGGCGCTCACCGACTGCAGGCGGACCGCGGTGCCGGCGGACTCCGGCGGTGCGTCGCTGCCGGCGAGTGCGCGCGAGTCGGGCTGGAAGTAGCGCGGCTCGGCGGCGTCGCGGAACACGCAGCCGGCGAGCAGCAGGAGGGGCAGGGCGAGCCAGCAAAGCCGCATCAGTCCACCTTCGGCGGCACCGCGCCGTCGGCGCGCGGTCCGCGGATCAGGGTGCTCGGATCGCGCTCGAGGCGGACGGCGAGCGCGCGCACCGACTCGAGCGTCTCGCGCAGCTCGTCGAGGCTCGCCTCGAGCGCGCCGCGTAGGTCGCCGAGGTCGCCGGCCGCGCCGCCGACCTGCTTCGCCGCGACCTTCACGTCGTCGGCCGCCTCGCGCAGCGACGCGGTGGTCGGGCCGAGCCGCGCCTCGTCGAGCGCCGTCTGCAGGCGCTTCGCCGCGCTGCGCAGCTCGAGCAGCAGCTGGTTCGCGGGACCGTCGTCCGCCTGCACCCACGCGGCCACCTCGTCGACCGACGCGAGCGTGCGACGCAGGTCCGCGAGCGCGTGCTTCGCCTCGTCCTCGAGGTCGGGGAACTTGTTCAGGATGTCGAGTGCCGAGTCCTCGACGCTCTTCAGCGTCGAGCGGGTGGACGGCACGTAATTCCACGGTGGCGGGAAGGACAGCGCGGGCGGCGGGTAGCGCACCGGGTCGAAGAAGTCGGTCTGCAGGAAGCGCACGCCGGTGATGCCGGCGGACGCGAGCTGCACGCGCAGATTCGGGTCGATGAACGTCCCGCCCGCGACGGGCTGCTCGAGGCCGAGGCGGCGGAGCGCGTCGCTGTAGATGTCGGAGGTCACCTGTACCTGTCGCCCGTCGGGTGCCACCGCGATCTCGGCGACCGTGCCGACCGTCACGCCCCGCCACTTGACGGGCGAGCCGACCTCGAGGCCCTGCACGGACTCGTCGAAGTAGCTGATCGCCTGGAACGCGTCGCGCTCGAAGCGCCGCGCACCGATCCAGAAGGTGACGCCGATCAGGACGCCGATCGCGAGCACGACGAAGAGGCCGAGCTTCCAGTGGTTGGTCGCCGTGGTCGCCATGGTCACACCGAGCTGCGGTTGAAGAAGGCGCGCACGCGCGCGTCGTCGCTCGCGTCGCGCAGGTGGCGCGGGTCGCCGCGCGCGATGATGCCGCGCGCGCCGCGGTCGACCAGGATGCAGGTGGTGGCGATCGCGAAGATGCTCGCGAGCTCGTGGGTGACGATCACGGTGGTCATGCCGAGGCTCCGGCCGAGGGTGAGGATCAGCTCGTCGAGCTCGACCGAGCTCACGGGGTCGAGCCCCGCCGACGGCTCGTCGAGGAAGAGGAGGGGCGGATCGAGCGCCAGCGCGCGCGCGATGCCGGCGCGCTTCTTCATGCCGCCCGAGATCTCCGCAGGCAGGTGGTTCTCGAAGCCCTCGAGCCCGACCAGGCGCAGCTTCGAGCGCACGATCACGTCGATCGCGGACGCGTCGAGGTCGGTCCACTTGCGCAGCGGCAGGCCGACGTTCTGCGCGAGCGTCATCGAGCCGAACAGCGCGCCCGACTGGAAGAGGACGCCGAAGCGCGGCGGTCCCGTGGTCTGCACCGGCGGCGCGCCGTCCACCAGCAGGCGCCCGGCGAGCGGACGGTCGAGGCCGATCAGGTTGCGCAGCAGGGTGGACTTGCCGCTGCCGCTGCCGCCGAGGATCGCGAACACTTCGCCGTGCGGCACGGCGAAGTCGAGCCCTTCGAGGACCACCGTCTCGCCGTAGCCGATCGCGAGCGCCTCGGCGGCGATGATCGCGCGCGTCGCTCCGCCGGCGGCGATGGTGGTCGCGTCAGCCCTCGAAGGCATCGAGCACCACGGTGAAGATCGCGTCGAGCAGGACGATCGCGAACAGGCTCGTGACCACCGCGGAGGTCGTCGCGCGCCCGACGCCCTCGGCGCCGCCGCGCGTCGCGAGCCCGCGCTGGCAGGCGATGAGCGCGATGTTGAGACCGAAGAAGGCGGTCTTGGCGACGCCCGAGAAGACATCCCACGGCTGCACCGCCTGGCGGGTCTGCGCGAGGTAGGCGGCGGCGGTGAGGTCGAGCTTCAGCAGCGCGACCAGCAGCCCGCCCGCGACGCCGACCACGTCGGCGAGGATCGTCAGCAGCGGCAGCACCAGCACCAGCGCGATGACGCGCGGGAAGACCAGGAAGTGGTACGGATCGAGCCCGAGCGTGCGCAGCGCGTCGATCTCCTCGGACACGCGCATCGTGCCGAGCTCGGCGGAGAACGCCGCGCCGGAGCGTCCGGCGACGATGATCGCGGTCATGAGCGGCGCCAGCTCGCGGGTCACCGACAGCCCGACCAGGTCCGCGACGAAGATCGACGCGCCGAACTGCTCGAGCTGGATCGCCGCCTGGAACGCGGTCACCAGTCCGACGAGGAAGCTGATCATCAGGACGATCGGCAAACCGTCGGCGCCGGCGCGCTCCATGAGGCGCGGCACGTCGGCCCAGTTCACAACGGATGGCCGCCGGAGCGCGTGCGCGCCCGCGAGCGCCACGTCGCCGACGAAGTCGAGCGCATTGCTCTCGGCGACGAGCTCGCGCGTCTCGCGTCCGATCTGGTCGAGGATGCCGATCTTCGCGGGGGGCGTCTTGCGGCTCGGCTGCGCCGGGTGGGCGCCGTAGAGCTCGAGCATCGCCCGGACCGATCCGGTGGCACCGACGATCTCGGCTTCCGTGCCGGCACCGTCGAGCTCGCTCTTCAGCTCGAGGAGCAGTGCGGTCGCGGCGCCGTCGAGGTGGTCGACACGCGACAGGTCGAAGGCCAGGTGCCGCGCCGCGGGCCGGGCGAGCTCGCGCACGCCCTGCCACGACGCGAAGCACTGCCGGAAGCGCAGCTCGCCGGCGAACAGGAGCGCCGCTCGACCCTCCTCCGCCTCGATCCGCTGCACGCGGTAGCCGGGACCGCTCGCCTCCGTCACCGGATGGTCATTCACGCCGCGCGCCGCTAGGTCAACGTGCGGGGGCGGCTGCACCGGACGTCGGACGAGCGACGCCGATCCGCGACGCGTCACACCGCTGCAACCCGCCGCTCGCCGCCGTGCAACGATCGGCGTGTAGACGACGTCTCCATGAACCCTCGCGTCGCGCTCGTCTGTCTCGTCGTCGTCGCCGTCCCGGTCCTCGCCCGCGCGGACTCCAGCCTGCCGCGAACGGGCCAGAAGGGCTGCTGGAGCACGGCCGGGGCGCGCGTCGCCTGTCCCGGCACCGGCCACGACGGCGACGACCGCGCCGGTCTTCGCGTCGTGCTGCGCGACTCGGGGAACGGCACCATCGCCGACGGCAACACGCGCCTCGTGTGGGAGAAGCTGTCGCGCGACGGCGGCCTGCACGAGCGCAACGCGCTCTTCACCTGGGAGCAGGCGCTCGCGAAGGTGGCCCAGCTCAACACGGCGCCGTGCTTCGCCGGCATCTGCAGCTGGCGGCTGCCGAACGTGAAGGAGCTGCAGTCGATCGTCGACTTCGAGCGCAAGTCGCCGGCGTTCGCGAAGGCCTTCCTGAAGAAGTGCCAGCCCGGCTGCACGGTCGAGACCTGCAGCTGCACGCCGGTCGGTGCTGCGGGGACGCTCGGCGGCTTCTGGTCCTCGACCACCAGCCGCAGCGCGACCGGCCAGGCGTGGCAGGTGCAGCACGCGACCGGCGCCACCGCCGCGGTCGTGAAGGCGGGTACGGGCAACGTGCGCGCGGTCGCCGAGCCGACCTGCGACCAGGCGATCGTCACGCTCGGCATCGCCTACGAGCAGGCCGGCGTGGAGGCCTCGGGCGTGACCATTGCCCTCGACTATCCGGAGATGCTCGGCGACATCCCGGGCCTCGGCTCGGACCCCTCGGTGATCGCGCGCACGACGAACCTCACCGGACTCGGCGGCATCTTCAGCGCCGGCGACGTCGACACCGACATGAGCGGGCTCGACGACCGCGTGTCGGTCGGGCTCATCTTCCTCGGTACGCCCGGCATCGTCGCCGGCGGCTTTGCCGAGGTCGAGCTCGACTGCGCGCTCGGCGAGGCTCCGCTCGTCACCGACTTCGCCTGCACGCTCGACGCGAGCGACCTCGAGGGCACGTCGATCCCCGGCGCCTGCACGATCGCCGTCCGCTACCAATAGACGCGTCGCGGACGCCGCACGCTGCACGGCGCCGAGTGCGGTACGGCGAACGGGCGACGCCGAGGCGACGCTCAGAGCCTGAGCAGAGATCGCTCAGGCTCTGCTCATCACCAAGGGGAGCGCCGCGGCCCTCCCCTCGCCCGCGAGTGAATTCGCGGGCTTCACCCCACCTGCAGGTGGGCCCTTGGCCCGCCTCCTTCGAGCGTTCGCAATTCTCGCTCACGCTCTCAGGCGCCGAGGTCGGCGACCCAGGCGCGCAGCGCGGGCAACGTCTCGGACTCCCAGCGCCCCGACGCGCGCAGCTCGCAGAAGCTCGCGAACAGGCCGTCGATGAAGCCCACCACCTCCTCGACGTCGGCGAGCCGGAGGAAGAGGTCGTTCTCGAACAGCGCCCGCTTGTCGTCGGCGAGGGCCGCGTCGCGGTCGCCGAGCTTCGGGCAGCGCAGCGAGTCGTAGGTGAGCATGCCGCCGTCGAGGCTCAGCTCCCAGCGGCGCTCGCCACGCGTCACCGCGATGCGGGCGTGATCGATCAGCTTGCCGCGGCGGAGCCCCGCACCGAGCTCGGGTCGCATGTCGCCCTCGTCGACGAGCGTGAGGCGCGCGTTGCGCTCGCCCTGCTCTTGCATCACGACGCGGTCGCCGAGCGTCATCTCGACGACGTCGTCGCCGATCGTCAGCCGCCCGCCGTCCTCCTCGACCCGGTACAGGAGCCAGGTGAGGAACTCGCGGCCGAGGAAGCGCTTCGCCTCGACGACGCTGAGGAAGTCCTCCTTCACCAGGGCACCCCCGCCTCGGCGCCGGCGGTGGCACTGGCCGCGAGCGCGGGGCGCGGCTCGTCGGCGACGCTCGCGAAGCGGCTCGGCTCGACGCCGCGGATCCGGTCGACCACGGCCGCGGCGAGCCCGACGCGCTCGGCCGCGAGGTACGGGATCACCGGGATCGGCGATACGCCGGTGGTCTCGCGGAACAGCGCCTGGAAGGCCTCGCGCGGCGCGCGCGACTTGCCTGTGAAGTAGACGTTGCCGCGCTCGAGGTCCCAGGCGCACTCGAAGAGCGACGGGCTCGGCAGGGCGCGCAGCAGGAGCCGCGCCGCGACCTCCTCCTTGATCTCGCGCCGCACGGTGCGCCCCAGGCGCTCGAGCCCTTGCTGGCGCTTGCGCTCCTCCTCGGCGCGCCGGCACTCGAGGCGAACGAGCTTCGCCGGCGCGACGCGGCGGTCGTAGCGGAAGCCGAGCAGCACGTACTGCTGGAAGAAGACGTCGCTCGGCGCGAGATCGACCACCAGCGGGTCGTGGATCGCGACCCAGCCGAAGGCCTCCTGCTTGGGAAGCCCGTCCTCGTCGTGCTCGCGGAACACGCGACGGTTCACCGCCTCGCAGAACGTGTGACGGTCGATCTTCGCCGGCGGTCGCGCGTCGAAGCGCACGATGGTCGAGCTCGCGGAGAGGAAGCCCATGAGGGCGCGCGAAGTAGCATCCGCGTTCGCAGCGGCGCAAGGCGCGCATCGCCGGCTGTAAGATCTGCCCGGCTTTTCGCGAATCCTCCGGTCGCGGTGCGACCTCGCGGCGCGAGATCGCAGCATCCACCGGCGCGCGCACGTGGCCGCGCTCTTGCTCTCGTTCTCGCGCATGCATTCCGCGGTGGACGCGAGCCAGCGTCACGGCCGCAAGGAGGGTTCGCAGATGAAGATCAGGAAATTCTGGATCGCGTGCGCCGGGCTCGCCCTCGCGCTGGGCACGGCGCAGAGCGCGCTCGCCGATGATCCGAACAACACGCCCGATTCGATGAAGAGCGCGCCGGACGACACCGGGCGCAACGAGCGTGATCGTCAGGCCGCGGCGGTGACGCCGATGGACCAGTCGAACGACCCGGCGGATCTCGAGCTGACGCAGAAGATCCGCAAGGCGGTCGTGGCGGACGACGGCCTGTCGATGAACGCGCACAACGTCAAGATCATCTCGTCGGACGGCGTGGTCGTGCTGCGCGGGCCGGTCGAGAGTCAGGCGGAGAAGGAGAAGGTCGAGGCGACCGCGGTCAAGATCGCGGGCGTCGCGAACGTCCGTAACCAGCTCGAGGTCGCGACCCGCTAGGGTCACGCCGGGGCACCACACTTCGAACACGAAAGGAAAGCTCCCATGGCACAGGCAGTGGTTTGCATCGTCCAGTCCGAGATCACCGCGCAGAACGTCGTCGACGACCTGCGCACCAGCGGCTTCTCGGGGAACGACATCTCCGTGCTCTTCCCGGACCGCACCGGCACGCGCGACTTCGCGCACGAGAAGGGCACCAAGGCGCCCGAGGGCGCAGCCGCCGGTGTCACGACGGGCGGTGTGCTCGGTGGCGCGGCGGGCTGGCTCGTCGGCATCGGTGCGCTCGCGATCCCCGGCATGGGGCCGTTCATCGCCGCCGGGCCGATCATGGCGGCGCTCGGCGGCGCGGCCGTCGGCGCCGCGGCGGGTGGCCTCACGGGCGCGCTCGTCGGACTCGGCATCCCCGAGTACGAGGCGAAGCAGTACGAGGGCAAGATCCGCGATGGCAACATCCTGATCTCGGTCCACACCGAGGACGGCGACGAGCGCCGCCGCGCGAAGGAGATCTTCGAGCGGCACCAGGCGAACGACGTCGCGTCGGCGCGCGAGCGCAAGGTCAGCTGAAACACCTCCGGGAGCGCCCTCGCGACGGCGGGGGTGCTCCCGGAGATCCAGGCGTCCGCGGTCCCGCTGCATCCCGCGGACGCCTTCTCGACCGCCCGCGCGTCGGCTGGTAGCCGACGCGCATGGGCGCGTCGCTGCCGTACCCCGAAACCTGGCTCGCACCGCCCGCCGGTCCGGCGCTCGTGGTGGCGCCGCATCCCGACGACGAGACCATCGGCTGCGGTGGCGTGATCGCGCTGCAACGCCGCCGGGGCGACGCCGTTCACGTCGTGGTGGCGAGCGACGGCGAGCGCGGCGATCCCGACGGGCGCTACCCGGGGGGCGCGGCGTACGTCGAGCTCCGCCGCAACGAGTGTCGCCAGGCCGCGCGCGTGCTCGACGTGCCGCCGCCGGTGTTCCTCGGCTTCGCGGACCAGGCGATCGACGCCGCAGCCCTCGAGCGTGAGCTCGACGCGATCCTGGCTTCGCTCCGGCCGGCCGCGCTCTATCACCCCGTCGTTCCCGAGATGCATCCCGACCATCACGTGGTCGGCGCGGCGGTGCTGCGTGCCGCCGCGCGCTGCGGCCACGCCCTGCGCACGTTCGCGTACGAGACGTGGGTGCCGGTCGTTCCGACGCACGTCATCGACGTCGGGCCGGTGTGGGACGTCAAGCAACGGGCGCTCGCCTGCTACCCGTCGCAGCTCGCGTACAACGACTACTCCCGCGTCGTCGCCGGCCTCGCCGCCTACCGCACGATCTACGTCCCGCGCGCGGACCACGTCGAAGCCTTCGCCGAGACGACGCCCCCCCGATCGCGTCGCCGGTGGCCCCTGACCCACGTTCTCCCCCGCCGCCGCCGTTGAACGTCACGCGGGCGCAGCCTTCCTCCGGCACGGCCCCTCTGCGAAGGCGAAGCCGAGCGGCCGACCGAAAGGGAGCGCGGGGAGTGAGACCCTGCGCGGCTTTGCCGCGTAGGGCGAGGGGTCGCGAGACCCCTGAGTCGACCGAGGGCTGCGCGTGTGGCAGGCAGCGGCCCCGCTGCGAAGGCGAAGCCGAGCGGCCGACCGAAAGGGAGCGCGGGGAGTGGGACCCTGCGCGGCTTTGCCGCGTAGGGCGAGGGGTCGCGAGACCCCTCGGTGAATGACCCCCCTCGTTTCAATAAACGTCCGAGTCCCCCATCGAGTACGTCCACGCGTCGCGCAGCGCCGCCGCCCGCGCCGGATCGGGGTCCGCGATCTGCGTGAGCAGGAACGGCGTCTCCTCCTCGGACCACCCCGAGCCGCGCAGCACGGGATGCAGTGCGGTGCCGCGCGGCGCCCAGGTGAGGAGGCTCGCGAGCCCGCGCTCTCGCGCCAGCTCGCGGCAGGCGTCCAGCAGCAGCGCGAGCGCGGCCGTCTCGTCCGCTGGCACCACCAGCTCGACGAGCGGTGCGATGGGCTCCTCGAACCAGCCGAAGCGGAGCACTGCGAGGCCGAGCGGCCGTCCCGTGAAGCGGCTCTCGACCTGCAAGAGAGCGTACCGCACGTCGGGGCAGTCGGCGTAACGCCAGTTGAGGTAGCGCGCGTCCCGCACCACGGACACCCCGGTCGGCGGGACGAGCCGTCGCCACAGGTGGTCGATCGACACGTCGAAGCGCTCGACCTGCACGACCCGGTGCCGCCACGTTCGTCCGCCGCGCGCGCGCGGCAGAGCGCCGGACGCGGCGCGCGCGAGGTCGAAGCGCAGCGCGCGCACCGGGTGGACGAGCTCGGCGGAGGTGATGCGCTGGTCGATCGAGTGCTTGTGGGCGAGCGGGTACGAGTAGAACACGACGTCGTGCGCCGGCGGCAGCCAGCTCGCCGCGAAGTGACGGGTCATCGCGGCGAACACACCGCGTTTCTGAAACTCGGGGTCGACCATGTGATCGATGCCCTGCGAGAGGACGAACGGCCCGCGCGGTCCGCTCGCACGCGCCGGAAGACCCGCGAACTGTCCGACGATCCGCTCGCCCGCGAGCGCGAGCGTGATCTGGTGACCCTCGGGGTTGCCGCCGAACTTCCAGCGCCAGTGCGCCATGCCGCGCGACTGGCGGAAGACGTGGTTGAACAGCGCGAGGATCTGCTCCTCGTCGCCGGGTCGGTAGGACCGGACCGCGAAGCTCTCGCCCTGGTGCACGGCCCTCTGCCTTAGCAGAGGACCCGCGCGAAGCGCGCGCCGCGTCGGGAGCCGATTCTTGTAGCTTGCTCCTCCTTCGCTCCCCGAATTTACACGGACTCGTTCAAGGGCTGACCCTGCTCGAGCGGCGAGCCGCGCGAAACGCACGATTTCCCGCGGGTGCGCGCCCTTCCTTCGCTGGCACCCCCCTTGCGGAAGGTCTGAGCCGGACGCGGCCATCGACGGTCGCCAAGGAGGTTTTCGCATGGGATCCGGGACCATCGACAAGGTGAAGGGCCGCGTGAAGGAAGCTGCCGGCGCGCTCGCCGACGACGACGAGCTGCGGCGCGAGGGCAAGGTCGACCAGGCCGCCGGTGCGGTCAAGAACGCGGCCGACAAGGTCGTCGACACCGTGAAGAAGGCCGTCCGCGGGGACGGGCGCTGAGCGCGCGAGCGCGCAGGAGAACATCATGCTGAGCTGGGCCGTCGTATTCTTCGTCATCGCGCTCATCGCCGCGGTGCTGGGCTTCCGTGGGGTCGCCGGACTGTCGGCGAACATCGGCTACCTGTTCGCGGTTCTCGCCGTGATCTTCCTGGTGGTGGCACTGCTCACGGGCCGGGGGCCGGTCGTCGCACCATGACTCCGCCCCACGGCGCCGCCCGCGCCGTGGGGTGAGCGCGGGTGCGGCCGTCGGCCGCGCCCGCGCGCTTCGCGAACACGTCACCTGCGCGGACCGAACCGACGTTGCCCGTTGCGGTCGAGGTGGGATAGGACGGCGGGCATGGAGCGACGTGATTGCCTTCGTCTCGGTGCAGCGGTCGCGGCGAGCGCGCTGGTGGCGGATTCGCTGTGGAGCCGCGCGACGGCGGCGCCGGCGCAGGGCGGCATCGGCCCCTACGGTCCGCTGCTCCCCGCCGACGCCAACGGCCTCATGCTTCCCGCCGGCTTCACGTCGCGCATCATCGCGCACGCGCAGGAGGAGGTCGGGCGGACGGGCTACGTGTGGCCGATCTTTCCCGACGGCGGCGCCACCTACCGGACGAGCGGCGGCTGGATCTACGTCGCCAACTCCGAGTTCGTCTCTCCCGGCGGCGTCAGCGCGATCCGCTTCAACCAGCGCGGCGACATCGTCGCCGCCTACTCCATCTGCACGGGAACCTTCGTGAACTGCGCCGGCGGGCGCACCCCGTGGAACACCTGGCTGACCTGCGAGGAGGTCGCCGGCGGCAACGTCTGGGAGTGCGACCCCACCGGTCGTCGGCCGCACGTTCGCAAGCCGGCGCTCGGCACCTTCAAGCACGAGGCCGCGGCGGTCGACCCCCGCACCTTCGCCGTGTACTTGACCGAGGACGAGCCCGACGGCCGGTTCTATCGCTTCGTTCCCGCCCGCCGTCGTTCGCTGGAAGAGGGCGAGCTGCAGGTCGCCGTGGTGGCCGAGAACGGCAAGGTGTCGTGGGTGAAGGTTCCGGAGCCGAACCCGGCGATCCCGGGCAGCGGCACGCCGACGCGCCATCAGGTCGCCGCCGCCACCGTCTTTCCCGGTGGGGAAGGCATCGTCTACGACCGCGGACGCGTCTTCCTCACCACCAAGGGCGACGGTCGCGTGTCCGAGTACGACATCCGGACCCAGACGCTGACGGTTGCTTACGACCCCGCGCTGGACCCGATCCGCCAGCTCACCGGCGTCGACAACATCACCGCCGCGCGCTCGGGCGACCTGGTCGTCGCCGAGGACGGCGGCAACATGGAGCTCGTGCTGCTCACCGCGACCGGCGTCGCGGCGCCGATCGTCCGCGTGGTCGGGCAGACGGGCTCGGAGCTCGCGGGCCCGGCATTCGACCCCTCGGGCCGCCGGCTGTACTTCAGCTCGCAGCGCGCCGACGGCGTCGGCATCACCTACGAGGTCAGCGGTCCGTTCCGGCGCTCGGCACCCGGACGCCGCACGCTGTCGCGCATCAGCTGAGAACCGCCTTCTTTCGCACTCCGTATGGTGGTACGGAAGGTCGCCATTCGGCGGCTCGACACGCGAAAGGAGAAGGTCCCATGGGAAAGCTCCTCGTCTCGGCGCTCGCGCTCGGTCTCACGTCGCTGGTTGCGACCGCGGCCACGGCCGCACCCCTCAACTTCCGCGCCACCCTGACCGGTGAGCAGGAGGTCCCACCGGTGGACACCACCACCCGCGGCACCGCGACCTTCCGCGCCGACCCGGGTCTCACCCAGCTGCGCTTCGACCTGCGCGTGACGGGCGGTGCGGCGATCACCCAGGCGCACCTGCACTGCGCCGGCGCCGGCGTGAACGGCCCCGTGATCGCGTTCCTCTTCGGCCCTGCCGATCCGGCCGTCAACGTATCCGGTCAGCTCGCGTCGGGCAGGCTAGACAACGACGACATCATCGCCACCGAGGGCGAGCCGTGCGGCAACCCGATCAACAACGTCGCCTCGCTGTACGCGGCGATCCTCGAGGGCCGCGTGTACGTCAACGTTCACAGCGAGGCGAACCCGGCGGGCGTGGTGCGCGCGCAGCTCTTTCCGTGAGCTGCCGCACGCGTGCGCGTCGCGAGCGTGCGGGCGTCACGCGTCGACGCGGTAGGCGTCGGGGACCTGCTCGAGCGACGCGACCTGCACGTTCAGGTCCTTGATCAGCCCGTTCTCGACGCCGTAGATCCAGCCGCGCACCGTGAGCGGCTGGCCGCGACGCCAGGCGTCCTGGACGATGTTGGTGTGCGCGACGCTCGAGACCTGCTCGATCACGTTCAGCTCGCAGAGCCGGTCGACGCGCGGGCGGCCGTCGGCGAGGGCGTGCAGCTCGCGGCGGTGGCGGTGCGCGACGTCCTTGATCGGCCGGATCCAGTGCTCGATCAGGCCGAGCGGGGTGTTCGCGAGCGCTGCACCCACGCCGCCGCAGCCGTAGTGTCCGCAGACGATCACGTGCTCGACGCGCAGCACCTCGACCGCGTACTGCAGCACCGACAGGCAGTTCAGGTCACCGGCGAGCACGAGGTTGGCGACGTTGCGGTGCACGAACAGCTCGCCGGGCAGGAGGCCGACGATCTCGTTCGCCGGCACGCGGCTGTCCGCGCAGCCGATCCACAGATACTTCGGGGTCTGCTGGTGGGCTAGGGCCTCGAAGAAGCCGGGACGCGCCTGCTCGATGGCTTCGGCCCAGCGGCGGTTGTTCTCCAGCAGCTCTCTCAAGGTGTCCATGGCGCGATCCCGTCCCTCGGCGTGGCCGTCCCGTCTGCGACGTCTTCGCACACCGGACCGCTTTCCGCACCGGGGGGCCCTTGTGGCCCGCCACGGATTCGGCAAAAGGAGCTTTCGCTTCCGTGGCCGCGTGGCAGGCTCCGGACAGGGGGTGCGCGATGGGGATCGTCAACGAGTTTCGCGAGTTCGCGGTCAAGGGCAACGCGATCGATCTGGCCGTCGGCGTGGTGATCGGCGCCGCATTCGGCAAGATCGTCAGCTCGCTGGTGAGCGACGTCATCATGCCGCCGATCGGCGTCCTGCTCGGCGGCGTCGACTTCTCGTACCTGGCGATCACGCTACGCGAGAAGACCGAGGCGGCGCCCGCGGTCGTCCTGCGGTACGGCGCGTTCATCAACACCGTCATCGACTTCCTGATCATCGCGGTGGCGATTTTCGCGCTGGTGAAGGCGCTCAACACGCTGCGCCGCAAGCAGGAGGAGGCGCCGCCGGCACCGCCGGAGCCGACCCGCGAGGAGGTCCTCCTCACCGAGATCCGGGACGCTCTCCTGAGACGCTGACGCGGCGTTGGCTTCGCGTCCCTGGGCGCGTCACTCTGGCGCCATGCGACGCCACGGGAGCCTCGTCCTCGTCCTGTCCGTCTTGCTCGCCGCGCCCGTCGTCGGGCGCGGCGCGAGCCCGCAGACACCGGCGGAGCCTCCGCCCGGCGTCACCGAGCTGACGCCGCGCGGTACCGTCAAGCAGGTGCGCCAGGTGGTCGCGCGCTTCGCGACGCCGATGGTCGCCTACGGCGACCCGCGGAGCCCGCGGGACCCGTTCGAGGTGCAGTGCGAGGTCTCCGGCACGGGACGCTGGGTCGACGCGCGCACCTGGGTGTACGACTTCACACGCACGCTGCCGGGCGGGCTGCGCTGCAGCCTGCGTCAGGTGCCGGGTCTCGCCGACCTCGCCGGCAAGGCGCTGCCCGCGGGCGAGGACGCGACCTTCGACACCGGCGGCCCGGCGATCCTCGAGAGCTACCCCGGCTCGGGCGAGACGATCGACGCCGAGCAGGCGTTCCTGCTGAAGCTCGACGCGGCACCCACCGCGGCGTCGGTCGAGCGCGGGGCGTCGTTCGCGGTCGACGGCATCGCCGAGCGGATCGGCGTGCGGTTCCTCGACGGCGACGCGCGCGCGCAGATCCTCGCGCGCTGGGACGTCGCGAAGGACGACGCGAACGCCGTCGTGCTCGCAGCCCGGCAGCGCTTCCCCGACGGCGCCGGCGTGCGCCTCCTCTGGGGTGCGGGCATCGCCACGGCCGCCGGTGCGGCGACCAGCGAGGACCAGACGCTCGACTTCACCGTGCGCGAGCCGTTCACCGCGGAGATGCGCTGCCAGCGGGAGAACGCGCGCGCCGGCTGCATCCCGCTGACGCCGATCGTGCTGCGCTTCTCGGCACCGGTGCCGTGGTCGGAGGCGAGCCGGGTCACTCTCGCGGCGCCCGACGGCAGGCAGTCGAAGGCCGTGCCGCCCGACAGCCCCGAGCAGGCGGTGTCGCAGCTGAGCTTCCGCGGGCCGTTCCCCGAGTCGGTGCAGCTCCGCCTCGAGGTGCCCGGCGACCTGAAGGACGACGCCGGCCGCGTGCTCGCCAACGCCGCCGACTTCGCGCCCATGACGATCGGCGTCGCGGCCGATCCGCCGCTCGCCAAGTTCGCGTCGCGCTTCGCGATCGTCGAGCTGAACGCCGACCCGGCGCTGCCGGTGACGATCCGGAGCCTCGGCACGGCGGTCGAGACGCGCGAGCTGCGCATCGCCGCGGACGGCACGTCGCCTGCGGCGCCGCAGCCGGCGCAGGCGAAGCCTGCGGCCGACGCGAAGCCCGCGGCGCAGGTGTCGGGCGGCGTGCTGCACCTGCCTGCGACGCGCGCCGGGGACATCCTCTCCTGGCTGCGCAAGGTGGGTGCTGCGAATCGCGAGACCTCGGTGTTCCGCGGCGCGGCGAAGGGCGACGTCGTGCGCGACGTGTCGCTGCCCGCGCTCTCCGGCGAGGAGCTGCAGGTGATCGGCATCCCGCTGCCGAAGCCGGGCCTGTACGTCGTCGAGATCGCGAGTCGGCGGCTCGGCGAGGCGCTGCTCGAGAAGAAGCAGCCGCTCTACGTCCCGGCCGCAGCGCTGGTCACCGACATGGCGGTGCACCTCGAGTGGGGCACGGCGGGCTCGCTCGTCTGGGTGACGCAGCTGTCGAACGCGCGTCCGGTGCCGGGCGCGCAGGTCGCCGTGCACGACTGCGCCGGCCGTACGCTGTGGAAGGGGGAGACCGACGCGTCGGGCATCGCGCGCATCGCGTCGCTGCCCGACCGCGACGAGGTGCCGCTCTGCCGCTCGAACGACGACGTGTACGGCGATCCGCACCACGACTTCCGCGCCTCGCGCTCGCTGTCCGACCTCGACGGCGGGCTCTTCGTCACCGCCGCGCACGGCGACGACCTGAGCTTCGTGCACTCGAGCTGGGACCTCGGCATCGAGCCGTTCCGCTTCGACCTGCCGACCGAGAGCTGGAACGGTCCGTACGTCGCGCACGCGGTGCTCGACCGCTCGCTGCTGCGCGCCGGCGAGACGCTGCACACGAAGAACGTCTTCCGCGTCCAGACGCTCGACGGCTTCGCGTTCGCGAGCCCGGCGGAGCGCCCGTCGCGCCTGTCGATCCGCCACCTCGGCAGCGACACGCGCTACGAGCTGCCGCTCGCGTGGGGCAGCTCCGGCAGCGCCGCCGTCGACTGGCCGATCCCGAAGGAGGCGAAGCTCGGGCTCTACGAGATCTACTACGTGCGCCCGGCGCCGCGAGAGCCGTCGCCGGATGCCTCGCCGCGACCCTCGCCGACGCCGCCACCGCCGTACGTGCGGCTCGGCGAGCGCAGCGACACCTTCGACCGCGAGTGGCTCGCCGGAACCTTCCGCGTCGCCGAGTTCCGCGTGCCGCTCGCACGCGGCACGGTGCAGCTACCCGCCGTGCCGCAGGTCGCGGTGCGCGAGCTGCATGCCGACCTCGCGGTGCAGTACCTCGCAGGCGGGGGCGCCGGCGATCTTCCGGTGGTGCTGCGCAGCCAGATCGAGGACGCGAGCATCGACCCGCAGGGGCGCGACGGCTACACCTTCGCCAACGGCCCGGTGAAGCCCGGCGTCCAGCGCGAGGGTGCCGGCGACGAGGAGCCCGAGGACACCGGCGCGGTGCCGCAGGGCGGCATCCCGGCGCGTCGAGAGCTGACGCTCGACGCAGCCGGCACCGGACGGGCGACCATCGCTGGCCTGCCGGAGATCACCGCGCCGCGTCGATTGCGCGCGGAGCTCGAGTTCCGCGACCCGAACGGCGAGGTGCAGACGGCGGTCGCGACGGTGCCGCTGTGGCCGTCTGCCGTGGTCGCCGGGATCGACGCGAGCGTGCGCGCCGCGAAGCACCCGCGGCTCGTCGCGGAGGTGCTCGCGCTCGACGAGAAGCTGGCACCCGCGCCGCGCGTGCGGGTGCAGGTCGACGCCTTCGAGCGCCGCAACTACACGGTGCGCAAGCGCATCGTCGGCGGCTTCTACGCATACGAGTTCGTCACCGAGACGCGCCCGCTCGGCACGCTGTGCCGCGGCCGCACCCGCGCCGACGGCAGCTTCCGCTGCGTGCGCCGCGCTTCCGTCGACGGCAACGTGATCGTGCAGGTGACCGCGCTCGACGCGCAGGGACGCGCGAGCGTCGCGCACCAGGACGTCTGGGTCGCCGACGATTCCGACTTCTGGTTCGCCGCGACCGGCGACGACCGCATGGACGTGCTGCCCGACGAGCCGCGCTACGAGCCCGGGGACACCGCGCGCCTGCAGGTGCGGATGCCGTTCCGCGACGCGACCGCTCTGGTCACCGTCGCGCGCGAGGGCATCGTCGACGCGCGCGTCGTCACGCTGTCGGGCAAGGACCCGGTGATCGAGGTGCCGGTCACCGACGCGTTCTCGCCCAACATGTTCGTGTCCGTGCTCGCGGTGCGCGGTCGCGTCGCGGGGATCCAGCCGACCGCGCGCGTCGACCTCGGCAAGCCGTCGTTCCGGCTCGGCGTCGCGGAGCTCGTGGTCGGCTGGCGACCGCACGAGCTCGACGTGCGCGTCGCGACCGACCGCGAGGTCTACCGCGTGCGCGAGACCGCGCGCACGCGAATCGCCGTGCGGAGCGCGCGCGGCACGCCGCTGCCCGCCGGATCGACGGTCGCGCTCGCCGCGGTCGACGAGGGGCTGCTCGAGCTCGCGCCCAACGAGAGCTGGAAGCTGCTGCGCGCGATGATGGGCCGGCGCGGCTTCGGCGTGTGGACGTCCACCGGCCAGATGGAGGTGCTCGGTAAGCGCCACTACGGGCTGAAGGCGCGGCCGCAGGGCGGCGGCGGCGGCCGCTCGAGCACGCGCGAGCTGTTCGACACGCTGCTCCTGTGGCGCGCCGACGTGACGCTCGACGCGAGCGGGACGGCCGAGGTGGAGATCCCGCTCAACGACTCGCTGACCGGCTTCCGCATCGTCGCGGTGGCGACCGGCGGCACCGGGCTCTTCGGCACCGGCGAGACGTCGATCCGCACGACGCAGGACCTGATGCTGTTCTCGGGCCTGCCGCCCGTCGTGCGTACCGGCGATCGCTTCACCGCCGAGCTGACGGTGCGCAACACGACCGAGCGCGCGCTCGAGGTCGAGGTGTCGGCGCAGGCGGAGCCGCTCGGCGCGACGCTGCCCGCGCAGCGCTTGCCGCTCGCGCCGAACGAGAGCAAGGTCGCGCGCTGGCCGGTCGCGGTACCCGAGCGCATCGACGCCCTGCGCTGGACGTTCAGCGCGCAGGCCGCGGGCGGCGAGGCCACTGGCGGCGGTCCGGCCGATCGCATGGCGGTCACGCAGCGCGTGGCACCGGCGGTGCCGGTGCGCGTCCTGCAGGGGACGCTCGTGCAGATCGCGCCCGGCAAGCCGTTCGTCGAGGCCGTCGCCGCGCCGCAGGACGCGCTTCCCGGGCAGGGCGGCATCGAGGTGCGCGTCGCTCCGAGCCTGGCCTCGGGCCTCGACGGGGTGCGCGACGAGATGGCACGCTATCCGTACACGTGCCTCGAGCAGCGGGTGTCGCGCGCGGTCGTGCTCGAGGATCCGGCGCTGTGGGCGGCGGTGGTGGCGGCGATGCCGTCGCACCTCGACGGCGACGGTCTGCTCAAGTTCTTCCCGACCATGGATCGCGGCGACGAGCTGCTGACGGCCTACGTCCTCGCGATCGCGCGCACGGCGAAGCTCGCGCTGCCGCAGGACGTGGTCGACAAGATCGAGCCGGCGCTGCGCGGCTTCGTCGACGGCAGCCTCGCGCGCCCCGGCGAAGCGCGGCGCCGCACGGTGGACCTGCCGCTGCGCAAGCTCGCCGCGCTCGCGGCGCTCGCGACCGGCGGCGCGATCGAGCCGTCGCTGCTCGACGGCATCCCGATCGAGCCCAATCTGTGGCCCGCCTCGACCTTGCTCGACTGGTGGACGATCCTCGCGCGTAGCCCGCAGCTGCCGGGGCGCGAGCGCCGTCTCGCCGAGCTCCAGCAGAGCCTGCGCGCCCGCCTCGAGCTTGCCGGTACCACGATCGGCTTCCGCGAGGACGCGGGCTCCACCTGGACGATCTTCGCCGGACGCGACGTCGACGCGCTGCGCCTGGTGCTGGTCGCGCTCGACGCGCCCGCCTGGAAGGGTGACGCGCCGCGCCTCCTGCGCAGCGCGCTGGGCCTCCAGAAGCGCGGCGCCTGGAGCACGACGATCGCCAACGCCTGGGGCGCGCTCGCGACGCGCGCCTTCGTGCGCGCCTACGAGGGCGAGCCGGTGCGCGGTGCGACCCGCGCCACGCTCGCGGACGCCAGGGCGGCCGTCGACTGGCAGAAGGATCCGGGCGGCGCCGCGGTGTCGCTGCCGTGGCCGGCGGCGCGCGCGTCGCTGAGCGTCGAGCAGGACGGCACGGGGAGCCCGTGGGCGAGCGTCCTTTCGAGCGCGGCGGTGCCGCTCGAGGCGCCGCTCGAGGCGGGCTACCGCATCGTCAAGCACGTGACGCCGGTCGAGCCGCGTCCCGACGGGACGGTCAAGCAGGGCGATGCGCTGCGTGTCCGGCTCGAGGTCGACGCGCAGGCCGACATGCCGTGGGTGGTGGTCGACGATCCGGTGCCGGCCGGCAGCTCGCACCTGCGCGGCAGCCCCGCGGGCGTGGGCGCCGCGCCGACACCCGCGGGTACACCGGGTACGGGCGACACCGGAGCCGTGCCGGCATACGTCGAGCGCTCGTTCCAGGCGTACCGCGCGTACTTCGCCGAGCTGCCCGCCGGGCAGACGAGCATCGAGTACACGATCCGCGTCAACCAGGCGGGCACGTTCCTGCTGCCGCCGACGCGCGTCGCGGCCCTGTATGCGCCGGAGACCTTCGGCGAGCTGCCGAACCCGCCGCTGGACGTCGCGCCGTGAGACGCGGGGCGCGGCCGCCCGCGAGCGAGCTCGGTCGCGCTCGCCGCAGCCGCGTGCCTGCGGCCGCCGCCGTGCTGGGGGCCGCGCTCGCGCTCGCGGCCGTTGCGCTCTCCGCGGCACTCCTCGCCGCGGACGCAGACGCGATTCCGCGCTTCGACGAGGTGCGGGCGTCCTTCCGTCCGTCCGACGTCGAGCTGCTCGACCGTCACGGCAACGTGCTGCACGAGCTGCGCGCCGACCACGCGCAGCGCTCGCTCGCCTGGGTGCCGCTCGACGCGGTATCGCCGCTGCTGCGCGAAGCGATCGTGCTCGCGGAGGATCGCCGTTTCGCGCGGCACGGCGGCGTCGATCCGCGGGCGGTCGCGGCGGCGCTGCGCGACGCGCTCGCCGGCGCTGGCAGGATCCGAGGAGCGAGCACCATCACGATGCAGCTCGCGACCTTGCTCGACGCGCGGGCCGGGCGGCGCGCCGGCGCGCGCACGCTCGCCGTCAAGTGGCGGCAGGCGCGTCGCGCCTGGGCGATCGAGCGTACCTGGTCGAAGGACGAGATCCTCGAGGCGTATCTGAACCTGGTGTCCTTTCGTGGCGAGGTGTCGGGTGTCGGCGCCGCCGCGGGCGTGCTGTTCGGCAAGCGGCCGCACGGGCTCGGGCGTGCAGAAGCGCTCGTGCTCGCCGTCCTGCCGCGCGGGCCGAACGCGAGCGAGCCGCGGGTGCGTGCGCGCGCGGCGCAGCTCGCGGCGCGGAGCGAGGCGGAGGTCGCCCCGGAGATCGTTGCCGCCGTGACGCGGACCGCGTTGCGCGCCGAGCACGGTACCCGGCCGCGCATCGCGCTCGCGCCGCACCTCGCACACCGCCTGCTGCGCACGCGCCCTGGCGAGCCTCGCGCGCCGGCGCCCGATCCCGGCCCGCTCCTGCGAACGACCCTCGATGCTGCGCTGCAGCGTGCAACGAGCGCGCTGCTCGAGGAGCAGCTGCGCGAGCTCGGCGATCGCAACGTGCACGACGGTGCGGTGCTGGTCGTCGACAATGCGAGCGGCGACGTGCTGGCGTACGTCGGTGGGCGCGGCGCGCGTGCCACCGCGCCGCACGTCGACGGTGTGCGCGCACGCCGGCAGGCGGGATCGACGCTCAAGCCGTTTCTCTACGCGGCCGCGCTCGACGCGCGACTCCTCACGGCCGCGTCGCTGCTCGCCGACACGCCGCTCGCCGTGCGCGTCGCGGGCGGGCTCTACGAACCACGCAACTACGACGAGTCGTTCCGCGGGCTGGTGAGCCTGCGCAGCGCGCTCGCGTCGTCGCTCAACGTCCCGGCGGTGCGGACGCTCGAGCTGACCTCGCCCGACGCCTTCGTGCGCGACCTGCGCGCACTGGGCTTCTCGGGTCTGGTGCACGGTGGTGAGTTCTACGGGCCGGCGCTGGCGCTCGGCTCGGCGGAGGTGAGCCTCGAGGAGCTGGTCGGCGCGTACCGGACGCTCGCGAACGGCGGCGTCGCGTCCGCGCTTCGCTTCGTGCGCGACGACGCTGCCGCTGGGCCGAGGCCCGGCGTGCGGATGGTATCGGCCGAGGCGGCGTTCGTCGTCGGCGACGTGCTCGCGGATCGCGCCGGCAGAAGCGCCACCTTCGGCCTGGAGAACGCGCTCGCGACGCGCTCGTGGGCCGCGGTCAAGACCGGGACCAGCAAGGAGATGCGCGACAACTGGTGCGTCGGCTACTCGCAGCGGTTCACGGTCGGCGTGTGGGTCGGCAACGCCGACGGCTCGCCGATGCACGATGTCAGCGGACTCACCGGAGCGGCGCCGGTGTGGCGCGAGCTGATGGACCTGCTGCACGCCAGCGAGGCCGGCGTCGCACCCGCGCCGCCCGCCGGCGTTTCGCGCGTGCCGGTCGCGTTCGCGCGCGGCGTCGAGCCGGCGCGCGACGAGTGGTTCCTGCGCGGCACCGAGCCCGGCGCGGCGGCGCCCGCACTCGCACCGCGCCGGCCCGCGATCGTCACGCCGCAGGATGCGACGGTGCTCGCGCTCGACCCCGACATCCCGGCGGATCTGCAGCGCGTCGCGTTCGAGGCGCGCGGCGCCGGTGAGGAGAGCGCCGACGCGGTGCGCTGGTCGCTCGACGGGAGGGATCTCGGCCCGGTCGCGGGCATCCTGCCGTGGCCGCTCGAGCCGGGACGCCACCGCCTCGAGCTGCGCGCGGGCGACGGACGCACGCTCGACGCGGTGTCGTTCGAGGTGCGGGGCGCGTCCGGACGGCGGGTGACCGCCGCGACGCTCGGCGCGCCGGGCGGAGATCTTCCGGCGGCCGAGGTCCCCGACGCTTGATCGGGCAGGGGAGTGGGCGTATCGGGGGCACCCGGTCGCCTGCTGCTCTGGCGTCCGGCAAGGCGACCACGCAACCTACCAGCGACGAGGAGTGCCACATCGATGGCCGAAGATGATCTCCCGAAGCCCGAACCGAAAGAGATCGACACCAAGCTGGCGATGGAGCTACAGCACCTCTCCGAGGACGCCCTGCTGCGCGGGTTCCCGAGCGGCACGGAACGGTGCGACAACTGCCTCTACTATCTGAACCCGGACGAAAAGCTGTCCTATTGTTGGCACCCGAAGCTGCGTATCCTGGTTGGAGCGGACTGGTGGTGCCAATGGTGGGAGACGAACGAGGAAAGCTAGATCCGGGATCCGATCTCGAGCCCGGGATCGTCGCGACGTCGCGGCCGGGGCTGCGGCTCGCCGTCATCGGTACCGTCGTCGTGTTGCTGCTTCTGGTGGGTCGCGCCAGCGGGCTCGCCGAGTCGATCTCCCCCGAGAGCCTGCGCGCGCTGATCGCGAGCGCGGGCGTGTTCGGCGTGCTCGGATTCGTCGCGATGTTCAGCGTCGGGCTCCTGGCGCAGCTCCCGGGGCTGCTGTTCATCGCCGTCGCGGTGCTCGCCTGGGGGCGAGAGATGGGCGCGCTGGTGGCGCTCGGCGGCTCGATCGTCGCGGTGTCGGTCAGCTTCTTCGTCGTGCGACGCTTCGGCGGACGCGCGCTCACCGAGCTGCGGAGTCCACTGCTGCGCCGCATGCTCGCACAGCTCGACACCCGTCCGCTGCGCAGCGTGATCGTGCTGCGCGCCGTGTTCGGCGTGGCGCCGCCGCTCAACTACGCGCTCGCGCTCTCGTCGCTCGGCTTTCGCGACTACCTGATCGGCTCGGCGATCGGGATGGCGGCGCCGATCACCGTGGCCGCCGTGATCCTGGACGCAGCGCTGTGAGGCCGTCGACCCGTTTCGTGCACGCGCCGACGCCGCTCGACGAAGCGCCGCGGCTGTCGGCCGAGATCGGCGTGCGACTCCTCGTCAAGCGCGACGACCAGACCGGGCTCGCGCTCGGCGGCAACAAGGCGCGCAAGCTCGAGCTGCTGCTCGACGACGCGCTCGCACGCGGCTGCGACACGCTGATCGCAACCGGCGGCGCGCAGTCGAACTTCGCGCGCATGGCGGCCGCCGCGGCCGCGCGCTGCGGGCTCGCGTGCCACCTGGTCCTGTCCGGGAGTCCTCCGTCGCGGAGGACCGGCAACCTGGTGCTCGATCGGCTGTTCGGCGCGACGATCGAGTTCGCCGGAACCGCACACTGGGGACGCCTCGAGGAGCGGGTGAGGGCGCTGGCGAGCGAGCTCGGCCCGCGCGCGTACCCGATGCCGGTCGGTGGCTCGACGGCCCGCGGCGCGCTCGCCTACGTCGCGGCCGCCGACGAGCTGGTCGCACAGCTCGGCGTGGCGCCGGACTGGGTGGTGCTCGCGGACGGCAGCGGCGGCACGCACGCCGGCCTGCTCGCGGGCCTGCCGCCGTCGGTACGCGTGCTCGGCGTGGACGTCGCGCGGCCGCCCGTGCCGCTCGTCGAGCACGTGGCGCGGCTTGCCGCCGAGACCGCGCACCTGGCGGGACGTCCGGCGCCGGCGGGAGCGCCGCTCGTCGTGGACCACGCCGGACCCGGCTACGGCGCGATCAGCGAGGAGTGCCGTGCGGCCGTGCGGCTCGCGGCGCGGACCGAGGCGCTGCTGCTCGATCCTGTCTACACCGGCAAGGCGATGGCGGGATTGATCGCTGCGGCGCGCGCTCGACGCCTCTCCGGCACGGTGGTCTTCTGGCACACGGGCGGCGCACCGGCGCTGTTCGCGGACGCCTTCGAAGAGTTCTAGGGCGCCATCAGGCATCCGGTGGGTGGACCGCCCGGGCAAAGGCCCGGCGGCGCAGGTCGGCGAGCGTCGCGCCGGCGGCGCCGAGCGGCAGCAGGAAGGGGGCCGCGAAGAAGGGCAGCGCGAGCCCGAGGTAGAGCGGCAGCGCGCGACGCACGCGCCGGAAGCGCTCGCGGACGGGTAGCCCCTTGCGCGCGATCGACACGTCGCAGAGCGTGAGCGCGACCAGCCAGAGACCGCCGAGGGCCGCGATCGGCGCGGTCACGGCGAGCATCGAGAGGACGAGGAACAGGAGACCGAGGAGCGCCTGAAGCAGCGCCAGGGCGAGGGCCTGGAAGATCGGCACGACGCTCGTCCGCCAGAGGTGCGCGAGCGAGAGCGGCGTCCGGTCGGGGTGGCCGAGGACGATCGACTCGACCGCCTGCGACAGCCACTCGAGGAAGGGGGCGTTGATCGCCTGCGAGGCGATCACGGTCGCGACGATCGCGATTCCGACGCCGATCAGGATCCCGAGCCCCTCGGCCGCGACCACGATCGTCCGCCGGAGCCAGTCGAGCCCCCACGGCCACGTCTGGACGAGATCGGGGCGCACGAGCTCCCTGTTCTCCCACACCAGCCAGACCATGCCGGCGAACAGCAGCAGGCTCAGGACGAGGGGCAGGACGACCAGCGCGCACAGGCGCGGCGTGCGCAGGGTCAACGCGGCGCCGCGCAGGGCCAGGCGGAACCCGACCACGGCCTCGCCGAGGCCGCGTCCGGGCGGGGGCTCGAGGAGGTCGGGACGGGCGACGCGCCGGTCGCAGCGGGCGCACGTCGGACCCGGAAGGGGGCTCTCGCACAGCGGGCAGCGTCGCGTCATCGGCGTCCACGCAACGCACGATCCGCCGCAGTCGCCGGCGCGGACCTCGTGCCGCCGCGGCCGCCCGGTCTCTCACTATGGGCAACGAGGCGGTGCATTTCGCCGTCGCGGACGAGAAACTGGTTTGACACCGGACCGAAGGCTGCTCTACTTTCGCGAACGTTTGTTGGCCGGCTCCGTGCCGGTCGTTCCAGGGAAGGACGTCCTCCGGAAACCGCGGAGAAACAGCCTTCGGTCGGCGGGAGCAGGACGCTCCCGAGTCGATGTCGTGCCGGCTTCGAGCCCATCTATCGTCGAGTTTCGTCCGCGCCCGTCCATCTGTCCAGTCCGCAGAAGCAAGGAAGGAATCAGCATGCGACCGATCGCAACCACAAACTCCAGGCTGACGTCCGCCCTGGCGACGCTCGCGATCCTGCTTGCGGCCGGGCCGGCCGTCGCGGCGACGGCGACGTTCACGAGCCTTGCGAACGGAACTGCGGTGAGCGGCATTCGCAACGGGAACCCGCAGAGCCTCGGCTACGCGGGGACCTTCAACATCCAGATCGACAACGTCCCGCCGACGCGCGAGGCGTATTGCGTCGACATCGGCAACCCGATCGCGCCGGGCGACACCGTCCCGCAGGCGCCGGTCGACTACCCGGGTCAGGTGCTGTTCATCCTGAACAACGCCTTCCCGCAGCCGAACACGATCGGCACCCCCCTGCCGTCGGCGAACGAGGAGGCGGCGGCCGTCCAGTGCGCGATCTGGAACTACACGGACAACATGGTGTGCGACACGCCGGCGAACGTCGGCGCACGCGCCGCGGCGATCGTCGCGGCGGCGAACGCGGCACCGCCGCCCTCGCTCGGCATCGTCCCGCAGAGCATCGCGATGTCGCCGCCGTCGGCGACCAACTTCCTGCCCGACGACACGAGCCACACCGTCAGCGCCACGCTGCTCGACGGCAACGGCGGCCAGCTCTCCGGCTTCACCATCGGCGTGCAGGTGATCAGCGGGCCGGCGACGGGCGTCAGCAACTCCGGACCGTCGCCCGTCCTGTCGACGACCTACTCGAACGCGACCGCCGGCACCGACACCATCCGCGCGTCGACCGGCTACTCGGTGCCCACCGGGCAGAAGTTCAAGCTCGCCGGCAAGCAGGGCATCGTGCTCGCCGGTGCGCCGACGAGCGGCACGATCACCGGTACCGCGACCAAGTCGTGGGTCACGCCCCAGTGCGGCAACGGCGTCACCGAGGGCGCCGAGCAGTGCGACGACGGCAACCAGAACAACAACGACAACTGCACCAACGCGTGCCGCAACAAGGTCTGCGGCGACGGCTTCACGCAGCCGGGCGAGCAGTGCGACGACGGCAACCAGAACCAGAACGACGCGTGCAAGAACAACTGCACGAACAACGTGTGCGGCGACCAGATCGTCAACCCCGACACCGAGGAGTGCGACGACGGCAACCAGGTGAACAACGACGGCTGCACCAACGCCTGCACATCACCGGAGTGCGGTGACGGCATCGTCCAGACCGGCGAGCAGTGCGACGACGGCAACCAGGTGAACACCGACGCCTGCACCAACGCGTGCAAGAACGCCGCGTGCGGCGACGGCATCGTCGGCCCCGGCGAGCAGTGCGACGACGCCAACCAGGTGAACACCGACGCCTGCACCAACACTTGCAAGAACGCGGTGTGCGGCGACGGCATCGTCGGTCCCGGCGAGCAGTGCGACGACGGGAACCAGGTGAACGGCGACGGCTGCAGCAACGCCTGCCAGCTGCCGAGCTGCGGCGACGGCATCCAGCAGGCCGGCGAGGAGTGTGACGACGGCAACCAGGTGAACACCGACGCCTGCACCAACGCCTGCAAGAACGCGGCGTGCGGCGACGGCATCGTCGGTCCGGGCGAGCAGTGCGACGACGGCAACCAGGTGAACACCGACGCCTGCACCAACACTTGCAAGAACGCAGTGTGCGGCGACGGCATCGTCGGTCCGGGCGAGAGCTGCGACGACGCGAACCAGGTCAACACCGACGGCTGCAACAACCTCTGCCAGGTCGGCTACTGCGGCGACGGCACGGTGCAGGCTGGCGAGCAGTGCGACGATGGCAACAACCTGAACGGCGACGGCTGCAGCGCGCTCTGCCAGCTCAGCGAGATCTGCACCGATCAGCAGGACAACGACGGCGACGGCAAGGTCGACTGCGACGATGCGGAGTGCGGCTGCCTGATCACGGTGCACGCCTGCGGCCATCCGTGCCCGGCGCGCATCTCCTTCAAGCCGACCTTGCCCGACCGCCTGCAGTTCCAGGTGAGCGTCACGCCGTCGCAGGCGATCGACCCGGCGAACGTCAACGTCGGCGTCACCCTGACCAACGGCAACGGCATCGTCTACGCGGCGTCGCTGCTGCCCGGCGACCTGAAGAAGCAGGGCAAGCTGTGGATGTTCCGCGACAACACGGCGGTCAAGGGACCGGGTGTCCGCGGCGGCCTGCAGGTCGTCCGGGTACGCACCAAGGACAACGTGAAGTACCGCTTCGACGTGAAGGCCAACAGCGCGCTGCTGCAGCAGCTCGCGACGCTGCCGCAGATGACCATCCAGGTCGTCGTCGGCAGCGATGCCTTCCAGCAGACCGCCACCTGGGACCAGCTGAAGAACGGCTGGAAGGTGAACCTGCAGTAGCGGCCGGCGGCTACGCCTGCGGATGCGGAGAGGGGCGGTCGCGCTGCGGCCGCCCCTCGGCTTTTCCTGGTATCGAGCCGGGGGCGGTGGTGCCCCCGGCGGTGTGACGGCGCTGGCTCAGCTCGAGCCCTGCGGCTTGGTCATCAGGTCGCGCAGGGCCTCGCTGGCGGACAGGTCGAGATTCTCGTTGAACTCGAGGTCGAACGCCTCGGGGTTCGCCCCGCGCTCCTCGGCGCGGCGCGCGCGGTGATCCTCGAGGCGGTCCTGCTTCGCCTTCTTCTTCTCCTGGCGAGCCAGTTCCTTCTGTCGCTTCTGGAAGGTCGGTTTCGCTCTCCTCACGCGTCTTCCTTTGCTTCATGTCCGCGGGTCATCGACGGGCCCCCGCAGGCTGGCCCGATGATCGTCTCCCATCGTCGTAGCACGAGAATCTGGCTCTAGCCGCCCGCTCCAGACGTCCGGTTGACTGCCCTCGTCGGGGCCGGCACGGTTGGCCGGCGGCGGCCGCCGGTGGTCCCGCGCACGGGAGCCCCCCATGACGACGAGACTCGCCGCCCGCTGCGTCTTTGCGGCTGCCTTCGTGCTGGTCGCGGTCCGGCCTACCCTCGGCGCCACCTTGGTCGTGGCCGCCTCGGGGGGCGATCATACGACGATCCAGGCGGCTCTCGACGCCGCCGTCGCCGGGGACACGATCCTCGTTCGCGAGGCCCCGACCCCGTACTTCGAGAAGCTGGTGTTCCCGCGCAGCGGCAACGCCGGTGCGGGCTTCATCAGCCTCGAGGCGTACCCGGGCGAGCAGCCGGTGCTCGACGGGACCGGGGTTCCCGGGGCGAACATGGTCCTGATCGAGGACCGGAGCTGGGTGCGCATCGCCGGCTTCGAGATCCGCAACCTCCTGAACGCCAACGACGGCTCGGGAATCCGGGTCCTCGGCTCCGGCAGCCACATCGAGATCCGCGACAACCGCATCCACGACATCCGTGGCCGCCACGCGATGGGCATCACCGTGTACGCGACGCGCGCGACGCCGATCGGCGATCTGGTGATCGACGGCAACGAGATCTTCGACTGCGAGCCCGCGACCAGCGAGGCGCTGACCTTGAACGGCAACGTCGACGGCTTCTCGGTGACGAACAACGTCGTGCGCGACGTCAACAACATCGGCATCGACTTCATCGGCGGCGAGACCGACATCCAGCCCGACCCGACCAAGGTGGTGCGCAACGGCGTCTGCCGCGGCAATCGCGTCGAGCGCGCGCGCTCGTCGTACGGCGGCGGCTTCGCCGGCGGCATCTACGTCGACGGTGCGCGAGACATCGTGATCGAGAACAACGTCGTCACCGAGTCGGACCTCGGCATCGAGATCGGCGCGGAGAATGCGGGGCAGGTCACGACCGGCATCGCCGTGCGCAGCAACGTGGTCTACCGAAACGACAAGGCCGGGATCGTCTTCGGCGGCTACGCGGCGGGCGTGGGGCGCGTGCGCGACAGCGAGTTGCGCAACAACACGACCTTCGAGAACGACACCCTGGGCGAGGGCTTCGGCGAGCTGTGGATCCAGTATGCCGAGGACAACGTGGTGCGGAACAACGTGTTCGTCGCCACCGCGGCGAACCTGCTGCTCGCGTCGTACGGCGGCAACGCCGGCAACGATCTCGATCACAACGTCTGGTGGGCGCCCGGCGGCGCCGGCGCGGCGACCTTCGTGTGGAACGGAAGCGTGTCGGCCGGATTCGCCGCGTACCGCGCCGCGACCGGCCAGGACACGTCCTCGAGCTTCGCCGACCCGCTGCTCGTCGCCCCGGCCGCGGGCGACTTTCACGTCGCCTCGTCGTCGCCCGCGATCAACGCCGGCGACCCCGCGACGGTCGTCGCTCCGGGCGAGACCGACCTCGACGGCGCGCCGCGTCTGTCGGGGCCGCGCGTCGACGCCGGCGCCGACGAGATCACCTGCGGCGACGGCGTGACCAACCCCGGCGAGCAGTGCGACGACGGTGGCCTCGTCGACGGCGACGGCTGCGACTCGAACTGCACCTTCACCGCCTGCGGCAACGGCGTCCAGACCGCCGGCGAGGAGTGCGACGACGGCAACCTCGGCCCCGGCGACTGCTGCGCCGCGAGCTGCCAGCACGAAGCGACCGGCAGCGCCTGCGACGACGGCAACCCGTGCACCAACGGCGACGGCTGCGCCGCGGGCGCGTGCGTTGGCGAGGCCGAACCGGCGACGCTGTGCCACGGCGCCGAGCGCACGTCGCTCGTGGTCCGCGACCAGGTCGTCGACACGCGCGACCAGGTCGTCTGGCGGTGGACGCGCGGCGACGCGGTGGCTCCGGGCGAGCTCGGCGACCCGGTTGCCGGCGCGACGTCGTACGCGCTCTGCGTCTACGAGACCACCGGCGGCGTGTCGTCGCTCGCGCGGCCGCCGGTCGCGATTCCCGGCGGCGGCACCTGTCGCGGCAAGGCTTGCTGGAAGGCGCTCGGCGCGACTGGCGTCAAGTATACCGACCGCGATCGGACGCCGGACGGGGTGGAGAGCCTGCTGGTGCGCTCCGGGCCGGCCGGCAAGTCGAGCGTCGTCCTGGTGGCGAAGGGGGCGCTCGTCTCCCCGCCGGCGCTGCCGCTCGCGCAGGATCCGACGGTGACGGTCCAGCTGCGCAGCGACGCCGGCACCTGCTTCGGCGCGACCTGGAGCGCGCCGGCGCAGAAGAACGACGCCGGACAGTTCCGCGACAAGACCCCCTGAGCGTCCGCGGCTCTGACGGCGCGAAGCAGCTCAGAGACCGGCGGGCCGCGCCTTCAGGTGGAAGCGCAGGTCGCCGACCAGGTCGACCAGGATCAGGCGGTCCACGAAGCGCCACGCGTGCTCCACCTTCTCGAAGCGGTCGTTGTAGCGGCCCGCGATGATCGCCTGCAGCGGCAGCTCGGGGCGCGCCTGGAAGACGGTGAAGTACGAGCGCGCGGTCGCGGCCGGTGCGTCGGACGCGAGCTCGACGACCACGTTCGTCGTCACGTGCTTGGTCGACGGCTTGCCGTCGTGGAGCGCGACCGTGTCGCGGTACATCGCGAGCGCGGCGGCGCTGCCGCGACGCCCCTCCGGGTCGTGGCTGCTGCGCAGCGTGGCATGTGCGAACAGCGCAGCGACCCCTTCGAGGTCGCCGTCGTCGAGGCGCTCGGCGTAGAGGTGGATCAGCCTCGTGATCTCTGCCACGTCGTTCATCGCGCGGTCCTATCACGATGTGCGGCGCCGCGTCAGCGTGCCGCCGCGACGGGGCGCGTCGCCTGCTTTGCGAACGCCGCGATCTCGTCGAGCAGGAGCGGGCTGTCGAAGACGTCGTTGTGCGCCCTCCCCGGGACGGCCAGGAAGCGCTTCGGCTCCGCTGCGAGGGCGTACAGCTCCTCGCCGAGCGCGAAGGGCACGATGTCGTCCACGTCACCGTGCGCGATCAGGATCGGCACGCGGAGCGCGCCGACGCGCGCGGCGGAGTCGAACTGGCCGCCGACGAGCGCGGCGAGCGCGCCGTAGTGCGCGCGCGCGACGTCGCGCAGGCGCGTGAACGTCGAGACGACGATCACCGCCGCGCAGGGCCGCTCGGTCGCGAGTGCGATCGACACCGCGCCGCCGAGCGACTCGCCGAAGCACACGATGCGCCCGGGCGGTACTCCGCGGGCGACGAGATCGTCGTAGGCGGCGAGCGCATCGAGCCGGAGCCCGGGCTCGTCGGGCTTTCCCTCGCTGCGGCCGTAGCCGCGGTAGTCGTAGGCGAGCAGAGCGAGCCCGCGTGCCTGTAGCGCGAGCAGGACGTCCTCGCGGTTCGCGACGTTGCCGCCGTTGCCGTGCGCCCAGAGCAGCGTGGGCGCGTCCTCCGACGGCGCCGGCGCGTACCACGCGTGCAGGCGGACGCCGTCCGTGGCGACGAACGTCCGCTCCTCGACGCCCGGCGGCGCGCTCGGCATCGCACGGTCGGGGAAGTAGATCAGCCCGTCGAGCACGCTCATCCGACACCCCGCGAGCGCCGCCGCCGCGGCCGCGTGCAGCAGCCAGCGGACGAGCGACGCATCACGTGACCTTCTTGCCACGATCGAGGTCGATCTCGAGGCGCGCACCCGCGATCAGCAGGGTCGCCTCGATCGCGTGCGCGCGGCAGGCTCCGTTCGGCGCGTGGCAGTGCACGGTGTCGATCGTGACCGGTACTCCGAAGTGGCGCAGCACCGTCACCGCGGCGTGCCCGCGGTCGGGGTCGTAGTCGAGGCTGCCCCACGCACCGGGGAAGAAGAACGGCGCGCGCAGTCGCAGGATCTCGCCGCCGGCGCGTGGTGCGAGGTGCAGCGTGCGCGCCGGCACGTCGAGCGCGGCGCCGGTGAGCGCTTGCAGCACGGTCCACCAGGCGGGGTGGGTCATGTAGATCGACTCGTCGTTGCCACGCAGCCCGCCGCTCCAGGCGTTGCCGTCGCGCCAGAGGCGGTCGTCGATCATCCGCGCGGTGCGCAGCCCCTCGTCGACCAGGCCGACCTGGATCTGCAGCGCCGCCTGGTACGAGAGCACCTGCCAGACGTACGTCATCGTCTCGCCGGCCGGCAGCCCGCGGCCCATCGCGTTCACCACCTCGTCGCCGTCGAAGGTGGCCTCGGCGCGCGGCAGGGCGCGGTAGCGCCCCTGCGCCGCCTCGACCGCCGCGTCGATCAGGACGCGCTGCTGCTGGCCGAGGTGCGCCACCGCGTGCTCGTGCGGCGCGACGGGCCCGAGCCCGGTCGCACGTGCGATCCAGTCGCCCGCGAGCGACGCGGTGAAGATCGTCTCGTGGCGCGCGGTCGTGCGATAGAAGCCGCGCTCGTCCCAGAGCTCCTCGAGCCGCAGCGACGCGGTCGCGCCGAGCGCGCGATAGGTCTCGGCGCGCGCGGGCTCGATCGCGTCTGCCATGTCCGCCATGACGGCCAGGCTCGCCGCATAGAGCGACGCCGCGTAGGCGAACACGCCGGGGAAGTCCCAGACGTCGTAGGTCGTACCGCCCTCGGGCACGCCGTGCGGCGCGAGCGACGACAGGTACTCCATGCCGCGCACGAGGTCCGGCCAGAAGCGCTCGAGAACGTCGTTGCGCCCGGTGCTGCGCCAGAGCTTGCCGACTTGCAGCACCAGCGACATCGTCAGATCCGTCCACTCCTTCGCCGGCAGGAAGCCCTTGATGTACATCGGCCAGCCGTAGGGGACGTCGGTCGTGCCGAGCGCGAGGTCGCAGTTGCCGTTGCCGTGCGGGATCGCGCCGCGCGCGTCGTGCAGGCGGCGGAACTCGTCGAGCTCGGTCAGGTTGAGCTCGGGGAAGAAGGTCTCGACGTAAGCGTGCGCCGACAGCCGCTGGTCGTTGGTGCCGGTGAGCCCACCCATCGGCCAGCTCCAGTCCACGCCCTCGAGCGTGTAGAGGTGCCCGCTGCGCGGCACGACCGAGTTGCACAGCACCGAGTCGATCGAATTCGCGAGCGCGCGCACGAGCCACGGAGGCAGCGTCGAGTCGCGCAGGAGGCGCACGACCTCCGTCGAGCGCGCCTCGAGCTCGTCGCGGCGGTCGAGCACGTGCGTCGCGGCGGCGTCGAGCGATGCGAAGTGCTCCTCGTAGACGTGGCCGACGCGCACGCCGTCGTGCGGCGTCGCGGGCCTCCCCTCGTCGTCGGCGTGGCCGCGAGCGGCGCCGCGATGCGCGAGCGCGGGCTCGGTGACGTGATCGGCGGTCCACCAGCCGAGCAGGAAGACGATCTCGCGCGTCGCGTGCGGTGCGAGCGTGAGGCGCGCGGCGCACGCCGCGGCCGGACGATAGACGCCGTCCTCGCCGCGCCGCCCGCTCTCCGGCGACGAGATCCGGCCGTCCTTCGAGAACGCTTCGAGGACCGCGCTGCGCTCCGCGGCGGCGTTCCAGCCGTCGCACACCGTCACCTCGAGGTCGTCCGCGGCTTCGACGAGCATCAGATACTCACCGGTGACCGAGCGCCGGTGGTCGTTCTCGGGCCAGCTCTGGTCGGTCCGGAAGCGCACGCCGCGTCTTGGGCCGACCTCGACCTCCTCCTGGTGGTTGCCGGCGATGCTGTCGTACACCACGCGCTGGCGGACCCCCTTGAGCTCTCCCTCCGGTCCGAGCTCGACGCCGAGGTGGCCCGTACCGCCGCGTCCGAGGACGTTCTCGAACGAGAACAGCAACGCGGCGGTGAGGTCGTCGTCGAACGGGTTCTCGAGCCGGAAGCGGAACAGCGCGACGGGCAGGGTCGAGCTCACGAGATCGTGCGGCACGTGCGGCGTGAACCCCTCGAGCGCGATGCCGAACGGCAGCCGGTGGTGGTAGCGCAGCGAGAACGACGGCAGCATGCCGACGAAGATGGTCGAGTCGACGTTGGTGACGTCGGCGTACTCCGCGCGTCCGCCGTCGCTGCGGGCGAGCCGCAGCAGGATGGTCTTTCGCTCGTCGCCGCGCGCCGCGTGCACCGCGAAGAAGCTGCCGGCGAGCCCGCGCACCGGACACATCCAGTTGTTGTTCGCGCGCAGCTCGCCGAAGCTGCCGTCGCTGTTGAGGCAGACCTGGCCGGCGCCGATGCCGCCGAGCGGAAAGCCACGCTTGACGCGACAGTCGACGTAGGCCCCGGAGTCGGCGTCGAAGCGGATGGGTTCGGAGGTCATGGCGAGGACGAGGCTCCCGGGGGTGCGTGGCTGCCCGTGTCCGTCGTGGGTGGGAGCGTGTCGGACACGCGGCGCGACGCTCAACCCTTGGCGCGCTTGATGATCGCCCACTCCTCGGCGTTCATCTTCGACTGGATGCGCGAGCCGTTGCCCATGTGGCGGTAGCCGCCCCCCTCGGAGAAGTACTCCTCGTATGGCTCGGCGGGAACGTACTCGTCGGGCTTGGTGTCGGTGATGGTGGTCCCGAGCACCTGCTCGACCAGGTTGACGTCGTACATGCGGACCGCGTCGTAGTCGGTGAGCAGCGCGCACACCTCGACGCAGATGTAGCAGCCGATGCACTCGTTGAAGCGGTCCTGCACCGGCTGCACGCCGCGTCCCGGAACCGAGCCCGGCCGCAGGTACTCGATGCACTGCACGGGGCAGAACTCCGGGCACTTGCCGCACGGGAAGCACAGGTTCACGTCCATGAACGCGACCTCCCTGGGCCGCTTCTTCTTGGCCCCGATCTCGTCGGGGACCTCGGGAACCCGGTCTTCCTTGAGTCGTCGCTTGATGATGTCGATCGCGTCCATCCGCACGTCCTCTCCGTCGGGCTGCCTTAGCATAGCGAGAAGCTCGCCCCGACACTCGCATCGCAGGACGTTCCGTGCCGAGTCATGGCGACCACTCGCGAGGGGCGGCGTGCGCACCAGTCCTGGGCGTGAACTCCCGCGGGACGCTCCGCGTGCCCCCGAGGGCCGGCGAGCGAGCGCGCGCCACCACCTGTGGCGGCGGTGCGGAAATCGCTATGGTCGTCGCGATGCTGCTGCTCGTCCTGATCCTGTTGCTCGCTGTCGGCGCCTACCGGCTGCTCGCCGGGTACCCGCGGCCGCCGCTCGTGCTGCACGCCCTCACCGCGCGTGAGTACGCGACGGTACGAGCCGCGGCGCTGGCGTCGTACCCGCCCGGCGGCGCGATCGCGCCGTCGGGCCTCGAAGCCGGTATCCCGGCGCACGTGGATCGCTTCGTCGCGGCGCAGCAGCCGGCGACGCGGCTCCTGATGCGCCTGCTGTTCGTCCTGGTCGAGCACGCGAGCCTGGTCTTCCCCGCCCCCGGACGGGGCGGCTTCCGGCGCTTCTCGGCGCTGGACGAGGCACAGCAGGTGGCCTATCTGCGCGGCTGGCAGCGCAGCGCGCTGCTGCCGCGCCGGCTGGTGTTCGTGAGCCTGCGCGCGATCCTCACCATGGGCTACTTCGGCGACCCCGGCGTGCTGCGTGCGCTCGGCCTCGCACCGCGCCGCGTCGCGACGCCGGTCTGCGAGGCGGACCTGCTCTGGCCGCCCGTCGGCCGGCCGCGCGCGGCGATCCGCCACCGCGCCGAGGACGTCCGGCCGTTCCCGCCGGCCGTGCCGCTCGGCGTCGAAGGTCCACTGCACCCCGACTACGAGGAGCGTACGGCATGAGCGGCGTGGTCCGAGTGTTCGCCGAGTACGACCGCGACGTGCACGAGTCGTGCGACGTGCTCGTCGTCGGCTCCGGTCCGGCGGGAGCCGTGGTCGCCCACGAGGCTGCGGCCGCGGGCAAGGACGTCGTGCTGATCGAGGAAGGTCCACCGTTCACGCCCGACGACTTCGTTCTCGACGGCTCGCTGTCGATGGCGCGCACCATGCGCGAGGGTGGCCTGCGCACGACGCGCGGCGGCTTCTTCATGCCGACCATGCAGGCGATCGCGCTCGGCGGCGGCTCGCTGGTGAACTCGGCGATCTGCGTGCGCTCGCCCGACTTCACGCTCGACGCGTGGTGCGAGCAGTACCGTCTGCGCCGCACGACGCGCGCCGACCTCGACCCGCACTACCAGGCGATCGAGGACTTCCTCGGCATCACGCCCACGCCCGACGACGTCCAGGGCCCGCGCAACCTGCTGTTCCGCGACGGCTGCACGAAGCTCGGCTTCTCGTCGGAGCCGATCGCGCGCAACGTGCGCGGCTGCGTCGGCAGCGGCGAGTGCTTCACCGGCTGTCGCACGCGCGCCAAGCAATCGGTCGACATCTCGTACGTGCCGGCTGCGGTGAAGAACGGCGCGCGCGTGCTCACCTCCGTGCAGGTGCAGCAGGTGCTGACGTCCGGACGGCGCGCGCTCGGCGTCGTCGGGCAGGTGGTGCGGCCGTATACCGGGGAGGCGTCGTTCAAGGTGCGCGTCGACGCGAAGGTCGTCGTGCTCGCCGCGGGCTGCATGGCGACGCCCGTGCTGCTGCAGAAGAGCGGCGACCTCGCCAACGCGTCCGGCCAGGTCGGCGAGAATCTCCAGTTCCACCCCGGCGTCGCGCTGATGGGCGTCTTCCCTGACCGCACGCACCCGCAGTTCGGCGCGACCCAGGGCTACCAGTCGCTGCACTTCCTGCGTCAGGGCTTCAAGCTCGAGACCCTCTGGGCGCCGCCCGGCGTGCTCGCCGTGCGGCTGCCGGGCTTCGGCTTCGACCTGAAGCAGAACCTCGCGCGCTTTCCCTATTCCGCGATCTGGGACGCGATCTCGTCGTGCAACCGCTCGCTCGGACGCGTCAGGGCGCGGCGCGGCACGATGGATCCGGCGCTGACCTACTCCGTTCACCCCGACGACGTGAAGATCATGGGCGAAGCGATGTGGGTGCTGGCGCAGATCTTCTTCGCCGCGGGCGCGACCAGCGTGCTGCCGGGCGTGCACCGCATGCCCGACGAGATGTTCTCGCTCGCCGAGGCCGAGGTGCTGCGCAAGCCCGACCTGCGCGCCTCGGACCTGACCTGCGGCGGCAACCACGTGTTCAGCACGACGCGCATGCACGGCGACGCGCAGCAGGGCGTGGTCGACGAGATGGGCCGCTGCCACGACACGGAGAACCTCTACGTCGTCGACACCGGCATCCTGCCGCGCAGCCCGTCGGTCAACCCGATGCTCACCGCGATGGCCCTCGCGCACCGCAGCGCCGGCGAGATCACGCACCGAGCGTGAGCGGCGCGCGCGCCGGGTGCGTGCGGCGCCACGCCCAGAGCGCGCGCAGCGCGTGCTCGAGAACTTCCTCGCGCCCGCCCGACGTGTCGACACGGAGCGACGGCTCGTCCGTGCCCGGCGGTTCGGCGTGCGCGCGCTGCTCGAGGTAGACCTCGAAGCCCGCGTCGGACAGCGCGGGCTGTCCCGCCGACGACTCGGCGGGACGCTCGGCTCGGATGCGGAGACGCTCGCGCACGGTGTCCTCGGCGGCGACGCACGCGACGACGACGATCGGCACGCGCAGCTCGCCTGCCAGCGCGTGCAGCGGTGCGCGCGCCGCGCGGCGGTGGAAGGTCGCGTCGAGCAGCACCGGATCGCCCGCCGCCAGCGCGGCGCGCGCCTCGTCGGCGAGCGCTGCGTAGGTCGCGCGCCGCGCTTCCTCGCCGTAGAGCTCGGCCGCGCGCTCGCCCGTCGTGCGCGCGTGCGGGTCGAGACCGGCGCGCGCCTTGCGCAGCGCGTCGCTCGAGATCAGCCGGAAGCCGGTCGTGCGCGCGAGCGCGACGGCGAGCGTCGTCTTGCCGGAGCCGCTGAGCCCGCTGCACAGCACGATCGCCGGGCCGGCCGAGCGCCAGGCGAGCTGCGTCGCGTGGGTGAAGTGGCGTGCGCCGAGCTCGCGCGCCTCGCTGCGTGCCGCATCGGGCGCGTCGTCGGCGTTCGCGGCGAGGCCGAGAACCATGCCGCGGATGGTCGCGCGGTGGCAGCCGTAGAACGGCAGCAGCAGGCGGAGCTCGTCGTCGGCCGACGCCGCGACGTACGCGTCGACGAACGCGTCGGCGAGGTCGGGGTGGCCGCGCACGGTCAGGTCCATCGCCAGGAACGCGACCTCCGAGGCGACGTCGTTCGCGCGCAGCTCGGGCGAGAACTCGAGGCAGTCGAACGCGTACAGGCCGGGCGCGACGGCCGGGGCTCCTTCGGTTGCCGCGAGCGCCTGCTCGACGAGACAGAGGTTGCCGGCGTGCAGGTCGCCGTGCCCGTCGCGCACGCGACCCGCGGGCCCGCGCGTACGCAGCAACGTCTCGTGACGGTGCAGGAAGCTCTCGCCGTAGTCGAGCAGCACCGCGTGGTCGGCCGCGCGGAGGAGCGTGGCCACCATCGGTGCCGCGTCGGCGAGAACGTGCCGCCAGCGCTCGCCGAGCGCTTCCGGATCACCGCCTCGCGTGTCGTCGAGTGCCGTTTCTGGGCTCGCGTGGAAGCGCGCGAGTGCGCGCGCGAGGTCCGCGAGCGCCGCCGCGTCGACCCGCCCGCGCTCGAGCGCGACCGGGAGCATGCCGTCCGCGGGCAGCGTGCGCATGCGGACCAGCGGCTCGATCGGCGTGCCGCCTCCGCCGAGTGCGAGGCTACCGTCCTCCTCGCGCGTGATCTCGGGCACGTCGAGGTAGAGCGGCGCGCAGAGGCGTCGGTTGAGGCGCAGCTCCTGCGCGCAGAACGCGCGACGGAGCTCTACCGTCGAGAAGTCGACGAACGAGAAGCGGACGGCCTTCTTCAGCTTGTAGGCGAACGGTCCGGCGACGAAGACGTGGGAGATGTGCGTCTGCAGGTGGCGGACGCTCGCCGGACGGCTGGGATGGAAGGAGGGGTCGCCCAGCGCGCGGACGATCTCGTCCTGCTCGCTCATGCGCGCGCTCCGGCGCTCCGCCGACGGCTGCTGTCGAGGGATGCGTCCACCCGTGAAGACTACCTCACGGCGCGGGCCCGATGCAGCCGCGGCGGATGCGGGGCGCCGCGACTACTTGACCTGGATGGTCTCGAGGAACTTGCCGATGTTGATGATCTTGGCGTCCGCCTCGTCCTGGCCGTACATGCCGTCGCTGAGCGGCCGACCGAGGATCTCTCCCCAGACGGGCATCTCGCGCGAGCCGTGTGCGGCGATCTTCTGGTCGCCCTTCACGATGTTCATGAGCTCGTTCATCGGGAACTTGCCGCCGTTCTCCTTCGAGAGCAGCGTCAGGTTCGCCGGCTGGTTGGTGAACAGCCGCGACGCCATGCCGTCGGTGCCGTTCCCGCTCGGGCCGTGACAGGTCGCGCAGTACTTCATGTAGAGGTCCTTGCCGACCTTCACTTGCATGTCGTCCGCCGCCGCAGCGGCGCCCGCAGCGCACGACGCTGCGATCGCCAACAGACCGATGACCGTTCCTCTCAAGCCGCTCCGCATGACGCTCCTCCCTCCGTCCGGCGAATGCTGCGAGCCGGTGAATCGCCCGCGACCAGTACAACAATGCCGGTGGCCTTTCTAGGGAGACGGGAGCCGCCCGCGAGCGTCCAGCGGCGGCTCCGCACGCCGGCTGCGTCGTGGCGCGTTCGATGCCCCGGCCTGCCAGGGCGGCACCTGCTTGAGCGACGCGAACGTGCGCTCGATCGACTGTCGCGTACCCCAGTCGCTCCACCCGGTGTCCTCGGCGCGGACGACGACCATCTCGTTCGGGACGTGCGCGAGGAAGTCGCTCGAGAAGTTCCACGGCGTTCCGGATGCGTAGTGGCGCTCGACCGCCTCCGGGTCGACGCCGGCGGCGGCGAGAGCCCGGTATGCCTCGGGCCGCACCCGCGCGACCAGCTCCAGTGCGCGTGCGGCGCGGAACACCATGACGAGCGAGTTCCAGAGCGCGCCACGCCGCAGGATGCGTCGTGCGAGCGCCCGGTCGGGCTTCTCCCGGAACGTCGCGACGTGGAACGCGGGTCCCGTCTCCCCGGGGAGCTGCGGCCCCGATGGAACCACGTAGCCGTATCCCGGTGCGGGGTGATCCGGCTCGATGCCGAGCAGCACCAGCTTGTCGGGGTGCTGCTCGACGAGATGCGCCGCGCGCCGTACGCAGGCGCGGAACGCGGCGTCGTTGGCGACGTAGTGGTCGCTCGGGAACATCGCGACGTGCGCACCCGGACAGCGGCGCTCGAGTGCGAGCAGGCTCCAGAGGATGCCCGGACCGGTGTCGCGGTTGCACGGCTGCACCAGGACGTTCTCCGGCGGCACGCCGCGCAGCTGCGCGCTGGCGAGCTCGAGGTGGTCGCGATTGACGATCACCAGAGTACGCTCGGCGGGGCCGAGCGGTGCGATGCGAGCGAGGGTCGCCTCGAGCATCGAACGATCGCCGGTGATTCGGCAGTACTGCTTCGGGATCGGCGCCCCGGCGAGCAGCGCGGTGAGCTCGCGCAGGCGCGTCCCGTCGCCGCCCGCGAGGACGAGCGACCATGTGTCGCGAGCGACGCTCCCGTGCTCCATCGGCTCTCCGCGTTGGTCGTCCGCTTCGTCGGTGCGCGCGTCCGAGCGACTCACCCGTTGCGCGGAGTTCTCATCGACACGCCGCCGCGCGAGCTTTAGGGGTGAAGGCGCGGGGCGGCGTTGGTCGGGCGGGTCCGGGGTGATAGCCTGGCGAGCGTCCGAGGGGGATCGGTCGACGAAGGGGACGTGGGACACGACGATTCACAGCTGAAGCGTTCGCTCCGAACCGGGGTCCGCCAGCTTCTGGGCGTGCCTGAGGACGAGTCCTTGCAGACGTTCGTCGAGCGGCGCGGTGGCCATCTCCGTCGTCGGGGCGAGCGCGCGTACCGGAGCCTCGAGCGCGTCCTGCAGGGGCTGGGCATCGCGCCGCTGCCGCCGGCTCGTGAAACCACGCCGACGTGGCAGCCCGCATCGACTCCGGCGCGGATCCGTCAAGCGAGTGACGCTCCCCCCGACGCTGCCGAGGTCGAGCCGCGCCAGACCGAGGCCGCGATGAAGCCGGCTGCGCCAGATTCGGTGGACCCGGCGCGCGACCCACGTCGCGAGCCGACCCGCTACGATCTCGGACGTGAGCCCGGGGTCGAAACGCAGCGCGAGCACATTCCCTGGAGCTACGGCCACGATCGCGTGACCGCGATGCCGGTCGATCCCGAGCAGCTGTACGTCTACTGGGAGGTCACCGACGACGCGATCGCGCGCGCCCGAGAAGGGCTCGGGGCCGGCGGTGACGGGGCCTGGCTCGGCCTTCGCGTCTACGACGTCACCGGGCGCATCTTCGACGGCACCAACGCGCACGCATACTTCGACCATCGCGTCGAGCGTCACGACCGACAGTGGTTCCTCTCGGTCGGCCGCCCGGGCAGCACCGTGTGCGTCGACCTCGGCATGAAGTCGCTCGAGGGCTTCTTCGTGCGCATCGCGCGCTCGTCGCGCGTCGACTTCCCGCGCGCCGCGCCGGCACCGTCGGACGACGTGCAGTGGATGTCGGTGCGTCAAGCAACCGGTGAGATCGAGGGGTCGCACACGGCGGCGGCACCGCAGCGCCCGGCAGCGCCGCCGTGGCTCCGGAACGGCGGCGCCCCGGGCGTTCGAGCGGTCGGGGATGCGCCGCTCGACGGCTCCGGACCCGCGCCTGCGGACGCCTCGCCGCACGACACGGGCAAGGTGCGCCGACGCCGGCTCGGCGGCGGGCGCGACGCGTGGCGCGAGGAGCTGGCGGGGCCGTGGCACGAGATCCGGCGCTCGCACGCGTGGCTCGGCGACGTCGAGCACACGAGCTGGGAGGCGGGACCGTTCCCGTATCCCGTCGAGGCGCCTCCGTTCGAGGTGATCGAGCGTCGCTCCGAGGAGGGGATCGTCGTCGAGCGCGATGACGGCACGCACGTCGTCGAGTGGCCGTGGGAAGTGACGATCCGCGGCATCGGCGCGCACGCCGAGCGACGTGTCCTGGCGCGCTGGGAGGTCGTGCGGACGATCGAGAGCGAGCCCTTCGAGGAGTCCGCTGGTGACGCGAGCGTGGTGGTGCCGCTGGGCGCTTCGGATCGGCTCGGTGCGAGCGAGCGCCTTCTCGCGGGCGCGAGCGAGCTGCGCTTCGGCGGTGCGTCGGAGGAGTATCTTCTCGGCGCGAGCGAGATCCGCCTGCGTGGGGCGAGCGAGCGTGTGTACGCGGGCGCGAGCGAGCGTCGCTGGCTCGGTGCGAGCGAGCGCCGCGTGACGTCCGGCGAGCGGCGCGTCGGCGGCGCGAGCGAGTGGCGGCCGGCGGGCGCGAGCGAGCTGCGCCTCGGCGGCGCGAGCGATCTCGCGCGCAGCGCGCGCGACAGCTGGCAGGCGTTCGCAGAGGAGGGCGCACGTCTCGCGCCGGCTGCGGTCGCGCCGGCAGCGCCCCCGGCACCCGAGGAGGCCGCGCCTCGCGGTGCGAGCGAGCGCCGACTCGGCGGCTCCGAGCGCCTCGCGGCGACCCGCGACGCCGGCGGCGCGGCGCCCGACGCTCCGGCGTCGGAGTCGAGCCCGCCACCAGCGCCTCGGTGGTGAGCATGCCCGTCGGCTATCTCGCGCTCGTCCTGCACGCGCACCTGCCGTTCGTGCGCCATCCCGAGGACTCGACCGTCATGGAGGAGCGCTGGCTCTTCGAGGCGGTGACCGGCACCTACCTTCCGCTGCTGCAGACCTTCGAGGGGCTCGTCGCCGACGGGGTGCGCTTCCGCTGCACCCTCTCGCTGTCGCCGCCCCTCATCACCATGCTGACCGACGACCTCTTGAAGGAGCGCACGGCGCAGCACCTCGACCAGCTCGTCGAGCTCGCCGAGCGCGAGGTCGAGCGGACGCGTCCGGAGCCGCACTACCAGCGCCTCGCGGAGATGTACCGCGACCGCTTCCTTTCGCTGCGCCACACCTGGCGCTGTCACGATGGCGACCTCGTGCGAGCGTTCCGTCGCTTGATGGAGACGGGTGCGCTCGAGGTGATCACGGCCACCGCGACGCACGCGTTCTTTCCGCTGCTCGACCGCAACTGGGCCGCGCTGCGCGCACAGGTGCACACCGCGGCGGACCTGTACGAGCGGCACTTCGGCCGGCGCACGCCCGGGATGTGGCTCGGCGAGTGCGGCTACGTGCCGGGCGTCGACGAGCTGCTGCGCGAGGCGGCGGTGCGCTACTTCTTCGTCGACACGCACGGGCTGCTCTACGCGGACCGGCGGCCGGTGAGCGGACCGTACGCGCCCGTCTACTGCCCGTCGGGGGTCGCCGCGTTCGCGCGCGACACCGAGTCGTCGGAGCAGGTGTGGAGCGCACGCGAGGGATATCCCGGCGACCCGCACTATCGCGACTTCTACCGCGACATCGGATTCGACCTGCCGATGGAGTACGTCGCACCCTACGTCCACCCCGAGGGGCATCGGGTCTACACGGGCGTCAAGTATCACGCGATCACCCACGCGCAGCTGCACGACAAGTGGGTGTACGATCCGGCGATCGCGCGCGAGCGCGCCGGGCAGCACGCGGAGCACTTCCGCCGCGGGCGCCAGGAGCAGGCGCGGCGCCTGGCGCCGGGGATGGACCGTCCGCCGATCATCGTCAGCCCGTACGACGCCGAGCTGTACGGCCACTGGTGGTTCGAGGGCCCGATCTTCCTCGGCGACCTCTTCCGGCAGCTGCACCACGACCAGGACGAGATCGAGACCATCACGCCCGGCGACTACCTCGCGCGGCATCCGACCAACCAGGTCGCGACGCCGTGCGCGTCGTCGTGGGGACACCGCGGCTACAACGCCTACTGGCTCGACGAGAGCAACGCGTGGGTCTACCGCCACCTGCACGCCGCGGGCGAGCGCATGACGGCGGTCGCGCGGCGCCACCCTCAGCCGGAATCGCTCACGGCGCGCGCGCTCGCACAGGCGGCACGCGAGCTCATGCTCGCGCAGAGCAGCGACTGGCCGTTCATCATGCGGACCGGCACCACGGTCCCGTACGCGACCCGGAGGGTCGAGGAGCACGTGCTGCGCTTCAACCGGCTGTGCGACCAGCTCGACGCCGGTAAGGTCGACGAGGCATGGCTCGCCGCCGTCGAGGCGCAGGACAACATCTTCCCCGACGTGGACTACCGGCTCTACGCGTCGTAGAGACGCAGTCCAGCCCGCTCCTCGCCGCGCGCCGCGCGTCGTCCTCGCAACGCCTCACGGAACCGTCATGAAGATCCTCTTCGTCGCCTCGGAATGCGCGCCGTTCGCCAAGACCGGTGGGCTCGGCGACGTCGTCGGCGCGCTGCCCAAGGCGCTCGCCGCCGCGGGGCTCGACGTGCGCGTCGTGCTGCCGCTCTACGCCGGCATCGACTGGAATGCGCTCGAGAGGCTCGAGGGAACGCTGGGCGTGCCGATGTGGTCGGGCACGGCGTGGTGCGGCGTGCGGCTCGGGCGGCTCCCGGGCAGCCGCGTGCCGGTCTACTTTCTCGACCACCGACACTACTTCGACCGGCCGTACCTCTACGGCACGCCGGGCGAGGGCTATGCCGACAACCTCGAGCGCTTCTCGTTCCTCTCGCGCGGCGCGCTCGAGCTGTGCAAGGCGCTGGGTTGGATCCCCGACGTGCTGCACGCGCACGACTGGCAGGCGGCGCTCGCCCCGGTCTACCTGAACACCGTCGAGTGGGCGCAGCCGCTGCACGGCACCGCGAGCGTCTACTCGATCCACAACCTGAGCTACCAGGGCGTGTTCGACCCGGGGGCGATGCCGGTGACCGCGCTCGGCTGGGAGCACTTTCACGACCACGCGTTCGAGCACTTCGGCACGCTCAACCTGACCAAGGCGGCGCTCTACCACTCGACCCTGCTGAGCACGGTGAGTCCCACCTACGCGCGCGAGGTCCAGACGTCGGCCTACGGCGCCGGCCTCGATGGCGTACTCCGGGAGCGCAGCGGCGACCTGCACGGCATCCTGAACGGCATCGACGTCGTCGAGTGGGATCCGGCGGCGGACCCGCGCCTCCCGGCGCACTTCGCCGCCCACGACCTGTCCGGCAAGCGCGCGTGCAAGGCCGCGCTGCAGCGCGAGGCGGGATTGCCCGAGCGTCCGGAGGTGCCGGTGTTCGCGCTCGTCGGACGGCTGGTCGCGCAGAAGGGGATCGACGTGCTCGCGCAGATCCTGCCGCACGTCCTCGACTGGGACCTGCAAGTCGTGCTCCTCGGCACCGGCGAGCCCGACGCAGAACGCTACCTCGCCTGGCTCGCGAGCCAGCGTCCGGATCGGCTCCGCGCGTGGATCGGCTTCGACGACGCGCGCGCGCACCGCATCGAGGCGGGCGCCGACTTCTTTCTCATGCCGTCGCGCTTCGAGCCGTGCGGTCTGAACCAGATGTACAGCCTGCGCTACGGTACCTTGCCGATCGTGCGCGCGACCGGCGGCCTCGCGGACAGCGTTCAGGGCTACGAGCAGGCGAGCGGCGAGGGAACGGGCTTCGTGCTGCACGACCTCACGCCGGACAGCCTCGGGGACACGATCGGCTGGGCGCTCGCGACCTGGTACCAGCGTCCGGCGCACGTCGCGGCGATGCGCGTGCGCGCGATGCGGCAGGACTTCTCGTGGGAGCGCGCGGCGAGCGCGTACGGCGAGCTCTACCGGACGGCCTACGCGCGGCGGCGCGGCCACGCATTTCCCGGATGATCGACGTCCGGACGACGCGTCGCCGCCCGCGCGCGCCGTCGGGACGGGCGCGCGGGCGGCGACGCGTCGTTCAGCCGGCCGTCAAGGATAGACGAGCGTCACTGCCGCCTCGGGCGTCAGCGCGCGGAAGGTCAGCGTTTCGGTCAAGTACAGGTCGATCTTGCTCGCGTCGTGGCTCTTGTAGCCGACCGAGAGGTCGCGACCGACGGTCAGCTCGAAGTCGCCGCCGCGCGTGCTCAGCACGACCGCGCCGTTCACCGCCGGCGCCCACACGACGGGGCCGTCGATGAGGTTCTTCACCACCTTGAGCACCGGGTAGCCGTCGTCGGTCGCCTGCGAGAGGTTTTCGAAGCAGCGGTTGCCCAGCGCCAGCGCGTACGGCCCCTCGACGCCCGCAGTGCGCAGGATCCGGATCGCCTCGGCGACGATCTTCGGGTACTCGTCGTACGACTTCGGAATCGAGATCGGCTTGTGCGGCGTGCGCTCGCTCATGCCGCGGATTCCCCCCGCCGGATAGCCGTGAAAGATCGCAGCGTCCTCGGCCTGCGCGATGCGCGTCGCTGCGTCCTTGACGGCGTCGAGGTCCGGATCGTCGCTGCCGCGCTCGACCGAGTCGATCTCGTCGCGCGAGAGAGAGAAGTCGGTGGTGATCTGCACGAGCGGCAGCACCTCGCGGCGCCACGCCGAGACGCCCGCGATCGGACCCTTCTCGATCGTGTGCATCCGGCCGGTGTTGACCGCGCCGAAGCTGGGTCCGTGCGGGCCGACGAAGTCGACCAGCTTGCGGCCAGCGAGCTTGAGCCGCAGCGTGCGCGCGGCTTCCTTGTCGATCTCTTCCCAGGCGGAGGCGGAGATCGGCGCCAGGTCGCGATGGAGGTTGTTCACAGCGTGGCTCCTCCCTTCAGGCTGCCGATGCCCAGCGCCCCACCCCCCGCAGAGGCCGCGGCTCCACCGTCGGGTGCGTCGCCGCCGCCCTTCTCGGCGGCTTCCTGCGCGACGATCGAGCCGTCGCTGAAGAGACGCGCCTTCAGCTCCTCCGACATCTTCGGATCGCGCCGCCGGTACCACTCGAGAGTCATGACGAAATGCTCTTTCTCCTCGTCGCGGTTGTGCGCGAGGATCTCCTTCAGCTCGGGATCGGTCGCGGCGTCGACGCGCTGGTCGTACCAGTCCACGGCCTCGAGCTCTTCCATCATCGAGGTGAGCGCGCGGTGCTTGTCGATCGTCTCGACGCGCAGCCGTCCCTCCGCCTCGTGCAGTCCCACCGAATTGGCCATCGCAGCTTTCTCCTCCCTGGATCTCGGTCGCGGCAGCGGCGCTGCGGCTTCCCACAGAGTGTCTGCCTCGTCGTGTCCTTACAATCCAGGCGATGCCGGTGCCCGGCCGGCGATCGCGGCCCTCACTCGGCCTGCAGGGCCGCGACGGGGGTGATGCGGGCGGCGCGCCGGGCCGGCAGGACGCCCGCCGCGAGGCCGATGACCACCGCCAGCACCTCGGCGAGGACGACGAAGGACCATGGCGTCCGGACCGGCAGCGCCGGCACCAGCAGGTGGAGCAGCTGTGCCCCGCCCGCTCCGGCGACCAGGCCGAGGAGGCCCCCGGCGCCCGCCAGCGCGACCGCGTCGAGCAGGAAGAGGCGCAGCACCTCCCCCTGCTCCGCACCGAGCGCGCGCAGCAGGCCGATCTCGGACGTGCGCTCCCGTACGGCGATCGACATGATCGCGGAGATCCCGACCGCGCCGACGAGCAGGGAGATGCCACCCAGTGCGCCCACGGCGAAGGTCAGGATCCCCAGCACGTTGCCGAGCACGTCGAGCATCTGCTGCTGCGTCGTGAGGGTGAAGTCCTCCTGGCCGTGCCGCGCCACGAGGATCCGGCGCATCGCCGCGACCACCTCGTCGACCGGCGCGCCCTCGGCGTACAGCAGATCGATCTCGAACAGGCCCTCGCGGTTGAAGAGGGCGAGGGCGCGCGCGGTCGGGATGTAGACGGTGTCGTCGAGGTCGAGGCCCAGAACGTCGCCCTTCGCGTGCATCACCCCGACGACGCGGTAGCGCTCGCCGCCGACCCGGATGGAGCGGCCGAGCGGGCTCGCATCGCCGAACAGCTCCCGCGCGAGCGTGGCGCCGAGCACGGCGTACGGACGCGGTGCGCGCGGGTCGTCCTCGGGCAAGAAGCGTCCGATGCCGACCGCGAAGTCGAACGCGAGCAGCATCGCGGGATCGGTTCCGTGCACGGTGGTGCGCCGGCTCCGGCTCCCCGCCTCGACCTCTGCATTGCCGGCGACGATCGACACCACCGCGCGCGCGTGCGGAACGCGCTTCAAGGCCTCGGCGTCGTCGATCGTGAGCGGGCGCGTCGTCTGGAGGGTCCCTGCGGCGGTGCCGGCGGTCTCGCGACGGCCCTGGTTGACGGCCACGAGGTTCGTCCCGAACGCGGTGAACTCCTCGAGCACGAAGCGGTGGATGCCCTCGCCGATCGAGGTCAGCAGCACGACCGACGCGATGCCGACGGCGATCCCGAGCGCCGTCAGTCCGCTCCGCAGCCGGTGTGCGAGCAGCGAGCGAGCGCTCAGACGGAGGAGGTCGCGTGCAGGCATCGCCACCGGTTCGTCCCCTCAACGCCTCGACAGCGCCTGCACGGGATCGAGGCGCGCCGCGCGCCGCGCCGGCAGCGCGCCGAACGCGAGGCCGGTTCCGAGGGCGGTCGCGAACGCGGCGACCACGGCCCAGGCCGGCGCTCCCACCTCGAGCGCCGGGTACAGCGCGCCGATCAGCGCGCCACCGAGCCATCCGATCGCCAGGCCGACGAGCGCGCCGGCCGCCGAGAGGAGAGCCGCCTCGGTGAGGAACACCGCGAGGATCTGCCGCCGCGGCGCGCCGAGCGCCTTCAGAAGGCCGACCTCGGGGGTGCGCTGCGCGACGGACACGAGCATCACGTTCATCACCAGGATGCCCGCGACCGCGAGGCTCACCGCCGCGATGCCGGCCAGCGTGTACGTGAGGCTCCGCAGGACGCGGTCGAAGGTGGCGACGACCGACGCCTGGCTCACCACGGTCACGTCCTCTTCTCCCTGGTGGCGATCGCGCAGGATGTCGATCACGTCCTGCTTCGCCTGCTCGAGCACGTCGCGGCCCCGCGTCTCGACGAGGATGCGCGTCAGCGAGCGCTCGTCGAGCAGATCCTGCGCCGCGGCGACCGGCATCACCAGCAGCTCGTCGGCGTCGACGCCGATCGAACGTCCCTCGGTCGCGAGGATGCCGACGACACGGCAGCGACGGTCGCCCACGCGTAGCCACGCGCCCAGCACGGGCCGCGGACCGTACAGCTCCTCGCGAATCTTCGCGCCGATCACGCACACGCTCTTCGCCTGCGCGGGATCTCCTGGCGGCAGGAACTGTCCCTGCGCCATGTGCCAGTGCCGCAGAGCGAGAAACTCGGCCGTCGAGCCGAGGACCGGCACCTCGCGCTCGCGACTGCCGCTCGACACGACGGCGTTGCCCGCCACCAGCGGCGCGATCGACGCGACGCGCGGGCTCCGCAGCAGTGCGAGGGCGTCCTCCAGGGTGAGGTCGCGCGGCGTCTCGTTGACGAACAACCCGAGGCCCCGGGTCTCGGAGCGGCCTGGGCTCACGATCAGCAGCTCGGTGCCGAGCGAGGCGAACTCGCCCATCACGTAGCGGCGCGCGGCCTCGCCGAGAGAGGTGAGCGTCACGATGGCGGCGACTCCGATCGCCATCGCGACGAGGATCATCGCGCTCCGCGAGCGCTGCCGCAGGAGCGCCCGCAGGGCGGTGCGGACGAGGTCGCGGGTCGTCACGGTGCGGTGCCGCGCGCGTCGTGCACCACGCGTCCGTCGCTCATGCGGATCCGGCGCGACGCACGCTCGCCGATCTCGGCGTCGTGCGTGACGACGACGAGCGTCAGCCCTCGATCGCGTAGCCCCTCGAGGATCCCGATCACGTCGCCGCCCGACCTCCGGTCCAGGTTGCCGGTCGGCTCGTCGGCGAGCAGCACGGCGGGGCGTGTGACCGTCGCGCGCGCGATCGCGACCCGCTGTCGCTGTCCGCCCGAGAGCTGATCGGGACGGTGATGCGCGCGCTCTTCGATCGCCATGTCGCGCAGGCTCGCCGCCACGCGCGCGCGGCGCTCTCCGGGGGCGATGCCAGCCAGCACGAGCGGCAGCTCGACGTTCTCCGCTGCGGTCAAGTAGGGCACGAGGTGGAAGAACTGGAACACGAAGCCGATGCGCTCGCGCCGCACGCGTGCCTGATCCGCGTCGCCGAGCGACGTGACGTCGCGTCCCTCGAGCCGGTACACGCCCGCGTCGGGACGATCGAGGAGCCCGAGGACGTTCAGCAAGGTCGACTTTCCAGAGCCCGATGGTCCCATGATCGAGACGTACTCGCCGCGCGCGATCGCGAGATCCACGTCGCGCAGCGCGCGGACCTCCTGGTCGCCGACCGAGAACGTCCGGCACACTCCGGTGAGCTCGATCACGAGCGGCTCGGGGCGGCGGCGGGGCTCTCCTTCTCCGGCACCGCCGCGACGCCGTCGGTGACGCCCTCGCGCGCGACCGAGACCACGACCCGCTCACCCGCGTCCACGCCGCGCGCGATCTCCGTGAGCTGCCAGTTGGCGATGCCGGTTTCGACGGCGCGCGCGGCGAGGACGCCGCCGCGCGCGTCGAACACCAGCACCCGGTTTCCCTCGAGGAGCGCCTCGGTCGGGACGCGTAGCGTGTCGTCGCGCGTCTCGAGCACGATCTCGATGTCGGCGCTGTAGCCGATGAGCAGCTGCTCGGGCTCGCCGGCGTCGTCGAAGTTCACCTCCACGTCGACGGTCCGGGCCTGCTTCTCGACGTCGACGACGTACGGCGCGATGCGGCGCACGGTGCCCGAGAAGGTACGCCCCGGATAGGCGTCGAGCGAGATGCGCGCGGGCATGCCGACGCGAACGTCGGCCGCGTCCACCTCGTCGATCGGGGCGCTCACGTAGACGCACCCGGTCTGGATCAGGTCCACGGTCGGCGGCGTGGGAATGCCGACCGGGGAGGGGGTCACGAACTCGCCGAGCTCTCCGTTGACCTCGGCGACGACGCCGTCGAACGGGGCGCGGAGGATCGTCCGGTCGAGCGCGGCGCGTGCGACCGCGACGCGCGCCTCGCCGACGCCGATCGTCGCCTGCGTCGCCTGGCACGCCGCCCGCCTCGCCGTGGCGTCGCCGACGGCGCGGTCGGTGTTCTCCTCGGACACGACACCCTGCTTGCGGAGTCGCACCAGACGCTCGGCCTCACGCGCGGCGACGTCGGCGAGGACGCACGCCTCGTCGGCGCGGGCGCGAGCCGACGCGTGCTCCCGCTCCGACAGGGTGAGCTGCGCGGCGAGGTCCTCGTTCCACAGGACGAGCAGGAGCTGTCCCGCCTGCACCCGATCGCCCTCGCGGACCTCCAGCCGTTCGATCTGGCCACCGGTCGCGGGCGCGATGCGTGCACGCTGGCACGCCTGCACGGTGCCGGCGCGCGTGTTCGCGACGGTGCGCTCGATCCGCCCGCGCTCGACGGTCGCGAGCGTCACCGCGACCGGCTCGCTCCGCAGCCAGTACCAGCCGCCGAGCGCGATCACCGCCGCGAGCCCGCCGAGTGCGAGCGCGGCGCCCCGTGAGAGCCTCATCGTGCTCGCGTGCGGCGTCGTTGCATCGGCTCCGTCAGCGCTTCGCCTTCGGCCACGCCCCGCGCGAGCTCTTGGCGGACTCCGCCGGCCGGATCGTCAGAACGGGAACCTGCGCGTGTCGCACGACCTTCTCGGCGACGCTCCCGATCAGCACGTGCGCGAGCCCGGTGCGGCCGTGCGTCGCCATGACGATCGAGTCCGCGTCCTGCGCCGCGTCGAGGATGGTCTCGTACGGCGGGCCGACGACGACGCGGCACTCGGCCGGCGGCGCAGCCTTCGGCAGCGCCTTCGCCACCGCGCGCTCGAGGCTCGCGAGCTCCAGCGCGACGATGTCCTCCGGCGGGATCCAGCCGCTCCCCTCGGTCGAGCCGAGCTCGGGAAAGGGCAGGAAGGGGGCGATCGCGCGCAGGACGATCAGCCGGCCGCCGGAGCGTAGCGCCAGATCAGCCGCGACCTTCAGGGCGTGCGTCGCCGGGGCGGATGCGTCGTGCGGGACCAGGATCCTCGAGAAGAGCTGCGCCATGCACCAGCTGTACCGGCTGCGCGGTCATCCGTGAAGCGCGCGCCGCCGGCCGGTCCGGCGGCGCGCGAGTGCCACCGACCAGCAAAGTGCAAGGTCCGAGTGGTGATGCTAGCGTGCGGCGCCGAGGTCGCGCGATCCGCGAGAGTGGCGGAATGGCAGACGCACTAGACTTAGGATCTAGCGGGCAACCGTGGGGGTTCGAGTCCCCCCTCTCGCATTTACGCGGACTTAAGTGACGGTGCAGCGCGCGGTCGGCGCGCGCTGCTACCGTTCTGCTACCGCCGACCTCTGACTGAGAACGTCTCACAGCACGTTCACGCTTCGGCGCAGAGCATCTTCGCGAGCGAGGTCACGGCGTCGGACTTCGCGGTGCTGTACCAGCGCGCGTAGACCGTCATCGTGACTGCCGGCGACGAGTGACCGAGACGCGCCGCCACCTCGGTCGGCGGGTAGCCCTGGCGGATCAGCTCGCTTGCGAAGAAGTGCCGCAGCATGTGCACGCCGAAGTGACGCAGGTCGGCGCGCTTCTGGGCCGGGTGGAGTGCCTGGTCGGCCAGCGTCTTGCGGTGCATGGGCGAGCCGTCCGCCTTCGGGAAGACGAGGCCGGTGGTCGACGACGGACAGGCGAGCTTCCACCGCCTGAGAGCCGACACCAGCTCGGGCGGTGCCTCGACCGTGCGGTGCGAGTGCCGCGTCTTCGGGTTGTAGTAGCGGGCGCCCGTTCGGCCGGCGTCGCGGTCCTCGCGGGTGCGTGCCCACGTGGCCGCGCGACGGATCGCGATGGTCCCGGCGTCGAGGTCGACGTCGGGCCAGGCCAGGGCGAGCAGCTCGCCCGAACGAGCCCCGGTGACGGCGGCCGTGAGCAGATAGGTGCGGTGCCAGCCGGGCTCGGCGGCCACCAGTAGGCGCTTGATCTCGTCGGGCGAGGGAACGTCTCGCGGGTCGACCTCGCGCTCGCCGGCGGCGCCGTCGCTCTGCTCGGCCGTGTCCCCGCGCAGGCGCTCGGCCAGTCGCGCCGGGTTGCGCTCGACGTAGCCGCAGCGCTCCGCGTAGTCGTACACCGAGGTCAACGTGGTGAGGATCGCGTTGACGGTGCGCGCTGCGAGCTTGCCGCGGAGCTGGTTGCGTAGCCGCTCCTCGACGTCGCGGACGGTCACTTGGTCGACCCGCAGGGAGCCGAGCCGGGGGATGACGTGCACGTGCACGTGGTTCTCCCACGTGGCGCGCGTCGAGGGGCGGCGGTCGGCCTTGCTCGCGAGCCAGCCGTCGGCGACGTCAGCCAGCGTCGGGAGCTGCGTCGGCGAGGTGTACGTGCTCTTGCGGACCTGGCCGAGCCGGCGCTCGAGCGCGGCCTTGGCCTCGTCGCGCGTGCGGTACGACTCCCAACGGCGGACGCCCTCTTGGTCTCGGAAGTCGACGACCCAACGACCGCGGCGACGTGCGATGCATGCCATTGTCCCTACCTCCTCGGCTTGACGTTGTGATCCGCGGCGACGCGGCGGATGAGGCGCTCGGTGCTCTCGCGCATGCCGATCTCGTCGCGCTCCCATCGCGCGACCGTGTTCTCGGCGACGCCGAGTTCCTCGGCGAGGCGGCGCTGCGTCCACCCGATCCGCTCCCGTATCCGCCGCAGCTCTGCACCGTCCATACGTCACGTATAGGAGGCATTGAGGGGGCGAGTCAAGCTCCCTGGCGGTGCTCCGCGATGAACCGCTCGAGGTCGGCCGGCAGGAAGCGCACGTAGCGGCCGAGCCGGACGGAGGGGAGCTTGCCCTGTCGAGCCATGTCGTAGATCCACGACTCGGGCACCCCCCACCGCTCGGCGGCCGTCTTCGCGTCGATGTAGCGGGGCGGCGCGACCTCGACTCGGCTCGACGCACGCAGCGCGAGCAGGCGCGCCAGCAGCACCTGGCCTACGGTGGCCTGCTGGACCAGCAGCGCTTCCACCGCATCGGCCGGCAGGCCGCTCGCGAGCTCCGGTCGAGCATGGAGCTCGTCGAGCGAGACGCCTGCCGGCGGTCTATGCGGACGGTGAGCCACGCACCTACGCCGAGACGGCGCCCTCCGCCTCGAGCGCCGCGATCCTGCGTCGCACGACCGCGAGGTCGTCCGCGATCGCCGCGGCGCCGCGGGCGTCGCTCCGCGCGGTCGCGTCGGCGAGGTCCGCCTCGATCAGCGGCAGCCGGCGCCGCAGCTCGGCGACCGCGACCGCGCGGCGCTCGGCGACCTTGGCCTCGTCGATCAGGTGTCGGCGCACGGCGCGCACCGCCTCGAGCTCGCGCTCGGCGTCCTCGCGGCGACGGATCGCGGCCAGGGCGGTCTCGACGTCGGGGGCGCGCTCGATCGGGCGCGGGCGGTTCAGCTCGTGCAGCAGCTCGACCTCGCGGGCGCGCATGGCGTGGATCTCGTCGTTGCTGGACATGGTCTTCTCCTCGGTTCGGCCGGCGTCGGCCGGCGGTGATGGTGGGCAGGGTGCGGCGCATCGGGCGCACCACGGTGCGCGCTCGGCGTGCAACCGCGTCGGGCAGCCGCAGACCGCGCAGGTCACGATCGGCCTCCGGTCCCGTGCTCGACGGCAAGCGCCTCGACGAGCGCGCGGCGGAGCGCCCACGACGGGCCGAGTCGCGGCGTCAGCTCGGCGAGGCGGTGCTCGAGGTGGACGCGGGCCGCGCGTGACGTCAGCAGCCGGTCGGCGGCCCACCGGAGCGGCAACCCGAGCTGTCCCGCGAAGCGTGCGACCGCCGGTGTCACGGTGACGCCGCGGCCCCACCACCGGCGAAACACGAGCAGGGCTCCCTCGCAGGCGCCGCGGTCGCGCAGCAAGCGGTCCGTCACGTACGCCGGGCGGCGCGGCACGGCCGGTGGGTGCCATCCGCGCGGGTGCCGGCAGGTCGGGCAGCGGTCGGCGGGCGACGTCGCGGCGGTCACGGCTTCACCTCGCGGTCTGGGGCGTCGCTGGCGGCGCGCTCGCGGGCTGCCGTGCAGTCGCGGCAGCGCCCACGGATCAGGGCACGCCAGCCGCCGCAATCGCGGCACGTGCGCAGGCGCCGGAACGACATCGGCGTGCCCCGCGGCGGGCGCGGCAGAAGCCCCGGCAGGTACCGGCGACTCACGGGGCCACCTCGGCGTCGTCGTGCGGCGAGAAGCAGTCCCGGCAGACGTCCACGCCGGCCGGGAGGTCGACGTCGCAGTCGCGGCAGCGGCCGGTCAGGTGCGCGCCAGCGTTCGGACTTCCCCCGGGCTCGGGACATCCCCCGTCTCCCCCATATCCCCCGCGGTCCGAGGTCGTGGGGGATATGGGGGCCGTGGGGGATGTCCCTGGCCCGGGGAGGGTCGAGATACGCCATCGGGTGGTGTGTCCGTGGGCAGCGCCGGCACGCTCGAGGCGCCGGCCAGCGATCACGCGTCCGACGAGGCCGCGGAGCACGGTGCCGATGCGCCGCACGGTGGGCAGCTCGTCGCCGCCGCCGGCCAGCTCGACGAGCGCTGCGTGCAGGTCGGCATCCCGCACGGCCGCGTCGCGCAGTCCGGCGGCGGTACCGCCGCCCAGACGTCCCAGCGCGTCATAGATGGCGACGATCGCCTCGCGGTCGACGTCGGCACGCGCGCGCAGGTCGTGGCGTGCCTCGATCGGGTCGGGCAGGCCGAGCCAGACGACCGTCTGCCGGATGAGGCGCGACCACGCTGCGTACGAGCCCCAGGGCACGAGGTCGCGCTCCGGGGCGCCGGCGACGTAGTACGCTCGCAGGCACGTCAGAGCGGCCCGCACGAGGCGTGACCGTTCACGGCGCAGCCAGGTCACTAGGTCACGCTGCCGCAGGTCTGTCCTGTCCTCGGGGTGCTCGTGATCGCTCGCCAGCCGGATCGGTAGGGCTCGCCGCATGAGGTCGTAGCCGAGCGCGGCGTTGTTGGCCGTCAAGAGCCAGATTGCGCGGAGCGGAAGGGTGCGCGACTCGGACTTGCCGAGCACGCGATCCTCCCATCGCCCCTCGCACGTCAGAGCGGCATCGAGGCTGCGGTACGACACCTTGCCGGTGCAGTTGTCGAGCAGCACGAGCGGCGTACCGGCGATCGCGACCGACAAGATATATTTTCGCATCTCCTCGTCGCTGCCGGGCTGCGGCTTGCGCGCGAGCGGTGCGCCGGTGCCGATGGTCGCGATCGTATCGGCGAGCAGCCCCTTGCCGCTGCCGGCGACGTTGGCGTCAATCACGATCATCGGCACGTTGCCCTCGATCGCGTGGCGCGCGACGAGCGTCAGCACGCCCGCGAGCCAGGCCGCGCGATGCGCCGAGCTCGCGAAAGGGAAGTCGCACACCACCTCGAGCAGCTCGTCGCGCGCACGCCGTGCGTCGGCGCTCGTCGGTCGTGCCGGGATGCGCGGTGGCGTGCCAGCCGGCGCATAAAGGAGGCCGGTGGGCGCATCGTAGCCCGGCTGGTCGAGGATCGTACCGTCCGGCCGGAGCGTCGGCGTCGTCACGACGCCGACGAGGTCTCGGAGGTCCGGGTACTCGGCTCGCGCCGCGAGTCCGGCCACGCACCACTCGGGAGGATGCGCCCAGCGCAGCGACCCGTCCTTGCCGCGGCGCGCGAACCACGCGTGCCTCGTCAGGCGGTCGCGCAGCGCGGCGGTAGACAGCTCCGCGACGAGCGGCGCGCCCGGCCGCCGTGGGTGCACGACCCGGGCAAGGTGCGCCGGGTGCCCGCGCGTGTAGACGCCCGCATCGCGAGCCAGTGCGCCGAGCGCCTCGTCGATGACGCGCGCCTCGTCGGTCGTGATGATGATCGTCGCGCGCTCGTCGTCGTCACGCGACACGGCGCACCTCCTGGCCGAGCAGCCAGCCGCGCGGAGCGTCGGCGCGCATCGCGTCCGCGAGCTTGTGCGCGAGCTCGCGCTCCGACCACGGCGGTAGGCACCGCGCCGAGTAGTCGCGCAGGATCGGCAGCGCGTGCTCGGCGTCGAGCGCGAACCCGCGGACGAGCGCGAGGGTCACGAGCCACAGCGCGCGGTGCCCCCCCTGGCCCGCGACCGCCACCGGCATGCGCGCGACGTACGCGCGCGCCCGCCGCACCCGGTCCGCGCCGGGGCGGTGGCCTACCACCGGGGCGGGCGCGGGCGCCCTGCGGGCGGCGGTGAGCCACGCGCCCGGCAGCTCGGCGAGCGCGCGCTCTGCCGGCGCGCACCCCGTGCGCCACGCGTAGCGCCGACCGCTCGCGTGCACCGACGGCGGTGCGACCACGTAGCCGCCGTGGTGCTTGACGTCGACGCCGGCCCCGAGCGTCGCGCGCAGGGGGCCGACGACGCCGCGGAAGTACAGGTGCCAGCCACTGCCGCCGGTCTCGACGGTCGGCGTCTCGGGCAGCGCGCCGAGCTGGCGCTCGAGGCGCGCGAGCGTCTCGTCGCCACCGTGCCGCGGGTCGACGTCGATCACGAGCACGTTGCCGGTCGCGATTCCGCCGTTGGCGGTCGGCCACCGCCGCCACCATCGTGCGATCACGTCGCGGTCCCTCGTCGCGTCGTGCACGCCGCGCGGCACGGCGGCGCCGATCGGGTGCTTGCCGGCGTCGCGCCCGCAGTCCCGACCGCACGTGCAGCGGCCGGCGACCATGCCGTGCAGCGGCAGCACGGGCCACCCGCGGCCGGCGTACTCGATCGCCGCGGCGAGCACCTTGGGTTGCGCGTGCAGGTCGCTCGCGCGATCATCACGGCAACCTCGTACGTCATGTCCTCGGCCGGTCGGGACTCCCATCCCGACCGTGCCCCCCTCGTCCGTCATCCTCCACCTCCCCGCGTTCGTCGCCGCCACGGGCGCGGCGTGTCAGCTCGCGCCCTGCGCCTCCCGCTCCCGCCGCTCGAGCTCGCGGCGGATCGCCTGGCGAGCGAGGTGCGATGCCGGCACGTCCTCGCGCTGCGCGAGAGTCTCGAGCGCCTCGCGGTCCTCCCGCGTCAAGCGCAGGCTCAGATGGGCGCGGCGCCGTCGCCCCGTGTGCTCATGTGCGTCCATGGCGCACAACGTAGTGCGCGGAACACGCACTGTGCTAGATGTGCATGTCCAAACTCAGAATGGCGCTAGGGGGCGAAAGTGCGTGTAGATCGCGAGCAGCGCGAGCGGATCAGGTCATCGCTGAAGAACGTGGACCCTGCGTTCTTCACGCGTGAGGTATCGGAGAAGTACACGGCGGCTTATCGAGACAAGCTGCGCCGCCTCGACACGAACCAGTTCATGCGCGCGCTGATCCGTTTCGCTTGGGAGAACCTCGCCGGATTCGCCACGCCGGCCCTCGCCATTGAGACGATTTTTGATTCTACCCACATCGTCCCGGAGTATCCCGAGAGCCTCTTCGGCGCCGGTGGCGATGAAATGCTTGTCACACCCCTGCGCGCACCCAAGACGATGGCACCCCTGCGTCGCCTTCAGGATGAACTACGCCACGACCTCGCGGGACTCGTCGCACACTTCGAGCCACACGAATACGCTCTAAAGAGAGAGGTAAGTCGGAACCTCGATGACAGAATCAACGCGCGCGTTCCGCGTTTACGATTCTGGTCGTGGGCTCCGAATGGCCAAGCGTTCACGCCCCATGTGAAGGAGCCACTTGACCGCGTCCTCTACTACGGACTGGGGCTCGCGCTTTCGCGAGGCGTCCGTAAGCGGATGGCGGCGTGCAGTTACTGCGGACGCCCCGTGGTGAGGGGCCTTGAGCGCAGGGAGAAGAGCGGACGCGCGTTCTGTCTCAACAGCAATAGGTGCCGAAACGCCTTCCACAATCAGAACAAGACGCGCGAAGAGCGTGCGCACGAACGACGCATTACGCGCGCGAAGGCTACCGTCAAGCAGCCGCGCGCAGCCGCCCCGGCCCCTTCATCGACGGCCGCCGCGCCCGGCCGCCAGCCGCGACCAGCGCGCGCCCCCACGACGGATCGAGCCCGAGCACCGCGCACGCGTCCGCGTACGTCCACCCCGGCCCGCCGCCGGTAGCGTCGGACGCGAGCCACGCGCGCGCGTCGCGACGCCCCGCGCGCGCATCGCGCACCGCGCGCTCGAGCACGGCGCCGACGAGCGCCAGCTCGCCCGAGCCCGCGCGTCGGTCGTCCGCGTCGGTCGCGACCGCGGTGCCGGTGCCGGTCACCGCGGCGCGAGCGTCAGCGGTGGCATCGGCGCGTGGCCTGCGTCGGCCCGCGCCGGCACCGCCCGCCGCGCCGCGCAGAACGTCAGCGGCGGCATCGCGTAGTGCCCACCGTGGCGAACCGGCGCGCTGGCTGACGCGCGCGGCGCCGTGCACGCGATCGGCAGCGCCGGCATCCGGGCGCCGACCGTGCGCGCGTACACCTCCGCCGCACGCCGCGCCGCCGCCACGTCCCTCGCCTGGCGCGCCTCGAGCACCGACACGTCCGTCACCGTCCCGCCCGCCGCGATGATCTCGTCGTACAGCTCGCCGACCCCGAGCCTCGCGGCCGTTACTCTCATCACCCTCATGCTCCACCTCCGCGGCGCATCCTATCGCCGCAATCCCTCGCTCGTCAAGCACACAGACCACGGCGCACGACCTCGGGGTCGACGCCGAACACGTCGCAAATCGTCCCGAACGCGTAGAGGTGCGAACGGTCGTCCGACGCGAACCACGCCTCGGCCTCGAGCCGCTCCTCCGCGCTCGCCGTCGTGCGCCCGAGCACGCGTCGCGCGTCCTCGAGTACCGCCAGCATGAGCCGTAGCTCGCGTGCCAGCTCGTCAGGCGCGCCGTCGTCATCGGACCAGAGCACCGGGTCGTCGCGGCGCACGACGCACCCGCGCGCCTGCTGGACACTCCGCGCACCCGCCACGCGACCCGTCCGCGCCAGCTCGTCGCGCGCCGCCGCCTCGATCACCCGCGCTTCCGCCACCGGCGCGCGACCGAGGTACATGCGACGGCCACCGGCCTGCACGTACATCGGTCGCGTCCGCTCCGCCGCCGCTGCTGCTTGCATCGTCGTCTCCTCTCGTCTGTCGGGCGTGTGGTCAGTGCACCGTGTGGCGGCGCCGCTGGCGGCCGAGGTCGAGCGCGGCAACGGTGCGCCGGTCGACGCCGAGCATCCGCAGCGCACGGGCGAGCTGCACGACGCTGCGGGCGGTCACGGTCGCGAGCATCGGCGGTCCGGGGCACGCATCGCCGAGCGTGCGCGGGTACGCCCCACACCGGCGACACCGCACGTCGAGGTCGTGCACGCTGGCCACCGCGGCGAGCACCGCGAGCGCGCGTAGGTGCTCGCGGGCGCCGATCGCGACCTCGATCAGCACGCGCTGCCGTGGTGTCGCGTGCGGCCCGACCACCGCGAGCAGCTCGGCCCGCCAGCGGGCGACGTCGGGTCTCTGGGCGGCTGCTACGTCAGTCACAAGTCGCGCCTCCGGGTCGCGACGTCGAGGCTCGCCGCGACGACGTCGACCCGATCGCCGACGCAAGCCGTCTCGCCCGGCCCGAGGCCGAGCAGCGCCAGCCGGCCGGGGCGGCCAGCGAGCCACGCGCCGAGCGCGGGCATCGTGGCGCCGTCGGGGGCGATCGCGACGATACGGCCGCGGTCGATCAGGGCGTAGGTCATCGGTTTACCTCCTGCGTCAAGCTAAAGAGCGTTTCCGGAAATGGTGACGAGATTTTCGCCGGTCAAAGCGGCCGCGCGCGACCAAGCCGGGGGCCCCATCGGGTCGCCTCGCGCTGCGCGTGCGGCGACGCATGAGCGACGATCACGCGTCGGCCGTCCCCTCGGGCTCGCCGTCGGCCTCGGGTGCGTCCTGCGGCTCGGCGTCGCGCCGCTGGTAGGTCGCGACGAGGTCGCCGAGCGTGCGCCCGCGCACCGGCTCGACGTCCAGGCCGAGCCGCTCGACGGCCCGGTTGATCGCCTCTTGCAGCTTCCAGCGCTTCTCGGTCACCGGCAGAACGTCACGCCGTCGGCGGTGCACGATGGTGGCCAGCTCGTCCTCGTACGCCTCGAGCTTCGCGAGGTCGCGCAGCCACCTCGCGACGTTCGAGAGGATCAGCGCACGCTGCGGCGTGAGCCGATCACCGAGCGCGGCCTCGAGCGCCTCGACGGTCGCGAGCACGCGGCGGTCTACCGTGCGTCGGAGGTCGATCCGGCCGGCGTCCGCGGCGTACGTCCCGTGCTTCCGCGCGTTCGCGTTCGCCGGCTGCGCGCCACGCGCGCGGTTCGGTAGCGCTGCGGTAGCAGCGGGCGCGAAGTGTCCGTCTTTCCGATGGTTTTTCATGGGCGCGAGAGTCCCGATCTAGTGGGCGCGGGCGCGGGTGCGGCGGGGGGGCCGAGGGGGGAGGGGGGTGCGAGCCGATTCGTTCCATCGGATCGCCAAGGCACTACGCCTCCGGTCGCGTCGCTGGTCCCTGCTACCGTCGTTGCTACCGACCCCGCCGAAGGCGAGCCGCCGGCAACGGCCTCCGCTCGCGAAATCCCCAAGTGAGACGAGCGGAGCGAACCGAGCAGAGCCGTCTCGCGACTCTTAGGATCTAGCGGGCAACCGTGGGGGTTCGAGTCCCCCCTCTCGCAGTGCGGGGTGGCGGCGCGTGCCGCCACCCCTTGACTGCTCGCTCGTGCGCGCAGTTGTGGGCGCGTTACGGCTCCGTTACCCCAGCACTCTTGTCGAGCGATGCCGGCCGGTGCGGCGATCGCGAGGATTTTTCCCGGCGATCGCCGGCGGAGCGTAGATGAAGTTCGAGGTCGAAGAGGTCAGCACCACCAGCCGGAAGCTCGCCATCGAGATCCCGGCGGAGCGGGTGGCGAGCGAGTTCGAGCGCGCGTACCGCGAGGTCGCGCGTCGCGCGAGCATCCGCGGCTTTCGCCCCGGACGCGCCCCGCGAGGAGTGATCGAGCGGCAGTTCGGCGACGACATCCGCAACGAGGTGATGACGAGTCTCGTCCGCGAGGGCTTCTCGGCGGCGATCGAGGACTCGAAGATCGAGATCGTGTCGCAGCCCGAGCTGGACATCGGGGATCTCGACCGCTCGTCGGCGCTCAAATTTTCCGCGACCGTGGACATTCTCCCGCCGCTGCCCGAGGTCGCGACGAGCGGCTACGCCGTGACGCGCCCGCGCGTCGCCGTCGGCGACGAGGACGTGGACAAGGTGCTCGAGCAGCTTCGGCTGCGTCACGGGGAGCTGGTCCCCGTCGAGGGACGCACGGAGCTCGCGCGCGGCGACTTCGCGACCGTCCGCATCGACGCCGACGACGCAGGCGAGCCCGTCCCGGGCTTGACGGTCGAATCCGCGACGGTCGAGGTGGCCGGCGGGCAGCTGCCCGCGGCGATCGACGAGCGGCTCGCGCTGGCGCGCGTCGGCGAGACGTTCACCGTCGAGGCGCCGCCGCCCGAAGGGGCCCCCGCGGAGCTCGCCGACAAGCAGATCCGCTACACCGTCACCGTCTCGTCGCTCGCCGAGCGAACTCTCCCGGAGCTCGACGACGAGTTCGCGAAGGACCACGGCGACTGTGAGACGCTCGCGGAGCTGCGCGGCGAGATCCGCGAGCAGCTCGAGCGCGAGGCGAACCGGCGCGCGGACGGGGTGGCGCGCGAGGGGATGGTCGACGCGCTGATCGCGCGCAATCCGATCGACGTCCCCGAGTCGTTCGTGAAGCGGCGGACCGACGGGCTGCTCGCCGAGTTCAAGATGGAGCTACAGGCGCGAGGCCTCCAGTTCACCAGCCACGACCACGAGCACGAGGCGCGCGACAAGATGCGCCCCCGCGCCGAGCGTGACGTACGTCGCGACATGTTGCTTGACGTTGCCGCCAAGCAGCTCGAGGTCACGGTCTCCGACGAGGAGCTCGCCGAGCAGATCGGGCGGATCGTCGCTTCGGGTGGCAAGCACGCCGAGCGCCTGCGCGAGCACTACGGGCACGAGCATGCACGTGACGCGGTGCGCACCGAGATGGCGCGAGGGCGAACGCTTGAGCAGCTCCTCGCTCGTGCCGATGTGACTGAGGTGGACGCGAGCCGCGCCGCGAGCGAGGAATAGGTCGTTGCTCGGGGTTTTTGAAACGTCTAGAATCCGGCCATGAAAATGAGACCAGCTGCGAGGTCCGATCGGTGGTGAATCTGATTCCGATGGTGGTCGAGCAGACGGGTCGAGGCGAGCGCGCCTACGACATCTTCTCGCGTCTTCTCAAGGATCGCATCGTCTTCCTCGGTACGCAGGTGACCGACGAGATCGCGAACCTGGTCATCGCGCAGATGCTCTTTCTCGAGTCCGAGGATCCGGAGAAGGACATCCACTTCTACATCAACTCCCCCGGCGGGTCGGTCTCGGCGGGCCTCGCCATCTACGACACCATGCAGTACATCCGGCCGCCGGTGTCGACCCTCTGCCTGGGGCAGGCGGCCAGCATGGGCGCCCTCCTTCTGACCGCCGGAGAGAAGGGCAAGCGATTCGCCTTGCCGTACGCTCGGATCATGATCCATCAGCCGCTGGGCGGGGCACAGGGCCAGGCGACCGACATCGACATCCAGGCGCGCGAGATCCTCCGCGTGCGCGAGCAGGTGAACAACATCCTGGCCAAGCACACGGGCCAGAGCCTGAAGCGCATCGAGAAGGACACCGATCGCGACTTCTTCATGACCAGCAAGCAAGCGGTCGAGTACGGGCTGGTGGACGAGGTCATCGTCGCCCGCGCGAACAAGATCAGAGCCTGAGAAGAGGCCTAGGGGGTTCCATGGCCAAGCACGGCGACGATCGGTCCGGAAACCTCGTCTGCTCCTTCTGCGGGAAGAGCCAGGACGAGGTTCGCAAGCTCATCGCCGGACCCACCGTCTACATCTGCGACGAGTGCATCGATCTCTGCAACGACATCATCGCCGAGGAGTGCGACCAGGACGAGGGCGTCACGTCGGGCTCTGCGGTTCCGAAGCCGGCCGAGATCAAGAAGGTCCTCGATCAGTACGTCATCGGACAGGAGCACGCGAAGAAGATCCTCGCGGTGGCCGTCCACAACCACTACAAGCGTATCGACTCGCAGCTCGTCAGCGGCGACGTCGAGCTCCAGAAGTCGAACATCATCCTGATCGGGCCTACGGGCTCCGGGAAGACCCTCCTCGCGCAGACCCTCGCGCGCTTTCTCCAGGTTCCGTTCGCGATCGCCGACGCGACCTCGCTCACCGAGGCCGGCTACGTCGGCGAGGACGTCGAGAACATCATCCTCTCGCTCCTTCAGAACGCAGACTACGACGTCGAGAAGTGCCAGCGCGGCATCGTCTACATCGACGAGATCGACAAGATCGCGCGCAAGGGCGACAACCCGTCGATCACGCGGGACGTCTCGGGTGAGGGCGTGCAGCAGGCGCTGCTCAAGATCATCGAGGGCACGACGGCCAGCGTGCCCCCGAAGGGCGGCCGGAAGCATCCCCAGCAGGAGTTCCTCCAGGTCGACACGACCAACATCCTCTTCATCTGCGGCGGTGCGTTCGTGGGCCTCGAGGACATCATCCGCAGGCGTGTGGGGCTGAAGGCGGTCGGCTTCGGTGCCGAGATCCGCAAGCGCGACGAGCGCAACGCGACCGACTTGCTCCGTGAGGTCCAGACCGAGGATCTCCTGAAGTTCGGCCTGATCCCCGAGTTCGTCGGCCGCCTGCCGATGATCGCCACGCTCGAGGAGCTCGACGAGGCGGCACTGGTGCGGATCCTCCGTGAACCGAAGAACGCGCTCACGCGTCAGTACGCGAAGCTGTTCGAGATGGAGAACGTCCACCTCAAGTTCACCGACGGCGCTCTCACCGCGATCGCGCGGGAGGCGCTCAAGAGGAAGTCGGGCGCCCGCGGTCTCCGTGCGATCATGGAGAACGTGATGCTCGACATCATGTACGACATCCCGTCGCAGCCGAACATCAAGGAAGTGTTGATCTCCGAGGAGGTCATCACCAGCCGCGAGCAGCCGATCATCCTGTACCAGAAGGCGGCCGAGACCGCCTGAGGAAAACAAACTCGATGCTCTTCCGTAACGACAAGGACAAGAAGGACCCCGGCGGGGACGACCAGCGCGGCGGGCTGCGCGTACCGCTCCTGCCGCTGCGCGACATCATCGTCTTTCCGCACATGGTGGTCCCGCTGTTCGTCGGCCGGCAGAAGTCCATCCGTGCCCTCGAAGAGGCGATGAACAAGCAGAAGTTCATCCTCCTCGCGGCGCAGAAGGACGCCAAGACGAACGAGCCCGCCGAGGCCGACATCTACAACGTCGGAACGCTCGGTACGGTCGTCCAGCTGCTCCGCCTGCCCGACGGGACGGTGAAGGTCCTCGTCGAGGGCAAGAAGCGCGCGCGCATCGCCCGCTACGTGCCGAGCCAGGAGTTCTTCCTGGTCGACGTCGAGGAGATCGAGGAGAGCTCGGAGGCCACGACCGAGGTCGAGGCCCTGATCCGCAGCGTCAACTCGACGTTCGAGAACTACGTCAAGCTCAACAAGAAGATCCCGCCCGAGATGATCATGTCGGTGGCTTCCATCACCGACCCGGCGCGCCTCGCGGACACGATCGTCGCGCACCTCGGGATCAAGCTCGAGGACAAGGAGTCGCTGCTCGAGACCTTCGATCCGGCCGCCCGGCTGGAGAAGGTTCTCGGCTACATGCGCTCCGAGATCGAGATCCTCGAGGTCGAGAAGCGCATCCGTACTCGCGTCAAGAAGCAAATGGAGAAGACGCAGAAGGAGTACTACCTCAACGAGCAGATGCGCGCGATCCAGAAGGAGCTCGGCGAGAAGGACGAGTTCAAGAACGAGATCCAGGAGCTCGAGGAGAAGATCAAGTCGCGCAAGATGACGGCGGAGGCCCAGGAGAAGGCCGAGAAGGAGCTGAAGAAGCTCAAGATGATGTCGCCGATGTCGGCGGAGGCGACCGTCGTCCGCAACTACATCGACTGGCTCATCTCACTCCCCTGGGGCGAGTACACCGACGACAAGCTCGACATCGGCGAGGCCGAGAAGATCCTCGAGGAGGACCACTACGGGCTCGAGAAGGTGAAGCAGCGCATCCTGGAGTACCTCGCGGTTCAGAGTCTGGTCGGCGAGATCAAGGGCCCGGTGCTCTGCCTCGTCGGGCCTCCAGGGGTCGGCAAGACCTCGCTCGGGAAGTCGATCGCACGCTCGACCGGCCGCAAGTTCGTCCGCGTGTCGCTCGGCGGCGTGCGCGACGAGGCCGAGATCCGTGGTCATCGTCGGACCTACATCGGTGCATTGCCCGGGAAGGTCATCCAGTCGATGAAGAAGGCCGGCTCGAACAACCCGGTCTTCTTGCTCGACGAGGTCGACAAGATGTCGACCGACTTCCGCGGTGACCCGTCCTCGGCGTTGCTCGAGGTGCTCGATCCGGAGCAGAACCAGACGTTCAACGACCACTACCTCGACGTCGACTACGATCTGTCCAAGGTGATGTTCATCACCACCGCGAACAACCTCGAGCGCATTCCGCGTCCGCTTCAGGACCGCATGGAGATCATCCGGATCGCTGGATACACCGAGCTCGAGAAGCTCAACATCGCGAAGAAGTACCTCGTGCCGAAGGTGCGCCAGCAGAACGGGTTGAAGGAAAGCAACATCGAGTTCTCCGACAATGCGATCCTCGGCCTGATCCGGCACTACACCAAGGAAGCTGGCGTCCGGAACCTCGAGCGCGAGCTCGCGTCGTTGTGCCGCAAGGTCGTGGTCGAGGTGGTGAAGGGCGACCGCGACGCTCACATCCTGATCAACTCGAAGAGCCTCTCGAAGTACCTGGGCCCGGAGAAGTACCGGTACGGCCGAGCCGAGCAGGAGGCCAAGATCGGGGTCACGACAGGACTTGCGTGGACGGATCTCGGCGGCGAGCTGCTCAACATCGAGGTCTCCGTCGTTCCCGGCAAGGGCAAGCTGACCATCACCGGACGCTTGGGCGAAGTGATGCAGGAATCGGCCCAGGCTGCGATGAGCTATGTTCGCTCGCGCGCGGACGACCTCGGTCTCGAGCGCGACTTCTATCAGAAGATCGATCTGCACATCCACGTTCCCGAGGGCGCCACGCCCAAGGACGGACCTTCCGCCGGCATCACGCTCGCGACCGCCCTGGTTTCCGCGCTGACGCGTTATCCGGTGCGTTCCGACCTCGCGATGACCGGCGAGGTCACGCTGCGGGGGCGCGTGCTCCCGATCGGCGGACTCAAAGAGAAGGTGCTGGCGGCTCACCGCGGCGGCATCAAGCACGTCCTGATCCCGGCGGAGAACGAGAAGGACATCAGCGAGATTCCGGCGTCGATCCTCAAGACCGTGACGATCGAGATGGTCGAGCACATGGACGAGGTGCTGCGCAAGGCGCTGGTGCTGGAGGACCCGGACAGCTTCCTCAAGAAGCCGGGTGAGATCGCCGAGCGATTTCCCGAACCGCCCCCGCCGACCGACATCGTCACCCACTGACGGAACGAACCTGGACCCGCGGCGCGTGGTCGGCAGCTGCTTTAGCCGGCCGCGTGCACGCGACGGCTGCGTCTGTCATGATCGAGCGCGCAGCGTGGAGGCCCGAGGCGTTCTGCGCTTGCGTCGTGGCGATCTACTTGTGATACGCGCCGGCAGGGGATTGCCGGCATTCGAGAGGGGGCAAAATGACCAAGGCGGATCTGATCGAGGCGATGGCGGGCAAGATCGATCTCCCGAAGGCGACGGCCGAGCGTGCCGTGAACCTGATCTTCGACGACATCATCTCGGCCCTCAAGAACAACGACAAGGTGAACATCTCAGGCTTCGGGACCTTCACCGTCTCGGAGCGGAAGGCTCGCCAGGGGCGTAACCCGAAGACGGGCGAGACCATCGAGATCGCCGCGTCCCGCTCCGCCAAGTTCAAGCCCGGCAAGGTACTCAAGGACTCGCTGAACTGAGGCGTCCCTCGGCAAGGACTGCGGGCTGATCCGTAGCGCGACCGAGCGGCCAATCGCCGGCTCCGTCCCTCTGCGAAGCCCGAAGGGCGAGCGGTCGAGGCGACGCCGAGCAGCCGGGAAGGGGAGGGCTACACAGTACCCTCCTGTAGGAATGGGGCGGTTAGCTCAGCGGGAGAGCATCGGCCTTACAAGCCGGGGGTCATCCGTTCGATCCGGATACCGCCCACTCGCTAGCGGGAACGAGCCCGCGACATGCTTGCCGTCCCGAGTGCAGACTGTTAACGAAGGCAGGATTACGGGGTCGTAGCTCAGCTGGTTAGAGCGCCGGCCTGTCACGCCGGAGGTCGCGAGTTCGAGCCTCGTCGGCCCCGTTCCAATCGAAAGTTGATGGCTTCTCACGATTGCCAGTGTCGCGATCGGTGGAATCTGCGGAAAGACGGTCGGTATGGCGTCAAAGACATTGGTGATCTCGCGCGAGGACGCGCTGGCCCAGCGCCGTTGGGTGGTCGTCGACGCGGGCGATCGCGCCCTCGGTCGGGTGGCGACCCAGGTGGCGAACCTGCTGCGTGGCAAGGGCAAGCCGACCTTCTCGCCGCACATCGACTGCGGTGACTTCGTCGTGGTCGTGAATGCGGACAAGGTCCGGCTCACCGGCCGGAAGGCAACCGACAAGATCTACTACCGTCACTCCGAGTACCCCGGAGGACTCCGCGCTACGGCGGCGGGCAAACTCCGCTCCGAAAAGCCGGAGCGCCTCGTCCGGACTGCCGTTCAGGGAATGCTGCCGAAGAACCGGCTGTCGCGCCGGCTCATCACAAAGCTGAAGGTGTATGGGGGCTCCGAGCACCCGCACGCGGCGCAGCAGGCGGTCGCGGTCGCGGCCCAGGATTGAGCGATCGTCATGGCACAAGCACAGACCTACCTTTCCACGGGCAAGCGCAAGTCGGCGGTTGCGCAGGTTCGGCTTTCACCCGGTGAGGGCCGGATCCTCGTCAATGCAAGGCCGCTCGACGAGTATTTCGGTCGCGAGACCTCGCGGATGATCGTCAATCAGCCGTTCGAGGTCACCGAGATCCAGGGCCGTTTCGACGTGGCCGTCAACGTCCGCGGCGGTGGCGTCGCGGCTCAGGCCTCCGCGATCCGGCACGGGATCTCTCGCGCGCTGCTCACGGTCGATCCCGAGCTCCGCTCGGCGCTGAAGCGCGCGGGTTACCTAACGCGCGACTCGCGCGAGGTCGAGCGCAAGAAGTACGGTCGTCACAAGGCGCGCAAGCGGCCGCAGTACTCGAAGCGCTGACGTCTGATTGCCGAGGCCCCGCAGGATACGCTCCGCGGGGCCTCGCTGCATCTGGCACAGTCGCGACGATGGTCACTCCGAGCTCAGGAAGAAGATCAGCCCGATCGCGGTGAAGATGAGGTTGGCGCTCCACGCGGCAAGGGGTGCAGGCAGGACGCCGCCCTTGCCCAGGCTCGTCGTGAGCGCGAGCACGACCCAGTAGCTGAAGCCCACCACCAGCGCTGCGCCGACGCTCGCGGCGACGCCCGACCCACGGTTGTGACGCGAGGCGAGCGGGATCGCGATCAGCGCCATCACCACGCTGATGAACGGGACCGCGAGCTTCAGCCAGAGGTCTACCTGTGCCTCGGTGGTGTCGATGCCCTTGCGGCGCAGGTCGTCGATCTCGCGCGACAGCGACTGGTAGCCGAGATCCTCCGCCTCGCGGTGGACGGCGGTGAAGTCCTCCGGTGTCTCGACGAGCCCGAGCTGTGTGTCGGGAAGTGGTGACGCCTCGAGCACGCCATCGGCTCCGAAGCGCATCTCCTGTACGTCGTTCGCGCTCCAGCCGTGGCCGGTCCACCGCGCGACGCGCGCTTCCACGATCCGCCGGAGGCGGAACTCCGGGTCGAACTCGTATCGCGTCAAGCCATAGATCTCATTTCGCTTGGCGTCGAAACGGTCGATGTTCGTGAAGCTTCCCGAGCCGTGGTACCAGATTTCTGCGTCGTTGAAGTGGCCGCGGAACTGCTTGTTCTTGATCTGCACGCGATCGACGTAGTGCGCCTGCATCGACGCACCGGGGACGACGTACTCGCTCCAGGCGAGCGACAGGAACGAGATCAGCAGGCACGCGGCGATGAGTGGCCCGCCGATCTGCCAGAGGCTGACGCCGCATGAGCGCATGGCCATCAGCTCGCTACGGCGTGCGAGCCCGCCGAGGCTGAGGAGCATCGCCGCGAGGACCGCGACCGGCGTCATCTGCGTGATGATAAGCGGTACCTTCAGGGCGAAGTACAGGATCATCAGCGGCGCTGGGGCGTCGTGGCTCAGGAAGCCCGGGAAGCGCTCGAAGAAGTCGACGCACAGATAGAGGCCGACGAAAGCACCGAGGCAGAGGGCGAACGAGCGTCCGAACTCGCGCAGCAGGTAACGCGAGATCGTCGGCAGCCAGAGCGTGCCGTCGATCAAGCGGTCCGTCCCAGCGCGGTGGCGACCCGCGCGCGTGTTCCTTCGACGAAGCGCGCGACGCAGCCCGTACCCGGCTGCGCGAGCTCCCGTGCTTGGCGCACGAAGAGGACCAAGCCGATCGTGGACAGGACGAGGTTCGGGGTCCAGAGCGCGAGCGTGACCGGCACCCGTCCCTGCGTGGCGAGCGTCTCGGCCGCGGAGAGCATCAGGTAGTACGACAAGATGATCACCAGGCTCACCGCTAGACCGCGCGATCGCACGGCGCGCACGGGCTGCAAGCCGAGCGGCACGCCGATGATCGCGAACACCAGAGCCGCGAAGGGGATCGAGAAGCGTCGCGCGATCTCCACGCGCTCGGCGCGGCCGGGTTGGCCAGCGCTCTCGAGGGACGTGATCCGCGCACGCAGCTCCTGCAGCGGGAGCTCGCTCGGCTCACGCTCGCGCATCTCCATCTGACCGAGCGCCTCGCCGAGGTTCAAGTTGACGTCGTACACGCTGAAGTCCGTCTTGTGGTACCCCTCCTCACTGGCGCGGCTCGTGAAGATGACGCCGTCGAACAGGCGCAGATTCACCGAGCGCGTGTCCTCGTTGGCAACCAGCGTGCCGCGCTTGGCAACCACCGTGTTCTCCTCGCCCGCCTGCCGCCGGTCCGAGATGAGGATGCGCATCAGGTTCGTTCCCGGCGGCTGGATCTCCTCGACGTAGATCACGAGCCCCTTGAACTCGTCGTTGAACACGTGCTCCTTGAGTCCCACGGTCGCGCGTGTGCGCGCGAGGTCGAAGATCGCCGTCTTGAGCGCCGAGTTCCCCCAGGGGCGGGCGTACAGGGACAGGAACAGCGAGGCCACGAAGACCAGGCACGCGAATCCGGCGATCGGAATGGCGATCTGGTAGAGGCTCAAGCCGGCGGCGCGCATCGCCGTGATCTCGCTGTCGGCCGACAGGCGCCCGCACGCGAGCAGGCAGGCCAGCAGCAGCGCCATCGGCACCGTCACCTCGAGGAAGGCGGGCAGGATGTACGAGAAGACGCGCAGAATCTCGAGCACCGGGACGCCCCGGTTCACCACGAGCTCCACGAGCTTCATGATCCTCGCGATGAGGAGAATGAACGTGAAGAGGGCGAGACCCGCGGCGAACGGCGCCAGGATCTGCAGGAACAGATAACGGTGAAGCGTTCGCCCCATCGGCCAGGGAGGCAGATGCTAGCCGACGAGACCCGGGGAGTAAACGTCCGGCACCGTCGCGATGCGCACGGCGCCGGCGCCCGCTACGTCGCCGCCGGGTGGCACGCGGCCACCGCCTTCTGTGCGGCACGTCCTGACGACGTCGAGCGGGTCCTCGTGTCGCGTGAGGCTGCGGAGGAGGCGATCGCAGAGATCGCGGCGTCGGGCATCGTCGCCGAGCACGTCGACCGTGCACAGCTCGAGCGCCTGGCGCAGGGCATCCCGCATCAAGGGGTCGTCGCCGTGGGCCGACCGCCTCGAGCTCTGGCGCTCGAGGATCTCGTGGCGCGCGCTCCTGACGTCGTGCTGGTGCTCGACGAGGTCACCGACCCGCGAAACGTCGGCGCGCTGTTCCGCTCGGCGGAGGCATCGGGGGCGGGTGCCGTGGTCATCGCGCGCGACCGTGCCCCCCAGCTCTCCCCCGCTCTCGTCAAGGCCGCGGCCGGAGCGATCGAGTGGCTCTCCCTGGTACGCGTGGTCAACATCGCGCGGACTCTCGAGGCACTGCAGGTCGCCGGATACTGGACGGTGGGACTCGCGGGGGAAGCCGACCTGAGCCTGCACTCCGATGGTGCCATTCCCGGGCTGCCGGTGGCCCTGGTGGTCGGATCTGAGGGGGCAGGGATGCGCCCCCTGGTCCGACGTGCGTGTCATCGGCTGGTCCACATCCCGATGGTTGGGCACACTGCGTCGCTCAACGTCTCGGTCGCAGCTGCTGTCGCTCTCTTCGAGGTCCGTCGGGTCGCGGCCGACCGACTGGTCGGACGTGCCTTGGGTCCAGTGAAGCCTTGACACTCGCTTCATCGCAGTGGTAGAAACGCCGGTTATCTCATTTTTTGGACGGGCCAGCTGGGGGGTGGGCAACACCCACCGGGAAGAACCATTCATCCTCAAATCAATGCCTTTGGATGTCGGGCGCGGAAGTCCCTCGTGGGCCGATGTAGCTCAACGGTAGAGCAACTGATTTGTAATCAGTAGGTTGTCGGTTCGATTCCGATCATCGGCTGGCCGTCGCTTTCGTCTGAGGAGAGGTACCCAAGTGGCCAAAGGGAGCAGACTGTAAATCTGCCGGCGTACGCCTTCGAAGGTTCGAATCCTTCCCTCTCCATGCGGCGATCGCTGGATCGATCCTGCGGAAACCCTCGAATCAGCTCGGAAAACGTCAAAAGGCGAGGTCATCGCAACGAAACGGTCGGGACACAGCTCGGGAGCAAGGGACAGGCGGGAGTAGCTCAGCTGGTTAGAGCACGAGCCTTCCAAGCTCGGGGTCGCGGGTTCGAATCCCGTTTCCCGCTCTTGCACGCGACGAGTTGAGGATCCGGGGACGAGACGATCCGGCAACACGGAAAGGCCCAGGTAGCTCAGTCGGCAGAGCACGTCCTTGGTAAGGACGAGGTCGGCGGTTCGATCCCGCTCCTGGGCTCGTCGGAAACGGAACGAAAACGGTAGGCGATAGCGGTCGAGGTCGAAGATGAGAGATCTAGTCGGTCTCGCTTGCGACGAGTGCAAGCGAAAGAACTATACGACGACCCGGAACAAGAAGAAGACCACCGAGAAGCTCAGCATGAAGAAGTTCTGCCCGGCCTGCCGGGGTCACCGTGGTCACAAGGAGGTCAAGGTCTGACCACGTACGCCGGGTTGGATGTCGCCCGGCGGCGAGCGCCTGGACGAGAGGCGTATGGTGAGCAGCACCGGCGTGGCTGTCCCCGCCTTGGGGTCAGTAGCTCGAATTGGTTAGAGCACCGGACTCCAAATCCGGGGGTTGCAGGTTCGAGTCCTGCCTGGCCCGTCACGTTGGTCGGGGAATTTCGGGACGCGAAGAGTTTGATCGGCGAACCAAACGGTTGACGGGAGACCGCGCGAGAGGCGCTATCGGGATGGAGCAGCAATCCGGAGGCAGGCAGTCCGAGGGCGGAGTCGGACAGGTCACCGCGTTCATTCCGCGGTCCGTCGAGTTCGTCAAAGAGGCCTGGCAGGAGCTGAAGAAGGTCCATTGGCCCACGCGCAAGGAGACCTACTCGGCAACTGTCGTCGTGATCGTCGCGGTCGTCGTGGTCGCGGCGTACCTCGGCGTGGTCGACTTCGCGCTCTCGTACGCTCTGCAGTACGTCATGGGTAACGGATGAGCGAGACGAAGCCTGCCGCCGGCGCGTCGTCGCCCCGCTGGTACGTCGTCCACACCTACTCGGGCTACGAAGCCAAGGTTAAGGCGTCACTGGACGAGCGGCGGCGGGGGGAGCTGGCCAAGAAGAAGACCGACCTCGCCGCGCTCGAGGCCAAAGGGGACAAGAGCGACAAGGACCTCGCGAGCATCGCGGAGCTGAACCGCGCGGTCGAGCAGCTCGAGTCGTTCAAGCAGGTGCTCGTTCCCGCGGAGAAGGTGGTCGAACTGGTGAAGGGACAGCGTCGCACGTCGACGCGGAAGTTCTTCCCCGGTTACATCCTGGTCAACATCGATCTGCTCGGGGACTTCATCAAGGGCTTCATCAAGTCGACGCCGCGCGTTACCGGGTTCGTCGGCGGCACGGACGACCCGCCCGCGATCAGCGAGTCGGAAGTGCGCGAGATCACGCAGCAGATGGAAGAGGGGGCGGTCAAGCCCAAGGTCCTCTTCGAGAGCGGAGAGAGCGTCAAGGTCATCGACGGTCCGTTCCAGGACTTCAACGGCGTGGTCGAAGAGGTCAAGCCGGACAAGGGCAAGCTCCGGGTTCTCATCAGCATTTTCGGGCGGGCGACGCCGGTCGAGCTCGATTTCATCCAGGTCGAGAAGGCGTAGGGAGACGTCGTGGCGAAGAAGGTCATTGCCGAGGTCAAGCTGCAGATCCCTGCGGGGGCTGCCAATCCGAGTCCGCCCGTCGGTCCTGCCCTCGGTCAGCGCGGCGTCAACATCATGGAGTTCTGCAAGGCGTTCAACGCGCAGACCCAGGCGCAGGCAGGACTCATCATTCCGGTCATCATCACGGTCTACGCGGACCGCTCGTTCACCTTCATCACCAAGACGCCGCCCGCGGCGGTCCTGCTGAAGAAGGCGGCCGGCCTCGAAAAGGGCTCGGGCGAGCCGCGCCGGAAGATGGTCGGAAAGGTCACGAAGGAGCAGGTTCGGGACATCGCCAAGCTGAAGATGCCCGACCTCGCCGTGAACACGCTCGAGGCGGCGGAGCGTACCGTCGCCGGAACCGCACGGAGCATCGGGCTCGAGGTGGTGGACTGATGGCGAAGAGCAGCAAGAGGCATCGCGCGGCGCTGTCGAAGGTGGATCGCGAGAAGCGCTACACCCTGGAGGAGGCGCTGCAGCTCGCCGTCGCAACCGACGCGGCAAAGTTCGACGAGACCGTCGAGATTGCCGTGCGCCTCGGCGTCGATCCCCGACAGGCCGACCAGAACGTCCGCGGCACCACCTTGCTCCCGCATGGCACCGGCAAGACCGTCCGGGTTCTGGTTTTCGCCAAGGGCGACAAGGCTCGGGAGGCTCAAGAGGCGGGCGCGGACTTCGTTGGCGCGGACGACCTCGCGACCAAGATCAGCGGCGAGGGCTGGCTCGACTTCGACAGCGCCATCGCGACGCCCGACATGATGGGCGTCGTCGGCAAGCTCGGCAAGGTGCTCGGTCCGCGCGGCCTGATGCCGAACCCGAAGGTCGGCACGGTCACGATGGACGTCGCCAAGGCGGTCCGCGAGATCAAGGCTGGCAAGGTCGAGTATCGCGTCGAGAAGGCCGGCATCGTCCACGTACCCATCGGCAAGCGTTCCTTCGGCTTCGAGAAGCTGGTCGACAATGCGAACTCGGTTCTGAGCTCGCTGGTGCGCGCCAAGCCGTCCGCGGCGAAGGGAACCTACCTACGGTCGATCGCGGTGTCGACGACCATGGGACCCGGCATCAAGGTGGATCCGCTGACGACCAAGGTCGCTGCCTGAGCACGACCTGAGACCGTCACGGCGGCGCCCCGGGCGCCGATCGGGCGGATTCGGAGACAAGATCGTTGATCTCTCAAAGCAAACCCGAAATCGTCGCGAGCTTGCGCGAGCGTCTGGACCGCGCGTCGGTCGCTGTCCTGGCGGAGCCCAGGGGCCTCTCGGTGGCCCAGGTGACGCAGCTGCGGAGCAAGATCCGCAAGCTCGAGGGCGAGTACAAGATCGCCAAGAACACGCTGGCAATCCGCGCGGTCGCCGACACTCCGTTCGCGCCGCTCGCGCCTTTGCTCGAGGGGCCGACGGCCCTCGTCTTCGGCTACGGCGACCCTGTCGTGGTCCTGAAGGAGCTCGTCGAGTGGGCCGCGCAGAGCACCGAGAAGCTCTCGATCAAAGGAGCAGTCCTCGACGGCCAGCTCTTCCAGCGCGACGACGTGGCTGCTCTGTCGAAGCTGGCGGGCAAGGATCAACTGCGGGCCTCGCTGCTCGGCGTCCTTCTGGCGCCGGCCAGCAAGCTCGTCCGAACTCTCAACGAGCCCGGTGCGGGATTCGCCCGCCTGTTGGCGGCACGCGCCGAGAACGGAGCGCCCGCGGAGTGATCCGCGCGCAAGTCCGGCGACACGACGGCGGGGCGAACGCACCCGCGCAGGTCTGAGGAGAAAGACGTCATGGCCATCACGGCAGAGAAGATGAACGAGATCATTGACACCCTTTCGGGACTGACCATCCTCGAGGTGTCGCAGCTGGTGAAGTCGCTCGAGGAGAAGTGGGGCGTCTCGGCGGCGGCTCCGGTTGCGGTTGCTGCGGTTGGCGGCGCTGCTGCGGGTGGTGCTGCCGCTCCGGCGGCGGAGAAGGACGAGTTCACGGTCGTCCTCAAGGGCGCCGGCGACAAGAAGATCCAGGTGATCAAAGTCGTCCGCGAGCTTACCGGGCTCGGCCTGAAGGAAGCGAAGGATCTCGTCGACGGCGCGCCGAAGCCGGTCAAGGAAGGCGTGGCCAAGGCCGAGGCCGAGGACATGAAGAAGAAGCTGGAGGAGGCCGGCGGCACTGTCGAGCTCCAGTAGCCATCGCGCGCCGGACGGTGCGCAAGACAATTTCGTTTGAAAGTCGCCACGAGGCCCCAGGGGCCTCGTGCGCCTTTTTGCCGCCAGGAGCGCGGCGCGCGGCCAGCAGTGCATCGGCCGCCGAAGCTCGTGAGTCAGAGCTAGAGGTCGCGAGGACGACGGGCTGTGCCCGTGCGTCCGAGGTCCAGCGATGGAGCAGCGTCGGGAGCGGGGTTCCGACGTGAGCGCCGTAGGGGACAAAGGAGAATCAATGGCGCAGGTTGCGGAGAATTTCCGTCCACGTCGCAACTTCGGAAAGATCAAGAAGGTCGTCGAGATCCCGAACCTCATCGAGATCCAGCGGCGCTCCTACGACGAGTTCCTCCAGAAGGACGTCCCTGCCGATCAGCGCAAGGACGTCGGCCTCCAGGCCGTCTTCAAATCCGTCTTCCCCATCAAGGACTTCAACGACACCGCCGAGCTCGACTTCGTCGGCTACTCGATCGGCGAGCCCAAGTTCGACATCGAGGAGTGTCACCAGCGCGGCAACAACTTCGCCGCACCGCTCAAGGTCACCGTTCACCTCGTCATCTACGACGTCGATCCGACCACCAACGCCCGCTCGATCAAGAACGTGAAGGAGCAGGAGGTCTACTTCGGCGAGATTCCGCTGATGACCACCAACGGCACCTTCATGATCAACGGCACCGAGCGCGTGATCGTGTCGCAGCTGCACCGGTCGCCCGGCGTCTTTTTCGACGACGACAAAGGCAAGACGCACGCCTCGGGCAAGCTGCTCTTCAAGGCGCGCATCATTCCCTACCGCGGCTCGTGGATCGACTTCGAGTTCGACCCGCGCGACATCATCTTCGTGCGCATCGACCGCCGGCGGAAGTTCCACGCGACGGTCCTTCTGCGCGCTCTCGGCATGACCACCGAGGACCTGCTCAACTACTTCTACAAGAAGGACACCATCGTCCTCGACGGCAAGAAGGCGAGCCGGATCTTCCGTCCCGACCTGCACCTCGGCATCAAGCTGAGCCGCGACGTCCGCCATCCCGAGACGAACGAGATCATCGTCAAGGAAGGCCGCAAGCTGACCAAGGGCTCCATCCGCCAGCTCGAGGGTGCTGGCGTCGAGATGCTGCCGATCACGCCCGAGGACATCGTCGGCAAGGTCTCCGCCTACGACATCCCGGATCCCGAGACCGGCGAGGTCCTCGTCGAGTGCAACCAGGAGATCAGCCCCGAGATCCTCGAGCGGCTGCGCGAGCGCAACATCGAGCGCTTCGACGTCCTGTTCCTCGACCATGCCGGTCCATCGCTGCGCAACACCATGCTGCAGGACAAGATCTCCTCGCCGGACGAGGCGATCATGGAGATCTACAAGCGTCTTCGCCCCGGTGATCCGCCGACCCGGGAGACCGCGCGTACGTTCTTCGACAACCTGTTCTTCAACAAGGACCGCTACGACCTGTCGAAGGTCGGCCGCCTGAAGCTGAACCACAAGCTCCGCCTCGACGCGCCGCTCGAGCAGGGCACCTTGCGCAGCCAGGACATCCTGGAGGTCGTGCGCTACCTGATCGATCTGAAGAACGGCAACGGCCAGGTCGACGACATCGATCACCTCGGCAACCGCCGCGTGCGCGCGGTCGGCGAGCTGGTCGAGAATCAGTACCGCATCGGCCTCGTTCGCATGGAGCGCGCCATCAAGGAGCGCATGAGCCTGCAGGACATCGAGACGCTGATGCCGCAGGAGCTCATCAACTACAAGCCGGTCGCGGCGGTCATCAAGGAGTTCTTCGGCTCCTCGCAGCTGTCGCAGTTCATGGACCAGACCAATCCGCTGTCGGAGGTCACGCACAAGCGACGTCTCTCCGCCCTCGGACCTGGTGGTCTCACGCGCGAGCGCGCGGGCTTCGAAGTCCGCGACGTGCACCCGACGCACTACGGTCGCGTGTGCCCGATCGAGACGCCGGAAGGTCCGAACATCGGTCTGATCGCGTCGCTCTCGACTTACGCCCGTGTCAACGACTACGGCTTCGTCGAGACCCCGTACCGTAAGGTCGACACCGGCCGCGCGACCGAGGAGATCCACTACCTCTCCGCTCTCGAGGAGGAGGATCACGTCATCGCGCAGGCCAACGCACCGCTCGATCCGCAGGGCAAGTTCTCCGCGGACATCGTCTCGGCGCGTACGGCGGGCGAGTTCCAGCAGGTCGCACCTGACCAGCTCGAGTTCATGGACGTGTCGCCGAACCAGCTGGTGTCGGTGGCCGCGTCGCTGATCCCGTTCCTCGAGAACGACGACGCGAACCGCGCCCTCATGGGCTCGAACATGCAGCGCCAGGCGGTGCCGCTGCTTCGCACGGACGCCCCGCTCGTCGGAACCGGAATGGAGAGCACCGTGGCGCGCGACTCCGGCGTGACGGTGCTCGCCCGGCGCGACGGCGTGGTCGAGAGCGTCGATGCGACCCGCGTCGTGATCCGGGCGGGCAACCCGCGCTCGGACGGGATCGACACCGGAATCGACATCCATCCGCTGATCAAGTACCAGCGCTCGAACCAGAGCACCTGCGTCAATCAGAAGCCGATCGTCAAGGTCGGCGACAAGGTCTCCGCCGGCGACGTCCTCGCCGACGGACCGGCGACCGAGATGGGCGAGCTCGCCCTCGGCCGCAACGTGCTCGTCGCCTTCATGCCCTGGGGCGGCTACAACTTCGAGGACTCGATCCTGATCAGCGAGCGCGTGGTGAAGGAGGATCTCTTCACCTCGGTGCACATCGAGGAGTTCGAGTGCGTCGCGCGCGACACCAAGCTCGGTCCCGAGGACATCACGCGCGACATTCCGAACGTCGGCGAGGAAGCGCTGATGAACCTCGACGAGTCGGGCATCATCCGCATCGGTGCGGAGGTCCGGCCCGGCGACATCCTGGTCGGCAAGATCACGCCGAAGGGCGAGACGCAGCTCTCGCCCGAAGAGAAGCTGCTCCGCGCCATCTTCGGCGAGAAGGCCGGCGAGGTCCGCGACACCTCGCTCAAGGTCCCGCCGGGGGTCGAGGGTACGGTGATCGAGGCGCGCGTCTTCTCGCGCAAGGGCGTCACCAAGGACGAGCGCTCTCGCCAGATCGAGGAGAGCGAGGTCGCGCGGCTCAAGAAGGACGAGGAGGACCAGGTCCGCATCGTCCGCGAGAGCACCGGTCGCAAGGTGAAGAAGCTCGTGGTGGGCAAGACGACCACCAACCGGATCGCCGACGACCAGCGCCGCCAGTTCCTGCCGAAGGGGCACGAGCTGACGGCGGACGACGTCGACAAGATGCCGTCGGCCTACTGGAGCGAGATCCGGATCGGCGACGAGCGCGCGGAAGGCGAGCTCGAGCGTGCCTGCCGCGCGATGCGCGACCAGATCGACCGTCTGCAGCGCGCGACGCAGGACAAGATCGCGCGCTTGCAGGCGGGTGACGAGCTCGCTCCGGGCGTGATCAAGATGGTGAAGATCTTCGTCGCCATCAAGCGCAAGCTCCAGGTCGGCGACAAGATGGCCGGGCGTCACGGCAACAAGGGCGTGCTGTCGCGCATCCTCCCCGAGGAGGACATGCCGTACCTCGCCGACGGGACGCCGGTCGACATCGTGCTGAACCCGCTGGGCGTGCCGTCGCGCATGAACGTCGGCCAGATCCTCGAGACGCATCTCGGATGGGCGGCGCGCGAGCTCGGCGCGAAGATCGCCTCCGAGCTCGGCAACGGCAACGGTGTCGAAGGCGCTCGCAAGAGGTTGAAGGACCTCTACGGCAAGGAGTACCAGGAGCTCATCGACGACTGCCGGGACGAGGACATCGCGAAGATCGCCGAGAAGGCGGGCCGCGGCGTTCACATGGCGTCGCCCGTCTTCGACGGTGCCAGCGAGCCGGAGATCTTCCAGCTACTGGGCAAGGCCGAGCTGCCGGAGACCGGACAGACGACGCTGTACGACGGCCGCACGGGCCAGGCGTTCGACCAGCCGGTTACCGTCGGTGTCATCTACATGCTGAAGCTCCACCACCTGGTCGACGACAAGATCCACGCGCGCTCGACGGGACCGTACTCGCTGGTCACGCAGCAGCCGCTCGGTGGCAAGGCGCAGTTCGGCGGCCAGCGTCTCGGCGAGATGGAGGTCTGGGCGCTCGAGTCTTACGGCGCCGCCTACTCGCTGCAGGAGATGCTCACGGTGAAGTCCGACGACGTGGTCGGGCGCACCCGGATGTACGAGGCCATCGTCAAGGGCGAAAGCGTCCTCGAGCCCGGTCTGCCGGAGTCCTTCAACGTCATGCTGAAGGAGCTGCAGAGCCTGGCGCTGGACGTGGAGCTGCTCGAGGACGTGCCCGGTGCACTTCCGGCCGCCGTCGGCGACGAGTGACGCGAACGAACTGAGACGATGGTCGGCGCCGTCTCGTGGCGGCGCCAGCCACCGGCGAGGGTGAAGAACAGATGGAAGACCTTTTTAGCTTGTTCGAGAAGCCGAAGAACCCGGTGTCGTTCGGGGCGCTGCGGATCTCGATCGCTTCTCCCGACAAGATCCGCTCCTGGTCGCACGGCGAGGTGAAGAAGCCGGAGACCATCAACTACCGGACCTTCAAGCCCGAGCGCGACGGACTCTTCTGCGCGAAGATTTTCGGGCCGACCAAGGACTACGAGTGCAACTGCGGCAAGTACAAGCGCATGCGGCACCGTGGGGTGGTCTGCGAGAAGTGCGGCGTCGAGGTGATCCAGTCCAAGGTGCGTCGCGAGCGCATGGGCCACATCGACCTCGCGACCCCGGTCGCGCACATCTGGTTCTTGAAGAGCCTGCCGTCGCGCATCGGGACCGTCCTCGATCTCACGCTCAAGGAGATCGAGAAGATCCTCTACTTCGAGTCCTACGTCGTCATCGACCCGAAGGACTCGGGACTTCAGAAGCACGAGCTGCTCACCGAGTCCAAGTATCGGAAGGCGGTCGAAGAACACGGGCCTGACGGCTTCCGCGCCGAGATGGGCGCCGAGGCGATCCGCGCGATGCTCAAGGAGATCGAGGTCGCGTCGCTCGGCGAGGAGCTGCGTGCCGAGATGCGCGCGGCGACGAGCGAGGCGAAGCGCAAGAAGCTCGCCAAGCGCCTCAAGGTGCTGAACGCGCTCCGTCGTTCGGGAAACCGCCCGGAGTGGATGATCCTCGAGGTCATCCCGGTCATCCCGCCCGATCTCCGTCCGCTCGTTCCGCTCGACGGCGGCCGCTTCGCGACTTCCGACCTGAACGATCTCTACCGCCGCGTCATCAACCGTAACAACCGCCTCAAGCGTCTCATGGAGCTGCAGGCGCCCGACATCATCATCCGCAACGAGAAGCGCATGCTGCAGGAGGCCGTCGACGCCCTGTTCGACAACGGCCGCCGCGGTCGCGCGATCACCGGCCCGAACAAGCGGCCGCTGAAGTCGCTGTCGGACATGCTGAAGGGCAAGACCGGCCGCTTCCGCCAGAACCTGCTCGGCAAGCGCGTCGACTACTCGGGCCGCTCGGTCATCGTCGTCGGGCCGGAGCTACGTCTGCACCAGTGCGGTCTGCCGAAGAAGATGGCGCTCGAGCTGTTCAAGCCCTTCATCTACAACAAGCTCGAGGAACGCGGTCAGGTCACCACCATCAAGAGCGCCAAGAAGATGGTGGAGAAGGAGCGTCCCGAGGTGTGGGACATCCTCGACGAGGTGATCCGCGAGCACCCGGTCCTCCTGAACCGCGCACCCACTCTGCACCGCCTCGGCATCCAGGCGTTCGAGCCGGTGCTCATCGAGGGCAAGGCGATCCAGCTCCATCCCCTGGTCTGCGCCGCGTACAACGCCGACTTCGACGGCGACCAGATGGCGGTGCACGTGCCGCTGTCGGTCGAGGCGCAGGTCGAGGCGCGTGCCCTCATGATGTCGACCAACAACATCCTGTCCCCCGCCAACGGCAAGCCGATCATCGTGCCGACGCAGGACACGGTCCTCGGTCTGTACTGGATGACGCGTGAGCGTCCCGGTGCGAAGGGGACCGGGAGCAAGTTCTCCAGCCGCGACGAGGTCCGTATCGCGTTCGACCAGGACGAGGTCGCCCTTCAGGCCAAGATCAAGGTCCGCATCGACGGCGAGCTGGTCGACACCACCGTCGGACGCGTCCTGCTGTACGAGATCGCGCCCGTCGAGATCCCGTTCTCGAAGGTCAACCGGGTGATGAAGAAGAAGGAGCTCGCCGAGCTCATCGACATCGCCTACCGCCGTTCGGGCAACAAGGCGACGGTCATCTTCGCGGACAAGCTGAAGGACACCGGGTACTTCCACGCGACGCGTGCCGGGATCTCCATCGGGATCAAGGACATGAGGATTCCGGGTGCGAAGCACGCCCTGATCGACGAGGCGACCAAGGAAGTCGCCGAGATCGCCGATCAGTACGCGAAGGGCCTCATCACCGACGGCGAGCGCTACAACAAGGTCGTCGACATCTGGGCCGAGAAGACCGACGCGATCGCGCACGAGATGCTCAAGGAGCTCCGCGAGCAGGTCTACGAGGGCGAGAAGATCGACAGCTTCAACCCGATCTGGATGATGGCCGACTCGGGCGCACGCGGCTCGGCACAGCAGATCCGACAGCTCGCCGGCATGCGCGGCCTGATGGCGAAGCCGTCGGGTGAGATCATCGAGACCCCGATTACCGCGAACTTCCGCGAGGGTCTCACCGTGCTCCAGTACTTCATCTCGACGCACGGCGCGCGCAAGGGTCTCGCCGACACCGCGCTCAAGACCGCGAACTCCGGTTACTTGACGCGGCGTCTGGTCGACGTCGCGCAGGACTCGATCATCACGGAGACGGACTGCGAGACGCTCGACGGAATCGACATGACGCCGCTCGTCGAGGGCGGTGAGATCATCGAGTCGCTGGGTGACCGCGTCCTCGGACGCGTTGCCCTCGAGGACATCCTCGACCCGTTCGACGGCAACGTTCTCGTGCCGGCCAACGACGAGATCGACGAGGACAAGGTCGATCTCGTCGAGAAGGCGAGCGTGGATCACGTCAAGATCCGCTCCGTGCTGACCTGCCAGTCGCGCAACGGCGTCTGCAGTCGCTGCTACGGCCGCGATCTCGCGCGCGGACAGATGGTGAACATCGGAGAGGCGATCGGCGTGATCGCGGCACAGTCGATCGGCGAACCCGGCACGCAGCTCACGATGCGGACCTTCCACATCGGCGGCACCGCGAGCCGGCACGTCGAGCAGACCGAGCTCGACGCGCGCAACGCCGGCGTCGTCCGCTTCCATGCGCTCAACACGGTGGAGAACAAGGACGGCGACCTGGTCGTGATGTCCCGCAACGGCCAGATCACCGTGGTCGAGGAGTCGGGCCAGAGCGGCCGCGAGCGTGAGCGCGAGCGCTACCCGATCGTCTACGGCGCCAAGCTCAAGGTGAAGGACGGGCAGGCGGTCAAGGCCGGTGCCCGACTCGCCGAATGGGATCCCTACACGACGCCGATCCTCACCGAGGTGTCCGGCACCGTGAAGTACGGGGACCTGATCGAGGCCGTCACCATCGAAGACCGCCTCGACGAGCGGACCGGTCTCTCGAACACCGTCGTCATCGACTACACGGCGGCCCTCGGCACCCAGCCCGAGGTGGCCAAGCCGAAGAAGCGCGGCGCGGCGGCCGAGACGCCGCAGGGCACGCAGCCGACGCCCCGTATCTCGATCAAGGGCAAGGACGGCAAGACCGTCAAGCTCTCGAGCGGCCAGGAGGCGCGGTATCAGCTTCCGGTCGGCATCCATCTGAGCGTCGTCGACGGCCAGGAGGTGGTCGCTGGCGACGTGCTCGCGAAGATGCCTCGGGAGACCACCAAGACGAAGGACATCACCGGTGGTCTGCCGCGTGTCGCCGAGCTCTTCGAGGCGCGCAAGCCCAAGGAGTTCGCGGTCGTCAGCGAGATCGACGGCGTCGTCTCGTACGGCAAGGATACCAAGGGTAAGCGCAAGATCGAGGTGACGCCGGAGGTCGGCGAGCCGCGCGAGTACCTGATCCCGAAGGGCAAGCACATCCGTGTGCACCCCGGCGATCACGTTCGCGCCGGCGACCCGCTGATGGACGGCTCGACCAACCCGCACGACATCCTGACCATCAAGGGTCAGAAGGAGCTGGCGAAGTTCCTCGTCGACGAGATCCAGGAGATCTACCGGCTCCAGGGCGTGCGAATCAACGACAAGCACATCGAGGTCATCGTCCGGCAGATGCTCCGCCGCGTCCGCATCACCAACGCGGGTGACAGCGAGTTCCTGGTCGGCGATCACGTCGAGCGCTGGCGCTTCGAGGAGGAGAACCAGCGGATCGAGAACTCGGGTGGCGAGCCGGCCAAGGCGGAAGACCTGCTCCTCGGCATCACCAAGGCGAGCCTCTCGACCGAGAGCTTCATCTCCGCGGCCTCGTTCCAGGAGACCACCAAGGTGCTCACGGAAGCGGCACTCAACGGCAAGGTCGACCGGCTGGTTGGGCTCAAGGAGAACGTCATCATGGGCCGCCTCATTCCGGCCGGCACGGGCGTTGCCCGCTACAACCGGATCGAGGTGGACGTGCACGAGCCTGAGCCGGGAAGCTTGCCGGACGAAGAGACCGGACTCGTGGGCGAAGCGCCGGTGGGGTCCCCGGCGGAGGTCGCTTGACAGTCAACCTGTAGTTACCTACAGTCCTCCGCTTTAGCGATTTTTCTTGCCCACGTCCGTGGGCGCGCGGTGAGTTGTCCGCGCGCCACGGGCGAGGTGCGAGGGGCAGTCACGAGGTCGCCGGCGCCGCCCGCGAGGGCGCTACGGCGAACGCACGGCAGGCAGAGCGCACAGACCTGCAGAGAGAACCGATGCCGACGATCAATCAGCTGGTGAGCAAGGGGCGCGAGAAGCAGCGCCGCAAGATGGCGACGCCTGCGCTCCAGAAGTCACCTCAGAAGCGGGGAGTGTGCACCCGCGTCTACACCTCGACCCCGAAGAAGCCGAACTCTGCGCTCCGCAAGGTCGCGCGTGTGAAGCTGACCAACGGGATCGAGGTCACGTCGTACATCCCGGGTATCGGTCACAACCTGCAGGAGCACTCCGTGGTCCTGATCCGCGGGGGGCGCGTCAAGGATCTTCCCGGCGTGCGCTACCACATCATTCGCGGGACGCTCGACGCCGTCGGGGTTCAGGATCGCAAGCGAGGCCGTTCGAAGTACGGCGCGAAGCGACCCAAGTAGAGGCGAGGGAGCAGAGCCAACCGTACACGCAGGGGAGGGTGCTCGGAGAGCGGCAGTTCACCGATCTTCGCCAGCCCCGACAACCAGTCCGCCGCTGCCCGGGAGCGCGGGCCATGAAGTCGAACTCGTATGCCACGTAAAGGTGAGGTGGGCCGGCGGGATGTCCTTCCGGACCCGAAATATCACGACCGCCTGGTCACCAAGTTCATGAACGCCATGATGTTTGGTGGCAAGAAGAGCCTCACCGAGCGCATCTTCTACGGTGCGCTCGACTCGATCGCCGAGAAGACCCAGGAAGATCCTCTCGGCATCTTCAAGCGCGCGCTCGACAACGTGAAGCCCTCGGTCGAGGTCCGTTCCCGCCGTGTCGGTGGCGCGACCTACCAGGTGCCCGTCGAGGTCCGGCAGCCCCGACGCGTTGCGCTCGGCATGCGCTGGCTCGTCCAGTCGAGCCGGGCACGGCACGAGAAGTCGATGGCCGAGAGGCTCGCCAGTGAGCTCCTCGACGCCGCGAACAACCGCGGCAACGCCGTCAAGAAGAAGGAAGACACGCATCGCATGGCGGAGGCGAACAACGCCTTTGCCCATTATCGGTGGTGATCAGGGCAGGCCTGCTGCACTGAAGATCAAGGTCGAACGATCCCATGCCACGTCAAGCTCCGCTCGAGAAAACGCGCAACATCGGCATCATGGCCCACATCGATGCCGGTAAGACCACCACCACCGAGCGCATCCTCTTCTACACCGGTATCAACTACAAGATCGGCGAAGTGCACGAAGGCACCGCCACCATGGACTGGATGGCCCAGGAGCAGGAGCGGGGCATCACGATCACGTCCGCGGCGACGACGTGCAACTGGAACGACCACCGCATCAACATCATCGACACCCCGGGCCACGTCGACTTCACCATGGAGGTCGAGCGCTCGCTGCGCGTCCTCGACGGTGCGGTCGCGCTCTTCGACTCCGTCGCGGGCGTCGAGCCCCAGTCGGAGACGGTGTGGCGCCAGGCCGACAAGTACGGCGTGCCCCGCATCGCGTTCGTCAACAAGATGGACCGCGTCGGCGCGAACTTCGACCGCAGCGTCGCGATGATGAAGGACCGCCTGCGTGCGAACGCCATTCCGCTCCACCTTCCGATCGGCAGCGAGGAGAACTTTCGCGGAGTCGTCGACCTCGTGACCATGCAGGGTCTCGTCTGGGACGACGACAGCCTGGGCGCGAACTTCACCTCGGTCGCGATCCCGGCCGAACTCGCCGAGGCCGCGGCCGCCGCGCGAGAGACGGTCGTCGAGGCCGCCGCCGAGTTCGACGAGGCGCTGCTCGAGAAATATCTCGAGGGCAAGGATATCGCATCCGACGAGCTGCGCGCCGCCCTCCGCAAGGGCACGCTCGAGTCGAAGATCGTCCCCGTCCTCGCCGGCACCGCCTTCAAGAACAAGGGCGTTCAGCCGCTGCTCGATGCCGTCGTCGACTACCTGCCGTCACCGCTCGACAAGCCGCCGGTTGCTGGCGTCGATCTCGACGGGAAGGAGAGCAGCCGCAAGGCCGCCGACAACGAGCCCTTCAGCGCGCTCGCCTTCAAGATCATGACCGACCCGTTCGTCGGCGCGCTCACCTTCTTCCGCGTCTACTCCGGCACCATGGAGTCCGGTTCGCACGTTCTCAACTCGACGCGCGGCAAGAAGGAGCGCATCGGCCGCCTCCTCAAGATGCACGCCAACAAGCGCGAGGAGATCAAGGACGTCTGCGCCGGCGACATCGCGGCCGCGGTCGGCCTCCGCGACACACGCACCGGCGACACGCTCTGTGCCGACAACAAGCCGATCATCCTCGAATCGATCGACTTCCCGGATCCCGTCATCGACATCGCCATCGAGCCCAAGACCAAGGCCGATCAGGAGAAGCTCGGCACGTCGCTCGCAAAGCTCGCCACCGAGGACCCGTCGTTCCGTGTCCGCACCGACAAGGAGACCGGTCAGACGATCATCGCCGGCATGGGCGAGCTGCACCTCGAGATCATCGTCGATCGCCTGCTGCGCGAGTTCAAGGTCGATGCCAACGTCGGTAAGCCACAGGTCGCCTACCGTGAAACGGTCCGCAAGAAGGTCGAGAACGAGCACAAGTTCGTCCGTCAGACCGGTGGTCGGGGTCAGTACGGCCACGTTCTTCTCCGCGTCGAGCCCCTGCCTCCGGGCAGCGGATTCGAGTTCAAGGACGAGGTGAAGGGCGGCACGGTGCCGCGTGAGTACATCCCCGCGGTCGAGAAGGGCGTCAAGGAAGCCCTCGACGCCGGCGTTCTCGCGGGCTACCCCGTAGTCGACATCAAGGTCGCGCTCTACGACGGTTCGTACCACGAGGTCGACTCGTCCGAGATGGCGTTCAAGATCGCGGCCTCGATCTGCTTCAAGGAGGCCTGCCAGAAGGCGTCGCCGGTCATCCTCGAGCCCATCATGGCGGTCGAGGTCGTCGTCCCCGAGGACTTCATGGGTGACGTGATCGGGAACCTGAGCGGCCGACGCGGCAAGATCCAGGGGATGGAGCCGCGCGGTGGTGCGCAGGTGATCAACGCGGAGGTTCCGCTCAAGGAGATGTTCGGCTACGCGACGGAGCTCCGTTCCATGACGCAGGGCCGGGCAACGTACACGATGCAGTTCGCGCACTACGAGCCGGTGCCGGCGGCGATCTCCGAGGAGATCACCGCGAAGGCAGTCGGGGCCTAGAGGCGTAGATCGATCGAAGGAGGATCACCGGGACAGTCCCGGTGAACACTGGGAGAGTCAGCAATGGCGAAGGCAAAGTTCGAGCGCACGAAGCCGCACGTGAACGTCGGCACGATCGGTCACATCGACCACGGTAAGACGACGCTCACCGCGGCGATCACCAAGGTCCAGGCCTCGAAGAAGATGGGGTCGTACGTCGCGTTCGACCAGATCGACAAGGCGCCGGAGGAGCGCGCCCGCGGCATCACGATCGCGACCGCGCACGTCGAGTACGAGACCGCCAATCGTCACTACGCGCACGTCGACTGCCCGGGCCACGCCGACTACATCAAGAACATGATCACCGGCGCCGCCCAGATGGACGGTGCGATCCTGGTGGTCGCCGCGACCGACGGCCCGATGCCGCAGACCCGTGAGCACATCCTGCTCGCACGTCAGGTCGGCGTTCCCCGCATCGTCGTCTTCATGAACAAGGTCGACGCGGTCGAGGACGCCGAGCTGCTCGATCTCGTCGAGCTCGAGGTCCGCGAGCTGCTGTCGAAGTACGAGTTCCCCGGCGACGACATTCCCATCATCCGCGGCAGTGCGCTGAAGGCCCTCGAGGGCGACAAGGGCGAGCTCGGCGAGCCCTCGATCGACAAGCTGATGGAGGCGGTCGACACCTACATCCCGGAGCCGCAGCGCGCGATCGACGCGCCGTTCCTCATGCCCGTCGAGGACGTGTTCTCGATCTCCGGCCGCGGCACCGTCGCGACCGGACGCGTCGAGAAGGGTGTCGTGAAGGTCGGTGAGGAAGTGGAGATCGTCGGCATCAAGCCGACCGTCAAGACCACCGTCACCGGCGTCGAGATGTTCCGCAAGCTGCTCGACCAGGGCCAGGCGGGCGACAACATCGGTGCGCTGCTCCGCGGCGTGAAGCGCGAGGACATCGAGCGCGGTCAGGTGCTCGCAAAGCCCGGCTCGATCACGCCGCACACGCACTACGAGGCGCAGATCTACGTGCTCACGAAGGAAGAAGGTGGCCGCCACACGCCGTTCTTCAACGGCTACCGGCCGCAGTTCTACTTCCGCACCACCGACGTGACCGGCGTCATGACGCTGCCCGAGGGCACCGAGATGGTCATGCCCGGTGACAACGTGAAGGTCACCGTCAAGCTGATCACGCCCATCGCGATGGACGAGGGCCTGCGCTTCGCCATCCGTGAGGGCGGCCGCACCGTCGGCGCCGGCGTCGTCGGCAAGATCATCGAGTAGGCAAGCAGAGTCAGCGAGCAGAAACGCGAGGAGCGCGGGCCTCGCCCGCACTCCGAGGTCCATCGGAGGAGCGGAGCCGGAGTGCTCCGCACTCCGGCGAGCACCGCACGGGGACGAAATCAAAGTGAACGACAAGATCCGCATCCGGCTGAAGGCCTACGACTACCGTCTGCTCGATCAGTCGGTGCGCGAGATCGTCGAGACGGTGCGTCGTACCGGCGGCCGGCTCGCCGGCCCGATCCCGCTTCCGACTCGCATCGAGCGGTTCACCGTGAACCGCTCGCCTCACGTCGACAAGAAGTCGCGCGAGCACTTCGAGATCCGCACGCACAAGCGGCTGCTCGACATCCTCGACCCGACGCAGCAAACGATCGACGCGCTCGGCAAGCTCGACCTCTCGGCCGGCGTCGATGTCGAGATCAAACTCCAGTAGGTCCGAGCCGATGACGTCACGAGGAACAGGGGTGCTCCATGGCAACCGTTGAGGGCGCCGCGCAGGCCGGCAACGTCCCGGCCCGAAAGAGGCTCGGCTTGCTGGGCAAGAAGCTCGGGATGACCCAGCTGCTGCTACCGACGGGTCGCTCCGTCCCGGTCACCGTGATCGAGGCGGGCCCGTGCGTGGTGGTGCAGCGCAAGTCTCCGGAGCGGGACGGGTACTCCGCGGTCCAGCTCGGCTTTGCGCCGTCGAAGCCGCACCGCGAGACCAAGGCTGCAGTCGGGCACGTCGCCAAGGCCGGCAAGGGAACCTTCTCGCTGCTCCGGGAGTTTCAGGGCGCCGATCAGCTCGAGCTCGGTGCGACGCTCACCGTGGCCGACCTCTTCAAGGACGGCGACGTGGTCAACATCACCGGCACGACCAAGGGCCGTGGCTACAGCGGCGTCATCAAGCGTCACGGCTTCGCTGGCTTTCCCGGCTCGCACGGCACCCACGAGTACTTCCGGCACGGCGGATCGATCGGTAATCGCTCGTACCCGGGCCGGGTCTTCAAGGGGAAGCGCATGGCTGGCCGCTACGGCAACGACCGCGTCACGACGCGCAATCTTTCGGTCGTGCAGGTGCGCTCGGACAAGAACCTGATCCTCGTTCGCGGGGCCGTCGCAGGACCGCGCGGTGGCTTCGTGATCGTCCGGCCGGTCGGAGGAGTGGAGCAGTGAGCCCTCAGGAGAAGCCCGTGGACCTGCGCACGTCGTTGCGCGGTGCCGACGGCGGCAGCAAGGGCGAGATCACGCTCCCCGGTCTCTTCGGCGAGAAGGCGCGCGATCACCTCGTTTACGAGGTCGTCCACATGCAGCAGGCGAGCAAGCGCGCGGGTACCCACGCCACCAAGACGCGCGCGTTCGTCTCCGGCGGCGGAGCCAAGCCGTGGCGGCAGAAGGGCACCGGGCGCGCCCGCTCGGGCAGCAATCGCTCGCCGATCTGGGCCGGTGGTGCGACCGTCTTCGGCCCGCAACCTCGCGATTACGCCTACCGCGTCCCGGCGAAGGCCCGTCGGGTGGCCCTGCGCTCCGTCCTGGCCGACCGCCAGCGTAGTGGAGCCGTCACCGTCGTCGACCAGATCGCGCTCGCAGAGCCCAAGACCAAGCGTGTCGTCGAGCTGCTCGCAGCACTGGGTCTCGAGGGAAGCGTGCTGATCGTCAGCAAGGACGAGAACGTCGCGCTCGAGCGCGCCGCACGCAATCTCAAGTCGGTCAAGGTGCTCCGCTCGGCCGGGGTCAACGTCTACGACGTGCTCAAGCACCAGCACGTGTTGCTCACTCAGGACGCGGTGCAGGCGCTCGCCGAGAGGCTCGAGTCATGAAGCACTACTCCCAGATCATCCGTTCGCCGCTGATCACCGAGAAGGGGACGCTGGTCAACGAGCAGGCGAACCAGGTGCTGTTCCGCGTCGCGCCCGACGCCAACAAGGTCGAGATCCAGAAGGCCGTGGAGCAGTTCTTCAACGTCAAGGTGGTCAAGGTCCGTACGGTGAACGTGCTCGGCAAGACACGTCGCGTCGGCCGCTCCTCTGGCCGCCGCTCCGACTGGAAGAAGGCGTACGTGACGCTCGCCGAAGGGCAGCGCATCGACTTCTTCGAGGGTGCGTGATGCGTAGCGCGGGTTACTTCAAGCCGACCTCTCCCGGGCGGCGCTTCCAGACCGGTCGCGACCTGAGCGGCGTCTCGAAGGACAAGGCTCCGAAGTCGTTGACCGGGCCGCTGCACTCGACCGGCGGGCGGAACAACAACGGTCGAGTGACGACGCGCTACCGCGGTGGCGGGCACAAGCGAAGGCTGCGTCTCGTCGACTTCCGTCGCGACAAGCTGACCGTCCCGGCCAAGGTCGCGTCCATTGACTACGATCCGAATCGTTCCGCGCACCTGGCGCTCCTGCACTACGCCGACGGCGAGAAGCGCTACATCCTCTCGCCGGTCGGACTGCAAGTCGGTGACACGGTCGTCGCCGGCGTGGGAGCCGACATCAAGCCGGGCAACTCGCTGCCGCTCAAGGACATTCCCCTCGGCACGACGATCCACAACATCGAGCTCACCGAGGGCCGTGGCGGACAGCTCGTCCGCAGCGCTGGAACCGCGGCTCAGCTGATGGCGAAGGAAGGTGACTACGCGCAGGTCAAGCTCCCCTCGGGTGAGCAGCGCCGCGTGCGTCTCGTCTGCTTCGCCACCATCGGCCAGGTCGGCAACATCTCGCACGAGAACACCTCGCTCGGGAAGGCCGGGCGCAAGCGGTGGCTCGGCCGTCGCCCGCACGTCCGCGGCATGGCGATGAACCCCGTCGACCACCCGCACGGTGGCGGCGAGGGGCGCTCGAAGGGCAACCATCCGACGTCGCCCTGGGGCACGCCGACCAAGGGCTACAAGACGCGCCGCAACAAGCGCACGACCAAGCTCATCGTGCAGCGCCGGAAGAAGAAGTGAGGACCGCCTAGATGCCGCGTTCGCTCAAGAAGGGTCCCTTCGTCGACGACCACCTCGTCAAGAAGGTCGACGCGATGAACTCCAGTGGCGAGAAGCGCGTCATCCGCACGTGGTCGCGCCGCTCGACGGTCGTCCCCGACATGCTCGGGCACACCATCGCGGTCCACAACGGGCGCAAGTTCATCCCGATGTTCGTCACCGAGAACATGGTGGGCCACAAGCTCGGCGAGTTCGCCCCCACGCGCACCTTCCACGGCCATTCGGGAGACCGGAAGACCGACACGAAGGCCGCGGTCAAGCGCTGAGGCACAGATGGAAGTTCGCGCACGAACCCGCTACATCCGGATCGCTCCTCGCAAGGCGCGTCTGGTCGTGGATCTGATCCGCGGCCGCGCCGTCGGTGAGGCGCTCTCCGTCCTCGACTTCACTCCCAAGAAGGCGGCGAAGCTCATCGCCAAGACGCTCCGCTCGGCGGTCGCGAACGCGGAGAACACCCAGAACGTCGACGTCGACCAGCTGTACGTGAAGAAGGCCTTCGTCGACGAGGGGCCGACACAGAAGCGGACGCTGCCGCGTGCGCAGGGTCGCGCCACCCGGATCTTCAAGCGAACCAGCCACATCACGCTCGTGGTGGACGAGCGGTAGGAAGCAGATGGGACACAAGACACACCCGAAGGGGTTCCGCGTCGGCGTGATCGAGAACTGGGAGTCGCGCTGGTTCGCCAAGCGCGACTACGCAGAGCTCCTGCACGAGGACATCCGGGTCCGCCGGTTCCTGAAGAAGCGCCTGTACCACGCGGGGATCTCGAAGATCGAGATCGAGCGAGCGGCCAACAAGGCGAAGGTCAACATCCACACTGCCCGCCCCGGCATCGTCATCGGCAAGAAGGGCGCCGAGATCGAGAAGCTGAAGGCCGAGCTCAACAAGCTCATGGGCAAGGAGACCTACATCAACATCATCGAGGTGCGCCGTCCGGACATCGACGCGCAGCTCGTTGCCGAGAACGTCGGGCTGCAGCTCGAGCGTCGCGTCGCGTTCCGCCGCGCGATGAAGGAGGCGGTCGCCCGTGCGATGCGCATGGGCGCCCAGGGCGTTCGCATCCAGTGCTCGGGCCGCCTCGGTGGTGCCGAGATCGCGCGTCGCGAGTGGTACCGCGAGGGGCGAGTTCCCCTCCACACTCTGCGCGCGGACATCTCGTACGGCTTCGCCGAGGCGAAGACGACGTACGGAGTCATCGGCATCAAGGCGTGGGTCATGCGCGGCGACGTCCTCTCGCGCGAGGAGGAGCAGCAGCGCCAGGCCGCTCTGGCCTGAGGCGAGGCAGAGGTCATGCTATCCCCGAAGCGAGTCAAGTTCAGAAAGCAGCACAAGGGCCGCAATCCCGGTACCGCGTACCGGGGCGCGACGCTGGCGTTCGGTGACTACGGGCTGAAGGCCGTGGATCGCGGCTGGCTCACCGCGCGACAGCTCGAGGCCGCACGAATTGCGCTCACCCGCCACATCAAGCGCGGTGGCCGCGTCTGGATCCGCGTCTTTCCGGACAAGCCGCTCACCAAGAAGCCGGCCGAAACCCGCATGGGCAAGGGCAAGGGCTCTCCGGAGCTGTGGGTCTGCGTGATCAAGCCGGGACGGATGATCTTCGAGATGGAAGGGGTCGACCGCGCCGTCGCGAAGGAGGCGTTCCGCCTCGCCGCCCACAAGATCGCCATCCCGACCCAGTTCATCGAGCGAGGGCACCATGCCGCTTAAGGACCTTCGTGACCTCGGCGAGGGCGAGCTCGCCCAGAAGGAGCGCGACATCCGCGAGGAGCTGTTCCGGCTCCGTCTGCGTGGTGCGACCGGACAGATCGAGAACAAGATGAAGGCGCGGATGGTTCGCCGCGACCTGGCACGCGTGCTCACCCTGCAGCGGGAGCGCGCCGCGGGAACGAGGCGCTAGGGATGACGACGACGGGACAGAGGAAGCATCGTTCGGGCGTTGTGTTCTCGAACAAGATGGACAAGACGGTCGTCGTCGTGGTCGAGCGGCTCGTCAAGCATCCGAAGTACAAGAAGTACCTGCGGGTGCGGAAGAAGTTCAAGGCGCACGACGAGCGCAACGCGTGCAACGTCGGAGATCGCGTCGAGATCATCGAGACGCGGCCCCTCTCGCGCGAGAAGCGCTGGGCCGTCCTTTCCATCCTGAAGAAGGCCCAGGCCTGAGCGGCAGACGAGGCAGCGATGATCCAGACGGAAACGGTACTCGACGTCGCCGACAACTCCGGCGCGCGCAAGGTGCTCTGCATCAAGGTGCTCGGCGGTAGCCGGCGCCGCTACGCGTCGCTGGGGGACGTCATCGTCGGCTCCGTCAAGGAGGCGACGCCGAACTCGAAGGTGAAGAAGGGCGACGTGGTCAAGGCGGTGGTCGTGCGGACGGCGAAGGAGGTCGGGCGTCCCGACGGCTCCTACATTCGCTTCGACAACAACTCCGCCGTGCTCATCGACAAGGAGGGCGAGCCCGTCGGGACGCGCATCTTCGGCCCGATCGCGCGCGAGCTGCGCGCGAAGCGGTTCATGAAGATCGTCTCGCTCGCCCCCGAAGTGATCTGAGACCAGCGGCAGGGAAGGCGTAGCTGATCATGGCTTTGGCGACCAAGAATCGAGCGGGCAGCGGCGAGCGGCCGGTCCGCGTCGCGACGCGGCTCAAGAAGGGCGACACCGTCCTCGTGATCTCGGGCAAGGAGCGGGGCAAGACCGGCAAGATCCTGCGCGTGATCGCCGAGAAGAATCGCGCGACCGTCGAGCGCCTGAACATGGTGAAGCGCCACCGCAAGGGGCGCAGCGCGCAGCAGGCCGGTGGCATCGTCGAGAAGGAGTCGCCACTCCACCTGTCGAACCTGATGCTGGTGTGCGACCGTTGCAACAAGCCGACGCGCGGTGGCTCGAAGGTCCTCGAGAACGGTAAGGTCGCGCGCCGCTGCCATCGCTGCGGCGAGGTGAGCGAGCAGTGAGCGAATCGGCCGGCGGAAACGAACAAGGAAAGCGGCAGCAGATGGTCCCGAGACTCAAGAAGGCGTTCGTGGAGCGTATCGCCGGCCAGCTCCAGTCGGAGCTCGGGCTGGCGAATCCGCTTCAGGTGCCGCGGCTCGAGAAGATCGTTCTCAACATGGGTCTCGGCGAGGCGGTCCAGAATGCCAAGGTGATCGACTCCGCGGTGTCGGAGCTGACGTCCATCACGGGTCAGAAGCCGGTCGTGACGCGATCGAAGAAGGCCATCGCGAACTTCAAGCTGCGCGAGAAGATGCCGATCGGCGCGATGGTCACGCTGCGTGGCGCTCGCATGTACGAGTTTCTCGACCGCCTGCTCAGCAGCGCACTGCCCCGCGTTCGCGACTTCAAGGGCGTGAGCGACCGCTCTTTCGACGGGCGCGGCAACTACTCGCTCGGCATCACCGAGCAGATCATCTTTCCCGAGATCGACATCGACAAGATCGAGAAGGTCAAGGGTCTCACCGTGACCATCTGTACGACGGCGCGCTCGGACAGCGAGGGCAAGGCCCTGCTGCGTGCTCTCGGGATGCCGTTTCGTAGCTAGCTGAAGAGTTGTTGAGGACGACGAATGGCCAAGACGTGTCTCAGGATCAAAGCCGCGCTTCCCGCGAAGTTCCAAGTGCGGCAGTACAACCGCTGCCTGTCGTGCGGTCGCGCGCGCGCGTTCTATCGCAAGTTCAAGTTGTGCCGGATCTGCCTGCGCGAGCTCGCGCGCAAGGGCCAGATCCCCGGCGTGACGAAGGCGAGCTGGTGACGCCATGATGACCGATCCGATCGCCGATCTCCTCACGCGCATCCGCAACGGAAGCCACTCCCGCAAGGATCGCGTCGACGTGCCGTGGTCCAAGGTGAAAGAGCGCCTCACGGCGGTTCTCGTCGATGAGGGCTATCTCAAGGACTTCGCGGTGGTTGGCGAGGGACCGAGCAAGGAGCTGCGCATCGGGCTGCGCTACGACGCGCAGCGGCGCCCGGTGATCACCGGCATCCAGCGCGTGAGCCGTCCGAGCCTGCGCGTCTACGTCGGTGCCGAGAACGCTCCGAAGGTCCGCGGCGGACTCGGCGTGAACATCCTGTCCACCCCGCAGGGAATCCTGCCCGACCGTCGTGCGCGCGAGCGCAAGGTGGGCGGCGAGATCCTCTGCTCGGTGTGGTGAGCACTCGAGCAACGAAGCAGAAGGTGGATCGATGTCCCGCATAGGACGACTCCCGGTCAAGGTGCCCAGCGGCGTCAGCGTCGCGTTGAAGGCAGACTCGGTCGAGATCAAGGGCCCGAAGGGATCGGCGGCCGTCGCCATCCCGCGGGACGTGAAGGTACGCCAGGAGGGCGACGAGATTCTCGTTGCGCGCGAGGGGAACGGCCGCCAGGTGCGGGCGCTACACGGCTTGACGCGCAAGAGCATCTACAACACCGTCACCGGCGTGAGCGCGGGCTTCACCCGCGTCCTCGAGATCAACGGCGTCGGTTACCGCGCGGATCTGCGCGGCAACTCGATCCTGTTCTCGCTCGGCTACTCGCACCCGATCCTCTTCCAGCTGCCGCAGGGCATCACGGCAAAGATCGACAAGCAGACGTTGATTACGCTCGAGGGCTCCGATCGTCAGCTCATCGGTGCGACCGCGTCGGCGATCCGCGAGCTCCGGCCGCCCGAGCCCTACAAGGGCAAGGGCATCAAGTACGCCGAGGAAACGATCCGCCGGAAGTCCGGCAAGGCAGCGGGCGCGGCTTGAGCTGGCCTGGGACCGCGCGAGGGTACGAGGAACGACCATGCTGACCAATCTGCGATCTCCGGGCCGGGTTCTGCGGCAGGCCCGCGTGCGCAAGCGGGTTCGAGGGACCGATCAGCGTCCGCGTCTGACCGTCTTCCGGAGCCTGAAGCACATCTACGCGCAGGTGATCTCGGACGAGTCGGGTCGCACCCTCGCGGCCGCGTCGACCAAGTCTGCCGAAGTGCGCGAGAAGCTCGGCGCGAAGTCGGGCAACAAGGAGGCGGCGCGCGAGGTCGGCCAGCTGGTCGCTCGCAAGGCACGCGAGGCGGGCATCGAGTCGGTCGTCTTCGACCGCAACGGATTCCTCTACCACGGACGCGTCCGCACCCTGGCGGAGGCTGCGCGCGAGGGAGGACTTCAGTTTTGAGACGTTTCAGCACGGGCGGTAGCCGCGGGTACGAAGGAGTCGAGCGGTGCAGGTAACGACAGGCGAGCGCGTCGATCCCCACGGGCTCGAGCTCAAGGAAAAGGTCGTCAGCATCAACCGCGTGGCCAAGGTGGTGAAGGGCGGACGTCGCTTCCGCTTCGGCGCCCTGGTCGTGGTGGGTGACGGTGCCGGGCACGTCGGCTTCGGCCTCGGGAAGGCCAAGGAAGTCCCGGAGGCGATCCGCAAGGGCATCGACAAGGCCAAGAAGGCGCTGATGACCGTGCCCCTCAACGAGGGCACGATCCCGTTCGAGGTGACCGGTCGCTTCGGGGCGGGGATCGTCATGATGCGTCCGGCCAGCCCCGGTACGGGTGTGATCGCCGGCGGCGGCGTCCGAGCAGTGGTCGAGGCAGCGGGCGTGCAGAACGTCCTGACGAAGTGCATCGGCTCGAACAACCCGCACAACATGGTTCGCGCGACCATCACCGCTCTCTCGATGCTGCGCTCGCCGGAGCAAGTCGCCCGCACGCGCAACAAGGAAACCGCCGAGCTCGGCGCAGCCTGAGCAGACCGTCGAGGTTGTCATGAAGTCCCGTAAGGTGAGACAGAGCGACGACCGCATCAGCGACGTGCTGAGGCGGATGTCCGGCCTCTCGGAGGCGACGAACAAGACGCTGCGCCTGACGTTGCACGGCAGCCCGATCGGCGGGACCGAGCGCCAGCGGGCAACGTTGCGCTGTCTCGGCCTCGGCCGCCGTGGCTCGCGCGCGCTGGTCGCGGACACCCCGCAGGCGCGCGGCCGCATCCGAGCGGTCGCACACCTGCTCGAAGTCGAGGAGGCGAACTAGTGGATCTCTCGAGCCTCCGTCCCGCTCCGGGAGCACGCCAGCCGCGAAAGCGCGTCGGGCGCGGTCCCGGATCGGGCCTCGGTAAGACCGCCGGCCGCGGCCACAAGGGCCGCAAGTCTCGCTCGGGCGGCAACAGTCCGCCGGGCTACGAAGGCGGCCAGATGCCGCTGCAGCGCCGTCTGCCCAAGCGCGGCTTCCGCAACCCGTTCCGCAAGGAGTTCGAGGTCGTCAACCTGCAGAGCCTCGGCCGCTTCGCGGCGGGCTCGGTGGTCGACCCCGCGGCCTTGGCGCAGGCCGGGCTCGCCGGCAAGCACGGCGGACGCATCAAGATACTCGGCAAGGGAACGGTGGAGCACGCTCTGACCGTGAAGGCACACGGCTTCAGCGAAGCTGCCAAGGCTGCGATCGAGGCCAAGGGCGGTAGCGTCGAGGTCCTCGCGTGACCACTGGATTCTCGAACGCCCTGCGCGTCGAGGAGCTCAAGAAGCGGCTCCTCTTCACGGCCGGCATGCTGGCGGTCTACCGGATCGGCGTCGCCATCCCGACCCCCGGTATCGACGGCAAGGCCATGCAGGCGTTCTTCGAAGAGGCCAAGAACAACATGTTCGGCCTCGTGAACCTGTTCTCGGGCGGCGCGCTCGAGCGGTTCTCGATCTTCGCGCTCGGCATCATGCCCTACATCAGCGCGTCGATCATCATCCAGCTGCTGACCGTCGTCGTCCCCACCCTCGAGCGCCTGTCGAAGGAGGGCGAGGCGGGACGCCGCAAGATCACGCAGTACACGCGCTACGGCACCGTCGCACTGGCGCTCATCCAGAGTCTCTTCATCTCGATCGGCCTCGAGCAGATCCAGGCTCCGGGAGGGGGCGGCGTCGTCTACAGCCCGGGCTGGGACTTCCGGCTGATGAGCATGATCACGCTCACCTCCGGCACCGCCTTCATCATGTGGCTGGGCGAGCAGGTGACCGAGCGCGGCATCGGCAACGGCATCTCGCTCGTCATCTTCGCCGGCATCGCCGCGTCGCTGCCGTCGGCGGTCGTGACCACCTTCCAGTTCATGAACGAAGGCGAGCTGTCGCTCTTCGTCGTTCTGCTGGTGGTCGTCGTCATGGTGGCCGTGATCGCGGGCATCATCTTCGTCGAGCGCGGGCAGCGCCGGATTCCGGTGCAGTACGCCAAGCGCGTGGTCGGACGGCGCATGTACGGTGGCCAGAGCTCGCACCTGCCGCTCAAGATCAACACGGCCGGCGTGATCCCGCCGATCTTCGCGTCGTCGATTCTGATCTTCCCCGGCACGATCGCGAGCTTCGTCCAGCATCCCTGGGCCGATCGGGCTGCCGAGCTGCTCACCCCGGGCAACCTCCTCTACAACGTCATCTACGTGGCGCTCATCATCTTCTTCTGTTACTTCTACACGGCTGTCACGTTCGACCCGGTGGACGTCGCCGAGAACATGAAGAAGTTCGGTGGCTACATTCCGGGCATCAGACCGGGCAAGCGTACGGCCGACTTCATCGATCGGATTCTCACCCGGATCACGCTGGGAGGAGCGATCTACATCTCTGCGGTCTGCGTGCTGCCCGAGCTCCTCATCCGGCAGTTCAACGTGCCGTTCTTCTTCGGAGGAACTGCGCTGCTCATCGTCGTCGGCGTCGCTTTGGATACAGTCGCTCAGATGGAGACCCACCTCCTGACTCGCAACTACGAAGGCTTCATGAAGCGTGGTCGCTTGCGCGGACGTCGTGGTTAGGGTGCCGCAGCATCGTGACGACCGCCGCCTCCTCGCAACTCGTCTTGCTCGGGCCACCGGGGGCCGGCAAGGGTACGCAGGCGGATCTCCTGTCTGCGCGACTGAAAACACCGCACATCTCGACCGGCGACATGCTGCGCTCGGAGATCTCGCGCGGCTCGGCGCTGGGAATGCGAGCGAAGGGCTTCATGGACAAGGGTGACCTCGTGCCCGACGACCTCATGCTGGGCATCGTGCGCCAGCGGCTGAGCGACGTCGACTGCGTGAAGGGATTCGTCCTCGACGGGTTTCCGCGCTCGGTTGCCCAGGCCGTGAGCCTGGACGCGATCTGCGGCAACTCGACGCGCGGGCTTCGGGCGCTGAGCCTGGAGGTCCCGACCGACGAGCTCGTGCGCCGTCTCACCGAGCGGCGTACCTGCCGGAAGTGCGGCGCGATGTATCACCTCAGCTTCGAGCCACCGGCCCGGCCCGGGATCTGCGACAAGTGCGGCGGCGAGCTCTACCAGCGCGAGGACGATCGCGAGGAGATCATCACGGCGCGGCTCGGGGTCTACCTGAAGGAGACCGAGCCTCTGCTCTCGTTCTACCGGGAGCGCCAGGCGCTGGTGGAGATCGAGGGGACGGGCTCCACGGAGCAAGTCTTCCGGCGCGTCGTCGCGAGCCTCGGGGTGCCGGCATGATCGTGCTGCGCAGCCGCCAGGAGATCGAGCTGATCCGCGCATCGTGCCAGATCGTGGCCGACGTGCTGCAGCGTCTCGTCGGCGTGGTGGAGCCCGGGGTCTCGACCGCCGAGCTCGACGCGCTGGCCGAGAAGTGGACCCGCGAGAAGGGCGCCGTCCCTGCGTTCAAGGGCTACAACGTCGGTGGCCGCGTCTACCCGTCGTCGTTGTGCGTCTCGATCAACGAGGAGGTCGTGCATGGCATGCCCTCGCCGAAGCGCGTGCTGAACGAGGGCGACATCGTCGGACTCGATTACGGCGCGGTGTACCAGGGCTACTACGGCGACTCCGCCGTCACGGTGGCCGTCGGTCGGGTGAGCGAGAATGCCGAGCGCCTCATGCGTGTGACGCGCGAGTCGCTGTATTGCGGCATCGAGAGCATGGTGGTCGGCAACCGGATCCGCGACATCTCGGCGGCGATCCAGAATCACGCCGAGGCGCACGGCTACGGGGTCGTCCGGGACTTCGTCGGGCACGGCATCGGGCAGCGCCTGCACGAGGAGCCCCAGGTCCCGAACTACGTGGGGACCGGCCAGAATCCCCGCCTGAAGGAGGGCATGGTGCTCGCGATCGAGCCCATGATCTGCGAGGGGACCCACGAGGTCGAGGTGCTCAAGGACGGCTGGACCGCCGTGACCCGGGATCGCCGGCTCGCGGCACATTTCGAGCATTCGGTCGCCGTCACGGCGAACGGCCCCGAAATCCTCACGCTGCCGAGCTAGGGACGGAGATGCCGAAAGGAGACGCGATCGAGGTCAGCGGGGTGGTGCAGGAATCGCTCCCCAATGCGATGTTCCGGGTGGCTCTGGACAACGGCCACAAGATCATCGCCCACATCTCGGGGAAGATGCGCATGCACTACATCAAGATCCTTCCGGGCGACAAGGTGACCGTCGAGCTGTCGCCGTACGACCTGAGCCGGGGTCGGATCACGTACCGCGTCAAGTAGAGTTCATCACGAGCGAGGAAGGTAGTTCCGATGAAGGTCCGGGCGTCCGTCAAGAAAATCTGTCCGAAGTGCAAGATCATCCGGCGCGAAGGCGTGGTCCGCGTTCTCTGCGTGAACCCGCGGCACAAGCAGCGTCAAGGCTGAGCTGAAGGAGAGTCGGAGTCACCATGGCACGCATCGCGGGCGTCGACCTGCCCAAGAACAAGCGGATCGAGATCGGTCTGACGTACATCTACGGGATCGGGCGCAGTGTCGCGCGCCGGATCTGCGAGGAGACCGGCGTCGACGTCAATACCAAGACCGACGTCCTCAGCGAGGACGACCTGCAGAAGATGCGTCGCTTCATCGACCAGAACTTGAAGGTCGAGGGTGATCTGCGCCGTGAGATCACGCTGAACATCAAGCGCTACGTCGACCTCGGCTGCTACCGCGGCATCCGCCACAGGAAGAACTTGCCCGTCCACGGCCAGCGTACGCACACCAACGCGCGCACCCGCAAGGGACCGCGGCGCACGGTAGCCGGCAAGAAGCAGGCGCCGCCCAAGGGCTGACGATCTGCGGATGGCCACGCACAGCGACAGCATGACGACGAAGTCGGAGATCCGCGCGCGGAGCGCGCGGCCGAGCGCAGCGAGCGCGGGGAGTGAGACTCCGCGGGGCTTTGCCGCGTGGAGCGAGGGGGCGCGTGCCCCCTCGAGGAACTGAGGAGCCGAATGTCGAAGACGGACATCAACCCGGCACCCGCCGAAGAAGGTGGCGGTGCTGCGCCCGCAGCTGCCCCGGCTGCTGCAGCGACACCAGCGCCGCGCCGCAAGAAGGGCAAGCGCACGGTTTCGGAGGGAGTGGTCCACATCCACTCGACCTTCAACAACACCATCATCACGATCACCGACATGATGGGCGGTGTCGTGTCCTGGGCGAGCGCGGGTTCGGTTGGCTTCAAGGGCTCCCGCAAGGGAACGCCTTTCGCATCGCAGCTCGCAGCCGAGAGCGCCGCGAAGAAGGCTGCCGACTTCGGCATGCGCACCGTGCAGGTCCTCGTGAAGGGGCCAGGCGGTGGGCGCGAGCCGGCTCTGCGGTCGCTGCAAGCCGCGGGTTTCTCGATCACCATGATCCGCGACGTGACGCCGATTCCGCACAACGGGTGCCGGCCGCCCAAGCGAAGGAGAGTCTGAGGTGGCTCGCAACACCGATTCGGTCTGCCGGATGTGCCGCCGCGAGGGGATGAAGCTGTTCCTCAAGGGCGAGCGCTGCTTCACGGACAAGTGCGCCATCGAGCGCCGGAATTACCCGCCGGGACAGCACGGTCAGGGCCGCCACAAGTTCTCCGAGTACAGTGTCCAGCTGCGCGAGAAGCAGAAGGTCAAGCGCATTTACGGCGTCTTCGAGAAGCAGTTCCGCCGCTACTTCGCGCTCGCCGAGCGTTCGAAGGGCGTCACGGGCGAGACGCTGCTCACCACGCTCGAGCGCCGGCTCGACAACATCGTTTTCCGTCTCAGCTTCGCAAATTCGCGGGCCGAGGCGCGCCAGCTCGTACGACACGGACACTTCCAGGTGAACGGCCGGACCGTGACGATCCCGTCGTTCCTGGTGAGTGCGGGCGATCGCATCGTGGTCCGTGAGCGGAGCCAGAAGGTCGCGCGCATCGTCGAGGCGCTCGAGCTGTCGCAGCGTCGCGGCGTCCCGGACTGGCTCGAGATCGACCGCGAGGGCTTCGCCGGCAAGGTGAAGATGCTGCCGCAGCGGGCGGACCTGACGATGCCGATCAACGAGCGGCTGATCGTCGAGCTGTACTCGAAGTGAGGATCGCCGTGCAGTCGGCGACGTCACGAATCGAGACCATCGAGGGAGTCATAGCGTGAACGGTTTTCAGCAGAATTGGCGCGATCTCATCAAGCCGAAGAGGCTCGAGATCGACGACAAAAGCCTGACGCCGACCTACGCAAAGCTGGAGTTCGAGCCGCTGGAGCGTGGATTCGGCACCACCCTCGGGAACTCCCTGCGGCGGATCCTGCTCTCCTCGCTGCGCGGTGCGGCGATCACGACGGTGCGCTTCGAGAACACCTTGCACGAGTTCTCGACCATCCCCGGCGTGACCGAGGACGTCACCGACATCATTCTGAACCTGAAGGAAGTCCGCTTCCGCCTGCACGACGGCGCGAGCGAGGCGACCGCGCGCATCGAGGTGAAGGGCGAGCGTCGGGTCACGGCCGCCGACCTCGAGGCCGGCCCGGAGCTCGAGGTGCTGAACCCCGAGCACCTGATCGCGACGGTCGGGAAGGGCGCCGATTTCCGCGCCGAGTTCTCGATCAAGGCGGGCCGCGGCTACGTTCCCGCCGAACGCAACAAGGAAGAGGGCCAGCCGGTCGGCACGATCGCGATCGACTCGATCTTCACACCGGTGCGCAAGGTGAACTTCGTCGTCACCAACGCGCGCGTCGGCCAGCGCACGGACTACGACAAGCTCACGCTCGAGATCTGGACCGACGGCAGCCTGCGTCCCGAAGACGCCCTCGCGCTCGCCGCTCGCGTTCTGCAGGACCAGCTCAGCGTGTTCGTCAACTTCGAGGAGCCCGTCGAGACGGCGGCGCCCTCGGAGGAGGCGACCTCGGCCGAGCTCAACGAGAACCTCTTCCGCACGGTCGACGAGCTCGAGCTGTCGGTGCGCTCCGCGAACTGCCTGCAGAACGCGGACCTGCGCTACATCGGAGAGCTCGTGCAGAAGACCGAGGCCGAGATGCTCAAGACCAAGAACTTCGGCCGCAAGTCGCTCAACGAGATCAAGGAGCTGCTGTCGGAGATGGGTCTCTCGCTCGGCATGCGTCTCGAGAACTTCCCTCCCCGCGAGGAGCTCGAGCGGCGCCGCATGATGCGGGAGAAGCAGACGGCCTGAGCTCCGCCACGGCGGACGTGAACACGCGCGAGGCGGCCGGACCGACGGTTGCCCGCGCGGAAGCGAAACGGATCCCATGCGACACCTGAAGGCAGGACGAAAGCTCGGACGATCGTCGGCGCACCGCGACTCCCTCTACCGCAACCTCGTCGCGGAGCTGCTGAGCCACGACCGCATCAAGACGACCGACGAAAAGGCCAAGGAGATCCGGCGGTTCGCCGACCGTATGGTCACTCTGGGCAAGACGGGCACCCTCGCCGCGCGCCGGCGCGCCGTGGCCTACGTCCGCGACCAGAAGGCCGTGCAGCGGCTGTTCTCGGACATTGCCGAGCGCTTCAAGGACCGGCCGGGTGGCTACACGCGTATCGTGAAGCTCGGCGTCCGCCACGGTGACGCGGCGTCGATGTCGCTCATCGAGCTGACGGGAACCTCGGAAAGCGTCGAGCCGGCGAAGAAGCGCAAGGGACAGCGCCGTGCCAAGGGCACCGAGGCCGCGCCTCAGAAGGGTGCGCGCGCCGCCGCCGGCTGACCTCCGGGCCGGGCTCCATGCGTGTGGAGCCGTCCGGATTTGACGCTCTCCTGCGAACTCGCTAGCGACACGCTGTGTGTTCGTTGGCGCTTGACTTCGCCGCGGCGAGCGACCCTCGCGAGGGGCGACGATGAAGAAGCGCATCGAAGCACTGCTCGCCGCCGCACTCGCGCGTGCTGCGCGCGCTGGCGATCTGCAGACTTCCGCCGTTCCGTCCGGCGGCCTCGAGGTTCCGAAGGAGCGGACCCACGGCGATCTCGCGGCGACGCTGGCGCTCACCCTGGCGCGTCCGGAGCGCAAGTCGCCGCGCGCAATCGCGGAGACGATCCTGCGCCACATCGACGATCCGCAAGGGCTGATCGCGGGTAGCGAGATCGCCGGACCGGGCTTCATCAACTTCCGTCTCGCGCCGCGCTTCTGGCACGAGGAGCTCGTCGCACTCCTCGCCGATCCCGCCCTCGGCGTCGTCCCGACCGGCGGAGGATGCTGCGCGCAGGTCGAGTTCGTGAGCGCGAATCCCACGGGACCTCTCACGGTCGGCCACGGACGCAACGCGGTCCTCGGCGACACGCTCGCGCGGCTCCTCGCCGCGGTCTCCTACCGCGTCGAGCGCGAGTACTACTTCAACAACGCCGGGCGGCAGATGAAGGTGCTCGGCGCGTCCGTCCGCGCCCGCTACCAGGAGCTGGTAGGACGTCCGGTCGACTTCCCCGAGGACGGCTATCAGGGCGACTACATCCGCGACGTCGCGCGGACCCTCGTCGAGAAGCGCGGTGCGAGCATCCCGGACGAGGACGAGGCGACTTTCCGCGCGGCCGCCGAGAGCGCGATCTTCGCCGACATCCGGGCGACGCAGGACCGCCTCGCGATCCGCTTCGATCACTACTTCAACGAGGACACGCTCTACTCGAGCGGTGCCATCGAGGCGGTGCTGCGCGACCTCGAGGCGAAGGGCCTGAGCGCGAAGAAGGACGGGGCGGTCTGGCTGTGCGGCGAGAAGGTCGGCCTGGACAAGGACCGAGTGCTCGTCAAGAGCAGCGGCGAGCCCGCGTACCGCCTGCCCGACATCGCGTATCACCAGAACAAGCTCGGCCGTCGCTTCGACCTCATCGTCGACGTGCTCGGTGCCGATCACATTGCCGAGCATCAGGAGGTGGCGGCGGCTCTGCGCGGGCTCGGCTTCGACACGTCGAGCATCCGGCCCGTCATCTATCAGTTCGTCACGCTCACGCGGCACGGCGAGCAGGTCAAGATGTCCACGCGTCGTGCGGAGTACGTGACGCTCGACGAGCTGCTCGACGAGGTCGGCAGCGACGCGGCGCGCTTCTTCTTCCTGAGCCGAAAGTCGGACAGCCACCTCGAGTTCGACCTCGAGCTCGCGAAGAAGCGCTCGACCGACAACCCGGTCTACTACGTGCAGTACGCGCACGCGCGCATCCACAGCCTGTACGCGCAGGCGCGCGCCCAGGGGGTCGATGCGCCCGAGAGCGTCGAGGCCGAGGATCTCGCGGCGCTCGATCTGCCCGAGGAGTTCGAGCTCGTGCAGCTTCTCGCCGGGTACGGCGAGGTGGTGGAGGTGGCCGCGCGCGAGCTCGAGCCGCACCGAGTCGTCTTCTACCTGCAGGAGCTCGCGGCCGCGCTGCATCGCTTCTACAACCAGCACCGCGTTCTGGGCGACGAGTCGGCGGCACGCGTCACGGCGCGACTCGCACTGCTCGAGGCCGTTCGCCGCGTTCTCGCCGCCGGCCTCGGCTTGCTGGGCGTCACGGCGCCGGAGAGGATGTAGGGGATGGGCCGGGAAGGCGGTGGCCGCTTCGAGTTCGGCTGGCTCGGCATCCTCGGCATGTTCACCGTGTTCGCCGCCGGATCGGTGGTGATCTTCTTCCTCGGCATCTACGTCGGCAAGGGACTGCAGGAGAGCCGGCTCGCGCGCGAGGAGCGCGTGGTGCGCCTGCCCGTGAACCCGCTCGACGGGCCCGTCGACAGCTTGCGCGCGAGCAGCGAGGCGCCACCGCCCGATGCACTGCCGGGGCCGACGGCCGGCGTGAACCTCGCGGTGCGGAGCGCGGTGGAGCCCGCCGCGACGAGCAACCCGGTGATCGCTCCGGTTCCCGTCGCGACGCCCGTCGTCGCGCCGCCCGTGGTCGAGCTTCAGCCGACGGCCGCTCCCGTGGTCGTCGCGCGCACGCCGGCACCGACCGCCGACGCCCTGGCGAAGGCCGAGCCTCCGCGTCCCACCGCGCGCGCGGGCGGCAAGACCTGGAGCGTGCAGGTCAACGCCACCAAGGACCAGGCGACTGCCGATCGTCTCGTGAGCCGGCTGACGGAGCTCGGCTATCAGGCCTTCATCGTGCGGGTCCGTCTCGCGGACGAGACGTGGTACCGCGTGCGCGTCGGGCGCTTCCCGACCATGGAGGCGGCGACCGCGGTCGTGATGCGTCTCAAGAACGAGGAGCGCTACTCGCGCGCGTTCCTCGTCAACGAGTGACGTGCGAATCATTCCCAGCAAGGCGCAGTTCGAGCGCCTCGCGGCGGACGCGACGCACGTGCCGGTCTGGGGCGAGTTGCTCTCGGACCGCGACACGCCGGTCAGCGCGTTCCTGAAGCTCCATCGCGGCGCCGCCGGCTGTCTGCTCGAGAGCGCCGTCGGCGGCGAGCGCTGGGGCCGCTACAGCTTCGTCGTCACCGACCCGCTGGCGCACGTCGAGGCGCGTGGCCGCAGCGTTCGCATGGTGCATCGCGACGGCACCGTCGAGGAACGTACCGGCATCGATCCGTTGCTCTTCCTGCGCGAGATCCTGGCGAGGTATCGCGTGCCGGCGGTGCCGGGGCTGCCGCGCTTCACCGGCGGTCTCGTCGGCTACGTCGCCTACGACGCCGTGCGCTGGATCGAGCGTCTCGAGTCGCCGCCGAACGACGATCTGGGCTTCCCGGATCTGCAGCTCCTGCTGGCGGACACCCTCGTCATCTTCGACAGCAAGGAGCAGAAGCTCCTCGTGCTGACGCACGCGGACCTCGCCGACGGTGCGGCGCGCGGCTACGCGGCGGCCGTCGAGCGCGTCGAGGAGCTGGCGCGCCGGCTGGACGAGCCCGATCCGGCGATGCGCGCTCGTTTCGCGCCGGCCGGGCGTGTCGAGGTGGCCTCCACGATGACGCCGGAGCAGTACCAGGCCGCGGTCGTACGTGCGAAGGAGTACATCGCGGCCGGCGACATCATCCAGGTGGTGCTCGCGCAACGCTTCTCGCGCGCGACCGCCGCTTCGCCCTTCGACGTCTATCGCTGCCTCCGGTCGATCAATCCGTCGCCCTATCTCTACTACCTGACGCTGCCCGACATGGCGGTCGTCGGCGGCTCACCCGAGGTGCTGGTGCGGCTCGAGGACGGTCGCATGACGGTGCGCCCGATCGCCGGAACGCACCCGCGCGCGGCGTCCCCCGAGGAGGACGAGAAGCTCGCGGCGAAGATGCTCGCCGACCCGAAGGAGCGCGCCGAGCACGTGATGCTGCTCGACCTGGGGCGCAACGACGTCGGGCGCGTCGCGCTCCCCGGCACCGTCGAGGTGACCGAGCAGTTCGTGGTCGAGCGCTACTCGCACGTCATGCACCTGGTGTCGAACGTCGAGGGACGCGTCGCGCCGGGCTTCGACGCGATCGACGCCCTGCGCGCTGCGTTCCCGGCGGGGACGCTCTCCGGCGCGCCCAAGGTCCGTGCGATGCAGATCATCGACGAGCTCGAGCCGGCGCGCCGCGGCGTTTACGGGGGCGCCTTCGGCTACCTCGGCTTCTCCGGTGCGATGGACACCGCGATCACCATCCGCACCGCCGTCCTCGCTGACGGCCAGGTGCACGTTCAGGCCGGCGCCGGCGTGGTCGCCGATTCCGATCCCCAGTCCGAGCACGACGAGTGCGTGCGCAAGGCACGCGCCGTCCTCGCCGCCGTCGAGCTCGCGGAGACGCTGTCGTGAGCTCGAGGAGCCGCGGCACGGGGGCGAACTCGTAAATGATTTTCATGCTCGACAACTACGACTCGTTCACCTACAACCTGGTGCAGTACCTGAGCGAGCTCGGGGCCGAGGTCGTGGTGCGGCGGAACGACGCGCTCACCGTCGACGAGGTGGCGTCGATGAAGCCCGCCGCGATCGTCATCTCGCCTGGACCCTGCACGCCGCGCGAGGCGGGCATCTCCGTGCCGTTGATCCAGCGCCTCGCGAGCCAGGTGCCGACGCTCGGCGTCTGCCTGGGCCACCAGTCCATCGGTGCGGCGCTCGGCGGCGACGTGGTGCGCGCGCCGCGCATCATGCACGGCAAGACCTCGCCCATTCACCACCGCGGGCTCGGCGTGTTCGCGGGTCTCCCCGATCCCTTCGACGCCACGCGCTACCACTCGCTGGTGATCGCGCCCGAGACCCTGCCGGCGGAGCTCGAGACCACCGCCTGGACCGACGACGAGGGGAAGCAGACGATCATGGGGGTGCGCCACCGGAGCTGGCCGCTGGAGGGCGTACAGTTCCATCCCGAGTCGATTCTGACCGTGTCCGGGAAGCAGCTGCTGGCAAACTTCCTGGCGCGCGTCGAGGCCGCGTGAACGCGCCAGCGCCCGCTCTTCGCGCGGCGCTCGCGTGCTTGTGCGACGGTCGTTCGCTCGAGCACGACGGTGCCGCGGCGGCGTTCGCGGAGATCATGGGGGGCGAGGCGACACCGGCGCAGATCGGGGCGTTTCTCGCCGCACTTCGCGTCCGGGGCGAGACCGTCGACGTGGTGGTCGCGGCGGCGCGCGCGATGCGCGCGCACGCGGCGCGTGTGGCGACGACGCGCGGTCCGTTGATCGACAACTGCGGTACCGGTGGCGACGGTTGGAGCACCTTCAGCATCTCGACGGCGGCGGCGCTGGTCGCGGCGGGTGCCGGCGCCGCGGTGGCGAAGCACGGCAATCGCGCCGCCTCGGGGCGCTTCGGCGGAGCGGACACGCTCGAGCAGCTCGGCGTGCGGATCGAGCTCGACGCGACCGCCACCGGGCGGGTCCTCGACGAGGTCGGCATGGCCTTTCTGTTCGCACCGCGCCTGCACCCGGCGATGCGACACGCAGGCCCCGTGCGACGCGAGCTCGGAGTGCGCACCGTCTTCAACCTGCTCGGCCCGCTGACCAACCCCGCCGGTGTGCGCCGGCAGGTGATCGGCGTGCCGTCGCCGTCCGCGATGCGGCTCGTCGCCGGCGCATTGCCGCAGCTCGGCTGCGAGCACGCGCTGGTCGTGCACAGCCGCGACGGGCTCGACGAGATCTCGCTGGGCGCGCCGACCGACGCGATCGAGGTGCGAGGGAAGGACTGTGTCGAGCGCGTGCTGGTGCCCGTCGACTTCGGACTGAAAGACGTTCGCTCCGACGCGCTCCGGGCGGCCGACGTCGCGGAGTCGGCGACGGCCGTGACCGCCGTCCTCGAAGGAGCCGCCGGTCCACGGACCGACGTGGTGCTCGCCAATGCCGCCGCGGCGCTGCACGTCGCCGGGATCGCGCCGACCCTCGCCGACGGCACCGCTCGCGCCCGCGAGTCCATACGCAGCGGCGCTGCCCGCGCCGTGCTCGAGCGCCTGGTCACGGTGACCACGCGCGTGGAGAGCGAAGCGTCGCGAGGAGGCGGGTGACCGCCCCCGGATGCGTGCTAGGGTTCTCTGAGAAGACGGTCGATCGCGTGCAGCAGACTCCCGACATCCTCGCGCAGATCGTGGCGCACGAGCACGACGTGGTGGCGTCGGCGCGCGTGGAGCGTCCCGTCGCGACGCTGCGCGACGATCCGCGCTACGCCGTGGAGCGACGGAGCCTCGCGGCGGCCCTCACGGGACGCCGTCCCGCGGTGATCGCCGAGTGCAAGCGACGATCCCCGTCGAAGGGCGTGCTCCGCGAGCCCTACGACGCGGTCGCGATCGCGCGCGGCTACGCCGCGGCCGGCGCGGCGGCGATCTCGGTCCTGACCAACGAGCGCTTCTTCGGCGGCACCCTCGACGAACTGCGCGCCGTGCGCGACGCCGTCGCGGTGCCGGTCCTGCGCAAGGACTTCGTCGTCGATCCCTACCAGCTCGAGGAGGCGCGAGCTGCCGGCGCCGACGCCGTCCTGCTGATCGTCGCCGCACTCGAGGAGGGGCAGCTACGCGACCTGCACGCGGCAGCGATCGGGCTCGGGCTCGATGTCCTCACCGAGGTTCACGACGAGCGAGAGCTCGACGTTGCACTTGCCCTCGGGGCGGCGATCGTCGGGGTCAACAACCGGAACCTGCGAACGTTCGTCACCGATCTCGCGACCAGCGAGCGGCTCGCGACGCGCGTGCCGCCGGGTACCATCCTGGTCGCGGAAAGTGGAATCCGCGACGGCACCGACCTCGCGCGTCTTGCCCGCTCCGGGATCGGCGCTTTCCTGGTCGGCGAGGCGTTCATGACCGCGCCCGAGCCCGGTCGTGCGCTGGCCGCGATGCTCGCGCAGGCGGACGGCCGATGAGCATGATGCATTCGGAGAGGTGTCCGGTGCGCGTCAAGATCTGCGGCGTGACCACGGTCGAGGACGCGCGTGCCGCGGTCGATGCCGGCGCCGACATGATCGGCCTCAACTTCTACCCGGGTAGCAGGCGCTTCGTGACGCTCGAGCGGGCGCGCGAGATCGTCGCGGTGATTCCGCGGTCCGTGTGGCGCGTCGGCGTGTTCGTCGACGCGGAGCGCGCGCAGATCGAGCACGTCCGGCGCGAGCTCGCGCTCGACGCGATCCAGCTGCACGGCGACGAGGAGCCGTCCCTGTGCCGCGGCTTCGACGTCCCGGTCATCCGCGCCGTGCACCTGCGCGAGGCCGGCGACGCGGCGCGTGCGCTGGCGGCATACGACGCGGACCTCGTCCTCTGCGAGGGCGACGCCGGTGCCGCGCATGGCGGCGCCGGCGCTCGCTTCGACTGGGAGTGGGCGCGTGTCGTTCCAAGCGAGAAGCTGGTCGTCGCCGGTGGCATCACGCCCGAGAACGTCGCCGCGGCGGTGCGCGCGCTCCGTCCGTTCGCCGTCGACGCGGCGAGCGGCGTCGAGATCGCACCCGGCGTCAAGGATCCGGCCAGGATGGCCGCGTTGGTCGCACATGCAAAAGCAGCCTGATCACGGGGGGCACTTCGGTCCGTACGGCGGACGCTACGTCAGCGAGACGTTGATGCCGGCGCTGCTCGAGCTCGAGGACGGCTGGCGGCGCATCCGGCGCGAGCGGAAGTTTCGCGCCGAGCTCGACATGCTCCTCACCGAGTACGTCGGCCGACCCACGCCTCTGACGCTCGCGGCGCGTCTCTCCGACGAGCTCGGCGGTGCGCGCATCTACCTGAAGCGCGAGGACCTCTGTCACACCGGCGCGCACAAGATCAACAACACGATGGGCCAGGTGCTGCTCGCCGTGCACATGGGCAAGCGCCGCATCATCGCCGAGACCGGGGCGGGGCAGCACGGTGTCGCCTCGGCGACTGCGGCCGCGCGCTTCGGACTCGCGTGCGAGGTCTTCATGGGGGCGGAGGACGTCCGCCGTCAAGCGCTGAACGTGTTCCGCATGCGGCTGCTGGGCGCCGAGGTGCGCGTCGTCGAGAGCGGCAGCCGCACGCTCAAGGACGCGATGAACGAGGCGCTGCGCGACTGGATCGCGACCGTCGAGGACACCTACTACATGATCGGCTCGGCGGCGGGCCCGCATCCCTATCCGATGCTGGTGCGCGATCTGCAGAGCGTGATCGGCCGCGAGGCTCGGCGCCAGATCGTGCGCGCGTCGGGACGCTTGCCCGACGCGCTGATCGCCTGCGTCGGCGGAGGCTCGAACGCGATCGGGCTCTTCCACCCCTTTCTCCGCGACGAGAGCGTGCGCATGGTCGGCGTCGAGGCGGCGGGACATGGCATCGACACGGGACAGCACGCGGCGACCCTGAGCGCGGGGCAGAGCGGGATCCTGCACGGCGCCAAGTCGTACCTGCTGCAGGACGAGCTCGGGCAGGTGCGCGAGGCGCATTCGATCTCGGCCGGCCTCGACTATCCCGGCGTCGGTCCCGAACACAGCTTCCTGAAGGACCAGGGCCGTGCGTCGTACGTGACGGCGACCGACGAGGAGGCGCTCGCGGCGCTGGAGCGACTCGCGCGCACCGAGGGCATCATCCCGGCGCTCGAGACGGCGCACGCGGTCGCGCACGCCATCCGCCTCGCACCCACCATGGGGCGTCACGAGACCATCGTCGTGTCGCTGTCGGGGCGCGGCGACAAGGACATGGAGACGGTCGCGCAGGCGCGTGGCGTGCGGCTGCGCGACGAGTCGCATGCGGGGAACGGGGCAGGGCGATGACGACCGCGCGCGTCGACGAGGGCGAGGCGCGGCGTCGGTCCCCCGCCGCGGTCGGTCGTCTCGCGACACGATTCGCCGAGCTGCGCGGACGTGACGAAGCGGCGTTCGTGCCGTTCCTCATGGCGGGCGATCGTGGCCTCGACACGACCGCGCGGCTGCTCGACGCGGTGGTCGCGGCGGGCGCCGACGTGATCGAGCTCGGCGTGCCGTTCTCCGATCCGATGGCCGACGGCCCGATCCACCAGCGCGCGGCCGAGCGTGCGCTGCGCGCCGGCACGACCCTGCGCGGCGTGATCGACCTGGTCGCGGACTTCCGCCGTCGCTCGGACGTCCCCGTGGTCCTGTTCGGCTACGCCAACCCGTTCGTGCGCTTCGGCCCCGAACCGCTCGCGCGTGCCGCCGCCGCGGCGGGCGTCGATGCCCTCCTGTGCGTCGACATGCCGCCCGAGGAGGCCGACGAGCTGCGCAAGCCGCTGCGCGATGCCGGGCTCGACATGATCTTCCTGCTCGCGCCGACGAGCACCAAGGCACGTATCCGGCGCGTGCTCGGTGCAGCGAGCGGCTTCGTCTATTTCGTCTCGGTTCTCGGGGTGACGGGCGTCAAGGCGGCGGCGCCCGATCGCATCGCCGCTCTGGTGACGCAGATCCGCGGCGAGGCTGCGTTGCCGGTCGGCGTCGGCTTCGGGATCTCCACGCCCGAGCAGGCGGCGAGCGTGGCTGCGATCGCGGATGCGGTCATCGTCGGCAGCGCGCTCTCGAAGCTGGTCGAGGACGCGGCCGACGACGCCGCGGCCGTCGCGGCGGTCGGCGACCTTTCGGCGCGCCTCAAGCAGGCGACCCGGCGCACGGCGCGCGCGTGAAGGACGGCGGGCACGCGCCGCGACGCCGCTCGTCCGGCGGCGAGGAGCCCCCGGCCGACCCCGGACTCTTCGTTCGCTGTCCGTCGTGCAAGGAGCGCTCGTACCGCAAGGACCTCGAGCGCCGGCTGAACGTCTGCGCGAGCTGCGGCCACCACTTTCGCTTGACGGTCGAGCAGCGCCTGCTGATCACCGTCGACCGGGGGAGCTTCGAGGAGATCGACGCCGGCCTCGCGGCGAGCGATCCCCTCGGCTGGGTCGACCAGCGACCGTATCCGGAACGTCTCGACGACGCGCGCAGCGCGACCGGTCACTCCGATGCGCTGGTGACCGGCACCGCGACGATCGACGAGATCCCGGTCGCGCTGGCGATCTTCGACTTCCACTTCATGGGTGGCAGCATGGGCACGGTGGTCGGCGAGAAGCTCGCGCGCCTCGTCGAGCTGGCGATCGAGCGCGCCCTGCCGCTGGTGGTGTTCACCGCCTCGGGCGGTGCCCGCATGCAGGAAGGCACGCTGTCGCTGTTCCAGATGGCGAAGGGCGCGTCGATGCGGACGCGGCTCCGCGAGGCCGGGCTGCCGTACGTCTGCGTGCTGACCGACCCGACCACCGGTGGCGTCGCCGCCTCGCTCGCGATGCTCGGCGATGTCCAGCTCGCCGAGCCTCAAGCGTTGATCGGCTTCGCCGGGCCGCGCGTGATCGAGCAGACGATCCACCAGACCCTACCCAAGGGCTTCCAGCGCGCCGAGATGCTCCTCGACCACGGGCTCGTCGATGGCGTCGTGCACCGCCGCGACCTGCGCGACACGATCGCGCGCGTGCTGCGCGTTCTCACGGGTGGCCGTGCGGCGCGCGGCGCGCGTGCGCGCGCGACCTGATCCATCCCGGACGCGGCGCCGTGAGATACGAAGGGACGATCGACTACCTGGTCGGCCTCGAGGCGACGCGCGGCTGGGACCTGAAGCTCGAGCGGATGCACCGGGCCCTCGCCGCCCTCGACGCACCGGACCGGGCGTATCCGTCCGTGCTGATCGCGGGCACCAACGGCAAGGGATCGACCGCGGCGATGGTGCACGCGGCGCTCGGCGCGGCCGGCAAGAGGATCGGGCTCTACACGTCGCCCCACCTGGTCGAGTTCACGGAGCGCATCCGGATCGGGGAGCGCGAGATCGCGCGCGAGGACGTCGTGGCCGGCGTCGAGCACATCCGGCGGCGCGTCGACGTCGAGCGGACGGGTCTCACCTTCTTCGAGGTGACGACCTTGCTCGCGCTGCACGCGTTCGCCGCCGCCGGCGTGGACGCCGCGGTGCTCGAGGTCGGGCTGGGCGGACGGCTCGACGCGACCAACGTCGTCGATCCGGTTGCCTCCGCCGTCACCTCGATCGGCTTCGATCACGAGGAATACCTGGGCGAGACCCTCGACGCGATCGCGCGCGAGAAGGCCGGCGTGATGCGTGGCGGGCGTGTGACGGTGCTCGGCCCGGATCTCGACCCTCGGGCACGCGCGGCGCTGCTCGAGGAGGGGGCGCGCCGCGGTGCGCGGCTCGTCGAGGCGCCTGCGCTCCCCGCGCACGCCCTTGCGCTCGGCGGCGCTCACATGCGACGCAACGCAGCGGTGGCGTGTGGTCTCGTCGAGGCGGTCGGTGCGGTCGAGTCGCATCTGCGGGTGGAGGCGGCGACGGTCGCGCGCGCGCTCGGCGCCGCGCGCTGGCCCGGGCGGCTCTCGGTCGTGCGTGCCGATCCCCTGGTTGTACTCGACGGCGCACACAACCCCGACGGTGCGCGCGCGCTGCGCGACGCGCTCCCCGACGTGACCGGCGGCGGGCCCGTCCGGCTGCTGTTCTCGGCGCTGGGTGACAAGCGGTGGCGCGAGATGGCGGCGGAGCTCGCGCCGCTCGCGTCCGAGGTGGTGGTGACGGAGATCGCCGGCAAGCGCGGTCTACCCGCAGCCGAGCTCGCGACCGCGTTCGACCCGGCGCCACGCATCGTCGCGATCCCGTCGGAGGCGCTCGACGGGATGATCGCCGAGGACCGCTCGACGCCGATCCTCGTCACGGGCTCGCTCTTCCTCGTCGGAATGATCTATGCGGACCTGATGCGGCGAAGCGGGACGACCAGCGTGCTCGACTTCCGGCCCGACGGGACGGCGCCGTGAGGACGCTCGAGCGCGGTGCCCCCAGGACGTTCTTGCGCGGCGCCGCGAGCGCGCGGCTCCGGGGGCGGTTGGCGTCGCTGGGTCTCGCGGCTCTGATGGGCGTCGTGCTGGTTGGCGTGACCGTACCGTCGCGCGAGGCCCGGGCGCAGGGCGGCCTGCTCTCGGTCGCCGGCCAGGACGACGAGACCGTCACCGTCGACGCCGACAGCCTGCAGTACGACCGCGACGAGGACACGCTGCGCGCGCGCGGCGACGTGATCGTCACCATCGGCGGCAGCGTGCTCGCGGCCGACGAGATCGACATCGACCGCAAGAGCGGCAAGGCCGACGCGTCGGGATCGGTCGTCGTGGAGGACCCGCAGGGGCGCATCCGCGCCGAGAGCGCGTCGTTCCTGCTCGAGGACGAGACCGGCTTCCTCGACGACGCCGAGATCTACCTGCCGCAGTCGCGCTTCCAGATCACCGGCGCGAAGCTCGAGAAGGGCATCGGGCAGAGCTACCGCATCCAGGACGGCACGCTGACGACGTGCCAGTGCGAGGAGGGCGCGCCCGACTGGAGCATCGAGGGCGAGGAGATCGACCTCGAGCTCGGCGGCTGGGGAACGCTGCGCAAGGGCGCGTTCAAGGTCAAGGACCAGACGATCCTCTACCTGCCGTACGCGACCTTCCCGGTCCTGCGCGATCGGCAGACCGGCTTTCTGTTCCCGAACTTCGGCTACGAGTCGAGCCGCGGCTTCCAGTACGTGCAGCCCTTCTTCTGGGCGATCGACAAGAGCAGCGACGCGACCATCTCGCTGGACGTCGAGACGGACGCGCGCATCGGGCTCCTCACCGAGTACCGCTACCTGCTGTCGAAGAACGCCGGCGGCGAGATCGGCGTGACCTACTTCAACGAGCAGATCCGCGGCACCGACGCCGACCAGGTGGTCGATGCCGACCTGCTCGCCAATCCCGACGTGCCGCTGAACCGCGGCAGCGTCATCGGCTACCACCAGCAGCCCGGCCCGGGCGGCAGCCGCATCTACGTCCAGCCGTTCCTGGTCAGCGACAACCTGTTCCTCCGCGACATGAACGTGCTGACCGACCTGCCGTACGAGAACCTGAACCTGACGACGCTTCGCTACACCACGTCGCGCGCGGGCATCGCCAAGGTGTGGGACTGGGGCCTCGCGAAGGGCGAGGCCACCTGGAAGCAGGCGCTGATCACCAAGCAGTCACGCGAGCCGCAGGCTCTGCCGCGCCTCAACCTCCAGATGCGGAAGAGTCTGTTCGACTCGCAGTTGCTGCTGCGCCTCAACACCGAGGCGGTCGAGTACTACCGGGCGCCGCTCGCGTCGGGGCCACGCTTCGACTTCGCCCCCGAGGCGCAGGTGCCCTACCAGCTCGGTCCGTACGCATACGGCAGCGCGCGGCTCACGTTGCGCGAGACGGTCTACTACCTGTTCGACAACGACCAGCCGATCTATCCGGAGATCATCACGCCGCAGAACGTCAACGACCCGCTGCCGACGCGCGTCGTGCCGCACTTCCAGAACCGCGAGATGCTGCAGGGCACGGCGAACCTGCAGAGCGAGGTCGCACGCATCTTCGACGTCGACGGGCAGCTCGGCTCGATCCGCAAGCTCAAGCACACGATCGAGCCGTTCCTACAGTACAACTACGCGCCGGTGGTCGGCCAGGACGACCTGCCGCTGTACGACAGCGTCGATCGGATCCGCGCGCGCAACACCGTCACCTACGGCGTGGCGACGCGTCTGCTCGCCAAGGTACGGAGCGGCGGGTTTTCGCTCGTGACCGAGGGCGTGCCGCCGGGGGAGACGGTGGGCAACGCGCTGGTCGGCGACCAGCCCTACGGTCCGCCGCAGCCCGGCCAGGTGTCGGGCGACTCGCCGCAGGCGGTCACCGACGAGCGCATCCAGGAGCTGGCGCGCGCGAGCGTCCGGCAGAGCTACGAGATCTCGCAGCCGATCAACCCGGGGCAGCACTTCTCGGGGGTCGAGTTCGGGCTCCGTGTCACGCCGGCGCGCTTCTTCGGCGCACAGGGTCGCGTGATCTACGCGGTCGAGGATCCGCGTCTGTCGTACGCGACGGCCGGTGTGAACCTGTTCGACCCGCGGCCGATCGCCGGCCCCGACGATCTCTTCCTCGAGGGGCTGCGACCGGCGAACTCGCTCTCGATCTACTACCAGTTCACGGGCGGCGGCGCGGCGGAGAACCTGAACGTGGCGGCCACGTACCGCGTGACCAACAACTTCGCGCTATCGTACTTGACGCGCTTCGACGCGCTCGACAACAGCTTCCTCGAGAACTGGGCCGGCTTCCGCGTGATCTCGACGTGCGACTGCTGGGTGGTGGACCTGGCGTTCGTCGATCGCGTGAACCCCGACACGACGGGCGTTCGCGTGCAGGTGTCGCTGGTCGGCCTGGGCAGCTTCGGGCAGCAGCCGTTCGCCGGGGCGACCGGAACGCTGCCGCGGCCGATCGACACGACGGGGATCGGGAGATCGTATTGACGGGCACGCCCGTGCCGGACGTGTCCGTCGTCGTCCCGGCCTACCGCGCCCAGGAGACCATCGGCGCGTGCCTCGAATCGCTCGCGCGGCAGGATGCGAGCACGCCGCCTTTCGAGGTGGTCGTGGTCGACAGCTCTCCCGACGCGGCGACGGCGCACGAGGTCGCGCGCGTCCTCGGGGCGCACCCGGAGCTCGAGGGGCGCTGCGAGCGGCTCGCGACGCGCGCCTTCCCCGGAGCTGCCCGCAACGTCGGCGTGCGGCTCTCCCGTGCACCGGTCCTGCTGTTCGTGGACGCGGACTGCGTGGTCGCGCCGGATCTCGTCGCGAGCGCCGCGCGCGCTCTCGCGTCGGGCGCCAGCGCGGTGAGCGGCGCCATCGCGCTCGAACCGTCCTCGCCCGCGTCCGCGCACCTGCGTCACCTCCTCGAGTTCAAGGAGTCGCTGCCGAGTTGCCCGGCGCGTCGCACGTGGAACTTGCCGTCGGCGTGCCTCGTGGTGCGGCGCGAGGTCCTCCTGCGACACGGCGGCTTTCCCGAGACGCGCGCGTCGGAGGATTGGCTCCTCGACTGGCGCATGTGGCGGGCGGGCGAAGACCTGCGCTTCGACCCGACGCTGCGCGTCGTGCACCGCACCGCGCCCGGCTGGAGAGCGCTGTGGCGTTACAGCCGGCTGCTCGGCTTTCACTCGGGCGTCGCGCGGCGCAGGGGAGGGCTTCCCGGTCAGCTCTTCGTGCGCTGGCCCGCGCTTGCCCCGCTGCTCCTGCCGCTCGGGCGGACCGCGCGCGCCTTCCTGTGGTGCGCGCGCAACGCACGTGGCGAGCTGCCATTCCTCGCGGTGTTCTGGCCCGCCTACCTCGCGGTCGCTGGCGTGTGGGCGCTCGGCTTTCGCGACGGCGCACGCGCTGACGCGTTGCGCGACGAGCGGCTTGCCGACGGCGAAACGAGCCCGTAGGGATAGCCGGAATGTCGCGCCGCGTCCCGAAACCGTGGGGCCACGAGCTGATCTGGGCGGAGACCGATCGCTACGTGGGGAAGATCCTGCACATCAACGCGGGCGAGTCGCTCTCGCTGCAGTACCACGAGCGGAAGGACGAGACGATCTACGTCCTCGCCGGCGAGCTGGTCTTCGAGCACGGCCCGCTCGGCGACGCCCCGCTCGAGCGCTCGCTCTTGAAGCCGGGCGAGTCGTTTCGCATCACGCCGCACCTCCGCCACCGCATGTCGGCCGCGACCGACTGCGACGTCCTGGAGGCATCCACGCCCGAGCTGGACGACGTCGTCCGGCTCGAGGACCGCTACGGGCGCATCGCGGATCGGAGGTAGGCTCGTGTCTCGTCGCGTCGCGCTCATCACCGGGATCACCGGTCAGGATGGCTCGTACCTCGCGGAGCTTCTGCTGGAGAAGGGCTATCGCGTGGTCGGTATGGTGCGGCGCTCGAGCGCGGAGAACTTCTACCGCATCGAGCACATCCGCGACCGCATCGAGCTCGAGCAGGCCGATCTGCTCGACCAGTACTCGCTGATCGACGTGCTGAAGCGCGTGCAGCCCGCCGAGGTCTACAACCTCGCCGCGATGTCGTTCGTGCCCACGTCGTGGTCGCAGCCCGTGCTCACCACCGAGTTCGACGCGGTCGGCGTGACGCGCATCCTCGAGGCGATCCGGCTCACCAACCCGGAAGCGCGCTTCTACCAGGCCAGCTCGAGCGAGATGTTCGGCAAGGTGCGCGAGGTTCCGCAGCGCGAGACGACGCCCTTCCACCCGCGCAGTCCGTACGGGGTCGCGAAGGTGTATGGCCACCACATCACCGTCAACTACCGCGAGAGCTACGGGCTCTTCGCGTGCTCGGGGATCCTCTTCAACCACGAGTCGCCGCGGCGCGGGAAGGAGTTCGTCACCCGGAAGGTCACCGACGGCGCCGCGCGCATCAAGCTGGGCTTCGCCGAGGAGCTGAAGCTGGGCAACCTGAACGCGCACCGCGACTGGGGCTTCGCAGGCGACTACGTGCGCGCCATGTGGATGATGCTCCAGCAGGACGCGCCCGACGACTACGTCGTCGCGACCGGCGAGTCGCACAGCGTGCAGGAGCTGGTGGAGCTCGCGTTCGCGCACGTCGATCTCGACTGGAAGAAGCACGTCCGCGAGGATCCGTCGCTGATCCGGCCTGCCGAGGTCGACACGCTGCTCGGCGACTGGACGCACGCGCGCGAGAAGCTCGGCTGGAAGCCGGAGGTGAGCTTCGCGCAGCTCGTGCAGATGATGGTGGACGCCGACCTCGCGCTGCTCGGGGGCCACGGGCCGCGTCCGCGCCAGGGCTGATCCATCCGTGCGCACCCTGATCTTCGGGGTGACCGGCTTCGCCGGCCGCTATCTCGCGGCCGAGCTCGGCCGGCGCGGCCACGAGGTGTGGGGTGCGGCCCGCTCGCCTGCGACCCGACCGGGCGTACACCCGATGTCGATCGCGGGCCTGCCGCTGCTGCGCTGCGACGTCGGCGAGCCGGCGGAGGTGCGCGACGCGGTGGCCGCCGCACGTCCCGACGCCGTGGTTCTGCTCTCGGGGCTCGCCTCGCCGCCGGAGGCGGATCGCCGCCCGGCGCAGGCGTTTCGCGTACACGTCGGCGGCACGATCAACGTCCTCGAGACGGTGGCCGATCTCGTCCCGACGGGGCGCGTTCTGCTCGTGACGTCGAGCGAGGCGTACGGTCGCGCCGGGGTCGGTGGGTCGCCGCTCGGCGAGGCCGCGCCGCTCGAGCCCACGTCCGTCTATGCGGCGAGCAAGGCCAGCGCCGACCTGGCAGCGGCCGCGCTCGCGCGCTCGCGCGGACTCGACCTCGTGCGCGTGCGGCCGTTCAACCACACCGGCCCGGGGCAGAGCGAAGCCTTCGTGTGTCCGGACTTCGCGGCGCAGGTCGTCGAGATCGCCGAAGGCCGCCGCCGGGCGATCCTCGAGGTCGGCAATCTCGACGTGCAGCGCGACTTCAGCGACGTGCGCGACGTCGTGCGCGGCTACGCCGACGCCCTCGAGCGAGGCGGTGCGGGCGAGGTGTACAACCTGTGCTCTGGGCATCCGGTCGCGATCCGCGCGATCCTCGACGAGCTGTGCGGACTCGCCGGCGTACGTCCGGAGATCCGAACCGCGAGCGAGCGCTACCGGCCGGCCGAGATTCCCGCCTACTGGGGTAGCCCCGCGAAGGCCCAGGCGGCGCTCGGGTGGCGGACCGAGGTGCCGTGGCGTCGCACCCTCGCCGACCTGCTGTCGTGGTCGCGCGGCCATGAAGCGAATCGAGGGCCGCGCGTCGAATAGGCGTGGCCGCGGCAAATGGCATTGGAACCACCCGCGTGGTACGGCGGGGCGGGAAGGTTGACGCGGTGGACCTGCAAATCAAGTCGCTCGAAGAGCTTCTCGTCGAGCGCGGCCGGGTGAGCACCGAGGATCTGCGCAAGATCCGCAAGCTCCAGGCCGAGCGTGGCGAGCGCATCGAGCGTCTGCTCCTCGATCTCGGATTCATCTCCGAGGACGACCTCCTGCCGGTCTTCAGCGAGTACCTGGGCGTGCCGCTGGTGTCGCGCAAGGAGCTGCCGGCGACCGCCGTCGCGATCCCCGGCCTGAACGTCAAGTTCCTGCGCCACGCGCGTGTGCTGCCGGTTGCGCTCGTGGACGGCGTGCTGACCGCGGCCATGGCCGACCCCGGCGACCGCGACTCGCGGCAGGGCCTCGAGGTCGCGACGGGCTGCCGCCTGAACCCGCTGCTCGCGAAGGAGAAGGACATCGTCGAGGCGCTCGAGGAGTGCTACGGCGAGCACGCCGAAGGGCAGGGCGAGGGCGGCGGCGACGGGCTCGTCGAGTACCTGTCCGAGGACGAGGAGGACGTCGACCACCTGCGCGACCTCGCGAGCGAGGCGCCGGTCATCCGCTTCGTCAACGTGCTGATCAACCGCGCCGTCGAGAGCCGCGCGTCGGACATCCACATCGAGCCGTTCGAGAACGAGCTCAAGGTCCGGTACCGCATCGACGGCGTCTTGCACGACGTCGATGCGCCGCAGCGCCGCCTGCAGGCCGCGATCGTGTCGCGCATCAAGATCATGGCGAAGCTCAACATCGCGGAGCGTCGCCTGCCGCAGGACGGCCGCATCAAGCTGCGCATGATGGGCAAGGAGATCGACCTCCGCGTGTCGACCTTGCCCACGCTCTACGGCGAGAGCGTCGTGCTGCGTATCCTCGACCGCGGCTCGATCGTGCTCGATCTGAAGAAGCTCGGCTTCCCGAACGACACGCAGGAGCAGTGGGACCAGCTGATCGTGAAGCCCTACGGGATGATCCTGGTGACCGGCCCCACCGGATCCGGCAAGACGACGACGCTCTACGGCTCGCTCAACAACATCAACTCGCCCGACAAGAAGATCATCACCATCGAGGACCCCGTCGAGTACCAGCTGAACGGCGTCAACCAGATCCACGTCAAGCCACAGATCGGGCTCACCTTCGCGAGCGGCTTGCGCTCGATCGTCCGTCAGGATCCCGACGTCATCATGGTCGGCGAGATCCGCGACGCGGAGACGGCGGAGATCGCGATCCAGGCGGCGCTCACCGGCCACCTGGTGTTCTCGACCCTGCACACCAACGACGCCGCCGGCGCCGTCAGCCGACTCCTCGAGATGGGCGTCGAGGACTACCTGCTCGCGTCGTCGCTGCTCGGCGTGCTGGCGCAGCGGCTCGTGCGGCGCATCTGTCCGGAGTGCCGGACGCCGGTCGAGGGCATGCTCGCCGACCAGGCGGAGCTCAAGAGCTTCATGTCCGACGGCAAGAACGGCGACGGTACGCCGGAGAACCTCGCGAACGTGCCGCTGTTCACGGGGGCGGGCTGCGAATCGTGCTCGCACACCGGCTACCGCGGCCGCGCCGGCATCTACGAGCTCCTGATGGTGGACGACGCCGTCCGCCGTTTGATCCTCGACCACGCGTCGGCCGATCAGATCCGCAGCAAGGCGATCGACCTCGGCATGCGAACGCTGCGCGAGGACGGCTGGCGGACCGTGCGTGAGGGCACCACCACGCTTTCCGAGATCATCCGCGTGACGCGCGACTGATCGGCGGGGCGGGTAGGTTTCGAGAGAGGCATGGGCGAGCCCCGACCGAAGGACGAGATCCGTTCGATCGCACCGGCAGGCTACGTCGGCGACGACGCGCTCGGTGATCCGTCGGCCCAGGGACTCGACATCTCGCTCGTCATCCCGCTGCACAACGAGAGCGCGAGCCTCCGGCTGCTGATCGACGAGTGTCGCGCGGTGCTGCAGGATCCGCGGCAGGACTGGACCGCGCTCGGAATCCCCGCCGGCACCGAGGCGCCGCGCTACGAGATCATCCTGGTCGACGACGGCTCGACCGACGGCTCGTTCTCGCTGCTGCGCGAGATCGCCGCGTCCGATCCGTCGGTGCGCGCGCTGCGGCTGCGCCGCAACCTCGGCAAGGCGACCGCGCTCTCGGTGGGCTTCGCGCAAGCCGCGGGCGAGGTCGTGGTGTCGCTCGACGCCGACCTGCAGGACGATCCGCACGAGATTCCACGCATGCTGGCGCTGCTCGACACCGGCTACGATCTCGTCAGTGGCTGGAAGCGCAAGCGCCACGACTCGGTCGCTCGCGTCGTCGCGTCCCGGCTGTTCAATCTCGTCGTGCGTCGCTCGTCCGGCGTCGAGCTGCACGACCTGAACAGCGGCTTCAAGGCGTACCGTCGCGGCGTCGCGCAGGACATCCGCATCTACGGTGAGCTGCACCGCTTCATTCCCGTGATCGCCGCGTGGAAGGGCTACGCGGTCGGCGAGATCGAGGTGGAGCACCGCCCGCGTCGCTTCGGGCGCTCGCGCTACGGCTGGGGACGCGCGTTCCGCGGCATGATGGACCTCGTCACGGTGATGTTCCTCACCCGCTTCGATGCTCGCCCGGCGCACTTCTTCAGCTTGCCGGGGGCGTTTCTGATGAGCGTCGGGCTCGCCGTGCTGGCCTACATCGCCTATCTGCGATTGACGTACGGCGAGATCCTGGGGCGTCACCCGCTGCTCGCGTTCGGCGTGCTGCTGGTGCTCGCCGGGCTGCAGCTGTTCACGAGCGGTCTGCTCGGCGAGATGCTCGCGGCGCACTCCGATCGCGACGAGACGTCGATCGTCCGGGAACGGGTGAACTGATCTCAAAGAGGGGCCTGAACCCTCCTCGCCCCACGCAACGGAGCCGGGTCAGCGTCCCCGCAGCGCGCGGAAAGCGGCTCTGATGCCGCCCGTCGCGGCGTCGCGGTGGGTGAGCTCGGCACGCAGGCGGTCGACCTCCTCGCGGAGCGCAAGGATTCGGTCGAAGCAGACGTGCAGCATCAGCTCCGGGTACTTGTCGGTCTCGTCGGGACCGAGGCTCGCACCGAGTGGGCGGAAGGGGTCGGGCGCGATCCGCGGCGACACCTCCTGCGTGAGCGTACCGGGGATTCGCGGCACCGCTTCGTCGAGCGGCTCGAGCACGCTCTCGCTGCCGCCCTTGCGTGCGATGGCGGCCACCGTGTGCGGGAAGAGCGGATGTCCCTGCGCGAAGACCCGACGCGGCGACATGTCTTTGACGAGCAGGTCGAACCCCTGCGGCGTGAATCGCCAGTAGTCGCTCGGGTGGTCGTGCACCGGGGTGTCCATGCACGAGCTGAGCACCGCGAAGCCCTCGGGGCGCAGAACGCGGCGCACCTGCTGCAGGGCGCGGATCGGATCGGCGACGTGCTCGAGGGTTTCGAGCATCAGCACGGTACCGACGCTGCCGTCGGCGAACGACAGCGCGTGCACGTCCTCGACGCGATCGACGCCCGGACCCTCGCGGGCGTCGCAACCGATGAACTGCTTGCCGGGAAAGAACGGGCGCAGGTCGGACGGGTAGGGCTGGTTCGCGACCTGGAACGAGCCGATCTCGACGATCGGCTCAGGGAGGTCGACGAGCGACGCGATCACGCGCACGAGCTCGAGCACGTTCCCGCGCACGTCAGCGTCCTTCCGGCGCGGCGCCGGCATCCGTCCGGCAGCGTCGCGGCGCGCGCGACGCTGCCGTGACGAAACGGCCCCCTCGGCTCACTCCTTGACGCAGTCGCACGGACCGACCGCGCACTTGCCGTCCTCGACGACGTTGCCGACCCACTTCCACCCGGGCTCGTTCCGGTCGCACGGTGTCGGCTGGCGGCGCGAATCCTCGTTCAGCCCCGGCGGGGTGTGCAGCGGGATGCTCTTCAGCGTCGGGAGCGGAGTTCCCAGGGGATTCGCCGCCGCCTTCGCGGCGGCCTTCGGCTTCTCGGCCGCCGCCGGGGGCGCTACCTGCGCCGGAGCGGCGGCCGGTGCCTGCGCCGGCTCGGGAGTCTCGGGCTTGGAGCAAGCGAGCATCCCGACCGACAGCCCGACCGACAGAAGGATGCTCGCGACCGTTGCGAATCTCATTTCCACCTCCTCGTCATCATCCGACGACTTTACCGTGCCCCCGCGTCGGCGCGCCAGCGCGCGCGGTCAGCGCGTTCGCGAGGGCGCTCGCGTGCGGTAGAGCCGCATCGGCGAGCCGGGCGTCGGAACGCGCTCGAATCGCTCCTCGAACATCGCGAGCCAGGGCGAGCCGTCCCCGAGAATCTCTGGAAAGGGGACGTAGACGTAGCTTGCGGCGTCGAGGGTGTCGGCCAGCTGGCGCACGCCGACGACGTTGTCGCCCTGCGCGAAGACCTTGCCCACCGCGCGCGCAGGAACGAAGGTCGAGCCGCGCCGGTCGCAGTAGTAGAGGATCGTGCCGCCGCGATCCGCGAGCACGAAGAGCTCGTCGCGCGGGTTCGTGAGCTCGCGCACCCGCGCGCAGTCGTCGAGGATGCGGCCATAACGCTCCGGGAGCTCGAGGGCCGCGGCGATCTCGCGTGCGGCGCCGATCGTGAGCAAGAGAAGAATCCCACCGGCGAGCGCCGCGTGTGGCGCGCTCGTCCGCGTCGCGAGTCGCTCGAGGAGCGCTGCGACCCCGCGCCCGATCAGCAGCGCCGCGACCGGGACCATGGCGAGCTGGTAGTACTCGGTGCCGCGCGCGTTCGCGTCGAACATCCGGGTGTTGAACACGAGGCACTGCAGCAGGACGCCGCCACCCCACGCGAGCAGCGCCAGCTCCACGAGGCGCCACGGACGCGGTCGCAGCACGACCCCCAGCGCGGCGACCAGCGCTCCGAGCGGCGTGAAGACCATCCAGAGCTGCTGGCGTACGATCTCCGCGTAGAGCGCGCCGTCGGCGAGCGACGGGAGGTCGAACCAGCCGTCGAGGCGCGTGGCGCCGGCGGCTGGGTAGGTCCGGTGGACGCTCGCCGCGTGCAGGTACCATGAACCGGCGACCGCGACCGCCAGGGTGGCCGCGCCCGCGAGCACGCGGCGGTCGCGATGCGACGGGCGAGGGGTTCCGCCGCCGTTGACGACGACGAGCAGAGCTGCCGGACCGAGCCAGAACGCGGCGTGTGGCTTCAGCAGGAGCGCGACAGCGACCAGCACCGCGACGGTGGCCGCGCGCGCGGTACCGGGACGCTCGCGCCAGCGCATCAGGGCAAGCAGCGAGGCGATCGAGGCGGTCACCATGGCCGCGTCGCTCATGAAGGCGCGCGCGTAGACGAACGCGAGCGGGGCGACGATCCACCAGACCGCGGCGACGAGCGCTTCGGTCGCCGCGCCCCGCCGGCGCAGGAGCCCGAGGAGGACGGGCGTCCCGGCGAGCCATGCAAGCACGGAGAGCAGCCGGCCGTAGCCTTCCTCGACCTTCCCGGTCGCACCGTAGAGCAGGGCGGCAGCCGCCGGCAGGGCCGGGACCTCCTTCACGAAGTAGCCTGGGCTGCCGATGTCGTCGACGATCGGCCGCAGGACGTCCCCCCGGCCCCGGTACAGGTTCCGTGCGATCATGGCGGCGTGCGTCTGCTTTCCTGCAGCTCCCTCGAGGAGCGGCTCGTGTAGCAGGAGCAGGTGCGCGGCCAGTCCGGCGCCGAGGAGAGCAAGCAGGTAGATGTAGAGCGCCAAGGACGCCCGGGCGCGCGTTTCGAGGGCGGTCATCGACCGGCGGACACTAACAGGCCGATCGCGCAGCGGCACCGGACCGTCGGCCCTCGCCGCGTGGCGCCCCGCGACTCGCCGAGCCGTGAGCGGTCCTTCTTCGTCCAGTTTTCGCGAGCCGTGCTGAAAGATTTCTCTCAAGGCGATCGTCTCTCATGCCGATGCGCTTCCGTCGCCCGCGACACCATGGCGTCGATCATGGGGGTGGCCGGCGAGGCGTAGGAAACGGAGGGAGCGGCGAGAATATGCCACAGCCCTTGCGTTTTGATGATCAGTCGGGTAGCTGACAAAACCCAGCGTTGACGTCAGCGATGAAGTTGGCTCCGGGGGGCGGGGCGCGTCTTTCTTGACCGCGAGGCGAAAATACCTTTGGGTCACGTTGGCGGTGATCGCGGTCGTCGGCGTGGCGGGTTCGGCAGGTTGGAGGTACGCGGTCTGGCCTCTGAATCAACATTCAGAGCTAGCTCTAGCGCGAAGGGCACAGCGATTCTGGGACTTGAAGCTGTCGGGGGACACGCTGGGAGCGTACGACTACATGGCCGAGTCCTACCGGCGGCGAATCACCGCCACCGGGTTTGCCCGCCAAGGGGTCGGACTGGTGGTTCACACCGGGGCCAAGGTCCAGAGCGTCCAGGTCGATGAGAAGGGCGGCGAGGTCAGGGTCGAGTTGAAGCACATCTTCAACAAGGAGCACTTCAACAAAGCGGAGACGACCTCGACCGTCACCGAGCGCTGGGTCTTCGAGAACGGTGGCTGGTATCGCTGGCCAATGGGCTGATGAGGGTTGAAACGGTCGGGGATCTCGGTGTACAACAGGCGGCACCTGCTCAAGGCTGGCGGGAAAGGACTTTGTCGCCTGTTGCGAGGTGTTGGGTAAGGCAAGCGCAGCGCGAGCTGTAGACCTGAACAGTGTGGGCCGTGGGCTCCGGAAATTCGGAAGTCCGGGTGGAGACCGGCAGCCCGCCAGTTCGAGAGGTATGACGCTCTCCTGAGAGGAGGATCTCATGAAGGAGGAGGTAGGAATGAAGCGTAGGGGCGCACTAGGCGCACTAGCAGGATGGGTCGTGGTCGGGATGCTCGTGTGTTCCGGGACGTCCGCCTTTGGGCAGGCTGAGGACATCTACGAGAACATCGGCGGCTTGACGTCGAGCGGGCTCGGCGGTGGCGCAATCTTCCCGCTCGGCGGCAACGCCGTGCCGGCGGACTTCTCCAACGCCGGTCCGACGTACAACCCGAACGGGATCGGTCAGTACCTGTTCGGCCAGTACTACGACGTTCGCGAGGTCGACGGCGACGCGCAGGTGACGAACATCGCGATCGTCAACACGAACTCGAACAACGGCAATCTGCCGACCTGCACCCTGACCGACGTGGTCCAGGGCCGCGACGGTGAGAACTGCTTCTTCGACCAGGGCAACCCCGGCGCTCTGCCGATGGGCGGCATCCTGGCCAAGCTCCGTTTCCGCGAGTCGCGGTACAGCTCTGAGGTCCTCGACTTCAACATCGCGCTGTCCTGCGGCGAGGTGTGGACCGCACGCGTGATCCTCGGTGGCGACGGCTTCCCCCGTCTGATCTCCGAGTCGCTCGTCGTGACCAGCGCGACCGGCTCGTTCGGCTCCGGCACGCTGCGCACGCGTCCCGCGTTCAACCCGGCCGAGGGTGGCACGCCGGCGCAGTTCCGCTTCGCGGGCTCGGCCCCGAGCAACCTCGTCCCGGCCGATGCGGCGCGCGGCTACATCGAGGTCATCGGCATCGCGGACCTTCCGTGCGAGCCGGTCGACTCCGATGGCGATCCGACCGACATCGACCTCGAGAACGGCAACACGTGGCAGACCTCGTCGGACTTCATGGCGACCAACGCTCTCGCGGCCGAGGCATTCCTCGTTCGCGCGGCTTCGGGCGTCTCGTTCGGCTACCCGTTCGACGCGATCAGCCGTTACCGCCCGGTGGTCTTCGGCCCCGCGGGTGAGTTCAAGGGACCCCCGGCCATCTCTCTCCCTGCCATCTTCGGCAACGAGCAGCCGAACATCGACCAGTGCCTCGGCTTCGACGTGGCCGGCAATCAGTACCCGGACACCATCAGCTGCGTCCGCCAGTTCAACCTGGCGCTCAAGAAGGGCCGCCTGGTTGGTCAGTACGACATCAGCCCGACGACGGCTGGTAAGACCAACTTCGTGATCACCCTTCCCACGAAGTACCGCAACTGCAACGCGTCGGGTAACGGCACGCTCTCGAAGCGCTACCCGGCCACTCCGTTCCAGTGCGTCACGAACCCGGGTGAGGAGATCACCTGCACGGTTTACGACCGCCTCGAGAACCTGGCCGAGGGTGGCTTCACCTCGCCTTCCGAGACGGAGCGCTGCTTCCTGCCGCGCGAGCTCACCATCTTCGGCCTCCCGGGCTCGGTGAATGCGGACGACATCCTGTCGCTCGCCGACACCTTCGAGACCCCGTCCGGCTGGGTGGCGATCGAGCTCGACGACGACACCTCGGGCAACGTTCTCCATCGTGAGATCTTCCCGAATGCCACGACGCACGACATCCTCGGTGGTCGCCTCCAGGGCTACCGCGGTCTGCCGGCTCTTGCGATCAAGCTGCAGGAGTACGAGAACGGCAACGTCGGCGGCACGTACGGCGCTCTGCTGAAGATGCAGGCCGACGATCCGGTCCTGTTCATCGGCCAGAGCTGATCGCCGAAGGCAGCACGAGTCGCTGCAACGAAATTGGGGGAGTCGCCAACCGGCGGCTCCCCCTTTTCGTTGCGCAGGATCTGAGCACGCCAATGATCCTCGCCGCCGAAGGGATCGGGAAGGTCTACCGTGTCGTGCCCCGTTTGCGTGCCCTGCTGGCGGCGGCCGATCAGCACGCGGACGACGACCCCGGTTGCGTCGACGCGCTCAGCGACATCTCGCTGCACGTGGGCCGCGGCGAGGCGGTAGCCGTGGTGGGCTCCAACGGCGCGGGCAAGAGCACGCTCCTGCGGATCCTGGCGGGGGTTTCGCGCCCCACATCGGGCCGGCTTCAGTGCCACGGCCGTCGAGGTGCGCTGCTCGATCTCGGTGCGGGACTGATCGACGACTGGACGGGCGAGGTGAATGCGCGCAGCGCCCTGACCCTAGCCGGAGAGGGTGCTGATCGACTGGCCGAGATCGCCACGTTCGCCGATCTCGGCCCCTACTTCACGCGCGCCGTACGCACCTACTCCACAGGCATGCGCCTCCGTCTCGCGTATGCGCTGGCGATCGGTGGCGATCCCGAGGTGCTGATCGCCGACGAGATCGTCGCCGTCGGGGACGAGTCGTTCCAGCGTCGCTGCGCTCTGCAGATGCAACGCTTCCTCGCGGACGGTGGAACCCTGATCCTCGCGACGCACAATCTCTACCTCGCAGAGAAGCTGTGCCAGCGCGCGGTCTGGCTCGAGCGCGGACGCGTCCGGCTCGCCGGTCCGACGCACGACGTGACGCTCGCCTATCGCGACGCCGCGATGGCACGCAGCAGCCCGGAGGGGGCTGCCGCCGCGTCGCCGGCCGCCGAGGCGCGCCGGCGGCTGCGCGAGGAGGACGCGCGGGTCGACACGGCCGTCGTCGAGCCGCTGCGGATCGAGACGGCACGCGCGCCTGGCGCCTCTCGGGACGTGGTGGATTTCGGCACGCCCTGGGGCGTTCGCACCGCACCGGCCTCGACACCCGGTGACGTGCAGCAAATCGACCTGCGGCGCGGGGACGGAACGCTCGTGAGTCGCCTCGAGCCGCAGGACGGGACTCTGGACTTCGCCGCCTGCGCTCTTCTGCCCGGGCGCTTCGTGCTCGAGCTGCGTGAGGGCGCCCCGCCGGAGGGGCCGACGTTCATTCGCGCGACGAAGACGTTCATGGTGCGCGGCGCGCGGCGCGAGCTGGGGAGCGTGTGGTTGGAGCACGAGTGGCGCTGAACGGCCCCCTGCGTCACGACGGTGCGCCCAGCGAGATCCTTCGCGTCGTGCTCGGAAATCGCGCGCTTCTCGGCGAGCTGATCCGGCGCGACGTGCGGGCGCGCTTCGCCGGCGCGCGCTTCGGTCTCCTCTGGTCGCTGATCACCCCGGCGGTGCAGCTCGCCGCGTACGGGGTCATCTTCGGCTACATCTATGCGGCGTCGGGTCGCTCGCGCGGGGCCGTCACCGCCTCGCTGTTCTGCGGGCTGTGGCCCTGGTGGGCCTTCCAGGAAGCCGTCCTGCGGGGCACCGGATCTCTCGTCGAGCAGGCGAGCCTGATGCGGCGCCTGGCGATGCCCGCAGCGCTGCCGCTGATCGCCTCGACGACCGCGTCGCTCGCGGTGCAGATGCTGGGGTTCGTCCTGTTCCTGGGCGTCTTCGCCACGCTCGGCGTGATCGAGCCGCGCGGCGCCTGGCTTGCGCTTCCACTGCTCGTCGTCGTGCAGCTCGCGCTCACGGTCGGCCTCGCGACGGTTCTCGCGCCGTTCTACCTCGTGGCGCGCGACGTGATGCACGCCGTGACGCTGGCGCTGACGGTGGGCTTCTTCGCCTCTCCCGTGCTCTACGAGCTCGACTCGCTGCCCGCGAGCCTCCGCGTGGTCGCGCTGCTCAACCCCCTCGCAGGTCTGCTGGGTCTCTATCGCTCGTTGGTGCTGGGCGACGGATTCCCGCCCGCGGCGTCGCTCGTGAGCCTCGCGCTCTTCCTCTGGGCGACGTGGCGCTACGGGGCTCGAATCCTGGCGCGTGTCGAAGGCCGGATCGACGAGTACTGCTGAAACGAGAACGCCCGCGCAGGATGTTCCTGCGCGGGCGCTCTCGTCCGAGATCTGCGCGGAAGCTCAGTACGCGACGTGGAAGTCGTAGCGAGCGCAGCCCTCGTTGAGGTGCAGCTGGACGCGCCAGCGACCCGCCTCGACGTTGGGCCGGACCCCGGGCGCCGGCCCATTGTCGGTCCATGCGCGGCCCGACGGCGGGATGGCGGTCATCTCGAGATCGCTGCACGACGAGTTGCCCTTGTTGATCGTGTAGATCTCGAAGAACGGGAACGACTTGGCGGGCAGGTCGACGCAGAACGTGTGCGTGCGCCCCACCTGAAGCGTGACGTTGAGCACCGAGTAATGCGACGCGCTGATCTTCGAGAACGTCCCGTCGGTGCATTCACCGTTGTTCGAGGGACGCGGCGTCGGGGTCGGCGTGACGGTTCCGTTGGTGGGCTTCGGCGTGGGGGTAGGAGACTCGACGAGAAGGTCGATGAGCTCGTCGCACGTTCCATTGAGACGCCACTCGCGACCACCTGCGCCGGCCTTGTGCAGCTCCAGCTCGCCACAGTCGGCGTACGCCGGCTCACCGAACTCGTCGAGCCCGATCTGGATCTTGAGCGGGCCGCTGAACCGGGACATCTTCCCCGGGGCGCCAGCGGCCAGGCCGGGCGCTGCGAACAAGACGATTGCCGCACACGTAGCCCTCAGCCACATCCTCTCACTCATTGCTCCACCTCACTACTCCGGGCCTACGTGGCCTCGGGGGGTTGCGGTCCTCTACGTAGCCCTCGCCGCGACGAGCTGTCAACCTGCGCCTGTCAACCGCGGGAGCCTCTACCCGACCACTGCTTGGGCCGAATTTCTGTGCCCGAGCGCGGCTCGTGCCCACCCTCGATCACCTCACGGCCGACTCGGTAGCAAGATCCAGGCTACGCCCGAGGTACCCATCCTCTCTTGCCTTTGCGTCGGCGGCGCGATCGTCGAGCGACAGATTGTTGCCGCAGCGTCAGCAGCGCATCGCCCGCGGCTGCTGGAAACCGCGTCGAGCGACCACTAAGAGCAGTCGCCTGGAGAGTGCGGCAGCTTTCGCACCTGGGGGGAAGGAAATGTCAGGCAAAGCCTTGCGCCGTGCGGCGATCGCCGTGCTCGTACCGCTGGCGCACGCCGCCGCGTTCGCCGCCGACGAGCCGGTGGTCCGGGTCGGCGACCTCACCTTGACAGGTCCGCAGATCACGGCCGAGTTCACCTGGAGCCCACCCGCTCTGCTGCACCAGGTGCGTCGCAACGACAACGCCGCGCGCATGCTCGCGATCGAGTGGTACTCGAATGCGCTGATCGCGCGGGCGGCGGTGGACGACAAGATCCTTGCCGAGATGGCCGGTCTGGACCTCGCCGGAGACACGCTTCGCCGCAAGATGATCGCTTCGCGTGTCCTTCCTCGCTACGTGAGCCAGAAGTTCGCGACGGACGAGCGCGAGCTCCGGCAGTTCATGGACATGAACGAGGAGCTCTGCCGGGCGCCGGCGCGCTACCGGGTGGCGCGTATCGGCGTCGTCGTCGGCAAGAAGGCGAGCGAGCCGGAGCGACAGGGCGCAAAGACCCGCATCGAGGACGTGAAGAAGAGGCTCGCCGCCGGCGAGTCGTTCGCGACGCTCGCCGACGAGAAGTCCGACCTCGCCTCGAAGATGCCGGGTGGCGAGGTGGGCTGGCTCGCGGGCGACGAGATCGAGCGCACCGAGGGCCACGAGACCATCACCAGGCTCAAGAAGGAGGAGGTGAGCGAGATCGTCGAGACCTCCGAGGGCCTCGTGGTGTACAAGCTCCTCGAGCGGGAGGAGCCGCGGAAGCTCACCTTCGAGGAGTGCCGGTCGACCCTCGACCGTGTCATGAGCGAGCGGTACCGCGCGCAGATCGCACGCGAGTGGGTGGACGAGCTCGCCAAGCGGTACAACGCATCGATGAACGTCGACGCCTTCGCGGCAGCGGTACGTGCGGTCGAGCTCGATCCGAAGTGGCTCGAGAAGCAGACCGTGAAGGACGGCGGAGAAGCGGTCGAGCCTTGACCGATCCGGCGCACGCCGGACCACTGGCGACCGGTGCCGCCTGCGCGGATGGAGCCCGTCGCGACGTCGCGCCCACGTCTCCGGGGGGGCGAGCCGCTCTCTCGGCGCAGGGAATCGGCAAGCGCTATCCGCTCTCGGCAACGCCGCTGCGCTCGCTTCTCCACGCGGACACGTCGCCCGGTGACGCCGACGGACACTGGGTGCTGCGCGGCGTGAGCTTCTCCCTGGCGCCGGGCCAGTCGCTCGGTGTCATCGGTCGCAACGGGGCAGGGAAGTCGACCTTGCTGCGCATCCTGGCCGGCGTCGCGCGCCCGACCGAGGGCCGCGTCGAAGTCAGCGCCCGTGTCGCGTGCTTGCTCGACCTCGGCGTCGGCTTCCATCCTCTGGAGACCGGGCGCCAGAACGCCGAGACGACGCTCGTCCTGCAGGCCGGTTTCACGCGACGCGAGGCGCGCCGCCGCGTCGCCGACGTCGAGGCGTTCGCGGAGCTCGGCGCGTTCTTCGACCGACCGATCCGCACGTACTCCGACGGCATGCGACTGCGGCTCGCATTCGCGACCATCACCGTGCTCGATCCCGAGGTCCTGGTGACCGACGAGATCCTCGCGGTTGGTGACGAAACGTTCCAGCAACGCTGCAACGCCTGGTTCGATCGCTTCCTCGCGGGAGGCGGTGGCCTGGTGCTCTGCTCGCACGACCTCGCGCAGGTGCAGCGCCTGTGCGACCGGACGGCGTGGCTCGACGGCGGCGGGATTCGCGAGCTCGGCGACTCCCGGGACGTCGTTCGCCACTACCGCGAGGCGATGGGGACCGCCGCCGCCGGCGGAGAGGAGGGCGGCGGCGAGGCCGGCCACGTGCACCTGCTGGGGCTACGGGCCGGTCTGCCCTTCGAGGTGGTGGACCTCCGGCTCGAGGACGAGGAGGGTCGCTCGCTCCAGGTCGTGCCGCGCGACGCGACGGTCCTCGTCACGGCCGACGTCCACGCTCCTGCGGGCGTGCCGCAGGTCTGCCTCGGCATCACCCGCGCCGACATGACACCCGTGTTCGGGGTCGCGAGCGACATGGACGATGCCGTGCCGGAGCGCGTCGCCGACTCCCGCTATCGCTACCGGCTGCGGTTGCCCCGCTTGCCGCTGACCGCGGGCCGTTATCGACTGCGAGCGCACGCCATGGACGAGACCGGCACGCGGCTCTACGACACGGTCGAGCTCATGTTCTCCGTCGCGGGCGACGACGAGGACGCCGGGATCGTACGCTTGCCGTCGGCAGCGCACGCCAGCGCGGGGAGGGGTCGATGAAGGTTCTGGCTGTCGTGGGCACGCGCCCCGAGGCGATCAAGATGGCGCCGGTCATCACCGCCGGGCGCGAGCACGGGCTCGACGTCGTGGTGTGCGCGACCGCCCAGCACCGCGACATGCTCGATCAGGTGCTGGGTCTGTTCCGCATCGTTCCCGAGCACGACCTCGACCTGATGCGTCCCGACCAGTCACTGTCCGATCTCAGCGCGCGCGCGCTGGTCGGGCTCACACCCGTGATCGCGCAGGAGAAGCCCGACTGGCTCCTCGTCCAGGGGGACACCACGACCGCGATGATCGCTGCGCTGGCGGGCTTCTACGCGCGCGTGCGCGTCGGACACGTCGAGGCCGGGCTGCGAACCGGGGACCTCGCGCGGCCGTTTCCCGAGGAGATGAATCGCCGCGTGGTGGCGGTCCTGACGGCGGCGCACTTCGCGCCGACCGCGAGCGCGCGCGACAACCTGCTGCGCGAGGGGACGGCGACGGACGTCGTGCACGTCGTCGGCAACACCGTGGTCGACGCTCTTCTCGCGACGCGTGCGCTGCCGTGCCCGCCCGAGGCGCTCGCGGCCGTCCCGGCGCTCGCCCCGGACGAGCGTCTCGTCGTGGTGACCGCGCACCGGCGCGAGAGCTTTGGCGAGGGAATGCGGCAGATCGCGCGCGCGCTGCAGCGCATCGCGCGCGCGTTCCCCGACGTCCGGCTGGTCTATCCGGTGCACCCGAACCCGAACGTGCAGGGAACGATGCGCGAGATCCTCGGCGCCGAGCCGCGCGTCCACCTGGTGCCGCCGCTCGACTACCTGCCGTTCATCCACCTGATGTCGCGCGCCCATCTGATCATCAGCGACTCGGGCGGCGTGCAGGAGGAGGCTCCCTCGCTCGGCGTCCCCGCCCTGGTCCTGCGCGAGACCACCGAGCGTCCCGAAGCGGTGGCGGAGGGCTGCGTGCGACTCGTCGGCGTGCGCGAGGAGACGATCGTCGCCGCGGCGACGGAGCTGCTCTCCGACCAGGCGGCCTACGCGCGCATGGCGCGTGCGGTGAACCCGTACGGCGACGGCGTCGCGGCCGAGCGGATCGTGTCGATCTTGAACGACGAGCCCTGGCGTCCGTTCGTGCCGGAGCGTGCGGGCTCCGCGGCCGCCGCAAAGACGAGCGGCGGCGGAGCGAGCGTCGCGGGATGAGCGTGGACCTCGTCGCCGCGCTCGGGCCCGCGGCCGTCGTCGCCCTGGCCGCGCTGATTGCGGTGCTGCGGCCGAGCTGGGTGTTCGCCATGGTGATCGTCGCGGTCCCACTCCGGGTGCCCCTGCTCCCCGGGGTCGAGATCGCGACGTTGCTGCTGCTCGGCGCGCTCGTCGGGCGCGCTCCCGCGATCGTCGCGGCCGTACGCCGCGACCCGCTGGTGTTCGCCGCGACGCTCGCGCTGCCGGCGTGGTTCGTCGCCTCCGCGCTCTGGGCGTTCCAGTCGAGCTTCGTCTTCGCCGCCGCCGGCAAGTGGCTGACGCTCTGGCTCGCGATGGCGCTGGTCGCCGCCGACGACACGCTCACGCCGAGGCGCGTGGTGTGGTCGGCGCTCGCCGCGATGGTCCCGTCGGCGTTCTGGGGTGCAGCGGAGCGCGCGCGGCTCGTCGAGCCGCTCGGCGACCGGCAGATCCTTCGCAACCGCGCGATCGATCTCGTCGACATGGTGCGCGGCCGCGCGCTCTTCTGGCACCCGAACCGGCTTGCCGAGTTCGTCGAGCAGATCGGCCTGCTGCTCGTCGGCACCGGCATGGCCGGCGTCCTGCCTTCGTTCTGTGTGGCCGGCGCGCTGGTCGCCATGGCCGGCACCTGGGGCACCGACTCGAAGGCCGGCATGGCGACCATGATCGGCGGGGCGATCGTCGTCGTCGCGTGGCTCTCGATGTCGACCGCGGCGCGCAGGCGAGCCGTCTGGATCGGGGTCGCCGGCCTGGTCGGCGCGACCGTGGTGGCGGTCTGGGCCTACTGGGCGCACGGCGGCATCGGAACACGCGTCCTCGTCTACCGCTACGCGTGGCAGCTGTTCTCCGAGCACCCGGTCCTCGGCGTCGGCGGCGGCAACTGGCCGCTCGCCGTCGCCGCCGCACCGCTGGGCGTGAGCCGTTTCTGGTTCCGCACGCACGCGCACTCGCTGCCGCTCCAGCTCGCGGTGGAGGTCGGGATCGTCGGGATGCTGCTCGGGGGGGTGATGTTCGCGACCCCGCTGTGGGCCGCATGGCGCCGGCTGAAGGACGCCGACGGCGCGTGGCGCGGCGTCGCGCACGGAGCGATCGCCGCGGTGCTCGGTCTCCTCGCGCACAACCTGGTGCACTACTTCCTGCGCGACGCGGTCGACGCCATCCTCACCGGCATGATGCTCGGTCTCGCCCTGCGCGCGACGCGGAGGGTTGCTTGACGCCGCGGCGGGTGCTGCGCTCGTGCGCGCGCCGCTGAGGGCTCGGTGCGTCTCGCGATCGTCGGTCCGATCCACCCGCTGCGCGGCGGCATCGCGCTGCACACGGCGGAGATGGCGCTCGCGTCGCGCGCGCGCGGACACCAGGTGCGCGTGCTGTCGTACGCGCGGCTCTACCCGGACGCGCTGTTCCCTGGTCGCTCGCAGCTCGACCCGGATCCCGAGCCGGAAGCGACCGCCGCTACCGAGCGCGCGTCGATGATCGACTCCTGTGCTCCGTGGACGTGGCCGCGCGCCGCCCGCTGGCTCGTCCCGTGGGCCCCCGACCTCGTCGTCGCGCAGCGCTGGCACCCGTTCTTCGCTCCCGCGCTCGCGACCGTCGTGGCACCGCTCCGCCGGCGCGGGACCCGTGTCGTCTGGATGGTGCACAACGCGCGTCCGCACGAGGCGAGTGCCGCCTGGCGTCCGCTCCTGACCCTCGGCATGCGTCCCGAGGATACGTGCTTGACGCACGCCGAGAGCGAGCTCGCGGCGCTGCGTGCACTCGGGGTGCACGCGACGCTCCGGCCCGTGACGCATCCGGCGCCGGCGACGATGCCACGAGCGGCGGACCGGATCGCCGCTCGCCAGGCGCTCGGCCTCGCGGACGGCGAGGTGACGTTCCTCTTCTTCGGCTACGTGCGTGCCTACAAGGGCGTCGACGTGCTGCTCGACGCACTCGCGCGACTCGAAGCGGACGGCCCGCCGTGGCGTGCCGTCGTCGCGGGCGAGTGGTACGTCGACCGGAGCGAGGCGGATCGGGCGGTCGCCCGGCCGCCGCTCGCCGGCCGCGTCTCGATCCTCGATCGGTACCTTCCGCGAGACGAGGCAGCGCGGCTGTTCGCCGCGGCGGACGTCGTCGTGCTGCCCTACCGTGCCGGGACGCAGTCGGGTGTCGTGCCGCTCGCCTACGCGCACGGTCGCGGCGTGGTGACGACGCGGGTCGGCGGACTCTCCGAGGCGGTGCACGACGACACCGGCATCCTGGTCCCACCCGAGGATCCCGTCGCCCTCGCGGCGGCGCTCGAGGGCGTGCGTCGCGGCCGGCGGTTCGACGCGACCGCGATCGCTGCGGCGTTCGAGCGTCGAGGCTGGGCCGAGTTCGTCGCGGTGCTCGAGTCGATCGCGGCCGCGCCGCGCGCGTGACGAGGCCCGCCGTGTGTCAGGGCAGAGGTGGCGCGTTCGCATCCTCCGCACCGCGCAGTGCGTCGAGCTCGGCGCGCGCGGTCGCGTTGTCGGGCTCCAGCGTCAGGACCGCCGCGAGCAGGCTCGCGCTGCCCTCCGGGTCGCCGCGCCACGCCGCCGCGCGTGCCTGCCGGTGCAGGAGGATCGCCTGGTTGCGCGACGTGGTCTCGGCGTTGCGCGCGGCGCGCTCGGCTTCGTCCTTCCGCCCGAGCACGCCGTTCGCCAGCGCGAGCAGGCGCCAGCCCTCGACCCAGTTGGAGTTCTCCTCGAGCAGGTAGCGCTCGAGCGACGCCGCCGCCTCGGCGTGGCGTCCGGTCGCGATGTCGAGTCGTCCCTCGAGCTGCTGCAGCTCCGGATCGTAAGGCAGGAGGGGCGAGCGGAGCAGAGGCGCGAGCGCACGGCGCGCCTCCTCGAAGCGATCGAGCGCGCTGAGCGCACGCACGCGCACCGCGCTCGCGCGCAGCTCGTCGGGGTGGCTGGCGAGCACGGCGTCTGCATCGGCGAGCGCGTCGGCCGGGCGCTCTGCGGAGAGCTCGAGCTCGGCGCGCAGCAAGCGGATCTCCGCGTCGCCGGGAGCGAGCGCGATCGCCTCGTCGAGCGACGCGATCAGGTCGTCGATCGACGGCCGCGCCTCCTCGTCCATGTCGCGTGCGACGACGACGGCGGCGGCGATGGCCTGTCCGGTTCGTCCTTGCGGGCCTGCTGCACGCAGCAGGTTGGTCGCGACCGCGGAGGCCCCTCGCCGGTCCGCATACGCGAGTGCGAGGCGCCCGAGGGTTGCGGGGTCGACCGGCTCGTCGAGCGCGCGCAGCATCGGCAGCGCTCCCTCGGGCGCGATCTCCTCGAAGGCGCTCCAGTTCGGCAGCACGGTTTCGGTGTGCAGCATGCGCGGCGTGTCGAGCTCGATGCGCAGGTTGTCGTCGCGATTCTGCTCGCTCGCGCGCGCCGCGAGCGCCGCGACGTCGTCGGGCAAGAGTCGAACGAGGCTCCACAGGTCGACGCTTGAGAAGCTGCCGATGCGCTCGAGGTCCGCCCGGACGGGCTCCGCGAGGGCGTCCCAGCGCGGCAAGTCGCTCGCCGCGAGCGGGCGCTCGCTCGCGAGCAGCAGGAGATCGGGGCTGTTCTGCGTGTGCGCGAAGCCGTACACGTAGGGAAACTCCGAGCGCAGGGCGGCGAGGATCGCGTAGAGCGCCTGCGGCTCGAGCGAGTAGAGCTGCACCCACTGCAGGAGCCGCCCGCCGGGCGAGAGAGCGCCGCGTGCGATCTGGAAGAACTCGCGCGTGAAGAGGTTCGAGACGCCGCTCATCCACGGATTCGACGGCTCCGAGATGATCACGTCGTACGTCTTGCGCGTCGCCGCGAGGTAGGAGCGCGCGTCGTCGAGCACGAGACGGACGCGCGGGTCGGCGAGCGGATTGCCGCTCTCGCGGTCGAAGAAGCGTGACGCTTCGATGATCGCCGGCTCGATCTCGACCGCGTCGACGCGCTCGACGTCGGCGTGGCGCACGACCGATCCGACGGTCACGCCCGAGGCGTAGCCGATCACGAGGACGCTCTTCGCCGGTGGTCCGAAGAGGAGCGGCAGCTGTCCGAGCAACACCTGCGTCGGCATGTCTCCGAAGTTCGACGCGTCGATCTTGCCATTGACGCGCAGCGCGACGATGCTGCCGTCGCGCTCGACGGTGACCGTCGAGTTGAGACCGTCGCGATCGTACAGCAGCTCTTGCGACGTCACGCCTTCGAGCGGCAGGAACGGCAGCCCGAAGTCGAGCACGCTCTCGGGGCTCCGGAAGACGCCTCGCGTGAGCGCCACGCGGTCGAACGGGATCGGCAAGATCAGCAGCAGGAACGACCCCGTCAGCGCGAGGGCGGCCGCCGCGCGTCCGGCGCCCGTGCGGCGGCTCACCAGCAGCAGCACGCCGGTCGCGGCGAGGTTCAGCGCCGCGCCGAGCGCCAGCGTGTCGCGCAGGCCGAGGAGCGGGATCAGCAGGAAGCCGGCGCAGAACGCCCCGGCCGCGGAGCCGAGCGTGTTGGCGAAGTAGACCCGCCCGACGGCGTCCCCGGCGTCGCGCGTGGTTCTCGCGGTGAGGCGCGTCACGAGCGGGAAGAGGCCGCCGAGGACGAGGGTCGGCGGTAGCATCGCGAGCATCGAGAGCCCGACCTGCGCGAAGGTGAGCCCGGTGCTGTCGAGGCCGTAGGTGGCGATCCACGCGAGCAGCAACGCGGGCAGGTGGGGCAGCGCGAGCGTGGTCGCGAGGCCGAGCACGGCGAGGGTCGCGACTCCGCCTTGCAGGAGCGCGAGCGGATCCGGGCTGCGGTCCACCAGGCGACGGAAGGCGAGGCTGCCGAGGGCGATGCCGGTGAGGAACGCACCGAGCATCGACGAGAACGCGTAGATCGACGAGCCCAGCACCACCGCGAGGGCGCGGGTCCAGGCGACCTCGTAGAGGAGCGCGGTGAAGCCGACGGTCGCGTAGATGCCGAGGAGGGCGGTCAGCGGGAGCGCCGTGTCCGCGGCGACCGGGGTCGAGGAGAGTGCTGCTGCCGCTGGGCGCTCGGGCCAGCGAGCGACGCGCGGCGCCACCACCACCAGCGCGATCACGCCCACCGCGACGTCGAGCAGCGCGCCGAACCAGTTCGTGCGTGCGAGGCCGAGCCAGGCGAACAGCACGAAGGTCGCACCGAACACGCCGGCGACCGCGCCGAGCGTGTTGAGGCCGTAGAGCAGCCCGGCGCTCCCGGCGACGCGCGGATCGCGCCGCACGAGCGCGGCCACCAGGATCGGCAGCGTCGCGCCCATGAGCACCGTCGGCACGAGCAGCAGCAGCAGCGCGACCACGAAGCGGACCAGCGCCGCCGGCCAGAACGAGAGGCCGTACAGCAGGCTCCGGTTCAGCTCCGGCAGCAGGCTCAGCAGCCAGGGCACCGCCAGCGCGTAGAGGCCGATCGCGATCTCGATCCAGCCGTACGCGCGCACCCCGTCGCGGATCCGGCCCGCGATGCGGCCGCCGGCGAGACCGCCGAGCCCGAGGCCCAGCATGTAGGCGACGAGGATCGTGCTCGCGGCGAGGGTCGTCGAGCCAAAAATGAGCCGCAGCTCGCGCGTCCAGACCACCTCGAGCGCGAGGCTGCCCATCCCGGAGAGGAAGAAGCAGAGGCCGAGCGTCCAGAGACCGGGGAGACGGATCGGGGCGGGGGCGGTACGGGGAAGGGGCACGCGCCCACCGGGCTAGCACAGCCGGCTTCGCCCGGGCGAGCGCGTGCGTTGCCTCGCGTGCGTCGCCTCGGGCACGAGCGTCGCGGCGCCGCCGGCGAGGAACGCGGCGCGATGCCGTTGCGGGATCGCAGGTGCCGATCGCCGGCGCCGTTGGCCGCCCGGGCCGGGGTTCGCTAGAAGCCCGCGTCGTGCGCATCGCCGTCGTCGTGCACGGATATCCGCCCAGCGAGACGGCCGGTGTCGAGCTCGTCGCGCGCGAGCAGGCCGAGGGGCTCGCCGCGCGCGGTCACGAGGTTTCGGTCTTCGCCCGCACCTTCGACCCGGGCGTACCGGAGGGAACCGCGCGCGACGAGATCGTCGGGGGCATTCGCGTGCGCCGCGTGGCGAGCGACCTGGGCGCCCGCGTGAGCTTCCGCGAGCTCGAGGACACGGGCCTCTTCGACGCCCCGTTCCGCGACTTCCTGCGCGAGCGGCGGCCCGACGTCGTGCACGTGCAGCACACGGTCCTGCTGTCGCCGAACCTGCTGCGGGTCGCGCGGGAGGCGGGCTGCGGTGTCGTCCTGTCCCTGCACGACGCGTTTCACCTGTGCCACCGGCTGTTCCTGCTCGATCGCGACGGGCGCCGCTGCTCCGGACCGGAGCGGGGCGAGAGCTGCGTCGCGTGTCTCGCCGACGTCGCGACCCCGGACGACGCCCGTGCGCGCTTCGGCTTCATGTCGCGGGCGCTCGACGTGCCCGACGCGATCGTCGCGCCGTCGCATGCCCTGGCGCAGCGCCACGTCGAGGCGATGCCGTTCCTCGCCGGTCGGATCACGACCGTCGACCCCGGGATTCGCTCGCTCGCGGGCAGGATCCACCCGCCGCCGGCCGAGGTGAACGAGCGCGCCGGACGCCTGCGCTTCCTGTTCAGCGGCACCTGGATGCCGCACAAGGGTCTCGACCTGCTGGTCGATGCTCTCGCCCTGCTCGATCCGGCCCGCTGGTCGCTGACGGTGCACGGCGCCGGCGTTGCCGGGCACGAAGCGTACGTCGCGGCGCTGCGTGAGAGGACGCACACCCTGCCGGTGACGTGGGCGGGTGCGTACACGGCCGACGTGCTGCCGCGCGTGCTCGGCTCCGCCGACGTGCTCGTGCTGCCGTCGCGCTGCGACGAGTCGTACTCACGCGTCGTGCGAGAGGCGCGCACCGCGGGGCTCGCCGTCGTCGCGCCGGCGACCGGAGGCCCCGCCGAGGCCCTGCGTCACGACGTCGATGCGCTGCTGGTCGAGCCGGATTCGCGGCCGTCGCTCCAGTCCGCGCTCGCGCGGCTGCTGGACGAGCCGGGTCTCGTGGCGCGCCTGCGCGCGGCGCCGGCGCGCTTCCCGTCGCTCGAGGAGGGCGTCGCGCGGCTCGAGTCGGTGCTCGCGGGAGCCGTCGAGAGAGCGCACGCGCGTTCCGCGTCCGCTCCGCCGCCTGCGCACGAGGGCGGCGCGATCCTCTCGCCGAGGACCGGGCCGCCGCCGCCGCGCGTGACGGTCGTCATCCCGAGCTACAACCACGCCGCCTTCGTCGTCGATGCGGTGACCAGCGCGCTGGAGCAGACCGAGCGCGACGTCGAGGTGCTGGTGGTCGACGACGGCTCGACCGACGACAGCGTGGCGCGGCTCGCCGGGATCGCGGATCCGCGCCTCGAGGTGCGCGTGCAGCGGAACGTCGGACTCTCGACGACGCTCAACCGGGGCCTCGCGCGCGCGACCGGTCGCTGGGTGAAGTTCCTGCCGTCGGACGACGTGCTGCGCACGGACTGCCTCGCGCGCCAGCTCGCCGCCGCCGATGCGCACCCCGCGGCCCGCATCGTCTTCGCGCTCCCGGAGGTCGTGGACGCGACGCTCGTGCCGATCGTCGACCCCGCGCCGCAGGCCTGGTTCGACACCTCTCTGCGCACGCGCGACGAGATCCTGCGCGGGCTCGTCGAGCGGAACTTCCTGTGCGCGCCGGGCGCGCTGTTCGACCGCGAGCTCGCACTGGCGGTCGGCGGCTTCGACGGGACGCTCAAGATCGCGCAGGACTACGACCTGTGGCTGAAGATGCTCGCGCTCGGTGAGGCCGCCTTCGTCGCCGAGCGTCTGGTGCGCGTGCGCTGGCATGGTGCGAACCAGAGTGCGGTCGTGACGCCCGAGAGCGAGGCGGAGCGGGCACGCGTCGTCGCCGGGGCGCTCGAGCGCATGGGCCTCGAGCGCTGGGTCGAGCTGTTCCGTGCCGCGCCGGGTGTGGCGTCGACGAGCGACGCACGGGCGGCCCTGGCGGCGGCTCTCGGTCGCTCGGGTCTGCGCGAGCTCGAGCCGTTCGTCGCGCGCCTGCGCGCGCCTTCGCCCGACGTCGCACCGCCGGGGCGACGTCGTCCGCTCGCGCGCCTGCGCTCTTTCGTCGCTCGTCTCGTGTCTCCCGCCGCGTCGCCGGCGCCCGGAGCGATCACACCGGGGCCGCGCGCCGAGCACTGGATCGTGCTCGCGCCGCAGGGCACGGGCGATGCCCGGAGCGGGGCAATGGCGGCGGCGCTCGCGTGCGACGGGGCGACCGTGACCTTGGCGGGCGGGGCATCGGTGACGACCGGACAGGACGTGCCGGGGGTCGCGCGCGTGGCGCCGCAGCTCGCGACGCTGCGCGCGCTGCTGCGCGATCGCGACGAGCGGCTGCGCGTTCTCGTCCAGGCGGCCGACGCGGCGTCGATCGCGTTCGCACGCGAGGCGCGGCTGCGCGGTGCGCGCGTCGTCTACGACAAGGTGGACGGTCCGGTCGGCGTGTCGCGCGCGGCGCTCGACAGCGAGCGTGCGCTGATCGACGCGGCCGACGACCTGGTCGGCGCGACGCGGCCCACCGTCAAGCAGCTGGCGACCGCCCGGCGGCTCGTCCACCTTCTGCCCGACGCGAGCGACGCGAGCGGCTGGGAGGAGAGGGCGCGCGCACTCCGCGGCATCGTCGCGCGACCGACCGTCGCTGTGGTCGTCGCCTGCCTGCCGTGGCACGACGTCGCGACGGTCGCCGCGTGCGTCGACGGGGTCGTCGCGGGTCGCGGCGACCTCGCCTACCGGGTCGTCGCGGTCGACTGCGGAGCCGCCGAGGACGTGCTCGCGGAGCTCGAGCGGCGCGAGGAAGAAGGCATGCTCGTGCTGCTGCGCGACGCGCTGCGCGGCCGCGCATCCGGCTGGAACCTCGCGCTGCGCGCGACCGGAGCCGAGGTCTTCGTGCTGCTCGACGCGAGCCGTCGGGTCGGCGGACCCGGCTGGCTCGACGGCGCGATCACCGTTCTGCTCGGCGCACGCGCGAGCGGTGCCGTGGTCGCCGCCGACGCAGACTGCGACCCGGGAGACGGCTGGGCCTGGGTCCTGCCGCGCCCCCTCCTGACGCGCGTCGACGGGTTCGACGAGGGTTACGGCCCGACCGCGCTCGAGGACCTGGACCTCGAGCAGCAGCTCCTCGCGCTCGGCCAGACCGTGGCGGCGTGGCCCGAGCCGGCACCGCGGCGCGCACGCGGGACCGGCGTCGGGCCTGCCGATGACGTCGCCATGCGCGCTGCGGCGCGCCGCTTCCGGCGACGGTGGCGACGCTCGCCGGCGGCCACCACCGCGTCGCACCGGCCGACGCAGGATTGATTTCTTCCGAATTTCCTGCCGGATATACCGTCCATGGAGCCAGGCCGGCCCGTGGTCGGCGCTCCGCCCCGGTCGGGGGGTCACGCTCACCGCGGGTGAGCGCGGGCTCGCGTCGACGGGCGGCGCGCCAGACGTCCGTTTCCGGCGGGCAGAGCACAGCATGGCGCAGTTCCAGTACCGGGCCACCGACGCCGAGGGGAAGATCCTCGAAGGCGTGATCGACGCAGCCGAGCGGAGTGTCGCCGTCGCACGTCTGCAGGACCGCGGCCTGATCCCGCTGCGCGTCGCCGAGCCGACGGCAAAGAAGAGCGGTCTCGCGAGCATCTCGCTGCCGTCGCTGAGCTTCAAGCGCGGCGTCCGCAGCCGCGACCTGCTGATCTTCACGCACGAGATGAGCACGCTGCTCGCGGCCGGCATGCCGCTCGACCGCAGCCTGTCGATCCTGACCGATCTCTCCGAGCGCGCGGAGATGAAGCGCATCGTGGCCGACATCCTGCAGGCGGTGCAGCGCGGCAAGTCGCTCGCCGAGGCGCTGGCTGCGCATCCGAAGGTATTCCCGCCGATCTACATCAACATGGTGAAGGCCGGCGAGATCGGCGGCGTCCTCGACCACGTGCTGGCGCGCTTGACCGACTACCTCGAGCGCGCCGACGAGCTGCGCGACGAGGTGCGCTCAGCGATGGTCTACCCGCTGATCCTGCTGTTCACGGCATTCGCGTCGGTGACGATCCTGCTGACGTACGTCCTGCCGAAGTTCGGCGCGATCTTCTCGCAGGCGGGACAGTCGCTGCCGTTCTCGGCGCGCATGCTGCTCGGGCTCTCCGAGCTGATGCGCTCCTACTGGTGGGCGGGGCTCATCGTCATGGCGCTGATCGCCGTCGGCGTGACGCACTTCCTGCGCACGCCCGCCGGGCGGATGCGCTGGGACCAGATCAAGCTGCGCATCGTCCTGCTCGGTGACCTGACGCGCAAGGTCGCCGTGGCGCGCTTCTCGCGCACCCTCGGCACGCTTCTCCGCAGCGGCGTGCCGATGCTGCAGGCGCTCGAGATCGTGCGCGACGTCGTCGGCAACCTCGTGATCTCGAACGCGATCGAGGAGGTGAAGGTCGGCGTCCGTGGCGGCTCGGGGGTCGCCGCGCCGCTGAACCACACCGGCACCTTTCCGCCGCTCGCGCTGCAGATGATCAGCGTCGGCGAGGAGACCGGCAAGCTCGACGAGATGCTCATCCAGGTCGCGGACTACTTCGACAAGGAGGTCCGCCAGCAGGTGAAGCGTCTCACCTCGCTGCTCGAGCCGGCGCTGCTGCTGGTCGGCGGCGTCGTGGTCGCGTTCGTCGTGCTGTCGATGTTCTCGGCGATCTTCAGCATCAACAACATGCCGCTTTGATCCACGGAGTCGGAAGGAGGCTCGAGGTCGTGATTCGAGACATCGTAAACCAGCTGGCCCGCGCCCGGGCGTCCCGCACGCGCGCCGGTCGTGAGGCGGGCTTCACGCTCATCGAGCTTCTCGTCGTGCTGGTCATCATCGGCCTCCTCGCGACCCTCGTCGCGCCGAACTTCATCGGCCAGAGCGAGAAGGCGAAGCCCAAGGCGGCGCGGGTGCAGCTCGAGAACCTGCGCAACGCGCTGGACATGTTCCAGCTCGACGTCGGGCGCTATCCGACGACCGAGGAAGGCCTCGAGGCGCTTCGCGCCCGGCCGAACTCGGCGCCGCGCTGGGCGGGGCCGTACCTGCGCGATGAGATCCCCGTCGATCCGTGGAGCCGGCCGTACGTGTACCGCAGCCCAGGCGAGGGCGGCGGCAACTACGACCTCGGAAGCTACGGCGCGGACGGTCGCGCCGGCGGCGGCGACAACAACGCGGACATCGTCATCTCCGGCTAGGAGCGTGCGCCGAGACTCGGACATTCGTGCGCATCGCGCGCGGCCGAGCGAAGCGGGCTTCACGTTCCTCGAGATCCTGCTCGTGGTCGGCATCATCGCCGTGGCGGCGACCCTCGTCGCGCCGGCGATCGACTCCGGCATGCGCGCGCGCGAGGTGCGGAGCACCGTGCGCGCCGTCGCCGCGACCATGCGGACCCTGCAGGCCGAGGCGGTCACGACCGGAAACATCCAGCACCTGGTGATCGATGCGCAGGCGAACGAGCTGCGCGCGATCGAGCGCGACGCGTCGATCGCGCTCGGCGAATCGACGCAGATCACGCGCGTGCAGGGTGGCGAGATCGATCCGTCGGGGGTCGTACGCGTGAACTTCTACCCCAACGGCAGCACGAGCGGCGTGGACGTGGTGGTGGACGACCGCGAATCCCCCGGCGACGTCGGCTTCCTGATCAGCCTCGACCCGCTGATCGGGGTGGTGTCGATCGGGGACGAGCCGCTTTGACGTCGCGGCGCAACCCTGAGGCCGGCTTCACGCTGATCGAGATCGCGATCGGCATGGCCGTGCTCGGCCTGTGCGTCGTGTCGGCGCTGCAGGTCTTCGGTGGCTCGATGCGGCTCGCGCGCAACGCGTCGCGCATGACCGAGGCCGTCGTGCACGCGAAGGCGCTGATGGACTCCGTCCTCTGGTCGCCCGAGCTGGGTGACGCCGTCACGCACGGCAAGATCGGCAACGGCTTTCGCTGGCAGCGAACCATCCGCTCGGCGGGGCTCGAGGACGGCGCCTCCGAGCAGCAGACCGACATCCGCCTGGCCGTGATCTCGGTGACCGTCGAATGGGACGAGCCGAACGGCGTCAAGGCCTACACCATCGGTACCCTCCGCGTGGCCCCGAACTATGACGAATGATCCGACCACCGCGCGCGTGCCGCGCGAGCGCTGCGCGCTCGCCGGCACGGCGGGCTTCACGCTTCTCGAGCTGATGATCTCGCTGACGCTGCTCGCGGTGATGCTGACGATGGTCTACAGCGTCTTCGCGACCGCGCTCGCGGCGGTGCCGCGCGGCGAGGACGTGGCGGCACAGTCGGCACGCATGCGGGGCGCGACGTCGCTGATGTCGCGCCAGGTGCGCTCGATCATCCCGTTTCCGGTGGAGGGCGAGGAGGAGTCGACGCCTTGCTACTTCTGGGGCGACGCGCACTCCTTCGAGTTCGTCACCGCGGCCCCGCAGCGCAACGGCGGCGAGGGCCTCGCACGGGTCACGTACTTCAGCGACGGCACGAGCCTCTCGATGCGCGAGGAGATCATCTTCTCGGGCGCGCAGATCACCGGCGAGCAGGCGGGCACGGCGAGCGTGATCGCCCTGCTCGGAGGCCTGTCGAGCGTGCGCTTCCAGTACCTGCGCGTGGACGGCAGCGACAACGAGTGGCGCGAGTCCTGGGATCCGTACGAGGAGCAGACGCTGCCGGGCGCCGTTCGCGTCACCCTCGACGGGCTCGGCGTCGGCAACTCGTACTGGATCCAGGAGATCCCGCTGATGCTGGTCAGCTACGCGCTGGGCTCGTACGACTGCGAGGGCGGCTTCGGCGGCGAGGATCTGTCGAACGGTGGAACCAGCGACCCCGACGACTCGCTCGACGACGGTGGGGAGGCGGGGCTCGAGGAATGAGGCCGCCGGCAGAGCCCCTCCGTCGCCTCGACGACGAGCGCGGCTTCGCGCTCGTCATCGTGATGTGGCTGTTCACCGTGCTGTTCGTGCTCGGCGCGGAGTTCGCGGGCGAGATGCGCCAGGACGCGACCGCCACGAAGAACTTTGCAGACGAGACGCAAAGCTACTATCTAGCGACTGCCGCGGCGAACCTGACGTTCTATCGAGCGTTTCTCGATCGTGACCGAGGCGGACAGGGGCAGTTGGTGGCGGAGGAGGGTCAGGCGGGACAGCCCGGGCTCGACCGGGAGGACGAGGGACCGCTCGTCCACCGCGACGGCCAGTGGCACGAGATCGAGCTGTGGGGTGCGCCCGTGATGGTGCGCGTCACGGACGAGGGCGGAAAGATTCCCATCAACTTCCCCGAGGGCCAGTTCGACGCGAAGCTGCAGCCGCTCCTGGTCCAGGTGCTCGGCAACATGGGCGTCGACAGCGAGCTCGCCGCGAGCATCGCCGACGCCGTCATCGACTGGCAGGACGACGACGAAGAGCACCGCCTGAACGGCGCCGAGAGCGACTACTACGAGAGACTGCCGAACCCGTACCCCGCCAAGAACAAGCGACTCGATTCGCTCGAAGAGCTGCTGTTCATCAAGGGGGTGACCCCGGAGCTGTTCAACGGCGGTACCGACGACTACCCGATCGGCTTGCGCGACGTGTTCTCGATCTTCAACAACTCGGGCCAGGTGAACGTGCGCTTCGCGAGCCCCGAGGTGAAGCGGGTGCTGTTCGGACTCGACGACGACGAGCTCGCGCAGATCGAGACGCAGGTGGCGCAGGGGCAGGGTGGCTCCATCATGGCGGTGCTCGAGCAGAAGCTGCCGATCCAGCTGCAGGGCGGCAACATCGTCTCGGAGAACGAGTCCGACGGCGCCATCCTTCTCGTCGAGGCGCAGGCGCAGCTGCCGTCGGCGCGGGTCAAGGCGCACGTCGGCGCGGTGATCGACATCGACGACTCGAGCGAGGGCATCGTGGTCTTTCGCTGGATGGACCAGATGGCGGTGGTGGAGACGTCATGACGACCTCCTCGACCGTCCGTCTCTTCCAGCGCGCGACGCGACTCGACTTCCTGCACGGCCTGGGGATCGCGATCCAGCAGCGCAGCGTCGCCCTCGTGCACCTGAACAAGCGGCTCGCCGCGGTCTCGTTGCTGCACCACCGCGTCGTGCCCTTGCCGCCTCCCGACCAGGTGGAGCCACGGCGTGCTGCGCTCGCGGCGGCCGTCGCGGCGTTCGTCTCGGAGCACTCGCTCGACGCCGATCGCACGTTCGTCACGCTGCCGCGCTCGAGTGCGCTGCTGTCGCGGCTGTCGCTGCCGGAGGCGGCGAAGTCGGACCTGCAGCAGGTGCTCGAGTTCGAGATCGACCGCCTGATCCCGCTGTCGCGCGACGAGATCTACTACGACACGATCGTTCGCGAGGTCGGCGGCAAGCTCGACGTGCTGGTGATCAGCGTCCCGCGCCGGGTGGTGGCCGAGGTGCTGGCGGCGCTCGAGCTCGCCGAGGTGCGCGCGCGCAGCGTCGCGATCTCGCCGGCGGCGATCCTCGACTACGTCCAGTTCTGCGCCACGGACGACGGCGAGCAGGTCGTCTCGCTGATCGAGGAGGGCGGCACCGTAGAGTTCGACTACGTCGCACGCGGCAAGCTGATCGCGAGCCATCTGGTGCGGGCAGACGAGGTGGCCTCGCCTGCGGCGATCTCGCGTCTCGTCACGCAGGAGTCCTCGGTGGCGGGCGCCACCCCGTCCGAGGTCAAGGTTTACGCCTGGCGTGCGCACGGGGACGCGGACGGGTCGGTCGCGCCGGTCCTGACGCCGGATCTGCTGGCCTCCGGTGCCGACCTGCTGCGCCGCGCCCAGGACCGGCTGGCGGTCGTCCCGGCCGACTTCGCCGACACCGCGTCACCCGCGCTGATCACGGCGATCGGCGCCGGGCTCGCCGCGGTGCGCGAGGGCACGGCCGACGTCAATCTGCTGCCGGCCGAGGAGCGTCGCAGCCTCGAGGAGGGCGCGCCGCTACTGACCTTCCTGTGCGCCGCGGTTCTCGTCCTGGTGACAGCGGTGTGGATCGTGAGCGCGGTCGTGAAGGACCACCGCATCGCGAGCCAGCTGCACGAGCATCTCGCCGAGCTCGAGCCGACGATGCGCACCGTCCACCGCAACGAGGAGGACGCGAAGGCGCTCAACGAGAAGCTGCGCGTCCTCACCGACGGCGACCGGCGTCGGATCTCGCTCCTGCTGAAGGAGCTCACCGACGTCGTGCCGCGCGACGCCTATCTCACGACCTTCCGCTTCCGCAGCGGCAAGATCGAGCTCGAGGGCTTCGCGAAGTCGGCCTCCGATCTGGTTCCCATGCTCGAACGCTCGCCGTTCTTCAAGAACGCACAGTTCACCTCCCCGGTCACCAAGGTGCAGGACAACCAGGAGCGCTTCTCGCTCGCGACGGAGATCGAGGAGTAGCGCCGCGGTGAGAGACTTCCTCGCAAACCTGGTCGGGCGCCTGCGCTCGACGAACCGCCAGCAGCGTCTCTACCTGGCGCTCGGCGTGGTGGTCCTGCTGGTCGTGGGCCGCTTCGCGGCGAACTGGTTCCTCGAGTTCCGTGCCGGGGTGAAGGACGACGTGCGGCTCACCGCACACCGGCTGGCGACCGCGCGTCGCCTCGCCGAGCGCGCGCCGGAGACGAAGAAGCAGTTCGACGCGCTGCAGGCGCGCTACCAGGCGACGGTCGCCGAGCTGGTCCCCGGCGACACCCCGACGCTCGCCGCGGCCGCTCTCCAGGAGCGGGTCTCGGCACTCGCCAGCGAGAAGAAGGTCAGCGTGCAGACCACCCAGGTGCTGAAGGACGAGCCGCTCGGGCCGTTCCGTCAAGTATCCTTGCGGGTCACCGCGTCCGGTGAGCTGCACGATCTGGCGGACTTCTTGACGGCGCTCGAGTTCGGTCCGTTGCGCGTCTCGATCCCGTTCATCGAGCTCAGCCGCCGCGGCGCGATGGTCCGCAAGCAGGGCGTCGGGCGGACCGTGTCCGCGACGATCCAGGTCTCCGGGGTGGTGCAGGGCACCGCGCAGCTCGCCGCGGTGCAGGCCGCCGCGGCGCAGGGGGGCGAGGCGGCGCCTGCGAGCGGCGACGGAGAGGCGGTCGAAGCGCCGTCGGGTACGGGCGAGAGTGCTCCCGCCCCGGTCCCGCCCGCTGCCCTCGGCCAGCGTCCACAGCAGCCCGCGGAGGACGAAGATCGCGAGCCCGTTCCGTCCGATCCGCTCGGTACCGGCCAGATGGTGACCCCGCCGTGAAGCGATTCCGCGTCCTGAACCTCATCCTGATCGCGCTGATCGGGCTCGCCGCGTGGCGCACGGTCGACGTCTGGCGTCGCACGCCGCCGCAGGTACCCGACCGAGGCGACTCCCCGGCGCCTTCGATCGACCAGTCGGGCGCGCCGGCGCGCCGCCCGGCGCTGCCGCAGCTGGTGAGCGCGATCACCGACAAGGACCTGTTCGATGCCTCCCGGCAGGCGCCCAGCGCCGCGTCCGCGCCGACACCGGAGCAGACGCCGCAGCCGCCGCCGACGTTGAAGCTTTCGGGCGTGATCTTCGTCGGTCCGCACCGCGAAGCCGTGTTCATCGACATCAACCAGAACAACAAGCAGATCCGCATGCGCGAGGGCGAAGAGATCAGCGGCTACAAGGTCGCGAAGATCGGCACGCAGCAGGTGTCGCTGGTGAGCGGCACGGGTGACGAGGTGAAGCTCGACCTGCTGATCGAGACCGCCAGGGGACCGGCGCCGCGCGCGGCCGGCCCCGCGGGCATGGCGACTCCGCAGCCGCGGGCCGGGGGTTTCGGCCCGCCGGGCAGCGCCGGTGATCTGCAGCGCAACGACGCTCGCGCGCGCGCCCAGCGCGCCCGCGAACGCCTCAAGAATCTTCGCGCGGAAGCGGCGACGAACAAATGATGCCGGTACGCGGGCTTAAAAAACGCCGCCATCTCGGCTACACGGCGGGGCAGGGAGGGGGCATGGTGCGTAACGGACCGCGTGATGGGGGTGCCCGCAGGCGGCGCCGCGGTACCGACCGTGCGCATCGCGCCGGTCTCGCCGCCGCGCTGGCGTGCCTCCTGGTCCTGCTGCCCGGCGGCCTCGACGCCCAGGAGGACGTGCTGGAGAACGGCCAGAACGGCGCCGTCAACGGCGCTGCGGCCGACGCGCCTCCACCCCCGCCTCCGGTCGCCGACGCCGGACTGGGCGACGACGCGATCGTCCTCAACTTCGAGAAGGCGGACATCCGCGAGGTCGTCCACAGCCTCGCCGGCGCGCTCGGCATCAACTACCTCCTCGACCCGCGCGTCGAGGGACAGGTGACGATCCGGACGACCGGCAAGATCCCGCGCAGCGACCTGTTCCCGATCTTCAACCAGATCCTGCGCAGCATCGGCATCGCCGCGGTCAAGGTCGGCGAAGTCTACAACATCATGCCGATCGCCGAGGCGAAGACCCGTGTCGGCGTCAATCGCGCCGACATGCCCCGCATGAGCGCCGACGACCTGTTCGTGATCGAGCTGGTCACGGTGAAGAACGTGGCCGCGCAGGAGATGGTGAACCTGCTCGAGCCGTTCATCACGCCGGGCGGCGACGTCTACGCCTACCCGCGCGCGAACGTGCTGATCATCACCGACATCGCGACCAACGTGGAGCGGTTGCGGGAGATGGTCCAGCTGCTCGACCGCGACAGCTTCAAGGAGCTCAAGGCCCGCGTCTTCAAGATCAAGCACGCCAACATCGACGACCTCGGCATCGAGCTGCTCGCGGTGCTCGACACCTACGGCATCACCGGCGAGGCGGCGGCCGAGCGCGGCGTCTACGTGATCCCGCTGCTGCGTCTGAACTCGATCGCGGTGCTCGCGTTCAACGACGACATGTTCAAGGCCGTCGACTACTGGATGCGCTTGCTCGACGTGCCGCCGGACGACGAGCTGACGCGAACGGTGCGCGTGTACAACGTGCAGAACGCGAAGGCGGCCGATCTCGCGATCGTGCTCAACGAGCTCTACGGCGGCGGCGAGGGCGGTGGCGGCGGCGGTCCCGGTGCGGCGCAGCGTGGTCAGCCGGGGTTCGGCGGAGCGGTCGGTGGGGTTCGCGGCTTCGGCGGCGGTGGCGCCGGCGGCGGCGGCGGTCTCGGCGGCGGCGGTGGCTCGGGGCGGCTCGGCGGTGGTGGCGGCGGTCGCGCCGGCGGCGGCGGTGGCGGCCTCGCCCGGACGCAGCAGCTGGGCGGCGGCGGTGGCGGTGGCCTCGGCGGTGGTGGCGGCGGCGGGGGCCTCGGCGGCAGCGGCGGTGGCTCGTCGCGCACGCTCGGCGGCAGCCGCGGTGGTGCGGGCGGACGGCGCGGTGGCGCGCAGTCGGCGGCGGCGCTCGGCGGTGCGCAGGGCGCTGGCGGCGGCGGTGCGGCGGGCTTCGTCATCACCGGCGGCGAAGGCCCACTGTCGATGTTCAAGAACGAGGTGCGCATCGTCGCCGACGAGATCGCCAACGCGATCGTCATCCTGGCGACCAAGCGCGACTACGAGCAGATCCTGAAGGTCCTACGCGATCTCGACGTCGTGCCCCGCCAGGTCGTGATCGAGGTGCTGATCGCCGAGATCAGCCTCAACAAGCAGATGCAGCTCGGCCTGCAGACGACCCTGACGAACCCCGGCGCGGTCGGCGACGTTCCGGGCCCGACGCCGTCGCCGGTCACCACGCCGACCGAGACGGTCAGCAGCGTGTCGTCGCTGCTGAACTCGGTCGCGCAGCAGAGCGGTCCCGGCGGCACCGTCGACGATCTCCTGCGGCGGCTGATCAACGTCGACGCGAGCGGCGCGCTCACCGCGATCATCACCGACCAGTCGAGCTTCCGCTTGACGCTCACGGCGCTCGCGCAGGCGAACCGACTGAAGGTTCTCGCGAGCCCGCACATCCTCACCGCGGACAATCGCGAGGCGTCGATCCACATCGGTACCGAGATCCCGATCCTCACCTCGCAGGCGAACATCGCCGGCATCCAGGGCGCGAACGGCTCGACGGCGCTGGTCAACAACGTCCAGTATCGCTCGACTGGCGTCATTCTCACGGTCCTGCCGCAGGTCAACGCCGACGGTCTCGTGAACCTCCAGGTTCGCCAGGAGGTCTCCGAGGTCGACAACAGCTTCTCGAGCGCGACCGGCTCGCCGGCGTTCACCACGCGCGAGGCGGAGACCACCGCCGTCGTGCAGAACGGCGACTCGCTGCTGATCGGTGGAATCATCCAGGAATCGACCTCGCGTGGCCGCTCCGGCGTGCCGTATCTGATGGACATCCCGGTTCTCGGGCGTCTGTTCCGGATCGACACGGACAACGTGCGTCGCGTCGAGCTGATCGTGCTGCTCACGCCACACGTCATCCGCAGCCGCAGCGAGTCGCTGCTGGTCACCGAGCAGTACAAGGACCGTCTGTGGGACGTGGTGGACGAGATCGAGCGGACGAGCGGGCTCAAGCCGCCGTCGCAGGCCGAGATGAACTACATCCGCCGCATGCGCAGCCGGGCGACCGAGGCACAGAAGCCGACGATCGGCGTGCTTCCGAACCGGGAGCTGGACGACTGACGACCGCGGCCGTGCGGCACCTCGCAGCCGTCGCGGCGCTCGTCCTGCTGACCGCGCTGGTCTACGGCGGCGCGGTCGGCCACGAGTTCGTGTTCGACGACCAGGCGCTGGTCGTCGACAACCCCGCGGTCCGCCTGCCGCTGTCGCGCGCCCACGAGCTGCTGCTCGAGCCGGAGGGGATCGCCTACCGGCCGCTGCGGATCCTCTCGTACATGGTGGACCACCAGATCGCGGGCGGTCTCGACCCGGTGGTCTTCCACACGAGCAACCTCGTCTACCACGCGGCGGTCGCCGTCACGCTCTACGCGCTGGCGTTCGCCACCATCGGCTCGGCCGGCGGCGCCCTGAGCGCCGCGGCGTTGTTCGCGGTTCATCCTCTCGGCAGCGAGGCGGTGGCCTACGTCGCCGGGCGGCGCGACCTGCTGAGCACGCTGTGCGTGCTGCTCGCGTTGCTCTGCTGGCTCTCCGTCCTGCGTACGGGGAGCGACAGCTACGTCGGTGGTCGGTCGCAGCGGCGTCCGCTCGGCGCGGGCGTTCTGGCAATCCTCGGGATGCTCCTCTTCGCGGTTCTGGGCGTCGCTGCGAAGGAGATGGCGATCGTGCTGCCCGTGCTCGCGGCCCTGCTCTGGGCGAGAGAGCGCGCGCGTGATGCACGTCCGATCGCCGGCCGGCGGGTGGCGCTGGCGCTCGCGGCGAGCGCGCTCGTGCTCGTTCTCGTGGGGCTCTGGCTGTACGCTTCGGCGCTCGGACCGCGCCTGCTCGATCGCGTCGGCCAGTCGCTGGCACCGCAGCCGGCGTTTTCGCTCGCCGTGGTCGGCCGTTATCTCTGGCTCGCCGTCTGGCCGCAGAACCTGCTGGCGGACTACCGGCCGCATGCCTACCCCTTGCCTACCGCCGCCATCGACGCGCCGACCGCGGTGGCGGCGCTCGTGATCCTGGCCGTCACCCTCGCGGGGATCGTGCTGCTACGGCGTGGCTCGATGGTGGGAGTCGGCTTGCTCTGGGTTCTGGTCGCGCTCGCACCCGTCGCGCAGATCGTTCCGTACGGAGAGATCGTGTCGGAGCACAACGCCTACCTCGCGTTGGCGGGTCTCACGCTCGCGATCGGCCAGCTCGCCGCGACCGTCGCACAGTCGCGTCCGCGGCTCGCCTTCGCGGTCGTCGCGGCGCTGGTGCTGCTGCTCGGCGCGCGCAGCCACCTGCGGGTGGCCGACTGGCGCGACAACCTGACCTTGTGGCGGGCGACGGTGGCGGCGACGCCGGGATCGGTGCGCGGGCAGTACAACCTGGGCGTGGCGCTGGTCGCCGAGGGCGACCTGCTCGGTGCCAGGGCTCCGCTCGAGCGCGCCGTCGAGCTCGCCCCAAACGACGCGGACGCGTTGCTGACGCTGGCGACCCTGCACGGGCGTCTCGGGGAGTACGCGCGCGCCCGAGAGCTCGCCTGGCGCGTGGTGGAGCGCGAGCGCGACGAGCGCGGCCTCACGGTGCTCGGCTGGGCGCTGCTCGGCAACGGTGAGGTGCGTGCGGCGATCGAGTCCTTCGAGGAGGCGATCCGTCTCGGCGGTGACGGAGCAACCGAGGCGCGCCGTGGGCTCGCACAGGCGCGCGCCCGCGCCGAGGGGCGGTCCTGAGCTTCGCCGAGGCGACGCATCCGAGCTCGGCCGGAATCGGTGTTGACGCGACCGAGGAGCGTGCGGGATCATCCGGCCTCCTCGGAAGGGAGGGACCATGAAGCCACGAGCTGCATCCGCGTTGCTCGCGTTACTCGGCGTCGCGCTTCCACTCGTCGGTCTCGCGCAGGCGCAGGACGAGAAAGCTGCGGTCACGATGACGCGGGACTCGGCCTCGCGTCCCCGCCTGCTGGTGAACAAGCCGCTCGGCGACGCTCGCTGGGCGATCAGCGTGAACCTCGCCGAGAAGTTGCAAGACAATGTGACGCCCCGGGTCGTGAGCGTGACCGGGAACGTCTTCACCACCGACTCCGACGCCGTGAGCTTCGTCTACTGCCAGGTGCGGCGCGATTCGCTCGGCACGCTCGACGACCCGGACAGCACTTTTCGTCTGATGTGCAAGGGCACCGACGCGTGCGTCGGCTCGGCGCTCGACTGTGCGCGCAGCGGCTGGCGGACGATCTCGCGCGACGTCGCGGTCCCGGCGAGCTTCTTCCTGCCGCCGGGCGGACTGCGCCCCTCGGGTGTCGTGCAGCGGGCGAGCTGGGTCGGCGACACGCTGGCGCGCGCGGTGGCCTGGATCCGCGCCCGCGTCCCCGACGCGGGATCGCGCGACGCCTACGCGCAGGAGGAGCGGTACGGCGGTGCGACCCTGTCGCCCGATCGTCTGAATCACCTGGTGCTGCGCGTCTTCGGGGAGCAGAAGTGGGCGATCTCGTTCAACCTCGAACCCAGTGCCTCCGACTCGCGCGGCATCCGCGAGGTCGACGTCACCGGGAACGTCTACAACAGCTCCGGACCGGCCGATTTCCTGTACTGCGTCCAGAACACCGGCATACCGACCTCGCTCGCCGATCCGTCGGGGACGTTGACCGTGCGCTGTTCGGTGGCCGGTCCGTGCCTCGCTTCAGCCGAGGAGTGCGCGAAGTCTGACTGGCAGTCGCTCGAGCCGACGACATTGGTCCCGGCGAGCTTCTTCCTGCCGGAGGGCGACGCAGGGCTGGTCGCGACGACGTACTCGGAGCAGCCGCTGCTCGTGCTCGGCGGGGCCTCGAGCACGACGTCCATCGGCGCGAACCAGATCCAGGGCGACGACGGTACCTGCTCGGAGGGTGCGGTCTGCACGGTCGATCGCATCGGGTCGTGCGAGGACATCCGTGGGCGCAAGACCAACGTTGCCGGCGCCTGTCGCTGTCTGGTGGCGCCGGTGCCACCGTACTGCATACGGACGGGTACCGAGGAGCCGCGTGACGGAGGCTTCAAGGGTGCGAGGATCAAGGCCGCGTGCGGTGCGCCGTGCGCCTTCGAGGTCGGAGTCCCCGCGGACGATGGCGGGAGCATCAAGGCGCCCTTCGCGCGCGGCATGAGCCTGCCACACCCGATCGACCCGACGAACTGCTTCTGCCGGGCGACTCCGGCCGGCAAGAGCCGCGCGATCGAGACCTGCAACACGTCGGCGAAGCCGGGGTGCGACAACGGCTCCGACTGCTGCGTCGACGATCCGCGGGATGGCTGCAGCCCGCTCGACGGGGACCTCGATTGCCCCGGCATCTGCATCGCGTCGCACGAAGGCGGCGATGCGTGCGCGGGGCGCACGCTCGCGGATCAGGAGTGTGGCGACGGTGAAGTCGAGGGCAGCGAGGTCTGCGATCCGGCCGACAGCACCCCGCCGTCCTGCGAAGGCCTCGGCTTCGCCGGGGGCGAGCTCTCGTGCCCGCAGTGCCGGCCCGAGGGGTGCGACACGGGGAACGAGCCCCCCGAGATCACCGACCTCGACGAGACACCGGCGGAAGGGATCGGCAAGTACGGTCGGCATGCATGGACCGGTTCGTACGAGGACGAGGACGGAGACGTGAAGGAAGTCCGACTTCGCGGGGGGGGCACGCTCTACTTCAACGTCGACGGAGCCGGGCGTCCCAGCGGCGAGTTCGTCGTGACCGTCGGCTGCAACGGCGCAAACGCTGCGTTCAGCTACGACGTCCAACTGATCGACGAGCGCGGTAACGAATCAGACAGCCGTAAGATCGCCTCGTCCTGCATCGAGCCCGTGGAATGCGGTGACGGCGTGAAGAAGGACGGCGAGTCCTGCGACTTTGCGAGCAAGGACCCCGCCGACGCCTGCCCGACAGGCGAGGTGTGTCGCAACGACTGCACGTGCGGTCCCGCCGGATCGTGTGCCGAGCACTGCTGCTCGGCGGAGGACGCCTTCTGCGGACGCCCGGCGGGCGAATGCCAGTGCGATCCGGGCTGTGACGAGAATGGTCGGAACGACTGCTGCGAGGACCAAGCCCGAGAGTGTGGGTTCTGAGTCGGCTCGCGGAGCCGACCGGGGCGCGCACATCGCTCGACCCGCTGGCGGAGCTCTGGCGGGAGCGCCGGCTGCTTCGCGCGCTGGTCGTGCGCGATCTGCGCACGCGCTACGCGGGGTCCTCGGTCGGCCTGATGTGGGCGGTCGCGAATCCGCTCCTGCAGATCGTCATCCTGACGCTGGTGTTCTCGTACGTGCTGCAGATCCGGCTCCGCCTGCCGGCCGACGCGCCGTTCCCGATCGTGCTCGCCTGGGGGCTCTTTCCCTGGATCGGTCTGCAGGACGGGCTCGCCCGGGCCACCACCGCCCTGGTCGACGGTGGGGTGCTGATCAAGCGGATGTCGTTCCGCCCGGGAGTTCTCATCGCCCAGGCGGTGCTGGCGGCCGCCCTGCAGCAGGCGGTGGCCCTCTGCATCCTCACCCTCGTCATGCCGCTCGTCGGGGTGACCCTGCGACCCCCGCTGGCGCTGTGTCTCGTGCCTTTCGGGGTGCAGATCGTTCTGATGCTGGGAGCCGGTTGGATTCTCGGGGTCTTGCACGTCTATTTCCGCGATACGGCCCAGGTGGTCGTGGCCGCTCTCCAGGCATGGTTCTATCTGACGCCCATCGTCTACACGCTCGAGACTGCACCGGAGTCTCTCCAGTACCTGCTGCTGGTGAACCCGCTGTGTGGAATCATCGAGACTTTTCGGGCACTTGCGCTGTCCGCACCGGTTCCCTGGGGAGCCTTCGCGTGGAGCGTCGTCGCGGCCGGGCTGGTCGTCGCCGTCGGCGCGCGGGCGCTTGCCCGGGCGCAGGACGAGGTCGCCGACCTGGTATGACGAGCGTCGCCGCACGCGGGCTCGGCAAGGCGTACCGGCGGTACGCCCGCCCCTTCGATCGCGCGCTCGAGTGGCTTGGCCGGGGTGACCGCCACGAGCTCTTCTGGGCCGTTCGTGACGCTTCCTTCGAGGTCGAGCGCGGTGGGGCCCTGGGCCTGGTAGGCGACAACGGCGCCGGCAAGACGACCCTGCTGGCCCTGCTCGCCGGGGCGGCATCGCCGACCGAGGGCGAGCTCGTCGTGGCCGGGCGGCGGGGCGCGATCCTCGAGCTCGGGGCGGGATTCCACCCCGAGTTCACCGGACGGGAGAACATCCACCTCGTGGGGGTGGCGCAAGGAATGGGCCGGACCGAGATCGCCAGCCGGATCGACGAGATCGTCGACTTCTCCGAGCTCGGCGCCTTCATCGATCGGCCGGTTCGGACCTATTCCTCGGGGATGTTCCTCCGTCTCGCGTTCTCGATCGCGACCGCCGCCGATCCCGACGTCCTGATCGTGGACGAGGCTCTCGCGGTGGGTGACCAGCGCTTCCAGCTGAAGTGCACCGAACGCATCGCGCGCTTCGTGCAGCGCGGCGGGACGCTCGTTTTCTGCTCGCACAACCTCTACCAGGTGAAGAAGCTGTGCCGCGAAGCGCTGTGGATCGACCACGGCAGCGTCCAGGCGCAGGGGCCCTCGGCGGAGGTCTGCGACGCGTACGCCGATCGGGCACGATCACGGGTCCTGCAGGGGCACACCGGGACGACTCAGGGGCAGGCCGTCGTGGCCGTCGAGCGGGTCGAGGTGGTGGACGCAGCCGGACGGCCGCTCAGCCAGCTCGAGACCGATCAGTCGCTCGCGGTGCGGGTTTGGCTTCGCCGGATGCCGGGCAGCGACGTGGTTCCGGGCTGCGCGGTCGGAGTCGTCCGGAGCGACGGTCTGGTGTGCTACGTCGCCTCGACGGAGCTCGACGGCGTCGATCTCCAGCCGGTCGGGCCCGACGCGTTTTACGTCGCGCTGCACTTCCCGAAGCTGCCGCTGTTCGGTGGCTCGTACCATTTCAACGTGGCCACGATCGACAGCCAGAGGCCGTTGATCATGCTCGATGCAAGGGAGGGGGAGGCGCCGTTTTCGGTCGTGAACCCGAAGACGGATTGGGGTGTCTGTCGGCTCCCGCACGAATGGCGCCATGACGCGCCGCGTGCGGATCGATGGCTCCCGGTCGAGGCCGGCCGTGCGTAGAGGAGCGCAGGTCGGCCAGGTCAGGGCGGCTGGGCAGGTCACGAGCGCATTCGTCGCGTTCGCGGTGCTGCTCGGCATGACCATGGCGTCGGCGGGGTGTCGGTCCGGGGCGGAGATCGAGAGCCGCGAGAGCCTGCAGGAGCGAGCCCAGAAATACCTCGAGCTCAAGCAAAAGCGAGATTGGGTCGCTATTTACGAGGGCCTGCTCGATCCGGAGCTGCAGCCGAAGCTCAAGCGAGAGGTGTTTCTGAAGCGCCGCGAGGCCGCTTTCGACGTGCTCGGCTTCGTCGTCACGTCGACCAAGGAAGAGGAGGGGGGGACCGGAAAGGTGGTCGCGAAGATCGACGCCATGATCCCGGTCCTCAATCCGAGAGGAGGGACCACCATGCTCCGGAAGGAGCTGGAGGAGCCCCAGCAGTGGGTGACCCGCGACGGCCGCTGGTACATCCAATTGGAGAGCTGACAGGCCTCGGGATGGGCCGTCAGGAGAGGGGAATTTGGTCGGTTTTTGTGTTGCTTCGGTTGACTCGGCGGGGGCCGGTACGCTATCGGGACATCCTTCCCTGCGTCGGGTCGAGGGACGAGTTTCGAGGATGGGGATCTGCGAGGCGAGCAGTGTGCGTCGCGGATTAGTGAGACGAAGCAGTCGGGTTGAGCCGCAGGTGGCTCGCGAGTATCGCATCGGCAGCCAGGCTGCGGGTGGAGTCTGTTGATAGCTCAGCTTCTGAGCGGTCCAGCGAAAGGAGAGAGGGGATTATGAGAGGTATTCGAAAGCTAGGGGTGGCCGCGGTTGCGTTGGCCGTTGGAGTGCTCGGCGCGGGCAAGAGCCACGCGCTGGTCGACGACCCGTTCACGAGCTACACGCAGCCCGCGAACGCGCTGGTCATGCCGTTCGATGAGACGGACGATCACGCGACGTTCTTCATCGTCAGCAACATCTCGGGCCTCTCGCCCGCGGGTGACGGCTTCATCGCCGGCGTCACGACCCACTGGTCGTACTGGAGCGAGGACTGCAGCCATCTCGCGGACGTGTTCGTCTGCTTGACGCTGAACGATACCGTGATCGTCAGCCCGTCGGAGATCTCGGCGATCGATGCGGGCAACAACCCGATCGGCCCGCAGATCAACCTGAGCGGCAACCGTGGTTTCGTCGTCGTGACGGCGTACGCGACGGACGAGATCTGCAGCGATTCGTCGGTCCGCGGCAACCTGCTGGTGGACGACGCGATCGTCGGCACCTACACCTTCGCGAACATCGAGTCGCAGGCGTCGTTCGGTAACGACGCGATCGGCCTCGGCACGGACTTCACCGGTTCGTACACCGAGCTCCCCGGTGACGACTTCATCGACTACGACAAGTTCAGCATCCAGACGTTCAACCCCGAGGACCTCGACGACTCCACCGTCGTCCTGCTCTCGCTCCGCGAGCAGGCCGGCAGCGGCGCGCAGGCCGATCGCGAGGTTGGCCCGAACACCGCCAACACCCGTGCGGACCTCGTGTACTACGACAACCTCGAGATCCCGACGTCGCTGCCCGAGGCGACCATCCGGTGCGCGAAGTTCACCTCGCTCATCCCGGGTGCGGGCGCTCTGATTCCGGACACCATCTCGCTCCTCTCGTCCGGCATCCTGCGTCTCGACCGCTTCTCGCCGGCGATCGGTGGCGACACCGGCCGCTTCATCTACGGCATCCACGGCCAGGCGGTCGGCAACTTCGGTGGCAGCTCGAACATGAAGTACAAGGTCACCGGCTTCTTCGACTGATCTGACCTAGTCAGTACGGCCGAGTTCGATCGGCCGTGACACGGGGCCAGGGCGCAAGCCCTGGCCCCGTGCCGTATGTGGAGCTTTTTTTTCCGCGCGGCGGTCGAATCGGAGAGGCGTCGGTTCGTCGAAGCGGGGCGCAATGCACGGAGGCGGACGCCATTGACCTCGATCGGACGCACGACGCGCAGGATCTCCGGAGTGCTGCTCGCCGCAGCCCTTCTCGTCGCGGGCTACGCCTGCTCGCGGGGCGCCGGCGGGGGGTTGTACGACCTCGGTCCGGTCAAACGTCTCAACGAGGTCGAGGGGCTCGCGGGCACGTTCTCGTGGCCCTACTACACCGCGATCACCGCGCGCGGCGGGAACGTCGTCGCCGCCTGGCTGAACCGCAACGGCCAGCGCGATCGTGACCTCATGATCCGCGCATCGAGCGACGCAGGCGACACCTGGTCGGACGAGCAGCTGATGAACGAGGGTGAGTACCAGCGCACGGTGTCGGTGGTGCCGAAGTTCGCGCCGCTGCCGGAGGAGAACGAGCTGCTGGTGGTGTGGCACGCCCGCCGGAACTATGCGGGCCAGAAGTTCGTCCTCGCGCGCCGCTCGGAGGACTTCGGCAAGTCCTGGTCGCCGGTGCAGGCTCTGAACTCGGTGACGCAGTCGTTCCTACCGTCGGTGGGCGTCGCGGACGACGGCAGCGTCGTCGTGGCCTTCAGCGACGAGCGCAGCATCGAGCGCGACATCTTCGCGAATCGCTCGCGCGACGCGGGCCGCACCTGGATGCCGAAGGACGTGCGCATCGATCGCGGCGAGAAGTCGGACTCGGACGCGCCGGTGGTGGCGGTCGGCAGCGACGGGCGCGCCTACGTCGCCTGGGAGCAGCGTCCCGGGCGCGGTGCGCCGCACGAGATGCGACCGCACATCTCGATCTCGGCGAGCAACGACATGGGCGAGAGCTGGGACGTCCCGCACCGCGTCGAGCCGGACGGTCAGCCGGCATCGCCGATGTGGCCGGGGCTGATCGAGTCGAAGGGCCGCCTGGTGGCCGCCTGGACTGGCGGTGTGTCGGGGGACACGTCGAAGAGCTGGCTCTGGCTCTCGACCTCGACGGATCAGGGCAAGACGTGGAGCGAGGCCCAGGTGGTCTACGACGGCAGCATCCAGGCCTTCTTCCAGCTGATCGCCGACGGCTCCCACGTCTACCTCGTCTGGCACGCGGGCGACAGCACGAAGCCGAGCGGAGTCTTCTTCAACGCCTCCGACGACGGCGGTGCGACGTGGCGCCACCCCTGGAGCCAGCCGCAGAGGATCGACGACGGCAAGGCGCCCGGTGACGGCGCACGTCACCCGCGGCTCGCGACCTTCGACGGCCGGGGCGTCGCGGTGACCTGGCAGGAGAACGAGCAGCGGATCATGGTCGCGACCTCCGACGACGGCGGTGCGACGTGGACCCCGCCCATCGAGGTCGCGACCGCGGCCGAGAAGAAGACGGTCCGCTACCCGCAGGTCACGCTCAGCAGCCGGGGCGCCTTCGTGCTCTGGGAGGCGTGGACCGACATGAGCGGCCAGCGCAAGACCCTGGGCGACCTCGACAAGCCGACGCCGCGCGACGTGTTCGTGCGCGGGGTGAAGCGCCGCTGAAGCCTTCGCGCGAGGCGGCGCTGCTCGCGGCCATCGTGCTGCTGGCGGCGGCGCTGCGTCTCGCGCACCTCGACGCCGGCTGGTTCGGCGTCGACCAGGCGCGCGACGCCACCTGGGCGCAGCTCATCGCGAGCGGTTCCGCCCGTCCCGAGGTCGGCCCGCTGATGCGCAACCGCTTTCACCTCGGGACCCCGTACTACGACTTCTGGGCTCTCCCCGCGTACGTCTCGACGAGCCCGCTCGCGGCGTACGTCCATTCCGCGGTGCTCGGCATCCTGGCGGTTCTCCTGACGTGGTGCTTGACGCGTCTGCTCGCGGCGCCGTCCGCCGCGCTCGCTGCCGCGGCCCTGCTCGCGACGAGCCCGGTCGCGGTGGTGGATGCACGGATCGCGTGGGCGCCGGCCGCGCTCCCCATCTGGAGCGTGCTCGTTCTGCTCGCCGCGTCGTGGTTCGTCGCCGCGCCGTCGACGACGCGTGCCGCGGCGCTGCTCTTTCTCGGCGCTCTCGGCACGCAGCTGCACGTCGCCGCCGCCCCGCTCGCGCTCCTCGCTGGCGTGGTCGTGCTGTGGAACGCGCGGACGCTCGGGCTGCGGGGCGTCGTCGTCGCCGGCGTCGCGGGCCTCCTGCCGCTCGCGTCGATGCTGCTCGCGCTCTCGATGCCCGTGCCGCGATCCGTCGCGACCGCCCTCCCGGACCCGACGCAGGGACGTGTCGCGGACCTGCTGCTTCTCGTGCCGCGCTTGCTCACCGGGCTGTCGCCGGCGGAGCTGCCGCTCGGCGTGCGCGCGTGGCTTCCGGTCGAGGCCGTGGTCACCGCGCTCACGCTGGTCGCCGGCGCCTACGTGCTGCTCCGCCCGCGTGCCCGGGATCGCGATCCGCGACTGCGCCTGGTCGCGTCGGCGCTGCTGGTCGGCCTCGCAGCGGTGGCGCTGCTGCCCGCGGAGGCCTGGTACTACTACCTCGACATGACGCTGGTGCCCGCCGCCGTCGTGCTCGGGGTGGCCTGGCAGGCGCTGCGCTGGCGCCGGCTCGCGATCGCTCTGCTGGTGCTCTGCGTCGTCGCGCGAACGGTCGTGCTGGCCTGGTGGATCGGCGGTGCCGCGAGTGCCGGCTACGTCTCGGCGAACCTGGACTTCCTCCGCCTCGGTGGACCGCGCCCGGTCCCAGCCGACGCGCGCGCCCGGCTGCTCGGCGTCGCGACGAAGGAGGACGCCGCCGCGATCCTCGCCGGCGAAGCCGGCATCCCGCTCGAGCGGCTGTGGCGCGACGCGCACGGCAGCGCGTTCGCCGATCTCGACACCGACAACGGCTTCTTCTTTCGGCGCGCGTCGGCCGACGTCGCGACGCGTGCCGGTGCCGGGAGCGATGCCGGACGCAGCGCTCTGGTGCTCTATCGCGGCGACTTCCCCGAAGCCTGGGTCGCGCGGTCGGGGCCGGCGCGCGCCGTGGGGCCGCTGGAGATCCGCGTCTACGACGCCGCCCTCGACGTCGATGCGGCACGGCTCGTCGGCTGCGGCGACGGCGCTCCCCCCGCGCAGCGCCCGCGCGCGCCGCTCGACTATGGCTCGGGCGAGCCGGAGCTGCCCGCGTGGCCCTGCTCGCGTCCGACGGTCGCGGTACCGGTGCGTGCCGTGGCGGACGACGTCGTCCTGCGCGTCTTCGCGCGGACCGAGGGCGCCGGCCGGGTCCTCGACGTGACGGCCGACCCTCCGGCGACGCCCGTCGCCAGCGCGGCGCCGGGGGCAGGGTCGGGCGTTCGGCTCGCGCCGGGCCCGGCGCGACTCCTCGTGCGGCTCGAGATCGACGGCCCGGCGCGGCTCGACCTGTACGAGCTGCACGGGCTCCGCTAGAGGGTACACGTGCTGCGCGCGCGATTCGCCGGCGTCGGCGCGGCGCTGCCCGGCCGCGTCGTGGGAAACGCCGAGATCGAGGCCCGCCTCGGCGTCGAGCCGGGCTGGATCGAGGGCCGCACCGGCGTTCGCGAGCGGCGCGTGATCGCCGCCGACGAGTCGCTGGTCGATCTCGCCGAGCGCGCAGCGCGCGACGCGCTCGCTGCGGCCGGCACGTCGCCCGCGGCGATCGACGCCGTCGTGGTGGCGACCACCTCGGCGCCCTACCTCTTTCCATCGCTCGCCTGCCTGCTGCACGCGCGGCTCGGCCTCGCGACGCAGCCCGCGTTCGACGTCGCGGCGGCGTGCGCGGGCTTTCCCTACGCGCTGACGGTCGCGGACCAGGCGATCCGCGCCGGTGACCACGCGCGTGTGCTGGTCGTCGGCGCCGACTGCCTGAGCACCTACTGCGAGCCGCAGGACCGCGTCACCGCACCGCTGTTCGGCGACGGTGCGGGCGCGGCGCTGCTGGTCGCCGATCGCGAAGCCGGCGCCGCGCCGCGCGGCATCCTCGCCTCGCGCCTGCGCGCGCTCGGCGCGCAGTGGGAGATTCTCTACGTCCCGGCCGGCAAGCGACGCGTCGAGGAGCTCGCGGCCGAAGGCGCCGATCCGTGGATGCGCATGCGGGGCCAGGAGGTCTTCCGTCTCGCCGTCGAGCAGCTCGTCGCGCTGACGCGCGAGGTGCTCGACGCGGCGGGGCTCGGCGCGGAGGACGTGGCGCTCCTCGTGCCGCACCAGGCCAACGTGCGCATCATCCGCATGATGCTGAGCCAGCTCCGCATCCCGGAGGCGCGCGTCGGCGTCAACCTCGAGCGCTGCGGCAACACGTCGGCGGCCTCGATCCCGCTGGCGCTGCGCGAGGCGCTCGATCAGGGCCGGCTCGCGAGCGGCGACGTGCTGCTGCTCAACGCCGTCGGCGGCGGCATGACGGCGGGCGCGATCGTCGCGCGGTGGTAGCCGGGGCGACGCCGTCCGCCGCGCCGCCGCGTTCGACGTGGCTCGCCGCGCTGCTGCTCGGCCTGCTCGTCGCGGGGGTGTTCTGGCAGGTCCTCGCCGGCGGACGGACGCTCTCGCCTGCGCCGTGGGTGCCAGGCGTCCTGCCGTCGGGACCGTACGGCGCGCCGCCGCCGCCACCGCCCACGCTGCGCGACCTCGAGGGTGGCGCGTGGGTCGACGAGCCGGCGCCGTACCTCGTCCACCGTCCGCTCGGCGCCGGGCAGGCACCGCTCTGGAATCCGCGCGCCGGTCTCGGCGCGCCGCTCGCGGCGAACCCGAACATGGCCGCGTGGTCGCCGCTGCAGCTGCCGACCAACCTCGCGCCGACACCGTGGGTGCAGGACGCGACCTGGGTGCTGCGCGTCTACCTGCTGGCGCTCGCGACCTGGCTCCTCGCGCGCGCGCTCGGGCTGGGCTTCGGGCCCGCGCTCGTGGCCGCGGCGGCGATCGCGCTGTCCGGACAGACGGTCGAGTGGCTGGTGCACCATCCGCTCAACACCGACGTCTTCGTGCCCGCCGCGCTGGCCGCGGCGCTCGGTGTGCTGCGCGGCGCGCGTCGCGCACCCGTCGCGCTGGCGCTCGCGGTCGCTGCTGCACTGCTCGGCGTCAAGCCGCAGAGCGCGCTGACCGGGTCGCTGTTCGGCGTCGCGGTGCTCGCGGCGATGGCGCGCGACGACGCGTCGGTGCGGACAGGCGTCGCACCGCGCCGGCTCGGCTCGCTACTTGTCGCCGCCGCGCTCGGTGCCGCGCTCGCCGGGGTCGCGCTGGTGCCGTTCCTCGAGAGCCTCGACGCCGCGAGCGGCCTCGTGCGTGCGGGTCGCGGCTCGCAGGCGGAGTGGACGCTGCCGCTGCGCTCGGCCGCGGGCCTCGCCGGGCCGTGGCTGCTGGCGCCCGGCGCGCGCGACGCGGCGACGGCGCTCGGTGGACCTCCGTACGCGGGTGCCTCCGTTCTCACGCTGGCCGTCGTCGGCCTGTGGCGCGCGCGGCGACGCGCGCTCGCCTGGGTCCTCGGGGCGACGATCGCGCTCTACGTGGCGCGCATCTTCGGCCTGCTGCCCGTGCCGCTCGCCGGCGTGCCGGTCGTCGGCTCGATCAGCTTCGTCAAGTACTGCTTCCCGCTCTATCTCGCGCTCGCCCTCGCCGCCGCGCTCGCGCTCGAGCCGGAGCCCGGGCGACGCGGCCCGGTGCCGCGCGCGCGCGGCGGTCGGAGCGGCGCGGCACGCGCTCTGTGCGCGCTCGGCGGGCTCGCGGTGGTCCTCGAGCTCGCGTGGCTGGCCATGCCGCCGCGTCCGCTGCGCGCGGATCCGTACGCCCCGGCGCCCTACGTGACGGCGCTGCGCGCGCTCGCGACCACCGCGGGCGGACGCATCTCCGGTCCGGTCGACCTGATGCCACCGCTGGTGTCGGCGGTGCTCGGCTTTCGCGACCTGCGTGCGATCGACGTGCTGACGCCGCGCGAGGGTTACGACTTCGTGAGCCAGGTCGTCGCCCCGAGCCAGGGTCTCACCTGGATCCTCGCCGACCCGGACCCGCTGGTCGCCGCCACCGCGCCCGGGGCGAACGTCGCCGACCTGCGCTGGATCCTCTCGCGCGACGCGCTCCTTGCCGAGCGCCTGCCCGGTGCCGTGCGCTCGCTCGCGCCGGCGCGCCGCCTGATGCGGCTGTTCGCGACCATGGACTCGCACCGCATCGAGAGCGAGTCGCTCGGCGGCGGCATCGCCGAGCGCGGCGGCGACCGTCGCTTCCACTGGATCTGCACCACGCCGTGCCGCTTCACCTTCGTCCTCGAGGCCGCGCCGGCGTGGTTCGCGGCCGGCATCGCGACGCCGGAGGCAGCCGATCTCACGGTCGTCGCGACGCTGCACGCCGGTGCGGCGGAGCGACGCACGCAGGTCGCCGTCGCGGGCGACGGCGCGTCACCCTGGCACGACGTCTGGCTCGAGGGCGTCGCGGACCCGGCCGGGCCCGCGCGCGCCGAGCTCGCGATCGACGCCGCGCAGCCGACCGCGGTCTTCGTCGGTGGCATCGGTCCCGGACCCGGCGCCACACGCGAGGAGGCGGAGCTCTCGCAGGAGCTCGCGTACCGCAGCGCCGCGCTCGCCCGGCTCGAGCCGCGCTACCAGGACGAGACCGCGCGCGTCCTCGAGAACCCGTCGGCGCTCGGTGAGGCGTACCTCGCGAGCGCGGTGCGCGCGGCGCGTGGCATGGACGAGGTTCGGGCGTGCCTCCTCGCGGGCCCGCCGGACGCGGTCGCCTGCGTGCCCGACCCGTCGGCCGTGCCGCGCTCTCCCCCCGGAGAGCCGCCGGGGAGCGTACGCGTCGTCTCCTCGGAGGACGCGCGCGTCGAGCTCGAGGCACGTGCCGCGCGCGACGCGCTGCTCGTGGTGTCGCGTCTCGACGCCCCGGGATGGCGCGCGACCGTGGACGCGACAGAGGTTCCGATCACGCGCGTCCATGGCGCGATGATGGGCGTCGTCGTGCCGCAGGGCGAGCACCGCATCGTGCTCGAGTACCGTCCGCGCTCGGTCCTGCTCGGCGCGCTGCTGTCGCTGGCGGCCCTGGTGGCGCTGGTCGTCTGGGCGCGGCGCGTTTGAAGGCCCCGGGGGGCGCCGTTAGACTCCGCGCGATGCTCGACTCGACGCCGGGCGAGCCGCTGCCGTCACGGCTCCTGCAGGAGCGCTACGGCAGGGGCTACTTCCACGGCGAGAACAGCGGCTTCGCGCACGAGGGCTACGACCGTGTGCACGCGACCTGGCGGCACTGGATGCCGTTCTTCGCGGGCGAGGTCGGAGCCGGTGCAAGACTCCTCGACCTCGGCTGCGCGTACGGCTTCCTGGTGCGCGAGGCGCGCGAGGCGGGATTCCGGGCTGTCGGCGTCGACGCGAGCCGCTTCGCGGTCGCGCAGGCGAAGGCGTGCGCGCCCGACTCCGCCGGGCGCCTGCTGGTCGCGCACGCCGAGCGGCTGCCGTTCGCGGGCGCGAGCTTCGACGTGGTCACGGCATTCGACGTCCTCGAGCACGTGCCGCACCCCGAGCTGCTGATCGCCGAGGCGGCGCGCGTGCTCCGTCCCGGCGGCGTGTTCGCGGGCGCGACGCCCGACCCGCTCCGCTTCGGCCGCGACGAGGAAACGCACGTCGCGGAGCACGTGCCGTCGTGGTGGGTGCGCGTCCTCGAGGAAGCCGGGCTCGCGACGAGCATCCGGTTCTTCCAGGCGCCCTACAACCTCGAGCTGGTCGCGCGGCGCGGCGGCGGTGCGCCGCGCGTCTCGTACGACACCCTCGGGGTGGACGATCCGGTGCTGCGCGTCGGCGGCGTTGCCGTACCGGCGCTCGCGCTCCGCGAGGGCTTCGGCGAGGTGCGCGACGACGGCACGCGCATCGTCGACGACGGCGCGACCGTCTACGTCCTGAACCGCGGCGCGACGCCGCTCGAGCTCGCGATCGCGGTCGCGTTCGACGAGCCGGTCGCCGGCGCGCTCGCGCTCGACGGTCGCGTGATCGCGCGCGCCGGCGAGCGCTGCGTCGAGCAGCCGCTCGACGCACCGAGCGACGACGCGCGCGTGATGACCGCGCGCGTTCTGCTCCCGGCCGGTGGCCACGTGCTGCGCTTCGCGCTCGCCGCGGGCTGGGCGCGCCTGCGGGAGCTCCGTGTCGATGCGACGCCCGCGACCCACGAGCAGCTGTGCGCGACCTTGCCGTTCGACATGTACGAGCGCTACGCACTGGCCGCCGCGGCGCTGCGCGTGGTCGCGCCGCAGGCGCGCCGCGTGCTGGACGTCGGCGGCACGATGGGCGGCGGGGCAGGGCACCTCGCGTGGACCGGCGACTTCTTTCCCGGCGCGGAGGTGGAGGTCGGCGACGCGCGCGCCGCGGACGTGCCCGGTCATCGCGTGCTCGATCCGCGGGCGCCGCTGCCGTACGCCGACCGGGCGTGGCCGGTCGTGCTCGCGCTCGACGTTCTCGAGCACGTGCCGGCGGGCGCGCGCGAGGCCTGGCTCGCCGAGCTGTGGCGCGTCAGCGGCCGCTTCCTGCTGGTCGGCAACCCCTTCGCGACGCCGGGTGTCGCCGAGGCGGATCGCTACCTCTTCGAGCTGATCCGCGCGCGCTACGGCTACGAGCACGGGTTCCTTCGCGAGCACCTCGAGCACGGACACCCGGACCTCGCGGCGACGGCCGCGTTCTTCACCACGCGCGGGGCGAGCGTCGTGACGTTGCCCTCGGGGTACCTGCCCGCGTGGATCCTGCTGCAGACGCTCAACGCGTGGCTGTCGCACCCGGAGCAGGACCACGCGTACGTTCTCGCGAACCAGCTCGCGAACCGCGCGATCGGCCTCGCCAGCACAGCCGCGCCGTCGTACCGCCACCTGCTGGTGATCGATCGCGAGGGACGCGACCATCGCGGGGCGCTCGAGGCGCTGGTCGCGCGGCGCACGCCGGACCTCGAGGCGGTCGGCGCGGCGATCGCCGCGCTCGCGCCCGGCGACGCGGGGCGTGCTCGATGAGCGCGGCGCACCCGGGCGAGCTGCCCGACGTGTCGCTGATCGTCGTCACGAGGGACGGACGGCACCTTCTCGAGGAGAGCCTCGCCTCGCTGCACGCCCTCGACTACCCCGCTTCGCGACTCGAGATCGTGGTCTACGACAACGGCTCGAGCGACGGTACGGCCGGCTGGCTCGCGGCGCAGTGGCCGCGCGTGCGCGTGATCGCCGGAGGCGAGAATCTCGGCTTCGCGGTGCCCAACGACCGCGCCGCTCGGCAGGCCTCCGGCGAGCTGCTGTGCCTCGTGAACAACGACATGCGCTTCGCTACGAGCTTTCTGCGCGAGCTGGTCGCGGCCCGCGCGCGCACGGGCGCCGCCTGCGTCGGCGCGCGGATCCTGACGGACGACGGCGGCCGCATCGAATTCGACGGTGGAACGATGAGCTTCTACGGGCACGGTGCCCCCCTGCGGCACGGCGCAGCGGCGGCGGATCACGCGGCCGAGATCGAGCCGCGCGCGAGCCTGTTCGCGAGTGGCGGCGCGATGCTGGTCGAGCGCGAGACCTTCCTCGGGGTGGGCGGGTTCGACGAGGACTACTTCGCCTACTTCGAGGACGTCGACCTCGGCTGGCGGCTGTGGGTGCTCGGCGAGCGCTGCGTGCACGCCCCGGCGGCGGTCGCGTATCACCGCGAGCACGCGAGCGAGCACCTGCTGCCCCCCGGACGGCGCATGGAGCTGCTCGAGCGCAACGCGCTGCTGTCGGTGTACAAGAACTACGAGGAGGAGCGCGGGCGGCGCGTGTTCGCCTGCGCGCTCGCGCTCGGTGCCGAGCGCGCGCGGCTCGAGCCGTCGCGGCGGGAGGCGTGCGAGCGTGGCGCGCTCGAGGCGATCGCGCTGCTGCCGGCGGCGGAAGGGCGCCGGCGCGACGTCGCGGCACGCCGCCGGCGTCCGGATCGCGACGTGGTGGCGCTGTTCGCCGAGCCCTGGCGCCCGGCGATCGCCGGGGCGGCCTACGCGGAACGCCAGCGCGCGCTCGCGGCGGCGTTCGGTGCGGACGACCTGCTGCCCGCGGAAGCGGCCGCGACGCACGGTGCGGCGACGGAGCAGCCGGCATGCGCTTGACGCGTCGTGACCTCTGCCGGGGCGGGGTCGCCGCCGGGCTCGCGTTGCTCGCGCGACCGTCGCTCGCGACGCGCACCGCGTTCGCGCAGCCGTCCCCCACGCCCGCGCCGTCTCCCGGGACGGCGAGCAGCACGTTCTCGAGCGCGGAGACCATCGAGCACCTGCGCGAGATGATCCTGCAGCGCGCGCTGTCCAGCACCGACCCGTGGGTCCAGGCGCACGTCGTGCTCGCGCTCGGCGCGGACATCAAGTGGGAAGGGAAGCCCGTGCTCGACGCGATGGTCGCGCAGTCGCTGCGCACCGAGGCCGTGGAGCTCAAGCAGTACCCCTACTTCCCGACGGACATCGAGCGTCACCCGTTCCACTTCGTTCAGATCATGCAGGCGACCGACGTTCCCGACGACCGGGCCTTCGTCACGCCGCTCGGACGCTTCACGCGGCGCGAGATCGTCTCGGGCAGCGAGGCGCTGCTCGACCCGAAGGAGGTCACGGACGAGCTGTCGTGGCTGGTGAGCGTCTTGACGCACGAGTTCCCGCAGGACCGCGACACATTCGAGACCGCGCGCGGCCTGAAGGTGCGCGTGACCGAGGTCGTGCAGAGGCACGTGCGCGAGACCGACGCGGCGTACGCCGAGACGTTCGCGTCGATGGCCGGCGCGACGCCTTACGCGCGGGGTGCGATCCACCGCTCGGCGTGCAACGGCACGCACATGCTCTACGGCCTGATCGACGCGCTGCGCAACGGCTACACCGTGGGGCAGCTGCGGGCGCACACCGAGCGCCTGACGCGCGCGCTCCTCTTCCGCATGCGTGCCGAGCCGAAGCTGATCGACGCCTCGCTGCGTGCGAGCCACCCGATGGTGCGCCTCAACGCCGACGCGGCGAAGCTCACCTTCCTCGGCCACGCCGTCGAGGACCTCGGCTACGCGGTGCAGCACGGCGTGTTCCAGCTCGACGCGGCCCAGCTCCAGGTGGTGACGCAGGCGCGCGAGCAGCTCGCGAGCATCGTCTCGCGCCTCACCACCGAGCACGACCTCGACGCCTTGCTCACACAGGAGCCGCGCGCCTACAAGCTGATCGTCGGCGACGCGTGCCACGCGTACCGCGGGCTCCGCTACTGGTCGTGAGCGCGAGCCTGGAGCCGCCCGCGGTCGCGCTGAGCGTCGTCGTGGTCAACTGGAACGGCGCCGCGTATCTCGGCGCCTGCCTCGACAGCGCGCGCGGCGCGGGGCGCGAGCTGATCGTCGTGGACAACGCGTCGCGCGACGGGAGTGCGGCGCTGGTGCGCCAGGCCCACCCCGACGTGCGCCTGCTCGAGAACCGCGAGAATCTCGGCTTCGCGCGCGCGGCGAACCGCGGCCTCGCCGCGGCGCGCGGTGGTCACGTGCTGTTCTTGAATCCGGACGCGCGCGCCAACGACGCGGCGATCGACGCCGCCCGGACGGTGCTGGACCAGCGTCCGGACGTCGGCCTGGTGGGGGTCGCCCAGCGCGACGCGGACGGCGCGCTCACGCCGACGGTCGAGCCCTTCTTCTCGCTCTGGGAGCTCCGCCGGCCGTGGACGCGACGCGTGCGGGCCCCGGAGGGCCCCGGCCCGGTCGAGATCGACTGGTGCCACGGCGCGTTCCTGCTCGGTCGCCGCGCCGACCTGGTCGCGCTGGGGGGCTTCGACGAGGCGTACTTTCTGTACGCGGAGGACATGGATCTCTGCTTCCGCGTGCATGCCTCGGGGCGATCCGTCGTCTATTTGCCCCAGGTGTCGATCGTGCACGAGGGCAACCGGGCGGGAGAGGAGCTGCTGGCCGAGCGTCGGTCCGCAGCGATCTTCGCGAGCTGCCTGCTGTTTCACCGCCGCCACCGCGGCCGGGCGGCGACCCTCCTCGTGCGGCTGCTCGCCGGCGTGGCGTTCGCCGGGCGCACGGTCGGATATCTGGCGACCGGCTCACCGCTCGCCCGGCGCTACGCCGCCCTGACCGGAGTGGCGCTGCGCGGTCGCCTCGATCCGGCGGTGCTCGGGCACGGAGCGACCGGAGCCGTCGCGCACGCGGCGGGCGAGCCGTGAGCTCCGCTCTCACCGTGGCGGTGCCGTGCCGCGCCGACGAGCCGGCGCTCGGCCGGACGCTCGCGGGACTCGAGCGCGCGGTGCATCGGGTCGCGGCCGACGGCCGCGAGGTGCGCTGGGCGATCTGCGTGAACGGCTCCTCGGGTGGTGCGGCGCTGGCCGCGGCGCGCGCGTTCGCGGCGCGGATCGGTGCCGCGGCGCAGGTGCTCGAGGACCCGAGAGCCGACAAGGCGCGCGCCTGGAACCTGGTGCGCTCTGCCTGCACGACGCCGTTGGTCGCGTTCTGCGACGCCGACGTCGAGGTCGCGGACGACGCGCTGGAGCTGCTGGTCGCGGCGCTCGAGCGCGAGCCGCAGGTGGCGCTGGCGAGCGCCCGCCAGGTGCCGGTGCTGACGCCCTTCGTCGGCGAGAGCACGGCGGCCGCCGGCAGCGCGCGGCGCGCGACGCTGGTCGCGCGGGCGGCGTCGCTGCCCTACCGCTTCGACTTCCAGGTCGTCGGCGGACGGCTCTACGTCATGCGTGCCGCGGCCGTCGAGCGCATGCCCGAGGCGCTGCTGCTCGAGGACGGCTGGCTCTCGGCGCGCCTGGGCAACGACGCGCTCCGCACGGTCGCCGCGGCGGAGGTCCGCTTCCACCCGCCGACGACGCTCGCCGACTATCTCCGCGAGCGGCTGCGCACCGAGGCGGGCAAGATCCAGATCCACACCGAGCGCCGGCGCGCGGGCGCGCCGGCGACGCCGATCGCGCGCTACCGCTGGCGCCAGATGCTCGCGCTGCTCGGCCCGTCCGACCTGCCGCTCGTCGCGGTGAACCTGGGCGTCCGCTTCGTCGCGCGCGGCATCGCCGAGGTCGCGGCGCGACGCGGCCGCAGCATCCGCTGGTCCCCCATCGCTTCGAGCAAGCCGCAGCACACCGAGGTCTCATGAACGAGCGCGCTGACTACACCGTCATCATCCTCACCTGGAACTCGCGCCAGCACGTCGCGGCGTGCGTCGAGTCGCTGCGCGAGGCGGCGCCTGGCTATCGCGGCGACCTGATCGTCATCGACAACGGCTCCGAGGACGGCACGCCCGACATCGTCCGACGGCTCGCTCCGGCGTCGCGGCTCGTCCAGAACCAGGTGAACCGCGGCGTCGCCGCCGCGCGCAACCAGGGTCTCGCGCTCGCACGCTCGCCGGTGTCGATCATCCTCGACGTCGACACGGTCGTGATGCCGGGGGCCTTCGCCCGCCTGCTGCGCTTTCTCGAGGAGACGCCGTCGGTCGGCGTGTGCGGACCGCGCCTCGTGCTGCCCGACCAGTCGATCCAGCCGAGCTGTCAGCTCTTCCCGACCGTGATCGACAAGATCGTGCGCCAGCTGCCCGCGCGCCTCGGCGAGCGCTGGCTGCGCGAGGTCGAGCTCGCCGACTGGGATCACACGGGCGTGCGCGACATCGACTACGTCGTCGGCGCCTGCCAGGCGATCCGGATGTCGGCGCTGTACTCGGTGGGCTGGCTCGACGAGCGCATCTTCTACGGTCCGGAGGACGTCGACCTCTGCCTGCGCATGCGCCTGCGCGGCTGGCGCGTGACCTACCTCGGCGACGCGATCGTGCGGCACGAGTGCCAGCGCGTCACGCGCCGGCGCCTGAACGCGTTGACCGTGCGGCACATCCGCGGGCTCGCGCACCTCTACCGGACGCACGGCTACCTGTTCTCGCGCGAAGGCCTCTACCGCCGCATCGAGAGCGCGCCCGCGCCGGTCGTGACGCCGGAGCCCGCGCCGTGCAAGCAGGCGAGCTGAGCGCACGCGCGTCGCACGACGGCGCGCTCCTCGCGGCGCACGCGGCGGGGAGGATCCGGCCGCGGCGAGCGCGCCGCCGCGCGCTCGAGCGCTGGCTGCTGCCCGCGCTCGCGGCCTGCGACCTCGCGGCGGCGCTCGTCGCCTACGGTCTCGCCTTCCTGGTGCGCAGCTCGCTGCCGCTGCCGCTCACGGCGGCGCTGCTGCCGAACGAGGTTGGCTGGCAGCCGCACGCGGCCCTCGCCCTGGTGCTGCTGACGCAGCTGCCGTTGCTCTACGTCCTTGGCCTGTACGACGTGCCGCGGCTGCGCGCGCACGGGGCGTCGCTCGCGCGCATCGTGGCCGCGTGCACGGTGCAGGTGCTGCTGGTCACCGCCTGGTACTTCTTCGCCGGCGAGATCGCCTTTCCGCGCTCGGTGCTGCTGCTGCACGCGTGCGCGAACGCGGCGCTGGTGTACGCGTCGCGACGGGTCGCGCGCGTCGCGGTGGTGCCGCACGGCGGCGGGCTGCGCGTCGCGCTGATCGGCGCGCCGGGCGACGTCGCGGAGCTGCACGCACAGCTCGCGGGCCCGGCCGCGCTCGGGCGGCACGGGGTCTCGCTGGTCGGGGTCGTAGTGCCGTCGCACGCAGCCTCCGTCCCGGCCGAGGACGCCGACGTCCCGCGCGTGCTGGGCACGCTGCGCAGCCTGGCGCGCCTCGTGCGGGTGCACGACGTCGAGCAGCTGATCGTCGTGCCGGGGCCGGGCGCGCGCGACGACCTGCTCGAGGCGGTGCTGCGCGCCACCGCGGGCGTGGCGGGGTTGCGCGTGGCGGTGGTGCCGTCGGTGTACGAGCTGCGCGTCGGCCGGCTCGCGTCGCTGCGCATCGACGACGTTCCGCTGATCGAGGTGGCGCGCGACCCGGCCGACGCACCGTCGTTTCGTGCCAAGGCGGTCCTCGACTACCTGATCGCGACCGTGCTCCTCGTCGTCGCGCTGCCGGTCTGCGCTCTCGCGGCGCTCGCGATCCGCGTGACGTCGCCCGGGCCGGTGCTGTTCCGCCAGCGGCGCGTCGGCCGCGGCGGGCACGAGTTCCTGATCTACAAGCTGCGCACCATGCACGACGACGCCGAGCACGCGACCGGGCCGGTGCTCGCGAGCGACGGCGACAGCCGCGTCACGGCGGTCGGGCGTTTTCTGCGGGCGACGCGCATCGACGAGGTCCCGCAGCTGCTGAACGTGCTCAATGGCACCATGAGCTTGATCGGCCCGCGCCCGGAGCGTCCGGAGTTCGCCGAGACGCTGGCGCGCGAGATTCCAGGCTACGCCGAGCGCTGGCTCGTCAAGCCGGGGCTGTCCGGCCTGGCGCAGGTGCGCGGCGAGTACCACACGTCGCCCGCGTACAAGCTCAAGTACGATCTCGCGTACATCCACAACCACACGCTGCTGCTCGACCTGCGCATCATGGTGGAGACGCTCGAGACGCTGCTCGCGCGACGCGGCGTCTGACGATGGCGCGCGCTCCGTCGGTACCGCGCGAGCACCGCGCGCTCGCGAAGCTCGCCGCCGAGCTGGTCGCGTGCGAGCGCTGTCCGCGGCTTCGCGCGCACTGCACGGCGACCGCCGCGACCAAGGTGCGGCGCTTCCGCGACGACGTGTACTGGGGCCGTCCGGTGCCGTCGTTCGGCGACCCGTCCGCGTCGCTGGTGGTGGTGGGGCTCGCACCGGCGGCGCACGGCGCGAACCGCACGGGACGCATGTTCACCGGCGACGACAGCGGCAACTGGCTCTTTCGCGCGCTGCACGAGGCGGGTTTTGCGAGCCAGCCCGGGTCGTCGCACCGCGACGACGGGCTCGCGCTGCACGGGGCGTGGATCACCGCCGCCGCGCACTGCGCGCCGCCCGACAACCGGCCCACGCGAGACGAGCTGCGCGCCTGCCGGCCGTATCTCGTGCGTGAGCTCGCGCTGCTGCGCGAGTCGCGGGTGCTGCTCGCGCTCGGGCAGGTCGCGTGGGACGCGTGCCTCGCGGTGCTCGCCGAGCAGGGCGTGTCGCTACGACCGCGGCCGCGCTTCGGGCACGGCGCCGAACAGGCACTCGACGCAGGCCGCGTGCTCCTCGGGTCCTACCACCCGAGCCGGCAGAACACGCAGACCGGACGCTTGACGCAGGCGATGCTGGCCGACGTCCTGGCGCGGGCTCGCGCCCTCGTCGGCGGAGAGCGTGAGCAAGAATTGCGAACGCTCGAAGGAGGCGGGCCAAGGGCCCGCCTGCAGGAGGGGTGAAGCCCGCGAATTCACTTCGCGGGCGAGGGGAGGGCCGCGGCCCTCCCCTTGGTGATGAGCAGAGCCTGAGCGATTTCTGCTCAGGCTCTGAGCGACGTGCCCGGTCGGCGCGCTCAGCCCTGCTTGCCGCCGCCCTGCTTGGCCGCTGCCTCGGCGAGCAGGCGCAGCGTCTTGTCGTCGAACATCCCGTCCGGGTAGAGGTCGTTCTGACGCTGGAAGGCCTCGTAGGCGTTGACCGTCACCTGGTCGAGCTTGCCGGTGATCTCGCCCTTGTACTCGTTGATCGCCGCCAGCTGCTGCTGGATCTCCTTCACCTTCTCCGGCGCGACCTTCTGCTCGAGAGCTTCGGCGTCGATCGCGACCAGCGAGCGCTTGGCGCTCTCCTCGGCGGCACGGGCGCGGTCCTCCTCGGTGGGGATGCTGCAGGCGGAAGCCGCGAGGGCGGCGCCGGCGAGGAGCCACGCGGCGAGGCGGCGGGGGAGGCGATGCTTCATGCGTGACTGCTACCGCGGGCCGTCGCGGGTGGTCAAGCTCGCGTCGCGCCGGTATACCGGGCCGGTGCCCCGTGCGCGGCCGATCCCGCTGCTGGCGCTGCTCCTGCTCGCCGCGTGCCATCCCGTGGCCGTGCGTCGCGGCGAGACCACGCAGGCCGACGTCACCGTGCCGACGCAGCCGGTCGCCAACGTCAACATCCTCGCCATCGGCCGCGCCGACGCGGCGGGACAGATCGTGCTGCGCACGACCGGAATCGAGGTCGCGCGCGGCGAGACGGCGACCATCGGCCTGATGGGCCCGGGAATGACGCCGGGCACGGGCTTCGTCGTGCTCGGCATCGGCTTCCAGGCGAGCGTGGTGCGCTTCGGCGAAACGCAGGGCGGCTCGGGGGCGAGCCAGCCGGCGGCGGTGCTGTCGCTCGTCGTGCCGGACGATGCGCCGCCCGGGCTGTACTCGATCGTCGCAGTGCGCGGCTTCGAGTTCGCCCTCTTCTCGGGCGGCATCGAGGTCGTCTGAGATGCACCGCGCCTCCTCGATGCGCGCGCCCGTGCGAAGACGCCCGGGCGGGATCGTGGTCGGTCTGCTGTCGAGCGCGCTGCTCGCGTCGCTCGCGAGCGCCGCGGCCGCGCTGACGGTCGCCGCGATGCCGCTCGAGGAGCTCACCGCGCGCTCGACGCTCGTCGTGCGCGCGCGCTGCGTCGACCGCCAGGTGACGCGCAGCGCCGACGGGCGCGTCGAGTCGCGCGCACGCTTCGCGATCACCGACACGGCGAAGGGCGCGGCCGCGTCCGATCTCGTGACGGTGCGCCAGCTCGGCGGGCGCGACGCCGACCTGGAGGTGCTGGTTCCCGGCGCGCCGCTCTCCGAGCCTGGCGACGACGTCGTGCTCTTCCTCGAGCCGCACGACGGCGACGTGCTCGGCGTCGTCGGCGTCGCGCTCGGCTACCTGCCGGTCGCGGCGCTGCCCGGATCGGGTGCGGTGGTGCGCACGTCGCGCGTCCTCGGTGCGGACTTCGCGTCGTCGGGTGCGCGTCCGGTCGCGGAGCTCCTCGAGCGCGTACGCGCGATCGACCGTGGAGGCGTCGCGCGATGAGGGCGCTCGCGTTGCTCGCGGCAGTGCTCGCGCTCGCGCCGCCGCGCGACGCGCACGGCTACGGCTTCCTCTTCGTGCCGTCCTCGGGTGGCGTGGCGCGGCGCTGGAATCAGTCGGCGCTGCCGGACGGCCGCGTGCCGTGGTTTGCGTCGTCGAGCGTCGGCGGCAACTTCAGCGGCGATCGCGCGCCGCTCGACGTGCTGCAGCGCGCGTTCGCGAGCTGGGAGGACCTGCCGACGAGCACGATCCGCTTCGCCTTCCAGGGCACGCGCGGCGCGCGCGATCGCAGCGCGGGTGACCGCATCAACCTGGTCACGCTCGGGCCGAACGAGAATCTCGGCTCGGGCGTCCTCGCTGCCACCTTCCTGAGCAGCGACGGGGCCGGCACGCTGGTCGACGTCGACATCGTCTTCGGTCGCAGCGTCGCGTTCGGAACCTCGGCCGGCGGCGACGCCGGCAGCTTCGATCTCGAGGCGGTCGCGACGCACGAGGTCGGGCACCTGCTCGGCCTCGAGCACAGCGGGCTGTCGCGCGCGACGATGGTGCCGTTCACCGACCGTGGCGACCTGCACCAGCGGACGCCGCACGACGACGACCGCATCGGTGCGTCGCTGCTCTACCCGGAGGACGGCTTCCTCGCCGGTACCGGGAGCCTGAGCGGACGCATCACCCTCGCCGGCGCACCGGTCTTCCTGTCGCACGTGGTGGCGGCGGACGTGAACGGCCCCGTGATCGCCGGCGGCTACAGCGCGCCGGACGGCAGCTATCGCATCGACGGCCTGCCGCCGGGCGTCTACGTCGTGTACGCGGAGCCGCTCGACGGCCCGGTCGCGCCCGGCAACGTGAGCGGCTTTCGCTCCGGCTTCGGCGTCGATCCGAGCGTGGGTTATGGAACCTTCTTTCACTGACGATGTGTCCGGGGTGAGGATCACCCGATGACCTTGCCGGTGGACCTGCTGCAGCGGCGTGCCGGCCCCGAGCGCTACGACGCGGTGGTGGTCGGAGCGGGAGTCGCGGGCCTCGTCTGCGCGGCGGTGCTCGCCCGCGGCGGTGCGCGGACGCTGGTCGTCGAGGCGGGCAAGCGCCCGGGCGGCCAGCTGCAGACGGTTTCGCACCAGGGCCACGCGGTGGACGTCGGCCCGCTGTTCTGGGACGCGCTCGGCTTTCCCGAGATCCTCGCCGCGGTCGGCGCCGCGGAGGTGGGACTCGGCACGCTCCACCCGCGCGACGCGCTGCGGCTCGTGGTGGCACGCGAGGGCGGCAGCACGTTCGACCCGCTGCGCATCCCGGTGCCCGGCGGCGCGACGTCGCCCTCGACGCTCGACGCCGTGCGCGCGCTGTACGGCGTGCCGCCGCGCGTGTTCGCGAGCCTCGGCGAGCTCTACCAGGAGCTCACGTCGGCGAGCGGCGAGCAGCTCGAGAGCTGGCGCACGACGACGCTCGGCGACTTCCTTCGCGAGCGCGCGCTCGAGCCGGTGACCGCGGCGGCCGTCAAGCGTAGCGCGGTGCTGATGGGCGCCCTCGCACCCGAGCGTGCGTCGCTCGCGCAGCTCGCGCAGCACGTGCGCTGGCTCGCGTCGCCGAAGGCGCCGGGCCTGATGGCCGCGGGCGACGGCCCGGTCGCCGGTGCGCGCGGCATCGTGCAGGCGCTGGTCGACGCGTGCATCGACGCCGGTGCCGACCTCCGCCTCGGCACGCGCGCGACCGGGATCGCGCTCGACCGCGGGCGCTTCTCGCGCCTCGACGTGCGTCGCGAGGAGCAGGGCTTCGCCGACGAGGTGCTCGCCGAGAGCTGCGTGCTCGCGCTGCCGCGCCCGGCGCTCGCGTCGGTGCTGCCGGGGGAGGCGCTGCGCGCGCTCGACGCAGCGGCTCCCGCCGTGCCCGGCTGGAGCGGCGTCGGCGCCGCGTGGGCGCTGCGCGGGATGCCCGATCTGCGCGGCGCCGGCTCGGCCGGCGATGCGCCGCTGGTGCGTCTGGTGACGCCGCCCGAGTCGAGCGGCGCGGGAACGCTGTGCTCGCCGGCGACGCTCTTCTGGCCGAGCGTGCACGCGCCGCGCGTGGCACCGCCAGGCGGCGCCCTGCTGATCGCGCAGGCGGTGCTTCCCGAGGGCGCGACCACCGACGCCGGTGAGGTCGCACGGCTCCTCGTCCTGCTGCGGACGTTCGTGCGCGAGATCTACCCGGCGCTGCCGGAGCTCCTCGTCTGGGAGCGACACTGGGTCGCACCGCTCGGTCCGCCGGACCCGCTGCTCGCGCCGCTGCTGCCGCAGATCGTGCCCGGATGCACGCGCCTCGTGCTCGCCGGCGCCGACGTCGCGCAGCCCGGCGTGCTCGCGAGCGGCGTCGCCGCGGCGGCGTCGTCGGGCAAGTCCGCCGCCGACCGGATCCTCGGCCGCGCGTCGTGACCGGCCGCGCGGCGGCGCGCGCGCAGACGTGCGTGCGCATCGTCGCCCGCGTCAATCACACCACGCGTTCGCGCTTCGTCGCTCGTTCGCCGTTGCGCCGCGATGAAGATTGGATTACAGCGACGCCCTTGCTTGGGGAGCGAGCCGGGTGGTGGTGATGGTCGTGTGGTCGGGGTGTGGCGTCGCGGGAGGTGTGGACGATGCACGAACGCGATCGAGCCGCCGGAGGGGGTGCCGGCGAAGCGGTCGAGCCGACTGCGGCACTCGGCGGAGCACTGCGACCCGAATACACGTTCGCGAGCTTCGTCGTCGGTGACGCGAACCGCCGCGCGTACGAGCTCGCGCGGCGTGTCTCGGGCGCGAGCGGACGATCGCGCGTGTCGCTCTACCTGCACGGCGGCGTCGGCGTGGGCAAGACGCACCTCGCGCTCGCGGTCGCGCACGCGGTGCGCGCGCGGCACGGCGAGGCCGCGGTGCTCGCGGTGTCGGCGGCGCGTCTCGCAGCGAGCTGGCAGGAGGCGGCCGACGAGTTCGCGACCACCGACGCTGCGCTGCGTGCGGCCGAGCTGCTGATCGTCGACGACGTGCAGTTCCTGGTCGGCGAGGAGCGTACGCGCGACGCGCTCCAGCGTCAGGTCGAGCGCCTGCGCGCGCTCGGCAACCGGCTCGTCCTCACCTGCGACCTGCCGCCGCACGAGACGCCCGAGCTCGTGCTCCCGCTCGTGGACGAGCAGGCGCCGGCGTACGCCGCCGAGATCGCGCCGCCCGATCCGGTGCTGCGGCGCGAGATCCTGGTCGCCAAGGCCGCACGGCTCGGCAGCGAGCTCGCGAGCGACGTCGCCGCCTTCATCGCGGAGGCGGCGCCGGCGAGCGTGCGTGCCCTGGAGGGAGCGTTGCACCGCGCTCTCGAGTTCGCGCGAGCGCTGCGCGTCCCGCTCTCGCTGGCGGTCGCGGAGCGTGCGCTCGACGCGTGGTGTCGAACGGCGCCGCCACCGACGCTCGACGTGATCGCCGAGCAGGTCGCGATCGCGCTCGGAGTGCCGCGCCGGCAGATCCGTCAAGCAGCGCGGCGCGATCGCGCGACGGTGCTCGCGCGCCACGTGGCGATCTACGTCGCTCGGCGCGCGACCGGGCTGCCGCTGGCGCAGATCGCGGCCGACTTCGGGTGTCGCGACCACAGCGTCGCGGCGCACGCCGTCGCGAGCCTGAAGCGTCGACTCGAGCGCGAGCCGACGCTCGCGGCGCAGGTGGAGCGCATCGAGCGCGGGCTCGGCGAGGGGCAAAGGCAGGCCGTCTGATCGCGCCGGTCCACGCGTGCGATCGCATGATCGACGTGAGAATCGAGCAGCCGCCGTGTCGTGCGACGCGGCGGTTGCCGTGGCGTGAAATCGAGCGTGCGCGCACGACCGCCACGCCGCCTCGCCTGGATGCAACTCCGGGTGCATACCGATGGCCCGGAAAAGCCAGCGACTATCGGCGAATCGGTGGCATTGAACTTGCCGTGAGCGCCGGCGTTCCCACCAACCGACCATCCCGACTCCGGAGGCAACAGCAGTGATCATCGACCGCCACACCTTCATCGACCTCGCCACCCACCTGGAGGGTGCCTCCGAGGGCGTCCTCGACATCACGCGGCGCTGCGTCGCGCTCTGCGAGGACGCGAGCGACGGCGCGCCCGAGGGACCCACCTGGATGGGTCTCGTCGAGTCGCTGATCACCGTGAACGCGGAGCTCACGGCGCTCGAGCAGACCTTGCGTGCGTTGCTCGAGGCGAACCGGGAGGAAGAGGAGGACGTCGCGCGCCAGTCGCTCAAGCGCGCGCGCGCGGTCGCCGCCTGACCGGCGACGACGGGAGAACGGAAGCGCGGCCGCGCTCCGGCGTCGCCGGCGAGCGGCCGCGCCCAACGCGGCTCGCGTCCGCTCGTCGTCGTGGCCTCACATCGTGCGGGTGAGGATCTGCCCCACGGACGTCGCGAGCGCGACCAGCCCGATCGCCGCCAGCGCCATCACGAACACGAGCTGCGCGACCCGTGACCTCGGCTCGGGCGGCTCGATCCGCGGTGGCGCGACGCGCCGTGGCCGGGCGAGCGACGGGGCCCGGCCGCGCAGCAGCCGCAGCACCGGCTTGTCCAGCTCGCGCCGCCGGCGGCGTGGACGCGCGTTCACCACCACCAGGCGCAGCCAGCGCCGGCGCGGGCGCGGGCGGCCCGGCCGCGCGGGCGGCGGCAGTGCGCCCGGACGCGGCGCGACGGCACGTCTCGCCTGCGGACCCGAGAGGTCGAGGCGTCGGGCGCCGCGCAGGCGATCGATCGTGGGGCGCCGCTGCGGGCGGCGGACGATGGGGCTGATCCTGCGGATCCTCTGCGTCCTGATCATCATCGTATCCCGTACTTGTCGAGCTTGCGGTACAGCGTGCGACGCGACAGCCCGAGGAGTCGCGCTGCAGCCACCCTGCGCCCGCCGGCCGAGTCGAGCGCGCGGCGAATCTGGTCGCGCTCGGCGGCCTCGAGGCTCAGGTCGAGTGGGGAGATCTCGTCCCCGGCTTCCGTTTCGCTCTGACGGCGCAGGTCGGCCGGCAGGTGCTCCTGCTGGATCTCGGCGCCGTTGGCCATGATCGACGCGCGCTCGAGCACGTTGCACAGCTCGCGCACGTTGCCGGGCCACTGGTAGGCGCGCATCGCCTGCATCGCAGCGGTCGCGATGCCCGCCTTGTCGAGCGCGAAGCGGCGCGCGAACTGCGTCAGGAAGTGCTCGCTCAGAAGCTCGAGATCCTCGAGACGCTCGCGCAGCGGCGGCAGGTCGATCACGCCGACGTTCAGCCGGTAGAACAGGTCCTCGCGAAACTCGCCCTGGCGCACCATGCGCGCGAGGTCGCGATTGGTGGCCGCGACGACGCGGATCTCGACCGGCATCGACGCGGGAGACCCGACGCGACGGATCTCGCGGTTCTCGAGCACGCGCAGCAGCTTCACCTGCGCGCCGAGCGGCAGCTCGCCGATCTCGTCGAGGAAGATGGTGCCGCTGTTGGCGGTCTCGAACAGCCCCTTGTGGTCGCGGTCGGCGCCGGTGAAGGCGCCGCGCACGTGGCCGAACAGCTCGCTCTCGATCAGCCCCGGCGCGAGCACGCTGCAGTTGCAGACCACGAACGGCTTGTCGCGCAGCGGCGAGCGCTGGTGCACGGCGCGCGCGACCAGCTCCTTGCCGGTGCCGCTCTCGCCCATGATGAGCGTCGTGGTCGGATACTCCGCGATGCGCTCGATGAAGCTGAACACCTCGAGCATCCGCCGGCTGCGCGCGACCATGCCCTCGAAAACGGTCGAGTCGCGGCCGCCGAGCTCGAGGATGCGAACGCGCTGGCGTAACCGTCGGCGCTCGACGATCATCTGGATCGTGTGGTGCAGGCGACGGCAGTCGACCGGCTTCTCGAGGTAGTCGGCGGCGCCGGACTGGATCGCCGCGACGGCGTCCTTCACCGACGAGTGCGCCGTGATCAAGATGAGGTCGGCCTCGGCGTCGCGACGGCGGACCTCCTGCAGCAGCTCGTGCCCGCTCATGCCGGGCATGCGGACGTCGCTGACCGTCACGTCGATCGGCGTGTGGGCGAAGATCTCCAGCGCTTCCGCTGCGGAGCCTGCACGCAAGACGCAGCAGCCGCGCTGTCCGAGATAGCGGGAGAGGATGGTGAGCAGGACGGGATCGTCCTCGACCACCAGGACGCGCGGCGCGTCCGTCGCGGCCACCACCGGTGCCTCGGCCTGCTGTGCTTCCGTCTCCCCCACGTCCACCCTCGTGGGCTCCGTCGGAGCAATGCGGGTGCCACCGATCTGTGCCACCCCCGGCAGCGCGGTGTGTCGTGCATGTCACGTGGGCGCGCGGGTTTTCGGGCGGCCGCGATTTGGCAACCGGGTGCCGCCGCCGTCGTCCCCGTGGCGACGGCGCGCCATGGGTCCTCCGGTTCGTCAAAATTGTGGCGCGGAGGCCGTCGATTCCCCTTGGCAGACGCAACGCGAGGCGGTAAGCGGAGCGCTTGCTCCAAGGCGCTTCCGGAGGGTTCATGTGGTCGTCGAGGCTTCTCCCCCGAGCGACACCCGTCGTGGTGTCGCTGCTCGTGCTGGTCGCGTCCGCCCTGGCGGCCGACGACCCCAAGCCGGCGCCCGGGAAGCCCGAGGACGTGGTCCGGGTCTACCTCGAGGCGGTCAAGAAGGGCGACTACAAGGCGGCGTATCCGCTGCTCACCCCCCACATGCAGGGCGACCTCGACGAGGAGAAATGGGTCGCCCAGCAGATCATCGTGATGAAGCTCGGCGAGGTCACGATCGACTCGTACCGGATCTTCCCGGCCAAGATGGACGGCGACGCCAAGGCGGTCGTTCCGAACCTGCTCAAGTCCAGGGACAAGTACATCAACCAGACCGGAGCGAACGAGTACGAGCTCTATACGCTCGTCAAGGACCGCGACGGCAAGTGGCGAATCGACCAGCAGGCGCTCGTCGAGACCGACGCGGTGAGCAAGTGGTTCCCGCCCGACGTCCCCGTCGAATAGCGTCCTCCAGGAGGGAGAAACGATGATCCGGCTGCGCTGGGTGATCCTCGGCGCGCTGTCGCTGTCGGCGGTGGCGTGTCACGGCGAGGTCGAGATGACCCCGCTCATCGATCGCAAGATCTATCTCACCGACAAGTTCTACGACGTGGAGGCGATCACCCCGGAGAAGGCGATCATCGTCGGCTACGGCGGCAAGATCCTCTCGACGAGCGACGCCGGCCGCAACTGGAGCGTCGTCCCGAGCGGAACCGACAAGGCCATCTACAAGGTCGCGATGGTCGACGAGTCGAACGGGTGGGCGGTGGGCCAGACCGGGCTCGTGCTCAAGACGAGCGACGGCGGCAAGACCTGGCAGAAGCTCGATCCCGGTACGCCGACGACGCTCTTCAGCCTGTGGGCGCTGTCGCCCGAGCGCATGGTGGCGGTCGGTGAGAAGGCGACCATCGTCTCGACCAGCGACGGCGGCGCGACCTGGACGACCACCAAGTTCGAGGCGAAGCCCGCCGAGACCGGCTCCGACGAGGCGATGGTCGGGCTCAGCGACGACGAGATCATCGCGCAGGATCCGTCGCTCTATGACGTTCGCTTCGTGGGCGAGGACAGGGGCTGGATCGTCGGCGAGTTCGGCAAGATCCTGCAGACCACCGACGGCGGCAAGACCTGGACCGAGCAGCAGCAGTCTCTCGTCGGCGACGAGATCGTCGACGCTCTCGACCTGCCCACCTTCTTCGGCATCGACTGCGTGGACGAAACGAAGTGCACGGTGGTCGGGCTCGACGGCCGCATCGCGGTGACCACGGACGGCGGGGCGACCTGGCAGTTCGAGGAGGTCGCGGGCGACTTCAAGGAGCCGCTGTTCACGGTGCAGCTCTTCCCCGACGGCACGGGCTGGGCGGCGGGTGTCGCCGGCGAGGTGCTGCGACGCGACGAGGGCGGGCAATGGAAGCAGGCCGACCTCGGCATGCGCGTGTTCTCCTGGCTCCGTCAGGTGGGATTCGCCGACGCGAACAACGGGTGGCTGGTCGGCGGCTTCGGGACGATCCTGCGCACCCGCGACGGCGGCAAGACGTGGATCCCGGCCGCCGCCTGAGCCTGCGCTCGAACCGAACCCCCCTTCGTCAAGGAGAACGATCGTGAGCCCTGGAACCGAGGAGAAGCCGCTCTACTGGCTGGGCCGCCAGCTGATCGAGAAGCGCGTCGCCGTCATGATCGGGGTGTTCGTGGTGACCGCCTTCTTCGGCTGGCACACGTACAAGCTCTTTCAGGCGGGCTTCGTGACGTCCTTCGGGGATCTGCTGCCGCAGTCGCACCCGTTCATGCAGGTCCACAACAAGTACGCCGGGACCTTCGGCGGTGCGAACAACGTCATGGTGATGGTCGAGGTGAAGGATGGGCACATCTTCACCCCCGAGACGTTGACGCGCATCTACCGGATGACCGAGGAGATCGACAAGGTCTACGGCGTCAATCACAGCCAGATCGACTCGATCGGCCACCGCACGACGCGTTCCCTGCGCGTCGCGGCGGGCGGCATGATGCGCTCCGAGCCCGTGATGGTGGGGCCGCCGAAGACCGACGAGCAGGCGAACGAGATTCGCCACATCGTCCACAACACCGAGAGCATCTACGGTCTGCTCGTCTCCCTCGACGACAAGGCGGCGCTGCTCAAGGCGAACTTCATCGAGGGCCGGCTCGACTACCGGCGCATCTTCGACGAGATCAACGAGCGCGTGGTCGCGCCGTTCGAGCGCGGCTACGTCGGCGCCATCCTCGCGAACAAGGACGACGCCGGCGTCCTCCCTCCGCCGGTGGTCGACGTGGTGTTCGCGGGCAGCGCCGCGGACGGCAAGCTCGAGCCGGGCGACACGATCGTCGCCGTGGACGGCAAGCCGATCGCGGACCGCGCCGCGTTCGCGGCGGCGATCGCCGCGCACGAGCCGGGTCAGGAGGCGAAGGTCACCGTCAAGCGCGGCGAGCAGACGAAGGAGGTGACGATCACCGTTCCGGAGCCCGACCTGGTGATCTCGGTGGCGGGCGAGCCGCGTCTGTACGGCTGGGTGTACGAGTACGCCGACGAGGCGATCTGGATCTTCCTCATCACCACCGTCCTCACCTGGACCCTGCTCTACCTCTACTTCCACGACTGGCGCGGCGCGCTGCGGCCGACGATCACCGGCGTCATCTCGGCCATCTGGGGTCTCGGCTTCATCAACCTGATCGGCCTGCCGTTCGATCCGCTCGCGCTGGTGATCCCGTTCTTCATCACCGCGCGCGCCGTCTCGCACTCCGTGCAGATGCACGACCGCTACTACGAGGAGTTCGAGAAGTCCGGCTGGGACAAGGAGAAGGCGATCGTCGGCGCGTTCGCCGAGCTGTTCGTGCCGACCCTCTCGGGCATCCTCACCGACGCGATCGGCATCCTCGCGATCCTGCTGGTGCCGATCCTGATGCTGCAGAAGCTCGCGATCTCGGCGTCGTTCTGGATCCTCGCGATCACGGTCAGCGAGCTTCTGCTGAACCCGATCGTGTACCACTACCTGAGGGCGCCCGATAAGGAGACCGTCCTGAGCCGCGAGAAGGGCTGGTTCCGCAGCCTCATCTTCCGCATCACCGACGTGCTGCTGTCGAAGACGGGGCGTGCGGCGACGATCTCGGCGTGGGCGCTGCTGACCGTGGTGTCGATCTACTTCCTGAAGGATCTGACGATCGGCGATCCCACGGCCGCCTCGCCGCTCCTGTGGCAGGACTCGCCGTACAACGTCTCGCACACCAACATCCAGGAGAAGTTCGGCGGCGTCGAGCCGCTGATCGTGGTCGCCGAGGGCTACGACAAGGACGCGATGAAGGATCCGCAGGTGCTGCGGACCATGGAGAAGTTCCAGCGCCACCTCGAGCGCGACCCGGACGTCGGCTACAGCTTCTCGCTCGCCGACATCCTCAGAGCCGTGAACATGGTGTTCCACGAGCTCGAGCCCAAGTGGGGCGTGATCCCGGACGACTGGATCGACGTCGGCGGCCTGTTCTTCGTCTTCTTCTCGGGCTCACCGCCGAGCGAGACGGCCAAGTACGTGACGCCGGACTACGCGACCGCGCACGTCACGTTCTACGCGAAGAACCATCAGGGCGACAACATCCGCAGGATCATCGAGCGCGCGCGCACGTTCATCGAGGAGAACCCGATGGACAAGGCGCAGTTCAAGCTCGCCGGCGGCCTGATCGGCGTGCTCGCGGCGGGCAACGAGGAGATCCTCAAGAACGACCTGCTGATGAACTTCCTCGGCTTCTTCACGATGTACGTGATCATCCTGTTCACGTACCGCTCGTGGATGGCCGGCATCTACATGCTGCTGCCGCTTCTCCTGTCGAACATCGCGATCAACGCCTACATGGCCGTGCAGGGGATCGGCATCAACATCTCGACGCTGCCCGTCGTGACGGTCGGCGTCGGATTCGGCATCGACTACGGCCTCTACATCGTGAGCCGGATCATCGAGGAGTTCCAGAAGTCCGGCGACATCGAGGACGCCGTCCGCACGGCGGTGAGCACGTCGGGCAAGGCGGTCACGTTCACCGCGGTGACGATGGTGCTCGGAACGCTCGTGTGGTGGTTCTCGAACATCCGCTTCGACGCCGAGATGGGCCTGCTGCTCGCGCTGTGGATGCTGGTCAGCTTCGTCGCGTCGATGACGCTGATGCCGGTGCTGTTCGTGGTCTTCAAGCCGGGCTTCATCCTGCGCGAGGCGCCGAAGGCCGCGGTGCCGGCAGCCCCGCACGGCGCGGTGAGCTGAGCCGCCCGGCGGAGTCGCGGTTCGCGCGCTCGTCCGCCCGTCGCTCGTCAGGGCGAAGGGCGGGCGAGCGCGTGCGCGTCGCATGATCGAAGTCGAAGGTCTCTCGAAGTCGTACGGCCAGATCCGGGCTCTCGCCGGCGTGTCCTTCGCGATCGCGGCGGGCGAGATCGTCGGCCTGCTGGGGCCGAACGGCTCGGGCAAGACGACGCTGCTGCGCATCCTCACCGGCTTCTTCCCGGCCGACGCGGGGAGCGCGGTGGTGGCGGGCGTCCGCCTCGCCGACGACCCCTTCGAGGTGCGGCGGCGCGTCGGCTACCTGCCCGAGCAGGCGCCGCTCTATCCCGAGGTGTCGGTCGCGCGCTTCCTCCGCTTCGCCGCCGACGTCAAGCTCGGCGACCGCGCGCTGCGCGCCCGGCGCGTCGAGGCGGTGATCGCCGAGTGCGGCCTCGCCGGGGTCGCACGCCGGCGCATCGGCACGCTGTCGAAGGGCTACCGGCAGCGCGTCGGCGTCGCGCAGGCGCTGATCGGCCGGCCGCAGGTGCTGGTCCTCGACGAGCCGACGGCCGGGCTCGACCCGGCGCAGGTGATCGAGCTCCGCCAGCTGATCGCGGCGCTCGGCGGCCGCACGACGGTCGTGCTGTCGAGCCACGTGCTCGCCGACGTCGCGAGCGTGTGCGACCGCGTGCTGATGCTGCACCTGGGACGTCTGGTGCTCGGCGAGCGCATCGACGCCCTGCGCCGGCAGGTGCGGAGCTCGGGCGAGCTCGTGCTGCGCACGCGGGCCTCGGCCGACGAGCGGGCGCGCCTGCTCGCCGCGGTTCCCGGCGCGGTGCTGCGTCGCGCGGAGGAGGGCGCCGACGGGACCGTGCTGCTGCACCTCGTCCTCGCGCCGGACGCGGACGCCGACGACCCGCGCGCCGCCGAGGCCGCCACCACGGCGCTCGCCCGTGCGTGCGTCGCGGCCGGGCTGCCGGTGCTCGAGCTCGGCCCGCGCAGCCGGACGCTCGAGGACCTGTTCGTCGATCTGCTCGCGAGGTCGCCCGGGTGAGGCGCCGGCCGCCTTCGCCGCGCCGCGTGCTCGCGCTGCTGCGGAAGGAGCTGCACGCGACCTTCGCGCAGCCGCTGCTCTACGTGGTCGGCGCCGTCTTCCTGCTGCTCGCCGGCTACTACTTCTACACCGACCTCGGCTTCTTCATCACCTTCGGCTTCGGCGAGAACATCTTCGAGAACTTCTTCCAGCTGCTGTTCGTGGACCTGCGGCTGGTCCTGCTCTTGACGGTACCGCTGCTCACCATGCGCCTCTTCGCCGAGGAGAAGAAGCTCGGCACGATCGAGCTGCTGTTCACCTATCCGCTGTCGGATCTCGAGATCCTGCTCGCGAAGCTTCTCGCCTGCACGCTCGCGGCGTGCGCTCTGCTCGCTGCGACCGGCCCGAGCCTGCTCTACCTTCACGCGCTCGAGCCGTTCGCGCTCGGTCCGGTGCTGAGCGGATACCTCGGCCTCGCGCTGCTGGCGCTCTCCTTCGTCGCGGTCGGGACCTTCCTCTCGACGCTCACCGACAACCAGGTGGTGGCCGCGATGTCGACGGTGGGCGTCCTGCTGCTGCTGTGGATCCTGTCCTGGAACGAGTCCGCGCCGGGGGCGGAGACGCTCGGCATCGTGTCGCGGCTGTCGATCTTCGACCACTTCGAGAGCTTCGCGCGCGGCGTGATCGAGACCAAGGACCTGGTCTACTTCGCGTGTCTCGTCGCCTTCGCGTCGGCGGCCACGCTCGCGTCCCTCGGAGCCCGCGCGTGGCCGCGCCCGCGCCTCGCGTCCACCGTGGTCGGGCTGCTCGGCCTGCTGGTCGCGCTCGGCCTGGTCGACGCGCTCGCCGAGCGGCACAACGTGCGCGTCGACCTCACCCCGCAGCGCCGCTTCACGCTGTCGCCGCATGCGCTGCGCATCCTCGACGGCGTCGCGCGCGACGTCGAGCTGATCGCCTTCGTGCGCTCCGGCGACGCGCGCAACGCCGCCACCGTGGACCTGCTCGAGCGCCTCGCCGACGCCTCGCCGCGCGTGCGGCAGCGCGTCGTCGACGTGAACCGGAATCCGGCGCTCGCGCGACGCTACGGAGTCGACGGCTACGGCGCCGTCGTGGTGGCCAGCGACGAGCGGTTCCGCCGCGTGAGCCAGGCGCGGGAGGACCTGCTGGTCGGCGCGATGATGGACCTCGGGCGCGACGCTCCGAAGGGGATCGGCTTCGTGCGCGGACACGGCGAGGCCGCGGCGCTCGACCACGACGGCGGTCGCGGGCTCAGCACGCTCACCGGCGGTCTCCGCGAGGACGGCTTCGTGATCCGCGAGGTGGCGCTCGACGCGAGCGTGCCGGCGGAGGTCGACGTGCTGGTGGTCGCGGGCGGGGCGACGCGCTGGAGCGAGGCCGAGCTCGGTCGGCTCGACGCCTGGCTCGAGCGCGGCGGCGCGCTGCTCGCGTTGCTCGATCCGCGTCAAGCGCCGGGCCTCGACGCGTGGCTCGCCGCCCGCGGCATCGCGCCCGGCGCGGGCGTGGTGCTCGATCCGGACAACCGCCTGTACGGCGGCGAGGCGGTGTCGCTCGAGGCGCGTCCGCCCGCGAGCGTCTCGGCAGGGGACGCGCTGCTGCCGTCGTCGGCGCTGGTGACGCGTCTGCTCGACTCCGGGGTGCTGCTGTCGAGCGCGCGTCCGCTCGCGCTCTCGCCCGACGCGCAGCCGCTCCTCGAGAGCAGCACGAGCAGCTGGGCGACCGTCGCGATCGAGAGCGCAGAGGAGGGCAGGGCGGAGCTCGACGAGGAGCGCGACACGCGCGGTCCGCTGGTGGTCGGCGCGGCTCGCGAGTGGCCGCCGGCGGGCGTCGCGCAGCGCGGCGCGCGCGTCCTGGTGATCGGCGACGTCGACTTCGCGACCAACCGCTTCGTCGAGTTCCTCGGCAACCGGCAGCTGCTGCAGTCGGCGATCGCGTGGCTCGTGGGCGAGGAGGACCTGATCGCGCTGCGGCCGCAGCGGAAGGAGGCCGGGCTGCAGCAGCTCTTCCTGAGCGCGGGGCAGGCGCGGACGGCGCTCCTGCTCTCGACCGTGGTCGTGCCGGGTACGAGCCTGCTGATCGCTCTCGCCCTCCTGCTCCGCCGGAGGCTCGCGCGGTGACGTGGGCGCAGGCGGCGCTGTGCTGGCTCGTGGCGCTCGTGCTGGGCGTGCTCGTCTACGCGTCGATGCCCGACGACGGGCGGCGACCGACGCCGTTGCCCGGCGCGGGCCCGGTCGCCGCGGGGCCGGCGGAGGCGGACGAAGACGGCCGCGCGCCGGCGAAGGCGCGGACGGCGACGGCCGAGACGGAGCCGGCCTACGTGCTCGACGCCGCGAGGCTCGAGCGGGTGGAGGTGCGTCGCGGCGACGCCGTGGTGCGGCTCGAGCGAGTCGGCGAGGGCTGGAAGGCGGTCGCGCCCACCGATCGCGTCATCCTTCCCGGGCTCGTGTCGGCGTTCGTCGCACAGCTCGTCGACAGCGGACACGGCGCGCGCATCGGGGACGATGCGGGCGATCCCGCGTTCGGACTCGACGCGCCGCAGCTGACGATCGACGCGTCGGGCGGCGGCGAGCGGCTCCGCCTCGTGATCGGTGCGCGCGCGCCGACGGGCACGGCGGCGTACGCTCTGGTCGCCGGGGAGGGGCGCGTCGTGCTGGTCGGGTTGAGCCTCCTCTACTACGCGGATCTGCTCTTCGAGTGAGGCCGGTCGAGCTGCCCGCCGCGGCGCTCTCGGGGGCTCGAGCGCCAGGCGCGACAGGGCGCGCGTCGTTGACTCCCGCGCTTCGAGCGTAGTAATCCCCGTGCCGAGCTGAGGAGCTTCCGCCCGGCCAGGCGCGCCTGGCCGCCGGCGCTTCGGCTCCATCCACCCCGCATGACGACCCTCGGCATCTCCGCGCACGGTGCGTACGTCCCCGGGGCGTGCCCGCCGCGCGGGCGGATCGCCGCGGAGCGGGGTGGCTTCTCGCTCGCCGCGATCGACCGGGTGAGGGCGCGCTCGCGCGCCGGCTGACGGCTCCTCTTCGACCAACTCCGGGAAAGGGCAAGGCAACGCGCATGGACTTTGGCTTCAGCGAGGATCAGGAGCTGCTCCGTCAGTCGGCGAAGGACTTCCTCGCCAAGGAATGTCCGATGACGCTCGTCCGCAAGATGATGGACGACGAGTCGGGGCACTCGCCCGAGCTGTGGAAGAAGATGGCCGACCTTGGCTGGCACGGGCTGATCCTCCCCGAGGAGTACGGCGGTGCCGGCCTGAACTTCGTCGACCTCGTCGTGATCCTCGAGGAGATGGGCCGCGCGGTGCTGCCGGGCCCGTTCCTGTCGACCGCCGTCTACTCCTCGGTGGCGCTGCTCGACGCCGGCACCGCGGAGCAGAAGAAGAAGTACCTGCCGCGCATCGCGACCGGCGACCTGATCGCGACCGTCGCGATCCTCGAGCCGTCGGGCCGCTGGGACGCAGACGGCGTCGCCGCGACCGCAACCGCGACCGCCGGCGGCTACCGTCTCGACGGCACCAAGCTCTTCGTGCCCGACGGCCACATCGCCGAGCTGCTCATCGTCGCGGCGCGCAAGCCCGGCACGACCGGCGAGGACGGCATCAGCCTGTTCTGCGTCGACGCGAGCACCGCAGGCGTCAAGCGCACGGCGCTCAAGACGATGGACCAGACCCGCAAGCTCGCCGAGGTGACGCTCACGGGCGTCGAGGTCGGCAAGGACGCGCTGGTCGGCAAGGAAGGCGAGGGCTGGAAGACGATCGAGCGTCTCGCGGACCGCGGCAAGGTGGCGCTCTGCGCCGAGGCCTGCGGCGGCGCGCAGCAGGTGCTCGACATGTCGGTCGCCTACGCCAAGGTGCGCGAGCAGTTCGGCAAGCCGATCGGCTCGTTTCAAGCGATCCAGCACAAGTGTGCCAACATGATGGTGCAGGTCGAGAGCTCGAAGTCGGCGACGTACTACGCCGCGTGGGCGGTCGCGAACGACGTGCCCGAGGCGCCGCTCGCCGCCGCGATGGCGAAGGCCTACTGCTCGGACGCGTACCGCGTGGTCGCCGGCGAGGGCATCCAGATCCACGGCGGCATCGGCTTCACGTGGGAGCACGACATGCACATCTACTTCAAGCGCGCGAAGAGCTCCGAGGTGACCTTCGGCGACGCGACGTGGAACCGCGAGATCGTCGCCACGCACATCCTCTGAGTGACCTCGGGACGAGCGACCTCGGGATGAGCGCCGCCCAGACGGGCGGTCGTCGCGACGAGACGGGGGCCGGACCTTCGGCCCCCCGCAGCGTGTGGGGCGCGGCGGCGACTCAGAAGCTCCACACCCACGGGATGATCGAGCTCGCGACCAGCCACATCAAGAGGTTCAGCGGCAGGCCGATCCGGATGTAGTCGGTGAACCGGTAGCCGCCCGGTCCCATCACCATCAGGTTCGTCTGGTAGCCGATCGGGGTCGAGAAGCTCGCCGACGCCGCCATCGTGATCGCGAGCGCGAACGGGCGGAAGTCCACCCCGAGCTGCTCCGCCGCCTCGAGCGCGATCGGGAACACGAGTGCTGCCGCCGCGTTGTTCGTGATCATCTCGGTGAACAGCATCGTCACGCCGTAGACGACGAACAGCACGACCCAGGGGTCGCTGCCGCCGAGCGCGATCAGGCTCTTTGCGATCACCTCGGCGGCACCGGTCACCTCGAGCGACTTGCCGACCCCGAACGCCGCCGCGATCACCAGCACCACGGGAATGTCCACCGCGCGGCGCGCGCTCGTCCACGAGATGCAGCGGCTGGCGACCATCAGCCCGGCGGCGATGCTCGCGGCGACCAGGATGGGCAGCACCTCGAGCGTGTTGAGGACGACCATCCCGACCAGCAGCGTGATCGCGAGCCAGGCCTTCTCGTGTCGCGGCGGCGTCGAACCCTCGACGCGGCTCACGAGGAAGAAGTCGCGGGAGTTCCGCTGATGCTTGACGAACGCGGGGAGCGCCTCGAGCAGCAGCGTGTCGCCCGACTGCAGGACGATGTCGCCGATCTTCTTGCGCAGCCGCTCGCCGTGTCGCGCCACGGCGATGACCACCGCGTCGTAGACGGAGCGAAACTGGCCGTCGCGGATGGTCTTGCCGATCATCGGACACGACGGCGAGACGACGGCCTCGATCAGCGTCCGGCGCGCGCGCGGCGCGTCGAGCTTGAACACCTGGTTGGTCGCCGGGGCCAGGCCGCGGATCTTCTGCAGATCGACGACCGCCTCGACCACGCCGGCGAACACCAGGCGGTCGTCTGCCAGCAAGCGCTCGTGCGGCGCGACCGCGGGAAAGATGCGTCCGTCGCGCTCGATCTCGATCAGGAAGGTGTGCGGCAGGTTGCGCAGCCCGGCCTCCTCGATCGACTTGCCGACCAGGGCGCTGCCCTCGGGAACCATCATCTCGACGGTGTACTCGCGGGGGTCGTCCAGCGTGCTGATCGCGGGCTTCCGGTCCGGCAGCAGCCACCGGCCGAAGACCAGGATGTAGACCAGGCCGATGGCCGCGGAGGGGAGGCCGACCCAGGCGACCTCGAACATGCCCATGCCCGGGCGGCCGGAGCTGCGCAGCAGACCGTCGACGACGAGGTTCGTGCTCGTGCCGATGAGCGAGCACGTGCCGCCGAGCACGGCCGCATAGCTGAGCGGGATCATGAGCTTCGACGCGGCGAGGCGACCCTTCTTCGTCCAGTCGTCGATCACCGGCAGCATCATCGCGACGAGCGGCGTGTTGTTCATGAACGCGCTCATCGTGGCGATCGGCAGCATCATGCGGACCTGCGCCGCGAGCACCGTCTTCGGCAGGCCGAGCAGACGGTTCACGACCAGGGCCATGCCGCCGGTCTCGCGCAGCGCCGCCGCGACGATGAACAGGACGGCCACCGTCATCACGCCCTCGTTCGAGAAGCCCGAGAGGGCGTCGGCGGGGCGCAGGATCCCGGTCGCCATCAGCAGGCCGAGCGCGGCGAGCAGCAGCAGGTCGGGCGCGATCCGCGTCGCGATCAGAAGCGCGAGGACACCGAGGACGACGGCGACGCTGAACCAGGCTTCCCAACCCAAGAAGTGTCCCCCCCTCGAGGGCTCGTCCGCGCCGGGGCCGCGTGACCGGGTGAGGATGCCGGCGTTGCGCGTCGCGTGCAAGCGAGCGCGCGGCGATCCGTCCGTCGCGAGCGGCGGCCGGACCCTATAGCAGCCCTCGCTCGCGCACGATCGCCACGGCCTGGGTCCTCCGGCGTACCTCGAGCTTCGCGTAGACGTTCTCGAGGTGCGACTTCACCGTGCTCGGGGCGACGAAGAGCTGCCGCGCGATCTCGCCGTTCGAGAGGCCCCGCTCGACCAAGCGGAGAACCTCGAGCTCGCGAGCCGAGAGCGCGGCCGCGCTGCCGGTTTCGTCGGTCGCGCCGAGCGGCGGGACCGGAAGGCCGAAGCGCGCCGCGAGGCGCCGGGTCTCCGCGTCCGGGGCACGCACTGCCGCGAGCTTCTCGAGGCAGCGCGCGAGGGCGCCTCGCGCCATCGCGTGGCCGTCGCGACGCTCGCGGGCGAGCGCGTACGCTCGCAGCACGGATTCGTCGAGCGGGTCGATCTCGAGGGCGCGCGTGAGGTCGCCGACGGCGCGATCCAGCTCGTTGCGTCCGAGCCGGAGCTCGGCGGCGCGTCGCAGCGCGGTCACCAGGCACGCGCGCAGACGCTCGCGTCGCTCGTGGCCCCACGTCGGATCGGGGGCGTCGGCGAGGTAGTCGCCGCGAAACAGCGCCACCGCATCGTCGAAGCGGGCCAGCGCTCCGGCCGGGTCGCCCAGCCGGGCCGCGGTCTCGGCCTCGACGACCGCAGCCTCGAAGCGATCGGCGTCGAGACCGAGACCGTCGCCGAGCCGCAGGCTGACGAGATCGCCGCTCTGGCGGAGGAAGAAGGACGGCGCACCGGCGTCGCGGTCGGGCTCGAGCAGGTTCCGCAGGTGCACCAGCGTGACCCGCAGGTTGTTCGCGGCCGCGGCTCGCGAGAGCTCCGGCCAGATCGTCGCGGCGAGATCGTCACGGCGTCCTTCGCCGTGCGCGACCAGATACTGGAGCAGGGTCCGGACGCGCTCGCGGCGAAGCGCCGGATCGTCCACGACCGCGCCGTTGCGCAGCAGCTCGAGGCTGCCGAGGACGCGCAGCTCCGGGTTGCCGTCCGGGCGCTCGGGAACCGCGCGCAGGAGAGCACGCGCCTCGGCCGTCACCTCGGTCCCGCGGTCGTGCGCCAGGCGGCGGAGCACGCCGCGATGGTCGACGGCGAGATCCTCCGCGACCGCGCGAGCGGCGGCGTTGCCGCGGCTCGCCGCGGCGACGGCGAGCTCGAGCACCATCGGCGGCACGAGGGCGACCGAGAAGCGCCGGGGCGTCTCCCACGGCAGGAGCGCTGCGGGGTCCCGGTTGCCGTGCTCGCGAAAGGCGAGCAGCGCGGCCGCGACGTCCAGTGCCCTCGACCAGTACGGGCCGCGCTGACGCCAGCAGGCGACGCGCTCGCGCGTGCCCGGTGACAGGATCGAGGCCAGCGCCGACGCGCGCAGCGCGTGCCGGTGTGCCAGCGTCTCGGGATCGTGGCGCGCGAAGGCCTCCTCGATCGTGCTGCGCGCCGTCGCCTCGTCGCCCTCGCAGGCGGCGAGCGCCATGCGTCCGGTCGCGTAGGCCAGCATGGCGCGATCGCCGAGACCGCGGGCGACGAGCGGCGCGGCCGCGTCGAGGTGCCGGCGCGCGACGGCCGTTCGCCCGAGGCACGCGTTCTGGAAGCCGAGGATCGAGAGTGCCACCGCCTGGTTGTGCGCGTGCCCGCCGGCCGCCTGCGGCAGCCCGCCGTCCATCGCTGCGAGCTCTGCGGGACCGATCTCGCCCGAGAACCACGTGGCATCCCAGTGCACGCCCCAGAGCGCGGGCAGCATGAACGTCGTCGCCGTCGGGATCGCCGCCTGGATCTCGGCGATCGCCCGCTCGGGCTCGCCCGCGTCGAGGAAGGCCATTCCGGCCACGACCGCATCGGCCGCTCCGAGCACGCTCGCGGCCCCGAGCCGCCGCGCTTCGTCGACGAGGGCGAGCGCGGCGCGCGGGCGGCACTCGACCAGCGCGATCGTTGCGTCCACGAACACGGAGCCGCCCTTCGCCTCCGTCGTACCGAGCTCCTCGCCCTCGCGTGCGATGGCGTGCAGGCGGTCGCGATCGACCTGGAAGAACGCCAGGTACGCCAGGATGGAGAGCGTCACCTGTCGCCACTGCGTGTCGCCCGTGTCGCGCAGGCTGCGCTGCGCGGAGTGGATGAAGGGTGCGGCGCGGAGCGGATCGCTGTGCAGCGCGAGCAGCCCCTTGAGCAGCTCGCCGACCGGCGTCGACACGATCGCGCGTGGCAGCGTCGCGATCACGGTTTCGAGTGCCTCGGGTGCCATGGACTGCCAGTCGTTCCGGACGAGACGCTCGAGGAGGGGCAGCAGCTCGGCCTCGCGTCCGTTGTGCAGGCAGAGCTCGACGGCCTCGCGGTAGTGGCCGCGTCCCGCCAGGTGATCCAGTGCGCGGCGCAGATCGGCGGGCGTCCAGGCCGGCTCGATCGCGCGTAGCACGGGCTCCCAGAGCGCGTGCAGGCGGACCGCGCCGCTCTGCTCCGCGCTGGTCAGCGGCAGGTCCGCGACCAGCTCGTCTACCGCGGTGGCCCGCCCGGTGAACGCCGCGATCCTGTCCGCGTCGATCCAGTCGAGAGAGGCCAGGCGTGCAAGGGCGGTCCGGCGCTCGGGCGAGAGCCCCTGCAGGATCTCTTCCCACAGGTACTCTGCGACGCGACCCGCGCCGACCGTCGCCGTCAGCTCCGCGAGAGCCGGCCAGCCGACGCGGGGGGCGTCGGGAGACGCCGTCACGCCCCGGAGAGCGAGGAATGCCTCCTCCTCCTCGCGTGTGAACGCGAGCTGGTCGTCGTCGATCTCGATCGCCTCGCCCAGCGCGAGGAGGCGGACCAGGGGCACCGGCGCCGGCCGCCTCCCGGCGAGGACCAGGTGCCCGTTCGCCGGCAGCTCGTCCAGCAGGCGGGAGAGGATCGCCGCGGCCTCGCCGCCGGGCTCGACGTGGTGGACGTCGTCGAGGACGAGCGCGATCTCGCGCGGGGAGCGGCGCCAGATCGCGTTGCCGACGGCATCGACCACGTCCCCGGCGCCGCGTGCACCGACCGCGGCGCGCAGCGCCGATCCGAGCTCGCTCGCACGGGCGTCGCGCCGGCTCAGGCCGAGCCAGCAGTCGATGCCACCTTGCCTTCCTTCGTCGTTCGCCTCGAGCGCCTGGAGGAGAAGGGTCGTCTTGCCGAATCCCGCGCCGCCGCGCACGACCGTCAAGCGCCGCTGGAAGCGTTCCGCGAGGACGCTCATGAGCCGCGGCCGGTGCAGCCACTGGCCCGGTCGTCGCCTGGGAGGGATGAGTCGAAAGGGCGGGGTCATGATCGCGGGCAGCGCGCCTCTGGTCTTGTCGCCCGCACGCCGGCGTCATCTTAGGCCACCCGGTCCGCTCGATGCACTCCCTCGTTAATGCCGGCCGACGGGCGCTGCGACCGGAACGAGCTGCCAGCCATGCGGTGCGACGCCGCGCGGCGTGCCGCGGGGCGTCGCAGCGGCCTCCCGGAAAACCCGCCGTTCGGCGGATGTTCGCCCCCGAGCACCCCTGATAGCCGTGCCCGCGAGCTTGCCACCCTGCCTCGGTTCCGCCGACCGCCGATTGCTCCGTCCCGTGGGGCCCGCACCATGAAGCACCTCGCGAAGCTGCTGACCGTCCCGATCTGCTACGTCCTCGCGTTCCAGCCCGCGCTCGAGGTGGTGCTCGAGAGCCGGGCGCTGCGCGCGACGGCCCGCACCCTGGCGCCCCTGCGAGCGAGCGTCGCGAGCGCCCAGACCCCGCCGCCCGTCATCCCGCTCGCATCGCCCCTGCGTCTCACCCGCACGCAATCGGCGCATGCAATCGACGACACCGCGGGCGGGGAGATCACGCTCGCCTACCACGCCGTGAACGCGGGCACCGAGACGGTCGAGGACGTGCTGCTCGTGACGAGACTCGCCCCGGGTGCGACCCTCGTCGAGTCCTCGCCGCCCGCCGAGGTCTCCGGCGACAGCCTCGCGATCGTCCTGCCCGCGGTTCCGGTGGACGAGATGGCGACGGCCACGCTCCGGATCGCCTTGCCGCCGGGGGCGGCCCCACTCGCGATCGACGCGGGAGCGAGCGTCTTCGGGAGCCTGCGGACCCGCGAGGCGAGCGACGACATCGCACCGACCGTCCTGCCGCAGTCGCTCGGCGTCGATCCGGCGCTGCTCGCATCGACACCCGACGCCAAGGTCGAGGACGTCGACACGCAGCGCGCCGTGGCGCTGGCCGGCTGCGACGCCGGCGACGTCTTCCGCTTCGTGCGCGACGAGGTCGTGTACGAGGCCTACCGTGGCTCGCTGCGCGGAAGCCGCGGCACGCTGTGGAGCATGGCGGGCAACGCGCTCGACCAGGCGAGCCTGCTGGTCGCGATGCTGCGCGCGTGCGGCATCCCGGCGCGCTACGCGACCGGCACGCTCGACGACGTGCGCGCGCGGCAGCTCATCGGCTCGATGTTCGCGCAGCCGCTCGGCATCGTCGGCGGGCTCGACCCCGCCCGCGTCCCGGCCGTCGACGGCTTCGACGTGACCGGGCTGCTCGCCGAGGCGACGCGGTCCGCGCCCGGGGCCGACGCGGTCTCGGACCCCGAGAGCGATCCGGACCTCCTCGAGACCGCGCGCCGGCACGCGTGGGTCGAGCTGTGGGACGGCGGCGGCTTCGTGGCGGCGGATCCGAGCTTCGCCGATGCCGACCTCGGCGATCGCTTCACGGCGACCGTGCAGACCTTCGCCGAGATCCCGGACGCGCTGCGCCACAAGGTGCGCTTCCGGCTGGTCGAGGAAGAGCACCCGGCCGACCTGTTCAACGGCATCCTCGCCGCGGCCTACTACCTCGACCGCTCGGGCGGATTCGTGCGCAACGGCATCAAGCCGGTGGGCAACGTCTTCGTGCAGGAGGTCGAGGTCCTCGACCACACCGTGCCGACGGTCTCGCTGGTCGGCGAGCCGGTGACCTTCGGCCACTTCGTCAAGCACGAGCGCTTCGTCTCGACGGTCGAGTTCATCTTCAACACCTACTCGCCGTGGCTGCAGATCGGACGCGACACGGACGTCATCCGCGGCGCCGACTACCAGGAGGCGATGGCGACCATCGTCGTCAACCTGGCGAAGATCGTGACCGGCCTGTTCGTGCGCATGACGACGATCGATCCCGACGGCAACGAGAAGCTGTACGAGCACGTCTACCACGACCGCTTCGGGCTCGCGCAGCGGCTCGGCGAGGCGCCGGTCGGCCCGCCGGATCTTTCGGGCATCCCGATCCTGAGCGAGGCCAACACGATCGACGTGTCCGTCCCGGTGTCGGACACCAGCCGGCGCGTCGCTGCCGCCGCGCTGCGCCGGTCGCGCGACGTCGCGCTCGAGCTGCGCGAGCGCTTCCCGACCGCCGCCACCGACGACTTGACGACGTACACGCCGGCGCAGGCGCGCGAGCTGACGACGCTGATGCGCGACGCGCTCGGCGAGGTGAACCGCTACGACCTCGCGAGCCTGTCGACGATCTGGGACGCGATCATGCGGCGGGTCGAGCGCTTCACGGGCACGCGCACCTACCTCGCCGAGCCGCAGCTCTTCGTCGCGGGGACCTACCTGCGCGACAAGGGCAACGACACGACGGCGTTCGGACAGAGCGTCGACCTGCGCAAGTTCGACGTGCAGGTGATTCCCTACCCTGGCGAGCGCATGAGCGGCGCCTTCCTCGCCCGCGTTCTCTCCGGCCAGGCGCTGACCCTGCAGGAATCGGTGGGCATCATGCGCACCGCGGATCCGTCCGCGACCGCCCTCGGCACGCTCGACATCCTCAGCGCCGCGGCGCAGCAGGGCATCGCGATCCGCGCGATCGGCGAGGGCAACCAACTCGAGGTCGAGGAGCTCGACCTGAGCCCCGACGCGCGCGCGCGCATCCGGCGTGCGCTCGGCAGCGGCAAGGCCGTCGTCGTGCCGGCGGCGATGGTCACGATCGACGGCACCACCACGACGGCGTGGCTCGAAACCGACGTGGTCACGGGCGACACGATCGGCGTGTCGGAGCACGGCGGACACCAGTCGCTCGTCGAGTTCGCCGTGATCGCGCGCGACGTGCTGGTGAACATGATCGGGTTCCTGTCGGAGGGGCTCGGCGCCATCGGGAACCTGCTCACCTTCTGGATCGACCTCCCGCAGAAGCTCGAGGCGTGCAAGGCGCGCGGGGAGTCCTGTGCCTCGGAGGCGCAGAAGGCGCTCGGTGGGGCGGTCTTCAGCCTCCTCTGCACCTTCGTGGTTCCCTCCCTCGCGGCGCTCGCGTTCGGGCCGCTCGGCTTGTTCGGGTTTCTCGCGGTCGCCGTCACGTGCGCGATCCTCGGGCTCATCCTGTCCGAGATCCAGGACGAGCTGGCCAACGATCCGCCGCTGCTCGCACTTGGCATGCGAAGCTTCGCGACCGAGGCGCCGGGCATCGGCGTCGGACGCGTCTCGGCGGGAGCGAGCCTGCCGTCCGGCCCCGGCACGGTGACGGGGCAGGTCGAGGCGGCGCACGCGCGGGTGACGGGCGAGATCGAGGCGACGCACCTCGCCGGCCCGACCGACGGCTCGCTCGCGCTGTTCCCGTCCGCCGTCGGCGGGATCGGGGCCGGCGGCACGGCCGGCGCCGGTGCGAGCTTCGCCGCCTCCACCACGGCGAGCGCGGCCGGCGGCACGCTGAACCTCGACTTCGACGCGGGCTCGCTCGCCATCGGCGGCGACACGCTCGCCGGACCCGGGAACGTCGGCTTCACCGGCTTCGACGGCGCGCTCGACGCGACCGACGCCGGCGCGACCGACGCCGTCGTCGTCGACGGCACGTACCAGCGCGTGCTGATCGTCGACCTCGACCGCAGCAGCGCCGCGGCGAGCCACGACGCCGGCGCGAGCTTCCAGGCCACGCTGCGCAGCAACGCCGCGGACGAGTACTTCGTCGTCGGTCGCGCGCCCGCGGGCTTCGCGGTCGAGGTGTCGGACGGCGGCCTCGTGACGGTCACACCGCCGTTCGGGATCGCGCCCGGCGCCTACGAGATCCGCATCACGGCGGTCGCGGGCGAACTGACCGCCGAAGCGGTCGCCCTCGTCGACGTCACCGCGACCGCGGCCGGCGGACTCGGTGTCGCGTTCGTCGAGGACCGCGTCTTCAACGTCCCGCAGAACGGCACGCTGGTGCTCAGCAACTACCGCCTCGAGGTGTTCAACGGCGGACTCGCGGACGACGTGTTCGACGTCTCGGTCTCGGGTCCGCCGCCGGCCGACTTCACGCTCGCCGCGTCGGCGATCGCCGTGCCTGCAGGCGAGACCGGCTTCGTCGGCGTCGCGCTCCACCCGGCGGCCGGTCTGCTGCCGCCGGGCAGCACCGTGTCGCTCGCGGGCACGGCGACCGGCCGGACGAGCGGCCTCACCGGCAGCGCCTCGGCGACCTTCGTCTATCCCGAGGTGGCCGGCGTCATCCCCCGCTTCGAGCCGGCGGAGATCTTCGGCGCACCCGGAGATGCGATCCCGGTCGAGCTCCACTTCACCGGCACGGGCAACGGGCCGAGCAGCTTCTCGCTCGCGCTCGGCAGCGCGCAGGGGCTCGGCGTGAGCGGCCTGCCCGCAGCGAGCAGCGTCGGTGCCGGCGCGACGACGGTGCTGCCGGTCACGGTGGCGATCCCGCCGGGCTACCCCGCCGGCGCGACGGCGGCGATCGCCGTCGTCGCGGACCTCTGCGCTGGGGCTGCCGCGGGGACCTGCAACGTGGCGCTGCCGTCGACGCGCACCGCACAGCTCGGCGTGTCGGTCGGCACGTCGGGCGCGCTCTGCCTGTTCGACGCCGCGCGCCGCTCGCTCACCGGTGCCGACCGCACGCTCGCGAGCGCGCTCGCCGCCTTCGGCCGCGCGCTGTCCGAGCTCGCGAACGATCCCGCCACCGCCGCACTCCAGTCGCACGCGATCGCGACCGGCAACGAGGTGCTGCGCCGGCTGATCGCGGCCGACCTGCGCGCGTCGTCGGAGGCTCTGTCGGCGGCGCTCGCCGAGATCGCGTCGGGCGACGCGGCCCGGGCTGCAACCGCGGCGGGCTCGCTCTGCACGACGCTCGCTGCCCTGCCCGGCGAGATGGAGGCCGCGGCCGACGCGTTCGCCTACGGCTTCACGCTCGGGCTCGCGCCGGCGAGCGCCGTCGTGGCACCGGGCGATCCGGCGGTCTACCGGCTGCGCATCGCCAGCACGGGCTCGCAGACCACGCCGGTCGACCTGTCCCTCGGCCTTCCAGCCGGGGTGACGGGAGCGCTCAGCCGCACGTCGGTCACGCTCGCGCCGGGCGAGACGATCGACGAGAAGAGCGCGTCGCCGGTCACCTTGACGCTGAGCGCGCCCGCGCCGGTCGCGGGTGCGGCGTTCGACGTCGGCGGCGTCGTCGCGACGCGGCCTGCCGTCACCGCCGGCACGACCGGTCTCTTCTCGGCCGCCGAGGCCGCGATCGACGTCGCGGCCGTGACCGCGAACCCCAGCGCCGTCGACGACGCCGGCGACCCGATCGCCGTGCGCGTCGAGCTCGTGAACCGCGCGAACCAGGCGCGCGACGTGCTCGTCGCGTGGCGCGTCGAGGATCCGGCGGGCGGAGTCCTGCTCACCGGTGCGCCCGTCGCAGCGCGCGTCGGCACGGGCGGAGGCACGACCTCGGTGTCGCTCGGGACCGTCGACTCGACGGGCTTCCCGATCGGGAATCACGAGATCGTCGCGCAGGTGACGACACCGGCCGGCGATCCCATCCAGGGACGCCAGGGGCGCGGCACGTTCTTCGTCGGGCTGCCGTTCTCGGCCCATGCCGTGGCCACGCCGGCCCTGGTCCCGCCGGGGAGCAGCGCGGCGGTCACGAGCTCGGTGGTCGTCGCACCGCGGGCGGTGACGCAGCCGGGCGGCTTCGCCGACCAGTACGCCGATGCCGTGGCGTCGTCCACCGGCGTCGCGGACGAGTCGCGCGCGCTCGGTCCGCCCGACGGCGACGTCGCCGTGCTTGCCGCCGGCGCCGAGCTCATCGTCGACATGGGCGCCCACGGCGAGCGCATCGGCGACGCCCCGGGCGACGACCTCGTGGTCTTCGAGCGCAACCCCGCGACGTGCACCGGCGTGCACACGCTCTCCTACGAGGTCGCGGTCGCCGACGCGCCGGAGGGTCCCTTCACGGTGCTCGGCACCGCCTCGGGAGCGCGCCGCATCGGCGACGGCTTCGACCTCGCGAGCGTCGGCCGCAGCTCCGCGCGCTACGTGCGGATCGTCTCGACGCAGGGCGAGATCGGCATCGACTCCGTCCTCGCCGCGCACACCGTCAATCCGAATCACATCCGCATCGAGCGCTACGTTCCGGGTGCGCGCAACGACGGCATCGCCTCGACGCCGATGATCGGCGACATCGACGAGGACGGACGACCGGAGATCGTCTTCACGGCGCAGACCGGCATTTCGCAGTGCGAGGCGATCGGCATCGACGGCGTGACCGGCAGCGAGGACTTCCGCGTCACCTATCCGTCCGGCTGCGCGGGCGGCATCGGCTCGTGCTTCTGCGGCAACTCGTCGTCGCCTGCGCTCGGCGACCTCGATCTCGACGGCAAGCCCGACGTCCTGCTCTACCAGACCGTGCTGTCGCAGGTACGCCTGCGCGCCTTCAAGGCCGACGGAACCGAGATCCTCAGCTTCACCCCGGCGCGCACCGGCTCGGGCCACAACCCGGTGCTCGAGAACCTCGACGACGACCCCGAGCCCGAGATCGTCTGGCCGGGCGGCTACGTGAACCTCGATGGCACGACCGGGATGAACAACGGGATCGGCGGCCAGCCGGTCGCCGTCGACCTCGACGGCGACGGCCAGTCGGAGCTGGTGATGCGCGTCAACTGGGGCCTGCTGCGCGCCTTCGAGCCCGACGGCACGCAGATCTGGTCGACGACGCTCGCCGGCCTGACCGCGAACCTGTCGCGCCCCGCGGTCGCCGACCTCGACGGTGACGGCCTGCCCGACCTCGTCGTGCCGCACGCGCACGACTTCGGCGGGCGGCGCCGGCTCACCGCCGTGCGCGGGCGCGACGGCACCGTGCTGTGGGAGAACGCGTTCGAGAACGCGATCGGCACCTGCGCGCAGACGGGGGCGCTGTGCGGCGGCCCCCACCCTTCGTGCACCGGGGGCTTCGGCAACGCCTGCAGCAACGTTCAGGTCGGGCCGGGCACGACGCCGACGATCGCCGACCTCGACGGCGACGGCGAGCCGGAGATCGCGACGTTCATGCGCGCCTGGACCGGGCTCGAGGATCACGTCGTCGCGTTCGAGAGCGACGGCACCTTCATGTGGTCGACCAGGGCGAGCGATCCGGGCGGCACGGAGCCGGGCGTCTCCTCGGCCGACCTGAACGGCGACGGCAAGGCCGAGGTGCTGTGGAACGGCTGGTGCGACGGCTTCACCATCCTCGACGGCGCGACCGGCGCGATCCTCTACCGCGACCCGCGTGCCGCGTCGGCGAGCGGCGGCGACAACCCGACCGCCGGCGACGTCGACGACGACGGCCACGTCGAGGTGGTCACCGGCAGCGTCGACGGGCTCTACGTCTTCGGCGCCGACTTCGACTGGGGGCCGGGGCGCCCGGTTTGGAACCACCTCGACTACCACGTGACGAACGTCGAGGACGATCTCACGATCCCGACCAGCAAGGCGCCGAGCTGGCTCGACGGGAACACCTACCGGTCGCAGACCGCGGGGCAACTCGGCACCGGCACCGCGTCCGTGGTGGTGACGCACGACCTCGGTGCCGCGTTCTCCTTCGCTCCGGGCGACATCACGCCACCGCCGTCGCAGGTCGGCGGCAACGTGCAGTGGACCGAGACCGTGACGGGCCCGGTCACCTTCGACGTGCCTGGAGCCGTGCCCCCGCTCGCGCCGGGCGAGTCGGTGGTGGTGAGCGAGTCGTCGCACGTCGCGGCCACGCTCACCCTGCCGGGCGGCCAGGCGGTGAACCTGTCGATCCCGCTCGGTCCGGTCACGGTCACGGCCGCGCATGTCGTGGCCCTCGACCCCGAGCTGCGCGCGGCGCCGGCCGGCTCGAGCGCCGACTTCGTCGTGCGCGTCGAGAACCTGCGCGCATCCGCCGAGACCTTCGCGCTGACCGTCGTCGGCGTCGACCCCTCCGGCGTGTCGCTCGCGCCGTCGGTCACCGTGGCGGCGGGCGACGTCGTCGAGGTGCCGCTGCGCATCACGACCGCGACGGCTGCACCGACCGGCCAGGTCGACTTCCTGGTGGTCGCGAGCGGCGACCAGGGCACGCTCGACCGGGTGTGGGGCTCGATCGACGTCGGCGCGAGCGCGCTCCTGCCCGGTGCGACGGGCGTGCTCGTGGAGATCGACCCCGCGGAAGCCGACGTGGGCAAGCCCGCCTCGACCACCGTGGTCGTCAAGGTCACGAACACGGGCCGCACGGCGCAGACATTCGACTTGACTGCCGCCCTGCCGCACGGGATCACCGGCACGTTCGCCGAGCCGTCGCTCCTCGTGCAGCCTGGCCCGAACGCCGGCCGCACCACGGGGCTCGTGCTCGAGGTGCCGGTCGGGGCGCCGATCGGACTCATCGACTACGGCGTCACCGCGACCGCGCAGGGACTCGACGACGTGAGCGGCACCGCGACGGCGAAGCTCGACGTCGCGCGCTACGGCGTCCTGGTCGAGCTCGCGCCGGAAACCGTCGTCGCCACGCCGTCGGGCGCAGCCACCGTCCTGGCAACCATCACCAACCCCGGCACCGGAACCGGGCGCTTCGATCTCGACATCCTCGGGCCGCTCGCCCCGTGGGCCTGCTTCGACGCGGGCGTCGGGTCTTGCACGCCAACCGTCAGACGCTTCCTGAACGCCGGCGGCAGCGCGACGATCCCGGTGGTCCTGAGTGGCCTGCCGAGCCTCGCGCGGCAGACCGCCGTGCTCGCGGTCCGCGCGACCGTCACCGACGGCTCGTCGAGCCCCCGGGTCACGGGCATCGGCGACGCGCTGGTCGAGATCGCCGGCGAGCGTGGCCTCGGCCTCGAGGTCGAGCCCGTCAGCATCAGCGACGACACGCTCGGTCCGCTGCCGTTCGAGATCCGCATCGCGAACACGGGCAACCTGTGCGACGAGCGTTACACGATGACCTTCACGTCGGAGCCGTCCGGTGTGGTCGTCACGCCCGAGACCACCAGCTTCGTCGTGCCCGCGGGGAGCACGGCACTCCTCGGCGCGTGGGCGACGGCGCCCGCCTTCGGGACCTTCGACGTGCAGGTGCACGTCGAGACCGCGGCGGTGAACCCGCTCTGTCCGGGCGCGCCGGCCGCCAGCGCAGACGCCCAGCTCACGCTCGTCCTGAGCGGCGACGACGCGCCGCCGGTGGCCGACGCGGGCGACGACCGGCAAGCGGTGGTCGGCGTGCCGGTGAGCGTCGACGGCTCGCAGTCGTACGACCCGAACGGCGGCACGCTGCTCTACGCGTGGACCTTCGCCAGCGTGCCGCCGGGCAGCGCGCTGACCAGCGCCGACATCACCGGCGCTAGCAGCGCACAGGCCTCGTTCACGCCGGACGTGCCCGGCGCGTACGTGCTCGCGCTCGACGTGAGCGACGGCCAGCTGGCCGACCGCGACACGACGACCGTCACCGCAGCACCCGCCGGCACGGGTCCGGTCGCCGATGCGGGCCCCGACCAGCAAGTGCGGACCGGGGAGCTGGTGCGTGTCGACGGCAGCGGCAGCCACGACCCCGGCGGTGCGCTCGTGACCTTCGCGTGGACGATCGTCGGCGTCCCGGCCGGCAGCGCGGTGGATGCCGGCAATCTGTCCGATCCGAGCGACGCCCAGCCGACGTTCACGCCGGACGTCGACGGCGAGTTCACCTTCGAGGTGACCGTCGCGAACGGCACCGCGACCGACACCGATACCGTCGTGGTCACGGCCCGCCCGTCGAATGCGGCGCCCGTGGCCGACGCCGGCCGGGATCAGGGCGCGCTGCTCGGCGCTGCCGTCGCGCTCGACGGCAGCGGCAGCTTCGACCCCGACGACGGCCCGGCCGCGCTCGAGTACCGGTGGACGTTCCTCGAGACGCCCGCCGCGAGCGCGCTCGGCGACGCCGACATCGCCGGGTCCGACCAGCCGAGCGCGTCGTTCACGCCCGACGTGAGCGGGCGCTACGTGCTCGAGCTGGCCGTGAGCGACGGGGATCGCACGTCGGGCGCGACGGTGGTGGTCCGCGCCGGCGAGCAGAACGTGCCGCCCGTCGCCGACGCCGGCGACGACCCGACGAGCGTCGTCGGCGGCAGCGCGGTGCTCGACGCGAGCCGCAGCAACGACGCCGATCAGGCGCCGGCGCCGCTCGCGTTCGCGTGGCGCTTCGTGGCGCTCCCTGCGGGCAGCGCTCTCACCGCCGCGGACCTGCGCGACGCCGCGACGGCGTTCCCCTCGTTCACGCCGGACGTCGCGGGGACCTTCGTGCTCCGGGTGCTGGTGTCCGACGGGCTCGACGACGACGCGGACAACGTCGCGGTGCGGGTCGAGCGGCCCGACGCTCTGGCGCCCACGGGTGACCTGTTCGTGCGACGTGCCGACCCCAACGTCAACGAGGGCGCGTCGAGCCACCTCATGGTCCGCGGCAGCTCGGCGCACGCCCTGATCCGCTTCGACCAGAGCGAGATCGCAGCCGTCCTCGCGGGGCGCGAGCTGCTCTCGGCGCGCGTCGAGCTGCGCATCGACGGCCCGCGTCGCCCGCACGGCTGGCGGGCGAGCGGTGGCCCGCTGGAGATCCATCGCCTGACCGCGCCGTGGACGGAAGGCAACGGCTTCGACCACGCGGCGCGCCCGCGCCGCAACCGCACGCGCGGTACCGGTCCGGGCGCGACGTGGTTCTGCGCGACGGACGCCGCGGTCGAGAATCGGCTGCGCGAGTGCGAGCAGGCGGACTGGGCGATGCGGCCAGCGCCGCAGGGCGGCCGGCAGGGCGTCGCGAACCCGTGGGTCGCGAGCGCGACCGACTCGGCGACGATCGCGAACGGACAGACGGGAACGATCGTGCTGGACGTGACCGAGGACGTGCGCGCCTTCCTCGCCGGGGCGCCGAACCACGGCTGGATCCTCGTGAAGACGCCGCGTACCGGCGGCGGCACGGTGTGGCTCTCGTCCCGCGAGGGGCCGGTGCCGCCGCGGCTCGTGCTCACGACGCGGTAGAGTCGTCCGGGCGGAAAGGTGCTCTACGGCGCGCACCGCCACGCGGCTCAGCCCGGCCGCGGCCGGCCGAACAGCGTCCGTGTGGTCACGACGATGGCCAGCACCAGGCCGGCGACGAGGGCACCGGCCGTCGGGACCGCGAGCCACTCGAGCGAGTCCTTTGCGGCACCGGTGCTGCCCAGGCCCGGGGCGCGCATGCCGGCGAGCAGCCAGAACGCGGAGTAGCCGAGCGCACCCGCGCCCATGCCCATGGCCGCGAGCCTCGCGACCAGATCGCTCGCACCGATGCCGGCGAGCAGCAGGATCACCGCCAGCGCCGCCGCACCGATGCCGCCGCCGTGCATGTGCGCGCGCTTGTAGTAGCTCCAGGCCTTGTCGGTCACCGCCTTCGCCTTGCTCGCGTCGCCGTCGTACCGCTCCGCGAGCACCGCGTCTGCGCGCGCCTGCAGCCCGCCCTTCAGCCGGTCCTCCGCGACCCCGAAGACCCCGCCCATGGCGAAGCCGAAGAGCACACCGAGAAGGGCGAGCAGCACCCCGAGGCGCATCGCGCGCAGGCCGTCGAGCATCGTCTTCTGCATGACGCCCCACGGTACGAGCCGTGCGGCGCTCTGCAACTTCCGCCGTGGCTCGCGGTCGCGGGCGCACGCGACGACGACGGTTGCGGACGTACGCGACCGGGCCGGCGCGCGCGCTCTCGTTCTCAAGGCGCGGAGCCGGGCGCGCCGATAGACGTGCGATGAGACGTGCGATGGACGACGCGCACGGATCCGGGCTGGCGCCGACCTGGGCTGCGCGGGCGTGGACGGCGATCCCGTACGTCGCGATCGTCGTCGCGCTGAACGTCGGCTTCAGCCTCTCTCCGGAGCACGACTGGTTCTGGTCGCTGCTGGTCGGCAGCGTGCTCGTGCTGCGCGACTACGCGCAGCGCGTGTGGGGACACGCCTGCCTCGCTCTGATGGGGCTCGCCGCGCTGCTCTCCTACCTGCTGGGCTCGCCCGAGGTCGCGCTGGCGAGCGCCACCGCATTCGCGGTGAGCGAGACCGTCGACTGGCTGGTCTACACGACCACGCGACGTCCGTTCGCCGACCGCGTGCTGCTGTCGACGTGCGCCAGCGCGCCGATCGACAGCGCGGTGTTCCTGCTGCTGGCCGATCTCTTCACCTGGCCGCTGCTCGTCATCGGGGTGGCGAGCAAGTGCACGGCCGGGCTGATCGTCTGGGGAACGCTGCGCTGGCGGCACCGGCGTCGGCCCGGGCAGGCCGGTGTCCCGGCCGCGTGCTGACGGCTCGCGCGACGACCCCGCGTGCTCCGCGCGCGGACGATCGGAAGAGTGCGAGGTCTGGACTCCCGCGCCACTTCGCCGCCGCGACCAGCCGCGCTTGACCGGGTGCGCGCGCTTCGTGAGAGTGCCCGAATACCCGAAGATCGAGGGCAGGGAGCATGAGCGAAGGAAAGACCGTCATCGAGTCGGTTCTGCGCGAGGACCGCAAGTTCGAGCCGCCGGCGAAGTTCGCGTCGGCCGCGCACGTGAAGTCGTTCGCGGACTACGAGAAGCTCTACGCCGAGGCGGCGAAGGACCCGGAAGCGTTCTGGGCCGGGATCGCCGGCTCGCAGCTCGACTGGTTCGAGAAGTGGACGCGGGTCCTCGACTGGCAGCCGCCGTTCGCCCAGTGGTTCGTCGGCGGCCAGCTGAACGTCGCGCACAACTGCCTCGACCGGCACCTCGCGACGCCCACCCGCGACAAGGTCGCGCTGATCTGGGAAGGCGAGCCCGGCGATTCGAAGAAGCTCACCTACGCCGAGCTGCACCACGAGGTGTGCAAGGCGGCGAACGTGCTGAAGGGCCTCGGCGTCGTCGCCGGCGACCGGGTCGGCATCTACATGCCGCTCGTGCCCGAGCTCGCGGTCGCGATGCTCGCCTGCGCGCGCATCGGCGCCACGCACTCGATCGTCTTCGGCGGCTTCTCCGCGGAGGCGGTCCGCGACCGCATGAACGACGCGAAGGCGAAGGTCGTGATCACCGCCGACGGCGGCTACCGCCGCGGCCACGTCGTGCCGCTCAAGGCCAACGTCGACCAGGCGCTCGCCGAGGGCGTACCGACCGTCGACGCGGTGCTGGTGCTGAAGCGCACCGGGGACGCCGTGCCGATGGTCGCAGGGCGCGACCGCTGGTGGCACGACGAGATGGCGACCGCGTCGGCCGACTGTCCCGCCGCGCCGCTCGACGCCGAGCACCCGCTGTTCATCCTCTACACCAGCGGCACCACCGGCAAGCCGAAGGGCGTCGTGCACACGACCGGCGGGTACTTGACGCACGTCACCTACAGCACGAAGCTCGTCTTCGACCTCAAGGACGACGACGTCTACTGGTGCACCGCCGACATCGGCTGGGTCACCGGGCACAGCTACGTGGTCTACGGACCGCTCGCGAACGGCGCGACGAGCCTGATGTTCGAGGGGGCGCCGAACCACCCGAAGCCCGACCGCATCTGGGAGATCGTCGAGAAGTACGGCGTGACGATCCTCTACACCGCGCCGACCCTCATCCGCTCCGTGGTCAAGTGGGGCGAGGAGTGGCCGGCGAAGCACGATCTCTCGAGCTTGCGTCTTCTCGGCACCGTCGGCGAGCCGATCAATCCCGAAGCGTGGATGTGGTACCACGAAAAGATCGGCGGCAAGCGCTGCCCGATCGTCGACACGTGGTGGCAGACCGAGACCGGCGGCATCATGATCTCGCCGCTGCCGGGCGCCACGCCGACCAAGCCCGGCTCCGGCACCCTGCCGCTGCCCGGCGTCTTTCCGGACGTGGTCGACCGTGCCGGCACCAGCGTCGGACTGAACCAGGGCGGCCTGCTGGTCGTGCGCAAGCCGTGGCCCGGCATGCTGCGCACGATCTACGGCGACGCCGACCGCTACGTGCGACAGTACTGGAGCGAGATCGAGGGCAACTACTTCACCGGCGACGGCGCGCGCCGCGACTCCGACGGCTACTACTGGGTGATGGGCCGCATCGACGACGTGGTGAACGTCGCCGGCCACCGCCTCGGCACGATGGAGATCGAGAGCGCGCTGGTGTCGCACCGCGCCGTCGCCGAGGCGGCCGTCGTCGACCGTCCCGACGACGTGAAGGGTCAGGCGCTCGCGGCGTTCGTGACGCTCGAGGGCCAGTACCAGGCGTCGGACGCTCTCAAGGCCGAGCTGCGCGAGCACGTCGCAAAGGAGATCGGCGCCTTCGCGAAGCCCGACGACATCCGCTTCACCGACTCCCTGCCCAAGACCCGCAGCGGCAAGATCATGCGGCGGCTGCTGCGCGACATCGCCGCGGGCAAGGAGAGCGTCGGCGACACCACCACGCTCGAGGACCTGAGCGTGCTCGCGCGGCTCCGGGAGTCGGACGAGTAGACGGCAGGCGGCGGCGCGGGACGGCAGCCGGCAGGCCGCCGTCCGGCGCGCTCCTCAGGCCTTCGTCCAGCCGAAGATCGACTTGAGCTCGAGGTACTCCTCGAAGCCCGCCTCGCCCCACTCGCGGCCGTTGCCCGACTGCTTGTAGCCGCCGAACGAGGCGTTGAAGTCGATGTTGGCGCCGTTCACGTGCACGTTGCCCGCGCGCAGGCGCTTCGCGACCGCGCGCGCGTGCTCGAGGTCGCCCGACGACACGTAGCTCGAGAGGCCGTAGACGGTGTCGTTCGCGATCCGCACCGCGTCCTCCTCGTCCTCGTAGGGCAGGATCGACAGCACCGGGCCGAAGATCTCCTCGCGCGCGATCGTCATGTCGTTGCGCACGCCGCCGAAGACCGTGGGCTTCACGTAGTAGCCTCGCGACAGGCCTTCCGGCAGGCCGGGGCCGCCCGCCGCGAGCTGCGCTCCCTCGCGCGTCCCGGTCTCGATCAGGCGCTGGATCTTGTCGAACTGCACCTTGCTCACGACGGGACCGAGCATCGTGCCGTCGGCGAACGGATCGCCGACGCGCATCGAGCTCGCGACCGTCGCCGCGACCTCGACCGCCTTGTCGTGCGACCGGCGCGACACCAGCATGCGCGTCGGCGCGTTGCACGACTGGCCGCTGTTGTTGAAGCAGCTGCGCGCGCCGCTGGTGACGGAAGCCTCGAGGTCGGCGTCGTCGAGGATGATGTTCGCCGACTTGCCGCCGAGCTCCTGCGTCACGCGCTTGACGGTCGGCGCGGCGGCGATCGCGACGGCGACGCCGGCGCGCGTCGAGCCGGTGAACGAGACCATGTCCACGTCCGGGTGCGACGCGATCGCCTCGCCGACGGTCGGGCCGTCGCCGTTCACCAGGTTGAACACGCCCTTCGGCACGCCCGCCTCGTGCAGGATCTGCGCGAACAGCGCGCCCGACAGCGGCGCCACCTCGCTCGGCTTCAGCACCATCGTGCAGCCCGCCGCGATGCCCGGCAGGACCTTGCACGCGATCTGATTGACGGGCCAGTTCCACGGCGTGATCAGGCCGCAGACGCCGATCGGCTCCTTGCGCAGCAGCGTCGTGCCGAGCTCGCGCTCGAAGCGGTACTCCTTCAGGACCTGCATCGCGGCGGCGAGGTGGCCGAGCGGTGCCGCGGCCTGTGCCGCCTTCGACAGCCACACCGGGGCGCCCATCTCGCGCGAGATGGTCTCGACCATCTCCGCGTAGTGCTTCTGGTACGCCTCGCCGATCTTGCCGAGCAGCGCGAGACGCTCCTCGCGCGTCGTCTGCGAGAACGAGGGGAACGCGCGCTTCGCCGCGGCGACCGCCGCGTCGACGTCCTGCTTGGTGCCGAGCGAGATGTTGCCGATCGGCTCCTCCGTCGCCGGGTCGAGCACCGGCAGCGGGTTCTTCTGCGACGGCGCCACCCAGGCACCGTCGATGTAGAAATCGAGACATTCGTTCATCAGACCGACCCTCCCGTCCGGCCACGATAGTGGAGCGCCGCGCCGTCGCAACGGGGCTTCGCGCCGTTGCGCCACCGCGGCGTCGTTGGATAGAGGGCCATCGGTGGATGGAGGGCCGCTGATGGTGCCGAGCAGAGCTCGCGACGGGATCGTGACGCCGTGGTCGCACGCGCTGCAGACGCGCGGCTTTGTGCCCACGACCCCGAACGACGACGCGAGGCGGCAGGCGTGAGCCCGCAGGCCATCGCCGTCGTCGTGTTCGCCTGCGTGTTCGGCGGGGCGTTGCTCGGAATGCTGATCCGCTCGTGGCTCCCCGCGCATCACGTGAGCGGCGACGCGCGCGACGTGATGAAGCTCGGCATCGGGCTGATCGCGACCACCACCGCCCTCGTTCTGGGCCTGCTGACGGCGTCCGCGAAGAGCGCCTTCGACACCGAGAACGCCGAGATTCGCTCGAGCGCCGCGAATCTCGTCGTGCTCGACCGCACGCTGGCGCAGTACGGTCCGGAGGCGGCACCCGTGCGCGCGATGCTGAAGGAGGTCGTGGCGAAGCGCATCGACCTCACCTGGCCGCCCGACGACCGACCGGTGCACATGGACTCCGCCGAGCTGCGGCACGGCGGCGAGGCGATCGAGCAGAGCATTCGTGTCCTGCAGCCGTCGACCGACACGCAGCGCGTCCTGCAGGCGAAGGCGGTCGCGGTCGTCTCCGATCTCCTGAAGAGTCGCTGGATCGTCATGGGACAGGCGGCGGGCAGCTCGATCCCGGTGCCGTTCCTGATCGTCGTCGTGTTCTGGCTGAGCGTGATCTTCGCGTGCTTCGGCGCGCTCGCGCCGGCCAACGCGACGCTCGCCGCGGTGCTCGGCCTGTCGGCGCTGTCGGTCGCCGCGGCGGTGTTCCTGATCCTGGAGATGGACCATCCGTTCGGCGGCATGATCCGCGTCTCCGCGGAGCCGCTGCGCTACGCGCTCTCGCAGATGGGCGGCGGCTGAGCTTCCGCGACCCTACGGGGCGAGGATCGTGATGCGCGCGTCCGCACCCGTCGGGAACGGCGCGTAGCGGTCGTCGCTCGCCGGAACCGTGGGAAGGCCGCCGAGCCCGACCGGGAAGCTCGCGAGGTACTGGCGCGCCGGCAGCTCGTAGGGGATCGCGAGCCCGCTCGCGTCGCGCAGTGTCGTCCGCGGCTTCGCCGCGAGCGTCGGGTAGTTGTCGCCGCCGCTCGCGGTGAAGTTGTTGGTGACGATGCTCACGTCCGGCGCGCCCGCCTGCACGACGCCCCCGGTCACGACGACGGTGCCGTCGTCGAGCTGCACCTCGCGCACGCGCTCGCCCTGCACGGTGATGGTGCCGTCGCCGAGGGTGACGTTCGCCGCGAAGGCGACGTCGTAGGTGACGCTGAGCCCCGCGATCTGCAGGAACTGCCCGCCCTGTCCCGGCAGGCTCGCCCCCGAGCGCTCGAGGACCAGCTTCAGCTCCGCCGGCGTGACGCCGGTCACCACCACCATGGTGTTGTCGAACGGCAGCATGTTGAGCAGGTCGAGCCGCGAGACGACGCCTGGCAGGCCGTTCCCCGGCAGGAAGTTGCCGGCGTTGTCGCGGATCCCGCCGCCGTTCTGGATCGCGATCACGGTCGCGTCGCGCGCCGGCAGGCCGACGTTGGCGGCGTTGCGATCGTAGGTGTCGAGCCACGCGTCGGCGACCAGGTTGCCCGCGTTCGCCTGGCGGGCGCGCACGCCCGGGCGCCCGCGGTCGAACACCACCTCCGTCTCCGCGACCGGGCTCGCCGCGAGGGCGGCGAGGCAGCTCTGCACCGGCGTCTGCACCTCGGCGAGCAGCGCCGGGTCCGCCGCCACCGCGTCCGCCGGCGGCGTGCCGGTCGCGACCACCACGCGCTTCGGACCGCCGCCCTGGACGCTCGCCGTCCCGGCAGCGTCGAACGCGAGGTCGAGCCGGCCGACGTACTTGTAGTTGCCGTTGGTGGTGACGAGCGGGATCGAGCGGCCGTCCGCATCGGTCACCAGGCGCGGGTACGGTCCGACCACCGGGTTGGTGCCCGTGCCGTCGCCGGGGATCAGCAGGTCGTCGGGCAGGTTGGCGAGCAGCTCGTCTCCGCCGCCCGCGACCGCGGCGTCGACGTCGCGCAGCAGACCGATCAGCTCGACGTCGTTGGCGATGTCCTGCAGGTGGCTCACGACGAGGATCTTCGCGACGCCGAGCCCCGTCAGACGGTCGATCTCCGCCTGCACGATCGGGGCGGTGGTCGCGATGTCGGACGAGGTGACGACGACGTCGCGCGGCGACGAGATCGTCGGCAGGAGCGGCGTGGTCGCACCGACGACGCCGATGCGCGCCGTCGTGGTCGTGTCGACGATCACGGCCGAGCGCGCGACCACCTTGCCGTCGGTCGCCTCGCCGACGATCAGGCCGTCGGCGTCGAGCAGGTCGGCCCAGGTCGGCTCGCCCGCGAAGTCGAGGTTCGCCGACAGGAACGGCTGCGTCAGCCGGCCCTCGCGGTCGGCGAATTCGCGCACGAAGCGCTCGAGGAAGGTCGGCGTGAAGTCGAACTCGTGGTTGCCGAAGACGTGCGCGTCGTACGCGATGCGACGCTGCGCGATCGCGTCGAGCACCGGGCCGGTCGCGTCCTGCGGGTTGGAGCAGGCGAGGGTCGCGCCGGCGAGGAAGGCGTCGCCCGCGTACACGTTCACCACCGAGCGGCCCGCGTCGCGGGCGCTGCGGATCTCACGGTCGGTCACGGTCTTGAACGCCGCCACGCCGCCGACGGTCAGGCTGCCCGCCGTGAACGGCAGCAGCGACGACTCGCCGTCGTTGTTGTGCAGCAGCGTGAGCGCGGTGGCGCCGTCGCCGGGCACCGACTCGAAGAGCGCGACGGTGCCGCTGACCTCGTTCGCGACCGCCAGCAGCGGGCCGCCGTTCGGGCCGCTCGCGAGGAAGCTCAGGCCCTCGGGGCCGGAGTCCGGGCCGACGGTGGAGCCGCCGAAGACGCGCGTGACCAGGTACTGCACGAGCACCGGTGCGGTCGGGTCGGTGACGTCCGCGACCACGACGCCGCCCTGGCGCTCGAGGCCGACGAAGGCGTAGGTGCGGCTGCCGACCACGCCCACGATCGCGCCCTCGGGCTCGGGTCCCTTGTTGTCCGAGCGCGAGTCGAAGCCGCCGTTGCCGTCGTTCGACTTGTTGAAGTCGCCGGGGAACACGCGCGCGACCAGGCGCTCGAGCAGATCGCCCGAGTCCCAGACCTGCTCCGCGTTCGCGTTCCAGATCGAGAACGAGCGCGCGCCGAAGGCGTACAGCGTCGTCTGGCCCGACGGCCCGCCCGGCGTCGCACTGGTGACCGTGAGCCGGCCGAGCTGCGCGTTGACCGCGGCCGCGGGAATCGCGCCGGTGTCGGCGACCTCGGCGGCACGCCGCTCCTCGGCGAAGCCGTCGTAGTCGCGCGCGTCGCCCTCGTTGGCGGTCAGCAGGAAGGTCTGCCCGCCGGCGGTGAACGCCGCGATCTGGTCCGGCTGGTACATGCCGCGGACGTGCTGCCAGGTGCGGATGTCGATCGCACCGTTGCTGCCCGTGCCGCTGTCGCGGTCGCTCGCGTCGAGCGCCGACGTCGCGTGGTCCTTGTAGCCGAGCGCGACGATCTTCCGGATCCGGCCGGTCGGCAGCGCGAGGATCGCGATCGCGTTGTTCTCCTGCAGCGTGACGAACGCGCTCTTCCCGTCCGCCGCGACCGCGATGTACTCGGGCTCGAGGTCCTGCGCGACGCTCGCGCCCGGTCCGAAGATGCGCACGCCGGCGGGCAGCTCGGCATGGCGGCGCGCACCGGCGTTGAAGTCGCGGAAGTGGACGGTGCGGCTCTGCAGCGGCGCCTTGCGCGGCCGGGTCCGCTTCGCGAGCTCGCGCGGCACCGTGACGATGCTGATCGAGCCCTCGGGATCGACCGAGTCGGGACGGCCGTAGCTGCTGGGCTCGCCCTCGTTCGCGACCAGCAGGCGCCTGCCGTTCGGCGTGAACGTGATCGCGTCCGGGCCCGCGCCGGTAGGCGCGGTCGCGAGCAGGTCGCCGCTGCGGTTCAGCAGCAGCACCGATCCCGGATCGGTCTTCGGATCTCCCTTCAGCGCGACCGCGACGAGCGTCGCGCTCGCGGCGACGCTCGTCACCTCGGAGCCGTACGCGGCGAGATCGAGCCGGCGCACGAGCTGCGGCGACGCAGGGTTCGCGATGTCGACCACGTCGAGCGCGGCCGCCGTCGCGTTCGACACGAACATCCGGTCGCCCAGCAGCGCGACGGTCTCCGCGCTGGTGCCCGGGAGGCCGGTCGCGTAGCGGCCGACGAACGCGAAGGCCGCCGGTGGCGGAGCGAGGGGGGCGGGGAGCGCCTGCGCGGTCGCGCCCGCGGCGGTGCCCGGGGCTGCGCCCGGGAGGGCAATGACCGCGACCGCGAGCCAGGTGAGGGCGCGCGTGGCGCGCGTGCGCAGGTCACGCAGCGAGCAACGGATTCTTCGCTTCGACATCGTCGGCACCTCTTTCGCGCTCCGCTCCGGCGCGGAGACACGGGGGACGTGTAGCGGGCGCGACGGGCGCGGCGGTGACGGGTGGGTGACGGGAGGGTGAATCCGCACGCTCGGTGGGGCGCGTGGACCGGGCGTTGGTCGAGCAAGATACGTCGCAGAGAGGGGCCTCGGCGTTCTTGCTCCGCGCGGTGGTCGGCGAGCCCGTGGCCGTTTCTCGTCGCCCGGGAGCTGGCGGGTGTCGGGGTAGGGGGACACGCCAAGGTGGCGCATGGTGACCGGCCGTTCGGAGGGGTGAGCAGGTCTCGTTCGTCGTCCCCACGCCACGAGATCTCGCGCGGGTAATGATTCTCGGTCTTCGCGGGATCGTGTGGGTGGAAACCGACCGTGATCGCGATGCCCGTGCGTCGTCGGTGCACGTGCGGCCAGTCCGTTCGACGTCCGTTCGACGCGTCCTACGGAACAACCGGCTCGACGCGTCGGCGGCGCTGCCGTTCCAGCGGCTCGCTCACGAGTCGTGCGTCGCGGTGACGCCGGCTTCGGCGCCAGCGGTTGCGGCGAGGAGCGCCTGCACCGCAAGGTGGGCGTCGAGCGGCTCGCCGTCCCAGCGCGGAAACGCGGTCGTCGCGTCGATCACGACACCCTGGGCGGCATGCGATGCGCGCAGTGCGGCGACCACGTCCGCGTCCGTGCCGGCCGCCGCGTGCGAGCAGCCGAGCGGCGCGCGCAGCGGCTCGTCCGCCAGCGGGACGCGCTGACCGTCTCGACGGAAGAAGCTCGGCTCGCCGTCACGCGCGCTGACGACCCGGTAGCCGTGCTCGTG